>JAESGV010000083.1_pt1 | contig 183553 bp, 137 predicted proteins | sample 9269781 | NCBI WGS metagenome assembly JAESGV01 (sample SAMN15741586, study PRJNA653496) | algae metagenome | isolation source: Tildeniella torsiva UHER 1998/13D and co-occurring heterotrophs from... | place: Slovakia: Slovak Paradise National Park, Hrabusice, Kosice Region | collected 2000-01-01 | reverse complement strand
GCAAATACCTGGTAACGCGGGGTGGAGCAGCCCGGTAGCTCGTCAGGCTCATAACCTGAAGGCCGCAGGTTCAAATCCTGCCCCCGCAACCAAAATAACCATACATGTCTTAAACCGCCTCCATCCAAGGGGGCGGTTTTTGCGTTTCCCGGCCGGAGCTCCTTGATGTCCGGTTTGGATAGCCATGCGGGATCGGCCGGCCCTTGCGAGCCGCCCAAGCTCCTGTCCCTGCAGCCAACACTACTTCGAAAGCGTCGCCTTGATCTCGGACACTGCCTCAGATTCCATCTGGCCTACGGTTGCGACCTCTCCATCGGTGATCTTCCAAAGGCGGAAGGGGCCGGTGATGTCGCCGTACTGGTCGAAGCTCACAGGGCCGATGACGCCTTCATATTTGATCGGTTTGCCGTCCTTGAGCAGGCCGAGCGCCTTCTCGAATTCCGCCTTGCCGGCGTAGATCGGGGTGCCTCCGGGTGCTGTGACTTCCGAAATCGCCGTCTTGATCGCGTCCTTGTCGGCTTTGCCAGCCTTGGCGATGGCGAGAGCGACGATGGCACCGGCGTCGTAGGATCGATCGGCTGCCGGGGCTGATGGTTCAATGCCACCGGAGAATTCGGCGTAGTTCGCGTTGAAGTATTCGGTGGAGGCCGTCGGTGTGGTTCCCGACGAAGTGCCATAGGCCTCGTTCAGATATTGTGGGCCCACACTGGCGATGAAATCCTTGGAGTTCATGCCGTCGTTGAACAGGAATCTCTGCACGCCGCCGCCGGAAATCCAGGCACGGGCGATGGTTGCGCCGTCGACCGGCGTTGATACGAGGTAAAGCGCATCCGGTTCGCCTTCCATGGCAACCGAGGCTTCGGACGAATAGCTCGCCTGTTTCTCATTGTACGGTGTCGTTGAGGTGATAGCTCCGCCGAGCTTGGTGTAGGCGGCGGTGAACTCCTGCATCAGATTGTTGCCGAAATCGTTGTTGACGTGGATGATGGCGATCTTCTTCATGCCCTGGTCGAGCGCGTATTTGGCTGCCGCCGTTCCCTGCAGTGCATCAGACGTGATGGTGCGGAAGAAGACACCATTGGTCTTGCCTTCGCGGCCGAGTGCCGTCAGCGTCGGGGACGATGATGCCGGAGACACCTGGACGACACCGGCCGGCGCCGTGACCGAGGTCAGGATCGGGATCGAGACCGAGGAAATGATCCCGCCGATGATGACCGGTACCTTCTTGATGTTGACGAGCTGTGTGGCCTGATCGACGGCCACATTGCCCTGGCTCTGGCTGTCGCGGGTATCCATGACGAGCTTGCAGCCACCGACGCCTCCTGCCTCGTTGAAGTCACGGAAGGCCATTTCGACAGATTTCGCACCGGCCTTGCCATATTCGCCGGCAGGGCCGGTCAGTTCCATGACGACGCCGACGGTGATGTCGCATCCCTGCGCAAAGGCCGGCGCTGCACTGACAGCAAAGCCCGCAAGCATCGTTGAGGCCAGAACCAGGCGTTTCATCTGATTTCTCTTTTTCATGTCATTCCCCTTTGTTGAGATTATATTTCATGATGCTGCCGTGACGCCCGGTGCGGTCGCGCTCGAGCGTATAGACATCGCCTTCCAGTTCGCGTGCACCAGCGAGAGCGGTCTCGATCTCCGCAAGGTCGACGTCTGAGAGGACGACATTGGAGATGGCGAGGTTGGAGGCGAGGTGATCGCGATTGCGGGCGCCGACGATCACCGCCGTGACACCGGGCCGGCGGAGCATGGCGGCACTGGCGATCGTTGCGATGTCGGTTGCATGGCGGTCTGCGACCTTGCGAAGCGTCGACAGCAATGCCTGGAACAGATCCCAGCCACCGAGGTCGTCAATGATCAGTTTGTACTTGGTCAGCGAGCGGTTCTCGAGCGGATGCTCCGGTTCGACCTTGCCCAGCCAGCGGTCGGAGAGGAAGCCGCCGGCGACCGTGCCGTAGCAGAACAGCGCGAAGTCGTGGCGGGCTGCGAGTTCGACCATCCGCTTTTCCGGGCGCCGATCGAGCAACGAATATTGCAGCTGCAGCGAGGTCAGCGGGATCCCGCCATCGAGGATCGCCGTGACATGGTCGCTGTCGAAATTCGTGGCACTGATCTTGTCTATCCGCCCATCTTGCTGGAGCTCCTTCAGCCAGCCGAGCGTGTCGAGCCAGGCCGGCATCTCGTAGTCCCACCAGTGAAACTGGACGAGATCCAGGCGCTCCATGGCGAGCCGCTTGCGCGATGTGTCGATCACGCCCTCCACATAGGCCTTGGTGATCGTCGGCAGGACGCCGAGATCGGGCACGAACTTGGTATGGACGCGAATGCGATCGAGTGCTGACTGCCCACGGAGATCGCGATAACGCAGCCGGAAACGCCCGATCAGATCTTCCACGCCAGTGTAAATGTCAGCGCAGTCGAAGGTGGTGATGCCGGCATCGGCGAAGGCCACCATGTCTTCGATGGCCGTCTCCTCATCAATGGCGCCATGGCCACCGGCAAGCTGCCATCCGCCGCGAATGACGCGGGAGATCTCGTAACCTGGGGCGATGGAAATACGCTGCATGTTAGTCTTTTCCTTCGAGGGGCACGGCTGTCGTGGCGGCATGGCTGAAACGGCGAAGGCCGGTTCGCCGAATTCGCAATCGGGTGGAGCAGTTCGGATCCGGACAGGCGATGTCCGCATCCGTGGTCATCCAGTCATGCGCATGGGTCGGGCGCTGCTTGGCGGCGAGAAGGGGAAGCACGGAGGCGAGGGAGTAGATCGACAGTCCCTGTCCCGGCGGAAGATAGAGCATCTCACCCTGAAGCTCGAAATAGTCGCCGGGCTTGGCGCCGCAGTAGACGGCGCCATTTTCAGGGATCACCACCTCGACACGCAGGTCAAAGAGCTCGAATGTGTCGTCGGTGCCGCTCATCGGTGCCTTCCCTCACGCCGCTTCTTCGCCGGCGTCGAGACGCCCTCGCACGAGATCGAACGAGCGGCCGATGTCATTGGAAAGCGCGTTGACCGCGGCCTCTTCATCGCGCGCTTCGAGCGCTTCGATGAGTGTCCAATGGTGGTTCGTTGCGGCAAGGCCGCCTTGTTCGTCGTGGATATGGGCGGCGGCTCGAACCACCGGGCCGGACTGGAGCCAGAGGCTTTCGACCATCGGGATCAACACATGCGAGGAGGCGGCGCGATAGATATGAAAATGGAAGCGATGGTTGATTTCAGAGGTGACCGGGCCGACGTCCTGGCCATGGCGCTCGAAAGCCGCCTCGCAATCCCGGTTGATCTGTTTGAGGCTTTCGATGTCTTCCGCCGTCAGCCGATGACAGGCGAGCGCCACCAGACGCCCCTCGATCAGGATGCGGGCACGTTCCAGGTCGTCGAGGCGGTCGCGGGTGATCAGCGGCACGCGCACGGAGCGATTGGGCAGGGCTTCCAGCGCCTGTTCGGAAACGAGCCGGCCCAGTGCTTCCCGCACCGGCATGGTGCTTGTTTTCAGGCGATCTGCCATGTCGACGATCCGCAACATGTCGCCTGCAGCAAAGCCGCCATTGATCAATGTTCGGCGCAGCTGGTCATAGACGCGATCCTGCAAGGTCTCTCGGCCGACAGGCGTGAGGAAGTCGTCCGATTGGCCAATCGTGTCCGTCATCCCGCCTCCAAGCCTCCTGGAAATATCGGTTGATTTTCGCGTCCGCGTAAAGTTTGATCAAACATCACCGATCAAATCAAGGCTCATTTTTGAAGATGGCTGCCGCGCATTCCGAACCATCACTGTCGATTCAGAGTGCCGCAGAACCGCCTGCCATCGAAGCACGACATCTGACGAAGCATTTCGATGGATTGACGGTGGTCTCCGACATGTCGCTTCAGCTTGCCAAGGGCGAGATCCTGGGCCTGATCGGCCCGAATGGTGCTGGCAAGACCACCATGTTCAATCTGCTGGCAGGCAGCCTCAAGCCCAGTTCTGGCGAGATCTGGGTCGAGGGGCGTGAAGTCTCGAACCAGGCGCCGGAGCAGCGCATTGCCCATGGGGTCGCACGGACCTTTCAGATCCCGCGCCCTTTCCTGGAAATGAGCGTGCTCGAGAACCTGCTGGTCGGCGCGCAAAAGCAGACAGGCGAGCGGCTGTTTGCCAATTTCCTCAAAGCTGGTCAGGTGCGCCGCGAAGAGAAGGCCGCACTTGAGAAAGCGCATGCGATCCTGGAGTTTGTCACGCTGTCACGGCTGGCCCACGAACCCGCTCGCGTGCTTTCGGGCGGGCAGCGCAAGCTTCTGGAACTCGCGCGCGTGCTCATGGCCGACCCGCAGGTGATCTTGCTCGATGAGCCGGCCGCAGGGGTGAACCCGGCTTTGCTCGAAGTGATCATGGAGCGGGTGGTGGCGTTGAACGCGGAGGGTAAGTCCATTCTCCTCATCGAACACAACATGGACATGGTATCGAGGCTGTGCTCCCGCGTCGTGGCCATGGCGCTCGGCAAGCTGCTCGCGGAGGGAGCGCCGGCTGATGTGGCCGCTGATCCTGCTGTCATCGAAGCCTATCTTGGCGGTGGTGCATGATCGATCCGGTTCTCAACACCTCGGCTCTGGTTGCGGGCTACGAGCCGGACCTTCCCATCGTTCGCGGCGTCGATTTTTCCGTCGCACAAGGCGAACTCGTCATCCTCCTGGGTCCGAACGGCGCTGGCAAATCCACCTTCGTCAAGGCGATTGCCGGCATGGTGCCGGTGCATTCGGGTCGAGTTCATCTTGCCGGTCGCGACATCACGGATGTCGCTCCGCATCGCAAACTGGCCGAAGGTCTGGCCTTCGTGCCACAGACGGAGAATGTCTTTGCCAGCATGAGCATTCTGGAAAACCTCCAGATCGCCGTGGCTCTGCTGCCGAAATCGCAACGCAACCTCGCCATCGAGACGATGCTGACCCGCTTTCCGGATCTCGCCGTCAAGCCGAAGCGCCTGGCCGGCGCGCTCTCCGGCGGGCAGCGGCAGATGCTGGCAGTGGCGCGCGCCCTTGCCCTCAATCCGCCGGTACTGATCCTCGACGAACCATCCGCCGGCCTTTCGCCAAAGATCGTCGGCGAGGTCTTTTCCATGCTCAAGCGCATCAATGGCGAGGGCGTGACGATCGTGCTGGTCGAGCAGAACGTCAAGGCGGCCATGGCGATTGCCGACCGCGCCGTCATTCTGGCTGAAGGGCAGATCCGCCACGAGGGGACGCCTGCCGATCTCGCCGATGATCCACTCATCGGAAAGATCTATCTCGGCACAACCGGGCGCGCAGCCAATGAGGTTGCGCCATGAACCCACAGTTCCTGATGGATGGACTGATTGCTGGCGCGATCATTGGCCTCGGCGCGGTCGGCGTGACGCTCACCTATTCGATCCTGCGCTTCTCCAATTTTGCGCATGGCGAGCTACTTTCCTGGGGTGCCTATCTCGCACTCGGCATCAGCAGTGCGCTTGGCGTATTGGCAGCAGGGCTGACCACACCGATTGGGCCATTCTCCTTCGGTTGGTCGCTTCCGATTGCAGCGGTGCTCGCTATCGCATTGACGGGGTTCCTGGCGCTTGCCGTCGATGCCGCGCTGTTTTCGAGCTTCCGCCGGCGCGGCAGCGCCATCATCATCATGGTCATGGCAAGCTTCGGTGCGTCGCTTGCGCTGCGCAGCCTGCTCGAATTCCTGTTCACCTCGAAGCCCGCCTATTTCAGTCAGGCGCTGCAGATTGCCATGAAGCTGGGGCGGGGTCTCAGAGCCACGCCCGACCAGTTGGCCATGCTGGCTGTCGCGCTGGTCTCAGTGATCATCGTTCATCTCGTCATGACGCGCACGGATATCGGCCGGGCCATGCGCGCAGTCAGCGAAAACCCAGGCCTTGCCGGTATCGCCGGTATCGATGTCCGCCGCGTCATCCGAACCGCCTGGTTTCTCGGGGCCGCGCTCGCCTGCATCGCCGGCATCATGAGCGGCCTGATCATCCAGATCCGTCCCTATCTCGGGCATGATCTTCTGCTGCCCCTCTTTGCGGCCGCCATTCTCGGCGGTATCGGTTCGGTGCCGGGCGCCATGATTGCCGGCCTGTTCATCGGCCTTTCGGAAGCTTTCACGGTCCAGCTCATCGGGGCCGAATGGCGGGCGGCGGTGTCGTTTGCCATCCTGATTGCGGTTCTTCTCGTCCGCCCCCGCGGCCTATTCGGAAAAGCGACATGAGCATCGATCTTATCGCCTATGGCGCCTTCTTCCTCACCATGGCTTTCACCTATGCGATTATCTGCCTGGGGCTGAATGTTCAGTGGGGCATGACGGGACTGTTCAATGTCGGCATCGCCGCTTTCGTTGCGGTCGGCGCCTATACCTCGGCGATCCTGACGACGCCAGACACGGCAGAGCGCTTCGGCGGCTTCGGCATGCCGATTGCCGTTGGGTGGCTGGGAGCTGCCATCGTCTCGGGATTGCTTTCCTGGGCTGTCGGCGCGCTGACGATCCGGCTCAGATCCGACTACCTTGCCATCGCAACCTTTGGCGTCGCCGTTACCGTCCAGCTCTGCATGCTCAACCTGCAGAGCGTAACCGGCGGGGCCTTCGGAATCGGCTTCATTCCGCGCCCTTTCGCTGATCTGCAGGGCAATGCGCTGCTGTTCAGTCTCGCCAATTGCGCTCTCATGGGCCTTGTCGTGCTGGTCCTCTATCTCGGGCTGCAGCATCTGTCGCGCAGCCCCTGGGGCCGCGTCTTGCGCGCGATTCGCGAAGATGAAGTGGCCGCCCAGGCGCTTGGCAAGCGGCCTGTCCGCTTTCGCCTGCAAGCCTTCACCGTCGGTGGCGCCATCATGGGCCTTGCCGGAGCCGCCCAGGCACATTTCATCGGCTTTATAGCGCCCGACAACTATATGCCGGTCCTCACCTTCCAGGTCTGGGCCATGTTGATCGTCGGCGGTTCCGGCAACAATCGTGGAGCGATTGCCGGCGCCATTCTCGTCTGGGGGCTCTGGGCTCTCACGGCGGCCGCCGTCTCCGCCTTTGTACCGCCCGAGGAACAGGCGCGGGCCGCCGCCTTGCAGATCGTCGCGATCGGCGTCGGGCTCTGCCTCATGCTCCTGCTGCGCCCGCGCGGTCTGTTTGGCGAGGTGAGCCCGCTTGCGCGTCTGAGCCGCAACAAACAATCCTGACCATCGAGGAATGATCTCCGTGTCCCAGCATCCCGAACGCATCAATCTCACCACGGACCTGTCCATCAGCCGCCTCGTCTGCGGCCTCTGGCAGGTTGCCGATATCGAAAAGAATGGTGACACAGTCGATCCGGAGCAGGGGGCTGATGCCCTTCAGGCCTATGCGGAGGCCGGGTTCGACAGTTTCGACATGGCCGATCACTATGGATCGGCGGAGATCATCACCGGCCATCTCCTGAAGCGCTATGCCGCTGGTGAAAAGCGACCGGTGGCATTCACCAAATGGTGCCCTGAGCCTGGTCCGATGAGCCGCGATGTGGTGCGCCGGGGAGTGGAGGACAGGCTTGTCCGCCTTGGCGTCGACAAGGTCGATCTTCTGCAGTTCCATTGGTGGACATTTGAACACCCGGCCTGGCTCGATGCCCTGCATGAAATGCAGGCGATGAAGGAGGAGGGCCTGATCGGCGCCCTCGGCCTCACCAATTTCGATGCCGCCCATCTCAATCTCGCACTGTCAGACGGGATCGAGATTGCCAGCAATCAGGTCTCTTTCTCCCTGATCGACAGGCGCGCTGCTGGCGATTTGTCTTCGCTTTGCCTCAAGCGTGATGTGAAGCTTCTGGCCTATGGCACGCTCTGCGGCGGCTTCCTGTCGGAGAAGTGGCTTGGCCAGCCGGAGCCCGCGTCGATCCCCGACTGGAGCCGCTCGAAATACAAGCGCTTCATAGATACCGCCGGCGGATGGAGCGTCTATCAGGGTATTCTCCGGGCGGCATCCACCATCGCCCGCAAGCACGGGGTCTCGATTTCGAATGTGGCGAGCCGCTGGGTCCTTGAACATCCGGCCGTTGCGGCCACCATCATTGGAGCAAGACTGGGTGAAAACGAGCATCGCAACGACAACCTGAAGGTTTTTACCTTCGAACTGGATGCGGATGATCAGGCTCTGCTCGAAAGCGCCTTTTCAGAGAGCACACCCATTCCGGGCGATTGCGGTGATGAGTATCGCAAGCCGCCCTTCCTGACGGCATCTGGCGACCTCAGTCATCACCTCGATGCGATCCCGTCCGTCTACACGGCGGTTTCGGTGCCGGGGCGCGAGGATCGCATGCGGGTTTCCTCTGGCAGCATCTGGGAACCGCTGGCCGGTTACAGCCGGGCTGTGCGGATCGGTGACCGTATCCTGGTATCGGGCACGACAGCGACCCACGGTACCGATCGTTGCGTGGCGCCTGGCGACCCCGGAGCTCAGGCGACCTATATTCTCGATAAGATTGCCGCTTCCATCTCCGCGCTGGGCGGACGCATGGAGGATGTGATCCGCACACGTGTCTATCTCAAGGATGCAGCACAATGGGAGCCTGTCTCGCGTGCGCATGGCCGCGTGTTCTGCGAGGTGCTTCCGGCGAACACCTTGATCGAGGCGGGTGCCCTTGTCGGCGATTACGAAGTCGAGATTGAAGCGGAAGCCGTGCTCTAGGTCGAGGCGTCGACAAACGAGGCGCAAAGGCACGAGGGAGCTTTCGCAACGTCTCGCTCTCTTCCCTCATAAGTCCTCAAGCCTCTCGCAACCGCTCAAGACGCTGATGCGCAGTCGTCCGAAGCCGGAGAGCTGGGCAACCTTGATCGTCTTGCCATCTGATGGAGAGCGCCGATGGCGACATGTTGTCTCCGCGTTTTCTCCCCATCGGATTTTTGCACCCATGGCGGACAGGTCGGCCTAGTCGGCGAGCGGCACGGTTGCTTCCAGTGCCCAGGGACCGCCCAGATATCTCCAGAGATCAAGACCCGTGATCGTGATGTCATGAGGATGGAAACAGCCGAGCAATTCACCATGCAGCCTGTGCGCGTCCGCCTGGGAGACCTTGTTCTGGACCGTGATGTGGGGACGCCATGTCTGCATATCCTGGGAACCAAGCCAGTGAACGAAGTCTCGGTGCAGCCTATGTCGGACTGCGCTCAGGTCAGGGCTTTCCACCGTAAAGGCGACACCGCCTCCCAGATTACGCACGCCGTTCACCTTGGCTGAGATCACACCTTTCCCCGCTGCAACATGCCAGAGGCGTTCGAGGATCCTGTCTACATACTCTCCGGGCAGCCGATAATACACTGTCAGATGCGCCCGCAGAAAGTTTCGTTCCGGAGGGAAATGCGCCTGGTGCAGCAGATCCAAGGGGACAAGATCATGCTCCGCAATGCGGGCTGTCAGAATCATTGGATGTCGTGTCTTCACATCAGACCTCAAGCCTCGTTGCCCGGGGGAGTTGGGTCGATCACAAAAGCGTCTCCTGGAGCGGAGGAGTAGGCATTGTTGGCTCGGTTTCGCCGCGCCGTGCGAGCTCCGTCTGGGCGCTGAAGCGGACATCCGCGTCGCGATCACTCAGCAAGGCGGTCAGTGTGTCGGTTGCCAGACGATGCCAGTCCTTCCCACGATGAGGACCCGCCGGTACCCGCGGTAGAAGGCCGGGCTGAGAACTCCACGACAGGAGCTCATCCAGCGAGGCAGAATTCAACTCGTCACGCAGATGGTGGGCGGTGACATAGGCGTCGGGCATGGCGCGATGAGCGGGGAGACCGATCTCGTGGACCAGGCCATCCGGCCTTCGCTGATAACGCAGCAACTGGTTTGAAAACCGCGCAAGCTCTGGCCAGACGCGCATGGCACATTTCCAGGTGCAGATCCAAGGCATGTTGCCCGCCAGTCTTGGCGTGCAGTAGCGCTGTTCAAACGCGGCAAGATGGGCGGCAAGCGCAACAATTGGGAATGGCGGCCGAAGAATGCCCGGCGCGGCCTCTTTCCAGAAGGGAGCACCTGCGACCTGAGAATCCTGGATGTGGTGAACGGCCATGGTATCGGCTGAAATCGGCCGTCCAGGATTGATGAGCACCGAGCCACGCTCTTCCGAAACCTGCCACCTGCCATCCTTACCTTGAACGACGTCCTGCCATCCGATCTCACAGACATCGCTCGGCCCGTTTCCGGCAGTTTCCAGATCGATGACGCGGATAGTGCGGGAGGGTGTCTCGGCGTTCACTGCTCAATCAGCTCCAATGTTCATCTGATCAGAAACCGAGGCCGAGGCGCGGTTGTTGTTCCACGTCATCGGCATTCTCTTCACCGGTGAGTGACGACAAGGTCAAACCGAGGAGCCGAACTGGTCGCTTGAACGGATGGACACCCGCGAGCAAGCCATTGGCCACCTCCAAGATATCCTCGACGCCCGCATGGGCGAGAGCAACTGTCTTGCTCCGGGTGACCTGGGTGAAATCGCAGTATTTGACCTTCACCGTCACTGTCTTGCCTCTGATGCCCTTGGCCTCGCAATGGGACCAGACCTTTTCGGCAAGTGGCCGAAGTTCGTCGATCGCGCGTGGGAGGTCACCGATATCAACGGCAAATGTGTCTTCTGCGCCGACGGACTTGCGCACCCGGTCCGGCCGGACAGGGCGGTCGTCAATGCCCCGGGCGATCCCATGGAAATAGGGGCCGGACTTCCCGAAGTGCTCGACCAAGAACTGCATGGACTTTGCCTTCAAATCCGAACCAGTTTCAATGCCGAGACGATGCATCTTTTCCGCTGTCGCCGGACCGACGCCATGGAACGTCTTGACCGCAAGCTGCTCGACAAAAGCTGGCCCGTTCTTTGGCGTGATGACTGCCTGGCCGTTCGGCTTGTTGAGGTCGGACGCCATCTTGGCCAGGAACTTGTTGTAGGAGATGCCGGCCGAAGCATTCAGTCCTGTTTCCGCCTTGATCTTCGAGCGGATTTCCAGCGCAATCTCGGTGGCGATCGGCATGTCCTTGAGATTTTCCGTGACGTCGAGATAGGCTTCGTCGAGTGACAGGGGTTCGATCACCGGCGTATACTGCGCAAATATTTCCCGGATTTGCTGGGAGACGGCGCGGTAGACGTCAAATCTCGGCGCCACGAATATCAAGTCTGGACATTTACGGGCCGCGGTGACCGACGGCATTGCAGAGCGAATGCCGAACTTCCGCGCCTCGTAGCTTGCGGCTGCGACGACACCACGGGCGGCCGCGCCGCCCACGGCAAGGGGCTTTCCCCGAAGCTCCGGATTGTCACGCTGTTCGACCGAAGCGTAAAAGGCGTCCATATCCACATGGATGATCTTCCTGACAGGTGATGAAAGCGCGTCCATCGGTCGACAACCCTTGGTGAAACAAAAGCAGAACATTAGCAGTTGTCGAGACGCACTCCAAGTGAAAGTGCGATCTAAGATGATATCATGGAGAAACTCCTTGCCTTGCCGGCGTTTGACCATTGACCTAGCGACACTGGAGATCAAATCATGACAGACCACAGCGTTTCACGATGAAAGCGGTGTCGAGCAGTTCGTTCAAGAGCGCGGCATCGCTTGGTCGGATGTTTTTGCCCGGCCGGTTAGCCAGCAGCACGACGCTACCGACTTCATTGCGATCTTTGCCTGGAACTCGATTTCGTGTTCAGGCCTGGGGCAGTGACGAAGAGCATGCGGCAATGGGCAAATGCAGCAGGCCACGGGGCTAGCGCCGGGTAAGCGCATTGGCCCTTGGCTGGCGAAGATCGGGACCCACGGCCATACCTGCGCTGACTGAGCGCATTGATGGCTTCACACGGCATTCAATCGAGGATTCGCCACGCAGGAGCCCGTGCGTTTATCATCAGTCTACATCCTTCAGGGCATCCAACGGTCCGGTCAACGCGGTTCGTGGCGGCACGAGCATGGGCTGCACGAGGTGAGTAGTGGCCGGTGGTCGCGAGGTCGACAAAATTCTGAAGCCTTCCGAGATCATCGCTTCGCTGTCCTGACGGATCATGTAGACCGGAAAAGGCAGGAACGAGCCGAAAGGATCGTAGTCATAACAACCGACGACAATGTCCGCGAAGGTCTCGTGCGGATGCTGCCCGAGGAACCGCATCAGGCCTTCCAGATTGATCGAGGAATTGACGAAGAAACAGCGTGGAAGCTTGCCGTGCCCCTCATAGAAGGTCTCAAAGGCGCGCGCTGTCATGCCTGGTGAGTATCCTGTCGGGTGAATGCAGGCTTCAGAGTCGTCTCCAAGTATATCGCGCTTGGTATCGCGAAAGCCGCGGATGCGCTCGCGACTGGCGTGGTCGTCTCGGCCCCCGAAAAGGTAGACTTCGTCGGATATGACCGGACCATCTTGCTGGGCCCGCTCGATGATTGCGCGGGTCAGCATGCGCGCGCCTTCGAAGTTGTCCGAGATCACGGACGGCGCACGGGTGCCCGGCAGATCGATATTGACGTGCCGCAAGCCTGCCTTGATGCACACTTCGTGCACGCCATCCGGATCCGTGGCTCCGGCAATGAAGAGTTCGTCGATCGAATAGGAGATCAGTGTTTCGACGATCTTACGTTCCTCGTCCGGATCGCGGCAGGCACTGACGACGATCGGGCATTGACCGCGGCTCCTGGCTTCCGCTTCGAAGGTCTGTGCCATAGACGAGAAATAGCGGTTGTCGTGCACCGGCAGGAGCAGGCCGACCAGACCCGAACGAGACGAGCGCAAACCGCGTGCCTGGAGATTGGCCGTATATTGATGCTCGTCGGCGAGCCCCTGGATAAGCTGTGCCGTTGCCTCCTTGATCCGGCGCTTGCGCCAGCTGCCGTTCAAAACAGCGCTCACGGTCGATGGCGAACATCCCGAGAGGACCGAGAGATCGTAGATAGTGGCCTTCTTTTTCCCGAAATCAATCATATGCGTCTCCTGACCGCTCTCCTTAGGAAAATTCCCCTCTTGACGAAAGTGTAGCCTTGTTGGATATTGATTGCACCATCGATTGTGCAAAGAAGAAACTTCGATTGTGCATGATGGTTCGCCGGAGGAGGCGATGGGAGGCAAGGGATTTCCCGGGCCAGGAGGAAACCAAGGACGACCTAGCGCCAAGCCGCAGGTCGAGATCGTTGATGTCGGCGATCTTTGAGGAGGAGTGAACATGAAAAGGCTTATGGTGGCGGCTCTTGCCGCATCGCTTTCGCTTGCCGGCGCACTGGCTGCCCATGCGGCTGACGCGCCGAAAGTCGGCGTCGTCGTGAAGATCGGCGGCATCCCGTGGTTCAACGCCATGGAAGCCGGTATCAAGGAACAAGGCCAGAAGCTTGGCCTTGATGCCTTCATGATTGGCCCGACGAGTGCAGATCCGGCGCTGCAGGTGCGCGCGATCGAAGATCTGATCGCCCAGGGCGTCAAGGTCATCGGTGTAGTCCCCAATGATGCCAAGGTACTCGAGCCGGTGCTTCAGAAGGCGCAGGCGGCAGGCATCAAGGTCGTCACGCATGAATCGCCCTCCCAGAAGGGCGCAGACTGGAATTTCGAACTCGCCTCCTCGACAGGCTTCGGTGAAGCCCATGCCAAGCTTCTCGCCGAGAAAACGGGTGGCAAGGGCCAGTATGCCGTCTATGTCGGCTCGCTAACCGTGCCGCTGCACAATGCCTGGGCTGATGCCGCTATCGAGTATCTGAAGAAGAACCATCCAGACATGAAGCTGGTTGGCGATCGCTATGGGGTGGCTGAAGATGTCGACAAGAGCCGCTCGACCGCGCTCGATCTGATTGCCGCCAATCCGGAACTCAAAGGCTTCCTTGCCTTCGGCAGCCAGGGCCCGATCGGTGCCGGGCGTGCAGTCGAGGAGCGCCGCAAGACGGGCGAGATCTTCGTCATCGGTCCCTTCTCGCCCGGCCAGGGCCAGAAGCTGATCAAGGCTGATGCGATCGCGGGCGGCTTCATGTGGAATCCGAAACAAGCCGGTGAGGTCTTTGTCACCATGGCTGACCGCCTGATCAAGGGCGAAAGTGTCAAGGACGGCGACGACATCCCAGGTCTCGGCGTGATCAAGCCCGTCGGTAACGACATCATCGTCGATCAGTTGCTGGCGATCAACAAGGACACGGTCGACGAACTCGCGGCCATGGGGCTCTAACCCAGCGAAAGACCTCCCCGGTTCCGGACTCGCAGGCCCCCACCCGCCGTCCGGATCTTCGCTGACCACCGGTGTCCGGTCGCCCTCAGGCCGGACACCGGACCCTACCGTCCTTTCAGCAGGCAGGCCATTTCAATGAACACCGCAACGGATCAGGACGCAGAGGCCCGACCGCTTCTCTCGCTGCGCGGCATCAACATGACGTTCGGGGGCGTGCAGGCGCTCAAGGATGTTTCCTTCGAAGTAAGGCCGGGCGAAGTGCATTGCCTCGCGGGTGAAAACGGATGCGGAAAGAGTACGCTGATCAAAGTGATCACCGGCGTCTATCGTCCCGCTCAGGGCGCCGAAATCGTCTTTGAAGACCAGCAGGTTTCTCAAATGAGCCCCAGCAAGGCTCAGGCTCTCGGGATTCAAGTTATCTGGCAGGATCTCGCCTTGTTTCCCGAGATGTCGGTTGCCGAGAACATCGCCTTCCAGACGCTGACCGGATCTCGTCCAAGGCTCGTCAATTATGGGAGGATCCGGGAAATCGCCGAGCAGGCCCTTGCGAGACTTGGAGTGGCATTCGACGTCGATCGCCCGCTGAAAGACTTCGCCATTGCACAGCGCCAGATCGTGGCGATTGCCCGTGCGCTTGTCGGCGATGCCCGCATCGTCTTCATGGATGAGCCGACCGCTTCACTCACCCAGTCGGAAACCGACTATCTGCTCGACATCGTGCGCACTCTCTCGAAGTCGGGTGTCGCCGTGGTCTTCGTCAGCCACAGGCTGGCCGAAGTGCTCGAGATCTCATCGCGCATCACCGTTCTGCGCGACGGAAAACTGATCGGTGTCTATCCCGTGGAGGGGATGACCCAGTCCAGGGTCACGGAATTGATGACTGGTCGCACCTTCGATCAGAATCAGCGCGCGCGGGACAGGAGTGCAGAACCGGTCGTGCTGTCGGTCGAAGGCCTCGGTCGGACCGGTGAGTTTTCCGACGTAACCTTCGAGCTGCGCCGGGGTGAGACACTCGGTATCACCGGTCTGCTCGGCTCCGGTCGCACCGAGCTTGCATTGACCCTTTTTGGCATGCGCCGCCCCGAAACGGGTCAGATCAGGCTCGATGGGCGGCCGCTTTCTTTCGCTTCCAACCGCCAAGCAATCGCAGCCGGTATCGCATATCTTTCCGAAGATCGACTGTCGCTCGGTCTCAACCAGCCGCAATCGATTGCCGACAATCTGGTCATGGCATCCCTGAGCCGCATCCTGCGCGGCGGGTTGATCGCTTCTGACCGCAAGAAGGCCTCGGTCAGCCGGTGGATTACCGATCTCGGCGTGAAGATCGGCATGCCCGAAGATGCAATTTCCACGCTTTCAGGCGGCAATCAGCAACGTGTGGCGATCGCCAAATGGCTGGCCACCGATCCGCGCGTCTTGATCCTGGATGCCCCGACCGTCGGTGTCGATGTAGGCGCAAGGGCTGGCATCTTCGAAATCGTCGCGCATCTCGCCGAAGCAGGGCTCGCCATCATCCTGATTTCGGACGAGGTGCCAGAAGTCTATTTCAACGCCGACCGTGTCCTGCACATGGAAAAGGGACGCATCAAGGCAAGCTACGATCCGCGCGTGACGACGCTCACCGACATGGAGGCGGCCGTCTATGCGTAAGCTGCTCGTCTCTCATCCCACAGAGCTAGTCTTGATCCTCGTGATCGCCGCGATGAGCCTGGTGCTTTCGCTGCTGACGGAGCGCTTTTTCACGCTGGGCAATGCCTTCGACCTGCTCAATATCAGTGCGGTCAACATCATCTTCGCCGTTGGCCTTCTGGTGGTCCTGATCGCCGGCGGGATCGACATTTCCTTCGCCGTGGCGGCGTCAGTCGTTCAATATGCGTCGGCCCTTGCTCTGGCGCAGATCGGTGGCGGTGACTGGGTCTCCGGCTTGCTGATCGCCTCCGTTTTTGGCGTCGCTCTCGGGCTTATCAACGCGTTTCTGATCCACCGTTTCAACATCATTTCGATCGTCGCGACGATCTCGACCTTCAACATCTATTTCGGTCTGCTGATGTTCTTCACAAAGGGGGTGTCGATCTACAACCTGCCGGATTGGCTGACGACGCGCGTCATTGTCTATGAACGGGAAATGTCGGATGGCAGCTGGGCGGAAATCACGCTGCCGGTGGTGGTCATGCTCGTGTGTGTGCTGATCACCTGGCTGTTCATCACGCGTACCACGACCGGTCGCCAGCTCTATGCTTTTGGTGACAATCCGGAGGGCGCACGTCGCTTCGGCATCAATATAGGGGCCATGCAATACATCGCCTTCGGATGGTTGGGCCTGATGGCTGGTATCGCCGGGCTGATGCAGGCGCACTATGCACAGGAAGTGGTGCCCAACGCGTTTTACGGCCGCGAACTGGACGTCCTCGCTGCCGTGGTCCTCGGCGGCGCGCGGCTCGGTGGCGGCAAGGGGTCCGTCATGGGCTGCGTGCTCGGCGTGCTCCTAGTGTCGATCACACAGAACGGCTTGAATCTCATGGGTGTTTCGCCCTTCGCCTTCAAGATGATCGTCGGTGCCATCATCCTCGTCGCCATCACGCTGTCTAGCACTCGTCTCGAGGGGCTCTTCGGTCTTGTCGCGCCGCGCAATCGCCAGAAATCCGGACAGGATAAGCAGGGAGGGGCAAGATGAACTCGCTCGCCACACGGTTCAACGCCATCTTCGGCGCGGACATGGCCGGACCGCTTGCCGCACTTGCCATCGTGCTCGTCGTCTTCGGCCTTTCTTCACCGCAATTTTTTACCGCGGCCACTTTCGGTTCGGTCGCCTTCCAGCTGCCCGAACTCGGCATCCTGACACTCGCCATGCTCATGCCGATCCTGACGGGCGGTCTCAACCTGGCAATCACATTCACCGCCAACATGGCGGGGCTGATCCTTGCGTGGGTGCTGCAGGCGAATGGCGGCATTGATGCCGGCCCCATGGCGTTCCTGCTGGGTTCGGTGCTCGCAGTCGGCGTCGGTGCGGCGAGCGGCCTTGTGATGGGCCTCGTCATCGCCTTCACCCGAGCCCATCCGATCCTCGTTTCGCTATCGATGATGATCTTCCTGCGCGGACTTGGGGAGTTCCTGACCCGGGGCGGCGATATCTCCGGCTTCCCGGCCTTCGTTGCGCCCATCGGCCATGGCAGCATACTCGGCCTGCCGGTTCCGTTGTTGATCCTCGTTGCCTGCGTCGCTGCCATGCATTTGCTGTTGTCACGCACGCGGCTGGGCTTCGCAACCTATATGATCGGCTCGAATATCGAGTCCGCCCGCTATTCCGGCATTAACACCCGCAAGGTGCTGGTGCTGGTCTACGTGCTGTCCGGCGCCATCGCCGCGATTGCCGGCATCATCATGCTGGCGCGTTTCAACTCGGTGCGTGTGGGCCATGGTGAATCCTACCTGCTGATCACGGTGCTCGCCTGCTTCCTCGGCGGCATCAATCCGTTCGGTGGCTTTGGTCGGGTGGTCCCGGTCTTCGTCGCCCTTGTCGTCCTGCAGTTGCTGTCCTCAGGGCTCAATCTGCTTGGTGCCAACCAGCATCTCGCGACCGCTTTTTGGGGCCTCTTGCTCATCGCCGTGATGGTGCTGCGCTGGGTGTCCGTCAAATTCATCAAGAAAAATAGATAAGGAGTACGATCATGGAAGGCTTTGGCGTTCACACGAGCATGTGGACCATGAACTGGGATCGCGCCGGCGCGGAAAAGGCGATTGCAGGGGCGGTCCACTACAAGATGGACTTCATCGAGATCGCGCTCCTCAATGCGCCCGCCGTCGATGCCAGGCATACCCGCGATCTCCTGGAGAAGAACAAGCTCAGGGCCGTCTGCTCGCTCGGTTTGCCGGAGACGGCCTGGGCCTCGGTGCGTCCGGATGCGGCGATCGAGCATCTGAAGGTTGCGATCGAAAAGACGGCAGAGATGAGCGGGGAGGCGCTGTCCGGCGTCATTTATGGCGGGATCGGCGAACGCACCGGCCTGCCGCCGACGCAGGGTGAATACGACAATATCACCCGCGTGCTCGACGCCGCCGCCAAGCATGCCAAGCGCTTCGGCATCCAGCTCGGTGTCGAGGCCGTCAACCGCTATGAGAACCATCTGGTGAACTCCGCGCAACAGGCGGTCGACGTGGTCGAGCGGGTCGGCGCGGCCAATGTCTTTGTCCATCTCGACACCTACCACATGAACATCGAGGAAAAGGGCGCGGCAAACGGCATTCTGATTGCGCGTGACCACCTCAAATATATCCACTTGTCGGAGAGCGATCGCGGGACACCCGGCTATGGCAACGTGCCGTGGGATGAGATCTACGCCACCCTGGCTGCTATAGGCTTCAAGGGCGGGCTTGCCATGGAGAGCTTCATCAACATGCCGCCCGAAGTTGCCTATGGCCTGGCCGTCTGGCGCCCGGTGGCGCGCGACATGGAGGAGGTCATGGGCAACGGACTGCCCTTCCTGCGCAACAAGGCCGAACAATACGGCCTGATCTGACGGTCGTAATGGCTACGGTCCCCGTTTCGACACATGGCCTGCCATGCGCCGAGGAGTAATTCTGATGTCGACACTTTACCAGAATGCGGAAAGTTTGGCTCTTGAGGCTGTCGCACAGTATGCCGGCCATGGCGGAGCCCGGGTGTTGGTTGCGATTGCAGGTGCTCCGGGGTCAGGCAAATCCACTCTCGCGCAGGGGGTAGCGGAGAGGATCAATCGGGACAAGCCTGGGTTTGCCGCTGTCTTGCCCATGGATGGCTATCACTATGACGATCATGTTCTGAAGGCGCTGGGTCGGCTGGAAACCAAGGGTGCGCCCGATACGTTCGACATCCATGGCCTGAGGCATATGCTGCTACGACTCAAGGCAAATGCCGAAGACACGATCGCTGTGCCGGTCTTCGATCGACAGATCGAGATCGCGCGGGCCGGGGCGCACCTCATCCCCCATGAAACAGGCATCATCATCTGCGAGGGCAATTATCTTCTGCTGCGAGAACCACCCTGGGACAGACTGAAGCCAATCTTCGACTTCACCGCCTTTGTCGATGTGCCGAGGGAGGAACTGCGCAAGAGGTTGACCAAGCGCTGGGAGGATTATCGTCTGCCAGCGGACCAGATCCGGTTCAAGGTCGAGGAAAACGACCTGCCGAATGGGACCCTCATCCTGGAACGCAGTGCCGAGCCTGATCTGCGCGTCAGAAACTGACGGAGGGAGAGGAGCATCATGTCCCGATCTCGACGGAAAGCGGCGTCTAGCGCTTCAAAGGAGTGGCAAGATGGTTGATCCGCGAGCTTTTGCCAGTATCTGCGTCCTCGATGTCGGCAAGACCAATGTAAAGCTCAACGCCGTGACCACAGCCGGGGAGATTGTGGAGACCGTGTCCATCGCAAACCCCGTCCGGCCCGGGCCGCCCTGGCAGCATCATGACCTTGCGGGGCTCGGCGACTGGGTCTTCGAAGAACTCGCAAAGCTCGCAAATCGCCATCCAATCAGGACATTCGTCTGCGCCGCCCATGGCTCAGGCGGGGTTCTGGTCGGTAAAGATCCCGATGCCCGTGACGGGGGCGCCGCTCTTCCCATGATCGACTATGAACAATCGCTGCCGGCAACAATTCGCGAGAGCTATGTGCCCCTTGCCGGCTCGTTCCGTGATCGCGGCAGCGCCATCATGCACGGTGCGACCCATCAGGCACGTCAACTGCTGTGGATGGAGACCGCGGAGCCGGCTCGATTCGCCGCAGCTCGCAGCTTCCTTGGTCTACCGCAATACTGGGCGTGGCGGATGACGGGTGTCGCGGTTTCGGAAGCAACTTGTCTAGGAGCCCAATCCCATCTGTGGAACGCTGCGGACAGTCGCCCGACCCCGATCGTCGTCGCACGTGGATGGCAGAGGCTGCTGCCGCCGTTTGCATCGGCCTGGTCAAGCCTCGGGCTCGTGCGTGCGCCGCTCCTGCGCCGCTTCGGGCTACCGGACGGGATACGGGTTCTTGTCGGAATTCACGACAGCAGCGCCAACCTCTACCGCTATCAGGCAGCCGGGCTTTCCGACGCCGCGATCCTGTCTACGGGCACCTGGATCGTCGGCATGTCCCGCGCCACCCCACTCGATGGGCTCGACGAGGACGCCGGCATGACAATCAACAGTGACGTCTACGGTCGGCCGGTCGCCGGAGCCTTGACGATGGGCGGACGGGAGTTTGTTCATGTCGCGGGCGAGGACGCCGGCACTGCCGCCGATCCCGCTGTTGCGATGGCGCTGATTTCGCGTGGAACCATGGCACTGCCAAGCTTTGGTGATGGGAACGGGTTCTTCCCCGGCAGCGCGGGGCAGGGCTGCATTGTCGGCTCACCGCCGGAGAATGCCGCCGAGCGTCGGGCGCTTGCCTTGATCTACATCGCGCAATTGTCTGTCGAATGCCTCGCCGCATTGAAGGTCGACGCAACGGTGGTGCTCGACGGCAGCTATCTCAAGGACCCGCTGTTCGCAAAGCTGGTTACGACCTTGCGTGGGAACGGCGAAACGCTCTTCAATCTCGACGCCTATGGCGTGGCGACCGGAGCTGCACTGCTCGGGTCTCATGGCACGACGCGCGCGCGAGACGGCCTGCATCTGCAGACTGCCGACACTATCGCCGCGCCCGCTGATCTTTTGACGTCTTACCATCGACGCTGGCGCGAACTCGCGCGTCAGGCGCAGCATGTTCCCAGAAAGGATGCCCCATGACCAACTTTGAGACTAACGAGCTGCGCCGAAACTTGGTGGACATTTGCCGGAGGATGAATTCCAGCGGCATTAATCAGGGCACTGCAGGCAATCTGTCGGTGCGTGCAGGCAACGGCTTCCTGATCACGCCGTCCTCCTTGCCCTATGACGTCATGACGCCAGACGATCTGGTCGAGATGGACTTCGATGGCACCTATACGGGCCGACGCCCCTCGTCGGAATGGCGGTTTCATCGTGATATCCTGAAGAATCGTCCCGACATCAATGTCGTTTTGCACTGCCATTCGATGTATGCGACGACACTCGCCTGCCATCACAAGACCATTCCGGCCTTTCACTACATGGTTGGTGTGGCCGGCGGCACCACAGTTCGTTGTGCCGAATATGCGACTTTCGGCACGCAGGCTCTCTCGGACCATGCCTTGAAGGCGCTTGATGGCCGGCTTGCTTGCCTGCTTGGGCAGCATGGGCAAATTTCGCTCGGCAAGGATCTGGAACAGGCCCTGTGGCTTGCGATCGAGGTGGAAACGCTCGCGCGAATGTATGTGCAGGTCTTGACACTAGGCCAACCGCCGATCCTGGATGATGCCGAAATGGAACGTGTGATCGATCAGATGAAGCGGATGAGTTACGGGCTCGGTCCGGAGGCTGAAGGTTCGAACGACGTGGCACGACCACGTGACCGGACTTGAGCCTGGCGGAGTTAAGTTTCCCGGCTCTATCGAACGGAAGCACAGACCTCACCTATCCACCGGGCCCAACGCCTAATCGACGACAGCGCTGCATTCGGGAGATGGCGGGCAAGACGGTGTGCCGTATCGATTGTGGGGTATGGATAGCTCATCGGCGTCTTCATACGATGCCTGGCTTTGGGTCCCATATGCTGGTGTGCCCTCCGCAAGCAAAACGCCAGGGGAGCCTCGATGCGGAGGTTGTACGCTGGATAGACCATGCCCTAGGGCATGGTTTGATCAGTCTATCCTTTGTCCCTCTGTGTCGAAGAGGTGCAACCTGTTCATCGGGAAATCGACCTTAACCCCGCCGGTCGTGTTCATAGCGCTGCGATCAAGAGTGAAGATCTTGAAGGGCAGACCGTGCAGCGAAAGATGCATTATGATGCCGAAGCCGGTCGGCTCGACCAGGTCGACACCGGCTTCGATTGCGCCGGTCGGCGAAATCACCACATGCTCCGGTCTGATGCCGAGAGTTACAATGCTCTCATGCCCAAGCCTCGCCCGCGGTTCGACTGCAATCTGCGTACCATTGGCGAAGCGAACCGCAGCAGCACCCTTTTCGACAACATAATGGCCGTTGAGGAAGTTCATTCCAGGCGAGCCGATAAAGCCGGCAACAAACAGGTTGGCGGGCCGGTCGTAGAGGTCCAGAGGCGCGCCCACCTGTTGGACCACGCCGCCATGCATGGCAACGATGCGGTCAGCCAGCGTCATGGCTTCGATCTGATCGTGGGTCACGTAGATCGAGGTCGCGCCCAGCTCCTTGTGCAGCTTCTTGATCTCGGCGCGCATCTGTTCGCGCAGGCGCGCATCGAGATTGGAGAGCGGTTCGTCGAAAAGGAAGGCCTTGGGCTGGCGGACGATGGCGCGGCCCATGGCGACGCGCTGGCGCTGGCCGCCGGAAAGGGCCTTGGGGCGGCGCTGCAGCAGGGCGTCGAGGCCGAGCTTGGACGAGGCGCTGGCGACGATTTCAGAAATCCGCTCCTTCTTCGTCTTTCGCAGCCGCAGGCTGTAACTCATGTTGTCGGCGACTGTCATATGCGGATAGAGCGCATAGGACTGGAAGACCATGGCGATGTCGCGATCCTTTGGCGCAAGGTCGTTGACCCGGCGGCCTTCAATCGAGATCTCTCCTGAGGTGACCTCCTCAAGGCCTGCGATCATGCGCAACAGCGTGGACTTGCCGCAGCCGGATGGTCCGACCAGAACGATGAACTCGCCGTCGCGGATGGTGAGGTCGACGCCGTGCAGGACCGGGAAATGGCCGTAGCTCTTGCGGATGGCGGAAATATCTATGGAAGCCATTGGGTAAGACCTTTCAGCCTTTGACCGCGCCGGCCGTCAGGCCTTGCACGAGATAGCGCTGGATGAGCAGGAAGAAGAGGCAGGCGGGGATGAGGGCAAGCACGCCGGCTGCCATCATCTGCCCGAAATTGACCGAGAATTTCGATACGAAGGACAAGAGCCCGACCGGGAAGGTGGCAGCATCATTGCCTGAAATCAGCATCAGGGCGAAGAGCAGTTCCGACCAGGCGGCGGTGAAGACGAAGCCGAGTGTGGCGGCGATTCCCGGCAGCGTCAGAGGCAGGATGATCTGCCGGAAGGCGACGAACTGCGTTGCGCCGTCGATCATCGCCGCTTCCTCGAGATCCTTCGGAATGCCGTCGAAGAAGGACTGCATCAGGAAGGTGGCAAAGGGCACGTTGAAAGCGGAGTAGACGACGACGAGGCCAGTCAGGCTGTTGGTGAGGCCGAGCGGGGACAGGATCTTGAAGATCGGCGCGACCAGCATGACCAGCGGAAACATCTGGGTCAGCAGCATCAGCGCCACGATCCAGTATTTGGCCCGGAAGTTGAAGCGCGACAGCGCATAGCCGGACAGCGAGGCAATAATCGTGACGACGAAAGCGGTCGAGCCGGCAACGATCAAACTGTTCTTGAAGAAGGTCGGAAAGGCGCTGTTGGCAATCACATAGGTGAAGTGCTCGAAGGTCGTGCGCGACGGCCACATCCTGACACCTTCGCTGTAGAGCAGGTTGTTCGGCGTGACGGCGACCTTCAAGAGCCAGTAGAGCGGGAAGAGGGCAACGACGATATAGGCGACAATCGCCAGTCGGTGCGCGACAGTCAGGGCAATGCGGGACGGCCTCATCTGCTCAGTCCTTGTTCAACAGAGACTGCCGGAGCAGCACGATCAGCATGGAATAGGCGAGCAGCAGGACGAGCAGCACCAGCGCGATCGCTGAGGCGTAACCGAAATCCAGCCGCTTGAAGGCCTGGGTGAAGATGTAGGAGGCGACGATCTGTGTCCGGTCTGCCGGCCCGCCATTGGTCATGACGATGATCAGGTCGGCGAAGTTAGAGATCCAGACGGTGCGCAGCAGAACGGTGATCGCAATGGTTGGCGCAAGGAAGGGAAGCGTGATCGACCAGAAACGCTGCACGGGGCCGGCGCCGTCGATCGAGGCGGCCTCATAGAGATCGCGCGGAATGGCCTGTAGGGCTGCGAGCAACGTGATGGCGAAGAAGGGAATGCCCCACCAGACATTGGCGACGATTGGCCCCCACATGGCGAGGTCCGGATCGGAGAGAATGTTGTTCGGCTCGGAAAGAATGCCCATGGCAAAGAGCCAGTGGGGCAGGGGGCCGATGACGGGATTGAACAGCCAGGCCCAGTTGAGACCAGCGAGGAAGCTTGGCACGGCCCACGGCAGGAAGACCAGCGCCTGGGCAATGCCCCGGCCGTAGAACGGTTTGTCGAGCAGAAGGGCGAGGATCAGCCCGAAGGTGAATTGCAGCGCGACGGACGCCCCTGTCCACCAGAGCGTGTTCTTCAGCGCCCGATAGAAATCGGCGTCTTGCCCGAGTGTCCGAAAATGGTCGAGACCGATGAAGCCGCCGGAAAAGGGGTTGAGCAGCTGGATATCGCGAAAGGCATAGGAAATGCCCAGCACAAGCGGCACCAGCATGACCGCGATGATCAGGATCAGCGCCGGCGCACTGTATAGATAAGGGTCCGACGCATCGGCCATCCGCTTGAGTAGCGTCCGCCGATCGCCCCGCGCGAGGGTCGATGTCATCGTTCAGGCTTTCTTGCTGTTAGGCTTCAATCGATCGGGCGAAGGCCGCGCCTCCGCCCGATCGTGAATGGCTTACTGCTTGGCCAGGTGCTTCTGCTGCGCCTTGGTCAGGTAGTCGGCCCACTGGTCGGCCAGTTCCTGGGGCGTGATATCGCCGAGCAGGGCCTGCTGCGAGGTCTTGATCACGAGCGAATCCTTGAAGAAGGCGAATTCTTCGAGATGCGTCGGCATCACGGTCGGCACAGCATCCTTGTCGGACAGTTCCTCGAACCAGCCCTTGAACTGCGGGCTCGCATAGAAGGGATCGCTCTCGGCAGACTTCAACGCTGGCAGGGCGCCGGTGCGCTTATTCCAGGCGATATTGCCCTCCTTGCCTTCGAGCGTGGCGATCAGCTTCCAGGCGAGATCCTTGTTGGCGCTGGCAGACATCATCGACCAGCCAGCGTAACCAATGGTCGGGAAGGTCTTGCCGTCGGGTCCCTTCGGCATGGTCATGACGCCGTAGTCGTTCTCGCCCATGTGTTCGGCGATTGCGATGAGCGCGTCCGGGTCCTGGTCGAGGAAGGCGCAGGTGCCGCTGTAGAAGCCGGCAACGATCTCGTTGAAGCCCCAGTTGACCGAGTCCTTCGGGGCGTAGCCGTTCTTGTAGAGGTCGATCAGCCAGGTAAGGCCCTTGACCCAGCCTTCGGAATTGAAGGTCGAGGTGCCGTCTTCGGTGAAGAAGGCATTCGAGCCGGCCATCGAGGCGCCGAACATCACCCAGCCGTTCAGGCCACCTGGTCCGCCGCGCAAGCAATAGCCATATTTGCCCGGCAGAGCCGAGACCTTCTTGGAGGCCTCGGCAAAGTCTTCCATGGTCTTCGGTGGTTCGGAAACGCCGGCCTCGGCCAGCAGCTTCTTGTTGTAGAACATCGCCCGGAGATAGAAGCCGTAAGGCAGCATATAGGCGGTGTCCTTGACGTCACGGCCGAGTTCGAGCGCTCTCTCGGAGAGATCGGCCGTCTGGTCCCACTCCTTCAGATAGGGCTCAAGGCTCTCGACAATGCCGTTATTGGCATAGAGCGACAGCCAGGTGTCGGGCATTTCCATGACGTCGGGGATTTCGCCGGCCGAAACCATGGTGGCAAATTTCTGGAAGGCTTCGCCCCAGGGGAGCGAGATGATCTCCACCTTGGTGCCGGGATTTTCCGTCTCGAACTTCGAGACGATCGACTTCAGGGTTTCAGTGCGTTCGGGGCTCGTGATCACTTCCACGAGCTTGAGCGTGGTGTCGGCAAGGGCAGTCCCTGCCATCAGGGCGCTCATCAGGGCTGCTGTCAAAATTGCTTTCATTATACAGTTCCTCCACTGCTTATTGGGTTGGTTCGACAGGGCTCAAGGTTGTTTGGCGACGGCAATGGCCGTCTCCAGATCCCTCCACAAGACCTCGGTTCCCTCGAGGCCGACATGAAGGCGCACGGACCGCGGGTTCATGCCGAAGGCATGCGCGGAATTCGGTTGGGCTTTCTGCTGCAGGACCACTTCGCCTGGCACCACGAGACTTTCGTGGCCGCCCCAGCTGACGCCCAGCTTGAAGAGTTGCAGCTGGTCGCAGAAGACCCTGATATCGACGCCTTCGCGGAAGACGAATGAGAAGAGGCCGGATGTGCCAGTGAGGCCCGGCGGCAATTGATTGGCAAGGCCCGGATGGTTGACCTGCTCGACCACATCGAGCGCCTTCAGCCGACGGGCGATGTCGAGAGCTGACGCCTCATGCGCCTTCATCCGGATCGGAAGCGTCCGCAAGCCCCGGATCAGCAGCCAGGCATCAAACGGCGACATCTTTCCGCCGAGATAAGGCAGGGCCTCGCCGCGGATGCGATCGATCAGCGTCTTCGAACCGGTCACGACGCCGGCCACGACATCGCTATGGCCGCCGAGATATTTTGAGGCCGAATGCAGGACGATATCGACACCGAGCGACAGCGGGCGCTGGAAGATCGGGCTTGCCCAGCTGTTGTCGATGACGCTGACGGCGCCGTGTTTCCTGGCGATGGATGCGAGTGCCGCCACGTCATGCGGCTCCATGATCCAGCTTGTCGGGCTTTCGAGATAAAGCAGCTTGGCGCCGGCCATGGCCTGATCCACTGCATCCAGATCCGTGCCGTCGACATAGGTCACTTCGACCTTCATGCGTTTCAGAAGCGTGCCGAACAGACGAAAGGCATCCGGATAGAGATGGCGGACGGCGACGATACGATCTCCGGGCTCCACAAAGGTGATGACGGTGGACGAGATCGCAGCCATGCCGCTGCCGAAACCGAGCGCATCCTCGCCGCCTTCGAGCTTGGCCAGCATCTCCTCGAAATGGCGCACCGTCGGGTTAAGACCGCGCGAATACACGGGCCGGTTACGCTCGCCGCGATAGGTGGCGACCATTTCGTCATAGGTCTCAAACGTGAACAGCGAGGTCTGGACGATCGGGGGAACGACCGCCTCGAAGGCATTGGTTCCGTCATGGGCGACGATAAGGGAGGCGAGCTCAAACGGATCCGAACCGTTGATCATTTGGACATTTCCTTGATGTCTTCCTCGACGATGTCGAGAATCTTGATGGTCTCGCGTCGCGCTGCCTCGGTGTCTTGGGCGACGATCGCGTTGAACAATGTGCGGTGATAGGGGAAGGACCTGAAGGCAAAGTCGGGTCTGTCGAAGGGCGTGTCCCAGAAGCGCTCGAACGCTTCGCGCATCTGTTCGAGCAATTGCCGGAACAGCGGATTGTGGGTGGCGTCGTAGATCGCGAGGTGGAAAACGAGGTCTTCCTTGCCGGCGGTGCCCTTGATCAGATGCACGCGCTCCATTTCATCGAGAGCCTCGCTGATCTTGCGCAGATCCTCTGCCGTCCTGCGGCGGGCGGCCGCCATGCAGGCCTCGCATTCGATCCCGCGGCGAACCTCCAGCGTTTGCAAAAGCGCGTCGCGCAGGCTGCCCATCGTCATGGAGAGGGGCATGTGAACCGTCGCCGACGTGATCGGCTTGATCAGATAGGTGCCGCTGCCCTTGCGGGTTTCCATGACACCCAGCGCCTGGAACTGGCGAATGACTTCGCGGATTGTCGAGCGCCCAACGCCGAGTGCGGCCATCAGCTCCCGCTCCGCCGGCAGTCGATCACCCGCTGCGAGAGCGGCCTGCTGAATGAAGGCCGCCAGAGACTCGGTCACTTGGCGACCTCGATCCGCGGGCGGGAGGGGTATGAGAGAGGTCTTCATCATTACCTCAAATTGGTCTGACATCATATCAATCAGGTCATTGTTGTCCTGTCAACGACAGATGCCTTGCGACGGTGGGTTGTTCCTCGGACCGGATCATCCGGGCGCTCCGCCCACATGCGCGGAAGTAGGGGGAGCGCGTTGGGGTAGCGCCAGATGCGCCTGCGCCATGAAGCTTGCTCCTCAGCGAGGACAGCCCGAGACCGGTTAAGATAACCCAGCTTCTCGGCACTATCCTGAACTCCCCGGCCCAAACACGGCGGGCGACCTCGTTTGCGTGCTGTTCACGCACACCAGCGCTGTATTCCTGGCGGCACTGCATAGAGGCTAGGGTTGGCGACGGAGGTGCCGTTCGTCAGGTCGTTGTTCGCATTTGGAAGCTTGGCAATTACGTCGTGGGCTTTCGTTGGAAACGCGACTAAAACAGGTGGCCGTAAACGGCGCATAAGGCAGGCTCAAGCAATGGGGACGCTGTGACGGGAACTGGCACTTCCGCGATACCGGGCCATTCCGGCCTGCGAGCCTCCAGGCGTGTCGGCCTTCTGGGCGCCACCGGCACGATCGGTCGCGCGACATCTGCGGCTCTCGTGCAGCGCGGATATGAGGTGGTCTGTTTGGTCCGGCCGCCTGCTGCTGCCAGTGGAGCGGGCGTTCCAACGACACTCTCTCGAGAGCTGGAAGGTGCATCTGTCCGGTTCGTGGATGTTTCTGATCCGGTATCCCTGGATCGCGACGGATTTTCCGGCTCCAGATTCGATGCCGTGATCTCTTGCATGGCGTCGCGTACCGGCGCGCCGAAAGATGCCTGGGCCATAGACTATCGCGCCCAGTTGAACGTGTTGGAAGCCGCGCAGCGTGCGGGCGTTGATCACTTCGTCCTTTTGTCTGCCATCTGCGTACAGAAGCCGCTGCTCGCCTTTCAACAGGCCAAGCTGGCGTTTGAGGGAGCCCTTATGGCATCCGGTCTACGCTATTCCATCGTGCGCCCGACTGCCTTCTACAAATCCTTGTCCGGCCAGATCGAACGCGTGCGAAACGGTCGCCCGTTCCTGATTTTCGGAGACGGCACGCTGACCTCCTGCAAGCCCATCAGCGACGGCGATCTGGGCGACTATCTTGTCGCCTGCCTGGATGATGCGCGTCTCTGGAACTCCATCTTGCCGATCGGCGGGCCGGGTGAGCCGATCACTCCACGCCAGCAGGGCGAGGCACTCTTTGAACTCCTCGGGCGCCAGCCGAAGTTTCGATCCGTTCCAATCGCCTTGCTCGACGGCATTATCGGCGGCCTCGCAACCCTTGGTCTGATCGCACCGTCCCTGCGCGAGAAGGCGGAACTGGCACGGATCGGCCGCTACTACGCAACCGAATCCATGCTTGTGCTCGATCCGCAGACAGGGCGGTATGATGCGGATGCCACGCCTTCGACAGGGACCGAGACCTTGTTCGACTTCTACCGCTCTGTCGTGGCCGGCGGTGTCCTGCCTGACAGGGGAGACCACGCCGTCTTCTAAGTTGCTGTGAGGCCTGAACGATCTGCTCTCTGAGAACGCATCTTTCCATTGCCACGCAAGCGTTTAGGTCCGGGGAGAGATGATCTGAAGGCATGATGGGGAGCAGGACATGGCCAGAAGAGGAAAAATGATGACGATCTTTGCCTGGCTGGCCGGGTTCATTATCCTTGGGATCATCGCCATGGCGGTCTGGCTTTATGAACCCGACAAACCGCGTGCCGCGCTGGAAGAAGCCTATGCAGGCGAGTATCGCACTATCGACGGAGTTCGTCTGCGGTTGCGCGACACGGGCCCGTCGGACGCGCAGGCCATTGTCATGCTCCACGGTTTTGGCGCCAGCCTGGAAACCTGGGAGGACTGGGCAAAGTCCTTGTCGACACGCTACCGGGTCATTCGCTTCGACTTGCCGGGATTTGGGCTGACCGGGCCAGATCCGACGGGCGACTACACCGACGCTCGCAGCATGAAGATCCTGGGAGACCTGCTGGACCAACTCGATGTGGACCGCGTGAGCCTGATCGGCAATTCCCTGGGCGGGCGCATTGCCTGGAACTTTGCCGCCCTGCATCCGGATCGGGTGATCAATCTCGTCCTCATCTCTCCCGATGGTTTCGCCAGTCCCGGCTTTGACTATGGCAGGCAATCAGAGGCGCCGCTGATCATGCGCGCTCTGCCCTATACGGCACCGCGCAGCATGTTGAAGGCCAATCTGGCCGCCGCATATGGAAACCCGGAAGCCCTGAGCGAGGCTAGCGTCACCCGCTACCATGACATGATGCTGGCACCTGGCGTCCGTCCCGCAATCCTTGCACGCCTGAGCCAGGTGCTTCTGCGCGAACCCGGTCCAACGCTTGCCCGCATACAGGCCCCGACACTGCTTCTCTGGGGCGAGAAAGACGGCATGATCCCGATCAGCAATGCGGATGATTATCTGCGAGACCTCCCAAATGCCACGCTGGTGCGCCTGCCGGGCCTTGGCCATCTGCCCTTTGAGGAGGATCCGGTTCAGTCGCTCCTCCCCCTGGAGCGCTTCCTGTCAGGCGAGGCGCCATAGAGCTTCGATTGATGAAGGGGCGGCCTGCTGTCGGTTTCGCGGACATCGGGGGTCTGATCAGGCGATCAACGAGTTCTCGCAGCCGATCCTTCTTGGTCGCGTTTCGACGCTGGCGGATCTCACGGGATCAACCCGATTTCTGGTCTCGTCTCTGTCCGACTGCGATTGCCATCGAAACCGGAACCCAGAACCCAGAACGAAGCGCTCGGTCTTGCTGTCGGCCTAATGATCGCTGACACGCGTACAGCGTTTCCTGATACGAAATTGCCGTCCGTCATCTCCTCGATCGGCGCCTGGCTCTCCCTTCACCGCACCATTCATCCTGCGCGGCGGCGTCTCGCGCACCGCTGCTGGAAACGATGAGACCGTCCAGGCTGGATGACTGGCGCGATATGTGCGTCCAGAGTTTGAAGGCGAGCTGCGGGAGATGGGGTCCCCGCTCAGAGGTTCTCCTTCAGTAGAACCTCGATGCGGATCTTTTCCTGGGATGCGATCAATTCGCGTTGTTCTAGCCTGGCTCGCATGATGCGGATCGCGCTTCTGACGGCATGGCTCGGGTCCTGTGCGATGATGGCATCGATCCGGTCATCCTTCAGCGCTTCTTCGCTGAACGGCGTTCTTTCGTGGACCACGATCGTCAGGGTGCAGGGGTCCTGCACGTCCTCTATGGCGATCAGGGGGGCTCGTGCTTCCGAGCTCAGGACATAGACGGCTCGGACGTCCGGATGGTTCTCCAGAAGGCGGCGGATGACCTGTCTCGCGCGCTTTTCGTCGCCATAGGTTTCCAGCGAGGGCAGGGAGACGAGATCAGGGAACTGCTGGTTGATGATGCTGTCGAAGCCAAGTCGGCGTTCAATGCTGTCCTGGGCCATCATGGTGTCCGCGACGACCATGATCTTGCCCTTTCTGCTCCCCAGGAAGCGCCCGATAATCTTGCCGGCGGTGGCGCCTGCGGCGAAATTGTTGATGCCGACGAAGTCCGCTTCGGGCAGGCGCTCCTGGCCTGAGAGGAACTGCACAACCTTGATGTTGCGCTCGATCAGGCGCGCCATCGCATCTCGGACCTGAGGCGATTCCGGTGCCATGATGGCGACCCCGTCGATCTCGCTGCTTGTCAGCCTCGAGAGGTTCCTCGCTATCCCGTGAGGATCCGAGGCGGGTACCTGGATCACGTCGATGTCCGTCAGGTCGGCACGCATGGCCTCTCTCGCCTGGTCCACCTGGGTCAGCAGCTGCGTGAGATATTGGTCGCCTGCCTGGGGGAGCACGAAACAGAAGCGGTAGATCCGGTTTCGGGCGAGATTGACCGCGGCCGGATTGCGAATGAAGCCTAGCCGCTCGATGGCCTCATTGACCCTTCGTGCGGCTTTTTCACTGACATTCGGCCTGTCGTTGAGGACGCGGTCGACCGTCGCAAGGCTTACGCCTGCCGCTTCCGCAAGATCTCTGGCTGTTGGTCTCATGTCGTTATCCGCATGCGGCAAGGCAGCCGCCTGCGGAGAGTTCTCCAACAAATTCAAACCAAAAGCAAGAAAATGAGGTGCGCACCTCAAAATTAACTTGCTTTGAGGTGCGCACCTCAATTATACAATCCACAGAGTTGAATGGAGGCTGGCAGATCCTGCCGCGGCCATGGCCCGCTGTCGGCACCGGAGGAGGGAAGCGGACCGACCGGAGGACTGCGCATCTTGTGTTGGGCCCTTTGGGGGCGTTGGACGAAACGCGATTGAGGTCGCTGTTTCGCTATGGGAGGAGAACGTCATGAAGCCTGCATTCCTGAAATCATCCGTGGCGGTGGCGACCTTGCTGCTTGCCGGCCTGTCCGGGGCGAGCGGCGCCAAGGCCGAGGATCTGACCCTTTGCTGGGCCGCCTGGGATCCCGCAAACGCACTTGTCGAGCTCAGTAAGGACTTCGAGGCGAAGTCCGGTCACAAGATGAAATTCGAATTCGTGCCTTGGCCGAATTTTGCCGACCGCATGCTCAACGAGCTCAATTCGGGAGGCAAGCTCTGCGACCTTCTGATCGGCGACAGCCAGTGGATCGGTGGTGCCGCCGAAAACGGCCAGTATGTGAAGCTCAATGATTTCTTCGACAAGGAAGGGATCAAGATGGACAACTTCATCCCTGCGACAGTCGTCGGTTATGCCGAGTGGCCAAAGGGCACGCCGAACTACTGGGCGCTGCCGGCCTTCGGCGACGTGGTCGGCTGGACCTATCGCAAGGACTGGTTCTCGCGACCCGAGCTTCAGGAGGAGTTCAAGACCAAGTATGGGCGCGATCTCGCCGTGCCGAAGACCTTCGCCGAGCTCAGGGATATTGGCGAGTTCTTCCAGGGGCGAAACATCGATGGCAAGACCGTTTATGGTGCTGCCATCTATACCGAGCGCGGCTCGGAAGGTATCACCATGGGTGCCATGGATGTCCTCTATTCCTTCGGCTTCGAATATCAGAACCCGGCCAAGCCCTATGACATGGAAGGCTTCGTCAATTCGCCCTCCGCAATCGCCGGCCTGGAATTCTACAAGGCCCTCTACGACTGCTGCACCCCGCCAGGCTCGTCGGACACCTACATGTCCGAAAACATCGATGCCTATAAGTCCGGCCAGGTCGCACTGCAGATGAACTTCGCCTTCATCTGGCCCGGCATTCATGCCGATGCCAATGTCGGTGGCGACAAGTCGGGTTACTTCCCCAATCCGGCCGGTCCGGATGGCAAGCAGTTCGCACAGCTCGGAGGGCAGGGTATCTCGGTGGTCGCGGCGTCGTCCAAGCAGGATGCGGCGCTCGAATACATCAAGTGGTTCGCCCAGCCGGAAATCCAAAACAAGTGGTGGTCGCTGGGTGGTTATTCGGCACTGCGTTCCGTCGTCGAGGATCCGGGCTTCGCGTCCAGCCAGCCCTATGCCCAGACCTTCCTCGACTCCATGGCGATCGTGAAAGACTTCTGGGCGGAGCCGTCCTACGCCTCCCTCCTCCAGGCATCCCAGAAGCGCTTCCACGACTATGTCGTGGCGGGCCAGGGCACGTCCAAGGAAGCGCTTGACGGGCTGGTGAAGGACTGGACCGAGGTCTTCGAGGACGAAGGCAAACTCTGAGCCGCAGGTGCGGGACGGAGTTCTCCAATGAGGGCTCTGGCCGGACCGCCCGATGGCGGTCCGGACCTTCGGGGGCTTAGAGCGCCGCCCGTTCGCCAAGTTTCATACCTGGGAGGCCATCCATGTCCGAGAGCGCCATCGACCGGATTGCGCGTGCTACGCCAGATCGCGTCTCAAGGCGTGCAACGGGTCTGTCAGATCGGGCGATCGCCTGGATCTTCGTTACGCCGACAATCCTCCTTCTGCTCGCCGTCAACATCTTTCCGCTCATCTGGACGGTTCGCCTTAGCTTCACGAATTTCCGTGTCAACCGACCGAACGAGGCACCGGAATTCGTCGGTTTCAGAAACTACGAGCGGATCCTGACCGACGGCGACATCTGGCTGACAATGCAGGCGACTGCGCATTTCCTGTTCTGGACGATCGCGCTCCAGGTGATGATCGGCTTTACACTCGCCTATCTGATCAACAAGAAGTTCAAAGGGAACGATCTGTGGACGACGATCATCGTTCTGCCGATGATGCTGAGCCCTGCCGTCGTCGGTAATTTCTGGACCTTCCTCTACCAGCCGCAGATCGGCCTGTTCAACTACGCCGTCGCCTTTGTCACGGGCGTGGATCCGTCGAGCTTCTCGATGATCGGCGATGTTTCGCTGGCCCCCTGGGCGATCGTCATCGTCGATACCTGGATGTGGACACCCTTCGTGATGCTGATCTGCCTGGCGGGGCTGCGCTCCATCCCGGACAGCATCTACGAGGCTGCCGAATGCGACCGCGCCAGCAAGTGGCGGCAGTTCTGGACGATCACGATACCGCTGGTTCTACCATTCCTGATGCTCGCCATCCTGTTTCGCGGGATCGAGAACTTCAAGATGTTCGACCTGGTAGTGCAACTGACGGGCGGCGGTCCGGGCTCGATCACGGAGCTCACTTCGATTAACCTCAAACGTGAGGCCTTCGAGAAGTGGCGGACCGGTTATGCCTCTGCCTATGCAGTCATCCTCTTCGTCACGGTCTTTGGTCTGGCGTCGATCTACGTCAAGGCCCTGAACAAGGTGAAAGAGCGATGAGCAGCTATTCCGTCACCGAACCCTCCAAGCGCCAGAAGTGGCTGGCCGGCACACTCGTGGTCTTCTATGCCATCGTCACTTTGATGCCGCTGGTCTGGATCATCGCGACTGGGTTCAAGAGCCCGTCCGACTCGATCGCCTATCCGCCGAAACTGCTCTTTCAGCCGACACTCGAAGGATATGTGAACCTGTTCACCACCCGGACCCGCGTCTCGGAGGCCGATCTCCAGGCGCTCGGCGAGCCGACGACCTGGTATGAACGTCTCGTGCGCAAGGATGGACTCGTGATCGCGGGGCCATCACGCTTCGGGGAACGCTTCTACAATTCCGTCGTCATAGGCTTCGGCTCGACATTCCTGTGCATCGTGCTCGGGACGGCTGCGGCTTACGCCTTCTCCCGCTTCAAGGTGCCACTGAAGGACGATTTGCTGTTCTTCATCCTGTCGACACGGATGATGCCGCCGATCGCGGTGGCCATCCCGATCTTCCTGATGTTTCGGTCGCTGGGCCTGAGCGACACCCATGCGGGCCTGATCCTGCTTTATACAGCAGTCAACCTTTCGCTCTCGGTCTGGCTGCTCAAGGGGTTCATCGACGAGATACCGATCGAATACGAGGAGGCGGCCCTGATCGATGGCTACACGCGCTTCCAGGCCTTCTATAAGGTCGTTCTTCCCCAGGCCGTGACCGGCATCGCATCCACGGCTATCTTCTGCCTGATCTTCGCCTGGAACGAATATGCCTTTGCCGTCCTGCTGACATCGGGCACGGCGCAGACTGCACCGCCCTTCATCCCGACCATCATCGGCGTGAGTGGTCAGGACTGGCCGGCCGTCGCCGCTGGCGCCACGCTCTTTCTGGTGCCGGTTGTCGTCTTCACGATCGTCCTGCGCAAGCATCTGCTTCGCGGCATCACCTTCGGAGCTGTTCGTAAATGACCCGCTTTATCGAAAGACTCTGCCGGTTTCGGCGGAACGAATGGGAACTGGTCGCCTCGTTCCTGATCGGGCTCGGCGTGTTGATGATGATGCAGCCCGTCGCACTCGTTCTCTACAGCTATTCCTTTGTCGTGACGTTGCTGGGCACGGTGATGTTCGTCATCGTCAGCCACTTCCCGGAGTAAATAATGGCGCAGATCAGAATCCATAACCTGCGCAAGGAGTTCGGTGCCTTCACCGCAGTGCAGTCTTCGAGCTTCACCATCGAGGACGGTGAGTTCTTCATGCTGCTTGGCCCATCCGGCTGCGGCAAGACGACGACGCTCCGGATGATGGCAGGGCTCGAACTTCCGACCGGCGGTGAGATCTTCATCGATGGCGAGGAAGTCGGGATGAAGCCGGCCAGCCAGCGCGACATCGCATTCGTCTTCCAGATGTTTGCCCTCTATCCGCACATCAATGTCCGGCGCAACATTTCCTATCCGCTGATCAGTCAGGGCGTTTCCAGGGGCGAGGTCAGAACGCGGGTCGAGGAAATCGCCAGGATCCTGAAGATCGAGGATATTCTCGACAAGCCGGTGGGCGGGCTGTCTGGCGGCGACCGCCAGCGGGTGGCGCTGGGGCGCGCCATCGTGCGCCGGCCAAAGGCGTTCTTCATGGACGAGCCGCTTGGGGCGCTGGATGCCGAGTTTCGCGAGCACATGGCCGAGGAACTCAGGGCTCTGCACGACCGCATCGGTGCCACGACCGTCTACGTCACCCATGACCAGCTTGAGGCGATGCAGATGGGCGACAAGATCGTGGTGATGAACCATGGTGTCGTCGAACAGTTTGGAATGCCCCAGCAGATCTACGACTGGCCGGCCAGCCGCTTCGTCGCCGACTTCATCGGGTCCCCCTCGATGAACTTCCTCGAATTCGAAGGCATGATCGGGATCGGTGGTGATCACGTCATGCTCGATGGTCAGCGGATTGCCGTTCCGGTGCAGCGTCAGGGGGCGGAAGGCAAGCTTACTCTCGGCGTTCGGCCGGAGCATGTTCGCTTCAGCGATGCGTCCGGCTATCGGGCCAAGGTGATCGCGACGGAATATCTGGGGACGACCCAAATCGTGACCCTGGCGACGGCCAACGGCACCATCAAGGCGCGCATTTCCTCGTCCGAAAAGATCGCCCAGGGGCAAACGGTCGGTCTCGAATTCAATCCGCGCACGCTGACGATCTTTGCCGGTGAACGTGGCCAAGCCCTGGTTTCAGAGGGCAATGAGGGAGTGCTCCGTCATGGCTGAAGTGATCCTGAACTCCGTCATCAAGTCCTTCGGCACGAAGCGAGCACTGGATAATGTCTCCGTGACCGTGCCGGACGGCTCCTTCGTCGTCCTTCTCGGCCCGACGGGAGCCGGAAAGACCACGACGCTGCGGTTGATCGCGGGGCTTGAAGCCGCCGATCAAGGGGAGATCCAGATCGGCGGCAAGCCCGTGGACGGCATGACGCCAGCGGAGCGCAACGTCGCAATGGTGTTCCAGCAGTATTCGCTTTATCCCCATCTGACGGTCCGGGAGAACCTCGCCTTTCCGTTGAAGTCGCCACTTCTGCGGACACCTCCGGCGGAGATCGTTGCGAAGGTGAACGCGGTGGCGGACATGCTGCAGATTTCCCACAAGCTGGACAACAAGGCCACGGCCCTTTCCGGGGGCGAGATGCAGCGCGTCTCGATCGGCCGGGCGCTGGTGCGCAATCCGCAGATCTACCTCATGGACGAACCCCTGAGCTCGCTGGATGCCAAACTCCGATCCGACCTCAGGATCGAGCTAAAGAACATCCAGGCCAATTCCGGCGCGACCCTGCTCTACGTCACCCATGACCAGATCGAGGCCATGACCATGGCAACCCATGTCGGCGTCCTGCATGAGGGGCGGCTCGTCCAGTTCGGGTCTCCGCGTGATGTCTATGAGCGGCCCGTGAGCCTTCACGCCGCCCAGAGACTGGGGCAGCCGCGGATCAATGTGCTGCCGGCCAGTCTCTTTCCGGCGGCGCCTCGATCGGCTGTCAGCATGGGGTTGCGCCCCGAGCATATCCGGCAGGGGGCGGGCGAGGAGAGCTTCGTCAACCGGGTCGAACGACTGGGCGACCAGACACGGCTTCACCTGCTTTTTCGCGGCCATCCGATTGTCACCGTCACCGATCCGCACACGGCGCTCAGTGAAGGCGACATCGTCAGAATAGAACCCGTTGATCCCCTCTATTTCGATGCCGACGGCATGCGATGCGCATAAGGAGCTCCTCATGGCACAGTTCATAAACAAGAAGGAAGACGTCGTCGTCGAGGCCCTCGAAGGGCTGCTTGCAACGGCAGGCGTGCCGCTTGCCCGTCTCGATGGCTACCCGCATATCCGTGTCGTCGTTCGTGCCGACTGGGACAAGTCGCGGGTCGCGCTCGTGTCTGGCGGCGGCTCGGGTCATGAACCCGCCCATGCAGGTTTCGTCGGGACTGGCATGCTGACGGCTGCGATCTGCGGCGACGTGTTTGCCTCACCCAGTGTCGACGCGGTTCTCGCCGGCATTCTGGCCGTCACCGGCCCGGCGGGCTGCCTGCTGATCGTGAAGAACTATACGGGTGATCGCCTGAATTTCGGCCTTGCCGCAGAACGGGCGCGTGCGTTCGGGCTGAATGTCGAGATGGTCATCGTCGACGACGATATCGCCCTTCCAGATCTTCCGCAGGCACGTGGCGTCGCGGGCACGCTGTTCGTGCACAAAATTGCAGGTGCGCTTGCCGAGAAGGGCGAGGATCTCGACACCGTTGCCAAGGCCGCGAGGCGGGTGATCGACGGCACGAAGAGCATCGGCATGTCGCTCGATACCTGCACGGTGCCGGGCTCGCCGAAAGAAGATCGTATTCCCAAGGGCATGGCGGAGCTGGGGCTTGGCATTCATGGTGAGGCTGGCGTCGAGCAGGTCGATTTCTCCGGCGCGCAGTCGGCCATGGCGGCGGTCGCCCAGAAACTCGAAGCGGCGGTCGGCGAGCGCAGCCATGTGGCGCTTATCAACAATCTCGGAGGGACTTCGGTCCTCGAAATGTCGGTCCTCACCCATGAGCTCATCCGCTCGCAGATCGGGTCCCATGTCGGTCACGTCGTCGGGCCTGCCGCCATGATGACCTCGCTCGACATGCGTGGTTTCTCGATCTCGCTTTATCCGGCCGACGAGGAGGATCTCGCGTGCCTTGCCATGCCCGTCGGGCCATCCGCCTGGCCGGGGCTTGCGAAGATCCATCCGGTTTCGGTCGTTGCACTTCCCGATGGGTTGAAACCGGTCATGCCGCTTGCATCGAATCACAAGCCGACTCGCGATTTCCTGACCGAATGCTGCGAAGTCATGATCGCGGCAGAGCAGGATCTGAATGCGCTCGACGCAAAATCCGGCGACGGGGACACGGGCTCGACGCTGGCGGGTGCCGCGCGCGCACTGATCAGCGCGACGGATCGCCTGCCGCTGTCCGATCACACCCAACTGCTGCGGGCGATCGGTCTGGAGCTCAGCCAGACCATGGGCGGTTCCTCGGGCGTGCTGCTGGCGATCTTCTTTGCCGCAGCCGGTGACGGCGCATCGAGCGGTTTGCCGATGCGTGATGCCTTGAAAGCGGGACTTTCGCGCATGCAGGAAATTGGGGGGGCAGGTGTCGGCGACCGCACGATGATCGATGCATTGGCACCGGCTCTCGATGGCCTTGCGGATGGCGTCGACGCTGCGGCCAAGGCTGCACGTCAAGGGGCTGATGACACGGCAAGGATGGGGAGAGCCAGAGCTGGCCGGGCTGCCTATGTCAATTCAAGGCAGCTTGAAGGCAATCGCGATCCGGGTGCCGAGGCTGTTGCGCGCCTGTTCGAATATCTGGCGTCGCGGGCCCGGACGGGCTGAGTGTCGAGCGACGCGCCGGACGGGGAAACCCCACGGCGCGTCGTCCATTGTATTTGCCGGACGGCGTATCAGAGAACGGTAACGTTCTCTGCCTTGGACTTGCCAGTCTTGCGGTCCTGACCGACGTCGTAGCTGACCTTCTGGCCGTCCTGAAGAGCGCCGCCAAAGCCAACAGCGGAGATATGGACAAAGACGTCCGGGCCGCCGTTGTCCGGGGTGATGAAGCCGAAGCCCTTGTCTTGGGCGAAGAATTTTACGATGCCAGTAGCCATGATGTCCTCGTGGAATTTGTGCGACATGTTCGCATAGCGGTTGTGGGAACGATCAGCAAGTCCGTCTTGACCGTCTGACCGGACGTTTGGGCTCCATTTGAGGCTTTTTCTCAACAAATGCGGCCCGATGTTGGCCGCCAGCCACCGTTTTGATCCGAGTGGCTGGCGAAAACGGGACAGACACCCTCAGTGGACTTCCGTCAGAAGCGGTGTCGCGGCGTCCTGCTTGCCATGCTGACGCAGCGGCTTGTTTCCAGCCAGAAGGCGGGCAAGGACGTAAAAGACCGGTGTCATGAAGATCCCGAAGAAGGTGACGCCGATCATGCCCGAGAATACGGCCACACCCATGGCGGCGCGCATTTCGGCACCGGCCCCCGTCGAGATGACGAGCGGGATGACACCCATGATGAAGGCCATGGAGGTCATGAGGATGGGCCGCAAGCGCAGTCGGCTCGCTTCCACGGCCGCCTGGACGGGCGTTCGTCCTTCGAATTCCAGCTCCCGGGCGAATTCCACGATCAGGATCGCGTTTTTCGCCGAGAGGCCGACAAGGACAACAAGACCGATCTGGGTGAAGATATTGTTGTCGCCACCCGTATACCAGACACCCACAAGGGCAGCGAGCACGCCCATCGGCACGATCATGATGATCGAAAGCGGAAGCGTCAGGCTTTCATATTGGGCAGCAAGAACGAGGTAGACGAGCAGCAGGGCGAGCGGAAACACGACGATGCTCGAATTGCCGGCGAGGATCTGCTGGTAGGTCAGATCGGTCCACTCAAAATCAATGCCCGTCGGCATGGTTTCTTCGAGGATCTTTTCCATCGCTGCCTGGGCCTGGCCCGACGAGAAGCCCGGGGCGGGTCCGCCATTGATGTCGGCCGAGAGGAAGCCGTTGTAGCGTGTTGTCCGTTCCGGTCCGGTCGATGCCTCGACCTTGAGCAGGGCGGACAGCGGGATCATCTCGCCGCTCTGGGAGCGAACCTTCAGCTGCCCAATGTCTTCGGGCTTGGCACGATATTGTGCATCCGCCTGGACGCGGACGCTATACGTGCGGCCGAAGGCATTGAAGTCGTTCACGTAAAGCGAGCCGAGATAGATCTGCAGGGTCTGGAAGACGTCGGTGACGGCGACGCCGAGCTGTTGCGCCTTGACGCGGTCGAGATCGGCGAAGAGCTGCGGCACATTAACCTGGAAGCTCGAGAAAATGCCTGCGAGTTCCGGCGTCTGGTAAGCCCGGGCGAGAACGGCCTTGGTCGTCTCGTCGAGCGTTTCGTAGCCGAAGCCAGCCCTGTCCTCGATTTGCAGCTTGAAGCCGCCTGTGGAACCCAGCCCGTTCACCGGCGGCGGCGGGAACATGGCGATGAAGGCGCCGTCGATTGCGGCATATTTCTGGTTCAGTGCCATGGCAATCGCGCCGCCAGACAGCGATGGATCCTTACGCTCTTCGAAATCGTCGAGCACGGCGAAGACGATGCCGGCATTCGAGCCGATGGTGAAGCCGTTGATCGACAGGCCCGGAAAGGCCAGCGCATTCTTGACGCCGGGTTGTTCGAGCGCGATGTCGCTCATCTGGCGGATGACGTCTTCCGTTCGGTCGAGCGTAGCGCCATCGGGCAATTGCGCGAAACCGATCAGGTATTGCTTATCCTGTGCCGGTACGAAGCCGCCCGGAACCGTGCTGAACATGCCATAGGTTGCCGCGACCAGTGCCAGATAGATGACCATGACCACGCTCTTGCGGCCGAGCAGGCCTCCGACGCTGCGGCCGTAGCCCGCCGAGGCGGCACCGAAGGCGCGGTTGAAGCCGCGGAAGAACCAGCCGAGCGAGCGGTCCATGACCCGGGTGACCAGGTCCTTCGGCGCGTTATGATCTTTCAGGAGAAGTGCCGCCAGAGCCGGCGACAAGGTCAGCGAGTTGATCGCCGAGATCACCGTCGAAATGGCGATGGTCAGGGCGAACTGACGATAGAACTGACCGGACAGGCCGGTGATGAAGGCGAGCGGTACGAAGACCGCGACGAGAACCAGCGCGATCGCAATGATCGGGCCGGAGACTTCCCGCATGGCGCGGTAGGTGGCTTCCCGGGGTGAAAGCCCGTTCTCGATGTTGCGCTCGACATTCTCCACGACCACGATCGCGTCGTCGACGACGATGCCGATCGCGAGCACGAGACCGAAAAGCGTCAGCGCGTTGATCGAGAAGCCGAAGGCATACATCACGGCGAAGGTGCCGATGATCGAGACCGGGACGGCGATCAGCGGGATGATAGAGGCGCGCCAGGTCTGAAGGAAGATGATGACGACGAGCACGACAAGCGCGACGGCCTCGAGCAGCGTATCGACGACCTTGTCGATCGAGGAACGGACGAATTCCGTCGTGTCGTAGACGATCTCGAAGCGGACGCCGTCGGGCATGGCCTGCTGCAGGTCGTTCATCGTCTGCTGCACGGCATCGGAAATCGCGATGGCGTTCGAGCCGGGTGCCTGGAAGATCGGAATGGCGACAGCGGGTTCGCCATCGAGCAGTGAGCGCAGCGAATATTCGGCCGCTCCGAGCTCGATGCGTGCCAGATCCGCGAGCCTGGTGATTTCACCGTTCTCGCCGGTTTTTACAACGATCGCGCCGAATTCTTCCGGTGTTTGAAGCCGGCCTCTCGCGTTGACGTTGAGCTGCAGGTCCACACCTTCAAGCGATGGCGAGGCGCCGATCGTGCCGGCGGCCGCCTGGACATTCTGCTGGGCAATCGCATTGGTGATGTCGCTTGCCGCAAGGCCATGTTCGGCCACCTTTTGCGGGTCGAGCCAGATGCGCATCGAATAGTCGCCGGCACCGAAGACCTGGACCTGGCCGACGCCATCGATGCGGGCCAGGCGGTCCTTGATGTTGAGCGTGGCATAGTTGCGGAGATAGGTGAGATCATATCGGTCGCCGGTCGATACGAGATGGACGACCATCATCAGGTCCGGCGAGCTTTTCACCGTCGTCACGCCAAGTGCGCGCACTTCTGCCGGCAGCCTCGGTTCGGCCTGCGAGACACGGTTTTGAACGAGTTGCTGCGCCTTGTCGGGATCGGTGCCCAAGCGGAAGGTAACGGTCAAGGTCAGGACGCCGTCGGACGTCGCCTGGCTCGACATGTACAGCATGTCCTCGACGCCGTTGATCTGCTCCTCCAGTGGCGTCGCCACGGTTTGTGCGATCACGGTCGGGTTTGCGCCGGGATAAACGGCCCGGACCACCACCGAGGGGGGAACGACCTCGGGATATTCGGAGATCGGAAGTGCGCGAAGGCCGATAAGGCCTGCGACCAGGATCAGGATCGAAAGAACACCGGCAAAAACGGGGCGATCGACAAAGAAGCGTGAGAAATTCATCTGTTACCCCATTCGGAGGACAAAGTTGAAGCGGCCCCGTCGACAGCAGTCGCCGGGGAGGAAGGTCTTTCTGGCAAGGGGCCGCGGACGGTTGCGAAGCCTAGAGTTTCAGACGCGCCGGCGATGCCGGCACGACATCAGTTTTTGAGCGCGGTCTGTTCCTGCGGTGCGACGGTGACACCGGGCTGGATGCGCTGGAGGCCACTGACGACGATGCGTTCGCCGGCATTCAGGCCCTTTTCCACAATGCGTTGGCCATCGACCAGGGAACCAAGCTCGATCTGGCGGTAGGCAACAGTATTGTCCTGGCCGACGACGAAGACGAACTTCTTGTCCTGATCCGTTCCGACCGCCCGTTCACTGATCGCGAGCTTATCTTCGGCCTTGGATTGACCGATGCGGATGCGGACGAACTGCCCGGGGATGAGGTTGCCTTGAGGATTCTCGAAAACCGCTCTGACCCGGATCGTTCCCGTCGATGCGTCGATCTCGTTGTTAATCAGCTGCAATCGGCCACGGATCGGTGGGACCTCGTCCTCGGTCGTGATCTCAACTGGGGTCTGGTCCAGGGACCAGCCGACCGTCGGCACGGTGGGAAGGATCTGCCGAAGATACTCTTCCTCGATGGTGAAGCCGGCATAGATGGGATCCACGGAGACGAGCGTGGTCAGGGACTGGGATGAAGGGCCCGATGCAACAAGATTGCCGACGGTGACTTCGAGTTGACCTACGCGACCGGAAATGGGTGCTCGGATTTCGGTGTAGTCAAGATCGAGTTCCGCAAGCTTCAAGGCGGCCTTGGCAGACTGAAGTGCCGCGAGGGCGGATGCATGCGCACCCTGCCGCTGCGCCAGTTCGCTCTGGGAGATCGTGTTGCGGGACAGAAGAGAGGTTCCGCGATCAAGTTCCGTCTTCGTCAGGTCGACCTGGGCCTGGGCTGCGGCGACATCGCCGTGCGCACGATCGACGGTCGCACGGTAAGGTTCGGGGTCGATCGTGACCAGTGGATCGCCCTGCTTGACGAGGCCCCCTTCATTGAAGTGGACCGCCTGTATTGCTCCGGCCACACGGGCGCGGATCTGCACCCGGTCCACGGCTTCCAGCCGCCCGGAAAACTCGCGCCAGACATTGATTGGTCGTGGGCTGACGGTTGCGACGGTCACGGGGACGGCAGGCGGTGCCGCCGCAACCTCGGTGGCGGCAGCCAGCGCGTCCTTCGACTGATCGACATAGACAAATCCGCCGACGATTGCCAAAGCGGTTGCCATCGCAGAACCCCACAGGGCCGCGCTCCTGATCCTTGCGGTCATGATTATCTCCTTCGGTTCGGGCTGAACCGCTATGTTTACGGAAACGGACCGTGGTCCGCAGTCAGATCGGCAGTTCCTGGAGGAACTGCGAGAATTCGGTCGAGAATCGCGAACACCACGTGCCGCTTTTCCCTTGGTACAGGTCTGTCCATCCATACTGGGGGGACAGGATGCTGGTCGTTACGGACACGCCGGCCTTGCGCAGGCGCTCCGCATAATCGAGGCCCTCGTCGCGTAACGGATCATCGTCCGACGTCACGATTAGGGCCGGAGCCACGCCGGTTAGCCGCGAACATAGGCACGGCGCCGCATAGGGATGCTGGTAGCCGCAGGCCGAAGCCAGGTAATGATCCCAGCCATCCGACCAGCGTTCCCGCATGCCGATCTCGTTGGCACGGCCAAACGATGCCGTGACCATGCGCGGATCGATCATCGGCGACAGGAGAACCTGTCCCGCCAGCTCTCCCGGCATGGCGTCGCGGGCCTTCAAGGCAAGGCTCGCGGCGATGTTTCCACCCGCCTCATCCCCGGCCAGCACCACCGGCGATCTTGACGTCACATAGCGCCGGCGCTTGGCGAACATGTACTTCAGGACCTCGAAACCCTGCTCCAGGCTTCCCGGAAAACGATGCCCCAAGGGTGTACCGCAGTCCGCCTCGACCACCAGCGCGCCCGCCTCCGCCATTGCGAGAGCGGCCGGGGCATCACTTTCGCGATCCTGCCTCGGGCCGAAGGCGGTCCCGGGAAGATAGAGGACCAGCGGTCGTGCCGATGCTTTCCCCGAACCCTCATAGACCCGATAGGCCAAGGGAAAGGGCAGTTGCCCCTTCTCGGTTGTCTCCCATTGTCTCGTCATGAGCCTGCTCTACGCGTGCGGACGAAAACAACTTCCATCTGCCGCCTAGATATAATATTATCCGCCCATGCCGCACAAGATGACGATATCGGGAAACTCTGTCCCGCAATTCGGAATAATGAATATAGATTGGATGGGTGCCGTCGATGGATCAATTGTCCGCCATGCGGGTCTTTACGCGAGTCGTGGAGACCGGGAATTTCTCCAGGGCGGCGACTTCCCTGAAGATGCCCAAGACGACGGTCACCACGGCCGTACAGGCGCTAGAGGCGCATCTGGGCGCAAAGCTGCTCAATCGCACCACACGTCAGGTGGTGGTCACGACCGATGGTGCACTCTATTACGAGCGCGCCGCACGCATTCTGTCGGAGCTCGACGAGCTGGATGGAAGCTTGTCCAGTTCGCTGGCGCAACCATCGGGCAAGGTCCGGATTGCGTTGTCGGGAGGATTTGCCGACCGGATCATCATGCCGGCGCTTTGCGAATTTCATACGCGTTATCCGGCGATCCAGCTCGACTTCGATATAGGGGATCGCATCGTCGACTACATTGCGGAGAACATCGATTGTGCCTTGCGGGCAGGGACGCCGAGTGATCAGTCCCTGGTCGCGCGCAAGGTGGCCGATCTGGAACTCAGGACATATGCGTCCCCTCGCTATCTCGACCGAATGGGCATTCCAGCCCATCCGCACGACCTTCGAAACGGGCATTTCGGGGTCGGCTACATGAAGGCGCATGAAGGCCGGGTCTTCCCGATGGTCTTCCGCAAGGGTGAGGAAGAAGTCGAGGTCCAGCTCGACTACGTCATCTCGGTCAATGAATTCAGAAGCTATATCGCGGCGGCGGCGGCTGGCATCGGGATCGCCCAGGCGATCGATTTCACTGTCCGCGATCATGTGGATCGGGGTGAACTGGTCGAAATCCTGGCCGACTGGCCGCGCGACCCGATCCCGCTCTACATCGTCTATCCGCAGACACGCCACCTGAGCAACAAGGTCCGTGTTTTTGTCGACTGGCTGGCGAAAAGACTGCAGGATACGCAGAATTGCGAGACGCGACTGAAGGCTTGCGGTTCGCCCTCCTGACGTATTTTCGTGTAATTCGCGGCGCGGATACCGGGGAGCTGGACGCTTCCGGGCTATCTGTAATGCCGTCGAAACCACAATCCGTTGCAGGATGATCAGTCCGCACTTCGGAGGCCCGGGCGGGTTGATCATCCGATACCGCACCCATGCTCAGGTTGACCTGTCCGGCATTGGCTGCGACAAGGCCACATGCAGACACCGATCTCCATCGACCCAGACTATCTCAGGGCGCGGCTGAAAGCATTGCTCGCCATCCCTAGTCCCACAGGTTTCACCGACGAGGCCGTTCGGCACACGGCGCGTGAACTCGAGCGCCTCGGGCTTGAGGTCAAACTGACCCGTCGCGGCGCGATCCGAGCCCGGCGTCCCGGTGCTTCGGAGCGGCCCGCGCGTGCAATCGTTTCACATCTCGACACGCTCGGTGCTCAGGTGAAAGCGCTCAAGGAGAATGGCAGGCTCGAACTCGTGTCGATCGGTCACTGGTCTGCGCGGTTCGCTGAGGGCGCACGCGCCTCGATCTTTTCGGCGAAAGGCATCTATCGTGGCTCGATCCTGCCACTGAAAGCGTCGGGTCACACCTTCAACGAGGAGGTCGACACACAGCCGACCGGTTGGCAGCATGCCGAGTTGCGCATCGATGCCCTGGCGCGCGATCGCAAGGATATCGTGCAGCTCGGCATCGACATCGGCGATATCGTCGCCATCGATCCGCAGCCGGAATTCCTCGACAATGGGTTCATCGTCTCCCGGCATCTGGACGACAAGGCCGGGGTGGCGATCATGCTGGCCGCACTCGAGGCCATGCAGCGCGAAAACATTGAAACGCCAGTCGATACCTACTGGCTCTTCACCATCGGTGAAGAGGTCGGCGTCGGTGCTTCCGCAGCTCTCGTGCCGGAGATCGCCTCTCTCGTCGCGATCGACAACGGGACGACCGCCCCGGGCCAGAATTCCGACGAGTTCGGCGTAACGCTCGCCATGGCGGACCAGACCGGTCCCTTTGACTATCACCTGTCCAAGAAGCTTTTCGAGCTTTGCGGCGAACACGGCATCCGTGTGCAGAAGGATGTATTCCGCTACTACCGGTCCGATGCGGCCTCGGCCGTGGAAGCTGGACATGATGTGCGCACAGCACTCCTCGCCTTCGGCGTCGACGCTTCGCACGGCTATGAGCGCATCCATCTCCATGCGCTGATCTCGGTGGCAAAACTCGTCGTCTACTACGTTGCGAGCGATGTTCAGATCGAGCGCGATTCCGAGGAGGTCTCCGGCTTGCGCGGCTTCACCCGCCAGAAGGTCGCGCCTGCGGAACAGAGCTTCACGGCGGATGAAGCCGACGAGCCCTGACGTTTTCAATGCAGGGCAATCCAACAGGTTGGATGCTGCAGGATGGCGGAACTGGATGCCCTCGTGGCCCGCCGGGTCTGGCCGATCGGAGGTGTTGACGCTTGATCTCATCCGCGACAGGCTGTGGGCCGGATCGACGGAACCCTCCTGTTCATTGCCCGAAAGCCTTGATTGCCGATGCCAAGCGTAGTCCGTTCAGTAGGTCCTGTCGCGGTCGATATCTGGAATTGGTCTCTGGATGAGGCCTTTGCGGATGCTGCCGAAGCCTGTGCACTGCTCGCCGACAACGAACGTGAGCGGGCCGAGCGCTTTCTCAGGGATATCGATCGTCGGCGCTACAGCATGGGACGGGCGGGCCTTCGGCTCATCCTCGCGAGCTATCTCGGCATCGAGCCGTCGGCCATCCGCTTCGCCTACAACAGCTGGGGTAAACCGCATCTCGATCTCGGCTATCGCGCAGAAAGAGTTCACTTCAACCTGAGCCACAGCGCCGGAGAGGCGGTGCTGGCCGTTTCGAGACAGGCAGAAATCGGCATCGACATCGAGGAAATTCGCCCACTCGAGGAAGATGTCGCCGGCCATTTCTTTTCCCGGCCAGAGTGTGCCGCGCTCGCAGCCCTGCCGGCTGGTGAACAACTGGCCGGGTTCTATCGGTGCTGGACCCGCAAGGAGGCCTTCGTCAAGGCGCATGGGGCGGGCCTCTCCGTTCCGCTGCATGGCTTTGATGTTTCACTGAATGTGGAGGACGGGCAGCACTTGCTCAAGCGCCTCGACCAAGACATCGGCCTGCTTTCCGACTGGGCACTGCTCAATCTCGACGTGGTCGAAGGCTTCCATGGGGCGCTTGCCGTGTGTTCGGCCGGGCGAAACGTCGTGGTCCACTACCGCAGCAGGTCGGCCTGGTCCGCGAACATCGCATCGATGACGTAGCGGCCGTTCGAGGCGTCCATGTGGTGACACGCGATGATGCCAGGGGCGAAATCCGGCTTTATGGTTCGGATGCAACGCTCGCTGTAGCTATCGAGATCGAGTTCCTCGACCTCCATGATGTTCAGCCCGTAGCCGTAGATGCCGTATTCATTGCGCTGGGAAGGGCGATAAAGTTGGCCCCCGTGCTCGAACGGACGACCGCCATTGCGCGCCTCTGTGCTGCCCATGACCACCGGATTGTTGCGGTGAGGTTTGATCCATTTGAGGTCCGGACCATCCACCTCGAAGACATGCAGTTCGCTGCAGTGATCCTCATAGGCATGGAATTCCGACAGATTGGTGAAAAGCCACCACTTTCCAGCGAAGGGGAAGAGCGCGGAATCCGCGGAAGATTGGCCTTCCAAGGCTGTCGCATGCAGCTCCCAGCGCAGTGGAAATTCAATGCATCGCCAGACTTCCAGCCGACGCGCCTGGTTCGTCTCGGGGATCATGAAGATCCCGTCCGCGTGACGAAAAACAAAGGGATAGGAGAGATGATGCTCCGCCTTCAGGGCGATGCCCAGTCTCTCCAGCCTGTCATCCACGAGCCGCCCGACTGCTATATGTGCCTTGGTATCGCTTGGCGTGTAGGCCTCATAAAAGACGTAGGTCTCCTCATCATGCTGAAACAGGAAAGGGTCCGCCCGAAGCTCGTCATCGTCCGGTTTCAGCAGGACCGCCGTCCGTGGGTCAAAGTCTTCCGGCCGGCCGTTTCCGACGAAAATGGCCCAAGGTGGGGCTGCGATCTTGAGCCTGACCCCCAAGGCCTCGCGCCCACGCGCCAGCAGGTTGCGACCCACCCTCACTCCGTAGGGCAAGAGTTTGGCAAGGCTCGGCGGTCGATGGGCTGTTGTGGTGGCGGACGAGGGCAGGGTGCAGAGAACCCGCTCGACTGCAAGCTTGCGCAATTCCCGCATGACCAATGTCACTGCACGTTCCTTGATGAAGTCGCTGTTGCGCACGGCGCTGAATTTCGTGCTGAACTCTGCTGTCGCTAGCAGTTTGTCATCCCGATCGTCGGTCTGGCGAACGGTAATGCGCAGCTTCGTCGAAGGATTTCTCGCCATCACCTCTTGATAGCCGTACCAGTCGGCGCTGGCATTGGCCTCTTCCAGGAAGGAGAACTGCCACGACCCGTAGGGCAATCTGGGCAATGCACCCAGAGGGATGTCCAGAGGAGAAATTGCCAGAACCAGATCCAGATTTTGCCACAAGTCCGCGTCAGGCAAGTCGTCGAGAGCGATGAAAGGAAAGTCCGCAGATTCTTGGCTTGTTGGAATGTATCGAGGCTGGCGTCCGAGCGTCGATCGTTCCAGCGCCGCGGCCAGCCGAAAGGCGGCCGGTGCCGCGGCTTGCTTTGGAGGGCAGAGGATGATCGACTGAAGGCAAAGCCTGTCATCGGCGAGAAGTCGATGGATCAGGGCAAGCTGCCAGTTGTCGAAGCCATGACGGCGATCCGCCAGCAGGCCGATTCGCAAGGGCTCCAGCGCGGGCTGTATGGAGCTTCTCGCAGCTTGTCCGGATGACGCGTCCATGTCAGGGATTTCCGTCCGCGAGCCGCTCTTCGATTGCGCCGGCCAATCGACGCATTCCATCGACGGTGAGCGAGTCCTCGTGCCAACCTTCCAGGTCGATCACAGTTGCTTTGCCGGCGACATTTTCATTCCAGCCGAACAGAAGCTTTCGCGCACGGGCTGGGCTTGCTTTACTGCGGAAGAGTATCAGTTCTCCAATCGGTTCCGCCCTGAAGTTCCTGGCCGAGTGCACCAGGTAGTCGGTGACGTGAACATTCGCCGTCTCTTCCACACTCGCCTTGATCCTGTCTGGGCTGAGGGTTGCGAGCAGCCAATTGGTCACGCGGAATTCCTTCAGGAAAACACTTGGCCTCATCCTGCCGGTCAGAAGCTTACGGATGAAGTATGTCGTGCGCTTCAGGCGCCGTTCCGCGTTCCACAGCCGCTGGCGCAGCCAAGGCTGCGAGCGGAAATAGCCGGGCGCCCACGCATCTATTGCCGCAGTGAACGCGACATTGACGCCAGATTGACGGAGCTGGCGCGCCACTTCCAGGGCCAGAATCCCGTTGACGCACAATCCGACGATGCCGACCGGTCCGGCACCTCTCGGTACATCCATGGCGCGGATCGCTGAGGCGGCGACATCTTCCAGTTTCGTTTCCGCCGACAACTCCGTCTCCGAAGCGCCGAACATGTTGACGTTGTAAACTGAGACGGCATCGCTCAGACGGTTGGCAAGCTGGTAGTAAAGGAAAGGATGGTTGATCGTGTAGACAGCGCAGTTCCCTGTTCCCTGTTTATAGCTGTTGCGCTCCCAGGCCGGCGCAAATGCGGCGACCGAGGTAAACGGAGGGGATGGGCTTGGACCAAAGGCCGCTTCGGCAAAACCTCGGAGCGTCGGTTGCTTGAAGAGCAAGGTGAGTTCGGGCTTTGTGCCGAAACGCTCTTTGACGGCCGACAGCATGCGCAGCGCCAGGAGCGAATGCCCGCCGAGCGCGAAGAAATCGCCGTCCGGCTCGACCTTGTCGACATCGAGGACTTTTGCCCAGATTTCGCCGAGAAGCCGGATGCGCTCGGCAGCGGACAGCGCAGACAGATCCTCCGGCCCAGCGGACATGGGGGGCTCGTCCGTCGGTGTCGCGTGATTGCTGGAAATCGAACCTGTCGAAGAAACGGCAATTGCAGTAGGAACGGCGGCGAGTGAATGCTGCCCGATGCCGCTGGGTGACAGCGGTGCGGACGGGGAACTCAGCGCCTGCTCATAGACATCCTGCCAGATTTTCAGGATGCGTTCGATCGTGGACCGGTCGAAGAGATCGGTGTTGTATTCGATCGACATGCGCCAGCCGGACGGGCGTCCAACCATGCCGAAGCTGATGTCATAGACCACGCCCGGTGACTGCGAGGCTGCGCTGAGCAGTTCGAAGTCGCCATAGCGGCGGTCTTCCATGAAGGCCTTGGAGAGATTGAAGTTGACCGAGATGAGCGGGTTGCGGGAGGGATCGCGCACCGGATTGATGAATTCCACCAGCTTGTTGAAGGGCATGCGCTGGTGATTGACAGCGGCGCTAACCGTCTGCGTTGCTGATTGCAGGTGGTCCTCGAAGCTCATGGACGGCCGGACCGGCAGACGCAACACCATATTGTTGATGAAGACGCCGATCATTGGTTCGAGATCGGATTGTTCGCGTCCCGCGATCTGGGTGCCGAAGAGGATGTCTTCGGCTCCAGTGACGCGATGGAGAACAGCACTGACGATCGCAACGCCGTAGGCGAACAAGGAGACTTTGTGCTCACGGGCAGCGGCCTCGATGCGCTCACCGAATTCCACAGACTTGACTGCGGACATGATGTCCCCGCTCGTCGTCTTGATTGCCGGCCGCACGTGATCGCTCGGGACCTCGAAATAGGGCGCGCCAGCCAGTGTTTCCTTCCAGAAGCTTCTCTCCGCCTCGAAGCCATAGCTCGACAGGTATTCCTGCTGCCACAGGGCGAAGTCGCCATATTGCAGGGGCAGGTCCGACAGTACGGGGGCACGACCAGCCTCCATCGCGGATGCGATTTCACCCAGTTCGCGGCCCAGGACACGGATCGACCAACCGTCGAAGCAGGTTTGGTGGGCGGTGATCAGCAGGAAGGCGCGGTTGTTCTCGACCATCAGCAAGGTCACGCGAAAGAGACCGCCGCGCGCGAGATCGAAGGGCGCGGATGCCGTCTCCTCGCCGATCGACAGGATTCGCTGTTCACGCTGTTCCGGTGGCATGTTTCTGAGATCGATGACCGAAAGCTTGAAGTCTTCCGCCTCGAGAACCTGCTGGTACGGATTGCCTTTCCGCTCCACGAAGCGCGTACGCAGGATCTCGTGGCGCTGGATGATTTTCTTGAAGGCTGCCTCGATCGTCGACGCTTTGAAGGATCCTCTGATTTCCCAGCGAACGGCGACATTAAGGGCCGGATTTCCGGGCTGCAGCTGGTCGAGCACCCAGCACCGGAGCTGGGTCTGCGTGCAGGGAAACTCGCCGATGATCTCCGGCGCGGAGCTGGATGCGACCGTCTGGCTTTCCTGCTGGGTCATTACAGGCTCTCCATCCGACGTCGTGCGCCATTCCGGAAACTGGCGAGCGAGGGTATCTGGTAGACGACCCCTCCGACGGCCGGCGCGTTCTCTGCGGTTTCGTCGGCGTAGGCTGCAAGCTCGGCAATCGAGGGATAGCGAAGCAGGTGTTTCGCTTCCAGCTGGAGACCGGCATCCAGCATGCGGGCGGCAATACGGAAGATCGTCAGCGAGTCCGCGCCGAGCGCATAGAGATTGTCCTCGACACCAATCGGATCGATGTCCAGCACGCCCTTCCAGATCGTCATGAGCTTTTCTTCCATCGGTGTTCGCGGTGCTGTCTTGGGGGCTGCGGTTTCGACCTCGCTGCGACGCAATTCGCGTGTTTCCAGCGACTTGCGATCCAGCTTGCCGTTTCTCGTCAGGGGCAGTTCCGTTTCCAGCGACCAGACGGCCGGAACCATGTAGGCCGGCAGATGCGCTCGCACGGCGTTTGCCAACTGCATGGGGTCTGCCGCCGGGGTGCCGGCGTCGGCCACGAAGTAGCAGGCGAGAACGAGTTCACCGCGACCATTTCGGGCGCCGACAACTGCACATTGGCGCATGCCTTCGACCTGTGAGACGACAGCTTCGATGTCACCGAGTTCAATGCGGAAGCCACGCAGCTTCACCTGGTTGTCCCGGCGGCCGAGCAGCTGCAGGGAGCCGTCTTTGAGGCGCCGCCCGAGATCACCCGTCTTGTAGAGACGCTGCGTTTGGCCGAGGCCGATATCGCGCGAGACAAAGGCCTCTTCGGTGAGATCGGGTCTGTCGAAATAGCGTTGGGCGAGGCCATCGCCGCCGATGAACAGTTCGCCGGTGATGCCAGGAGGTGCGAGGCGGCCGTCTGCGCCGAGGATGTGGAGCTGCGTGTTGGCGATCGGATGACCGATGGTAATCGGTGCTTCGCCGTCTTCAATTTCTGCAACGGAAGACCAGATCGTCGTTTCGGTGGGGCCATACATGTTCCAGAGGCTACCCTGCATTGCGGCCAGTGTCCGGGCGAGGGCCTTGGGCAGGGCTTCCCCGCCGCACAGCTTTTTTAAGGGGCTGTCGCCATCGAGCCCGGCTTCGACGAGCATCTGCCAGAGGGTCGGCGTCGCCTGCAGGATGGTTGCCTTACTTTCCTTGATCAGCCGAACGAGGGCAAAACCATCTTCGACCTCGGCGCGGTCGGCGATGACGATGCTGCCACCCACAACAAGAGGCAGGTAGAGTTCCAGGCCGGCGATATCGAAAGAAATCGTGGTCACGGCGACGATGACGTCGTCGGCGGTGAAGCCTGGTTCCCGCGCCATAGACAGGAGAAAGTTCGTCAGCGACCGATGGGAGATCGCCACACCCTTCGGCGTTCCCGTCGAACCCGAGGTGAAGATGACATAGGCAGTCGAACCCGTATCGGTCGGCAGGCCCTCCAGTTTCGCGCCCGAATGCGCCGCGATGTTGCTGGCCACCTCATCCAGGCGGATTGTCACCATGCCGTCGGTGGCGAGCGCCGCTGCGGTCTCGTTGCCGCAGACAAGAGCGGCCGGTCTTGCCGCAGCAAGCGTCTGGCGCAGCCGTGTCTCCGGATGGCCGGGATCGAGCGGAACATAGGCGTGCCCGGCCTTCATGATGCCGATGAGAGCGACCAGCATGTCGAGCGAGCGGTCGACGAGCAGGGCCACGCGCTCACCTTGCCCGGGGACGATCTTGCGGAGATGCCGGGCAAAACGGTTGGTTTGTGCCTCGAGTTCGGCATAGGTGATCGTCCGTCCGCCATGGCGTGCGGCAACGGCTTCTGGTGTCGATTGCGCCCTGTCTGCGATGAGCGAGAAGGCGAATTCATCCTGGGGATAATCCAAGACACTCTGATTGAGGTCTTCCGCCAGCCATTTCATCTGCTGCGAAGACAGGAGAGGGAGGTCGGTCATGGGGCGGCTGATATCTTCCGCAAGGGCCGTGATCACCGTGACGAGATGGCCGATCCAGCGTTCGACCGTGTCACGGTCGAGGACGTCGGCATTATAGTCCACATCGATCCGGATACCGTCCTTGCTCTCAATCATGTTGAGGAACATGTCGAAATTCGCGAATGATTTGGGGTTGGGCACGATCTTGGCGTCGAGCCCTTCGAATTCCGCGTTCGCCGCGATGCGTTCGAGGTTGAACTGGATGCCCGTCAGCGGCAGTCGGCGCGGATCGCGCTTGACCCCCAGGGTCTTCACAAGAGTGCCATAAGTGTAGTCCTGGTGCTCGAAGGCTTTCAGGACCAGTTGTTGCGTGGTCTTCAGGTGATCTTCGAACGGGGTTGCCGGTTCTACCGTCTGGCGGATCGGCAGCAGGTTCACGCAGTGTCCGACGAGAATGCGTTCGTCGACCAGGCTCTGGCCTGCCGACGGCACCGCGATGACGACATCATTCTGGCCGGACAGTCGCGCGAGCACGACCTGGAGGGCCGCCAGCATGGTCGAGAACATCGTGGCCCCCGTCCGCGCGCCACGTTTCCGAACCGCGGTTGTGATTTCCGGGGGCACGATAACGGTGCAGGTCCCGCCGGCATAGCTGCGCCGATCGGGGTATGGGCGATCAAAAGGCATGTCCGGGAGTTCGGGCAGTTCCCTGTACTGTTCATGCCAAAACTGTGAGGTCGTGGTGCTGACATCCGCGCTGGGAGCATGGTTTTCGGCATAGTCGGCGAAAGACATGGCCGGCTCGAGCGAGAGTCTTTCCGCCTTCAAGACCGCCGAATAGATCGCGGCGAGTTCGTTGATGATGACGTTCAGCGACCAGCCGTCGCAGACGATGTGATGCGCGGTGAAGACCAGTAAATGACGGTCCGGGGCGAGCGCCACGAGATAGGCTCGGGCCAATGGACCTTCCACCAGGTCGAAAGGGGTCTTCGCGTCGGTCTCGATCAAGTCGTTGAGAGCGGCTTTTGCATCAGCCTCTCCGGTCAGGTCCACGGCATCGACCGGAAGCTTGAAGTCGGAGATGAAACGAAAACGTTCGCCGTTTCGGTCGAAACGGATGTGCAGGGCGTCATGCCGGGCAATGACCGCATCGATGGCGGCAAGGAAGGCCTTGCGGTCCAGGGAACCGTTCAGTTCAAGCGAGAGGGACTCGTTGAACGAGCATGACGCTTCGTCACCTGCCTGCGCTGCCAGCCAGATCTCGGATTGTGCTTCTGTCAGAGCGGCGCTCTCGGCGCGGACTGCCTGATGCAGGGTCGGCTTGGGGCCACGGTCAGGTGCAGGCGCCGGGCCGGTCAGTTCGCTCTCGACCTTGGGGGCGAAGATGCCCACCACTTGCAGCGCGTCGATCGCATCGCGAAACGCGCGCGCGATCGTCTTGAAATCCTCTTCGGTATGGGCCGTCGTCAGGAAGCAGGGATAGCCATCCTGGATATGGATGCCGTTCATGCGCAGATAGGGGTAGAGCAGGCCGCCGAGGGGATCCTGGCTGCCGAAGTCCGTGACGAACCAGCTCTTGTAGCCGCGTAGGCAGGGCGGGACGCCGCGCTTGGCGAGTTCCGAATTGATCTCGTCGACTAAGGCCTCGGTGCGTCGCGCCACACGGTCGTAGAGCGCGGAGCCTTCTCCCTTGATGTGGTGAAGCACTGCGCGGGCCGCTGCCAGAACCACGGGATGGCGGACGAATGTGCCGGCGAAGAAGGTCGGGACCACATTCGGCACGGAGTCGTCGCCATAATTCCAATGCCCACCGTCCAGGGCGTCCATGAAGCGGCTGCTTCCCGCCAGGACACCGATCGGCATGCCGCCGCCGACGACCTTGCCGTAGGTTGCCATGTCACCCTTGATGCCCCAGATGGCCTGGACGCCACCGGGATCGACGCGGAATCCGGTGACCACTTCGTCGAAGACGAGCGCGCAGCCCGATGTGTCGGCGATCTTGCGCAATTCGGCCACGAAATCGCGCGGCCGTAATTCGGGATGCCGGCTCTGGATCGGTTCGATGATGACAGCGGCGAGATCCTCGGCATTCGTCCTGATCCAGTCGAGGCTTTCCGGCGCTCCGTAGGGGAGCACAACCATGTTGCCGACGGAGCCCGAGGGGATGCCGGCCGCGATCGGCAGGGCAATCGGTTCCCGGGCTTTGGCGCGACCCTTGACCAGAACTTCGTCGAACTGGCCATGATAGTCGTTGGCGAATACGACGATTCTGTCGCGGCCGGTGACGGCACGGGCGAGGCGCATGGCTGCCATGACGGCTTCGGATCCCGTGTTGCAGAAGGTAACGCGTTCGTGGCCGGTCATGGCGCCGAAGAGTTCGGCGACCTCGCCGGCAAGTGGAGTCTGTGGGCCGATGGCAAAACCATCATCCATCTGGATCTTCATGGCGTCGACAACGAAGTCCGGCGCATGGCCGAAAGCCGTCTGGCCGAAACCGTTGACGAGGTCGATGTATTCGTGGCCGTCGATATCCCAGATGCGGGCGCCCTTGGAGCGATCGCAGACCACGGGGAAGGTCATTTCCTTCCATTCGGACCTGAAGCCGGAAGCGGTGCGGGGATCTGCGAGGCGGGCTCGATGCGTCTGAGTGTATTCCTTGGACCGCTTGTTGCGGTTGGAATAAGCCAGGACGAGATCGTTGATGAAGTTTTCCTTCTCAGGTGTGATGTCCGTCTTGGCCTTCGATCCTCCCTGCTGGTAGTGGCGATAACGTTCTCCGCCGATCTCCTCGGAGGGGCCGTTATCCTGAAACGCCTGCGGTGTCACCGTGGCCTGTGGCGCGGCCACGGTGACCGGGGCGACAATCGGCGGGACCAATGCCGGCGGTGCCGTCGCCACAACAGCCGCTGGCGCCGATGCTGCGCCCTGGAGAAGCTGAAATTGTTGGGCAAAGAGGTTCTGCGTGAGCGATAGCTGCGATTGCAGCAGAGCTTCGAGGCCTGTGCCGGCCGGGATATTGCCTTGCTGGACTGTCTGAATGCCGCCGGCGATGCCTGGCAGCGGCGCCGGGGGTGGTGCCGAGATCTGCGGCGCCATCTGGGCAGTGGCAGGTTGGGAAGCGATCGGCTGCACGGCTGCTGCGGGCGCTGGGCTAAACGCTACCTCCACCTTTGCCGGCTCGGGCGGCAGGGCCTGGTCCAGATATTTCGCCAGGGCCGCAATCGACGGGATGTTGCCAAGCAGTTCGCGGAACGAGATCTTCACGCGATACTGCTTGTCGATTTTCTGCGCGAACTGGCCGATGAAGAGGGAATCGAAGCCGAGTTCGAGGAAACTGTCGTTGACGTTGCCCGAATGTATTGGTTCGCCGGACATCTCGCTCAAAAGAGTGATCAGCGCGGTCTCCAGTTCCGGAGTGCGATCGGCGACCGTGATGGTGCTGATGGCGTTCATGGTTTCCACCTCGTCTCTTGCGAATGGCTCGCTCTTGATACTCTCTGGTTCTGTCTGTCGTACGGGTTGGACCGCGCGTGCCCGCCGCATCGATGGCGGGGCGTCGATCCAGTGTCGCTGCCGCTGGAAGGGATAGGTCGGCAGCGAAACTGTTTTTCGGGTTTCGTTCGGCAGGCCGGGCCAGGGAAGGTCGCTGCCCGCCATCCAGAGGCGCCCATGGGCGTCGGCGATGAAATGCCGTGCCGCAGAGGCGTTGTCATGCTCTGGAAGAGACTGCACGATGGCCGGCAACTGGTCCCGGCCGATGGTCTGAGCGGCGAAGACAGATAGCGTTCGGCCAGGGCCTACTTCGAGAAGGATCGGGCTTTGGTCCTTGCACAGTGTAACGAGGCCATCGGAAAAACGGACGGGTTCACGGCAATGTCGCGACCAGTAGTCCGGGGAGGATCCCAGAGCGTCAGTCTGCCAGTCGCCCGTCACGCAGGAGATGTAGGGGATAGTCGCGCGACCGTAGGTCACCTTCGATGCGACATCGCGCAGTGCGTCGATGCAGGGCTCCATCATCGCGGAATGGAAGGCGTGCGAAGTATGCAGCCGGCTGAATGCGATGCCGGCCTTCTCAAGCCTGAAACACAAGGCCTCGATATCTTCGAGTGGGCCCGAGGCCACGCAAAGCTTCGGCGCGTTGATCGCGGCGATCTCCGCATGGCCCATCAGGTGCTCGCGGAGCGTCTCCGGTGCTGCACGAACGGACAGCATAGCTCCAGGCGCCTGATCCTGCATCAGTTGTCCGCGGGTGGCCACAAGGGTCAAGGCATCCTCGAACGAGATGACATTCGCCAGCGTGGCCGCCACGAACTCGCCGACGCTGTGTCCGATCATGGCCGCTGGCCGCAGACCACGGCTCATCCATAGCTGGGCGAGGGCGTATTCCACGAGATAGAGGCAGGGCTGCGCGATCCGGGTTTCCCTCTGCTCAGCCGCCATCGCGCTGCTGACGGCGCCGGCATGGCAGATATATTCCTTCAGATCGATGCCGAAGCGCATCTTCAGGAGCTCGGTGCCGCGATCGATCCAGCGGGCAAACTCCGGCTCGCCGTCATAAAGGGCTGCTCCCATGCCGACATATTGCGCGCCCTGACCGGGGAACATGAAAACGATCGGCGGCGGTTGATCCTCGGCGGTCGCCGTCACCAAACCGTCCCGTCCGAGGGCCTTGATGGCTTCATCAACCGTGGCTGCGGAAATGGCTGTCCTAGTTTTGAATGCGTGGCGGCCCTGCTGAAGCGTGGCCGCGACCGCCTGCAGGGAAATGTCGCCGTTCTTTTCAAGGCGATCTGCAAGGTTCCTGCGCATCTCCGACAATGCAGGCTCCGACCGGGCGGAAAGCGGCAGGATCACGGGGCCGGAATGCTCCTCGCGCGTTTCGGCCCTTTTCGGGGCCTCCTCCAGCACGACATGGATGTTGGTTCCACCGACGCCGAAGGCACTGACGCCCGCTCGACGCGGCGTCGAACCCGAAAACCAGTCCGTTGTCTGGCGTGGAATGTAAAACCGGGTGTTGCCCAGATCGATCCGGGGATTGGGTGTCTTGTAGTTCGGCATCGCCGGTATCTTGCGGTGGTGCAAGGCAAGCGTGGCCTTGATCAGTCCCGCCACGCCAGCGGCCGCATCCAGATGACCGATCGACCCTTTCAACGATCCGAGCGCACATGTTTCCTTCTGGTCATGTGCGCCAGTGAAGGCTTCTTTCAGGCCGGAGAACTCGATGGGATCGCCGAGAGGTGTCGCGGTTCCATGGCATTCTATATAGCCGATGGTCGCCGGGTCGATGCCGGCATGGGCGATCGCGGCGCTGATGGCATCAGCCTGTCCTTCTGCACTCGGGGCGGTAAAGCCGATCTTGTCGGAGCCGTCATTGTTTACGGCGTAGCCACGGATCGTTGCGTAAATCAGGTCGCCATCTTCCACGGCGTCTTCCAAACGTTTCAGGAGAACCACGCCTGCGCCGCTCCCGAAGACGGTGCCGGAAGCATCGGCATCGAAAGGGCGGCAGATCCCGTCGCGGGAAACCATCCCGCCTTCCTGGTAGATATAGCCACGCTTCTGAGGAATGGTGATGGAGACGCCGCCCGCCAGCGCCATGTCGCAACTGTAGGTCAGAAGGTTCTGGCAGGCCTGGGAAACTGCGAGCAGGGATGTGGAACAAGCCGACTGCAGGGTGAAGGCGGGGCCGCGAAGATTGAACTTGTAGGCGATGCGCGTGGCAAGGGCATCGCCGAGAGAGCCGATCAGCTGGTTGTAGCATCCGATCTGGTAGTTGGAGGTGACCTCCTCCACGGCGGCGCGGTCGGCAAGAACGTTGTTCAGAAGATAGGTCGGCATCGAGCAGCCAGCAAAGACGCCGACAAGGCCGGGGCTCTTGTAGGGATCGTAGCCCGCGCCTTCGAGCGCTTCCCAGCAGATTTCAAGGAAGACACGATGCTGGGGATCCGTGAGGGCCGCCTCGCGGGCGAACATGCCGAAGAACTCGGCGTCGAAGCGGTCTACCTCCGCGAGATGTGGGCGGCATGCGACGAATTCGGGGGATGAGCGTTCCTCGTCTGTGAAGCCGTCCTCCAGCTCGTCGGTAGCGAAGATGCGAAAGGCGTTGCCGCCACGTTTGACGAGGTCCCAGAGTGCGGCGATATCGGGCGCGTCCGGAAACCGACCGGACATTCCCACAATGGCAATGCCGCCTGGCAGATCAGGATCACCTGGGGCGTCGGTCTCCGGATTAAGGCCATTTGGCCGGGTGTCGACGTTCATGGAGTGCTCCGGCGGAACTGGGCCATCGTCCTACGCTGCAGCGCGGCTCGCTGGTCGGCCGCTGTGGCCCGAGACGGCGTCTGGTCGCGGCCGTCCAGAAAGCGCGCCATGTCGCGCACTGTGGGATGCTTGAAGAGAGCTAGAACCTCGCAGCGCTGGCCGAGTTCAAGCTCAAGGCCTGCATGGACCCGCATCAGCTGGAGCGACGTGCCGCCGAGGTCAAAGAAGTTCCGGTCGGCCGGAACGACCTCCAGCCCGAGGGCGTCGCGCCAGAGCCGCATGAGAATTTCCTCGCTGCGACTGCGGATGGCCACCGGCTGGATGTCCTCGATCGGAGGCAGGGGCAAGCGTCCCCTGTCGATCTTTCCGGCGTGTGTCAGGGGGAAATCTGACATGACAAGCGCTGTGCTCGGGATCATGTAGGCCGGCAGACTGTTGCGCAGCCGCTCCATGACCGCTGGAACGAGGTTTGCATTGGTCATGTCCTGTATTTCGCGGGGGCGGAGGTAGGCGATAATCCGCTTAACGCCACCGGTCTCCCGGCATTCCACCACCGCTTCGGCGAGGCGCGGATGACGGCGCAGAGCCGTCTCGATCTCCTCCAGTTCGATGCGTTTGCCGTTGATCTTGACTTGGCGATCGCGGCGTCCCCGGAAATGAAAGGTCCCGTTCTCGTCCATGACGGCGAGGTCACCTGTCAGGTAACAACGCGTCGTGCCTTCGATGGTTTTAATCGAGACGAACCGTTCGGCTGTCAGGTCGGGTCGATTGAAGTATCCAAGGGCCAGCCCGTCACCGGCGATGGCGATCTGGCCTTCGATGCCGGGTGCCACAACCTGAAGATCGTCATCGACCAGGATGACATCGGTATGGGCGATCGGTCTGCCGATCGGCAGTTCCGATGCGTCGAAATCTGCGGGGACCGTGAAGGTCGTTGCGATGCACGCCGCTTCCGTCGGACCGTATACGTTGGTTAGAAGGCAGGCTGGATGGGCAGCAACAAAGCGCTTCACATGCGGAGCTGATGCGACTTCGCCGCCGAAGATCGCATGGCGCAGGCTGGGCATGGGTTCATCCGCATGGTCGGCGAAAATGTTGAAGAGCCCCGTCGTGAAGTTGACGAATGTGATGTCGTGGACCCTGATCAAATCCCGCATGTCGGTCAGCGAGAAGTTCGCTTTCGACATGATCACGAGGGTTGATCCGTTGAGGAGCGCGCCCCAGACATCCACGGTCGATGCGTCGAAGGAAATCGTTGTCGAATGGAGGACCATGTCTCCCGGGCGGAATTCGATGAAATTCTGATCGAGCACCAGGCGAGTGATGCCGCTGTGTGGAACCGCCACGCCTTTCGGCCGACCCGTCGAGCCGGAGGTGTACATGACATAGGCGAGGTCCGATCCCTTGATGCTCGGCAGGCGGGATGGATCACCAGGTCCCAGGCTTTGCAGAACCGTATGCAGGTCGACGATGCGGCTATCGGGAAGGCCGAGGGCACCTAGCTCCGAACCGCTATTGCCGGTGGTGAAGACGACCTTGGGGCGGCATTCGTCCAGAACATATTGAAGGTGGTCTGCCGGATAAGCCGGATCGAGCGGAAGATATCCTGCCCCGGCTTTCAGTATCGCGAGTTTGGCAACGACTGTTTCCAAAGCGCGCGGGACAAGCAGGCATATGACATCGCCTCTTTCGACGCCGCAGGACACGAGATACGTGGCGAGCCCGTCGGAGAGCGCCTCAAGTTCGCCATATGTCAGACGGGCATCATCGCAAATGATGGCCACCGTATCCGGGAATGCGTTGGCATGATCCCTGACGACCTCCGGCACGCTCTGGCTCTTGCTGTAGCGGGTCGGTCGGCGGACGCTGCCGCCCGCCGCCTGTCCTTTATCCCCCACGACCTGAAATTCCGTCATCTGTGGTCCCGCTCCATTCGATTGCCTATGCTGCCATCCGGTCACCGCGGCCGTGCGGCCGAGTGCTCGTTCGGCAAGGCATTCCCCAAGCTCCAGAATTTCACGGGACCGTGAAATGAACATCTGGTCATTGGGGTGAAAAGGGTCGGCTGACTAGCTTCGGCCTAATCCGTTTGGCCAGTGAGGTGGAACGCGCCCTCGAACCGTCCGCCGGAAAGGCGGAGACTGTGAATAGTGAGTAAAAGTCCAGGGGCCAATCGCGGGGTCCGGGGCGTCAAGCGTGTGGTCGCACGGATGCCCATGCTAACGGAGATGAACCTCGACACTGTCGGGCGATGCTCCCCTTCGCCCTTAAACCTCGACGCTTAAGTGCTGCAAGACCTAGTCCAAAAGAAGTATTTTATCCAGATTTCTACCACTTTTGGACAGTTAACCTGGTAGAATTTGTACTCAATGGCCTATATGAAGGGTATAGGTTTCTGCTTTTTTTAATGACGAACAATTCTTTGAAGAATGGCAGGGTGCGAAGCACTCTTCCGCCTGCCGCTTGCGCCACGGAACATTCTTTCGGGCTTTCGGTTAACCTAAACTGGTAATCACTTTGGCAGAATCCCGAATGAATCTGATTACGCTGGGAAGTAAATGTGTTAAAAAATTGTTAGTCCGTGGGGTGCGGACATATGGGCGATATCATGCGGCTGGATGATCATCTTAACATGCGTCAAGCATTGGCCTCAGAACACCGGAAGCCCGGTGCCCGGCCTACCCGCGCCAGCCTGCGCAGCTATCCCGCTGGAACAACGATTTTCGACGTCGAGAGCCATTTGTCACGTGTCCTGTTCATAGAGAGCGGCTGGACGATCTCGAGCAAGACGATGTCGAACGGCACCCGTATCGTGACAGATTTCTTCCTGCATGGGGACGTTCTCTCGTCCGCTTCTACGAGCATGTCGCACGAGACCGTTCATGCCGTCTCCGACGTGACCTGTTATGAATTCCAGGGTCAGATGTCCGGTGTCGGCAGCGACGGTGGCTCGCAGCTGCCGCTGATCATGACCATCGAACTGATGAAACGCCACGCGCGCATCGCCGAACGACTTGCCAGTATCGGGCGGCGAGATGCTTTCGGTCGCACCGGTCACCTGTTGCTGGAGCTGGCCGTTCGCGCGGGAAATCCTTCCCGCCCGGGCCTGAACGGATTCGAGTGCCCACTTAAGCAGTCGGAAATCGGAGATGCCCTGGGACTGTCGACCGTTCATGTCAATCGCGTGCTCAAGGAAATGCGGTTAGGCGGTCTGCTTTCCTTCCGCAACGGCATTGTCGAGTTTCTCAACCGGCGGAAGCTGATGGAGTTGGTCGATTTCGACCCAAGTTACCTGACGGGTAGCAATCACGACACTACGAGCTTGCAGGAAATAGAGCAGCCTTGACTGTTTCGCAGCAGGCAATCGGTCTCTAATTAGCTGTTGTCGACCCAAAAGCCATCCACAATCCGCTTGCATCGACCATAAATGGGAGAATTACGGCTTCTTTGTTAGTGACTTAACTTAGGTTAATGCAGTCCTAATAGAACCGTGAAAACTTACCCCTGTAATCTTAGGAAAATTGAGAACTAGCAGGAGAGCTCCTTTCGGGGAGCGGGGTTTTATTTTGTCTTCGAGACGCTCGGCGAATCGAAAAATGCAGAATTGAGGGGTTTGAAATGGGTACCTATGCGTCAACCTCAACCAATACCAATAAAGTCACGAAGGCCGATATAGATTACATAAGTTCACTGACGAGCAGCCAGGCGGCCGGGTCCAAAGCAGGCGAGTACATTCTCATTCTCGACAGCCGGGTGCTGGATCGCGAATGCCTGTCTCGCAGCCTGTCGAGCTATGATCCGACGATGCAGATTGCGGCGGTCGGATCGGTCGAGGAATGGCGCAAGCGGCAGTTTGCGTCTGATCCGTCGGCAATTCTGCTCGTTCTGACGGGAAACAAGCCCAACGGGGCGGTCGCCTCGGAAAAAATCGAAGATGTTACCGCAGCCTTCAAGCTGAGCCCCGTGATCGTCATCGCAGAATCTGACGATCTCGGAGATATACTGAAGGCGATCGATTGCGGCGCGCGCGGATACATCCCGACGAGCGTCAACATCAGCGTGGCGGCGGAAGCAATCTCACTTGCCCGAGCGGGTGGCGTCTTCATTCCCGCAAGCAGTCTGCTCGCAAACCGCGAGGCACTGAACTCGGTGGTCAAGGGATCGAGCTACCTGCATGAGGGCTTTACGCCGCGGGAAGTCGAAGTTGCAGAAGCGCTGCGCCGCGGCAAGGCGAACAAGATCATCGCCTATGAAATGAACCTCTGCGAAAGCACGGTGAAAGTGCATATCCGAAACATCATGAAGAAGCTCAACGTGACCAACCGTACGCAGGTTGCTTTCAAGCTTAAGTAGGAAATGCCGCTGCAAATCGGCCCTCCGTGGGTTTCGGAGCTCCGTTTTCTCTGGAATTGCGACATCGGAGCCCGCTGCCCTTGAGGGCGGGGCTCCGTTTCTTTTTTGTGTGCAGCAGTCCTCGCGATTGACCGAAAACTAGTTTTTAAAACACGAGCTTCAATACCAGCGGATGATCACTCACGCCGAGCTCGATCTGCGAGGTGCCCTTAAAGGTTGCAAGGGGTGCGGTTCCCTTGACGGCGTCGTACAACTCCACCCGCTTGACCTTGTCCCGAAGATTGACCTTGATCATGGTCTCGCCCTTCAGAGCCTCGCCCCAGATGACCAGTTGAAACGTGCCATCGCTGTCTTGCAGCAGCAGGTCATGGACTGTCTCCGCTTGCGGACTGATCTCGTAGTCGAGCCGGTCCAGCACTTCTCGGCGGCCAGAGTCATCCAGGATCCGGGTGAGGTGGTGCAGGTAGTGCGCCGCCAGTCTCGGGCTGAAGTCGGGACGAAAGAAGCCATAGGTCTGGGCGCCCTGTTCGTCCGTTCGGTCTCGCAGGATATAGACCGACGTGTAGCTGTAGCCCCGGGCAAACTGCGACAAATACAAGTTGACGAGGTTTACGCCCTGGAGCGCTTCGTCCACCTCCCCCTTAATGGCCACGCCGGTTTCGGTCGTCACGCGCGGTAGGTCAGCGAGGGCTGTCTCCGGATACCCTTGATGCCTGTTTGCCCAGGTCCTGCCGAAATTGCCAAAGAGGCCGTCCACCGATGAGGAGCTGGTCGGATCAGCGGCATTCCAGCTCTTGTTGTCGGCGGGGCCCGGTACGTTCGGATGGTAGAGGTAATTGTGGACATTGGCGTAGTCGGCGAAGCGTGTTCCTGACGGCATCAGGGTGCCGGCGTCTTCCGGTATTTCCAGAAACTGCAGGCCGGCATTGTCCGTCTGTGCACCGGGCTCTGAAACCGACCAGACCGGATATTCGCCCAGCAGGGGATCACTCTTGACGGCGCGGTAGAGGTCAGCATGTAGCTCTGCCACCGGGACCCACGAGTCTCGACCTCCTCCCTGCCGACCCTTGTAGGTCACGGGCCAGTTGTTCGGCTCGTTGTTGCCTTCGAAAGCCAACAGCGCACCGGCTTCGGCCAGAATGCGGCCTGTCGACAGGAGGCGATCGAGGTCACTGATGCCGCTGCCCAGCCCCCAACTGATCTTGACGCCCGCCTCACTGTGCAGCCGCAGGAAGCTTTCGATCGTCAAGGGGCCTTTCTCGCGAAGACCTTCGATACCGCCGCGAAGCCACCGAAAGCCCCCATAGCGGAGCATTTCGAGCGTCTTTTCATAAGGCTGGCCCCGGTCCTCGAAAGTGGAAACGACCCCGATGCTGTCGAGAAAGGCAGAGGTGGGCTGGGCCAGGACTTCTGCTGCAGACGCTGGCATTGTGGTTGCGCTTCCGACCGCCAGAAAGATGCCCGCCAGGCTGGCGGCCTTCCGAAGGTCTACGGTTGTCCTGCCCTTTGTTTTCATCACCCAGTGCTCTCCTCACGCCGTGGCCGTCAGCCGGAGTGGCGGCACTGGTGTCGTTTTTGACGCCGTGCGGCTAGACGGGCTCGGGCTCTTGGGCATTGCGGGAAGGCGATAGCGCTGTCTCGTCATAGTGCCAGTCGCAGACCACCCGGCGAATTGCCTCAGGATCTGTACCACGTCTCAGAAACGGCAGATAATAAGCCATTCGGTCCCCTATCGAGCGCAGACGGTACGCCAAACGTCTGGGCAGGGAGATCTTTCGGACGAAAAGCGCCAGCAGCGGATAGGCCTTCACAGCCTCTCTGTAGACAGTGGTCTCTTTCCGCGAACAGGGAAAATAGACCCCGTCCCAGGGTTTTGGATGGGAGGCGAAGTGAATAATCGTCGGGTGCTTGTCAGCAAGGTGGAGGAACTGCCTGGGGAAATTCCATCGGTTCGAGATGAAAATTGGGGCGTCGCCCGCCACGGTGTTCAGCGCACCCTGATCGTGAAGATGGCCCCCGTGTTCTGTGAAGTACCGAAAGGCTGCTGGTCCGATCCAGTCAGAGGGATCGAATTTCAGGACGCCGGAATTGAAGTAGCTCTGCGGCTGTCCTGTGCGAGCGGCTTCGATGATCGACATATAATCCATGGCGGCAAACACCTTGCCCTGTGGGACTTCCACCGCCTCCAGAGCGGCGAGGTCACCGACAATCTGAGTGTCTCCGTCGATGTATATGGCCTGGCGGTAGTGTGCGGGCAGGAGGTCGGATAGCAGAAGGCGGCCCATTGCAGCGATGCTGATACGAGCCCCGAATTCTCGCCGATCGACCTCGGCAAACTTCGCAGACAGGAATTGCGACCCATCCAGCACGATGATGCCGGTCGCCTGGCAGAAATCCTCTACTTCGGCCCTGTACTTGAAGTTTTCCGTCAAGACGATGACGATATCGGTCGACAGGGAGGCCGCTTTGCGGGCCTGAAGGGCCGAAACAGCCGTTGGGAAGAAATAATTCTCGTCGGTGACATAGACGATGCACTGGGTATTCAAGTCGAAATCCCCTCAACCACGTTCATCAAAAAGTACATGTGAATCAGCGGTCCCGCAATGACCGATAGGAGACTTTTCCGCCCCGGTGGGGCGTGTTAAGAAATGGGTAAGGTAACGTGCTGACTTCATTTTAGAGGGGTGTCACGTGCAGGCGGCCCTGACTTGAGCCGAGGTTTACTCGTTCTGTCGGGACTTAGTTCCATTCTTGCTTCAAGTGGGTTCGATGTCATCAAGTCATGCCGATCGTCAGACATCCGGTGTAGAGTTGCGTGTCTTTGTGCATCTGGCCGAAAACAAGGATGCCGAACGCTGGAAGGCGAGTTGGGCTGATGGAAGCCTCGTCGGGCTCAATGACGACACTCCCTATGGTTATGGTCGGGCGAATGCCCTCGGATGCGTGGTGTCCTTTTCCAAGGCCTATCCCGAGACCATGGCCGGCAAATTCCTCCGCTATGGCACGCGGCTTCTCCTGGGGTTCGACTTCGTGCATGCCTGGCGCCAGCGCAAGGAACTCGAGACTGCAGACGTAATCTGGACCCATACGGAATCCCAGTATCTGGCAGTTGCAGCCGTGGCGAGGCTCAAAGGCTTCAAGACGAAGATTATTGGACAAACGGTCTGGCTCTTCGATCATTGGAGCAAGCTGTCCGCCATCAAACGTCATCTCTATTCCGCATTGATCAAGCGCGTGGACGTTCTGACATTCCTCTCGCCGGTGAACATGCAGGTTGCTAAATCGCATTTTCCCGACGCGGATCTGCGCTTCATTCCCTTTGGCATCCCTTCCGAGACGATGATCCAGCCAAGAGCGCCTCTGCCGCAACCCTTTCGGATCCTGGCGATTGGCAATGACAGGCATCGGGACTGGAAGACACTGGTCGATGTCGTGAAACAGCGGGCCGATTTCTCGCTGACCATCCTCTCGGGGACCGTGCCCAGGCGGCTGGTCGCGGGCATCCCGAATGTCGACGTTCGGTTGGCGAAATCGGCTGCCGAACTGATCGGCGCGTTCGCCGCTGCGAGTGTCGTCTGCGTGCCCCTGCAGGATAACCTGCATGCAAGTGGGATCACCGCCATCGAGGAAGCCGTATTGGCCGGTGTTCCCGTTATCGCATCGGACACGGGTGGGCTTCGACATTACTTCTCCGACAAGGAGATCCGCTACGTCCCCCCTGGCGACCTGTCTCAGTTGCTGTCTGCTTTGGTGGATGTCGCAGAACAGCCTGATCGGGCTCACCAGATGGCAATCCGAGCGCAGACCCGCATGGGGCGTGGCGGTCTGGGCGCGGATGAGTACATTCGAAATCATATCCGCATCAGCCACGATATCCTCCGCAGGGGAACGGATCCGAACGCGGCGAAGGCACAGGCTTTGGACACAATAGCACGATCGGCTTGAGCGGCTTCAAGGCCGAAAGCCGTCTAATGCAATCGAGGGGGCGTGATTGGGTATCGAACCTATCGGCATCGTGGCATTGGTGATCGGTGTTATATGCCTCTTGCGGGGCAGCGGACCAACCGTCATCGCCTTCTCGTTCTTTCCGGTGCTCGGCGGTGCTGCAGCACTGTTGTTCGGATCGACCGGGATCCAGCCCGGCCACTTCTTTCTCGGCTTTCTGTTGCTCTCGACGCTGTGGCTGCACGGCAATCCGAGCTTTGTCATCGACCGGGCTCTCCGGTCTCAGCCCTTCGTCTGGCTGACTCTGCTGGTGGTCTATGGCGTCTTTGTCGGCTATTTCGCCCCGCGCCTGTTACAGGACACGATGACCATCGTGCCACTCGGTGCAGACGCAAGCGCCGGCATCAACGGCACCATTCCGCTGGGCCCAGTCAGCGGCAATTTCACCCAGGCCGTCTACCTCTTTGCGGATCTTGTGACCTTCAGCCTTATCCTTGCGATTGCGTCAACGCCACAGGGCTTCCGGCACGTGGTAATCGGCTTGCTGGGCTTCGGCGCAGCAAATGTATTCTTTGGCCTTGCGGACCTGGTCAGTCCTGGCACGCCTCTCGTCGATCTTTTCGCTTATATCCGGAACGCCTCCTACACCTTTCATGCCGACGAATTGGTTGCAGGGATGCGACGCATCATCGGCTCATGGCCCGAGGCTTCGGCCTTCGCCGGCGCCAGCATGGCCGTGGTCGGCTATTGCGGGACATTGTGGATTTGCGGCCGTCACAGCAAGGTAAGCGGGATCCTGTTTCTCGTCTCCTGCGTCCTTATTGTCCGCTCGACTTCCTCCGGGGGGATCGCCGGCCTCCCGATCTGTCTGGCCATCCTCTATGCCACGAGCCTGTTCCGCTGCGGTGGCTCGACCGGAACGCGGGCCAGCCTTGCCGTCGTCCTGGCATTTCCGCTTGCAGCACTGCTCTTCGTCTTCGTGCTGATCCTGAGCGATGACGTCTACCGTCAGGTCTATGACTTCGTCGACATCACCATCCTCAGCAAACCGACGTCTTTGTCTGCTCTCGAGCGAGGGAGCTGGAACGCGTCCGGGATATCGAACTTCTTCGATTCCTATGGTCTGGGGGTAGGCCTCGGCACAGTCAGAACATCGTCCTTTGCGGTTGCCCTTCTGTCGAATGTCGGGGTGCCGGGAACGTTTTTCTTCCTTCTCTTTCTCCTGACCGGTGTTCTTCTGCCTCGTGGGACACCGAGAAGCTATGAGGCCGATGTCGGGCTTGCAGCGCGAAACGGCTGTCTATGCCTTATCGTCGGATCGTTGATATCCGGATCTACCGTGGATCTTGGCCTGATTTTCTTCGTCATGGCGGGGTTGCGGAGCGCTGTTCCCATTGGGGTCAGAGCGCCAGCGCCCTTGCCAGCCTGACGGATGCTGTACCGGGAAACAGCTACTCCCGGCCTTCAGTACGACCACTCACTTCATCCTCCATTACGATCGACGCCGGCAGCGGTGCTGCCCTTCCGCTGCACTCGCCTTTTCGGCCGAGGATCGACGTTGGATCTACCCCTATCGGTTTACCCGCTGCCTCCCTGGATCAATTGCTTCCGCGCAGTTTGAAAGGCAGCTTAGGAATATCGAAAGGACAGCGAATGTCGTTGTATTCAGACAATTTTGCCCAACGTGACGCTGAACTCATGTCGCCGCCGGAAATCTCGCGGCGGACCATGAAGCGTGTCTTCGACATCGTCTTCTCGTTGCTGGCAGCCCTGTTCCTACTCCCAGCCCTCGTCGTCATTGCCATTGCCCTGCTGCTCGTCGACGGCCGGCCGATTATCTTCCGCCACAAGAGGATAGGTCGCGGCGGCCGCTCCTTTTCCTGTTTGAAATTTCGCAGCATGCGGAAAGATGCCGACAAGGTCCTGGCCGACCTATTGGAGACGGATCCGGACCGGAGGAAGGAGTGGGAGGATAGTCAGAAGCTGAAGAAGGATCCGCGCATTCACTGGCTGGGCAGGCTTCTGAGGATCACGAGCTTCGACGAATTGCCTCAGCTTTTCAACATTCTCGCGGGGGATATGAGCATCGTGGGGCCAAGGCCGATCGTCGCCGAGGAACTCGAGCGATACGGCCCCAACCTGCACTGCTACCTTGCGATGACGCCCGGGCTCACAGGGCTTTGGCAAGTCTCAAGGCGCGCAGATACTTCATATGAAGAACGTGTTCAGTTCGATGTCGTCTACTACAAGACATGTTCTATACGTACGGATCTGGCGATCATCATGAAGACGATCGTGGTCGTCCTTTTTGCTCGAAACGACCTATGAAGCGAGGTCAGAATGCCCAATAGGCAACGGCCGCCCAGAAGCTAAGGCAGAAGAGAAGGACGAGCCATCTGAGTTGGAGTCTCAAAGCAATCTCGCTCATTGGTAAGCCTCTCGCCAGTGCTGTGCGTTGAAGAAACCTGATGACGGTAACGAGAGCGCCTTAGCCGTACGGGCTTCCATGAGAACCGAATTACACCGAAGAATAGTCAACAAAGTCTGAAGTCATCTCCAATCCTGAACGCCGCGAGAGGGAAGCCGACAAGAATTCCCACTGCGCATATCGTAGAAGATGAATAAGGCAGGAATGCCGATGACAAGAATATTCGCAAAGGCTTGCACGTGGCTTTCCCGAGATGGCGTTCTCGGGCGCTGGAGGCGTGATGGCCAGACGATGTTCAGCAGTGCCATGTGGACCTTCCTTGCCAAGATCGTAATGCAGGTCAGCCAGCTGGCTACTTTCATCATCGCCGCACGTGTTCTGAACTCGGCAGAATTCGGGCTGTTTTCCTATACGGCAGCCTTAGTCACATTGCTTGTCGTCGTCGCCGAGGGTGGCTGGCGGGAATTCGTGATGAAGACAACACATGAGGATGGCCGCGTCGATCAGATTGCCACCATTTCCCTGATCGCGGGCATGGGCGCAACCGCAGTCGGGCTCAGCGCAGCAGCCATCCTTTACCTGCAGTTCGACATGACAGCCGAAGCCTGGCTCGTCGTCGTCTTCAGTCTGTGGCTGCTGCCGACGCCCTTTTCGTCCGTCTGTGAGGGCATGTTGATTGCGGATGCTCGGCTGAAGGAGCTCAGCATTATTCGCATTGCCGCTGAATGCTCCGCCACCTTCATCGCCATCTACGGCCTCCTCCACGGCTGGAACATCTATGCTTTGGCAGCGGGAAAGCTGGTGAGCCAGGTGGCAGGCTTGGTGGCGTCGCTTGCTGTCCTGAAATGGCTTCCCGCACTGAAGATCAGAGTGGCTTTCGTTCGTGAACTCTTCGAGTTTTCGAAGCATATCACCTATAATCGAGCTCTCGTGCTGATCCGATCCTACTCCGGCACGCTTGTGGTCGGCAGCGTCCTTGGTCTCGCAGATGCCGGTTACTACCGCGCCGCGGAGCGCATCGTTTCGGCCTTTACCGATATCGTCGCCGAGCCGGCGCGGCAGATCGCCTGGAGTTCATTCCGCAAGATCGCGATGGCTGACGGCAGCGCCACTTCCGCAGGGGAGGGGGCATCCCCCGCGCTCGGGCGGAAGGCCACGCGTTTCGTCATCCTCCTCATGTTGATTTCTGCTCCCATCTATCTTGGACTTGCCTTGATGTCCGGCACGCTGGTCCAGATCGTGCTCGGCGCCGGCTGGGCCCCGGCCGCGATCTTGGTCAGCTTGCTGTCCCTCAAACAGATCCTGCTCGTGCCTGGTTATGTCACCGAACCGCTGCTGTCGCTCGCCGGATCGATCCGCAAGGTGCCAGCGGCGATCCTCGTCAACAGTCTCGTCGCCGTGGGGTTGATCCTGGTTTTTTCGCCACTGGGCGTGGTGGCTGCTGCTGCGGGACAGCTGCTCGCCGCCATCTTTTCTTTCCTCGTTTCAGCCTGGCTTCAGAGTCGGTACGGCGCGGTGCGCTGGCAGAGTGTCATGAAGGGTTGTCTCATGCCCCTTCTGGGATCTTTTGCCATGGCCGGTGCCGTCGTGCTCTTGGGCGAGGTGGGAACGCTCTCGGTCCAGAGTGGCCTGGTGGTCAATTTCCTGCAGATGGCGGCCGGTTGCCTGATCTACGGCGCCACGCTTGCTCTGCTCTACAGGATCTCGCGCAGGTTCCTGCCTGCTGTCACATCAAACTGGGGAGATGGCGTTGAGCATGTTGCAAACAGAGTATGACCCGACAGCGCGCAGGGTGGCCCTGTTGAAAAGGATGACCCGCAAGGCGCTCCGTGGTTTCGAGACCGGGCTTGGTCTGGCCTTGGGTCCGGCCAGGGCACTGAGCGGCAGGCTACGCTATCTGTCTCCGCTGCCACGACGATTCACGGGGGCCTACTCGTCCTTCGATGACGCAATCGCCGCGGCCCAAAAAGCGGGAAGGTTAGCTGGCTACAATCATCAGGAAATCGCACCGGTCTCCTTCGATGCCATGTGCAAGGTCGCGCCCTGGGACTATCCCGTGCTTTTCTGGCTGGCACGGCTGAGGGGAGAGACGGAGGGGCTTCTGGATGCCGGTGGTCACATGGGGACCAAATTTCGCGCTTTCCGCGGGCTCCTCGATCTCTCCGACACTTTCCCTTGGGTCATCTATGAACTGCCGGAAATCGCCAAAGCGGGTCGTCGACGAGCAGCCGAGGAGGGGATAATGCAGTTGCGCTTCATCGATGATCTTTCGGTGGCCCCGGTGCTTCCGGTATTTCTCGGATCCGGTCTGATGCAATATCTCGATCGTCCCCTGTCGAACATTCTCTCGGCACTTCCCCGGCTGCCTCCCCATCTCATTCTGAACAAGGTGTCGTTCCGTCGGGACGGTAAACCTGTCGTCACGCTCGAGCGCATCGGAAATGCCTACGTGCCCTATCAGATGCGCGACGAAGCGAGCTTCGTGCAGGATCTCGAGAGGCTTGGCTACGAGCAGGCAGATCGCTGGTCAATACCAGAGCTGTCGCATGTCATCGACACGCATCCGGAACTCGGTCCGAGTGAAAGCGCCGGATTCTATTTCAGGCTGAACAGGCCCGGGCGCTGACTGGCGGCGCCCCGGCGAGCGTGTGTATTCCGCGAAAGCCGATGACCGCAGCTGCCTCTCTTGCTGCAGGCGGTCGTGAAACACCGACCCTCTTCAGTCCATGCGACGAATATTCTGCGGTGAGAGGCGTCCCCTGAGGGCATCGCCGATCGCAAGAAGGTTTCCCTTCAGGCGTCCCTGGCGATCGACCCAGGGTTCCGGGCGCCAGGCCCTGGTCATGTTGGAAGCCAGATTCCGGATAATCTGAGGCAGTGCGTGCCTCCAGTTCATTGTACGCTTTCCGACCAGATAGATGGGATTGGCGATCTGGGAGTAGCCGAGGCGCAGGCCGGACATTCGTCCGGTCTTGGTTCCCAGATGCACGCCAAGCAGGTTTGGGGATGAGACGACACGGCCGAAGCGGGCGGCAGCGCGGCTGAAATCGACGTCCTCCAGCCAGCCATAAAATGGCAGTCCTTCGTCAAAGCGCAGCTTGCAGATATGGACTGTCGACATGCGGACGGCCAGGTTGCATCCATAGCCGCTGTATGTGTCGCATAGGGACAAGTCTTGCGCTGGAGGTGGTGCATCGCGCAGGAGCGCCAGCCCCTCATCGACAGAAAACCCCGGGCCTGTCGCACCGTCGGCAAGCACCTTTCCCGTCATGAGGTCGACATCGGGGTTTCCAAGGAACAGCCGCTCCACTTCGGCGATATATGTCGGTGCGAGCAAGAAATCATCGTCGAGGAAGAGGATGATGTCGGCATTCGGAACGGCGTCGATGATGGCATTGCGTTGCCGGCAGAGACCGGGCTCGGATTTCAGGAGCTGTACAGGAAAGGGCAGTGTGGCCAATTCCGACATGTCTGCGTCTTCGGATGCCGGTGTGCAGATTACAAGTTGGTCCGGTTTTCGCGCCTGACGTGCCAGATGTGGAACGACGGCCGAGATGATGTCTCGACGCCCGGAGCTCGGTATGCCGACCACTACGGTCAATCCGGGAAAGAGCTTTGCGTTGTGGAGCGGTGGGAGTGATTTCGGCTTCATCGATTCCACATTCATCCGAGCATGCCCCCGGTGAAGGCAGATCGGCGTGCATTGCCAGCGCTGCTGCGGTTCGAGATCACGCCGAGAAGCGAAATCCGGGAGCGGCCGAAGGACTTGAGTGCCTCGGTCAGCCGTTCGATGGTGAGTTTTCTGCTGTCGCCGATGACCAGAATGACACCATCGACATGAGAGCAGATCGCACGCGTATCGGCGGATTCCTCAAACCCTGACATGTCGACGATGATCAGCTTGTATTGCGTCCGCAGCTTGGTCAAGGCTTCCTTCAGGGCTGAAAGGTGCCCATAGCGATAGGGAGCGATCGCCAGTCGGCGCGTCTGCTCGACGGTCAGCAAGGGAACGGGGACAGCCGTGTCCTCCGAGCCGTAGTCGGGGTCGTGATCAATCACGACCCGTTCCGAGTGGCGGGGGGTGCGCGGGAGACGCGACACGGTGGCGCCTTCCGACGGTTCGCCGAGCATGGTGGAGGCGATCGGTTTGATCGCGAAGTCGGGCGCTGCGTTGTAGGCGAGCCTGGTCAGTCTTGCCGAAACAAAGTCGGCATCGACCAACAGGACCGATTGTTCCTCGTTCTGGTAGAGCTGTGCGAGATTGGTGGCGATTGTCGTCTTGCCTTCGCCGCTTCCGACCGAGGTTATGCCGACAACCATCGAGCCATCAGCCGGCATCAACGAATCGAGCGAGTTTTTCACCCCGCGCAATGCTTCGGAGAAGGGGGAATACGGCGTGTCCAGAATGGCTCTCAGTGGCAGGATGGTGGGCGGTAGGCCGACTGCCGGTTCGCCCGCTCTGCCATCCCGTCGGTAGATCGGAACATGTCCCAGCGACGCCAGGCCGAGTTCCCGCTGGAGGCGTTCTCCCGACCCTGCACGCCGATCCAGAACATGGCGGCTGACGGCCGCGAGCAGGCCGAACGACATGCCCAGAACCATTGAAAACGGCAGGAGCACAGAGGGTTTGGGCCAGGTGCGGCTCAGCGGCTCGGTCGCTGCAGTGACTATGCGCGCCTTTCCGAGCGGGAAGGATTGCGTCTGGAACGCGCCGACAAACTGTTGAAGAATGCTTTCGTATATCTGTCGATAGGTGCTTGCGCGGCTTTCGATCTCGGCCAGCTCGACACGTGCGATGTTCTTGTCCGCCCCCAGACGGTTGGCACTGGCGAACTGCTGCTCGGCCAACGCCTCCCTGCTTCTGGCGATTTCGAGGTTCGACCGATACAGCGCCTCAACCTGACGCAGTTCGTCGACGAGGCTGGACTGGATCCTGGCAATATCGGCCGTTGCCGCCGTGATGGCCGGATTTCCGGCGGTGTAGCGCTCCTTCAACCCGGCGAGGCGAGTTTCCGCGAGGCGCATTTCCTCACGCAACTTCATGAGCTGCTGATTGTCCACGAGTTCCGGCAGGTTTGCATCGGTCGAGTTGGACTGGATCAGGCCGGTGAGCGTGGTCAATTTCGCGGAGGCATCGGCCGTGGCAGCCCTTGCTGCCAACATCTGGCTGCTGACCTCGGAAAGCTGCTGCTGGTCGAGCGTCGTGGCGTTCGCCATGGCTGTGATGTCGTGCTCGTTACGATATTCCTCTGCGGCGAGCGCCGCCTCTCGTGCCTTTCGACCGACCTCCATGAGGCGGCCTTCCAGCCAGAGCGCGCCCTGTTTAGCGGCGGCGGCGCGATCGTTCATGCCGTTGCGGATATAGGCTTCGGCCAAAGCATTGGCCGTCACCGCCGCTTTTTCGGGATCGCCCGAACGATAGCCGATTTCGAGAACGTAGGATTGGCCGACGCGGCGCACCGAGACGCGAGAGAGAAAACCCTCCATTGTTCGCCGCATGCGCTCTTCGTCCGCTTGCGGTGTCTCATCCGATCCGCTGCCGCCAAAGACGAAATCTGCGGTCAGGGCCAGATTTTTGCGGAAGGCTCCATACATGGACGAACTGTTGACGATCTCCGGATCGTCGAGGAGACCGAGCCTGTGGATCACGTCGGCAGCAATCGCTTCCGACTTGACGATCTCCACCTGGCTGGCGATTTCGGCCGCCTCGATGATGACCGTGCCCGTGGTCGCGTCCTGGGACAGGATCCGGCTTTGCTCCGGGTCGATGACGAGACGGGCATAGGCTTCATAGCTCGAAGGCGTTTTCGCAATGTAGATGACGCCGCACAGAAGCCCGATGACCGTCGACAGCGCGATCAGCCGGGCATTGCGGCGCAGGAAGTTGACCAGATCGCGGAAAGACACCGTCTCCGACCGCAGGCTTTCCCCCCGCTCGGGTGTCTGAAGACCATCGATCGTTGCAAGCTCGTGGACTGCCATGGGCGCTATCCTTTCCAAGGTCTCGGGATCCGGCGATCATTGTGAGGGCTGTGCGACGATTGCCGGGAGCGAGGCGCTGGCAACGGTGGACGAAATGTCATAGCGGACGTCGAGCACGTCTCCCGGGGCCAGTTCGGCCGATTCCGGTAGCTTCAGAGGAATGCCGTCGCCGCCCGCCCGCGTGACCCAGTATTCGAGGGTCTGCGTGTTGGCTGCGACTCGAGCCGCGTCTCTGGAGACAGCCGCACCCGCCGCCTGCAAAAGCGCGATCACCGTATTGCGCTTCAGTTTGGTGTCCTCGAACTCGGCGACAATTTCCTGGAGTTCGCGGCCGGCCTCGGTGCGCTGTTGCCCCTTCAAGGCTATGGCATCGCGTTCCGTTTCGCTCAGCTTCTGCTTGGCGCGCATGGCGGCGATCACGAGGTCCAGCTTGTCGCTGCTCAGATCCGCCACGACGCGCTCGAGGGCGGTCTCTCGCGATTTCGCGAGCGTGCCCGAATCGACGAGTGACGAAATGCTCGCCAGTTCATCTTCGGCGATCGTTATCTGGCGGTCCTGGACAGCCGTCTTCTCATTCAACACGTTGATTTCATTCTGAAGCTGAACCTGCAGTTCGGACAGCGAGGTCAGTTGGCGCTTCAGCGCTTCGGCTCTGGCGACGAAGAGATCGGTCTCGCTCTGGACGAAGACCTTGCCGGCGCTTCCGTCCGGGGCATTGACGAGTTCCGGTGGGAACTCGATCTTGGTGCGCTCCGCCAGTTCCGCTTCGAGGCGTGCGCGTCGTGCCATGAGTTGGTTGAGCTTCAGATCGTAGCCGTTGAGCTCGCCGGCGTATCGCAATTGTTCGAGTTCACGCGAGCCGTTGGCGTCCGTTTGCCGTTCGCGCCCTCCCGCCATAGCGACGGCCTGCGTGACCGTGATGCCCGGGCGATATTCCAGTTCACCGGCGCGCTTGACGGCGCCAGACACGTAGAACATCGGGTAGCGAACGACTTCGACCGATGCGGCCGGAGGCTCGGCCAGTCCCGTCTTCTGCTTGAGAAGCGCGCTGATCTTACCTGCCACCTGGCTTGGTGTTTCGTTCTCCACGGAGAACTCCCCAAGCAGAGGGATCGCGATCGTGCTCGATGGGGAGATGATGTATTGGCCGTTGAGCGGGGTCCATTCCTTGTATTCCCCGGTGGACGCAATCCACTCCACGATGGTCACCCGCAGCTGGGTCAGCGGCATCAGCGGCACCTCGGCCGCTAAGGTGCCCTCGGCCGGCAGACAAAGCACACCTGCGACGGCGAGCCACATGACTTTCGACAATGGCCTTCCGGGCCGTGATCGCATCGCAGTGATTGGTTTCGGCATGGAGCGGTCCCATCATTGTCGTACCATCGCCAACAGGGGTCTTCCCGGGCTTAGGTCTTCCGAGATCCATCATCGCGGCATGCCGTCGCGAGTAAATTCTCTCCCCCGCGTCGGGACCTAGTCACTTTTGGTAGGAGCGCCTACGCCTCCACTCCGAATGGATGAGGTATGGCCCCTTCATCCCCCCTAATGCTGCCTCCTTCGGTCGAGCATTCTCGGCATACTCGAAGGGATTGTTCCCTCGGGTGACCGTATGGCGTTCTTCGCGAACGGCTGCCTGCCCGCCTAAGGTGCCATGCTAAAGCGATGGGAATGAAAAGCATGCGGGTAGCGATTGTCCATTACTGGCTGGTGTCGATGCGAGGCGGCGAAAAGGTCGTCGAGGCGCTGTGCGACATGTATCCAGACGCAGACATCTTCACGCTGGTCTGCGATCACGACAAAATCTCGGATAAGCTCAAGCGGCACAGGATCTATACGTCCTTCCTGCAGCGTATCCCCGGGGCAAGGAAGCGTTATCAGTCCCTGCTACCGCTCATGCCCTTTGCACTCGAGGGGTTCGACCTCGCTGGATACGATCTGATCCTGTCGAGCGAATCCGGACCTGCCAAAGGGATTATCCCTCCGCCACAGGCCGTGCATATCTGCTATTGCCACTCGCCGATGCGCTACATCTGGGATCACTATCATCTGTACCGGCGCAATGCCGGGTTCCTTGCAAAGATGATGATGCCGCTGATTGCGCCGCTGATGCGGGCCTGGGATGCGAATTCGAGCCTGAGGGTCGATCGCTTCGTCGCCAATTCGCATCACGTGGCCAGTCGCATCGCAAAATATTACCGCCGATCATCTGTGGTGTTGCACCCACCCGTCGCGGTCGACGAATTCTCACCGGTGGCGAGCGTGGACGACTTTTATCTCTGCGCCGGCCAGATCGTGCCGTACAAGCGCATCGACCTAGCTGTCCGCACCTTCACGAAACTCAACCGGAACCTCGTGGTGGTGGGCGATGGCGACAGTCAGGATGTTGCAGCACTGAAGCGCATTGCCGGGCCGACGATCCGGTTCACTGGGCCGGCTTCGTTCGCCGAGCTCAAGGACTATCTTGCCCGCTGCCGCGCCCTCATTTTCCCTGGGGAGGAGGATTTCGGAATCGTGCCGGTCGAGGCAATGGCCAGCGGACGGCCCGTGATCGCGTTTGGAAGGGGCGGTGCACTCGACACTATCGTCCCTGGCCACACCGGACTGTTGTTCAAGGAACAGACGGTGGAGTCGCTGGCTGATTCGATAGAACTCTTCGAGACAATGGAGCACCGCTTCTATCCCGAACTCATCCAGCTTCATGCTGCACAGTTCAGCGTCGCCAACTTCAAGGCCGGAATGAAAAGGATCATCGATCAGGCACTTTCGGAGCGTCACACGGTGGTTGATGTGAAGCCTTATGCAACCTCGCTTTCGCCTGTTTTCGAGGGGGTGAGCCACTCACCCCTGCATTGAACTCGAGGGCGGTGTATGGGTCCGCATTCGCGGTCCATAAATCAGATCGAGTCTTACGTCTTTCTGATGAGCCGTCGCCGGCAGTGTCGTCTAGGAAGTAGCAGAGGCGGCCGATAGCCTGCAAGAACGGTATTTTTGCCTTCGGCGAGTCCTGCCGAAAGCCCATCAGCCAACGGTTCCATCCAAAGGTGGGAGTGCTGGCAAAATGACACTGCCCGGCGATGTTGGAGACTTCCGACGCCGTTGCGGTGGTAAAGGAGTACAGCGTGAGTATCGTGTTTCAGTACACGTTTGCAGGCATCGAAGGCAGGTTGGCGACATGAGAGCATCCTTCGTGGTCAACGGTCGTTTTCTTGTCCAGAATCTCAGCGGTGTGCAAAGATACGCGCGCAATATCGTCGACGCACTCGATCGGATCGAAGCCACGCGCGGCGCGAGTCTGCTATTTCCCAAAGGTGGCCTGCATCCTGCCTATGAAAGACTGGATGCAGTCGAGGTGGGTGTCCTGAGAGGCTATGGCTGGGAGCAAGTCGAGCTTCCGATTGCAGCGCGGGGACAACGGCTCCTGAATCTTTGCAACATGGCGCCCGTCATCAAGAGCGAGCAGATTGTCTGCATCCACGACACCAATGTGCTTTCTTCGCCTGACAGCTATACGCGCGGTTTTCGCGCCGCCTACCGGAGCCTGCAACCCCTTTTTGCCCGACGTGCCGTCAGGATTGCGACTGTTTCGCATGCTTCGGCGCGGCAGATTGCCCGCTATCTGCCGATCTCGCTTCCCCAGATCGTGGTCCTGCCGAACGGTCATGAACACGCACTCCTATGGAATTCGGCCCGGGCAAGCCTGCCTCCAGAGCTCCCCGTCCACGGAGGAGACAGGCCCTTCGTGCTGGCAATAGGCTCCGGCGCGAGACACAAGAATATGTCTTTGCTGATCGATATTGCACCGAGCCTCGCGGCGTCAGGAATCAACATCGTGATAGCCGGTGGCAACGAGATCGGAGAGCGGAGCGCAGCCCGCCTGCCCGCCAATGTCCACATGTGCGGTCGCGTATCTGACGACGACCTCGCATATCTGCTCGATCATGCGCTGTGTCTTGCGTTTCCGTCCCTGACGGAGGGCTTCGGGCTGCCTATCGTCGAGGCGATGGCGCGTGGCTGTCCTGTCGTTTCATCCGATTGCGCAAGCATGCCCGAAGTCTGCGGCGCAGCCGCGCTCATGGCGTCCCCACTCGATCCTGCGCAGTGGGTCAAGCACATCGAGACGCTTGCCATGTCTCCGCAGTTGCAAGTCGACCTCGCCGGGCGCGGGCGGGAGCGGTGCAAGAAATTCTCCTGGCATGATAGTGCCGAAGGCTATCTCGAGCTGCTTGAATCTCCGGTCGTTGCAACAAGACGCGTTTCCCCCGGAGCGCCTCCTGGTATCCGAGTTGCGGCTGTGTTTGCCACGCTCGGGCGGCCGGAGGTCGTCTCGAAGACCGTACGACATTTCCTGTCGAACCAACGGCTTCTTCCATCCTCGGTCATCGTCTCCTGCGCAACGCCCGAGGATGCCGGGGACCTTGTTCACGTTGAAGGCTTGAAGATCGTGCTGGGACCCGTCGGACTGGCGAACCAGCGGAATGCGGCACTCAACCAGCTTGACCCGACAACGGACATTGTCGCCTTCTTCGATGATGATTTCATAGCCCACCCGGATTGGCTCGCCGAGGCTGCGCAGGTCTTTCAGGACGAGAGTTCCGTTGTCGGGATCACCGGCCATGTCATCGCGGATGGGATCAAGGGGCCGGGCATCGTCTTCGAAGAGGCTGCGCACATGGTCGAAGCCGCAGCCGAAGTCGGCGCCAGGCGATGGATCGAACCCTTCAGTCCCTATGGCTGCAACATGGCCTTCCGCATGAAGGCCATCGGGCCGCTTCGCTTCGACGACCGGCTCGTCCTCTATGGCTGGCTGGAGGATCGGGACTTTGGAGCAGCACTGGCCAAGACGGGTGGGCGCCTCGTTCGATGGTCCGGCTGTCAGGGTGTGCATATGGGCGTCAAGAGTGGCCGTACTAGCGGCGAGCGTTTGGGCTACTCACAGGTCGCCAATCCTCTGTACATGCTGAAGAAAGGGACCATGAAACCTGATCTCGTGGCAATCCAGATCTTCAGTAACGTCGCCAGCAATGCTGTACGGCTGCTCAGGCCCGAGCCCTATGTGGACCGGAAGGGACGGTTGAAGGGAAATATTCGTGCGATCATCGAGATAATTACGGGAGAGTTGTCGCCTGAACGGGCAGCCGGTCTAGGCCAGAAGCGAACGGTGGTTGCGACCGAGGGGAAGCCGGCGGGTGCAGGAAAGGCGTAAGTAATAGCCCGGTGGCGTAAGGACCCTGTGGCGTAAGGACATGGGGAGCCGCCTGCGCGGAGGGCCGGATGCAAGGATCATGTGTGTTTTAAAGTCAGCGCAGGGGGAAGGCGTTATGACGGAATTGACGAGTACCGGCGCGGTTGATGGCCTCCCGCGTCGGGTTGTGGTGATCAGCGATCTTTCCGAGCCGCGGGACGGCCCTTCAGTTATTGCGCTCAAGAATGCCGGCATACTCGCGGATCGCGGAATTTCGGTTGAGTATTTCTGTGGTGATTTCGGCCGAAACGAGGAGTTGGCCCTGCGTGGCATCACGCTTCATGCAGTGGGTGCCAGCGATCTGCGCAGCAGTTCCTTTGTGACGGCCGTGGTCAAGGGGCTCTACAACGTCCCGGCGGCCCGGCGGCTGAAATCACTCATCCGGTCGAAAGACACGCCAGAGACGCTCTATCATGTTCACAACTGGTCCAAAATCCTCTCGCCCTCCATCTTCGATGCGCTTCGGCCGGTGATGGACCGTGTCGTCCTCACGGCGCATGATTATTTTCTTGCTTGCCCGAATGGTGGCTATTTTCACTTCCAGCAGGGCCTGCCCTGTACGGCCAAACCCCTGTCGCTCCCCTGTCTCGGTGCCAATTGCGATCGTCGGTCTCGGCTCGAAAAGACATGGCGGATTGCCCGGGATATCGAGCGGCGCTTTCTGATGGATCTCTCGGGATCGGGGGCGACGGTGCTTGCTGTGCACGAAGGCATGGTTCCCCTACTCGAACGAGGTGGCATCCCTGCCGATGTCATCAAGGTGCTGCGCAATCCGGTTCAGCCGTGGTCCGACGCGCGCGTGCATGCCGAAGCAAATCGTAGTTTTCTGTTCGTCGGTCGTCTTGAACACGACAAAGGGGTATTGCTCCTGGCCGAAGCGGCCAAGCAGGCAAATGTGCCCATCACATTCGTCGGTGAAGGTGCCCTAGCCTCCGAGATCACGGACATCTATCCAGGCGCGAAGATTGCTGGTTTCAAGGACCGGGGCGGGCTGAAGGAAATTGCGGCCGAGACGCGTTGCCTTGTCGTGCCGACGCGTTCACGCGAGACATTTTCCCTTGTTGCTTACGAGGCCTTCACATCGGGCATTCCCGTGATCATCAGCGATTTTGCCGCAACGCGCGACGAGATCCTCCAACAGGGGGTTGGCCTGTCCTGTAATCCATACGAAACGGGCGGGCTCAGCCGTTCCCTGGCCGAATTGGCCGCAGACAACGGCCGCATCTCCCAGATGAGTTTCAAGGGTTTCCAGGATCGGGAAAAACTGGCGCTATCTTCGCTGGCTTGGGAGCGAAGCCTCCTCGACATCTATCGGCAGCAGTTGATCAAAGCCGGGTCACCACAACTCGCGCCGAACGATCAGGGGCGTCGTGCGGTTGCCTTCATTCCCTTTGTCGGCTGAGCAATGCCAGTGCGTCTACCGGCAGAGCGCATGGTCTTTCACTAAACTGCGTCTTGCTTTTTCGCTCAGCCGGTCACGAGCTTCCGCGTCATCCGCAAAAGCAGGGATTCGCAGCTGTCCGGAGCGCCTGCGAACTTCCACAGGATCAGGGTCGTCGCCGTGAAAATCGCGGCCGCCAGAGCGGAAACCCAGGCAAGGTTCAAGAAGGTCTGCAGCGCGCCGTCGTCGGGGGTGAACAGTGGTTGCACCGCAAACAGGATGAGTGCCATCGGCAGCATTGCGACAGTCGGGCGCAGCAGGCTCGAAAGCTGCGTCACGATACGGAGTTGTATCAGTTTTCCCACGAGAAAGAGGTTGACCAGGAAGCCGATCACGGCTGCGATGGCGTGACCGATCAACAGCCCTTGCAGCGTCATGGCCATGGTCAGACCGACGATCAGAGGAACCTTCACGCAAAACTCGATTGCCAGCTTTACGAAGGCAATTCTCGTCCTGTTGAGAGACATGGCGAGTGCCGGCAAGAGCACCGTCGGCGCATACCCCACAGCGGCAGCAAAGGCGAGCCAGGTGAGGATCGGGGCGGTTTCCCGCCAGGCAGGGCCGAGGATCAGGTGGATAATGGGCTCGGACAGCATTCCCATCGCGAGGAAGAGGGGGGCCATGATCGAATAGACCCCTGCCGATGCCTTCAGGTAGGCCTTGCCAAGGTATCCCGCCTGACGCGCTCCGACAAACGCGGAAAACAGAGGTGGTGTGATGGGCTGGATGATGGCCTGGGCCGGCACGGCTATCAGATTGTCGGCCCAGGTGAACTGGCCGAATGTCCCGATATCGACATAGCGGGGCAACACGATCTTGTCCGCCTGCCAGTTCACTGCTGACAGGAATTGCCGAGCGGCATTCCAGCCCAGCATGTCGGAGAAGACATGCCAGTCGCAGAGCGTGAAGCGAAATCGCTGCGGGGCGAGGAAATAGGAGGCGACCATTGCCAGCGCCGTGCTGGAAATCTTGCCGATGGCGATTGCCCAATAGCTGCCGGTGGCAATTGCCAGGATGGCGGCAATCAGAAGTGCACCGGCCTTGGCGATGATGTCGAGCGCCACGTCGCGCCTGAAGTCCATGACCCTCGTATATTCCGTCAGCTTCTGGCTCAGCAGTCCGCGCATGGCGGGGGCGAGTGACAGTGCCGATTGCAGCGCGATCAGTCGGGGCTCCTGATAGAGCAGGGACAGGGGCCAGGCCATGACGCAGAGGAGTGCTATGATCGTCAGAGCGCGGAGTGCGGCGATCGACAGTGCCGTATCATACATGCTTTCCGTCGGCTGCTGATGGTTCAGGAGAGCCGCTGCCAGCGGCATTTCGGAGAGAGTTTCGACGATCAGCACGGCGGTCATCGCCATGGCAACCAGACCGAACTCTTCAGGACCTAGAAACCGCGCGAGAATCAGAAGGGTTATGAAGTCGAGGCACTTCGTGAAAAGGCGGCCACCAGTCGTCAGAAGCCCAGCCCTGAAGGTTCGCTCAGAGAGCGGGGACTTACTCTTGCTGCTCTGCAATGGATAGACTTCGCCACTGGCATCGACCTGCGTCATGATCGATGCCATGTGACGGGCCGCCCGACGTCCCGTCGCTGGCTAACCTTGACTGACATCATCGCGCCTTCATCTCCGAATGACCTGCAACTGTCCCAATATTGAAGATATGGCAGGTTCTCGGTCAGAGATTGAGTTGCCAATCCGCGTCCGGGCTAATCCTTTTGGGCGGCGCGGTGGTAGACGTGCAAAACGTTCACCGGTCTTGCTGTCTAAACGTCAGGCAATCCCGGAACGAGCCAGAGGGCAGCCGTCAAGTGGCGCCGGCTGCCGTCCGTCGATCAGCCTTCGTTCGTTCGATCTCGCTCCGCTAGAAAGGGACCCTGGCCCCAGACGATCGATTTTTCGTGGCGTTCTATCACCTTCTTGAGGTCGGTGAATTCCCTGACGATATGGTCCTGGAACTTGCGGCAGGCAGGGTTGGGATAGGTTTTGCGCTTGGTGATGATGCCGAGCGTTCGTTCGGGCTGGGGGATGTCGACGGGGACGATCGAGATCTTGTTCTCGCCCTTGAAGGAAAAGACCACCGAATGCGGCAGGATGGCCAAGGCATCGGTCGAGGCGATGTAATTGACGACTGACAGAAGCGAACCTCCCGAATAGCGGACCTGCAACTCGCTGATGCCAAGGGTGATCAGGATATTGTGCAGGTCGAGCACCAAAGGCGAGCCCGGCAGAGGGGCGACCCAGGGATAGGTCAGCATGTCGTCGATGCTGAGACGGCGCTTGCGCAGAAGAGGGTGGCCGACGGCACAGGTCAGGACATTGCGCCCGGGCAGGATCGGTTGAAATACGAAGTCGCTTTTCAGGTCGGTGCTGCCGATCGGTGTGATTGCCATGTCGATCTGGCTCGAGTCGAGCTCGCTGAGCAGGTCCGGCAGGTTGCCATAGGATTGCTCGACCATGATGTCGCGTTCCTGACCCTGGAACGAGGCGATCATCTGCGAAATCACCGCATCCATGAAGAAGGGAACGCCGCCGATCTTGATGCGGCCGGCCGTGCCGGATTGGAAACTTCTGATAATCTCGACCGCCTTGCGCGAGGCGCCGAGGATCGAACGACCCTGGATCGCGAGTTGTTGGCCGAGCGGAGTCAATTGCAGGGGCCGCTTGCCCGGGATGAAGAGCGGCTCACCGACGCGGCGTTCCAGCATGGACAGCGTGCGTGACACCGCCGGCTGGGTCATGCCGAGCAGAGCTGCACCTTCCGTGACGCCGCCAGTTTCGGCGACCGCGGCGAGCTGGACGAGGTGGCGCTCATCAATCTTCATAGCAATCTGCTATATGGAACATAAGCAATTTTATCAACAGATGGCACACTCGGCGATATAGTCTGACGATTGGGAGGATCCGATCCAACGCGAGGAGAACGGGTGTGGCAGGCGTTGCCACAGGGAGGCCCGTGCGTTTCAGGTCGGCTCCGTGCCTGCATGCGCAGACAATGGAGGAGAAGTAGCATGTCGTTCATCTCGGGATATCATCACCTCACGCTGAGCACCGACGGTGCGCAGGAGGACTATGACTTTTACACAAAGACACTTGGCCTGCACTCGATCAAGCGCACGGTGCTGTTCGACGGGACGATCCCGGTTTATCACCTCTATTACGGTGCAAAGAACGGCGATGCCTCGACCATCGTCACCACTTTTCCCTTCAAGAAGCCCGGCATCTACGGCAAGCGTGGCACCAACCAGTCGAAGATCATCCAACTCTCCATCCCTGTCGGCTCGGCAGACTACTGGGTCGACCGGCTGAACGAGCGCGGCATTGCGGCCGCGAAGACGAGCCGTTTCGGCATCACGCGCGTCGCGCTCGCCCATCCGTGCGGGATCGATCATGAACTGGTCGAGAGCCCGGCCGATAGCCGCGCGCCGATCACCAGCGAAGCCAATGGCGTCGGTGCAGCGCATGGCATTCGTGGCATCTACGGCGCGGCCGTCGCCGTCTTCGACCGCACCTCGATGGACGACTTCCTGACGGTTGCCATGGGCATGCAGAAGGAAGCGGACAGCGACGAGGGCCTGATGTTCTCGGTGCCGAACAATGGCGGGCCGTCCAGCATGGTCGAGATCCTGCACCAGCCGACCGGCCCCCAGGGCACCTGGACGCTCTCGGGTGGCACGATCCACCATCTCGCGCTCAACACGGGCAATGAAGAGAACCAGCTGAAGTTGAAGGCCCATATCGAAGGCCTCGGTTTTACCGACGTCTCCGACCAGAAGGACCGGAACTACTTCAAGTCCTGCTATGTGCGCTCGCCGGGCGGGGCACTGTTCGAGATCGCCTGGTCGGTCGAAGGTGGATGGGCACTGGACGAGCCAGCTGACGCGATCGGCACCACGCTGGTCTTCCCGCCCTGGTTCGAGGATCGCCGCGAGGAACTGATCGCCGGCCTCGAACCCGCAAACTTCTAAGCGGGGGCGATCATGGCCACACATGGCGAGCCTCTGACATTTGGCGTTGCACCTGCAGAGGCCGATGTGCTCTGCGTTTTCGTGCACGGGCGGACCCAATCACCCGAGGACATGGTGGAGCAGGTCGTCGGACGGCTTTCGGTGCGCGGCGTGTCCTTTTGCCTGCCGCGCGCCGCCGGCAATACCTGGTATGGGGCGCGCGCCACGGATGCGCTGACGGATTCGACGCGGGCGGAGCTTCACGCTTCGCTCGAGTATGTCGAGGGGCTCGTGGGGGCCTTGCGGCAGGCAGGCGGAGTGGAGAAACCCCTTATCATCGGGGGTTTCAGCCAGGGTGCCTGCCTGTCGCTCGAATATGCCATGGCCTTCGGGTCCTGGAATGGCGCCATGGTCAATCTTACGGGGTGCCGCGTGGGCCATGCGGGTGACGAGCGGGCGGCCCGGGATCTCGATGGGTTGCCCGTCTATCTCACCGGTTCGGACCAGGATCCGTGGATCCCGGTCTCGGCCTTCGCTGAAGCTTCCGAGGCACTTGGGAGGTCACGGGCGAGGCTCAGATGTGAGCTGTTTCCCGGACGTGCCCACCAGGCATCGGACATGGAAGTGGCGGCGCTGGATGCGATGCTTCGCGACCTTGCGGAGGGAAGCCGGCCATTTCGTCGCGTCGCGGCGTAGTTTCACAATCACACCTGGGAGGAGGACAGCATGATTACGCGCAGAAAACTGCTGAAGGCAGGGGCCGCCACCGGTCTCGCCTATGGTTTCGGAGGCCTCGCCGCACCGGCGATCGCCCAAGGAGCCAAGATCAAGCTCGGCTATGTCAGCCCGCAGACCGGGCCGCTGGCAAGCTTCGGCGAGAGCGACGCCTACAACATCGCCTCCTTCCTCGCGACAGAAGCGGGAAAGAACTTCGAGATCATCGTCAAGGACAGCCAGTCCAACCCGAACCGGGCAGCGGACGTTGCCAAGGAACTCATCCTTTCGGACGAGATCAACCTGATGCTGGTCGCTTCGACGCCTGAGAACACCAATCCGGTGGCGACGACCTGCGAGGCAGAGGGCATTCCCTGCATCTCCACCAAGGCGCCGTGGCAGCCGTGGTTCATCGGGCAACAGGGTAATCCCGGCGATCCCACGAGCTGGAAACCGTTCGAATTCGCTTACCATTACTTTTGGGGTCTGGAAGACGTCATCGCCGTCTTCACCAATATGTGGAGCCAGCTCGACACGAACAAAAAAGTCGGTGGTCTCTTCCCGAACGATGCCGACGGCAATGCCTGGGGCGATCCCAATGTGGGGCTGAAACCGGGCCTGGCACAGGCCGGTTTCGATCTGCTCGATCCGGGTCGTTACCAGAACCTCAGCGATGATTTCACCGCCCAGGTGAACGCCTTTAAGGACGGGCAGTGCGATATCATCACCGGTGTCGTCATTCCGCCCGACTTCACCACCTTCTGGAACCAGGCCAAGCAGCAGGGCTTCAACCCGAAAGCGTTGACTGTAGCCAAGGCCATCCTCTTCCCGCAATCAGTGGAAACGCTCGGCGCTGCCGGTCACAATCTGTCGTCGGAAGTCTGGTGGTCGGCGCAGCATCCGTTCAAGTCATCCGTGACGGCACAGAGTGCCGCCGATCTCGCGGCGGACTTCACCGCAAAGACCGGACGTCCCTGGACGCAGCCGATCGGCTTCATCCATTCGCTGTTCGAGATGGCAACCGATGTCATGGGCCGGGTGGAGGACGTGACGGATGCCGAGGCCGTAGCCGGAGCAATTGCGGCTTCGAAGGTCGACACGATCGTCGGCCGCGTCGAGTGGAACGGGCAAGGTGTGCCGCCGTTTGCGGCCAAGAACGTCACGAAGACGCCGCTGGTCGGTGGTCAATGGCGTCGCAAGGAGGATGGGACCTTCGATCTGGTCATCGTCGACAACACGACGGCGCCGAATATTCCGGTAGCAGGGACGATGGAAGCACTGGCCTGAGCGGCTATAGAAAGAGGGCGCAGTTTGCGCCCTCTTTCTCCAATTCGTTTTTACGGATGATCACAGATGTCCGGGACGGCCCCGAGCACGACGGGCGTCAGTCGGTCCGAACCAGCACGAAGTCGTGCTTCACCTCCCAGAAGTCCTCCGTAAACCCATAGTCAGCCGCACGGGCCGCGTCCTTCTGGCGAACAAACTCTGCGAGCAGGCTCTCCTTGACGCCGAAGACAGCGTCGGAGTGGATGTAGGGATCATCCGGATCGAAGATGTGTGTGACAAGCGTCTCATAGCCATCTGCCTTGATGATGTAGTGCAGATGCGCTGGGCGATAGGGGTGACGGCCGAGCTTGCCGAGCAGCTGGCCAACCGGGCCGTCGTCGGGGATCGGGTAGAATTTAGGCTTCACCGCGCGGAACCAGTAATGCCCGTCCGGTCCCGTCCTGAATACGCCGCGCAGGTTGAAGTCGGGCTGGATGCCCTTCTGCTGCACATCATAGAAGCCCTCGTCGTTGGCCTGCCAGACGTCGATCACGGCATTGGCGATCGGCTTGCCCTCGGTGTCGAGAATGCGGCCCTCGATCACCATGTCCTCGCCCTTGCTGTCCAGGCAGATATTCGCCCCCATCGGCAGTTCGGGGGCGTCCGCCACATGGAAGGGGCCGAGTACCGTGCTTTCCGACGCGCCCGAGGGCTTGCGGTTGTTGACCGCATCGACCAGCATCGAGACGCCGAGAACGTCTGACAGCAGGATGAACTCCTGCCGCCATTCGTTGCACATCTGGCCGGTGCGGGTGAGGAAGAGGATGGCCTCCATCCATTCGCCCTGGGTCGGCTCCAGTTCCTTGACCGCCTCATGCAGTTTGCGGGTGATGACCTCCATCACCTGCTTCAGCCGCTCGTCCTTGGCATTGGCGTTACGACCGATGACAACCTCGACGGAGGTCTCCTCAGTGAAGTAGCCCTTTTCATGCGCTTCCATGATCGTTCCTTACCGGTCCAGAATGGTTTTCAGGACGCGCCGCAGCTCGCCTTCTGGGTCTTCCACGGCTGTTTCCGCGCGCCAAGCGACGTGATGGTCCGGTCGCACCAAGAGTGCGCCGGAGTCGCGGATCTCGCGGGCGCGGGCCCAGTCGCCGGAGAAGTCCTGCCAGGTCTGGCGGGGGCCGATCTTATGAACCGTGATCGGCAGGCCGAATTCCTTCGACAGGGACTTTCCCGCAGCCACCCAGCCATCGCCGCCGATGCCGGTGAGAACGGTGAAGACGCCATGGCCGGTCAGATCGAGGCTCGAGACCTTCTCGCCTTCCGGTCCGAAGAGCCAGACATGCGGCAGGCGGGCGCCGGGCCAGCTGGTCGGCTGGTGGTGCAGCTCGGCATCCTTTTCGAAGGCCGGTTCCGGCTGGCCGTCGGTGATGACAGCGCCGGACTTGTAGCGCTGGTTCATCTCTACGCCGTGCGCGTCGAATTCGTAGACCTTGTGCGCAATCGCCTGGCGGATGGCCTCACGCTGTTTCTCCGCATCATCAGTGTCGTTGCAGCGAGCGTCCATGTTCTCCTGCATCTTCACCGGGTCGACGGAATCGAGCAGGCCGAGCGCCTTAAAGATCGGGCCGAATTCCTCGATCGACTTGTTGGCGCGGGTCACGATCTGCTTGGCGACGGGCGCGCGTTCGGCCTGGTAGCTGTCGAGCAGGCCCATGCCGGCCTGACCGCGGATAACGGCGGCGAGCTTCCAGGCGAGGTTGAAGGCGTCCTGGATCGAGGTGTTGGATCCCAGGCCGTTCGACGGCGGATGGCGATGGGTGGCGTCGCCCGTGCAGAAGACCCGGCCGTTCGACATCGTGGTTGCGTACATGTTGTTGACGGTCCAGGTGGAGACCGACTTGATCTTCGGCTGCAGGTCCTGAACGCCGACGAGATCGCGCACGACCTTGGTGGCGAATGCATCATCCACGGCGGGTGCCGGCTGGTTGATGTCGTAGCCCCAGACAATCAGCCACTCGTTCCACGGGCGGACCATGCGGACGAGGCCCATGCCGATACCGCCGACATCGGCGCCCGGCTGCAGCACCCAGTAGAGCACCGAGGGGCGGTGAGCGACATAGCGCGACAGATCGCATTCGAAGAGGATGTTCATCGAACCGGCAACGCCCATCTTGCCTTCGAAGGTAAGGCCTGCGTGTTCGGCGACCTTGGAGTTCCCGCCGTCGGCGCCGACCAGGAATTTTGAGCGGATCGTTACGTCCTTGCCCGTCAGCCGATCCCGGCAGGTGGTGGTGACGCCGTCGGCATCCTGGACATGGCTCAGATATTCCGTCGACATGCGCGACTGCGCACCGCGCGAGCAGGCGGTCTTGAAGAGCAGTGGCTCCATATAGGTCTGCGGCAGGTCGTTCATCCGGCCGGGTGAGGACAGGAGATGTTCTGCGCGCGAAAGCGGATGGTTGCCCCAGCTCTGCATGCGGCCGATCTCTTCGCCGGCGACCGCCGTGCAGAAGACGTTCTGGCCCATCAGGTCCTGCTCGGTCGCGAACATGTAGGCTTCGTCCTCGACGTCGCGGCCGAGGTCGCGGAGAACCTCCATGGTGCGCTGGTTGGTGATGTGCGCGCGTGGCGTCGTGGCCAGCCAGCGATAGCGGTTGATCACCAGCGGCTCGAGGCCGTAGCTTGCGAGCAATGCGGCCGTTGCCGAGCCGGCCGGCCCGGTGCCGATGATCAGGACGTCGGTTGTGATGTCAGCCATTTGGCCCTCCCTTTGTCGTTTGTTCAAGCGATCCGCCTCTCAATGTGCGGCGGACCGGAAAGAGTTCGATGCCGGTACGGTCGGTGATCAGGCCCCAGATCCCGCGCGGCGCAAAAAGCATGGTGACGATGGCGAGTGCGCCGAGCAGCAGCAGGTACCAGGACCCGTAGCTCGAAAGTGCATTCTGCATGAGGAAGAAGATGATGACGCCGAGGATCGGACCCTCGATGGTGCCGATGCCGCCGATCACGACGATGAAGATCACATAGGCCGTCCAGTCGGTGAGCGAGAAGGCGGCATCGGGTGAGATGCGGGCCTTCTGCAGATAGATGAGTGCGCCGACGACGCCGGTGATAAAGGCGGTGGAGAGATAGATCACCAGCTTCAGCTTCTGGGCGTCGACGCCGAGTGCCCGGGCTGCTGTCTCGTTGTCGCGCACGGCGGCAAGACCGAGGCCCTGCTTTGAGCGCAGCAGGCGGTAGACGAACCAGATGGTCAGTACGAGCACGAGCAGCGCCAGCCAGAACGCGACCGCATCGGCTGCAGCTGCAGCCCGCATGCCGAACATGTCTTCGAGGAAGGCCACGCCGAACATGTCACGCGTCGCGTCGCGCGGAAGCGATGTGCCGGTGCCACCGCCAAGCGCCTTCCACTGGGCAAAGAGCAGGCGCCCGACCTCGGCGATGACCCAGGTGCCGATGGCGAAATAGGGGCCGTAGAGGCGGAAGGCGAAAAAGGCCGTTGGTATCGAGACCAGCACGGCGAAGAGGCCGGCGAGCGGGATCGCCAGGATGGGATCGAGACCCAGAAGGATGACAAAACCGAAGAGGGCATAGGCGCCGCAGCCGACGAAAAGCTGCTGGCCGACCGAGATCAGGCCGGCATAGCCCGCCAGCAGGTTCCAGCTCTGGGCGAGTGCCAGCATGGTCAGGATGAAGAACAGATCCTGCACCACGCCGCGTGAGACGACGAAGGGAGCTGCCGCGAGGAGCAGCACAAAGAGGATCGCTGCAATCGAAAACAGCGCGGAGAGGCGGGTGCGGGTCTCGACCCGCCAGGATGGCGTCGGGCGCATGACGTTCGACAGGATTTCTCTGTTGGCGTTCATCGTCACCTCAATCGACAGCGCGGGGGAAGAGGCCCCGCGGACGGAACAGCAGGACGAGCAGGAAGGCGATATGGCCCGAGAGGATCTGCCATTCCGGGTTGATGGCGGCTCCGAGCGTTTGCGCGACACCTAAGATAATGCCGCCAGCGAGCGTGCCCCAGAGCGAGCCGAGGCCGCCGATGATGACGGCTTCGAAGGCATAGATCAGACGCGCCGGTCCGGCGGTCGGGTCGAAATTGGCGCGGGTGCCGAGATAAAGTGCGGCGATCGTGACGATCACCATGGCGAGGCCGGTTGCGATGGCGAAGATCTGGTTCGGGCGGATACCCATCAGGCCTGCCGTGACCACGTCGTCTGAGGTCGCGCGGAAGGCGCGTCCGAGAGCTGTCTTGTAGATCAGCTGGTTCAGACCGACGATGACCAGGATCGCGGAGGCGAAGGTCAGAAGCGGCATGACGCCGGCATTGATGCCGCCGAGCGAGAGCGATGCCTGCTCCAGTGCGCCTGCGGGGATGCGCTGGCTGTCGGCGGTGAAGGCTTCGAGCAGTCCGTTCTGGATGACGATCGACAGGCCGAAGGTGACGAGCAGCGGCGGCAGGATGTCCTTGCCGAGCGTCCGGTTGAGCAGGTGATATTGCAGCAGGTAACCGATCCCGAACATTAGTGGGCCGGCGATCAGCGCCGCCACGAAAGGGTTGAGCCCCAGCGTGGAGACCAGCAACAGGATCAGAAAGGCCGAAAAGACGATCAGGTCGCCATGGGCGAGATTGACGAGCCGCATGATGCCGAAGACGAGCGACAAGCCAGCTGCAAAGAGGGCATAGAGCCCGCCGAGCAGGATGCCCTGGAGAATGGTATCAAGCCAGTTCATGGGGCTCCGCTCCGAAATAGGCCGCGTGGATATCGGCGCGGTCGAGGTCTGCGGGCCGCCCTTCAAGGGTGACCCGACCTTCCATCATGCAATAGGCACGGTCTGCCACCTTCAGTGCCTGGGCAATGTCCTGCTCGACGATGACGATGGCGGCACCCGTTTCGCGGATACGCGGGAAGGCGGCATAGATGTCCTTGATGACAACAGGAGCGAGGCCGAGGCTCAGTTCGTCGCAGAGCAGGACTTCAGGATTGGACATCAGTGCCCGGCCGATCGCGACCATCTGCTGTTGCCCGCCAGAAAGTGCTGTCGAAGGGTTGCGGCGGCGCTCCTTCAGGATCGGAAACAATTCATAGACGGTTTCGAGCGACCAGGGACCGTTCACCTTGCGACCGTGGCGACCGACGAGCAGGTTTTCCTCGACCGTCAGCGAGGGGAAAAGCCGGCGGCCTTCGGGCACCAGCGCAATGCCGCGGGCCATGACGTCGGGGGCAGCCAGTGCGCCGATCGGCTGACCGCGATGCAGGACCGCGACGGGGTCATTGCGCAACACGCCTGCTATCGAGCGCATCAGAGTCGATTTGCCCGCACCATTGGCACCGATGACGGCGATCGTCTCGCCAGGATTGAGGACGAGGTCGACGCCGAACAGGGCCTGGAAGTCGCCGTAGAAGGCGGTGAGGTTCTTCGTTTCGATGAGGCTCATCTGTCAGACCTCCATACCGAGATATATTTCGCGCACCTCGCGCGAATTCATGATGGTCTGCGGATCGCCATGACCGATCATCCGCCCGAAGTTGAGGACCAGGATCTTTTCCGCGACTGCGTTCAAGGCATGCAGGACGTGCTCGATCCAGATTATCGTCATACCGCGCTGGTGGACGCGTTTGATCGTTGCGACCAGCTGCCGGCACTCACCTTCGGTCAGCCCACCGGCGATTTCGTCCAGCAGCAGAAGCTTGGGCTTGGTGGCAAGCGCCCGGGCGAGTTCCAGCCGCTTGCGCTCCAGTAGAGTGAGGCTGCCCGCGGGGCGATTGGCCTTGGTGATGAGGCCGGTCTCGACCAGGATCTCGGCGCAGAATTCGGCGACGTCGGCTTCGCTGCTTTCGCTGCCGAAGGCGCCGGCGACGAGCAGGTTCTCGTAAACTGTCAGCCGCTCGAAAGGCTGGGGGATCTGGAAGGTACGCCCCATGCCGGCAAAGCAACGCTGCATCGGCGGCACATTGGTCACGTCGCGGCCATCGAAATGGACAGTGCCTTTGGCGACGGAGAGGTTACCGGTGATCAGGTTGAACAGCGTCGACTTGCCGGCGCCGTTTGGCCCGATGACGCCAAGCGCCTCGCCTGCTTCAACAGAAAAGCCGATGTCTTCGGCGACCACGAGGGCCCCGAAGGACTTCGACACACCATTCAATTCCAGGATCGGCATGGACACTCCTCCGTCAGGCTTGCGGCGCCCCGACAAGGACGGGACACCGTAGCCACATGCTTCACAAGGTTCAGCTCAGCGCTTCCATCTTGCCGCCAAGGGGGATGTTTTGCGCCTGGCCGTTTTCGACGACGACCAGATCGTAACCGCCGCCGGATTTGAGCCGCCACTGGCCGCCGACGAGCGGCGTCTTGGCGACATTCTTTTGAGCGAAGGGCGGCAAGTTGGCGTTGTTCCAAGCGATCGGGCCGACCAGTGTGTCCAGCTTGGTTTCGCCGATAGCCTTGGCTACCGCATCGCTATCCGTCACGTCTTCCGCGCGCTTCATGACGTCGACGGCGAGTTCGAAGAGCGCATGGGCAAAGCCGATCGGCTGTGTCCAGGGGCGGCCGGTCGCTGTTGTGAAGGCAGTTGCTACATCGGCAGCTGTCTCGCCTGTCAGCGAGGACTTGAACGGATGAGACGGCGTCCACCAGACTTCGGTCGAGAGATTGTGGCCCGCGTCACCCAAGGCTTCCACCGTCTGCGGGAAGAGCAGCGCCTTGCCGATCGAGGCGATCTTCGGTTTCAGGCCCTGCTGCTTGGCCTGGTTCCAGAAGGTGGTGAGGTCAGGCGGGATCATCACGCCGGTGAGGATCTCGGTTTCGGCCTGCTTGAAGGCGTTGATCTGGGCGGAGAAATCATCCGTCAGGTTCTGATAGCGGCCGGTGTCGGTCAGGCCATAGCCGAGCTTCTCCAGCACCGGCGGGAAGCCGACGACCTTGTCGCCCCAGGCATTGCCGTCGCCGTCGTTCGGGAAGAGACCGCCTACCTTTTTGTTAGTCTCGATCTGGCCCCACATACCGGTGAAGACGGCGATGATGTCCTCAAGGCCCCAGAAGAAGTGGTAGGCATAGTTGAAAGGCTTCCAGCTTGCGGGATCGCCCGGATTTCCCTGCTGACCGATGAACCAGGGCTGCCAGGGGGCAACCGTCGACAGGCAGGGAATCTGCTCAGCTTCGCAGGTGGTGGACACCGGATTGGTCGTTTCCGGCGTCGAGGAGACGAGCATCAGGTTGATCTCGTCGTCGACGATCAGTTCCTTAGCGACTTCGGCCGCACGGTTCGGATTGGACTGGCTGTCCTTGACGATCACCTCGTAGTTCAGGCCCATCTTCTTCGTCGTGGCGAGGAAGCTGTCGATGACGAACTTGTCGGCCTCACCGAAGCCCGCGAGCGGGCCTGTCTGCGGGCTGACATAGCCGAGCTTGACTGCCGCAGCTTGCGCAATCGCAGGGGCCGCAAGGCCCGAGGTTGCCAGCACGGCGCCGCCGGCTGCCGTCGTCTGCAGGAATTTGCGTCTCGTAAACATGTTTCCTCCCATCATCGTCTCTCCTCCCAAAGAGCGCGCAGCGCGCGTGATGTCTTGTCAGTCAGTCGGGCCTGACGCCCTCCCAGGCCTTTTGCAGAAGTGTGCGGATCGACGTGCGGTCGATCGGACGCGGATTCCAGTAGGGGTTTTCCGTGGCGATATCGGCAGCGCGATCGAGATCGGCTTCAGCAAGCCCGAAATCCTTCAGCGACAGAGGCGCGCCGATCGACTTGGCAAAATCCCAGAGGCCGCCGCCGATCGAGCCGCCGAAGAGTTCGGCAGCTGCCCCGAGTTCCGCTTGCGCCGCCTCGGCGTTGAAGGCCGCCGTGTGCGGCAACATGACCGCGTGAGTTTCGGCATGCGGCGTATCGAAGGAGCCGCCCAGCGTGTGGCATATCTTGTGGTGCAGCGCCATGCCGACGGTGCCGAGCACCGTGCCGCAAAGCCAGGCGCCATAAAGCGCCTCTGCCCGCGCATCTGGGTCATGAGGGCTCTTCACTAGAACAGGCAAGCTGTCCCGGAAGGCGCGCAGGCCATCAAGGGCCATCAGCGTTGATACGGGATTGCGATCTTGGGCATAGAGACCCTCGATCGCATGGGCCATGGCATTCAGGCCACTCGTGACGCTCATGCCGACGGGTAGGCCAAGGGTAAGATCCGGATCATAGATCACCACTTCCGGCAGAATACTGGCGTTCCGGACTGTGGTCTTTCGACCGCCTTCCGTCTGGCCGAGGATCGGGGTGACTTCGGAGCCGGCATAGGTCGTGGGGATGACGACCTGCGGAAGATCGGTGCGATAGGCGATCGCCTTGCCGAGACCGGTGGTAGAGCCGCCGCCGAGCGAGACGACGCAGTCGGCTTCGGTATCCTTGACGAGCTTTAGCGCTTTCTCCGTCACCTCGATGGGCGTGTGCATCACGGCGCCGGCAAACACGCCGACAGACAACGCGCCTAGCCTCTCGGAGAGAGCCTCGGCATCCGCCTTCTGGTGGGGCGTTGCCAGGACCAGCGCACGGCGGCAGCCGAGCGCTTCGACAGCGCTACTGACGTCTGCGCTGCGGCCGGAGCCGAAGAGAATACGCGCCGGGTTGCCGGCGTAGGTGAAGCTCTTCATTTTCCTCTCCCCGGACGCGCCCGTACCATGACGAACCTGACGCTGACGCGCGAGGCCGGCTTGCCGTCGATCACGGTCTGCTCGAAGGGATGCACGAGTTCCGGTCGAACGCCGAACAGTGCGTCTTCGCCGAGCCTTGGGTCGTCTGCGTCGTAGATATGGGTCGTGATGGTTTCGAAACCCGGGGCGCGTACGACGAAATGCAGATGTGCGGGGCGGTGCAGCGGATAGCCCGCCTGGGCGAACAGCCGCCCGACAGGACCATCGCTAGGTACGCTATAGCCTGCCGGCCGGACCGTGCGATAATGGAACTTGCCATCCTGATCGGGACGGAACAGACCCCGGAGGTTGAATTCCGGCTGCAGATCCGGCTGCTGGTTTTCGTAGTAGCCTTCGGCGTTCGCCTGCCATGTGATGATTTCGGCTGTCGTGACTGGCAGCCCGTCCAAGTCTTCCACACGGCCCTCGACGAGCAAGGGTTTGCCTGCGCCATCGAGCGAGATGGAGCTGCCATTCGCCCGTTCCGGCGTGTCCGTTCGGAAGAACGGTCCCCTGATCGTGTTTGGCGTCGCGCCGGACGGGCGGCGGGAATTGATCTCTTCGACAAGTGCAGAGGCGCCGACGAGATCGGAGAACAAGACCCATTCCTGACGGCGCTCGTCCGAGGCATGGCCGACTTCGGTCAAGAAATCGAGGACCTTGCGCCACTGCTCCTGCGTCGGGCGGAATTCCTTGATAAGGTCGTGGACATGGCAGACCACGGCAGAGAGAAGGCGCGCGGTCAAATCATCCGGCGAGCCGAAGCGGCTCGTGAAAGCCTCGGCCGACGTCGCTTCGGCGAAGGTGATGAGTTCGGCGGCCCGTGACATGCATCTCCTCCCAAATCCGCATTGCTGGTCGAGAGGAAGCTAGCAGGGCTGGAATGCATGATTGATGATTTGTTTCGGCATCAATATAACAATCCGTTATGAAGTTCGACGAGCGACATCTGATCCAGCTCGCCGCCGTGGTCAAAACGGGTGGCGTGACCGAGGGTGCGGCCCTGCTGGGGCTTGCACAGCCCGCGGTTTCGCGCACGCTGTCGATGCTGGAAAAGCGGATCGGCGAGCCGCTGTTTATCAAGGGACGCCGTCCTCTGCAGCCGACGCCGCTCGGAATTGCGCTCGCAGAGCATGGACTTGCCATGCTCGCCGCCTCGAGGAAGGCCTCCGACCTGATGGAGGGCTTCAGGATCGGAAAGAGCGGCGTGGTACGGATCGGAGGCAGTCCGTTCTTCATGGATTCGCTGATCTCGACCATGTGTGCGGAATTTCAGGCGACACACCCCGATGTTCGGATCGACCAGTCCTATGGCTACTTCCCGGACCTGCGGGCGGCTCTCAAGGCTGACCAGATCGATCTCGCCATCTGCCCGATCGACATTCTGGATGAGGGCTCCGGCCTTGCATTCCAGCAAATTCTGCCGGGGCGCAATGTGATTGCCTGCCGCGTCACGCATCCGCTGCTCCTGAAGCGGCGGCTTCAGCCCTCGCAACTCCTCGATTTTCCCTGGGTGGCGCCGCCACCGGGCAGCCCGCTGCTTGCCGACCTCAGGGCCTTGCTGCTCTCGTTCGGGGCAACGGAGATCCGGATTCGGTATTCCGGCGGCTCGCTTGCCAGTGTGGTCAACTATCTCAGGGGAGCGGATGCGCTGACGGTCATGCCGCACAGCGTCGTCTTTTCCCAACGCAAGGAGAAGACGATCACGGCTCTGCCGATCAATATCCCCCATCCGGAACGAGCGCTCGCGATCCTCCGCCGCGTGGATGCCCCGCGTTCGCCGGCTGTCGAACAGTTTTCGACCTTTGTCCACTCCAGTTTCGACAGCCTGAAGCACCTGATCAAACGGCATGAGGAGGCCGTAGTCTGGGGCAATTGAGGCGTCGCCGACCCGAGTGTCGGCGACATGTCTTCAATGCCCGCAACGCTCGGAGCCTAGAAGCCCAGTGCAATGCCATCCTTGCGGGATTCAGAGGCGCCGGTGAGGGTGCCGTTTTCCCAGTCGATGCGGATGACCTGCGCGCCGCCGATCGGATCGTCTGCCGGCACGATCTCGAAGCCACGGCGGGTGAGTTCGGCCACCGTCTCCGCCGGCATGGTGTGTTCGGCTTCGACACGCGGGATCTTGCCGCCTACAGGGATGAGGCGTGGCAGGTCGATCGCGTCCTGCATGTCCATGTCGTAGTCGACGACCTTCGAGATCAGATGGGCGTGTCCCATGGCCTGGTAATAGCCGCCCATGACGCCGAAGGACATTTCCGTGCGGCCGTCGCGCGTGACCATGCCGGGGATGATGGTATGGAGCGGACGTTTTTCCGGCGCGATCATGTTCGGATGTCCGCGCTCGAGCGAGAAGCTCTGACCGCGATTGTGCAGAATGATACCCGATTCCGGAGCCACGAGACCGGTGCCGAAGCTGTCGAAAATCGAATTGATCAAGCTGACGGCATTGCGGTCTTCATCGACAATCGAGATGTAGACGGTGTCGCGATGGAGCGGCATCTCGAAATCCGGAAGCTCGGTGAGGGCACGCGTCAGGTCGATCCGGGACGCCAGGTCGCGGGCGAAGTCTTCCGACAGCAGTTCTTCGATCGGTACATGAGCCTTGTTCGGGTCGGCAATCCAGGCGTCTCGTGCCGCATAGGCGAGGCGTGTCGCTTCGATTTCCAGATGCAGCCGGTCGGGTGACTGGGGTTCCAGCGTGTTGTCGAAGCTGGCGAGGATGTTGAGGATGAGAAGGGCGATGATGCCCTGGCCATTCGGGGGGCATTCGTGGACCGTGTATCCACGGAAATTGGTCGTCACCGGGGTGATATATTCGCCTCTGGCTTCCGCAAAATCCTCCAATGTGTGCAGGCCGCCATGCGCTTTCAGATGCGCCACCATGTCCTGAGCCACGGGGCCTTTGTAAAAGCCGTCGCGTCCCTCGGCGGCGATTCGGCGCAAGGTTGCCGCCAATTTGGGCTGGCGATGCATTTCGCCGATCCGCGGTGCGCGTCCGTCGGGTAGGAAAATGTCTGCGGCAGCCTTGTCGGCTGCTAGGAGCGCCTCCTCCTTTTGCCAGTCGCGATGGACACGGGGCGTGATGGCGTAACCTTGCTCGGCGTAGCGAGTGGCAGGTGCGAGCACGTCGGCGAACGGAAGGCGGCCGTGATCGGCATGCAGACGCGTCCACGCGTCGATGGCGCCGGGAATGGTGACGGCGGAGGGCGACTGACGGGGAACCTCGGTCAGTCCGCGCTCTTCGAACCAGTCGATCGTCAATGCCTTCGGCGTGCGGCCGGAACCATTGTAGGCGATGACCTCAGCCTTGCCGGCCGGTGCATAGAGGGCGAAACAGTCACCGCCGATGCCCGTGGATCCGGGCTCGACCACGCATTGCACCGCACAGGCGGCAATTGCCGCGTCCATCGCGTTGCCACCCGCCTGCAGGATGTTGATCGCCGTCAGCGTTGCGTAAGGGTGCGAGGTCGCGGCCATGGCTTTGGCCGAAACGGCCACTGATCGTGTCGGCTTCTCGAAATTGCGCATTCCAGTTCGGTCTCCCCGTGTTTTTTCCAATCAGGCCTTCAGCATTCACTCCCGTGATGGGCGATTGGCAGAGTCGATAGCAGATAGATTGTGCCGATGGTGATCAAGGCTTCATCGCGAGAATGCTGCAGAGATCGCGCTTTGATGCCTGAAAACGTCTATCCAGGTCGAATAGGCTAAATCGGATTGGCAAGGTCATCGTGGAGCTTGGGTCAGACGGCTGTGCCATCGATCGACTAGTCGACAGCGATGACTGGCGCTGTCGCCAGGGCAATGATGGCTACCCTGGCAATGCTCCATTTCACAGATACAAATCACCTCGCAAGGTTACCTCTCGATTTGTCATTTTATTCGAGGCATGCTACTGGAAAAGCGTCAGGATTGTTAAGACATAAGATAACAACATTGAAGTGGGAGAAGCGTTTGCTGGCCATCATCGCCGATGATTTGACCGGGGCTCTGGATACGGGAGCTCCCTTCGCGGCACGAGGCCTGCATGTTGAAGTTGCGTTGGATCTGGAAGCCGTTCCCCACGCCGTTGCGCTGGCGCCGGAAGTCCTGTCGGTCAACCTCGCGTCGAGGGAGGGCAGCGCTGAGCAGGCGCAGGACCGAATGAGACAAGTATATGCGCAATTGCCCCCGGGCACTCGCCTGTTCAAGAAGGTGGATTCTCGGCTCAAAGGACACGTCGCCGTCGAATTGGACGCCGTGCCCTATACGCGGGCGCTTGTGGCTCCGGCCATCCCTGCCTTTGGTCGCATCGTTCGTGACGGAAATGTCGAGGGATTCGGTGTCGAGAAGCCGATATCGGTTGTCGAAGCGCTTAGGCATCACGCTGGCCGGTGCCTTATCGTGGATGCCGCTTCGGACAGCGAGCTGCTTGATGCGCTGACGCTGGCCGAAGCCGAGCACATGGATTTGCTGATCGGTGCGCGGGGGCTGGCCGAGGCGCTTGCCATCCGGATGTCCGGCCGCACTGAGGCATGCCTCGTCCAACCTCCGGTGGGGCATGGTCTTTTCGCCATCGGTTCGCACGACCGGATCACCCTGCAGCAAATCGACAGATTGCTTCTTCTGGACGGCGTCGATTATCGAGCGGCTCCGAATGGTGTTTTGGCGGAGCCGTTAACGCCAGTCGGGCCACTCGTTCTGATCCAGGCGACACCCGGCGAGGTCTCTTTGTCTGGCGAGCAGGTGGGGCGCAATCTGGCCACTTCCATTCATCCGAAACTGACGGCCGGCGCGCGAACTCTGCTTCTCAGCGGCGGCGCGACGGCGGAGACCATTCTTGCGGAGATGGGTATCCACAGTTTCCGTCTTCAGGGCGAGTGCCTGCCCGGACTTGGGCTCGCCTATGCCGGCGGGCAATGTATCATCGCCAAGTCCGGAGGATTCGGAGGGCCTGACACCCTTGCGACGCTCGCGGAAAAACTGCACGAGGGCAGGGGCTGACAATGGGACTGCAGAGCGGAACAGCGCGCAAGAGCCTAGCGGATCTGGTTTTCGAGCGGATGCATCGGGCGATCAAGTCGGGATCTTACCAGCCGGATGAGCGACTGCCGACCGAACATGATCTGGCGATCGAGTTTGAGGTGTCTCGTCCGATCGTTCGCGAGGCGCTGCGGCGTCTGCGCGAACAAGGCTTCATTTACTCGCGGCGTGGTGCCGGCAGTTTCGTGCGGGCTGTTGGCATGAAGCAGCCGCTCGGCTTCGGTCAGCTGGAAAATGTCGCGGATCTTCTCAATTGCTACGAGTTTCGCCTGACGCTTGAGCCGGCTGCGGCCGAAGCGGCCGCCATGCGTCATACGCCGGCTGCGCTTGCCTCGATCCGTGAGGCTCTTGAACTGATGCGCGATGCCACCAATCGCCAGGCGCACCGGGAGGATGCGGATTTCCAGTTCCACCTGGCGATCGCGCGCGCCGCCAACAACACCTATTTTTCGACGGCGATGGAGGCGCTGAAGGATCACATTGCCGTCGGCATGCGCTTCCATGGTGTCTCGGTTAAACGGGACACGGCCGGGCTGTCGCGCGTTTTTGCCGAACATGAGGCGATTGCAACAGCGATCGCGGCGGGGGAAGGTGTTCGGGCGAAAGAGCTGATGCATGCCCATCTGACCGGCTCCCGTGCCCGCCTCTTCCAGACGAGCGCGTCTCTGGCGGCGTTGCCGGAGGGTTGAATTGGGGCGACGACGGCGCAAAACCTAAGAATGGAAAAGGGGCCTGCAGGCCCCTTTTGTGATCTCAGCTAGAATGGAACGCCTTCAATAGGCTGCCCGGTAAATCGCCAGCACATCCTCGACCGCCATGTCGGCCGGATTGTTGTCCATCAGGCGCCGATTGGCATGGGCTTCGGCCGCATAGCCTGCGAGCGCGTCTTCATTTGCGCCATGACGGGAGAGCTGCATCTCAATGTCGAGATCGGTGCAGAAGCGGCAGGCGTTTTCGAGCAGGGCGTCGCGTGAGCCGGCGTTGAAGCCGAGTGCTTCAGCGACTTCCGCCGTCTTGGATTGAACCACCGGCTGGTTGAAGGCGAGCACATGCGGGAAGACGATTGCGTTTGCGAGGCCGTGCGGAAGGCCGAGCCTTGTGCCGAGCGGATAGGCGATGGCATGGCCCGCCGCCGTGTTGACCGGCCCAAGGCAGATCCCACCGTAGTAGGATGCGAGCATCATGCCCTCGCGAGCCTCGGTATCGGAGCCATCCTTGACGGCGCGGGCAAGATATTTGCCGACGAGACGAAAGCCCATGCGGGCAAAGCCGTCGATCATCGGATGGGCGCGCTTGTTGGTGAAGGCCTCGACGCAGTGGGCCATGGCATCGACGCCTGTGGCGGCGGTGACGGCCGGTGGTACGGTAAAGGTCAGTTGCGGATCGAGGACCGCGATGTCGGCGATCATGTGGGGGCTCTCGACCGCGATCTTGGCACCCTTCACCGGATCGGTGATCAGCGAGCGGATGCCGGCTTCCGAGCCAGTGCCGGCCGTCGTAGCCACCTGAATGAGCCGGGTGCTACGTCCGGCCACCTTGTTGGGGCCGGCGACGTCGGTGATTGTCTGGTCGCTGTCCCAGAGGACTGCGACAAGCTTGGCGACATCGAGCACGGAGCCGCCGCCCAGGCCGACGACGACTTGGGGTTTGACTTGGCGGGCCACGGCGAGCGCCGCCTCCAGTGTCGCGACATCAGGTTCGCCCGGGATGGCGTCGAAGACCTCGATCTTTCCCGGCAGCTTCAGGCGATCGATAAAGCCCGCGGTGATCGGTGTCGAGATGACGAGGGTGGAGGAGGTGTCGCCGACAAGGGCGCCGACCTCTGCGATCATGCCGGCGCCGACGATCAGGCGGCGCGGCTGGTGGAGGGTGATGGATGCTGTCATCGATGTCATCCTTGCGTGGCCCGGCCGGCAACCAGCTTGCGGGCATAGGCGATGGCGGAATTCATGTTGCCGTGATTGGCGATGCCCTTGCCGGCGATGTCGAAGGCGGTGCCGTGGTCGACCGAGGTGCGGTCGATCGGCAATTCGACGGAAACATTGACCGCGGTATCAAAGGCGACGAGCTTGATCGGGATGTGGCCCTGGTCGTGATACTGCGCGACGACGAGATCAAAGGCGCCGGAGTAAGCGCGATAGAAGACGGTATCGGCAGAAATCGGTCCCTGCACATCGATGCCTTCGGCGCGGGCGGCCGCCACTGCTGGTGCGATCTGGTCGTCGTCTTCGGTGCCGAAAAGACCGTTTTCGCCGCAATGCGGATTGACGCCGGCAACCGCGATGCGCGGCTTGTCGTAGCCGATGCGCTTGAGATGGTCGTTGCCGGCCTTGATGGTTGCCAGCACGCGTTCGGTGGTCGCCCGGCGGATCGCTTCCTGAAGCGAGACGTGGGTCGAGACGTGGATGACCTTCAGCCGTTCCGAGGCGAGCAGCATGTAGGCCGCCTTCGAGCCGGTCAGGCTGCGCAGCATGCCCGTATGGCCGTCATAGTGATGGCCGGCAAGGTTCAGAGCTTCCTTGTTGATAGGGGCCGTCACGATGCAGCCGATCGTTCCGGCTTCTGCATCGCGCACTGCCTTTTCGATGAAGCGGAAGGCGGCGTCGCCCGCGACCGGGCTGAGTGTGCCCCAGGGAAGGGGTGCGTCCTTTACCTTGATGTCGACGACATAAGGGGAAAGATCGATCTCGACTTCGAGCGCCTTGCGTGCCGCTTCGAGTGTGGCCAGATTGCCGTAGATCCGAGTGGCCGCGCGATCCTCGGCCGACATTTCGGCCAGAGCCCGGACCGAGATCTCGGGCCCGACGCCGCAGGGGTCGCCCATGGTGATGCCGATAATGCCGCTCATGTCATGCTCCGTTTTCGGGACGATCCCAGCCGGGGGCGAGCCGGACATATTTGATCGCGCGTCGGTGATAGGTGTAGGCGATGTGCAGGGACCCGTCCGGTCCGGCCATGAGCCATGGATAGGACATTTCCTTGTTTCGTCCATCGGTGGAATCGTTCGACAGGCAGGTTCCCGGTCCATCTTCGATCAGGATGCGCTTGGGAAACGTCGCGCCACCGTCGCGTGAGATGCAAACGGAGACAGGCGCGCGCGGCACTCCCCAGATGGGGGCGCAGCCCCCGGTCGGGTCCGCCTCCGGCCTGTCGTCCTGTTCTCCAAGTTCATCATAGAGAGAGGTTCGACGGTCCGGGGAGGCCGCGGCATTGACGGGATTGCAGATGATTGCAATGCGGCCGTCGTTGAGTGTGATCGCTGCGATGGAGGAATTGTTGTTCGGCAGGTCGGTCGCTGCCGGGATGCTCCAGGTCAGGCCTTGATCAGCGCTCTCGGTGCGGTAGACGAAGTCTGCCTGACGGCGGCGGAAGAAGGCGGCCATGTGGCTTCCGCCAAGGGCTGTGGGAGACATATGCACGCAGCCGATCGACTGGGGAAGCTCCTCAAGCGCCCAAGTCGCACCTGCGTCCTTGCTGATGCCGACGGCCGCGGTATCGTGACTGCCATTCCACTTCTGGCCAGGGCGTGGGATGCAGCGGAAGATGGGGAGAAGCCAGGCACCGTCTGCGCGGATCACGACGGGCGCGCGCACAAAGCTGCCGCGGGGCAGGTCGAGATAGCGGCCTTCCGCAGCGGTTAGCCGCGTCGGGTCGGCGGCATCCGTCGCGATCTCCGCAATCCTGATCCGGCATTCGTCCTGATTGCCCGAAGGCTGCGACGTGTGAAGCAAGAGGAGGCGACCGTCGGGCGCCTGGAACAGGACCGGGTTCTGCTCGGAATGGTCAGGGTCGGAGCTCAGCCGCTGAGGCGGGCCCCAAGCCGATGCGCCCTCAGGTAACACGGAGGCGTAAATCGAAATATCGGACTTGCCTTCAAGCGATCCGCCGAACCAGGCGCAGATCAGGCTCCCGTTCGCCTGCCTATGCAGGAAGGATGCGTGGTTCTGGACCATCGGGGACGGAAGAAAGGCATCTATCCGGCCCGTGTCAGCAACAGTGAGTTCGCCGGTCATGCGCCGGGCGATATCATCAGGTGTCATGGAGCACTCCTCTCGCCCCTCGAAATCTGCTTTTTCTACAAAGTTGTCAAGTTTGTTTATGTTGGCAAATTCCGATACGTGCACAAATTATAATTCTAACTATTTGAAAATAAATGGTATAATTGACATCCTATTTCTTCAGAAAATTTACATTGGAAAATCATTTGACAAAGATGAGTGGAAGTTGGATGGTTTGGACATGCCGACGTGGAGGTCGGTCCGGGAGGGTGTCATGCAGGTAGAAGAGAGGCGCGAGCGGGTTTCCGCAGCAGTGCTCTTCGCGATCGGAGCGGCGGTTCTGGCTGCGTCCGATGCCGTGATCGTGCGTGCCCTCGATGGCGCCGTGCATCCCTTTGTCATTGCCTTCTTCCGAGCTCTTTTCGGTATCGTCGTCGTGCTGCCTTTCCTGGCTCTGAGGCCGCAGGTGCTCAAGTCGACCCATACGCTTGGCCAGCATGCGGTGCGGGCCGTATTCAAGCTCTTCGCCATGGTGGCCTTCTTTGCTGCCTTCAGCATGGGGCCGCTGGCGGATGTTACAGCTATCGCCTTCATGTCTCCGATTTTCGTCGTTCTCGGCGCGGCCCTGTTGCTGGGCGAAAGGCCGGGGCTTGCCATGCTCGCTGCAGCGCTGGTCGGATTTTCCGGTGCGATGATCATTGTCGGACCGTCTCCGTCAGGCTTCACGCTAGCAATCGGACTGGCCCTTGTCGGCGCGCTTCTGCAGGCTGGTATCCAGTTGATCCTGAAATCGATGTCGCGTGGTGACTCTACGTCCACCCTCGTCGTGTGGAATTTGCTGCTGACGGTGCCGATCTCGCTCGTGATGGCCGTGCCCTTCTTTGCCATGCCCGGCAATAGAGAGCTGGCGCTGCTTGCCCTCCAGGGTGTGGTGGGCACCACCTGCATGGGGTTGATGACGCATGCCATGTCGCTTGCGCCGGCCAGCATTGTCGCGCCGGTCGATTTTCTGCGGCTGCCGCTCGTGGCTATCGGCGGCGTCGCCCTGTTTCAAGAAACCGTCGCGCTGACCACTGTGGTCGGTGCGGTACTGATCTGCCTCGCAGCGCTCATGGCTGCGCGCTCGCGAGGCGTGAAAGCTTCAAACTGAATTCATCTGGGAGGAGAATGGAAATGAAAAAGACTGCATTGATGTGTGTCCTGGTCATGGGCACGGCCCTTTCCCCGGCCTATGCCGGGTCCGGCCCGATCAAGGTCGTGTTGCCCGAAGAGGCCGATCTGCTTGAGCCCTGCATGGCGACGCGTTCCAATATCGGCCGCATCATCATGGAGAATGTCAGCGAAACGCTGACCGAACTCGATGTGCGCGGTGGCACCGGCGTACAGCCGCGTCTCGCCGAAAGGTGGGAGCAGAATGCCGATGGCAGCTGGCGTTTCCATCTGCGCCAGGGCGTCAAGTTCTCCGACGGCACCGTCTTCGATGCCAAGGATGTCAAGCACAGCTTCGACCGCATCATGAGCGACAAGAATACCTGCGAGTCCCGTCGCTACTTTGGCGGCATGACCGTGACCCCGACCATCGTCGATGACTACACCGTCGATTTCAAGGCTGATCCGGTTCAGCCGATCCTGCCGCTGCTTCTGTCGCTTGTCACCATGGTGCCCGAGGAGACGCCTCTCGAATTCGTTCGCGAACCTGTTGGAACCGGCCCCTACAAGCTGAGCAACTGGACCCCCGGCCAGCAGATCGTCCTGACGAGCCGCGACGATTACTGGGGCGCAAAGCCCGAGGTGACCGAAGCCACCTATCTGTTCCGCGCCGACCCCGCCGTTCGCGCGGCCATGGTGCAGGCGGGCGAAGCCGATCTGTCTCCGTCGATCTCGCAGGTCGAGGCCACCAATCCGGCGACCGACTTCTCCTATCTCGACAGCGAAACCGTCTATCTGCGCATCGACCACAATATCGAGCCGCTGAACGACGTCCGCGTTCGCCGTGCGCTGAACCTCGCGGTTGATCGTGAAGCCTTCCTCGGGACCCTGCTGCCAGACAGCGCGCTGCTGGCCACGGCCATCGTGCCACCGCCGACACTTGGCTGGAACAAGGACGTGAAGGTTCCGGCCTATGATCCCGAAGCTGCCAAGAAGCTGATCGAGGAAGCCAAGGCCGACGGCGTGAAGGTTGATACACCGATCACCGTCATCGCCCGTTCGGCAAACTTCCCGAACGTCACGGAAATCATGGAAGCGATCCAGCAGCAGCTGCAGGAAGTCGGCTTCAAGATCGATTTGAAGTTCGTCGAAGTGGCCGAGCACGAGCAGTATTATTCGAAGCCCTTCGCAGAAGGCCGTGGTCCCCAGATCGTCGCTGCCATGCACGACAATTCGAAGGGTGATCCTTCCTTCTCGATGTTCTTCAAATATGCGACTGAAGGCACCCAGTCGGGCTTCTCCGATCCGAAGGTGGACGACCTGATCACGCGCGCTTCTGCAGCCGTCGGCGATGAGCGTGCCAAGCTCTGGTCGGAATTGATTGCCTATCTGCATGACGAAGTGGTCGCAGATGTGCTTCTCTTCCACATGGTCGGCTTCTCGCGTGTTTCCGAGCGTCTGGACTTCAAGCCGACAATGGCGACGAATTCCATGCTCCAGCTCTCCGAGATCAAGATCAAGTAATCGCCGGGCGGCGCGCGCCGTCCCATTCAAGGCAAGTCATGCGGCGGGATGATCCCGCCGCACCGTTTTCTCCGAGGACGCCATGCTGAGCTTCATCCGAAAACGCGCTGTGGCCAGTCTGATCTCTCTGATCGGGCTCGTGGTCATGGTCTTCTTCCTTTCTCGCCTGACCGGCGATCCGGCGGCCCTGTTCCTGCCGGTCGAAGCATCGGAAGAGATGAAGAACCAGTTCCGGGAACTGCATGGCCTGAACGACCCGTTGATGGTGCAGTTTGGTTGCTATGTCGGCGATGTCGTCACGGGGGATCTCGGCGAATCCCTGCGCAAGGCGCGCCCGGCGCTGGACGTCGTCCTCGAAGCATTTGTCTGGACGCTCTGGCTCGCCGTTATCACCATGAGCCTTGTGACGGTTGCAGCCATCGTCGTCGGCTCGCTTGGCGCTTTTCGGGCCGGTGGCTTCTTCGACCGTTTCTCCTCGATTGTTTCCCTTGTCGGGGCCTCGGTTCCCGATTTCTGGCTGGCGATCGTCGCCATCGTCGTTTTCGCCGTAAACCTGGCTTGGTTGCCGACCTCGGGCACCGGCACGATCTGGCACTGGATCCTGCCAATCGGCGTGCTCTTCGTCCGGCCTTTCGGCATCATCGTTCAGGTCGTGCGGGGCTCGATGATCTCGGCGCTATCATCGGCCTATGTCAAAACCGCCCGTGCAAAGGGTGTGAAATCAACCCCGATCATCTTCGTCCATGCGCTGCGCAATGCCATGTTGCCAGTCATCACCGTAATCGGCGACCAGGCAGCAAGCCTGTTGAATGGTGCAGTCATCATTGAAACCATCTTCGGCTTTCCCGGGGTCGGCAAGCTGATGATCGATTCCATCCTGCAGCGTGACTTCAACGTTGTTCTCGCGGCAATCCTCGTCACGGCACTCGCCATCTTTCTGATGAACCTGCTGATCGATCTTGCCTATGCGCTTCTCGATCCCCGCATCCGGAATTGAGGAGAAGGCCATGTCTATCGAAGCCACCGTCGTCATCGACGAGCCACCCTTCTTCAATCGCATGTTTCGCATGCTGCTTGCCGACAAGTTCGCCCTGTGTGCTGCGATCTTTCTGCTTTTGATCCTGGTGATGGCCATCATCGGCCCAAGTTGGCTTGGAGACCTCGCCACAAAGCAGAACCTGCGCGGTCGAAATGCAGCCCCCTTCGATTTCGAGAAGGCCTGGGTCTGGTGGATGGGCGCGGATGCGCTCGGTCGCCCACTGCTCGCCCGCATCATCGTCGCCACCCAGAACACAGTGATGGTCGCGGCCGGTGCCGTGTTGATTTCGGCCGTCATCGGAACGGTTCTGGGCCTGATCGCCGGCTTTTCCTCTCCCCGGGTCAGCCAGATCATCATGCGTCTTGCCGACGTCATCATGTCCTTTCCGTCGCTGCTGATCGCGGTCATCGTGCTCTACATTCTGGGCTCCTCGATCCTGAACCTGATGATGGTGCTCGCGATCACACGCATCCCGGTCTATCTGCGCACCACACGGGCAGAGGTGCTGGAAATCCGCGAGCGCATGTTCGTCCAGGCGGCGCGTGTCATGGGTGCCTCCAGCAAGCGCATCCTGTTCCGACATATCCTGCCGGTGGTCCTCCCAACCCTGACCACACTCGCGACGCTCGATTTCGCCTATGTGATGCTGGCGGAAAGTGCCTTGTCGTTCCTTGGCATCGGCATCCAGCCGCCCGAGATCACCTGGGGCCTGATGATCAGCCAGGGGCGGCAATATCTCACCAATGCCTGGTGGCTCTCCTTCTGGCCGGGGCTCGCGATCATTCTGACCACAATGTCGCTGAACCTTCTGTCCAACTGGCTGCGGATTGCGCTCGACCCCGTGCAGCGCTGGCGTCTGGAAATGAAAGGGGCCAAGAATGGCTGACCATCTGCTCGAAGTCCGCAACCTCTCGGTCGAGTTCCACACGGCTATCGGCGTGGTGAAGGCCGTGCGCGACATGTCCTATCATTTGGACCGCGGCGAGACGCTGGCGATCCTCGGCGAAAGCGGATCGGGCAAATCGGTATCGTCTTCGGCGATCATGAACCTGATCGACATGCCGCCCGGTCGCATCTCCTCGGGCGAAATCCTGCTCGATGGTGTCGACCTGCTGACGATGCCACTGTCGCAGCGACGCGAAATCAACGGTCGCAAGATTGCGATGATCTTTCAGGATCCGCTCAGCCACCTCAATCCGGTCTATACCGTCGGCTGGCAGATTCGGGAGGCACTGACCACACATGGATCGGATGCTGGCAAGGCACAGGCCGAGGCGCTGCGGCTTCTCGGACGCGTCGGCATTCCAGACCCCGAACATGCGCTCGATAAATATCCGCACGAGTTTTCCGGCGGTCAGCGTCAGCGCGTGATGATTGCGATGGCGCTGGCCCTACGTCCCGATCTCCTGATCGCCGACGAGCCGACGACAGCGCTCGATGTCACCGTGCAGGCCGAGGTGCTGGCGCTTCTCAAGGAGTTGCAGCGCGAGACCGGCATGGCAGTCCTCATCATCACGCATGATCTCGGCGTCGTAGCCGAGATCGCGGATCGTGTCGTGGTGATGGAAAAGGGTGTTCTGGTCGAGGCCGGCACGGTGCGCGAAGTCTACATGAACCCGCAGCATCCATACACGAAGAAGCTGATCGCGGCTGCGCCCGGCAAGGGCGAGATGCATGAACCGCTGAAGGGTGCCGAACCCGTGTTGAGCGTGCGGGATGTGCGCAAGAGTTATGGCGCATTCGAGGCGCTCAAGGGCGTCTCTTTCGACCTGCTGGCCGGTGAGACGATGGCCGTCGTTGGCGAAAGTGGTTCCGGCAAATCGACGCTCGCCCGCATCCTGCTCAGACTTGACGAGCCGGATTCCGGCACTGCTCTCTGGAAGGGTAGGGACCTTTTCCAGCTTTCGCCCGCCGAACTTTACAAGTTGCGTCGCGATCTGCAGATGGTCTTCCAGGACCCTACGCAGTCGCTGAACCCGCGCATGACCGTGTACCAACTGATCTCGGAAGCCTGGGTCATCCATCCCGATATCTTGCCGAAGGCCAAGTGGCGGGCGCGGGTCGCCGAACTTTTGACCCAGGTCGGGCTCGGACCGGAGCATATGGGGCGGTATCCGCACCAGTTTTCCGGTGGGCAGCGCCAGCGCATCGCGATTGCCCGGGCGCTTGCGCTCGAACCGCAGCTGATCATCTGTGATGAAGCGGTCTCGGCGCTCGACGTGTCGGTCCAGGCACAGGTCATCACGCTTCTCGACGGGCTGCGGAAGGAGATGGGCATTGCCTTCATCTTCATCGCCCATGACCTGCCGGTCGTGCGAGACTTCGCCGACCATGTGATGGTCATGCAGAAAGGCGAGGTCGTGGAACTCGGGACGGTTCGTGAGATCTTCGAGACACCCCAACAAGCCTATACCCAGGCGCTGCTGGCCGCCGGGCTCGATCCCGATCCGGACGTGCAGGCGCAGAACCGCGCCGCCCGTTTGAGCCGCGCCTCCTGAACCTTTAGATTTACCGGAGAATACCCATGTCGAAAAAGGCCTTCGTCGCGCTCGTCACCTGCTTCAACGAGGACGAAACGATCAATTACGAAGCCACCCGCGCCCAGGTACGCCGCCAAGTGGCCGCCGGCAACAACATCATGTGCGTCGGCACCAATGGGGATTTCACCGCGCTGACCTTCGAGGAGAAGGTGAAGCTTGCGGAAGCCGTGGTCGACGAAGTGGGCGGCAAGGTCGACGTCATCGTCAATGCCGGCATGCCGGCGACCTTCGAGACGATCAAGCTCGCGGAAGAGTTCGACCGGATCGGCGTGACGGCGATTGCCGTGATCACGCCCTTCTTCATCGCCTGCACGCAGGACGGCCTTATCCGCCATTTCTCGACGGTTGCAGATGCTGTGAAGACGCCGATCTATCTCTACGACATTCCGGCACGCACGCAGAACCACATCGAGCCGGAGACGGCGCGCAAGCTCGCCGCCCACGGCAATATCGCCGGGATCAAGGATTCAGGTGGCGCCGAGGAAACGCTGGAAGCCTATCTCGCGGTTTCCCGTGACATGCCGGGCTTCGATGTCTATTCCGGTCCTGATCATCTCGTGCTCTGGGCGCTGCAGAACGGCGCTGCGGGCTGCATTTCCGGGCTGGGCAATGCCCTTCCAGATGTGCTGGCCGGTATCCTCGGGGGTTACAACGGCGGAGACATCGCAGAGGCCGAGCGCCAGCAGGCGATCTTCACGGCCTTCCGCACCGATCTCTACGCCCTCGGTTTTGCGCCGGCGATGGTGAAGCGGGCGCTCTTCCTCCAGGATGCTTCCGTAGGTGCCAGCCGCCAACCAGCCCTGCTGCCGGATCCCGAGCAGGACGGGAAAATTGCAGACATACTTCGCCGATACGGGCTGCCGGTCCTGACCAGCTAAAGTCAGATCGACCGCCGGCTCGTGCTCCAGAATTTCGATTTCCACCTTCCTTCGGCCGCAAGCACCTCCGCTGCGGCCGTTGTCGATTGTTCAGGACGAAGCTGTTGTGTTGACCGCAGGAGTGGCCTAGTAAATATTTTCTTGAGGTTTACCCATGCCTCCGGAGCTGCAGTGTGGAGGAGGACAATCCGCCGTGGTGACGATCAAGGAAATTGCCAAAGCTGTCGGTGTTTCATCGGGCACGGTGTCGCGTGTCTTGAACTACGACCCCACGCTCTCCGTTTCCGAAGTGAAAAGACAGGCGATCATCGAGACGGCTGAGGCGCTGAACTACGCGACCCCGCGGGCGCGCAAGACTGCATTGCTGCCAACCTTCCCTATCCCGATGGCGAGCCATGCAGAGGTTTCAGCCCATATCGCGATCGTGCATTTCCTGGCGCCTCACGAGGAACTGGTCGATCCCTATTATGTCGGCGTGCGTCTGGGGATCGAAGCGCGTTGCCGCGAGTACAAGATTGATGTCGCCAGGGTCTTCAATCCGGATGTGCCGGTGGATCTATCCATGCTGGTGGGCGTGTCGGCAACGATCGTGGTCGGGCATCACCCGAAAGCAGAGATCGAGGCAATGGCCAAGGTCTGTCCGCAGTTGGTGATGGCGGACTACAATCCGCGCATGCCCCAATTTGACTGCGTGCGTGCCGATCTCGGAGAGGCGACGCTGCATATCCTCGACAGCCTCGATCAGGCCGGTTATCGCCGGATCGGCTTTGTCGGTGGCTACGAATTGATGGACAATGACGCGCTGATGCACGGCGAACAGCGCTGCAAGGCCTTTATCGAATGGCATGAGGCGAGAGGGTGCTACAAGCCGGAATTGCTGGCCCTCGGGCAGAGCGAGCGGTTCGGACAAAACCTCCGGCTTGAAACCGGCTATCAACAGGCGAAGTCGTTGCTTGCACTCGAGACGCCTCCCGATGTGATCGTGGCAGCGAACGATAACATGGCGATCGGCACTTACCGGGCCATCCAGGAGGCTGGGCTTTCGATCCCGGGTGATGTCGCTGTCGTTGCCTTCAACGACATTCCCGTCGCGCAGTTCCTGATCCCCCCCTTGTCCACCATGCGCATCCCCGGAGAACTGATCGGCGAAGTGGCGGTCGACCTCCTGGTCGAGCGCCTCAACGGACGCGACTATTCCAAACATGTGACGCTTCCGACCGACATGATCTGGCGCGGCAGTGCGAATCGACCGCCGAGCCCTTGAGTGTTTTCGCTGATAGGTTGCGGAATCCCAAGCACTTACCGCAACGCACAAAATATTTAGTAAAAATTTTCTTGGCGCGTCTCCCGTTTTCGGAAATAGTGTCGGCAGGCAGGGGTTGAGGCTGCCGTCACCGAGATCCAAAATGGGAGGAAGACATGGATTATTCTCGCGCGCTCAAGCGCTCGATTTCGGCCACCGTTGCCGGCGCCGCACTTCTCTGCAGCACGGCTGCTCTTGCCGGCGAAGTCACCATCTGGTGCTGGGACCCGAACTTCAACGTCGCGATCATGAAGGAAGCCGCTGCGCGTTACACCGCGAAGCATCCTGATACGACCTTCAACATCGTCGATTTCGCCAAGGCCGATGTCGAGCAGAAGCTGCAGACGGGTCTTGCCTCCGGCATGACGGATACGCTGCCGGATATCGTGCTGATCGAGGATTACGGCGCGCAGAAATACCTGCAGTCCTTCCCCGGCTCCTTTGCTGCGCTGACCGACAAGATCGATTACTCCGGCTTTGCCAAATACAAGGTCGACCTGATGACGCTGGAAGGCCAGGTCTATGGTGTTCCCTTCGATTCCGGCGTGACCGGGCTCTACTACCGCACGGATTATCTGGAGCAGGCCGGCTACAAGGCCTCCGACATGGAGAACCTGACCTGGGACCGCTTCATCGAGATCGGCAAGGACGTCAAAGCCAAGACCGGCCATGAGATGATGGCACTCGACAGCAATGATGGCGGTCTGATCCGCATCATGATGCAGTCCGGCGGCCAGTGGTATTTCAATGATGATGGCAGCCTAAACATCACCGGCAATGCCGCGCTGAAGGCAGCGCTGGAAACCCAGGCCCGCATCGTCAACGAAGGCGTCGCCAAGCCGACCAGCGGATGGAATGATGGCATCAGCGCGCTCACCTCGGGTGATGTCGCTTCCGTCCTGATGGGCGTTTGGATCACAGGCACCGTCAAGTCGCAGGCCGATCAGGCCGGGAAATGGGCGCTGACGGCCATTCCGAAGCTTGGCATCGATGGCGCGACAGCTGCATCAAACCTCGGCGGTTCGAGCTGGTATGTGCTGGACGCTTCCGCCGAGAAGGATGAGGCGATCGACTTCCTCAATGAGGTCTATGCCAAGGATCTCGATTTCTACCAGAAGATCCTGACCGAACGCGGCGCTGTGGGCTCGCTGCTCGCTGCCCGCACTGGTGAAGCCTATCTAAAGCCGGACGATTTCTTCAGCGGTCAGACGGTTTGGCAGAATTTCGCCGACTGGCTCGAGCAGGTGCCGGCTGTGAATTACGGCATCTTTACCAACGAGCTCGACACGGCTGTCACGGCCAACTTCCCGGCCCTGGTCAAGGGGACGCCTGTCGATGACGTGCTGAAGGCGATCGAGGATCAGGCTGCCGGCCAGATCCAGTAAACCCATCCCACAGGCGCTCGGCCTTCGGGCCCGGCCCCTGTCCTCCCGGAGACGTGCGGCGGAAACGCCGCGCGTCTTCCCATCCGCATACAAATGTTCAGTGACCACTGATCGGGTTCGGGGACACCGCATGGCCACCACATCGAAATCCAGTCTGAGGCGCTATTACGACGTGAACGGGTGGCTGTTCGTGGCTCCCGCCATCGCGCTGATTTCCGTGTTCATGCTCTATCCGATTGTCCGTTCGCTTATTTTGTCCTTCTATTCGGGACGCGGTATGATGCTCAAATTCTCGGGCGGCGGAAATCTCGTGCGGCTCTGGAACGATCCCGTCTTCTGGAAGGCGCTTGAGAACACGGTGATCTTCTTCGTCGTCCAGGTGCCGATCATGATCACCATGGCGCTCATCCTGGCGGCCATGCTGAACAATCCGAAACTGCGCTATTCCGGCCTCTTCCGAACAATGATCTTCCTGCCCTGCGTTTCCTCGCTGGTCGCCTATTCCATCCTGTTCAAGAGCATGTTCTCGCTCGACGGCGTGGTGAACAATACGCTGCTGGCGATCGGCATCATCGGGGAACCGATCGGTTGGCTCACAGACCCGTTCTGGGCCAAGGTCTTGATCATCATCGCCATCACCTGGCGCTGGACCGGCTACAACATGATCTTCTATCTGGCGGCGCTTCAAAACATTGATCGCTCGATCTATGAGGCGGCAAAGATCGACGGCGTGCCGTCCTGGGGGCGTTTCGCCTTCCTGACCATTCCGATGCTGAAGCCGGTGATCCTTTTCACCACGATCACCTCGACGATCGGCACGCTGCAGCTCTTCGACGAGGTCTATAACTTTACCGAGGGCACGGGCGGTCCGGCCAATTCGACGCTGACCTTGTCGCTCTACATCTACAACCTGACGTTCCGGTTCATGCCGAGCTTCGGTTATGCGGCAACTGTCTCCTACGTGATCGTGCTCATGGTGGCGGTGCTCTCCTTCCTGCAATTTTATGCCGCGAGGGAACGTCGATGATGTCAACGCTTCGCCGCCGTCTGCCTGACATCGTGCAATACACCGTCCTGTCGCTTGCGGCCTTCCTCTCGATCTTTCCGTTCATCTGGATGGTGATCGGGGCGACCAACACGACGAGCCAGATCATTCGCGGCAAGGTCACTTTCGGTACGGCGCTCTTCGACAACATCGCGTCCTTCTTTGCGCAGGTGGATGTGCCGCTGGTGTTCTGGAATTCGGTGAAGATCGCGCTGGTCGGCACCGCATTGACGCTGCTCGTCTCCTCGCTTGCCGGTTATGGCTTCGAGATGTTCCGCTCGAAGCTCAGGGAACGCGTCTACACGGTCATCCTGCTGACGCTGATGGTGCCGTTTGCGGCTCTCATGATCCCGCTCTTCATGCTGATGGGGCAGGCGGGGCTGCTGAATACGCATATCGCGATCATGCTGCCGATGATCGCATCTGCCTTCATCATCTTCTATTTCCGCCAGGCTTCGAAGGCCTTCCCGACAGAGCTTCGCGATGCCGCCAAGGTGGATGGGCTGAAGGAGTGGCAGATCTTCTTCTATATCTACGTGCCGGTGATGCGCTCGACCTATGCAGCGGCCTTCGTCATCGTCTTCATGCTGAACTGGAACAACTATCTCTGGCCGCTGATCGTGCTGCAGTCGAATGACACGAAGACGATCACGCTGGTCGTGTCCTCGCTGGCTTCCGCCTATTCGCCCGAATACGGCACCGTGATGATCGGCACGATCCTCGCCACCCTTCCCACACTTCTCGTTTTCTTCGCCATGCAACGCCAATTCGTGCAGGGCATGCTCGGCTCCGTGAAATAGGACTTATTCATGCGCATTATCGAGACTTTCAACAAGGATTGGACCTTCCGCGCCGGTTTTGAGCCGGCTTTCGCCTCGGCTTTGCAGCTCGGCGAAACGGTCCAGCTCCCCCATACGGCGGTCGAGCTGCCCTACAACTATTTCGACGAGAAGAGCTATCAAAAGGCCTTTACCTATCAGAAGATCGTGGCCTGGGATCCGCGTTTCGAGGGTCGTGAAGTCTCGCTGGTTTTTGATGCGGCCATGGCCGACAGCGTGGTCTACTTGAACGGCGCTGAGATCATCGGGCACAAGGATGGGTATACGCCGTTCGAAGCCCGGCTCACGCCGCATCTGAAGGCCGGCGACAACCTGCTTACGGTCAAGATCGACGGTTCGGAAAACCCCGAGATCCCGCCCTTCGGCGGCGTCATCGACTATCTCACCTATGCCGGCATCTATCGTGACGTCTGGCTGAAGGTGACGGCGCCGGTTTCGATCAAGAACGTCAAGATCGAGACCCTGGATGTTCTGGCTGATACCAAGCAGGTGACGGCGAATATCTGGATTTGCAACCCGACGGACAAGGCGCTCTCTGGCAAGGTCACGGCAGTTCTGAAGGATGGCGCGGGCCACGAGATCGCACGGACCGAGGCAACTGTGTCCGGCGCAGAGGTTTCACTCGGCTTCTCCGGGCTGCAAGGCATTACGCTCTGGGATATCGACAAGCCCGCTCTCTATCACCTCACGGTGACGCTGGAGACAGCAGCCGGTGCCGACGCCGTTACCAGCCGTTTCGGCTTCCGCTCTGCCGAATACACGATCGAGGGCTTCAAGCTGAATGGGCGCGTCATCAAGCTGCGCGGCCTCAATCGCCATCAGGCCTGGCCGCATCTCGGCTATGCCATGGGCCGGCGTGGCCAGGAAAAGGATGCCGACATCCTGAAATTCGATCTGGCCTGCAACATCGCCCGCACGTCGCATTACCCGCAGTCAAAATACTTCCTCGACCGCTGCGATGAGGTCGGCCTGCTCGTCTTCGAAGAAATCCCCGGCTGGCAGCATATCGGCGGTGATGCCTGGAAGGCGGAAAGCGTTCAGAACGTGCGCCGAATGATCGAGCGCGACTGGAACCACCCCTCGATCATTATCTGGGGCGTGCGCATCAACGAGAGCCAGGATGCCCATGACTTCTATGTCGAGACGAATGCCATGGCACGCTCGCTCGACACCACCCGCCAGACCGGCGGTGTGCGCTACATCACCGACAGCGAGCTGCTCGAAGACGTTTACACGATGAACGACTTCATTCTCGGCATGGAGGAACTGCCGGGGCACAATCGCGAGCGGCTGGTGCTCCGCGACCAGCGCGAGGTGACAGGGCTCGATCGCAAGGTGCCCTACATGATCACCGAATATGGCGGTCACATGTATCCGACCAAGCGCTTCGACCAGGAGCAGCGGCAGGCGGAACATGTCGGTCGGCATCTGGCGATCCTGAATGCGGCCGCTGGCGACCCGTCGATCTCAGGCTCCACCGGCTGGTGCATGTTCGACTACAACACACACAAGGATTTCGGCTCCGGCGATCGCATCTGCTATCACGGCGTTACCGACATGTATCGCGAGCCGAAATTCGCCGGTTACGCCTATGCCTCGCAGGGCGATCCGAAGGATGGCGTGGTCTTGCAGCCGGTCAGCTTCTGGGCGCGCGGCGAGCGCAATATCGGCGGCGTGCTGCCGCTGATCGTGCTGACCAATTGCGACTACGTCGAAATCCGCATGGGCCACATCGTCAAGCGGATCGAACCCGATACCAAGACCTATCCGCATCTGCCGCATCCGCCCTGCATTCTCGACCACAGCATGGTCACGCCGGAAGAATTCGGCGAATGGGGCATGACCTGGCGGGATGGTGAACTCGTCGGCTTCATCAACGGTGAGGAAGTGGTTCGCCGCCATCTGCCGGCCGATCCGCTGCCGACGACACTCGAGATTGCGGCCGATGACACAGAGCTCAGGGCAGGCGAGAAGGACACGGTTCGCGTGATCCTGCGCGCAGTCGACCAGGGCGGCAATGTCCTGGGGTTCTTCGATGATCCGGTCGAGGTCTCACTTGAGGGCCCTGGCCGTATCGTCGGCCCCTCGCTTCTCTCCTTCAAGGGTGGCGCCGTTGGCGTCTATATCGAAGCCGGGAACGAAGCCGGTCACTTGACGCTATCCGCGACTTGCCGTCCCTTCGGGACCAAGCGCATCACCTTCAACGTCACCTGAGCGAGGGTTCTATGGCAGAAGTCCGGCTCACCGATATCCGCAAGTCCTACGGCTCGCTCGAGGTCATCAAGGGGGTGAACCTCGAGGTTTCCTCAGGCGAGTTCGTTGTCTTCGTCGGTCCCTCCGGCTGCGGCAAGTCCACGCTGCTTCGGATGATCGCGGGGCTCGAGGACATCTCCTCCGGGGAGCTGAGCATCGGCGGCACCGTGATGAACGAGGTCGACCCCTCGAAGCGCGGGATTGCCATGGTGTTCCAGACCTATGCGCTCTACCCGCATATGACAGTGCGCGAAAACATGGGCTTTGCGCTGCGCTTTGCGGGCATGGCGAAAGACGAGATCGAGCGACGGGTCAATGCCGCGGCAAAGATCCTCGAACTCGATGCGCTGATGGACCGCAAGCCGAAAGCCTTGTCGGGCGGCCAGCGCCAGCGCGTCGCCATCGGCCGCGCCATCGTGCGCCAGCCGGATGTTTTCCTGTTCGATGAGCCGTTGTCGAACCTCGATGCGGAATTGCGCGTGCACATGCGCGTCGAGATCGCCCGGCTGCACAAGGAGCTCAACGCCACGATCGTCTATGTCACGCATGATCAGGTCGAGGCGATGACGCTGGCCGACAAGATCGTCGTGATGCGTGGCGGCATTGTCGAGCAGGTCGGAGCGCCGCTTGCGCTCTACGACGATCCCGACAACATGTTTGTTGCCGGCTTTATCGGCTCGCCGCGGATGAACTTTTTGCCGGCAGTGGTCATCGGCCAGGTAGACGGTGGACAGGTGACGGTTGCGCTCAAGGCGCGGCCGGAAACGCAGCTGACGGTTGCCTGCGCGAGCCCGCCAAAGGTCGGCGATGCTGTGACGGTCGGGGTGCGCCCCGAGCATTTCGTGCCTGATGGCAGCGGGGATACGCAGATGGTGGCGCATGTCGATGTCGTCGAACATCTCGGCAATACCAGCTATGTTTACGCCCATACGGTGCCCGGCGAGCAGATCATTATCGAGCAGGAAGAGCGCCGTCATGCGGGGCGCTACGGCGACGAGATCGCGGTGGGGATTTCTGCGAAGACCAGTTTTCTCTTCGATGCCTCGGGGCGGCGTATTCGTTAGCCGACAGGCCCGGATTTGTAAGGTCAAAAGGGTGCGGAAGCACACTTTTCCCTTTCGCACAGGTCCTCGCCGCGCTAGGCTCAGACCCATGAAAAAGGTCTTCAATCCCCCCTCCGTCCGCCGTCCTTTTGGGCATTACAATCACGGTCTGCTCGTGCCCCCGGGCGCGAGCCTGCTCGTTACGTCCGGCCAACTCGGCATTCGCCCTGATGACACGATCCCGCCTGATGTCACAGGTCAGGCCGAACTGTGCTTCGAGGCGATCAAGGCTATTCTCGAAGAGGCCGACATGACCTTCGCGGATGTGATCCGCGTCTCCGGCTTCGTGACGCGGCGGGAGGATTTTGCTGACTATATGTCGGTGCGCGATCGCTATGCGCTCGACCCGAAGCCGGTCTCGACGCTGCTGGTGGTGGGGGGCTTCACGCGGGCTGAATTTCTCGTCGAAGTCGAGGTGACGGCGGCCAAGGTGTTTTGACCGCCGGCTTCTCTCAGAAGCTTTCCATTTCGCGGCGCACCTTGGCCATGAAGGCAGCGCGGGTTTCTTCGGTGCAGTTGTTCATGTCGTAATGGGCCAGATACTTTACCGGCGCGCCGATCTTGATCTGGGCACGGATGACCCGCTTGACGATCTTTTTCGGCGGATTGCCGGCAAGGAAGGCGCGCATCGGGGTGGCGCCATATGTCATCACGGCGGCGAGCTTTCTGATGTGGCGGAGCGTCGGCGTCAGCTTGCCATCCACCAGATCGAACGAGACGCCGGGCAGCCAGACGCGGTCGAAATAGCCCTTCAGCATGGCCGGAAAGCCGAAGTTCCAGACCGGTGTGACGATCACCAGGCCTTCCGCCTTTTTCAGGCGGTCGACATAGGGTTGCACCAGCGAAAGATTGTCGGGAATGTCGTGATAGACGCGGCGGTCATGGGCCGAAAGCACCGGGTCGAAGCCCTCTTCATAGAGATTGCAGCCATCGACTTCATGGCCGGCCTTTTGCAGGCTCTCGCAGGTGAGCTTGTAAAGAGCCCGGCCGAAGCTTTCATCGAGGGGGTGGGAGTGAAGGACGAGTACGCGCATGTCAAAAGCTCCAAGTCGTTGCCCGCCGCTTTCGCAGTCGGGGTCCAGTTGAAAACTTCCGCGCCGTTTGTCCCAGCATCCCTATCCTTCGCCGCCTGATGCCGAAGGATGGGAGATGCCATGTCGTGGAGAGCATGGGCCGGATAAGTCCGGCCGGGAGTACCTTCGGAATAAGTTCGTTCCGGCGGTTTTTCGTTGCGGCTCGGAACGGGGAGCCGCAACGCTTCTGATGTGCCTTATGAGGCTTCTGAAAACACCTCGAGGCCCGGGAACAGGTAGTTCTTGCCGGCGGAGAAATCGAAGTCCGGGTTCTCCCAGGCGATCATCTTCCCGGGATTGAGCAGCCCCTTCGGATCGGTCTCCTTCTTGAAGGCGAGCTGGACCTGGTCGGTCTGCTTCATGCCGCCTTCTTCGAGCGTGTAGCGGTGCGGGTTGAAGATCGGGCAGCCGTTTTCTTCGTGGATGCGGATGATTTCTTCCAGCCGCTCCTTGGTCGTGTAGCGCACCAGCGGCAGGCCGGCGCACTGGATCTGGCCGTCGAATTTGATGAATTCGAGATGGCCGATGACCTCGTCCGGGAAGAGCTCGGTCATGACACGGACCTTCTCCACATGATCGGGGCCGGGATACTGGACTTGCAGATAGGTGATGTTGGTGTCGAGCTTCAGCGCCCGCAGCGTCGTGTGGTTCCAGGTGAGCTCATAGGCATGCGGGATGCCCTTCATGCTCTCGACGGTGTCGGAGCGGAAACGGACTTCGCCCTTCGTCCGCTCGGCGAGCGCCAGGAAAGGCTCCATGGAATGCGGTGCCACCATCAGCACGACCACCGACTGGCCTTCCTTCAGCCAGGGCTTGTGGCGGGTGAAATAGTCGAAGGGAATGGGAGCGGCGATCGGAGCGACTTCTTTCAGGAGGATGCCGTTCTTGTGGGACAGCGTATCGGCGAATTTCACCGCGTCCATGAACTCGTCATATCCGACGATGACGTCGACCCAGTCATAAGCTGGGGCGAGCGGCATCTCGACTTCGGTGATGATGCCGTTTGTGCCATAGGCATGGGAGACCTTCTGCAGATCCCAGGCGGAAAGTTCCAGCACACGGGGCTCGGCCTCCATGGTGACGACGCGCAGGCGCAGGATATTGCCGAGATCGCGCAGGCCACCCCAGGTGATCGAGCCGACGCCGCCGGAGCCGCCGGCGATGAAGCCGGCAACGCTGGCCGTCTGCTTGGTCGAGGGATGGAAGCGCAGTTCCTGGCCGGAATGTTCCTTTGTCTGGCGGTCGAGTTCGGAGATTATGATGCCGGGCTCGCAGATGACGCGGCCGGGCAGGATCTCCTTCACCTTGTTCATGTTGATGAGGTTGAGCACGATGCCGCCCGAGAGCGGCATGGCCTGGCCGTAATTGCCCGTGCCGCCACCACGCGGGGTGACGGGCACGCCATGGGCATAGGCCACCTTGAGGGTGCGGATCACCTCTTCTTCCGTCGTCGGGGAGACAACGAGGTCACCGACGACATTGTCGAGTTCTTCCTTCAGGATCGGCGAATACCAGTAGAAATCGCGGCTCTTCTGTTTGACCAGAGCCGGATTGTCCTCGACGGCGATGCCTTCCAGCTCTTCGATGATTTTGGCGTAATCAGCCATGTCTAAGCTCCAAGAAGTGGGTCAAGGTCGCGGTAGTCCGGCAGGCTGCGGTCGATGCCCATGCCATTCCGCATCACGATGCGGTCGGCCTGCGGACGGGAAAGGAATTCGCTCCAGCGGCGCGCGCTGAAGAGGACGAGATCGGCTTTTCCGCCGACGGCGATACGGCCATGGTCGGGGCGCTTCAGGATGTCGGCGGGCGTGCGGGTGACGACCCTCGCTGCCGTATCGAGTGGATGGTCGAGATGGATGATGCGCACGGCCTCGCGGAAGACTTCGACGGGATCGAGATCGCCATAGGCGTAGAAGGGGTCGCGGGTGTTGTCGGAGGAGACGGCGGTCGCGATGCCGGCAGCCGTGAGTTCGTGGAACAGGGTGACGCCGCGCTGGCGGGGGGTGCGGCCGGGATGACGGTCCTGCAGATACATGTTGCACATCGGCAGCGAGACGACCGAGAGGCCGGCTTCAGCCACCAGATCGATGGTGCGTTTTGCCACGTCATCGTCCTGGTGGGCGAGCGAGCAGCAATGGCCGACGGTGACTGCGCCCTCGAAGCCATTGCGGATCTTCGCTTCCGCGATGGTCTTCAGCGTCAGGGTTTCCTTGTCCTGCGTTTCGTCGACATGCAGGTCGATGTCGAGGCCATTTTCGGTCGCCGTGCGGAAGAGGATGTCGAGCTTATCTTGGAGGCCCGGCATCAGATAGGTGACGCCGCCGAGCAGCCCCCTGTGGGCGACGATCACGTCGACCAGATCCTTGAAGAAGGCTCCGTCAGTAATCTGGTCGAAGGGGAAGAGGGCGGCGGCCTGAAGATCGACCTTGCCGGCCCAGGCGTCGCGGACTTCGGCGAAGACCTCGAAGGAGATGCGGTGCTGGGGCGCCAGGCTGTCGAGATGGGTGCGGATCAGGCTGGTGCCGTGGGCATAGGCCGTCTTCAGCGAGAATTCCATGCGGGCCTTGACGTCGGAAGCGGACCAGCGGGCTTCACGATCAGCTTTCACGGCTTCCAGTGCGCTCATGAAGTCGCCTGAGGGGTTTGGCCGGCGATCCCAGATATGGCCCTTGTCGAGATGGGTGTGCATGTCGACAAAGGTCGGCCAGACCATGCCGTGGCGCAGATCCGTCGAGGGGAGACCTGATGGGGCCTCGCCAGGCTTCAGGATCGCCTCGACCTTGCCGTCGGCGACGATGATGTCGGCGCTGATCAGGCCCTCGCAGGCGGGTGCCTCGACGCCATCGACGCAGATTTCCGGCAGCGTCGCATTGGCAAGGACGAAGCGCTTGGCGGCGGGGAGGGCGGTGACCGGGCTCGACATCAGTTTTCTCGTTTCAGGCTGCTCTCATGCCAGCGATGCAGCGCCAGCCAGGAAATGAAGGAGGTAATGGCAAAAATCACGACGCCTAGGCAGGAGAGCAGGAAGAGGGCGGCAAACAGGCGCGGAATGTTCAGACGGAACTGGGCCTCGAGCAGGCGGAAGGCAAGGCCCGAGCCGGCGCCGGCAGAGCCTGCGGCAAACTCGGCGACGACGGCGGCGATCAGCGCGAGGCCGCCACCGATCCTCAGACCCGTCATGAAATAGGGAAGGGAGGCTGGAAGTTTCAGGTAGAGCAGGGTCTGCCAGCGCGAGGCGCCGTAGAGATCGAAGAGATTGAGCAGGTTGTGATCGACGCTTTTCAGGCCCTGAACCATGTTGGACAGGATCGGGAAGAAGGCGACGAGGAAGGCGCAGATCAGCAGTGCCACTTGCGTCGAGGGCGAATAGATCAGGATCAGCGGGGCAATCGCGACGATCGGGGTCACCTGCAGGATGACGGTGATCGGGTAGAAGGCGATCTCGATCCATTTCGACTGGACGAGGGCAACGGCGATGCCGACACCGCCCAACAGCGCCAGCCCTAGCGACATCAGGGTGATCTTGGTGGTGACCCAGAGTGCGGGCGACAGCGTGCCCCAATCCTTGAACAGGGCACGGGCGATCGCGATCGGGCCGGGCAGGATGTATTGCGGAACGCCCGAGACCCAAACGCCGATCTGCCAGACGACGAGGAGGGTGCAGACGACCATGATGGGAACGAAGATTTTCGCGAGCGCTTCGGCTGGTCCGGTCATCAGCGATGCTCCCCACCCATGGCTTCGATCAGCGTTTTGGAAACGGTTTCACAGGCCTGCCGATACTCCTCGGACGTCCGGTAGAAGGCGTCGCGGTCGAGGCTGGTCTGCAGCGGGAAATCGGCATGCACGCGGCCCGGGCGCGCCTTCATCACAACGATGCGGCTTGAGAGGTAGGCGCTTTCGAAGACGGAATGGGTGACGAAGATGACCGTGATGCCGGTCTCCTTCCAGAGAGCCAGTACGTCATCGTTCAGCTTCTGGCGGGTGATTTCGTCGAGGGCGGCGAAGGGCTCGTCCATCAGAAGAAGTTTCGGCTTTGTCACCAGCGCGCGGGCGATCGAGACGCGCATCTTCATGCCGCCGGAAAGTTCGCGCGGATAGGCGTCCGTGAAATCCTTGAGGCCGACCCGATCGAGGGCGGCGAGGATATCGGCCTTGGCGGCGGACTTTGAGATGCCGCGCAGTTTCAAAGGCAGGTAGACATTGCCGAAGACGGTTGCCCACGGCATCAGCGTCGGCTCCTGGAAGACGAAGGATATGTCGCCTTCGGGCAGGCCCTTGGAGTTGATGCGGGAGCTTGGCCAGTCGATCGTACCGGTCGTGGTATCGCCCAAGCCGGCGATGATGCGCAGCGCCGTCGACTTGCCGCAACCGGAGGGGCCGAGCAGCGAGACGAATTCACCGCCATTGACGGTCAGCGACATGTCGGTCAGCGCTACCGTGCCGCTGGAAAAGACCTTGGACACGTCCTTCATCACCACAAGCGCCCGGCGCTGTTCGGGAGGGGGCGGGGTGATGGGGTCTTCGGAAAGTGACATTGACTGCCTTGGTATCTGAACGAACAGGAGCGCCTGGAAATTGCCCCTCACCCTACCCTCTCCCCGCAAGCGGGGAGAGGGGATGTCAGCACCGACGGCGGCCTGGAAACTCCTTCTCCCCGCAAGCGGGGAGAAGGTGGCGGCAGCCGGATGAGGGGCAACCCTTACTTCTTCAGCGCCATGCCCACGCCCTTGCAGACGAACTGGGTGGTGTAGGCCTTCTTGTAGTCGAGGTCGGCCGGCTGGACGCCGATCTGGACCATGGCGTCGAAGAAGGCCTTGTACTTCTCGTCGGTCATGCAGCCGATGCCCTTGTCGAGTGCTTCGGCGGATTCGACGATGCCGTATTCCTTCATCTTGGCGATCGAGTATTCGATCTGGCCATCCGTCATTTCCGGATTGTCCTTCTTGATGAGGTCGTTGGCGGCCTTGTTGTCGCCGTAGAGATAGTTGTACCAGCCCTCGGCCGAGGCATCGACGAAGCGCTGCACGAGATCGGCCTTGGTCTCGACCATGGTCGCCGTGGTGGTGATCATGGTGGAATAGGGGTTGTAGCCGTTGTCGGCGAGCAGGAAGACCTTGGGTGCCCAGCCGGCCTGTTTCTCGATCTCGTAGGGTTCAGAGGTCAGATAGCCCTGCTGGGCGGACTTCGGGTCGGCGATGAAGGGGGCCGGGTTGAAGGTGTAGGGCTTGTACTTCTCGTCGGTGAAGCCCTCGAAATTCTTCTTCATCCACTCGTAATAGGTGACGTAGCCGTCCTTGCCCATGAAGATCGAGTCAAGCTTGGCAAGGTCGGCAAATTTCTCGATGCCCTGATCCGGGTGTGCGAGCAGAACCTGCGGGTCCTTCTGGAAGATGGCGGCGACGTCGATCAGCGGGATGCCTTCCTTGACGGCGTCCATTTCGCCGAGCGGGCTGCCCATGTAGAAGTCGACCTTGCCAGCGATCAGCAGCGCGCGGTTGGCGGCCTGCGGGCCGCCCTGGACGACGGTGACCTTCAGGCCATACTTTTCATAGGTGCCGTCGGCCACAGCCTGGTAGAAACCGCCATGTTCGGCCTGGGCGAGCCAGTTGGTGCCGTAGGTGACCTCGTCGAGGGCGAGAGCCGCAGAGGTCGAACCCAGCGATGCGGCAAAGCCCATGAGGGCGAAGAGGCTTGTCTTGGTGAGCGTGTAGCGCATTGATCGTTCCCCTGTTCGTTGCAGGACCCGTTTTCGGGCTCCCTTTTTGGTCATTTGATCGAGTGTCATGCGCCTTGAAAAGCATCAAAATTCGTTCGCATCGATGCTTTTTTTGCACTGCCATCGCGAATGCTGCATAGTGATGCGGCATGGCTAAATTTTACCCAGCGGAGGTCCTGTGCTGCACTCCCGAAAACTGCTCTACATCAATGAAATCGTGCGCTGTGGCTCCATCCGGAAGGCTGCCGCGCGCCTCAATGTGGCATCATCAGCGGTCAACCGCCAGATCCTCGCTTTCGAAGAGGAACTGGGTGCGCCAATCTTCGAAAGGCTGCCGAAGGGTCTGCGCCTGACGGCGGCCGGTGAGCTCTGCGTCGAGCATATTCGCGATGTACTGAAGAATTACGAGCGCCTGGAAGGCCGAATCCGGGGCCTGAAGACGCCGCATGCCGGCAAGGTATCGCTGGTGACGACGGTCGGCCTCGCCTCAGGCCCACTTCCCGCAATCCTCGCGGGGTTCATCGCCGAACATCCCCGTGTGCAGATCAAGCTGCGCAACGATGGCGGTTCGACGACGATCAATCCGGTGCTGACCGGTGAGGTCGATCTCGGTCTCGGTTTCAACATTCCGGCGACACCCGGCATTCGAACACTTGCGAATTTTGACGTGCCGGTCGGCGTGGTGCTGCCGCCAGGGCATCGGCTGGCGCAGGAGGAGGGGCCGGTCGATCTTGTCGAGGTGGTGCAGGAGCCGCTGATCCTGGCGCAAGCCGGAACCAGTCTGCGCAATATCATCGATCTCGCGCTCGCGCCGCTGCCGTTGCTGGTCGAGCCTGTGGTGGAGACGAACTCATCCGAGCTCATGAAACAGCTGGTGAAGGCCGGGACGGGGCTGACCTTGCTCAACCCGCTCGATGCCGTGGCGGAATGCCGGCGCGGTGAGCTCATCTTCCGCCCACTGACGGAAGCGCATATCCGCCATCAGCCGATGAAGCTGTTTGCCCGGGCGCGGGCGCCGTTGGATTCCGCGACAAGCCTTTTCGTCGAATATCTGATGCAGGAACTGCTGGCGCAGGTGCAGGACCTGAAGGTGCGGGGCCATATCCCCGAGACCATCCGCGGCCAGGGTTGAGACCCGACAGAGGAGTGCATCAGCCTGGGGCGTAGAGATTGGACAGCGGGTAGGCGGCGACATCGCGCAAGAGATCGATGAAGCCGGCCACCTGATGCTTGCAGATCGCTTCACCCTTTTCCGCCGTGCCCTTTGAGGCGTCGCCGACCACACCATGCGGGTTGAGGTCATGGGCGATCCAGGCCAGTGAATGGGGCGGCAGAGGGGTCAGATACTTGGAGTTGGAGCGAATTTCCTCGGCCCTGGACACGAAGTTCTGCGCCTTGTCCATGCGGACAAGCTCCGGGCGGAAATGCAGCATCAGCGAGGTCTCGACCTCGCCCCCATGAATGCCGTAGCGGCTCTCGTGCTCGGAGATCATGCCGTCAGGATTGCCGAAGCGGCCCCACTGGGTCGAGACGACCACCATCTGGTGGCGCACGCGCAGTTCCCGGGCGACGATGCTCATCACGTCGACATTGCCGCCATGGGAATTGACGATGACGAGCTTGCGAATTCCGGCTTCGGCGACTTTTGTGCCAATTGCGGTCCAGGCCGGGATCAGGATTTCCGGGCCGAAGGATAGGCTGCCCGGGCCATAGACATGTTCGTTGGCCTTGCCGATTTCCTGGGTGGGAAGGACGAGAAAGTCGAGGTCGTCAGGACGCTGGACTTTGAGTTCCGCCAGCATGCCGTTTGCGATGGCGACGTCTGTGGCGATCGGCAGGTGCGGGCCGTGCTGCTCGGTTGAGGCGGTCGGAAGGATGGCGATCGTCGTGTCGGGCGAAAGGTCGGCGAAGTCTGTCGTTGTTAACTCGTTCCAGAAGAATGATCTCACCATCGCCGTGCCCCGCTCGTGTCCGTATCCGTTCGATAGGGCAAAATCGTGGGGCTCGAAAAGCACCATATTGCGCTCGCGGTGATGCCAAATTGCGCTCGCCTTGTCCTCGTCGGTACGGGATCGATGAGGAGTTGCTGACTGATATCGAGCTTGCGAGCCGGGCAACGGTTCCATCGCTGCCGGCCGCAATGCGCGAGGCATCTGGGTGGCAAATCTGGTATAATCTGGTGTATGCGGTCACAGCACTTAAAGAAAAAACATTGAGAGGTCCTTTCTCCCGATGTTTTCATTTTATTTGCCGCGCTGCTTTTCGAAACCTGTCGCTTACTCGATTTCGACGCGCGACTTCTTCTCGTCCCGCTTGTCTTTCTGGAGAAGCCAGGTCAGGAGGTTCGGCTTTTCCTTGGGCTTGGGCGTCGTGCGCTTCTGAGTGACCTTCGGGCGATAGACCTTGACGTCATCGAGTGCGGCGAATTTTTCGCCATATTGCTTCTTGATGGCAGCAACCCGCCCCCAGCTCTTGGCGCGTGAGGCCAGGACCGCAAGCCCGACCACTCCGCCTTCGGTGGCTTCCCATTCGACCGATTGTTCGAAGAGGCGGGAGGCTTCCTTGGTTTCCTTGGTCTCCAGGCGGTGCCAGCCGAGTGCTTGTGCGCCGAGTGCAGATTTCTGCTCGAAGATATAGTCTTCGAAGCTCTTCAGCTCGGCTTCATCCAGCGATAGAGGGCTTTCCTGATCGGTCAGCCCGGCCGAGACGAGCTCGATGTAGATCTTCTTCAATTCCGGCGTCTGCGTCGCATACTGGCGGGCAAGCTGGAGTGCCTCGTCACGATGCTGGAGATTGCGAAGCGTCAGAATGACGCCTTCGACGCTCTTCGGGCTGGTGGTCATGCGGGTTGCGCTGACGAACCAGTGGTAGGAGGCCTCCCAGCTCTGCTGGCCGTAGTAGAACCAGCCGAACAATTCGGCATCGGCGGCGGAGAAGGACCGCTGCACGTAGTCACTGAAGCGCTGCAGTTCTTCCATGGTCAGAGCCGTTGCGGGGCCATTTCCCTGCGCGATTAAACCCATCTTGCGGCGGACGAGGTCGAAGGACACGTCGTCGAATTCGCCCGTGCCATCCGGAAGGATATTGCCAAGGGCGACGAGAGATCGGGTCCCCGCCTCCGGAAGCAGGAGGCTGGCCTTCTGTACCGTCGACAGGCGTTCGATCGGGTCTTCGCAGGTCGTGACAATGTACTTGTAGAGATCGAAAGCCCGGGCGAAGTCCCTTGACTGTGCGAGAGCCTCGGCCGTGATCCACATGGTGTTCATCTCGGCGCAGACCATCAGTTGCGGCGAGCCTTCAGCCAGCGTTACGACCTGGCCCCAGTTGCGTTGAGCGTGCGAGCGCTCCATGAGTTTGCGGGTTTCGGCGAGCGCCAACTTGTCGAGCAGTTCCTGGCTCGGCTTCCAGTTCGGATTTTCGCTCTGCAGCTTGGCCATTTCGGTGCGAACCCGCACGAAGTCCCCGCTGCCGAAGATATCCCAAAGCGGCTGCTCGGAAATGTTTGTCGGTGTGTCGAAGAGGTCCTCCGGTGCGTCCCAATCGGGATAGAGCGTCTTCAGGCGTCGCAGTTCGGCACCAAGACGCTTGAGGTCGCGTGTCTGCGCATAGTAGCGCAGGGCGGTCTCATCGACTTCCGATCGAGAGGCGACCTTTGGCTCTTCTGTCTGCTCACTCAGCCTTGCAATCTGCATCTCGACGCTGTCGCGGGACGCTGCGGGAGCCGCTGGCCGCAGGGTGCTGGCCGCAGCGGGCTGCGCAGCAGGTCTCCTCGCTGCGGTCGTCGTGCTCGATCCGAAGGGGTTCTCTCCCGGGGCCACGTCCCGGATGACCGGTGCTGCCGGTTGCACGGCGGTTGTCGCAGTGGGGCTTACGGCCTCGGGCATGGGTGCGGGCAGGACGACCTGTGCCGGTGCCTGGATGGTCGGCACGACGGCCTGAGGAGCTGCCACGTTGGCCGGAACGACCGGCGGGAGCGCGGGCGCGACCGCTGTGGCCGAGAAGGGTGCGAAGCTCGGCATGGCAGGCTGTATCGCGGCCGGCGCCGAGACATTTGCCATCTGGGCGCCACCTGGGATCACGACCCCCATGGCGGGGTAGTTGTTCACGTTGTCACCGGTGGCCTGGCTGATCGGGATAATGATGCAGGCGCCGAGGAGGAGAGCTTTCTTCAGGGGAAGTCGGTCAAACATGTGGGGTACCTTTCAGCGATCGCCATGAGGCTGAGCACATGGAGCGTGGCGGGGTAATAGTCTTGGGAGCTGAAGTCAGACAGAAGGGCGACGTCGGGACGCCTGCCCAGACTGCATTCGACGAGTGCGGCCACGGCCTGATAGCCGGGGTCGGGCATGGGAGCGATCCGCGTGGCCGTCGCGAGTTCCACGACGGACATGGATGCGGTCCCGAACTGTTTCCAATGCGATGCGAAGACCTCGAGAATGTCTGGATAGTCCCGGGAATACCAGGCGAGGTAGAGCGGAACACGGATGGCGTCGTAACCGAACTGCGACGGGTATCCGCTTGCCGGCCGTGGCATGTCACCGGAGAGGGACAGCCAGTCCGAGGGAAGCCGGGCAGGTCCGAAGCGAGCCTCACGGAGCAGTGTCACGCCACTTTCCATCAAGGCTTTTGACGGAAAACGGTTCGACAGGCGGCCAAGGTCGACAATGGCCGGGAAGATCCAGTAGGCCATGTTCACCACCGGCCCGTCCGATTGTTCATTCGGGCCGAAACCCTGGACGCCCGGCAAGAGCACGAGGCCGTGACCCGTCTTGATGGTCGCCCGGTCGACCACGGCATCTGAAATCCGTCTGGCCTCGCGCTGGAGATCCGGCACGTTCCAGCGTTGGCCTGCGCGCATCAGTGCCCAGGCGATGAGAAGGTCGCCGTCGGTCGCATTATTGCGATCGCTGATCGGTGGTGCCTGTGTCGGATCCCAGCGCCAGGCTGCCAGTCCGTCGTCCCTGACGAAAAGATTGCCTTTCGTCCAAGCCCAGATCCTGTCGAAGCTGTCGCGGTCGTCTGCCGCCTCAGCCATCAGCATGCCGTAACCCTGGCTCTCGCTGTGGCTGATGCCGCCTGCCCGGTTGTCGACCACCCGCCCCTCGTCGGTGAGGAAGTTGTGGCGATAGACCAGCCAGGCACCGGCCGTGATATCGGCCGCGACGTTGTCTTCCTGCTGTGACAGGACCGCAGTCGTGGCGCCCGTGATCAGGGCGCCACTCAGCAGACATGTCAGGATGAAAAGACGTGTTCTCACGATTTGCGTCCCTGCCGGAGGACCACAAAGGTCGCAGCACCGAGGAGGATCGCCACCAGAATTTGGGCGATGGTGAACTCCCGGGCGTTGTTCGAGAACCATCCCGCCACGATCAATCGGCCATTCTGCAAGCTGAGCGGCTTGGTTTCATAAAGGCGCTCATGGCCGGCCATCTTGCGTTCGACCAAGGTGCCGTCACGTTTCAGGGCGTTGACGGACCCAGCGAGACGACCCCAGACATCGGTCTGGGCGAGGCTGCGCATGCTCTCGTTCAAAATGGCCGGGTCACGAACCGCCACGACGGTCCATGCATCCCGTTCGTTGACCAGGCGTTGTGCAAGCAGCATGTCGGCTTCGCCGCTTACCTGATAGACGTCGTCGCCGGAGAGGACGTTGGGATCGTCGACCAGTCCCAATTGGGCTGCCTGGATCCGGACCCGTACCGTGAGGCTCTCATAGAGGTTGTGGACGCCGTCCTTCAGGCGCGCGACGACCGATGTCGGACGTTCGCCCTGCGTCTGGACCGGCGAGCCTTCGATTGAAAGGGCCGGTGCCGCTTCTTCGATGGTTGCGCCCGGTTCCTGGGTCTGATCCTCTTCCAGTGACAGGGCCAGATCGCTGGCGACCGGATTGAGGTCGATGCCGAGGTCGGATCTCAGTTGGCCGGAGAAACCCGAGAAGGTTCCAAATGCGAGCAGGGGGCCCTGGCGATCAAGCGGCCAGCCGGAGCTGACGGATACCGGGTTCACTTCGCGCGAGGCATAGGCCATCTTTGCCAGGAAACTGCCGGCAGCTCCGAGCATTGTCTCGTCCATACCTTCGACATAGAGCGGCGTCGAGCGACCATTGCCGAATTCTGCCTTGCCTGCTGAAACGACCGCGAGATCGGGTGCGTGGCCGATCTGGGCGAAGGCTGGAATGTTCAGCGTGCTGTCGCCCTTGATGAAGAAGCGCGCAGTGGAATTGCCGAGCGTGGCCGGGTCACAGACCGCGTCGGACGCCGTGGACAGTTCCGCCTCGAACTCGATGACGTTGTAGCCGGGTCTCAATTTGTCGAGCGGGATCGGGAGCACCTGGCCGTCGATCCGGCCGGAGCGCGCCTCGCCCAGCCGGATGTTGGCGACGGTGTCGCCATTGGCGCGCACGACCATCTGCGATTCCGGCGAAAGGCCGGCGGCGTATTCAGCGTTCAGCTTCAGGTTCGCCGCGCCATAGTCTCCCGGATAGAAATCGGCCGGCAGGCTGAACGAGATCGACTGCTCGAAATGACGACCAGAGAAGGGGCGAGACACGAAGCCCAGTTCCGCAAGCGAGTTCGCACTGCCGGATTCCAGCAGGCGACCCCGGCGATTGCCGAGCGCGCGTCGGCCCTGTGGCGAGCCGTCCGTGACTTCGGTCTGCGCGCGCAGGGTAAAGTCACGGATTGTCGATGCGAGTTCATCGGCGGTGCGTGCCGCTACGATCATTCGGCTTCTGCCGCTGGCAGCATCGATGTCGAATTGCACCCCGGACTGCTCCGGTGTCACGCCGATCAGGTCACGGACGGTGCCAAACGTGCCAACGACCAGATCGATCCCGGGACCGGATCCGATTTCATTGCCGACTGTCACCACAGGGCGGTCGAAATGACCGAGGATCGAGAGGGCCTGGACGACCGAGAAAGTGCGGTCGATGTCCTCGCCGGCGGCACCTCGGGGGATCAGCCCATTGATCGCGGCATGACCATTCACATCGCGGCTATAGGCCAGGAGCGTCGAGACGTCGCTCGGGTCGTCCTTTGCATTGCGGGTGAAGACGAAACCGCTCAGGGCCGGGTCGATCTGGGTCCAGAGTTCGTATGTCGCCTCGACTGTGCAATCGACGCGATGTGCCTGGTCGAGGAGTATGGTCACGGCGTTGTAACCCGGCTGGAGCAGACCTTTCGGCAGTTCCAGCTCGATCTGGTGGGCATCGCCGGATTTGAGGCTCGCGGTGCCGATGTCGCGGTCATTGACGAAGATGCGCATGGCAGAGCGTTCTGGCGCCACGGAAATCGCCGTCTGCATCGTTAGGATAAGCTTCGCCGATCCCGTCATTTCCGAGGGCAGGACGACGAAGGGATATTCCCGATTGGCGGTTTCACCGGGGAAGAACAGGTCCCGCTTGTCTGCAATCAGACGACGGATCTGGTTCTCTTCCTGGAAATATTCCTTGGTTTCGGTTTGTGGCGTCGCCTGCGGAGCAAGGACGAAGCCGGTCGAAGTGGCGGCGGCCGATGGCGAGGCTGCGAGGAGCAGGCCTGCGGCTGCGAGCCAGGAGAGGTGCTGTCTGGTCATTCTCCGGCCTCCCTGTGGCGGATCAGGGCGGCAGCCAGGGCCGCGCCGGCGAGGGGTTTCAGTCTTTGCGGCTCGGTCTTGTCATCCGGCTTGCCGCCGAGGGCGACGCCGATCGCGGCGAGCGGGCAGGTGATCGCCCAGCGCAGGATGCGCAGGCTTCCTGCAATCATGCTCTTCGGGCGCTGACGGAGCGCACGCTGCTCTCGGACCACCGACATGTCGTGCATCAGGAGTTCCGCGATGATCGGGAAGTGGTGGGGCTCTGCATCGAAGCGGAGCGCGATGGCGCCGTCTTCATCCGGTGAGCCGCCGACGATACTGACCGGGAGGGAGGTCACGAGCAGGTTCGAGGATACGCTGAGCAATTGAAGCCGGCCGTATTCACCCTTGCGGAGCATACGGGAGGAGCCCTGTGCCGGGATCAGCTTGGCGCCTCTGGCCGAGGCTTCGGTGACGGCGCCACGCAGGACGGTTTCACCGAATTGCAGTTCGACGGTGGTGCGCAGCGGCAGTTCGACACCGGCAAGGTCCTGGCTGCGTTCGGTGACGACGCCGAGCGCGCAGCCCGCGATCATCAGGTTCATCCAGTTCCAGGCACCGACGATCAGCAGAAGGCTCGAGATCTCAGGTTCGGTGTTGTAGCGGTACGCTGCAACGAACAGGGTGAAGCAGAGTATGCCGAAGATGATGAAGTAGGGCATCGAGAGTTCGGAAAGCCGGTCCTGCTTCAGCGAGACACCCTTGTCGGTCACCTTGAAGGTCGGGCTTTTCGGCTTGAGCAGCACGCTGACGATGGCCTGAAACAGATAGACCGACTGCACATATTCATAGAGTTCGGAGATCCAAGGCCAGCGCACGCTGCCATAGAGGTAGGTACGCACCATCTCACCCACGATCAGATACATGACCGTATAGGCGAAGAAGTCCTCGAAGGACGCCACGAAGATCTTCATGTCGAACAGGATGAAGAGCAGCGGAGCGACGAAGAAGACCGAGCGGACGAAGGGGAAGAACCAGAAGAGCGAGCTCGAGATGTAGCTCAGGCGCTGCGGCAAAGAGAGGCCGCGCTTGAACAGCGGGTTCTTCAGCATCAGGATCTGGACCATGCCCTGGCACCAGCGCGAGCGCTGACCGACGAAGCTGGCGAAGGTTTCCGGTTGGAGCCCGGAGATCAGCGGCTTGTCGATGTAAAGGCTGTTCCAGCCACGGGCATGGAGCTCGAGTGCGGTTTCGCAGTCCTCTGTGATCGTGATCCCCGAGAAGCCGCCGACCTCTTCGAGCGCCTCACGGCGCAGGACGGCCGCCGAACCGCAGAAGAATGATGCGTTCCAACGGTCCAGACCCTTCTGGATCTTGCCGTAGAACATCTCGTTTTCCGACGGCATGCGGCCGAAGGTTCCGAGGTTGCGCTCGATCGGATCCGGATTCGAAAAGAAGTGGGGGGTCTGTACGAGGAAGAGGCGTTCGTCTTCGGAGAAGTAGCCGACGGTTTCGCGCAGGAAGCTGCGTTCCGGAGCATGATCGGCGTCGAACACCACGACGAGGTCGGCATGGGTACGCCAGAGGGCGGCATTCAGGTTGCCGGCCTTGGCATGAACGTTCTCAGCGCGGGTCATGTAAACAGCTCCGAGATCGCTGCAAAGGTCCTTGAGGATCGCTGCGCGTTCCTTGGCCTTGGCCGCCGATACCGGGTCGTCGCTGTTGCGCTTCTGGTCGGTGCCGCCGTCATCCAGGAGGTAGACGGTGAACTTGTCCGATGGATAGTCCATGGCCTTGGCCGCTGCTACCGTCAGCGCCAGGATCTCCCGGTCCTCGTTATAGGTCGGGATGAACACGTCGACGGTCGGGCTTTCGTCTTCGTCGAGTTGTGGAGCCCTGGGGCGCTCGATCGGATCGGCAACGACGAAGAGGCTGATGCCGAGCATCAGAATGCAATACATCTCAGCCGCGTAGAGAATGATGCCAGGGATGAAGGAATAGAGGTCCTCCAAAGGCGGCAGGGTGCTCGTCGTGCGCCAATAGGCGTATTGCAGGATCACGACGCTCGCCAGCGCGAGGAAGACGTGGCGCCAGAAGCCATCGAGCTTCAGGAGCATGATAACGGCCAGAATCGCAATGACGATGACCGAAAGGTTGAAACGGGCCGAGTGACCGACGGGTTGCGCGATCAGCAGGAACATCGCCACAACGATGGCCAGCCAGGCAGCATAGCGAATGATATCTCGCACGATTTTGGACTCCTCATGAGTTCGATCGTCGATTGCCTACCGGACACCCTTTGAGTATAGGCGCATATCCTCATGCATCTTGGGATTGCACGAAGAGGATTGCGGCAGACAGGTCGGGGGTGTCTGAAGTTAATCTCTGCTTAACCTTAGGTATGGCTCGGCGAGAATGTGAAGTGCCTGCACAGGGTCTGGCGGTGGGTTGTCCGAATCCTGTCGGAGAATGTCGTGATAGTTGCGCTGCAACATACAATTTTAGTCAAAATAGCCAAATAAATACCCAAAAAAGGATGGGATTTTTGATCTATATTGTTCTAATAGCCTTAGAACGGTTGGGAAGTATTGTTTCGAAGTGAATATTGATCAGACTATTGGCTCTCTTTCGCTGTTTATTTATTCAAAATCTGATTTTGATACATTGTGACTGTTTTATGAACATGTAGTGCACATTTTTTATGCAGAACTAAGCTTGGTTGTTAAAATTTCTTTACCAGGAAATGCAGAGGCTGAGGTTGGTTCGAATGACGCGCGTGATCATGATTGTGCTGCGCAGCAATTGCGGAATGTTAGAAATAGCATCTGTTGTAGAGAGCTTGAGATATGCCGGTGAAATCTCCGGAAGCCGCCCCTACGGACTAACGACGTGTGCAGCCGGCTATGAAGCGCTGCAATCAGAGGAGCCGTGGATCCGCCTCAGTGCGGTCTACAACATTGTCAATGCACCACCTGAGGTTGATACTCTCGTCGTGCCCGACGGGGCTACCGTCTCACTGCAGGACCATGATCTCCGCATCATCGAATTTCTTGCCAGGCGCATGCCGACCGTGCGGCGGGTTGCTACCTTCGGCAATGGCGTGCTGTTTGCGGCCGCCGCCGGGATCACCCGTGGACACACCGTGGTAGCCGATGGCGACGTCCAGGGGCGGCTCGCCACGCTCTGTTCGCAAACGATCGTCGAGCCGCATTCCGATGTACACAAGAGCGGGAAGATCTGGACCGCGCGCGGTGCCAGTGCCGGGCTGGCGCTTGCCCTGTCTCTCATCGAAGAAGATCTGGGCCGGGACGTCGCGACAGAGGTTGCCCGTCGCTTCGGCTCTCGTCTTGCGGATGCCGAGATGCGTTATGGTGCCCGCGCAGGACGGATGCCGAGTTTCGACGCGGGCAGTCCGGTCGAGCGCGTGCAGGAATGGGTCACCGCAAACCCTTCCGCCGATCTCAGTGTCGGCAAGCTGGCGGACATGGTCGCGATGAGCGAGAAGACCCTTTCGCGTGCCTTCAAGCAGAAGACCGGACACACGGTCGGCGAATTCGTCTTGTCCGTCCGGCTGCGCTACGCCTGTGAAATGCTGAAGGCAGGCGAGCGCAAGATCAAGGATATTGCTCGGCTCAGTGGACTCGGTAGCCAGGCGAACATGCGGCAACTTTTCATGACACGGTTCGGCTGCTCACCCTCTGCCTACCGGGAGGTGACTGGGGCTGATGTGCAGGAGCGCGCAAGCTCGAACAGGTTTGCAGCAGAACGAGCCGATCGGATGCCGGACCAGGCTCCGGCTATTCTTACCGTGGCTTGAGGTTTAGCCTAGGGCGCAACGGATTCTGTCGCGACGCGAGGCCGCATTGCCGAAGTGCTCGTTCCGTCCCAGATATCAATCGCGATGTCACAACGGGATGGGATGCCGAACATGAGTACCGAGGTTACCGTCTGGTTCGACAGCAGCTGTCCACTCTGCCAACGCGAGATTGCATTGATGCGTCGCCTCGATCGTCGCGGGGCGATCCTGTTCGTGGATGCCTGTGATCCGTCGACGGGCTGCCCTGTCGACCGCTCGGAGATCCTTTCGCGCTTCCATGCGGAGGAGAAAGGCAGGCTTCTGTCAGGGGCGGCTGCTTTCGCCGCGATGTGGCGGGCCATTCCCCTGCTGCGCCCCCTTGGAATCGTCGCCGGCTGGGCACCTCTTGCACCGATCTTCGAGGCAGCCTATCGCGGTTTCCTGCGGATCCGGCCACGACTTCAAAGACTGTTCCGCTGAAGCCCTTGGGGCCGACCTGATCTTCTTTTCACTCAGGCATCGGGATTGCCGTGGCCGTTGAAAGCGGTGCCTCTTCGTCCGAGGCCGTTGCCTGCACCGGTTGGTCCTCATCGGGTTCGATGCGAGAAACGAAGGCTGCCGCCTGCGGGGGAGCCGTGTCGGAAACCGGCGCCGAATAGGCATAGGTGGATGTTGCTTGCTGGAGTGATGTCAGAGCCGGGCCGGCTTGTGCGCCTGCACTGCCCAGCATCAGGCCGCCGAGAAGGTCCGCCAGTATCTCCGGTCGGATGTCGGGGTGGCAGTAGCGGAGGCGGATCGTGATCGGCTCTGCGAGATCGATGGCCGCATTCTTGTCGATGGCCTGCCAGGCATAGACACAGCCGCCGTCATTGCCGAGTTTTCCGGTCGCGGCGCCATAGGGTCCGTAGCTGTTGCGCCTGATGACGGGGTCGATGCCCATGCGGATGCCCGGAAAATCGGTCTGCAGCGCCATGGCGATCTCGTTCCGGCTTGGCCCCCGCTGCCCATCTCGATGCGATGCCGATGCGGCAATGACGCTCAGCCTGTTGTCGCCAGGCACGGTCGTCCTGTTGGCATAGACGATATCCTGTCTGGTGCCACCGTTGCTCATCGTCTGCCGCACGCTGATTGGCGCTTCGCCGAGGCTGCTTAGGCTTGCGCGGGCCAGATTCCCCGACAGCTCGCGATTGCCGGTTTGAGCGGTTCCGGCAGCCGACGTCATTCCGTCGAGAAAAGGATCTTCCACGGTGTTGCAGCCATGAAGCCCGACGAGCGCCAGGATGAGGAAAGTGGATGTCTTCATCGGGTGATCCCCATGCGCTCGTTGATCGCTGCGATGCCGCGGCTGTTGGCTGGATCGGCCATCACCTGGTTGAGCTGGGCAAAAATTGCACGAGATTGTGCGAGATTGCCGAGGTGATAGTGGCTCCAGGCCCGCATCTGACTAATGCCCACGGGTTCCGGCGTCAGCTGAAGGCGGGCGTTCAGCGCCTCGAGGGTCTGACGGTACTGCTTGCGGTCGAAGGTCGTTCGCGCCTTCTGCCAGAGGAGTTCCGCCCGGAGTTCGCGTTCTCGCAGGGGCGTCAGGCTCTGCTGCATCAGCAGGGCTTCGGCGTCGTCGGTCAGGTTGGCGCGGAGAAGCGTCAGGCCCAGTCCGTATGCTGCATCATCCGCCTTGCCGCCGCCTCGGGTCAGACCCTCCGTGAAGGCCTGGCGAGCTTCGGCCAGATGATTGAGCCCGAGCAGGCACCAGCCCTTCGACACTTGAAGGTCCGGCCTGAGTGGGCCTCGTGCTTCGAGCTTCCTCAGGTCGGCAATACAGGCCCCATAGTCCTTCTTCTGCAGGCTGGAGAGGTAGCGTGCCTCGATACCGCTTGGAGCGTCCACCGCTTTGCCGCTCTTGCCCCGGGGTTCGGCTACAGACTTGATTTCGGCGAAGACGGCAGAATAGGCATCCCCATGTCTTGCGCGAAGCTCGCTCATCTCGGCCTTCTGGCCGAGCCGCGTCAGTGAGAGGAGCATCCCCTTCAGGCTGTCAGCCTCGGGCTGCCAGTCGAAGGCCTTGGCGAACCATGCCCGGGCCGGCTCGAATTGGCGAGAATTGTAGGCATACCAACCGAGAAGGCGGGCATGGTCTGCCGATTCCGTCTTCTGGATGGCCTCCGAGTAGCGGGCAACGACACGGTCCTCGATTTTCGCCTTTCCTTCGCCCTTGAAAGCGAATGACAATTGGTCGGCGACGAAGGCGTCTTCCGCATTCAGCAGATCCATATGCTCCGACACGAGGGTAAAGGCTTCGGGCTCCTTGGAGAGATGGATCAGACTGAGTGCGAGGCCACGGACGGCCTCCGCCGTCGGACGATCCGCCATCAGCCGTTCGAACCAGGCGGATGCCTCCTTCGGCTGCTCGATTTTCAGGAGATACCATCCCATCAATGCGAGGTCGTCGGGGGACCCCTCCGTTTCGGCAACCCGCCTGACCGTGGATACGATTTCGTCAGCGGGACGAGGTGCACCCGAGACGCTCGCGGCATAATCCCCGATCTCCCGACGCATCAGGTCGAGTTGCAGGGCTTTCATGCCGAGTGCGAGGTCGGGATCGGCCGACAGGACCTGCATGGCTTCGCGAAGGTCCGCGGCCGGAACGTCTTCGATCGCTTTCTGCAGGGTCATGAGCACCAGCTCATCGGAAAATGCCTTGTCTTGCCCGCGAAACAGGATGCCGCGATAGACGTTGGTCAGGGTGTCGCGCATGTCGTTTGCCCTGTAGGCGTCGATCATCATCCAGAGCAAATCGATTTCCGGCTCCTGCATGGGATCGAGGCCTGCGCCAAGTCGAACGACTGTCGCAAAATCCTTGCTTGAATGGGCCTCTGTGATCATGTTGCGCAGCTTGCGGCGTTCGAGCTTCACGCGAAAATCGTCGGAGGGTTCCCAGCCGGGATTGGCGGCCGCGATCCGGCTGATCTCCTGGTCGATCCCGGCATAGTCGTCACGCTCGTACAGTTGCCAGAGTGTGCTTTCATCCACCTTGTTGCCGGTTTCCGGGGCATAGAGATCTCCGGGAACGACGAAGCTCGGGAATTTCAGCTCGAGGCGACGAGTCTCCGCCTCGACCCGATCGGCTTCGCCGTTCCTCGCATAGTAGTAGAGGGCGGCAAGATCTACGCTATCGGGTCCTAACCCATTTTCAGGCTTCGAAGTCTCGTTGACCGCTGCCGTCGAGGGTGGCGTCATGGTCGACGCGGCCTGACGAACGACCAGCGGCGTCGCCGCAAGCGGCATGGCCAAGACGAATGTGGTGAGGATGGTGCCGGCACACAGTACCGCGGCTCTGCTGTTCTTGTTCATTCGACTGTCCTCACGCCCTTGCGCGGCACCACATAGCCAACCCACCAGCCAAACCCGCCCATCAAGAGGACGACGAGAGCAACGTAGATCAGGAAGTTATCCGAGAGCCAGGCCGCGGCGAGGCGCCTGAGATTGGCGGGGCTCGTGTCGGTAATCGGCAAAAAGCTGTAGGCCTGGGGCTTGCGGTTGACGAGTTCCAGGTCGGAACGGCGGATGACGGACTCCTCGCCTTCGAGTGCTGTCCATGTTCCGGGCCTTGTCAGAGCGGCCACGCCCAGAGACAGGGATGTCTCGTCGGCCGCGCTGACAACTGTCCAGACTGCATCGCTTTCCGGCACGTGAGACTGCCTCAGGCTGATCAAGCGGTCCTGTAATTCAATGCGCACATCGTCGCCGACCTCGCGGTAGGTCAGCCAACGGTTTACCGTGGTTGCCGCCACGGATAGCCAAGCCGTGATCCGGCTCTTCGCGGAGAGCTTTTCCTCGTCGAGTTTCGTCTCTACCTGGAAAGCGTTCAGCAGTGCTTCGGAATCCGACGGCTGGCCCGGATCGCCGATGGACGCCGTGACCAATTCGTCAGTCGGGGGCATATGTAGTCGATGTCCCTTGGGCACCGTCAATGCGGCGCTTTCCGCAACGCCTCCATCGGCGTTCACGACCAGAATGTTCCCCGTCGTCTTTGCCGGGTCCGGGCGGCCTAACTTCAACTCGGCAGCCAAGGGGTGGCCTGCCGAAATCGCCATGTGCGCAAGGATGGTCAGTGCTGAGCCGAGGCGCGCCGGGGTCGGGGCATCGACATAGATGTCGAATGCGCCGGTGCCTGCGAAGGGGAAGGATTTGCCGGCAAAGGCTGCCAAATCCGGCAGCCGTCCAGCGCGTGCCAGTGGCGGGATGGTGACGGTCGTCTCCTGCAGCATCAGGAAACGGGAGCGGCTTTCCTCGCGTGCCGCCGGATCGCAGGCGAGATCGCTTGCCGTCGGCAGTTCCGCAAGGATGCGGACATGATTGACGCCTGGGTGGAAGGCGCGCAGCGGCAATTCGAGGGGTTTGTTCTCCAGCCTTGCGCCTTCCGGGTCGTGCAGCATCTGGCTTGCTGCGGCGCGCTCGTTGACGCGGACAAGGATCTGGGTGCCTGCAGCAAGGCCTGGTGCCGTCGCCGCATTCAGATGGAGGTCCACCGTTGCGTAGTCCCCGGGATAGAAATCTGCCGGCATGACCACATCAAAAGTAGTCTGGAACAGGCGTCCCGAAAAGGGGGCCGTCTTATAGCCCACCACGGACAGTTCATGTGTCCCCGGCTGCGACCCGTCCACGATGCTGCGCGCGTCCGCCAGCTTGTTCGCCCGGATCAGAGGTTGAAGCGGACCGTTCACGGCGGCAAGCAGCAATGCCTGTGCCTCGGTCTTGCCGGATGCGCGCATGGTGACGGCATAACGTCCGGCATCACCCTGGCGCACTGAAAGTCCGCGGGGCGCGCCGGCCAGAGCGTCGTGGGCAGCCTGTGGCAGTTCGGGATTGCCCAAGTCTCCGACATAAAGGTCGATACCCGGACCCGTTCCGACGAGCTCGCCTGTGCTGACGATGATGTCGTTGCGCCCGAGGACCAGAGCCAGGGTCTGCATGAGCGCGAGACTATCCCGCAGAGCGGTGCTTGACGCCTCCGGTTTCGCGATCAGGCGGATCTCCGTTGCGGCATCCGCGTTGCGGCCGACCGAAAGCAGGCTCGCGAGATCGCCATCCTCTGCCGGGACACTAGCCACGAAGCCGCTCACGAGCGGATCAAACTGGCTCCACAATTCATAGGTTGCATCGATACTGCAATCGACGCGGTGATGCTGGCGAGCGCGGATCCGAACACTGTTCCAGCCTGCGACGAGGTCTTTGGCTGCGACAGGCACGTCATGTGTTGTCGGACCCTGCGGCGAGCGGATCGGAAAACTCGAAAGCGGCTGGCCGTTCAGCTCGACGTCGACGGTGCCGTCATCGGGCAGGACCGAGACTGCATTCGTGTAGCTGAGGCGCAATGCACCGCCTGTCGCCGCTTGGTCGGGCGACAGGTAGAAGGTGAGCTCACGGACGGCATCTTCGCCCTCCAGCCGCATGTCGCTCCCCGACTGGCGAAACGACAGGAGCTGGGATTGTTCGCCTGACATCGGAGCGGTGGTGCTGAGAGAGGTTGTCGCTGGCGTCAGCTCGCTCGCGGCTGTCGAAATGTTCGGTACTGCCAGAAGGAGTGCGGTTGCCGTGGACAAGAGAACGGTCAGATTTCGCTTACGCATAGGCCGTTCCTCTCGATGTCGCCGAGACGGCTGCGGGCGCGTCGAGGCGTATGCCGGGAGTACGGACGACCATGGGAGCATCCGGATGCGAGATTTCCGTAGTCTCCCGCACCAGGCGGAGCGCATAGGTGAAGGCGCGCAGCGTCTCGGTCATGGTCCACACGGCAAACCGGATCGTGCCGGTGAAGAAGCCCTTGTGCTTCTGGACACGGTTCCAACGATCCTGCAGCGGCTGCTGGTCGCAATACATCATCTCGGCAATGGCGACGAAGGTCTCGGGCGTTCTTTCGGCGAAGGCAAAGCCGAAGTTCGTTTCGTCCGGACGTCGGATCACGCTTCGGCAGATCAGCGGGACCTCCATGCTGCGCCCGTGACGACGGACTTCGATGACGGCCTCATGTCCCTTCTCTATCCCGTCGACCGGTTTGCCGTCGATGAACTGGAGGGCAAGGCCACCGCTCGATACGTCACCGATGATGACGGCGTGGCCAGTGCCCGCGAGATGCAGGATCGCGTGGCGGCGGACATTGAGGCGCTGGTTGCGTCGGCGCTCCCGGCGCTCGGAGACCGACCCCAAGGCCGCACCGGCGACACCCATGTTGATGATGTTCCAGCCGGCGACGATCAACAGCAGTTCCGACGGCATCGCCTCGGTGGTGTAGCGCCAGATGGCGTAGCAGGTGGCGGCAAGCAGAAGAAAGAAGATCAGGAAATACGGTCGGGCGAGGGGAGACAGCTTGCTCTCGTCGAGTGTCTGTCCCTTCGACGTGACGTTGAAGGTCGGCTTGCGCGGGTTGCGAACGACGCTCAGGATCGCGCCGAAGAGCATGACTGATTGCACATACTCATAGAGTTCCGACACCCAGGGCCAACGGACGCGACCGAAAAGGTAGCTCTGCATGGCGAAGGAAGAGATGAGGTAGGTGACCGAATAGCATAGGAATTCGGTGATGTTGGCTTCGAAGATTTGCAGTGAGAAGAAGATGTAGAGCAACGGCGAGAACATGAATGTCAGCCGTGTCAGCGGAAAGAGCCAGAAGAGGTTCGTTCCGGCGTAGCAGATACGCTGCGCCGTGGTCAGGCCGCGTTGCAGGAAGGGACGGTTGAGCGTCAGGATTTGCAGCATGCCTTGCGCCCAACGGACGCGCTGGCCGATGAAGGAGACGAGGGTCTCGGGCTGCAGGCCGGCGATCAGCGGCTTGTCGACATAGAGGCTGTGCCAGCCGCGGCGATGCAGGGCCAGAGCGCTTTCGCAATCTTCGGTGATGGACTGGCCTGAAAAGCCGTCGGTTTCCTTCAGCGCCTTGCGGCGCAGAACGGCTGCGGAACCGCAGAAAAAGGAGGCATTCCATTTGTCCAAGCCGCGTTGCACGACGGAGTAGAACATCTCGTTCTCCGACGGCATCTTGCCAAAAGTCTGGAGGTTCTTTTCCAGCGGATCCGGATTGAGGAAGTAGTGGGGAGTCTGAACCAGGAAGAGCTTCTCGTCATCAGAGAAGTAGCCGATCGTTTCATTGAGGAATTCGCGCACTGGCGCGTGATCGGCATCAAAGACGACGACTAGTTCGCCTGAGGATATCCCCAGCCCGGCATTGAGATTGCCGGCTTTGGCATGGCTGTTTTCCGCACGGGCATGGTAGCGCACGCCAAGGGCTGCTGCGAGTGCCTGCAGTTCCTCGCGACGACGACGGGCGGCGATCGCGGCGCGAGGGTCGGACTGGTTGCATTTGGCGTCCGTGCCGCCGTCGTCCAGAAGATAGACGGTCAGCTTGTCGGCCGGATAGTTCATCGACTTTGCGGCTGCGAGTGTCAGGGCAAGAAGGTCCGCGGATTCGTTGTAGGACGGAACGAAGACGTCGACGGTCGGCTTCTCACTATCTGGCAGGCGCGGTGCAGGCTTGCGCTGAAGGGGATCGGCAACAATGAAGAAATTGATCGCCAGCATCACCAGGCAATACATTTCCGCCGCATAGAGAATGATGCCGGGAATGAAGTTCAATGGTTCGTGGATATCCGGCAGCGTCTCTGTCGTGCGCCAGAAGGCGTAGCGCAGGGCGAGGACCGCAGAGAAGACGAAGGTCATCAGACGGAAAGTCTTGTTCTGCGGGCGCATCATGAACAGGAGCATCAGCCCCAGTATGGCGAGGCTCAGAACGAGCTGCGCCTGAAGGCTGATTGGCAGCCACAGCAGGAATACACCAAGAAGGCCCGCGAAAATCGCGGGCAACGCAACGCACATCATGTGCCAAACCCCATGTTTCACCCCACCGCAGCTTCATCTGCGGCGATCCCCCAAAAGGAACACCCGGCAAATAGGGGGTTATTTCTTAGCAAATTGATAAGGCCTCCAAGCTGTTCAGCCCTTCGAATGCACGATTCGGTTCTCATGGTCCCTGAGTTAAGTGATTGATTTGTAGTGTTGTATTTAAGCTTTCCATCAGAGTTTTCGGATGAACGAATTGTTGAAAGTCCTAAACCTGATCTAATCGAGATGGTTGATGTGGTGTTAATATTGGGTGCTTGCAGACAACTCTGCTCCGGGGCGGCACAGCTTTTGGTGGGCGACGGTCGGCCCTGCGCGTCCATGCCGTTTGCAATCACGTTTCCGCCCCGTCTTTTGTGCTTCGGCAGGCACTTGAGGTGTGATTGGTTTCCAATAGCGGTCTCGTCGGTGACGTGCCAGACTTCGCCGCTCTGATGAGCCTGCCTGTGAGACTTGGCTGTTTCCCAAGCCCGGCTACGGATATCCGTGGCGATAGGCATAATCCTGAAACAATTGGCGGAGCATCGGTGCCTGCATGGCAGTAAGCCCGGCGTTGTTGCTCTTCAGCTCTTAGACGAAGGTTGATCTCTCCACGTCTGCGCCCCGATGATACAGAGTGTTATCGGACTTGTACCGACAACCAGGAGGGTTTCCATGATATCCGCCGCTGCGAAAGCGGCAGAGTTGGGGGCAGATAAGATTGCCTCGATGGATGGGAGCTAATTCGACATCGCGGATGGCCTGTTCAGTACAAACCGAACGGGTTGATTGTTTCAAGCCAGCATTCACGGAGGAGGGAATAATGGCAACTACGGAATTGAACGTCGGGGACCGTTCGCGGCCCATGACGGCGGAGGAGCGAAAGGTTATCATCGCCTCGTCCGCCGGCACCATTTTTGAATGGTACGATTTCTATCTCTACGGCTCGCTGGCAGCGATCATCGGCGCGCAGTTCTTTACGGCGTTTCCCGAAGCAACGCGTAACGTATTCGCACTTCTGGCATTCGCGGCGGGCTTCATTGTGCGCCCGTTCGGCGCACTGGTGTTCGGTGCGCTCGGCGACCTCATCGGCCGCAAGTACACCTTCCTCATGACCATCCTGATCATGGGTTTCTCGACCTTCCTGGTCGGTCTCCTGCCGACCTACAACAGCTGGGGTGCAGCAGCACCGATCATCCTGATCATCCTGCGCATGGCCCAGGGCCTGGCGCTGGGTGGTGAGTATGGCGGTGCGGCGGTCTATGTCGCCGAGCATGCGCCGTCTAATCAGCGCGGCTACTTCACTGCCTTCATCCAGACCACGGCGACGCTCGGGCTCCTGCTCTCGCTGATCGTGATCCTTTCTGTGCAGAGCTACGTCAACGCCAACTGGGATCCGACTCCGGTTCTCGACGCGGCCGGTGCTGCCGTCATGAACCCGGATGGCACGGCCAAGATGATCAAGGCCTTCGACCTCTGGGGCTGGCGCGTTCCATTCCTCGGCTCGATCGTGCTCCTGGCAATCTCGCTCTACATCCGCCTGCAGATGAACGAATCACCCGCCTTCAAGAAGATGAAGGAAGAGGGTGCGGCATCCAAGGCACCGCTGCGCGAGGCCTTCGGCACATGGAAGAACGGCAAGATCGCTCTGATCGCCCTGTTCGGTCTCGTCGCCGGTCAGGCCGTCGTCTGGTACTCCGGTCAGTTCTACGCTCTGTTCTTCATGCAGAACGTCATCAAGGTCGACAGCTTCACGGCCAACGTCATGGTTGCCTGGTCGCTGATCCTCGGCACCGGCGGCTTCCTGTTCTTCGGTTCGCTGTCGGACAGAATCGGTCGTAAGCCGATCATTCTGGCAGGCTGCCTGATTGCGGCTCTCACCTACAACTTCGTCTTCCCGCTGCTGACACAGACGGCCAACCCGGCCCTCTACGCTGCTCACCAGACCCCGGTCACGGTGACGGCTTCTCCGAACGATTGCTCGTTCCAGTTCAACCCGACGGGGACTGCCAAGTTTACCTCGTCTTGCGACATCGCCAAGTCGACGCTTGCCCGCACCTCGGTCAACTACGAGACGATCGAAGATCCGGCAGCAACCGTCGCCCAGGTCAAGGTCGGCGATACCGTCATCGCTTCCTACGACGCAACGACACTGTCGGGCGACGCTGCCAAGGCCACGCCTGCTGCCTTCACCAAGTCGGTCAACGACGCACTGACGGCTGCCGGTTACCCGCTGGTTGCTGAAAACAACACCAGTGTCGTGAGGGCTCAGCACTTCTTCGATATCTTCAGCGGCCAGAAGATTACGGTCATCCTGATCCTGACCTACCTGATCATCCTGGTCACCATGGTGTACGGCCCGATTGCCGCGATGCTCGTCGAACTCTATCCGACCCGCATCCGCTATTCCGGCCTGTCGCTGCCTTACCACATCGGCAACGGCTGGTTCGGTGGTCTGATGCCGGCAACCGCCTTCGCGATCTCGGCCCAGACCGGCAACGTCTATGGCGGCCTGTGGTACCCGATCATCATCGCGGGTGCGACCGTCGTCATCGGTGCCCTTCTGGTCCCGGGCAATACGCACAAGAAGGACATCTTCAAGGACTGATCTTCGACAGACAGTCTTGAAGTTCCAGGACAGGCCGGCGTCTCGCCGGCCTGTTTTCGTTGGAAGAGGGGGCAGTGACGTCACGACCTCCGGTCCCAGCCTGCCGAAGCACGTATTGTTCGCCAGTCAAGTTCTTCGATCGGGTTGCCGTATCGTGTACCCGTCCTGCGGCAATGCGTCGAAGGACTGTGTCCCAACGCGGCCCTCAAGAGAGCAGTCGCTACAGATTCGGCGCGGTTTATCCCTCCGCTTGCCGTAAATGGTTTCCGATACGGGGATCGCCTGCAGCGAGCCCGTATCGCCCTGTAGTGGCCGTCAGATGGGGAGAATCTAGCGACGCGCTTTTTCGAATGCCGTCCAGGCTGCAAGCAATACGGCGAGGATCAGCGCGTTGCTCACGACGCCGAGGCCAATCGCCTCGAAGCGGTTGACCGTCGATGCAGCGGCGGTCGTCAAGGGAATGAGGATGGCGATGAAAACCACGCCCATGGCAAGCGGCATCCACAGACCCATGTTTGCCCTCGTCCGCAATGCCGTCAGCAGCAGGAAGAAGATCAACCCGATCCGAAATGGATCGATCAGTTGAGAAAAGACGATGTTCTCCATGCCTGCCTCTCTACGGTGCAATATCCGACTTCTGGACCGCGGCATTGACGTGCCTAGGCTGTCAGAGGTTATGCGGCTTGATCTGCTCCGTCTAGCCTAAGGTTATGAAAAAATGCTATAATTTTACTTTTGTCGCTTGGTCTGGCTGCCGTTTAGATCGACGCCTCCGATTGCGCGGGGGGCGGGCGGTCGGATCGAATTGCGGTTTATCCTCCGTTTAGACGGCGTGCTGTCGAGCAGGTTCGCCATCAGGGACACGTTTGCGGCTAAAAGGATAGGATAGGCTTGCCAATCTCTAGCCTCCCCGCGGTGCCGGTGACAGGTGGGTGACAGGTTCAGCTGCTAGGCGTATGGTCACATCGTTCCGTGGAGGCGGGGCAGATGGGACATGGGAGGAGCAGGCCAAGCCTGAAGCGGTTGTATCCGCAGTGAGCAAACCTGCGTTCTCCCCACAGATCAGTTGAAAGCGGCAAGAGCCGCATTGATGGTGGAGGACTATCTTGAAACACTTTTTCCTGGCTACTTTTCTCGCTGGCGCATTGGCTCTTCCGGCCGCCGCTGCCGACTACACGATCATCGCTCCGGCAGCGCCTGGCGGCGGCTGGGACCAGACCGCTCGCTCGCTGCAGGCGGTCCTGCAGTCTGAAGGCATTTCCGGCAATGTTCAGGTCGTGAACGTCCCCGGCGCCGGCGGCACCATCGGTCTCGCCCAGTTCGCCAGCCAGCAGAATGCTAACCCGAATGCCCTGATCGTCGGTGGCTATGTCATGGTCGGCGCCATCCTGACGAACCAGTCGCCGGTCACGCTCGCCGACGTCACGCCGATTGCGCGCCTCACCGGTGAATATGAGGCCATCGTCGTTCCGGCCAATTCCGAGATCCAGAACATCGGCCAGCTGGTCGAGAAGCTGAAGGCGGATCCGGGCTCCGTTTCCTGGGCCGGTGGTTCTGCCGGTGGCACCGACCATATTGGTGCTGGTCTCATTGCCAAGGCTGCCGGCGTCGATCCGACGAAGATCAACTACATCGCCTATTCGGGCGGCGGTGAAGCGCTTGCCGCCATCCTCGGCGGGCAGGTGACCGTCGGCATCTCCAGCTACGGCGAATTCCAGGCCCAGGTTGCTGCCGGCACCCTGCGTCTGCTCGCTGTTTCCAGCGCCGAGCGTATCGAAGGTGCGGATGCCCCGACGCTCAAGGAAAGCGGTCTCGATGTCGTGCTGCAGAACTGGCGTATGGTGGCTGCCGCTCCGGGCCTGACCGACGAACAGAAGGCGGCCGTCACGGCGGATGTCGAGAAGCTTGCGAAGTCGGCTGGCTGGCAAGAAACGCTGAAGACCAAGAACTGGCAGGACACTTATCTCGTCGGCGCTGCCTTCGAAGAGCAGCTCGCCAAGGACATTGCTGCCACTGAAGCGATCCTCAAAGACATCGGTCTGGTGAAATGAGCATGGAAGAGCGTTCTTCCGAGCAACGCACGCGCCGCCCCGATTGGGCGGCGCTGGCCATCGCGGTAGTTATGTTCGCGATCGCCGGCCTGATCTTCTACGATGTCGCTCGTCTGCAGGGTGGCAATCTCTATTCCGGGATTGGCCCTGCCACCGTGCCGAAGGGGATCGCCATCGGTCTGATCGGGCTTGCCGTCTGGACGGTCTTTGCCGCCTTGCGTCGGGATTTCCCAGAGCGCGAGCACCAGGAGCTTCCGCCGGTCCTGTTCATCGTCGCGGGTCTCGCCGCGCAGATGCTGCTCCTGAAGACTGTCGGATTTTCGATTGCGACCGGTGTCCTGTTTGCCTTGACGGCCGCAGGGTTCGGCAAGAAGAAATTCTGGATCTCGCTGCCTGCGGGCATCGCGCTCTCCTTCGTCGTGTGGATCGTTTTCGCGCGCTTCCTGCAACTGTCCTTGCCAGCCGGCCCACTCGAACGGCTGTTCTTCTGAGGGGAACCCCGTGAATACGTTTGATTTCCTTCTTCAGGGTCTGGCGATTGCCGCCCAGCCCATCAACCTTTTTTATGCGCTGATCGGTGTCACGCTCGGGACCCTTGTCGGCGTCCTGCCGGGCATCGGCCCGGCGCTGACCGTCGCGCTCCTGCTGCCCGTGACGTATCAGCTCGATCCTGCGGGCTCGCTGATCATGTTCGCCGGCATCTATTACGGCGGCATGTATGGCGGCTCGACCACGTCGATCCTGCTCAATACGCCCGGCGAAAGCGCCTCCATTGTCACAGCGCTGGAGGGCAACAAGATGGCCCGCGCTGGCCGTGGCGGCCCGGCACTTGCGACGGCCGCCATCGGGTCCTTCGTCGCCGGCTTGCTGGCCACGATCTCTCTCGCCTTCATCGCCCCGTTTGTCGTCAAATTCGCCCTGTCTTTCGGGCCGCGTGAATACTTCGCGCTGATGGTGCTGGCCTTTGTCACGGTCTCGGCTGCCTTCGGCGATTCCACGTTGCGCGGGCTGACGGCGCTTTTTGTCGGTCTTGCCTTCTCGATCGTTGGTATCGACCAACTCACGGGTCAGACTCGTCTGAGTTTCGGTGTTCCGGATCTTCTCGACGGTCTTGAAGTGACGACGCTCGCGGTTGCGATGTTTGCCATCGGGGAGACGCTCTACGTCGCCGCGCAAGGCGCCCGGGCTCCTGAGAAGGTCGAGGCAGTGCGTGGTTCGCTCTGGATGAACAAGTCTGACTGGAAGCGCTCCTGGAAGCCCTGGCTGCGGGGCACGGCGATCGGCTTTCCGATCGGTGCCATGCCGGCGGGCGGTGCCGATGTATCCAGCTTCCTGTCCTACTCCGCGGAAAAAAGCTTCTCCAAGCATCCCGAGGAATTCGGCCATGGTGCGATCGAGGGTGTCGCGGGACCGGAAGCTGCCAACAATGCTTCGGCCGCCGGTACGCTCGTTCCCCTGCTGACACTCGGTCTGCCGACGACGGCGACGGCTGCGATCATGCTTGCAGGCTTCCAGCAGTTCGGCCTCCAGCCGGGTCCCTTGTTGTTCGCCACCAATCCGCAGCTCGTCTGGGGCCTGATTGCCTCGCTGTTGATCGCCAACTTCATGCTTCTGGTGCTGAACCTGCCACTGATCGGTCTCTGGGTGCGCCTGCTGACCATTCCGAAGCCGTGGCTCTATTCGGGGATACTAGTCTTTGCGACCCTCGGGACGATCGGTGCCAATCCGTCCGTGTTCGAGCTCGGACTGCTGCTCACCTTCGGCGTGCTCGGCTATATCATGCGTGTCTTCGGTTATCCGATCGCACCTGTCATCGTCGGTCTGATCCTTGGGCCCATGGCCGAGCAGCAGCTTCGCCGTGCTCTGTCGATCAGTCAGGGGGACCCGACGGTCCTCGTCACCTCTCCGATTGCTGCCGTGCTGCTGATCCTTGCAGCGGTTGCACTCTTCGTGCCGTTGATCCTTCGGGCGCGCGGCAAGGGCCAGGTCCTGGCTCAGGTTGCGGGCAGCGAGGACTGAGCAGTATGGCCATCCGCCGATGCAGGGTCTCGTTAACGTGCCCTGCATCGGTTGCATGGCTGGCGTGAGTTTCCATCCATTGTGCTTTTACCGCCGGAGGCCCATCTTCTGCTTGCAAACAAAGAAAGCGAGCAAAGAAATGTCTAGCCTCCGTAAGTCCATCCAGCAGGGTTTCCTCGGTCGTGCGATCGCCGTCATGGGCGCAGCAAGCTCCGCAGCGGCCGCTGTCGAAGGACACCGTCGTCCGAAGGATCATCACCTGAAGACGCTCGGCATCAACCCGGCTGATTTCCCGCGTTACTAATCCCGAAAGGGAAGACTGCCGGGCGCTCCTCGGAGCGCCATCCGATACGATTGAACGGGCCGCGAGGCCCGTTTTGCGTTTGGTTTCTTCAGTGGCGGCAGCCGTTGGCGGCGCCGTGTCATCGACTTATGTGTTCAGCCGATCACTTGCTGCACTCAACGCGATGCTTACGCCACCCGGCAGCCACTGGAAATCGATGCTGCCGCCCAGTTGATGTGTCGCGCTCGTGCGCGCGAGCTTGCTGCCAAAACCTTCCAGCGTCGGCGCCGTAATCTGAGATTGAGATCGTGCGACCATTTCCCGCCATTGCAGATTGAACGAGGATCCGTCCATATGCCATGTCACATCAAGGCGACCATCGGCATCGCGGAACGGCCCGTATTTCGCAGCATTTGTGGCAAGCTCGTGGAATATCAGGGCGAAGCTTGTCGAAGCATGGGGGCCGATCTGCAGATCTGGTCCGGCAAGGGAAAGCTGGGCTGCCCGATCGGCAAGGTGCGGCGAAAGGATTTCCTCGATCAACAATCGGAAAGGCACCGTCTCGCCTTGGTGAGAACCTGAGCTGATGGCGGGCTGGATGAGTTGGTGAGCCTTTGACAGAGCCTGAAGGCGGCCATGCAGGGCCTCGGCCATCGCCGGAACCGATGGCGAGGAGCGGGCCGTCATCGTGATCATGCCGGCGGTGATGGCGAACAGGTTCTTCACGCGGTGATTGAGTTCACGCAGCAGAAGCTGGCGCTCTTCCTCGGCCACCTTGAGGTCGTGGATGTCGGTGCAGGTTCCGTACCAGCGAGTGATCTTGCCGCTTTCGTCCCGCACGCACTGGGCACGTCCGATCACCCAGCGATAATCACCGGAACGATGATGATGCAGTCGATACTCAACGTGATAGGGCTCGCCGGTCGCCAGGCTGTGCTGCCATCGCCTCCAAGTCTCCGCCCGGTCCTCCGGGTGGAAAACCTTGTCCCATTCCGCGCCGTCGGTCCGCCCTGCCGGCACGCCGGTGTATTCGTACCAACGCTGGTTGAAGTAGTCGTGGTAGCCGTCCGGCCTCGTGGACCAGATCATCTGGTCGATCGAGTTGACGATGGCCTCGAAGCGCTGCTCGCTTTCCCTCAGGGCCACCATGGCGGTGGCGGCTTCCGTCACATCAGAGGCTTGGACGAATATCCCTACCCGTCCGCCGGTGGAGTCCGTAATCGGCTGGAAGACGAAGTCAACGTGGCGCATCTGACGCTCGCCACTCGGTAGCACAAACTCCACCGGGACTGCCTTGCCCTGATAGGGCTCGCCGTTTGAATAGACACGATCCAAGAGATCGACAAAACCCTGTGTCTGGATTTCGGGCAGTGCCTCTGAAACGGGTTTCCCAACGAGCTCGGTCCGCTGCACCAGGGCCTCGTAAGCCGGGTTCACAAGTTTGAAGACATGCGATGGACCTTCGAGAATGGCGATCGCCGCTGGTGCCTGTGCGAAGAGGCGGCCCAGACGCGCGATCTCCTCCTGCGCCTGGCGTTTTGCCAACACGGCTGCGGTCGTTTCGTTTCCCTGGTTGAAGATTCCGACAATTTCACCGTGTTCGTCACGGATGCTCGTCAGACTATAATTCCAATAGCTTTCGCTCGGGACGCCATTGCGCTCCATCATCAGGAGTTGATCGTAGGTCGAGATCCCCTTGCCGGTCTTCATCACTTCGAGGAATTGTGGTCCGACCACGTCCCAAATATCCGACCATACCTCTGCCGCCGGTCTGCCGAGAGCCCAGGGATGGCGGCCGGCGGGAATGGGAGCCCAGCTGTCATTATACAGGAGGCGCAATTCAGGTCCCCAGTAGATCGCCGTGGGGAATGTGGAGTTGAGGCAGATGGAGAGTGCGGAACGCAGGACAGCCGGCCACGTTTCCAATGGACCCAGGCCGTCGGACCAATCGCGATTGCGGATCAACTCCGCCATCTCGCCGCCATTTTTTAAAAAGCCGGGGGTGGCGTTTCGTTGCTCGTCGGTGGACATCAAGTTCCTGCTGCGTAGAGCTGCACTTCGGCTTTTCATAAATGAGATAGGGCAAATACAGGGCCAAGTCCATTCCGTATTGTTGCATGGCTTGATGGCGTCCCATTTTGCATTCAGATAGGAAATCCAAGTAGAAAACTTGATGCACGCATGGAACTTTTCTCGTGCGGCATCATTTTACGGGCGGCCTGATTCAGGACAGTGTGTGAATGACCGAACCAAAATCTTCGCGACGGGGCGCCCAGGATGCCGGCGACCGGCTTCTTGCTTCGCATCTGGCGGAAGATCCCTTCCCCGCAGCCTTCAAGGCAACGCGGATGCCGATGCTGATCACCGATCCGCGGCAGGCAGACAATCCGATCATCTTCTGCAATCAGGCCTTCATGACGTTGACGGGTTATTCCGCTGACGAACTTATCGGACGCAATTGCCGATTGTTGCAGGGTCCCGATACCGATCCCGACGCTGTGAGCCGACTGCGCGACGCGGTCGCGGCGGCGGAGGATGTTGCGCTGGATATCCTCAATTATCGCAAGGATGGCACGCCGTTCTGGAACGCCCTCTTTGTCAGTCCGGTTCGTAATGCCGATGGCGACGTGATCTACTTTTTCGCCTCACAGCTCGACTTCACCACGATCAAGAGCAAGGAACTCGAACTCGCCGAGGCTCGCAATTCGGCTGAGGAGGAGGTCGCACGACGGACGCATGATCTCTCCGAGGCGCTGAAGGCAAAGACGATTTTGGTCCACGAAGTGGATCACCGCGTGAAGAACAACCTGCTCACCATTGCTTCCATCGTAAAGCTGCAGGCGCGCATGTCGGACAACGATGTGGTCAAGCAAACGCTGTTTTCGGTGCTCAACCGGGTCGAGGCTCTGAGTACGGTCCAACGCAAGCTTTTCACCAGCAGCGACCTTGGGAGGTTCGACGTTTCGGATTTTGCCAAGGACCTGATCGAGGATCTGGTCGGCGCGATCAAGCGCGACGACATACGCGTGAGCACCGATCTCTCTCCTGTGCTGGTCCCGGCCGTCAAGGCTTCCCCACTCGCCCTGATTATCAACGAGCTGGTACTGGATGCTGCCCGGCGAGGATTGAGCGATGGCGGCGGGGAGATTCATCTTCAAGTGAAGCGCACGAACGGGCATTTCATCATTCGCGTCACCGATACGACGACACCTGTTGACGTCAACCCGGATGACGAGGCCTTCGGGAAATTGATGCTGGATACATGTGCCAGACAATTGGGTGCTGAAATCCGCCGTGAGGTGAATGGCCATCGTACCGATGTGCTGGTGACAATGTTGGTAGAAGAGAAAAAGGACACGGACAGTTGAATATCATGATCGTCGAAGATGAGGCGTTGCTGGCCCTTGAGCTGGAACTCGAGGTGGAATCGGCCGGGCATGTCGTTATCGGGACGGCAGCTTCTCGTAAGGCGGCATTCGACATCATCGACGAGACTGGTCCGGACTTCGCCTTCGTGGACGTGCACCTCAGTGACGGACCCTCGGGGATAGATATCGGACGGCGGCTCGCCGAGCGCAGCATTCCCTTTGTATTCGTTACGGGCAATGTGAAGCGGATCCCGGAAGATTTCGTCGGAGCGATCGGTGCGATCGAGAAGCCATATACGATGAACGGCCTTCAGAATGCGTTGAACTATATCGCCGCCACTGTCGCGGGCGGGGACTCGGCAACGCCGCCCCCAGGTCTCATTCTGCCCGAGCGCGTGTCAGCGTCCTAAAGTCAGAAGGATACCAATTCGCACTGACGACGTGGGCCGCCCCCATACGGCTGGTAAGAATTGTCTACCATACGGTAGGAGCGATAGCGGTCCATGCAGGCCTGCGCATGACCGACGGAGTGAGCGTCCACGTAAGTGGGCTCGTCGTTCGCTGCAATCACCTCGCCCTCGTCGCCTTCCCACTGCGGGGCCAAGCCGGTCAGGTAGGGCGATACACAGTCGCGAACCTCTCCGCTGAAGGTGAGATAGGTGTTGGAGGCGACGTCGTAGGAACGATAGCGCGACTCGCACCAGGGGACGTGCTGAGCCGGCATCATGCTTTCGCTCATATCTGTAGGCAGGTCCGAGACGGCGCTCGTGGCAACGAGATCAATTCCGCCGACCGTTGTATCCGTCACCTGCGCGATAGAGGCAATGTTTTCAGCCGGCTCGGGGTCCGTCATCACCACATTGCTCGCATAGCGCGGCGGCAAGCGCTCGAGATCCTGTTGGTCGCGATTAACCCTCACCGGCTCCGAAGTCCAGAGATCGGCGATGTCGAGGCCGGTGAAATGGTGCTGCTCTTCCTTTGGCGAAAGGGCTGCCGAAGCCACCACCACGCCGCCGATCACCATACCGACCGAGAGGGCCGAAGCTGCAAGCAGTTCCAGAACGGGTTTCATCGGGATCTCCCTCTGTCATGTGTTGACAGGAGAATGAAAATCTCCGCAGACGGTTCCCTCTGAAGCTGCTTCCACGCTTGATTTTATAGATCTTTTGGTACACGCGCCGTCAGTGGTTATGCCGCGGCGGTGTCTTCGAGATCTGCCTGAAATTCTCCGCGTCGCGAATGGTGGCGCCGTCGGCAAGTTGGGTGACTGTCTGTCGATAGAGCCTTTGCCACGGGGTTGCGTCGGCGGGGACCTTCGGGATCCCTTCGGACTTTCTGCGTGCGATCTCGGCTTCATCGACGAGCATGTCGCAGAGCCCCTTGTTGAGGTCGATGCGGATGATGTCACCGGTTCGCACCCAGGCGAGACCGCCTCCAGCGGCACTTTCGGGCGAGGCGTTGAGTATGGATGGGCTGTCTGCCGTGCCCGACTGACGACCGTCGCCGATCGTGGGAAGGCTCAGGATGCCGCGTTTGATCAAATGATCCGGCGGCTGCATGTTGACCACTTCGGCCGATCCGGGCCAGCCGAGCGGGCCGGCGCCACGGATCACCAGCACGCAGTTCTCGTCGATGTCGAGACCGGGGTCATTGATGCGGCTGTGGTAGTCCTCGGAACCGTCGAAAACGATCGCGCGCCCCTCGAATATGCCCTCGCGGCCCTTTTCCTGAAGATAACGCAGGCGAAAACCTTCCGAGATCACGCTCGTCTTCATGATGGCGAAATCGAAGAGATTGCCCTTCAGGACGATGAAGCCCGCCCGTTCGCGCATGGGTTCGCCGTAGGGTTTGATCACCTCGCGATCGGTCGCTTCCTTGCCTTGCAGGTTTTCGGTCATGGTTCGCCCGGTGACCGTGCGACAGCTCCCGTCGATCTTGCCGGCGTGCATCAGCTCCCACATGATCGCCGGAACGCCGCCGGCCCGGTGAAACCGTTCGCCGAGATAGGCGCCAGCGGGCTGGACATTGGCCAGAAGCGGGATGTCGTAGCCGTGAACCTGCCAATCCTCGGGCAGCAGCTCTACGCCCGCGTGTTTTGCCATGGCCATCAGGTGCGGTTGGGCATTGGTCGAGCCGCCGATCGCCGAGTTGACACGGATGGCGTTTAGAAAAGCCTCTCGCGTCAGGATGTCTGAGGGGCGAACATCCTCCAGGACCAGTTCCACGGCCCGTCGGCCGGTTCGATAGGCCATCTGGCCACGTTCGCGGTAAGCGGCAGGGATGGCGGCGCAGCCGGTCAGCGACATGCCGAGTGCCTCGGCAATCGCGTTCATGGTGGAGGCCGTGCCCATGGTATTGCAATGGCCGACGGAGGGGGCCGAATCAAGGGCGCGTTCGAGAAACTCTTCGCGGGTGATTTCACCGGCAGCATATTTGCGCCTGGATCGCCAGATGACGGTGCCGGATCCGACCAGTTCGCCGTCGTGCCAGCCGTCCAGCATAGGTCCACCTGACAGGACGATTGCGGGCAGATCCACGGTCGAGGCGGCCATCAGGGCAGACGGCGTGGTCTTGTCGCAACCCGTTGTCAGAACGACGCCGTCGAAGGGGTAGCCATACAGAAGTTCGACAAGACCGAGATAGGCGAGGTTTCGGTCGAGTGCTGCGGTCGGGCGCTTGCAGTTCTCGAACAAGGGATGCGAGGGAAACTCGATCGGGATGCCGCCCGCATCGCGAATGCCGTCGCGCACGCGCTTGGCGAGATCGAGATGGTGACGGTTGCAGGGATTGATGTCGGAGCCGGATTGGGCAATGCCGATGATCGGCTTGCCGGAGCGCAGCTCTTCCGGCGTAGTGCCATAGTTCATGAAGCGCTCGAGATAGAGCGCTGTCATGTCAAGGTGATCAGGGTTGTCGAACCAGTCCTGCGAGCGAAGCCGGCGTTTCGGTTTCTCAGTTTCAGTCATCGGCTGCACCTCTGCGGTTGTTCTGTTCAAGGTGGAGAAGAAGCGCGCTGTGGTCCAGTTCGCCGTTTCCGTCTGCCACGAATGCCTCGAAAGCCTGGCGGATATCGACGGTCATTGGCAGCGTCAGGTCAAATGCCTCGGCCATGGCCGCGACGGCATTAAGATCCTTCAATTGCAGGCGCGACGGCCCCCCTGGCTCGAAACGCCGGTCCACCATGCGCCGGCCGTGCAGCTCAAGAATCCGGCTTTCGGCAAAGCCGCCACGGATCGCTTCGCGGAATTTCTCCCGGGATGCACCGCCGGCCTCGACCAGCATCATGGCTTCCGCAACTGCGCCGATGGTGATGGCGACGATCTGCTGGTTGGCGAGCTTGCAGATCTGACCTGCGCCCGAAGGGCCGACATGGGTGATGCGGCCGAGTGGTGCAAAGACCTCGGTCAGGCCGGCAATGATCTCGGCTTCGCCGCCCGCCATGATCGCGAGCGTTCCTGCCTCGGCGCCGACGACGCCGCCGGAGACGGGCGCGTCGATGTGGGCGATGCCCCTCTCGGTCAGTCTTGATGCATGATCCCTTGCGATGGGAGGTGCAATCGATGAGGTGTCGACGACGACAGCGCCTTGTTTCACGGCGCCGGCAACACCTTGCGCGAACAGCACGTCTGTCACCGCTGCACCGTCCGACAGCATGGCGAAGACGATGTCGGCGCCTTCCACGGCCTCGGCCGGGCTTTCTGCGACCGCTGCTCCGAAGGGTGCCAAGGCTTCTGCCTTGCGCCGGTCACGGTTCCAGACGGTCACCGGAAAGCCGGCGCCGAGCAAACGTTTCGCCATTGGGGCGCCCATCAACCCCGTGCCGAGAAAGGCGATCTGTCGAGTTGCTCCTGCGGTCACAGGCTTCCCCCCAGCTCGTCCTCGATGTGAACGCGAATGATCTCGTCGAAGGAGCTCTCCGCCGTGAAGCCAAGGGCGCGCGCACGGGTCGCTTCGAAACCGGGCGCCCAGCCGGCGCAGATGCGCATGATCATCTCGTCCGGCTCATGGCGGATGAGCTTGACGGCTTTCTCCCCGGCCACGCGACGCAAGGCTTCGATCTGTTCGCCCACCGTGGCACTCAGTCCTGGCATGGAGAGATTGCGTCGGGGGCCGACCTTCTCCAGGTCGATCGTGGCGCCCTGGATCAGGAAGCCCACGGCCGAACGCGGTGACGCGTGCCAGTGACGCACGTCTTCACCGACCGGAAGGATGGCTTCCTGGCCGACGAGAGGCTCCCGCAAAATGTTGGAAAAGAAGCCGGACGCCGCCTTGTTGGGTTTGCCCGGGCGAATGCAGACCGTGGGCAGTCGGATGCCGATGCCGTCGAAATAGCCCTTGCGGGAATAGTCCGACAACAGAAGTTCGCAGATGGCCTTCTGTGTGCCGTAGCTGGTCAGCGGCGTCGTGTGGAATTCGTCCGGGATCGGATAGGGCAGGGGGGCGCCGACCACCGCGATCGACGAAGTGAAGACGAGCCGCGGTCGATAGCCATCGGCCAGATGGGCGAGGCGGATCGCTTCGAACAGGTGACGGGTCCCGTCGAGATTGATGCGGTAGCCCTTCTCGAAATCCAGTTCCGCTTCGCCGGATACGATAGCGGCAAGGTGGAAGATAACGTCGGGGCGCGAGGCGATCAGCGTTTCGGCAGATCCTGGGTCGGAGAGATCGAGCGTTTGAAGCGACACCTTGCCGGTGAATGCGGCCGGCGCTTCAGGCGTTACCACATCGACGAGCGTCATGGCTTCGACTGTCCTGCCGTCCAGAGTGCGGTCCCTGGTGAGACGTTCTGCAAGCTTGCGCCCGACCATGCCGGCCGCGCCAATGATCAGCACATGCATATTCCGATTCCTCCCTCGGCATTCATCCGCCTCGCCGCACTATCAGACAAGGTCGGAAAATCAAAAAATCAATTGTAAGGTTGTCTGATAACCTTATATCATCTGCTTGGAAACCCAAATTTTGGATGTCAACCCGGTCTCGGGATGGCGAGGAGTGCGAGCAATGGATGCTGCAATTGGCCTGAACAGTGGTGGCGCCGGCGGAAGCGAACCGGCGGCGGCTCTAAGGAAAGCGCTGGGAGGCGATCTCGTCCTGAGCGGCGCAGACATCGAGCGCTACTGCCGCGACTGGCACGGCGACGTGACGAGTGGCGCACTTGCCGTCGTGCGTCCGCGAACGACAGCCGAGGTTTCTGCCGCCGTCCTCGCGATCCGCGCCCTCGGTCTTTCGATCGTTCCGCAAGGGGGGAATACGGGGCTCGTGCTCGGCTGCACGCCCGACGATCCGGATCGCCAGGTGATTGTCAGCCTGGAACGCATGACGGCCGTACGGCGGATCGATGCGGATGATTTTTCCGCGGTGGTCGAGGCCGGGGTCATCCTTTCCGACTTCAAGGATCAGGTGGAGGCGGCCGGGCTCTATTTTCCGCTGGCACTGGGCGCACAGGGGTCCTGCCGGATCGGCGGCAATGTTTCGACCAATGCTGGCGGCATCAACGTGCTGCGCTACGGAATGACACGCGAGTTGGTGCTCGGCCTTGAAGTGGTGCTGCCTGACGGGTCCATCTTCGACGGTCTGTCGACACTGAGGAAAGACAATCGCGGCGTCGATCTCAAGCAATTGTTCATCGGAGCCGAGGGAACGCTCGGGATCATCACGGCTGTTTCCGTGAAACTCATGCCGCCAGCCGAGAAGGTTGCAACCGCTCTCCTCGGTCTGGCTGCGCTGCCGGATGCAATCGAACTCTATCGTCGAGCACGGCGTGACTGCTGCGACCTGATGTCCGCCTTCGAGTTCATGCCGCCGGTCGCATTCACTCTGGCGCAGGAGGCGATCCCCGATCTTGCGATGCCTATGAGCGCCGACTACCCAGCCTATGTGCTGATGGAGATCTCTGGTTCGGGTCTCGTCGATATCGACGACCTCATGCAGCGTTTTCTCGAGGGCGTGATGGAGGACGGTCTGGTGCTGGACGGCGTGATCGCTGCCTCGCGAAGCCAAGCGAAAAACCTCTGGCTGTTCCGGGAGGGCATGAATGAAGGGCAGGCAAAGCGGGGTACCCATCTGCGAACGGATGTGTCCGTATCTCTGTCGAGTCTCGCGGGGTTCGTCGAAGCGGCAGAGGCTGCGGTCATGGCGCGTCTGCCGGATTGCACCTGCGTTTCCTATGGTCATGTGGGCGACGGCAACGTGCATCTCAATGTCCTGCCCCCACGAGGTCTCGCGGCCGACGAGGTACGGCAGCGCATCTATGCGGCGAAAGGCGTGATCAATGCGGTGCTCGACGATTTCGGGGGGTCGATTAGCGCAGAACACGGGATTGGGCGGCTGAAGAAGGCCGACTTCCTTTCTCGTTTGCCTTTTGTCCAGCGACAGTTGCTGACGGCTATCAAGCGGGCCATCGACCCTGACTGGATCATGAACCCGGGTTGCCAATTGAATTCCGATGCAGATTCGTGAAATACCGGAGCGGCGGCAAGGAGACCAGCAGGTATGGCGATCGACCTCGGGCAGATCAACTTCGGACAAATCAGGCGCAGTGAGCACCTGCCTGCTCGCATCGCCGCCCAATTGGCCGATGAGATCAGCCAGGGACGGCTCAAGCCCGGTGAACGTCTGCCGACCGAACATGTTCTCGCCAAGACGCTTGCCGTCAGCCGCTCGGTCGTCCGCGAAGCGATCGCGCAATTGCGCAACGAAGGCCTCGTCGAAACCCGCCAGGGCGTGGATGCCTTCGTCTGCGAACCCTCCGCCCGGCCAATCCGGATCAAGGATGGCGAGCTTTCGACGCCTCAGAGCTTTCGCGCACTTTTTCAGCTGCGCGTGCCGCTCGAAATAGAGGCGGCCGGACTCGCCGCGGTCCACCACACGCCTGGTGATCTCGCCAAGATCGACGATGCCCTGTCGCATATGACCGGTGCTGCCAAATGGACGGAGCAGGGGATCGTCGCCGATCTCGCCTTCCACAGAGCGGTCGCCGAGGCGACCCACAACGAATACTTCGCGCTTTTCATCGGCTTCATCGCCGAGCGCATCAGCCTTGCCATCAACGCGGCCCGCTCCCGAGCCGTTCTCGAAGAGATTGTGGAAGTGACTATCGCGGAGCATGTGAGGCTGCGGGATGCGATAGCTGGCCGCGATGCGGTCGAGGCACGTGAGGCCATGCGCGCCCATTTGCACGGGGCTGCGAGCCGTATCGACCTCAGTCTCGAGCAATTCTGACAGCCGAGCTGCCACGCGGTTTGTCCACAAGGCGGTGTTACGGGGTAGACAGCCTGAAATTCTGACCGTAAGAATGCGCATCGAGAGTTGTCAGACATCCTGACAATAGGGCAAGGCGACGAAGGTCCCGGCCCAAGGACAGGGAGGAGGTCCGTCTTGCAGCCTGGAGAACGCCTGGAATCCGCTTACATCTTGCCGGAGGACGCATCGGAAGCGCTGCTTGTCGGTCGCGTCTGGTCCAATGCCGCTGGCGGCCCATGCGTGGTTCTCGTTCGCAACGGTCAGGTGCTCGACCTGACGGCGGTTGCGACGACGGCTTCCGGCCTTTTTGAGATCGAAGATCTGGCGGAGCGTCTGTCATCGAAAAGCGACCTTCCGGTCCTCGGTACTCTCGACAGTTTTCTTTCCGGTGAGGCGGGGCGCCTGCTCGCGCCGATCGACCTGCAGGCCGTCAAGGCTGCGGGCGTGACCTTTGCCGACAGCATGCTGGAGCGGGTGATCGAAGAACAGGCCAAGGGCGATGCCGCCCGCGCTCAGGCCATTCGCGAGAAGCTGGCGCCGGTGCTGGGCGACAGTCTCCGGGGGCTTGTTGCAGGCTCGGAACAGGCTGCGAAGGTGAAGGCGTTGCTCCAGGACATGGGTCTCTGGTCGCAGTACCTCGAAGTGGGGATCGGGCCGGACGCCGAGATCTTTACCAAGGCGCAGCCCATGTCCTCGGTGACCTGTGGCGATACCGTCGGCATTCACCCCATTTCTCATTGGAACAATCCCGAGCCCGAAATCGTTCTTGCAGTTCGTTCTGACGGCAAGATCATCGGCGCGACGCTCGGCAACGACGTCAATCTGCGGGACGTCGAAGGACGTTCGGCATTGCTCCTCGGCAAGGCAAAGGACAACAACGCGTCCTGCTCGGTCGGGCCCTTCATCAGGCTCTTCCACGGCAGCTTCACCATGGACGTGCTGCGTACGGTGCGCGTTTCGCTGCTGGTCAAGGGGGAGGACGGCTTCGAGATGACGGGGGAAAGTCCGATGGAGGCTATCAGCCGCACGCCGGAAGACCTGGCTTCCCAATTGCGCAATCGAAATCATCAATATCCCGACGGTGCTGTTCTGTTTCTCGGAACGATGTTCGCTCCGGTCAAAGATCGGCGTGGTGCCGGTCTCGGTTTCACCCATGAGGTGGGGGACCGCGTCGAGATTGCGACCTCTAAGCTTGGACGTCTCGTCAACTGGGTCGACCGCACGGATGCCTGCGCCGAATGGACTTTCGGGACGCGTGCTCTCTTTGAAAACCTGGCCGCACGCGGCCTGTTGGGAAAGGCCTGACGGCATGGCGAAGGCAATCGCGCTCTTCTATCGATTTCTGGACCTGCTCCTGATCCTGCTGCTGAGCGGGATGGCGATCATGGTCTTCGTCAATGTCGTAATGCGATATGCGTTCAATTCGGGCCTGACGGTCTCGGATGAAATGGCCCGTTACTTCTTCGTCTGGCTGACCTTCATCGGCGCTGTGGTCGGCTTTCGTGAACACGGGCATCTCGGTGTCGAATCCCTCGTTGCCATGTTCGGAAAGCGTGGACGTGTCATCTGTATGGTGCTCAGCAATCTTCTCGTCCTGGGTGTCTCGCTGCTGTTTTTCTGGGGAACCTGGAAGCAGTTGCCGATCAATGCCAGCATGAGTGCGCCCGTGACCGGGCTTTCCATGGGCTGGGTTTACGGGATCGGTTTCTTTACCGGCGGCATGTGCGCGCTGATCGCCCTAGAACGTCTGTTACGCCTTGTGACCGGACGGGTCACTGACGAAGAGATCGCCGCGTTTGCTGGTGAGCATCTCAGCATCGAAAAGCTGGTGGAGCGCGCCTGATGACCCTTGTTGTCTTCATCGTCTCCCTGCTCGGCTCCATGGCGATTGGTGTGCCGGTAGCGTTTTCGCTGATGTTCTGCGGCGTTGCCCTCATGTGGTACATGGGCATGTTCAACAGCCAGATCATTGCCCAGAACATGATTGCGGGTGCTGACACATTTACATTGCTGGCGATCCCCTTCTTCGTTCTGGCCGGCGAACTGATGAATTCCGGCGGCCTTTCGAAGCGGATTATCGAGTTCGCGATTGCCTGTGTCGGCCATATCAGAGGCGGTCTCGGCATTGTCGCCATCATGGCTGCCGTGATCATGGCCAGCATCTCCGGTTCCGCCGCTGCTGATACGGCAGCGCTCGCCGCTATCCTCATTCCGATGATGGCCAAGGCCGGGTACAACGTGCCGCGTTCCGCCGGCCTCATCGCATCCGGCGGTATCATCGCACCGGTCATTCCGCCGTCGATGGCATTCATCGTCTTTGGCGTTGCCGCAAATGTCTCGATTACACAGCTTTTCATGGCCGGGATCGTTCCCGGTATTCTGATGGGTCTCGCGCTTGTCGTCGCATGGCAGATCGTGGTTCGTAAAGACAACGTCCTGCCCTTGCCCAAGGCCCCGGCGAAGGAACGGCTGCGCGTGACCGGGCGTGCTGCCTGGGCACTCGGCATGCCTGTCATCATTCTCGGCGGCATCAAGGCTGGCGTGGTCACGCCTACGGAGGCAGCTGTCATTGCTGCGGCCTATGCCATGTTCGTGGGCATGGTGATCTATCGCGAGCTGAAACCGAGGGATTTGCCGCAGGTTATCCTGCAAGCGGCCAAGACAACCTCGATCATCATGTTCCTGGTCTGCGCCGCACTCGTGTCCGCCTGGCTGATTACCGCGGCCAATATTCCCGGCGAAATCACGGCTTATATCGAGCCACTGATCGATCGCCCGATATTGCTGATGTTCGTCATCATGTTGCTGGTGCTCGTGGTCGGAACGGCACTGGACCTCACGCCAACCATCCTGATCCTGACGCCCGTGCTGATGCCAATCATCAAGCAGGCAGGCATCGACCCCGTCTATTTCGGCGTCATGTTCATCATGAACTGCTGCATCGGCCTGATCACCCCGCCCGTCGGTGTCGTCCTCAACGTCGTCAGTGGCGTCGGACGCGTGCCTCTCGGGAAGGTGATTACGGGCGTTACGCCATTCCTGCTGGCACAGGTCCTGGTGCTCTTACTGCTCGTCCTGTTTCCCGACATCGTCATCGTGCCGGCCCAATGGCTGCGATGAAGATCTTAGCTGAACCAACTCATTTCAATCCAAGGGAGGATATATCATGAGGAAAATACTACTCGCTACCACAGCAATGGCATTCGCCGTTCCCGGTGCGGTTCCGGCTTTTGCCGAATTCAACGACCGGACCATTCGTGTGTCCAACGGCATCAATGCCGACCATCCGGTCGGAAATGGCATCGATGCGATGCAGAAGTGCCTTGACGAGAAGTCTGGCGGCAAACTGAAGCTTCAGGCGTTCTGGGGCGGCGCTCTCGGCGGCGACCTTCAGGCGACGCAGGCCCTGCGTTCAGGTGTTCAGGAAGCCGTGGTGACATCGTCATCGCCACTGGTCGGCATCGAACCGGCGCTCGGCGTGTTCGACCTGCCGTTCCTGTTCGGCTCGGCTGACGAAGCCTACAAGGTTCTCGACGGCAAGTTCGGCGACATGATGAGCGAGAAGCTGGCAGCTGTCGGCCTGGTCAATCTCGGCTACTGGGAGAACGGCTTCCGCAACCTCTCGAACTCGGTCCGTCCGGTGACCAAGTGGGAAGACTTCGAGGGGATGAAGGTTCGCGTCATGCAGAACAACATCTTCCTCGATACCTTCCAGAACCTGGGCGCCAATGCGACACCGATGGCGTTTGGCGAAGTCTTCTCGGCGCTGGAAACCAATACGATCGACGCGCAGGAAAACCCCTATGTGACGATCGATACCTCGAAGTTCTTCGAGGTCCAGAAGTATATCACCGAGACAAACCACGCCTATACGCCGTTCCTCTTCCTCTTCTCCAAGGCGATCTTCGATACCTATACGCCTGAAGAGCAGACTGCCTTGCGTGAATGCGCCACCGTCGGGCGTGACGTCGAACGTTCGGTCATTGCGGACCTCAACAAGAAGTCGCTGGAAAAGATCAAGGCGGCTGGTCTCGAAGTGAACGTGCTTTCGGCCGAAGAGCAGCAGCGCATTCGCGAGAAGTCTGCTGTCGTCTACGAAAAGCACAAGGAAGCGATCGGGCCTGATGTCGTGGACAGCATTCTGGCCGAGCTCGCAGAGATCCGGAAATAACCTCCCTGGTCGTGGCTCTCCTTAAGGGGCCGCACCAGAAGAAGCCCGCAGCGGAACTCCGCTGCGGGCTTTTTACATCTCTATTCGGGAATGGACGGTAGGACCGCGTCCCGTTTCTTCAGCTGCTGTTCCCGGAAGAAGATGAACAGGCCGGAGCCGACGATCAGTGTCGCGCCGACCACCATGGTCAGCCTCGGCACCTCGCCGAAGAAGAAATATCCGAACACGACGGCCCAGAGCAGAAGCGTGTACTGCAATGGAGCGACCGTGGCGGCGTCCGAAATCTTGAGCGCGCGATTGACCAGCATGTGGGCGCTCATTGCGACGATGCCGAGCAGGCCGAGCAGCAACACTTCCGCGCCGGAATTGAGCGGGGCCCAGCCGAAGGGGGCGGCGACCAGACCGACCAAAGCCGCCCCGCCAGTTTGGAACAGGACCAGGGTTTTGTCGGGTGTACCTCTCAAGCTGCGTCCGGTGAGCATCATGAAGGCGAAGGCCGCGGTGCCGATGATGGAAATCAGGGCCGGTGCCGTGAACATGGCGCTCGAGGGTTCCAGTGTGATCACGACACCGACGAAGCCGACGGCAATCGCGGCCCAGCGCCGCCAGCCAACCTTCTCACCCAACAGGAAGGGGGCGGCCGCAGCCACGTAGATGGGCGCTGCCAGCCAATAGGTCATGACGTCAGCAAGCGGCAGATACATGACGGCATAGTAGAAGCAGAACAGTTCCAGGGTGGAGAAAATGACACGCATCAGCTGCAGTCCCGGCCGCTCCGCCTCGACGACCGGCTTGAGGCCCGCCATCCAGAGAAAAGGCGCCAGGACGACAAGTGCGGCGATGCTCCGGAGCAGGATAACCTGCCCTATGCCGTAGTTCGCAACCAGCCACTTGCCCATGGCGTCATTCAAGGCGAAGAGCAGCATGCCGAGAAGCATGACCGCCGGGCCTGCCAGACCGGCAAATATCCAGGCTCTTTGTCCGCCGTGGTCGTTGGTGCTTATCGTCATCACTCCTCCCGAGTAGTCCTTAGGCAACGTGAATTTTGTCATGTTGCCTGACAAATGTGATCCGTTTTGTCCGATCGATCGGTGAATGGCAAGCGAGAAAGCAGGTTCGACCGGTCCGTCCGACGCAGGTGAAACAAAAGGAATTGTATAGTCAAATATTTGAATATACGAGTTAATTGGGGTCGATCGGTGCAAGACCCGAATTGCTAGTACATTGCCTCGCTTTCACCAAAAATGGCCGCGTCCATATTAACCGAAACTTAATCATGCGCTTTCTGAAGTTGGGCGCTTATGTTAGCTATTACCCTAGGGAGGTAGGGGTAATGCTTGTACGTGTCGCGTTTGTAGACGATCATCCGATATTGTTGGAGGGACTCGTCAGTCTATACAAGACCAAAGCCGACCTCGACGTGGTGGCAATGGGTCACACGACCGTTGATGCTTTGAATATTCTTGAAAACCATCATCCCGATGTCATTGTCATGGATCTGAGCATGCCCGGAGATTCCTTCGCGGCGATCGATCTGATCCTGGCTTCCTATCCCGACACGAAAGTTATCGTATTCACCGCCTCCAGTGCCATTCAGCCGGCTGTCGAGCTCATCGAGGCGGGTATCAGCGGCTACGTGCTGAAAGGTGCGTCGTCATCGGATCTGCACCACGCCATCATCAGCGCCTATGGTGGAGAGACCTACATCACCCCAGGCTTCGCGACGAAGGTTATCGTATCGATGAAGACTGCGGAGCTTCGGCGCAAGACACAGCAGCCCGAGCGTCTGCACCACAGAGAGGAGCAGATCGTAAGCGGCTTGCTCAAGGGCCTCACCAATCGGGAAATCGGCCTCAGCCTCAACATCAGCGAAAAGACCGTCAAGCACTACATGACGTCATTGATGAGCAAGCTCAGCGTCCGAAACCGGGTCGAGCTCGTTATCGCTGTCAAGAACCGCACATCTCCACGGGATCGTGTCGCAAGCTAAGGCTCTCAGTCCTCATTGCCAAGTGGCAGGCTCGCAATGGCAAACGAGCCGTTTCTGCGCGGGAAATAGCGCATTCGACCGCCGAAACTGCGTATCCTCCGCTTCTGGCTCACCTTGCCAAGGCGGGCCCTCTGTACCTCACGCTTTGATGAAAGGACCGGACGTTGGCCAATATCGACCACGGCCACGAATAGCCGTCCGCGCTTGAAACTGCAGCGCACCATGTGGGTGTTGCTGTGGGCGTGACGATAGCTGTTCATCAGGCCCTCGAGGACAAAGCGATAGAGGCAGATCGACAGATCAGGAATGCGCAGATCCATTCCCACACTTCCGATCAGAGCCGTATCTCGTCCGGTGATCTCAAGGTAGCGCTTGGTCGCCAACTGGAGAGCTTCGTCGACGGTTGTGTGTTCGAGTTCCGGCAGCACCAGGCCCGCGGACAGATTGCGCACTTCATCGAGAATACTGCCCACCAGATCGAGGATCTTGGTCAAGGCGTCCCGGGTGGCGGGAGAGACATCCGACCGCGGGGTCACCAGATCGCTCAAACGCAATTTCACCAGCGTGAGCAACTGAACAGAGCCATCATGCAGGTCTGCACCGATCTGATCCAGGATGCGTTCGTTCAGCTTGCCAGCTTCGACGCGCGCATTGTCGGCGAGGAGACGAAGTCGATTATTCTCGACCGACAGCTCGATCGCGTTGCGGAGGCTTTCTCTCAGCGTTCGTCGCTGCTGTTCGATCAGCCGTGCCCCCCGGCGAACGACGAGATAGAGCAGTGACAACATAGATACCGAGAGAACAAAAACGCCAGCCATAGAGGTTAGTCGGGTTTCGGCGATCTGGCGTTCGAGCACTTCGGACTCTTCGTATATTTCGCCCGCCAACAAGACGTCGCCCTCGGACGACCGCACGAGGGGGCCGTAAACCTCCAGGAGGGATTGGGATGCTTCTTCGTCACTATAGTCGTGCTTGGCGACGGTTGTCCGCGAGACCACCGTTTGTCCGGCGAGAGCCTGTTCGAGTTCATCAAACAGCGCAGGTGGCTCGGTGGCACCCGGCGGATAGATCTGTCGGCCATCGGCAGACCAGATCTTGATGTTCATGATCCGCTGCCCGGGCGGGCCCTGGCCGATCAGGCTGGTTATCTTGTTCTGAAAAACATCATCGAAACGAAAGTCCCCCGTTTCCGACCGCTCGATGAGGGGGGCGACGAGGGCCTGCATTCTGACTGCCCCTGCTGAGCCAGCTGCATTCTGGGCCGCCTGTTCGACTTGGGCGGCGACAAAGAAGCTGACACCGGTCATGAGGCCGAAAACGATCAGGGACGCGGCAATTAGGAACTGTACCGAAATCGAAAGCGATCGGAGCTTGAGCCACAGGCGTTGGAAGACCGGCAAAGTCGCCATTTCGTTTGTGTTTTCCTTCGGCTTGGTGTGCATCACACAAAGCCGAGTCCTGCCCAGTACATCAGCATCGAACTTCCCTCCCCGTATCATTCGCATGTCCGCAGTATTGTTCTGCAGTTTCAGCGTTCCCTCTTGAACATGAATTCATGCACGCTTGAGATCTTGTTGTCGACTGCGTCCAACTGAACTTCAGACCATAGTCTGAACTAAAATTGGACTTTGATCTTACACTATGCGGGACCAAGTTCCCTTCCGGTTTTTCCCCCATGTGCAACTCTGTTCTCCTGACAAAACCCTGACAGCAAGTCACAGGGAAGAACATCGGAGGCGGGGGCACCCCGGTAAAGTTATGGTCCAGATCAATCAGCACGATCTCGAATTCATTCTTCGCCAGATCAAGATCGCGGAAGCGAACTCGGCTGCGCATTCAGGCGCTAACGCCAGGGAGCTCACCAACATCTGGATCGACGAGTTGGGAAATGTCGTCGCCGAAGGCACGCCGGGTGCTGCTCTGGCCATCAGCGCCGAGCACGTCCCGTACGGCCTGCGTACCGTCGACGGCAGCTTCAACAATCTCGGTGAGGGCCGCGAGAACTGGGGGGCGGCGGATCAGCCGTTCGAGCGCCTACTGGAACAGGGCTGGCGCGTCGAGACGGACGATTCGATCGCGCTCGTGACGGGCTTCGGGCAGAACGGTCCGACCTTTGCCACGCTGTCCAACAGCACCTATTCTCCAACGGGCGCCGTGGTGGATGCGGATCCGCGCCTGATCTCCAATCTGGTCGTCGACCAGACTCTCGCCAATCCTGCGGCAATCTACACAGCACTCGTCCAGTCCGGCTATTCCGGCGATGTGATGGCGGCTGTCACCGAGATCCGCGCTGAGTTCACTGCAGCGCTGACGATCGCGAAAGCGAACAATGCTCTGCTTCCGGCGGCCCAGCAAAAGACTGTCGCCGTGCTCGCCGCAGAGGTGACGGAAGTGCTTGCCGCAGACCGCCCGGCTTCCGACACCGATCCGGCCTTTGAGGGCCTGGAGACCCGGTACGGCCTGACCTTCGACGGCCCGTCCGTGCTTCTCGAGAACGTGGCCCCGGATGAAGGTCTGTCCGCGCCCTATAATTCCTGGTTCACTTTGTTCGGCCAGTTCTTCGATCACGGGCTCGACCTGGTCGAGAAAGGCGGCAACGACAAGATCTACATTCCTCTCTCGCCAGCGGATCCGCTCTACGTCCCAGGCAGCCACACGAACTACATGGTACTGACGCGGGCACCACAGGAGCCTGACAACTTCACCACGCCGTTCGTCGATCAAAACCAGACATATTCGTCGGTCGCCTCAAAGCAGCTCTTCCTGCGCGAGTACAGGCTCGTAGACGGCAAGCCGATGGCCACCGGCCACCTTCTGGAAGGCGCTAAGGGCATTGCCACCTGGGCGGAAGTCAAGGCTCAGGCGCGCGACATTCTCGGGATCAACCTGACTGACGAATATGTCGGCTCGGTACCCATGTTCGTGATGGACGCCTATGGCGAATTTGTTCGCGGAACGAACGGCTTCCCACAACTCATCACGACCAACGGGACTGTGGAAGGGAATCGCGGAAATCCGATCAATCTCAGCAATGCTCTCCTTACTGGGCACGCCTTCCTCGACGACATTGCCCACAATGCCGTTCCCGGTCTGGTCGATCATGATCGCAATCCGGCGACCGCACCCATCCTGAAGACGGCCGATACCGATACAGAGATCGGAAACGCAATTCCACTCAACAATGTCGGACAGGCGGTCACGTATGACAACGAGCTCCTCAATGCCCATTTCGTCACCGGCGACGGTCGCGGCAACGAGAATATCGGCCTGACGGCTGTTCACCACATCTTCCATTCCGAGCACAACAGCACGGTGGAACAGGTCAAGGAGCGAGCCATCCAGGCCGCGCAGAATGGCGATTTCGCCTTCTTGAACGAATGGCTTGCGACCGATGTCCAGGCTCTGCCAGGGGGCACTCTTGCGGCCATCAAGAATGCGCTGAACTGGGATGGCGAACGCCTCTTCCAGGCCGCACGCTTCACCACGGAAATGCAGTACCAGCACCTGGTCTTCGAAGAATTCGCCCGCAAGATCCAGCCGGATATCGACGTTTTCGTCTTCAATCCGTCGATGGACATCAATCCGGCCATCTTCGCCGAATTCGCCCATGTGGTCTATCGTTTCGGCCATTCGATGCTGAACGAAACAGTCGACAGCGTCAGCGCGACGGGCGCCAAGACCTCCATGGATCTTTTCGACGCCTTCCTGAACCCCGTCGCCTATGCGGACGGAATCACTGCTGACCAGGGTGCCGGCGCCGTCATTCGTGGGATGACCGGCCAGGTTGGCAACGAAATCGACGAATTCGTTACAGACGTCTTGCGCAATCATCTGGTCGGCATCCCGCTCGACCTTCCTGCGCTCAACATCGCTCGTGGCCGTGAAACCGGCATCCCGAGCCTGAACGCGGCGCGCGCCCAGTTCAAGGAAATCGCCAATGGCGATACGCAGCTCGATCCCTACAAGAACTGGGTCGACTTCGGGATGAACCTGAAGAACCCGGCCTCGATCGTCAATTTCATCGCGGCATACGGTACGCATTCAACGATCACCGCGGCGACGACGGCAGAGGCAAAGCGCGATGCGGCGATGAATCTCGTCTTTGGCGACAGTTCGCTCAACGTGGCCGATCGACAGGCGTTCCTGAACGGAACCGGCATCTATGCTGGCAGCCTCGGTGGCCTCAACGACGTCGACCTCTGGATCGGAGGCCTTGCCGAGAAGAAGATGGCTTTTGGCGGCATGCTGGGCTCGACCTTCTCCTTCGTCTTCGAACTGCAACTCGAAAACCTGCAGAACGGCGACCGCTTCTACTACCTGTCCCGCACCCAGGGCCTCAACCTTCTCAACGAACTTGAAGCCAACTCGCTGGCCGAACTGGTCATGCGCAACACCGACATCGGTGAGAGCGGTTACGCGGTTCCCGGCGATATCTTCTCAGTGCCGGACCACGTGTTTTACGTTGACATCACCGAGCAGACCAAGTGGGGTTACACCGATCCGACCGGCGACGATCCCTTCCAGAACGCGCTGTCGCCCATGGTGCGGCGTGATGCCAGCTCCAATTTCCTCCAATTCAACAGCCTCGACCATGCCCTTATCCAGGGCACCAATGCTGCCGATATCATTATCTCCGGCGGGGGCGACGACACGGTCTGGGGCCGCGGCGGCAATGACCGGATCGAAGCCGGCTACGGCGTCGACAAGGTCCATGGCGGTGAAGGTGACGATATCATCACGAACAACGGCACGGATATCGGCGAAACCGACTTCCTCATGGGTGAGGAAGGCAACGACGTCGTCCATGGCGGCTCGGGCCTCGCGCTCGTCTTCGGCAACCAGGGTTCGGACGTTTTGATCGCAGGTCCCGACGGCAAGGAAATGTTCGGAGGCGAAGGCAACGACTTCATGCTCGGCGGCGAGGGCAGCGATTTCCTTCTCGGCAATGAGGGCGACGACTGGATCGAGGCCGGAAATGGTTTCGACACGACCGCAGGCGACAATTCCGAGCTCTTCTTCAATTCGACGATCATTGGCCACGATGTCATGTTCGCCGGCGAGAACGAGCACGACTTCGACTCCGAGTCGGGTGACGACATCATGGTGCAGGGCGAAAGCGTCATGCGCAATGAAGGCATGTGGGGCTACGACTGGGCGGCCTACAAGGGCAGCACGAAGGCTGCGGATGCCGATCTGTTGCGGCCGATCTTCACGACGGAGCAGCAGGATATCCTGCGCAACCGCTTCGATGCTGTCGAAGGCCTTTCGGGCTACAAGCAGAATGACGTCTTGAAGGGCGATCATCGTGCGACGGCCTTCTCGTCGACACCGGACCCGGAAGCCGAGCCCGGCGCAAACCTCGCCGGTGCCGAAAACACGATGGTCAATCATCACCTGAGCCAGGCAGGCATCGATCGCATCGCGGGCCTACGTGAGCTGCTGGGCGATCTCGTTCAGGCGTCGAACACGATCGGAGCGGCCGCGCGCGAAGCCGAAATCGCCTTCGACGACGGCAACATTCTGCTCGGCGGTGGCGGTAGTGACGAAATTGAAGGTCGTGGTGGCGACGACGTCATCGACGGGGATGCTTGGCTGAACGTCCGCATCCGCATCACGACCCCTTCGGGTGTCTTTACGGCCGACAGCCTGGCAGGCCCCGTCCATCAACAATCCCAACTGGTGAATGGCGAGATCCCCGCCAACACGCCTCCGGCGTTCGGCGGCAAGGCGCTGTCGGATCTGTTGCTCGAGCGGACGATCACGCCCGGTCAGATGGAAATCGTCCGTGAGATCGTGGATGGCGGCCAGAACGGGGATGTCGATGTCGCCGTCTATTCCGACATCCGGGCGAATTACAGCATCGTGCAGAATGACGATGGGAGCTTCACCGTCACCCATGTGGCCGTTGACCCGGCGGGCACGCTCGGTCTCGTCAATTCAGACGGCTCTGATCGCCTGACAAACATCGAAGTGCTGCGCTTCGCCGATGGTCCAGTTTTGCTGACGCCTCCGAAGCTTTATCTACAGACGCCGTCGAGCCAGTATCGCGACAACTTTGACGCTTCCACCCACACCAACACCAACGGAACAGCGGTATGGGCATCCTCTTGGGCCGAAAGCAACGATACTACGACTGGCAACACAGTTACCGGCGGCCAAATTCAGATTGATGCCGGGCAGAACCAAGGAACGAATGAACTTCGGTTCGTCGGCGGCGATGGCGCGCAGATCCAGAGAACCGTCGACCTCACCGGGGCAGCGACCGCGACACTTGCCTACTCGATTCAGGAAGACGGCCTCGATGCAGCCGACAACGAGAGTGTGCGCGTCTTCTTCTCTCGAGATGGCAGCAACGCAAACTTTGTCGAGGTCGATGTCATCAACAGCGGCACGAACAATGCCAGCCGCAACATCACCCTGACTGGACCTTTCACGGAAAATGCGGCCATTCGTTTCGTAACCACGGCGCTCGGCACCAATGACCAGGTCCGCATCGACAACCTGGCGATTACCTACACGTCGGCACCGGTCGTCGACTATGAGACGACCTACACGGAAGACGGTGCCGAGCAGAATCTGGCCTCCAGTCCCGTCATTGTCGAGAATGATCGGATCGTATCGGCCCGCATCGTTCTGACCAATGCGCAGCCTGGGGACAGCTTCGTCATTCCGGGCAATCTCCCGGGTAACATCAACAGTTCCGTCGACAACAGCGTCGCCGGGCGCATAACGGTGACCTTAACGGGCAACGAGCCCAGCATCGCCGCTTGGCAAGCTGCCATTCAGAGCATCGAATTCGAGAGCAATTCGCAAAACCCCAGCACGGTCGATCGCATCGTCGAAATCACCGTCAATGATGGTCTGTTCAACAGCAATGTCGCGACAACCACGATCAATGTGGTCGCCGTCGATGACCCTGCCAACGCCGTTGGCGACACCGTGATCACAAACATCTCCACGGGCAGCATCGTGATCCCGGAATGGGTGTTGCTCGCGAATGATACCGACCCGGACAGTGTGCTGGACATCACGGCCGTGTCCGCCGCCAATGGCGTCGCAGATCTGTCGCTTCTGACCAATCCCGGCTCCGTGTCGTTGACCGATGCAGGCCCTGCCGGGGGCCAGTTCACCTACACCGCCAACGGTGACACGGCGAATGTACAGCTGCAGAACCAGGGCCGTATTGCCGCGACGGACGACTTCAACCCGAACAATTACACGGGTGCCAGCGATGGCGGATTGACCTGGAATGGAAACTGGACCGAAAACGACAACAACAACGCAGGAAACGGTGACATTCTCGTCACGGGTAACCGTCTGAACTTCAATTCGGGTGTCGATGGCGGCGAGTGGGTCCAGCGGTCCGTCAATCTTGCTGGCCGGTCTTCGGCGACCCTGAGTTTCGACTACGAAGACGACAATCTGGGCAATGGTCAGAATGTGCTCGTACGACTTCTCAACGTGGTCTCCGGACAGTGGGAAACTGTCGGAACACTGGGAAGCACGACTGCGACCGGAAACGGCACGTTCTCGATCGCCCTGACCGCCAACCAGATCGGTGCCGGTTCCGCGATCCGCTTCGAAACTACGGGCGATGGCAACAACTGGGACAACGGCGACAACTTCTACATCGACAATGTTCGGGTCGAAGTCCCCGTTGTCGCGAATGTGGCGGGTGGAAATGGCAACGAAATCCTGCTCGGTGATGAATCGGCCTCCACGTTTGACGGCGGTACCGGGAACGACTTCGTGCTTGCCGGCGGCGGGGCGGACTCGATCATCTGGAATGCCAACACCGCTGCGGGCGGAAGCAATGCCAACAGCGACGGCCGTGACTTTGTCGACGGCGGCGCGGGCACCGACACCTTTACCGTAAACGGCAACAACAACAGCGAAGTCTACCGGCTCTACACCCGCGTCGAAGCGATTGCGGCCGGACTGACCGACCTTCGCCAAGATACCGAGATCGTCGTGACACGTGGTGGGACTGCTTCTGCCAACATCATCGCCGAGCTCGACAACATCGAGGAAATCGCCGTCAACACCTTGGGTGGCCCCGGCGACAATATCATCGTCATTGGGGACTTCACCCAGACGAGCCTGGCCCTGAACACGATCAGGATCGATGGAACTGCCGGTGACGATGTCATCGACATCTCGCAGCTCGCTTCGGCGCACCGGATTGTATTCCGCTCGAACGGCGGCAATGACACGATCGTTGGTACTCTTCGTCCGCAAGACGTCGTGATCGGTGGTGACGGATCCAACCTCTCGACGTTCACACGTACGGTCAACAGTGATGGTTCAGTATCCTTCACCAAGGGTAGCCAAACCATCAAGATGACGGGCGGCGACGCGGGCGACGGCGACAACCCGACAGGACCCTTCGAATACACGGCCCGCGACATCCAGGGCATCACCAACCTCCTCAATGGTCTGCCGGCCTTCCCCGGTGACGACGACACGGAGGGTGCCGGTGGCGTCCGCGAACTCTCAGGCAATGGCAACAATATCGACAATCCGACATTCGGATCGGCCGATCAGACGTTCATCCGTCTGACTGAAGCCCGTTACGGCGATGCCGTCGAAACCGATGCCCAGGGCAATGTCATCAACCGGGCGCTGAACCCGATATTCGATGGGCTGGACCCGCGTGCCATCTCCAACATCATCGGTGACCAGGAAGCCGGCCTGCCGAAGGCTCCGAACCAAGCCAACATCTTCTTTATGGCCTTCGGTCAGTACTTCGATCACGGCCTCGACTTCCTGCCGAAGGGCGGAGCCGGCAAGGTCGTCATCGACGGTGCCGACATCCCCGGGCCGACAGCTGCGAACTTCACGGATCTCACACGCGGTTCGCTCGCCAACCCGCTTCAATCGGCAACGGATACACCGGAGCACTTGAACAAGACCTCGCCCTATGTCGATCAGAACCAGGTCTATGGCTCGAATGCCATTGTCGGGCAGTTCCTCAGGGAAAGCGACGGCAATGGCGGGGTCGGCTCTCGCATCCTGATGGGACCGGAGGATCCGTCCGCACCCGGCTTTCACCTTATGTCGACGCTGCGCGAGTTGCTCGACCACCATCGTGCGGAGGGAACGCTCTTCAAGGGAGCCGGGCTGCCGGCGGCTGGCATCACGATCGATGCCTATTACCCGACGCTGTGGAACAGCCAGACCGGCGCTTACGATACGGCCACAGTGCGTCAGCTTGCCGGCGATTTCATGGGCTCGAGCCACGCGCTTCTCCTCGACGCCAACCCGATCATCAGCCTGCTCGACCATTATGTCGGCGGTGATGGCCGGACCAACGAGAACTTTACGCTGACCTCGATGCACACGATCTGGGCCCGCAACCACAACTTCCATGTCGAAAAGCTGGATGCAGCGGGCTTCGAAGGAACGCCGGAAGAGCTCTTCCAGGCAGCGAAGATGGTCAATGAAGCCGAGTACCAGCGCGTCGTCTTTACGGAATTCGCCGAAGCCCTCATCGGCGGCATTCAGGGCGATGGCGACCATGGCTTCGAGGCCTATAACGACCAGGCGACGGCGAGCATCAGCCACGAGTTCGCGGCTGCCGTCTATCGCATCGGCCACTCGCTCATCGGCGATACCGTGAGCGTGAAGGGACCGGACGGCGAGACCTATTCGGTCAACCTGTTCGATGCCTTCCTGAACCCGACCAATGACGTGTTCACACCCGAGCAGCTCGTGCAATTGCAGGCCATGGGCTACGATCCGCAGCCCGGCTACGAGCAGCTGGGAACTGGCGCCATCCTGTCGGGGATCGTCGAGCAACCGGCAGAGGACGTCGACTTCAACATCGTCGATGCCGTGCGCAACGATCTCGTGCGCATCCGGGCCGACCTTTTCGCCTTCAACGTGGCCCGCGGCCGCGATGTCGGTCTCGGCACGCTGAACCAAGTCAAGGCCGATCTCCAGGCCTCGACCGATCCCTACATCAAGTTCGCCGTCGAGTTCCTCCAGGAGAATGGGGGTTCGATGAACCCGTATTCGAGCTGGCAGGACTTCCAGCAGCGCAACGGCCTGAGCGATGTCGTTCTGGCGCAGTTCATGGCGGCCTATCCGGACCTCGTCCTGCAGGCCAACCAGATCGATGCGTTCAAGGCCATCAACGGCGACATCGTGACGGTTCAGACGAATGGCACGGGTCTGGTCAAGGGCATCGATCGCGTGGATCTCTGGGTCGGTGGTCTTGCCGAGAAACACTTCAACGGCGGCATGGCCGGCGATACCTTCTGGGTCGTCCTGCACGAGCAGTTCGACCGCCTGCAGGAAGCCGACCGCTTCTACTACCTGGAGCGTTTCGACAATTTCGATCTCTACGAGAACTTCATCGACGGCCAGGGCTTCTCCGACATCGTCGCCCGCAATACCGGCCTGACCGGTTTGCCGGAGGATATCTTCTCCAGCGATCTCGAAGACGGTCCGGATAACGGGGCCGGGGGCGATGGAGACGATGACAACGACGACGATGCTGGCAATGGCGACGACGACGGGGATAACGATACAGGTGGCATCGATGACGGCGGTGACGACGCCGATAACGACAACGATGACGACGCTGATGGTGATGACGACGGCGCTGGATCCGGTGATGGAGACGATGACGACGAAGAGGATGATGATGATGACGATGTCGTTGCGCCTCCGCCGTCCGGCAGCGCGCCGCTCACGCTGATCGGGACTGCGTCTTCTGATGCGCTTGTTGGCGCTGGCGGTGACGATGTGATCCTT
>JAESGV010000079.1_pt1 | contig 191152 bp, 186 predicted proteins | sample 9269781 | NCBI WGS metagenome assembly JAESGV01 (sample SAMN15741586, study PRJNA653496) | algae metagenome | isolation source: Tildeniella torsiva UHER 1998/13D and co-occurring heterotrophs from... | place: Slovakia: Slovak Paradise National Park, Hrabusice, Kosice Region | collected 2000-01-01 | reverse complement strand
CGCACCCGGGATCAAAACCGGGACAACCGCCCAACTGGTGGATGGTCACCAACGCGACTCGGGGGTGCTTCCGCGGAAGCACCCCCGAGCAGCACACTCACTCACCTATCCGCGCGGCCTCTGAGGCGATCCCGCACCCGGCCCGGATCGGCCAGCCAAGAAATCTGGTCGATCGTGCATAGGTCGTCCGCGGCGCGGGTACGAACCCGTCGCAAGTTGGTGCGAACGAGGGGGGACCTCAACATGAACGGCACGCCGGACAGCAACTCTGTCCTGACTCAGGCTCGCGGGGCAGCGACAGCGACGACCCCTTCTCCTCCCTCACCTCGGCGCCGCATGCGCCGGGGACCTCTCGTCGTCGCTGTCGCTGCCCTGGCTGCGCTCGTCGCAGCATGTGCCCCGCCCTCACCGCCGGCGGGGCCCGGAGGGATCGACGTCAACTTCGGTCCGGTCACCATCCCACTGCCTCCGATCGAGGTGCGCGCGCCGGCGACGACCATCCCGCTGGCGATCTGCAACATCGCCTACCGCCCGCCGGGCGTGAACGTCGTCGGCGCGACGGTGACCATCCCGGGCATCCGGGTCGATCCGAACCAGCCGATCATCACGGTGCCGAACGTGGTCGTGCGCATCCCGCAGCTGCGGGTGCCGCTCTCCACGGTCACCCTGACGTGTGGCCCGCTGCGGCTGCCGGTGCAGGTCGACCTGATCATCCCGTCGACGGTCGTGGTGAGAGCGGCGACGCTCAACCTCAACGCACGGACGATCACGCTGCAGAACCCCAGCTTCGCCATCAATGGTGCGGGCCTGGGTGTGAACGGCCTGGACCTGATCATCCCGCTGCCGCCGATCGTCAACATCCCGCTGCCCACGACGGCCATCGCGTTCTGATCGGCAGCGTCCTGATCGGCAGCTTGCTGGTCGGCCCGGTCCGATCGGCAGCCCGTTGACTGGCAGCGTGCTGATCGACGTGACCGAGATCGAGCCCGGCGCCCCCCAGCGCTCGGCTCCCCCCGGCTGAGCGCCTCCCCGGGCGCCGGCCGGACCCAATCGAGCATCGCCCGGGTCCTCAGCTCCCCGGGCGATGCTCGATCTTTTGGCGTCCGGAACCGGGACCCGTCAGGCGTTGGCGAGGGTCCAGTTCGGCCGGACCCAGTGGCACGTGTAGCCCTGGGGGTACTTCTGCAGGTAGTCCTGGTGCTCGGGCTCGGCCTCCCAGAAGTCGCTGACCGGCTCGACCTCGGTGACGATCTTGCCGGGCCAGAGCCCCGACGCCTCGACGTCCGCAATCGTGGCCAGCGCGACGTCGCGCTGCTCGTCGCTCGTGTAGTAGATCGCCGAGCGGTAGCTGCGGCCGATGTCGTTGCCCTGCCGGTTGAGCGTGGTCGGGTCGTGGATCTGGAAGAAGAACTCGAGCAGCTTGCGGTAGCTGAGCACCGACGGGTCGAAGATCACCTCGACCGCCTCGGCGTGGTCGCCGTGGCGACGATAGGTCGCGTTGGGCGTGGCGGGGTCGCCCGAGTACCCGGTGCGGGTCGAGATGACCCCGGGCATGTTGCGCAGCAGCTCCTGGGATCCCCAGAAGCAACCGTTGGCGAGGACCGCACGTTCGGTCTCCATGTTTCCTCCTGTCGACGGCGACACTTCACCATCGCACCCCCCAACACCGCAGGGGCATCGGGCGTTCCCTCCACGTCGGGGGTCGCGTCGAACCCTGTGAATCTTCAAGCCGAGTGACGTTCAGGACGACGTGGTGACATCGACTTCACGACACGACGCCCCTCCCGGCCACGCGCCACACCGTCGGAGCCCCATGGCGGCCCGGCGCTCTCGCGGCGCGGACTGCTGCGCCTGGCAGGGACCGCTGCCGTGGTCACCGGCGTGGCGGCCTGCTCGCCGCCGGCGTCGGGCGGGGGCTCGACGGGCGGACCCGGTGGACTCGTCGCGGCGCCGCTGCCGGTGGTGCCGAGGATGGCGGCACCCCGAGTGCCGGCCCTCGTGCGGTCCGCGGCGAACGCACCGTCCAACGGTTGGACGGCGGCGCAGCTGCAGGCGCTGCTCGACGAGGCCGACGACGTCTGCGTCTTCCCCGGCGGCATCGTCGACCTGCCCGAGCACACCCGGCTGGTCGTGCGCCGCGGCATGCGGATCGACGGCAACCACACGACGCTGCGGGTCCGGGGCCACCAGGTGCCGACCCAGCACCTCATCGACGCGAACGGCCTCGGCGACGGCGAGGTCCTCGAGGTGCACGACCTGAGCATCGAGGGTCCGGACACGACCGGGTGGGACCCGATGACCGACTGCACCCACGCGGCGATCTGCTGGTCCCTGTACCGAACGTGGAACGCGTCGATGGTCGTGCGCAACGTCACCGTGAGCGGCGGCTACTGCACCGGCGTGCTGCGCTCGGGCGGCGGCCGGCTCGTCGTCACCGACTGCGACCTCGGCGGCTGGGTCGACGGACTCGCGTTCTTCGAGTCCCACGGCGGCCACGGGTCGCTGCAGCTGCACGACACGGTGCTACGGGCACCGGCGAACTCCAAGCACTCCTCGGTCGGCGCCTACGTGCACCCGCACCTGGGGCTCGACGCACAGCGGGTCACCGGGACGGACTGGAACCGGTACGTGATCTACCTGAACGGCACGCCCGCCGCCCGGGGCACCCACGAGCTCGTCGAGGTCACGGCGATCGACTGTGCCTTGGTGCAGACGGGCGGCGACTCGTTCACGCGGCTGGTCCGCTGCCGTGAGTGGGGCACGCCGACGAACGGCGGCTCCTTCCTGAAGGGTCCGGTCCTGTCGACCGGGTCACGCTGGGAGAGCGCCGGGATGATCGCCGTGCTGAGCCACCACGACGTCGAGCGACGATTCGTCGACGACGTGATCGTGCCCGCCGGCACGTGGATGGCCCTCGGCGACCACAGCACCGGGTCGGTCGCGGTCGAGCGAGCGGCAGTCCGCCTCGACGGCCGAGCAGCCCTGTTGAAGCTGGTCCCGACGAGCACGGCACGGGTGCGGATCGATTCGTCGTCGATCCAGGGTCGGAGCACCTCGTTCCCCATCAACGTCGAAGGCGGCAGCGTCGAACTGGTCGGGACGCCACGCCCCAAGAACTGCCGACGCACGGGCAAGGGTCGACTCGTCGGCTGACGCGACGCATGGCAGGACGGGCTCGCTCGAGACGTCCGCGTACACTTCGCCGGCCGCCATCCGGGCGAAGAAGGAGCCTCACGTGACCGACCGATCAGCGTTCTCCGACGAGCAGTGGCAGTCCATCACCGACGCACCCGTGGCGATCATGCTCGCCATGGCTATGGTCGGTGAGCACGGGCCGATCTCGATGATGAAGGAGTCGGCCGCCGGCGCCAAGGCGATCGCCCGCCCGGCGCACTCAGGACCCGCGGACGAGCTGATCGCACAGATCGTGCCCGAGGCCGGCGCCAAGGAGGCCCGCCACGACGCCAAGCAGCACAAGGGCGCGACCCCGAACGTCGTCGTCGACGGCCTGCTCGCCGACGTCACCGCCGCGGTCGAGGCGCTGAGTCACCTGCCCGCCGACGAGTCCTCCCAGGTGCGCCAGTGGTTCTACGACATCGGCGCCGCGGTCGCTGCCGCGTCCAAGGGCGTGAAGGACTCGGAGCAGGAGCTGCTCGACCGACTCAAGGTGACGCTCGGGATCTGAACGCCTCGGGAGCCGGCTCGTCGGCGTGCCTTTACCGAACTGGATGGGCCTCCATGAGACGCTTGACCGACGCCGTGTAGGCAGCGGCGGCCTTCTCCGCCTGCTTCTTCGGGTGGACGCGGTACGCCAACCACCGCTCGGCCGACAGCTCGAGCGTGTAGGTCAGCATGGCGCCTCCCGGAGCTGGTGCCACTTCGAAGCGCTGTGTCTCCGGTAGGCCGGTGACGTTGCGAACCACTGCCACGTTCGGGGGCGAGTCGTCGACCACCTCGATCACCGCCGCCACCAGCAGGTCGAACTCGCCCGTGGCAATGAAGCACTGCTGCTCGCCGAGTCCCGCAGGAGTCCCCGGCACGGTGAACCCCCGGTGGACCTTGGGCTGGATCGATGGAGAGGTCTCGGCCGGTCGGATGAAGTCCCAGACCTGCTCCGGCGGTCGCCGGATGAACTCCGTCGCCGTCCCCGGCCACATGCGTATCGCCGGCAAGTGCTTGACCGCAGGCTGGGCCAGGAGGTGGTCAGGAACGCGCATGCCACCACGAACGCCGCCACGAGCTTCTCGGTGCCAGCGTCAACAGTGCCGCCGGCTGCGCCAGTCAGGACCAAGGCCGCCAGGAGGAACGTCGACGCTCCCCACATGACCTGGGCGACCTTCCACGCAAGTCGAACTGGATGCGGCAAGGTCTGCATGTTCCTCCTCCGATGGCCAGCGGAACTAGAGGTCGCGCTCCGAGCGCAACCACCTCGTCGACACCGCCTACTCCCGAGTCGGAGGCTAGGCGGACGGGACTCGGGCGTTCGCTCGCTGGTTCGACTAGGAGGAACGACCCGGTCAGCTCCGAGTGGCGGCTCGCCAGCTAGAGGACAGACGAACACGAGGTCGTTCACGTGCTGCAAAGGTGACCATGCCTCGCACAACGGTCTCCGCAGCAGCGATCTACCCCGGATCTCCAGTGACGACGGCACCACTCTAGGGGTCGGCCGGCAGGTCGAGGACTGCCGCAAGCTTTGCTGCCGAGACCACCTTCAACACGGACAGCGCCAGGACCGGCACGCCCGTCGGGATCTACCGACACGAGAAGCTCCAAAACGACGACGAAGGGACAACAGGCCCCTTGCGTCTCTGGCCGTTCCTTCACCCGCCGTGTTCCCCGGACCCCCTCTAAGGGATCTCGGGCGGCTCAAGGGTGGGCAGCTTCTCAATTGCTGTTTCGGGGCACTGCGAACGTAGCCCCAGCCACCCCGCCGATGCAGCAATACCTCAGCCGATGATCTGAGAGCAGACTCAACAGAACGACCTGCCGCCCCTCCGCTCCGGGTTGCCTCCGAGAGCGGTGCTCGGCCGTGTCGAGTTTCGTTGCTGTTCAAGTCAAGCGTGGGGCAACTCGCGCCACGTAGATCGAGGCCGCTCGCTGGCCGCGATTGAGCCCCAGCTCGATTCGCCCGTTACGCCGGAGCCGGTGCGCCGCCTGCGTGAGTGAACGCAGTTCGGACGTGGTCGCCTCCCTCATCCGTCGCACCTTGGGCAACGGAACTAGCTGCCCGATTTGACGAGACTCGAATGGCTCGTAGCCCCCTTGGAGATACCTCACGTCCGGTACGTGGTCCTCAATGTCGAACTCCACCAACTCGAGCACGTCTGTCGGCGAGACGTCGCTTGCACGCAGGCGGGCGAGCAGCGGGAGGTCGATCATCGCCCCCCAACCAGCCTCGAGGTCGGTCGTGCGACCGTCGGCCACCTCGCCGAGGAGGTCCCGATACTGCTGCACCGCTCCTGTGGACATCAGCTGCTCCAGCTGGATCCGATTCCGGACATCCAATAAGTAGCGCTGAGCGGCGCCTGGGCCTCTGCTCATCGCGCTGGAAATTCATTCTCATCACTGAGCACAAGTTGTAAGTGTGCCATCTGAACTCTGTGATTCCGACGATCTCTCTAGGATCCAGCACATAAGTGCGGATTTCAATGCGGCTGTGCCCAGCCCAGATGGGAGAATGGTCGAAGTCGCTCGGGCGAAGCCCACTGGCGGCGGGACCGGAGGCGTTGCGCCGCCGAAGGACACCCAAAAGAGCGGCAGCCCCGGTGTTGCACCACCGAGGCCGCCAGTCGAAATCCCCTCTAGTTGGAGCCAGGAGAGATTCCGTATGAGTTGTTACGAGGATAACGCAGATGTGATCCCGACCGCCATCGTCTTTGCGGCGGTGTCGCTGGGCCTGTTGCTGGGCGTAGACGCTGACTGGGCGAGCGCCCTCGGGCACCTGATGATCGCCGTGTGGATCGCAGCCCGTGCCAGCGAGTCCCAGCCTTCGTAGCGGGCGTCCTGGCGACACGTGAGGTTGGCCACGCTGCTCATTTCCCTTGGTTCCACGGAGTTGAGGGACCTGACCATTCCTCCGGCCCCCCACCAGACCGAGAGGGGCCGAGGCCGGCGACAAGGGAGCCGCACGCAGGGTCGCCGTGGCTTCTCGAAAGTCGGGCTCATGGGCCCGACTCTGAGTCGTGCCGGAGTGCCGCCCCGAGCAGCCACCAGCGCCTTAGAAGCGATGTTCCAGCACCACGAAACGCAGGTCGTCGCGTAGGGGACGGCCGAAGCGTTCGTCGTCGTAGGGGAACGGCTCGGTGTCGCCGGTGGGTTCGTAGCCGAGCCGCTGGTACCAGTCGATGAGCTCGTTGCGCTGCTCGATCACCGTCAGCCGGATGCAGTCTGCGCCCCAGGTCTGGGCCACCTCCGACGCGTGGGCGATGACACGTCGGCCGATGCCGCCGCCCTGGTGACCTGGCCGCACGGCGAACATGCCCAGGTACGCGGCGCCATCGTCGAGCGGTCGCAGCTCGCAACACGCCAGCAGCTCGCCGTCCTCGACCAGCAGCACGACCACGCCCTTGCCGGCGATGGCGGCGCGGACCATGTCGGCGTCGACCCGCTGGCCGTCGACCAGGTCGGCCTCAGTGGTCCAGCCCTGGCGGCTCGACTCGCCCCGGTACGCGGACTGGACGAGCTCGACGATGTCGTCGACGTCGTGCTCGGTGGCGGCGAGGAACCCGTCGGGCCGTGGCTCGCCGCTCATGCGTCGGTGACCAGCACGACCTTGCCGAACTTGTTGCCCGCGGCAAAACGCTCGTAGGCCGCCGCGGCGTCGGGCAACGCGAACGTGTCGGCAACCGGAACCTGCAGCCGACCATCGGCCAGCAGTGGCACGACGTGGCGGATCACGGCCTGCGCGGCGGCGGCCTTGTCCTCGAGCGGACGGGCACGCAGCGTCGAGCCGTGGATGCGGCCACGCTTGCCCATCAGAGCCAGCAGGTTCACCTCGGCCTTGAAGCCCGCACCCACCCCGATCACGCAGATGCGGCCGCCGGTGGCGAGCGACGCCACGTCATCGGGCAGGTTCGGCGCCCCGATCAGCTCGAGCACCACGTCGAACGGTCCGTGCTCGCCGAAGCCCTCGGGCTCGACAACGGTCGCGCCGAGCGCCTGGACCGCCGCACGCTGCTCCGGGTTGCGGACCGTCGCGACGACCGACGCACCGGCGCTCACCGCGAGCTGCACCGCCGCCACGCCGACACCACCGGCGGCGCCGTGCACGCACACCCGCTCCCCCGCGCCGAGCCCGGCCTGGGTGAACAGCGCGTCGTGCGCGGTGGTGAACGCCTCGGCGAACCCTCCCGCCTGCGCCCACGACACCGAGTCCGGCATCGGGATGACGCAGCGCTCGTGCACCACGACCCGCTCGGCCTGACCGCCGCCACCGACGACCACCGCGACCCGGTCGCCCACCGCCACACTGGTGACGCCGGCACCCAGGGCGATCACCTCGCCCGCGGTCTCGAGCCCCGGGATGTCGACCGGCGACCCGGGCGGCGCGGGGTACATGCCGCGGCGCTGCAGCAGGTCACCGGCGTTGATGCCCGCAGCGCGCACGGCGAGGAGCACCTCGCCGACACCCGGCTCGGGGTCCGGGTGCTCCCGCCACTCGAGCTCTCCATCGACGATCGTGACCGCATGCATGCGTCGAACGCTACCGACCTGGCGATGGCGCTCCGACTCGGTTGCTCAGCGGAGGCGCGACGCGGGCTGGTAGTTCGGCCCCGCCGTCTCGTCGACGCGAGCGAGCAGCAGCTCGCACGGCGGCTCGAAGGTCTCGGCGAACCACTGCGAGCGCTCGGCGCCGAGCAGCTCCCAGGGCAGCGTGGTCAGCCGGTCGGTGTCGTCCTCGATCTGCTGGCGCAGCGCCAAGCCCGCCGGCAGCACGGCACGCTCGGCGGCGAGGCCCTTGTCCTCGAGGCTCGCCCAGCCAGCGTCGAGGACCTCCTGTGGCGTGCCGCGTGACAGCCCCAGCCAGTCCGGCTCGTAGCCGAGCCAGGCGTTGTGCAGGATCGACGCCTCGGCGTGGTCCAACCCGGCCGCGACGACGAGGGCCCAGTGCGTGTCGCCACGCCACTCGCGCAGGCAGTTGACGGCGTGCCAGCCCGACAGCACCGGGTCCTCCGGCACCGGCACGGCCAGGTGCGCGCCGAAGAAGGTGCGCCCGACCATCGGCAGTCGCCCCACGACCTGCCACAGCTCGGGGCCGATCTCGGCGAGCGGGCCCTGGATGTCGGGTGCGTACGCCGCCAGCCCGTCGAGCACCGCCTCGTCCCGGGCCGCCCACAGCCGAGCGAAGCCACCGGTCGTGGCGCCCTCCTCGTCCGGACCGCCCCCGGCGGCGTCGATGCCGGCGACCAGGTCGAACACCGCGCAGATGCCCAGCTCGCTGATGGTGCCGAACGCGGCGATCACCGCGTCGGGCCCGGCGGCAGCCAGCGGGGCGCTGCGGGCGCCGATGTAGCCGAGCGGGCCGGCGAAGTCCTCGGGCAGGCCGACCTGCGCGTAGCGGCGCACCGCACCCGGGTCCCAGAAGATCCACCCGATCGTCGTCTGCACCGACCGGGAGTTGCGCTTGGCCACCTGCACCCAGTCGGGCGACCCCTCGGCGATCGGGTCCTGCTGCGTCGTCATGGCTCGGACCCTACGTGGCGAGCGGCAGCTCGACGACCGCCGTCGTGCCGGGGGACGTCGGGTCGTCGGGCGAGGCCACCTCGAGCCAGGCACGACCGTCGTGGGCGGCGACGATCGCCTCGACGATCGACAGGCCCAGACCGCTGCCGCCCGACGCCCGGCTACGGGACGGGTCCGCCCGGTGGAACCGCTCGAAGGCACGTTCGCGGTCGATGTCCGACATACCGGGGCCGTGGTCGACGACGCGCAGCCGGGCCACACCGGCGTCTGCGTCGAGCGTCACCTCGATCGGGGTGCCCGGTGGGGTGTGCAGCACCGCGTTGGTCACCAGGTTGGCCACGACCTGGTGGAGCTCGTCCTGCACGCCCAGCACCTCGATCGGGGCGAGTGCGTCCGTGATCGTCCGCTCCGGATGCACCACCGAGATGTCAGCCACGACGTCGCGCACCACCTGGTCCAGCCGAGTGCGGCTCGGTTCCGGGCGACGGCCCTGGTCCATGCGCGCGAGGGCCAACAGATCGTCCACCAATCGTCCCATGCGCACAGCCTCGGACTCGGTCCGGGCGATCGCCACGTCGAGCTGCTCGGGGTCGGACAGGCCGCCCATGCGGTACAGCTCGGCGTAGCCGCGCACGGTGGTGACCGGGGTGCGCAGCTCGTGCGACGCATCGGCGATGAAGCGCCGCAGCCGCTCCTCGGAGCGCGTGCGCTCGTCGAACGCCTCCTCGATGCGCGCCAGCATCGTGTTGAGCGCACGACCCAGCTCGGCCGCCTCGGTGCCCGCCGGTGCGTCGGGCAGACGCAGCGACAGGTCGCCCTCGGCGACGTGGCTCGCGGCGACCGTCATCTGACGCAGCGGCCGCACCCCCAGGCGCAGCACCCACCAGGTGATGAGCGCCAGCACCAGGAGCACCGCGGCGCTGGTGACGCCCTGCACCAGGACCATCCGGTCGATCGCCGCGTTCACGTCGTCGAGCGGCACGCCGACGACCACCAACGTGCCCGACGAGTCGACGCTGACCGCCACTCGGTAGTCGGTGCCCGCCACGGTCGATGCCACCGACTCGTTGCGGGCACCCAGGGCGAGCTCCGTCGCCTGCTCGGCGCTCAGCACCGGCTCCGCGGCACGGTCGTCGCCCAGGTTGGGCGCGAGCCGGGTCACCAGCTGGTCGCCCTCGAACGCGCCGACGTACAGCGTCGAGAAGCCGGAGCCGACCTCCTGGTCGGACGGGGGTGGCAGCAGCAGCGAGTCGGCACCCGGCCGCGGTCCCGCGCCGGGTTCGGTGAACCGGGTCAGCTGTTCGTCGACCTGCGCGACCAGGTGGTCGGTCGTCGTGCGGGTGACGGCGAACGCGGCGATCAGCAGCAGCGCCGCCACCAGGCCCATCGCCAGCAGCAGGCGCGAGCGCAGCGTCACGGCTCAGCGCTCGTCGCGCAGGGTGTAGCCGACGCCGCGGATCGTGTGGATGAGCTTGTGCTCGCCGGTGTCCATCTTGCGACGCAGGTAGCCGATGTAGGTCTCGACGATGCCGCCGTCGCCGCCGAAGTCGAAGTTCCAGACGTGATCGAGGATCTGCGCCTTGGACAGCACGCGGCCCTGGTTGACCAGCAGGTAGCGCAGCAGGTTGAACTCGGTCGGCGACAGCGACACGTCGACCCCGCCGCGGGTGACGCGGTGCGCGTCGTCGTCGAGCACCAGGTCCGCGCACGACTGCACCGAGTCGGTCGGTCCGCTCGCACCCGACCGGCGCAGCACCGCCTGGATGCGCGCCACGAGCTCCTCCAGGCTGAACGGCTTGACCAGGTAGTCGTCGCCGCCGAGGGTCAGGCCGCGCACCTTGTCCTCGGTGCCGTCCTTGGCGGTCAGGAACAGCACCGGCGCCTTCACGCCGTCGTTTCGCAGGCGCCGGCACACCTCGAACCCGTCCAGGTCCGGCATCATCACGTCCAGCACGATCAGGTCCGGCACGACCGTGCCGACCTCCGCGAGGGCCTGGCGACCGTCGGCGACGGGGTGCACGTCGAAGCCGTGGTGACGTAGCGCCGCGTCGAGCATGGATCGGAGGTTGTCCTCGTCGTCGACGAGCAGGAGGGTGGGCATCGACATGCAGCCCATGGTGGGCGTCGTTGCTGAGAGTTCGCCGTGAGCAAGGTGAGAAGCGGGTGAGAACCGGCGATCGGACATGATGGCGCCATGACGCCGTCGCCCTCGCTCTCCATCCAGCTGCAGAACTTCTCGGCGAAGCCCCGTACCGACTGGTCGCCGATGCTGGACCTCGCCCGTGCTGCGGACCGAGCGGGCATCGACCGGGTCGTCGTGTCGGACCACGTGGTGTTCGGCGAGCAGATGGAGGCGTACGCCAACCCGGCGACGGGCGGCACCGAGGGCGGGCGCCAGCCGACCGGTCCCGACGGGCTCTGGCTCGAGCCGCTGACGGTGCTCACTGCGATCGCCGCGACCACGACCCGGGTGCGCCTGGCGACCGGCATCCTGATCGCCGCGCTGCGCCGACCGGCGGTGCTGGCCAAGCAGGTCGCGACGCTCGACGTGCTGTCGGGCGGGCGGGTCGACCTGGGCGTCGGCGTCGGCTGGCAGCGTGAGGAGTACGAGGCCTGCGGACTCGACTTCGACCGTCGCGGCACGTTGCTCGACCAGACGATCGAGGTCTGCCGGCGCCTCTGGAGCGAGCAAGCCGTCGACTTCGACGACGGCGACCTGCGCTTCGAACGCATCCACGCCATGCCCGAACCGGCGCAGGAAGGCGGCGTGCCGATCTGGGTGGCCGGGCGCATCAACGCCCCGACGCTGCGGCGACTGGGCGCGTACGGCTCGGGCTGGATCCCGTGGGGTGAGCACGTCGCCGATCCGGCCGAGGGCATCGTCGCCGCACGCCGGGCCGTCGAGGAGGGGGGTCGGGATCCCGCCTCGTTGAAAGTGCAGGGCACCCTCGTGGTCGCGGCGGACGACGACGGCATCGACCTGGCCGCGACGATGGCCCGGGTCCCCGGGCTGGTGGAGGTGGGCGTCACTGACTTCCGGATCCGCCACCGCTGGACCAACGACCTGGAGCGCGACGAGGCCGCGCTCACCGAGCTGGCGGCGGCGTTCCGGGCGACGACGGGCTGACCCGTCGCCGCCCGGTGCCGACCGGGCTGCCCCTCACCCGACCTCAGGCCTCGTCACCGTTCGAGCTCGTGTTGCCGGTGCTGGTGTCACCGTCACCGGCAGTGCCGTCGCTCGGGGGCTGGCCCATCTCTGGCTGCAGGTCCGCACACGCCTCGACCGCTGCGGCCACCTCGGGATCCGAGGTGTCCAAGCCGAACGGGGTGCCGCCCTCGCCACCCTCGGGCATCTCGCCGGGGTCGGGTATCTCGCCGTCGGCGGGCATCTCGCCCGGCTCGGGCTGGGTGAGCTCGACCCCGTTGTCGGCCAGGCACTCGGTCCAGGCCTGCACCTCCTCGCCACCCATGCCGCCGGGGCCACCGGCGCCGCCGGGTCCGCCCTCGGGCATCAGATCACCGCACGCCTCCTGGGCCTGCGCCATCGCGTCCTGATCCGGCGCGGCCGGCTGCTCGCCGTCACCACTGTCGGAGGGGGGTCCGCCCATCTCGATGCCGTTCTCGGCGAGGCACTCCTGGAACGCCTGCGTGTCACCGCTGCCGGCCGCGGTGCCACCGTCCGAGGACGAGGCCGCCGCGGCGCCGGCATCGGTGTCGTCGCCGCCGCACGCGGCGAGCGGAGCGAACGCCAGCACCGCCGCGGCGGTCATGGCCGTCCATCTGCTGCGTCGCCGTGTCGGGGTGCGTCGGGGGTGCGGGCGGTCGGTGGTGGTCGTGGTCATCGTTGCTCCAGTGCTCGTGGTTCGTGGGTTCGATCGGGGGGAGGTTCGGTCGCCGGGTGGCTTCGTCGGGATCGGGTGCGGCGGCTCAGCCGCCGGGCGGCCCGCCGGGGAAGCCACCGCCGCCGAACAGCTCGGCCACGTCCTCGGCATCGCCCGCCTCGGCCGTGCTGTCGGTCGCGCTGCCGGGCAGCGGCTCGGCCAGGTCGGCGAGCACCACCTCGTCGCCCTCGGACAACCCGGACGTGATCTCGATCCAGTCGGCGCCGGTCACGCCGACCTCGACGCGCACCTCGTCGGCGCTGCCGTCGCGGACGACGGTGACGGTGGCGCCACGGGCGTCGACGTGCACCGCCGAGGCCGGCACGGCGAGCGCGTCACGTGCATCGGCGGTGACGATGGCGACGCTGCCGGTCGTGCCGCTGTCGAGCTCGGCGGCGGGGTCGGTCAGACCGATCGTGACCCGGTAGGTCGTGGTGTCGCTGTCGGGCACCGGGGAGATCGCGACGACCTCGCCGTCGAGCGCCTCGGCGGAGCCGTCGGGCACCACGGTGGCCGGCTGGCCGAGCGCGACCGACGCGATGTCCTCGAGCGCCACCGTGGTGACGACCTCGACGCCCTCGACCCCCTGGATCGTCACGTTCTGGGTCGCGGAGGCCGCGCTGACCGAGTCGCCGGCTTCGACGCCGACGGCGACGACCGTGCCGGCGATCGGCGAGACGATGGTCGCCTGCGCGAGCGCCTGGTCGGCGACGAGCACCTGCAGCTCGGCGGCCGAGACCGCCTTCTGGTAGGCGATCAGGTCCGCCGCACTGGGTGAGCTGCTCGTGGTGCCGGTCGGTCCCGACACCGAACCCAGGGCGGACGAGCCGCCCGATCCCAGGCCGCCGGTCGTTCCCGCTCCGGCCGAACCGGCGCCGTCGGTGACCTCGGGGCTGTCGCTCCCCTGCGAGGCGGCCTGCTGGGCCAGGTGGTCGTCGAGTGCGGTCGATGCGGCGGCGAGCGTCTGCTGCGCCTCGGCGGTGGCCTCCTGCGCCTGTTGCACCGCGACGAGGGCCGCTCGACAGGCGGTCAGGTCGTCGGCGGCGGCCGCCGTCGTGGACGTGGTCACCGTCGTGGTGGTCGCCTCGGCGACCTCGTCCGCGTCGCACACCACGTCGGCAGCGTCGAGCGCCGACTGCGCTGCCAGCAGCGCCGAGTCGACGTCGCGCTGCGCAGCCAGGACGGCCTGCTGCAGGGCGGCGAGCTCGTCGCTCGCGGCGACGAGCTGCACGACCTGGTCGTCGGACCCGGCCGTCGTGAGCAACGTGGCCGTGGCGGTCGCTCCGGATGCGACGGTGCCGGTCGTCGTGCTGGAGGTGGGCGTCATGGTCGCGCCACCCGTGGCACCGTCGACCTCCTCCCCCGCCAACGCCTGGCTCAACGCGAGCTCGGCGGCCGCCAGCTCCTGGACGGCGGCGTTGCGGCTCCGGGTCAGCTCGACCTCGTCGAGCGATGCCAGCTGCTCACCGACGCCGACGGTGTCGCCGACCGCGACGTCGACGGTCGCGACGGTCCCGTCGGAGGGGAACGCGACCGCCGCAGCCGAGACGGGCTCCATCGTCGCGACCGACGTCAGCTCGCTGGCCACGTCCGCGATGCGTGCGGTGGCCGTGCGCAGCTCGACGCCGTCCTGGCTGCCGGCGACGGACGCGGCGACCAGGCCGATCGCCAGCACGACCGCGGTCGCCGCAGCGGCGAGCCGGAGCCGGCGCCGTGGCCGACGGTCCTCGACGTCGCCGAACAGCTCCTGCACACGTCGATCGACGTGGGTGGGGTCGAGGTCCGGGTCGACCCGAGGGGTCGGTGCCGTGGCCGTGGGTTCGGTGGGCTGGGGCTCGGTGGGGTGGGTTGCGGGGTCGCGCATCAGTCGTTCCTCAGTGCGTCGATGGGGGCCAGTCGGGCGGCGCGGCCGGCGGGGTACACGCCGAACACCACGCCGATGGCCATGGCGATCACGATCGCCATGGCGGCGACGGGCACGGACAGGTCGACCCGGGCGTCGGTGACGCGGGGCAGGATCGCGGCGCCGGCGATGCCGACGACCACGCCCAGCACGCCGCCGGCAGCACCCAGGATCGAGGCCTCGACCAGGAACTGGCGGCGGATGGCCCGGGGCCGGCCGCCGATCGCCTTGCGGAGCCCGATCTCACGGATCCGCTCGGACACCGACACCAACATGATGTTCATCACGCCGATGCCGCCGACCAGGAGCGAGATGACGGCGATCCCGCCGAGCATGACGGTCATGGTGTCGTCGACCGAGCTCGCCGCGGTCAGGATCGACTCCTGCGTGGCGATCGAGAAGTCGGCGTCCGCGCTGTCGGTGATGCCGTGGCGGTTCAACAGGATCGTCTCGGCCTCCTGGTACGCGGCGGAGAGGGTGGCGTCGTCGGTCGCGGTGAGCACGATCTCGGTGACGGCGTCGCGGTCGGTGCCGCCGACGAGTCGTTGGGAGTAGGTGGTCATCGGCACGATGGCCAGGTCGTTGTTGGTCGTGTCCTCCGACGACGACAGCTCGTCGAGCACGCCGATCACCTCGAGCGTCGTGCCGTCGTAGGACACGGTCTGGCCGACGGCCGCGTCGGCGCTGGCGAACAGCTCGGTCGCGGTGTCGGGACCGAGCACGACGACGGCGGCCGCGTCGGCCACGTCGTCGTCGTCGATGAACCGTCCGTCGGTCACCTCACGCGCCCGTACGTCCTGCCACGACGGCGTGGTCCCGGTGAGGGTGGTGGTCCAGTTGGTGGTGCCGACGGTGAGCGAGCCCGACGTGGTCGCCACGCCCGCCACCGCCTCGATGTCGGGCGCCGCGTCGGTCGATGCGAGCGCCGCGGCGTCCTCGACGGTCAACGTCGAGGCGGTCCCGAACCCGCCACGCAGGCCGGTCGAGTCGGTCGAGCTGCCCGGCGAGACGACCAGCACGTTGGAGCCGAGCTCGTCGATCTGCTCGGCGATGTCGGCGCGTGCGCCGGCACCGAGGCCGACGGTCAGCACGACCGCCGAGATCCCGATCAGGATGCCGAGCATCGTGAGCGCCGAGCGCAGCCGGTGCGAGCGCACGGCGTCCGACGCCGTGCGGAACGTGTCCTGCCACCTCACTTGACGACCTCCGCCAACTCGCCCAGACCAGCGACCTGGGCGCCGCTGCCGGCGTCGGTGAGCTCGCCGTCACGGATCTGCACGACCCGCTGGGCCCGAGCGGCGACGTCGGCCTCGTGGGTGATGAGCACGATCGTGCGTCCCTCGCCGTGGAGGTCGTCGAGCACGTTCAGCACGTCGGCCGACGAGACGGAGTCCAGGTTGCCGGTCGGTTCGTCCGCCAGGATCAGTGCGGGCGAGGTGACCAGCGCACGGGCGATCGCCACCCGCTGCTGCTGTCCGCCCGACAGCTCGCCGGGTCGGTGGTCCGCCCGGGGGGCGAGCCCGACCTTGGCGAGCGCGGCGAGCGCCCTGCGGCGACGTTCCGCCGGCGCGACGCCGGCGTAGACCATCGGCAGCTCGACGTTGCGCCACGCCGACATCTCGCCCAGCAGGTTGAACTGCTGGAAGACGAACCCGATGAACAGGTTGCGCACGTCGGCCAGCCGCTCCTCGTCGAGGGACTGCACGTCATGGCCGACGAGGCGGAACACCCCCGAGCTCGGCACGTCGAGACAGCCCAGGATGTGCATCAGCGTCGACTTGCCCGACCCCGACGGGCCGATGATCGCGACGTACTCGTTGCGGTCGATCCGTGCGGTGACACCTCGGAGGGCCTCCACCTGCACCGGGCCGGTGGCGTAGACCTTGCGCACGTCGACCAGGTCGATGACGGCGCTCATGATCCGCCCTCCGCGCTCGGTGCTGCACCGGGGAACCCGCCGCCTGTGGGCGGTTCGAAGCCCTCGGGCAGCTCGACGCCGCCCGGGAACCCGCCACCGCCGCCGAAGGACGGCATCTCGGCGATGACCTGATCACCGGGCTCCAGGCCCTCGACGATCTCGATCTGGTTGCCCGACGTCTCGCCGGTGGTGACCTCACGCTCCTCGGTCGCGCCGTCGACGGTGCCGTCGAGGGCGACGGTGACGGTCGAGACGCCGTCGCTCGTCGTGACGGCGGTCGAGCTGACCAGCGTGACGTCGTCACGAGCCGCGACGTCGATCTCCGCCGTCGCGGTCGAGCCGGCCCAGATGTCGCCCGAGTCGTCGGAGAAGCCGACCGTCACGGTGTAGGTCGCGACGCCGGAGCTGGCATCCGCGACGCCGCTGATCTCGCTCACCAGCCCGGTGGCGGTCAGCTCCGCGGCGTCGACCGAGTCGTCGTCCTCGGCGTCGTCGCTGCCGGACGAAGCGTCGCCACCGGGAAAGCCCCCGGCCATGCCCGGCGGCATGAAGCCGCCGGGTCCGGTTGCCGTCGTGCCGCTCGACTCGGTGGAGATCGACAGATCGACCTCCTGACCGACCTCGATCTGGTCGATGTCCGACGTGTCGACCGAGAGCTCGACGGCGAACGAGCCCGCGCTGACGATCTGGATCTGCGGGTCCGAGGCCGTCGTGGCCGAGGTGTCACCGGATGCCGCACCGGCGACGCCGGACGCACCCGGGAGGGCGCCGGTAGCGTCGGAGGACCCGAGCGCGGATGACGTCTGGCCCGAGCCCGATCCGCTGCCGGTCACCGTGGTGCCGCTGGTGCCGGAGCTGCCGAGCTCCTCACCCGTCGTCAGGTCGACCGACGTGACCAGCCCGTCGATCGACGCCGTGAGGGTCGCGCCCTCGAGCGCCTCGGCGGCCGAGTCGACGGCATCCTGCGCGGTGACGACGGACGCCTCGAGCACCTCGATCTGCTCGTCGCTCGAACCGGCGTCCTCGGCGTCGTCGAGCTGCGCCTCGGCATCGGCCAGGTCGGCCTCGGCAGCGGCGAGCGCTGACTCGAGCTCGGCGGAGTCGATCGTCGCGAGCACCTGGCCGGCGGTGACGGTGTCCCCCGCGCTCACCCAGACCGAGGTGACGGTCCCGGAGGCCGCGAACGACAGGTCCTCGGTGGCGGCTGCGGCCACGGTGCCCTCGGCCGACACGGTCTCGCCGATGGTCCCCGAGGTCACCTCGACGACCTGCGCCTCGGTGGTCATGCCCACCGTCTCGGCCGGTTCGTCGCGCAACACGAACCACCAGACGGCGGTGGCGCCGCCGACCAGCAGGGCCAGTGCCAGCAGGGCCCCCACCCAGCGGCGGCGGAGGGAGAGGAGGGAGCGCCTCCCTCTCGCCGCCGCCGGGGAGTCCGCAGCGGGCGGATCGGTCGGCGCATCCGTCAGGGACGGAGCTGCCGCGAGTTCATCAGGGGGTGCATCGAGAGCCATGGGTCGATCGTGACCGTCCCGGCTCGGAACCAGCCCTGACGAACCTGGGAGTTCACCGAGAGCCCGGCTCATTGCTGCCCCAGGAGCGTGTCGGCGACCTCGAGGGCCCGGTCGATCGAGATGGAGAAGCCGATGTTCGAGGCCTGCACCGAGCTGCTGCTCGCCGCGACGGCGGTGTTGATGCCGATCACCCGGCCGTCGGCGGCGACGAGCGCGCCACCCGAGTTGCCGGAGCTGATCGCGGCGTCGGTCTGCACCAGGTCCGACAAGGTGCCGGACTCGGTCTCGACGCTGCGGTCGAGCGCCGAGACGATGCCGCGGGTCACGGTCATGGCGCCCTCGAGCGCGAGCGCGTTGCCGATCGCGATCACGTCGTCGCCGACGGTGACCTCGGTGGCCACGCCGAGCTCGGCCGGGACCAGCCCGGAGGCATCGTCGACCCGCAGCACGGCGATGTCCGCGGTGCTGTCGGTGCCGACGACGGTGGCGTCACGGGTGCGTCCGTCGACGGTGACGGTGACCGAGTCGGCCCCGTCGACGACGTGCGCATTGGTCAGGACGTGACCGTCGTCGTCGATGACGACGCCGGTGCCGGCGCCCTCCGACGTCGCGGCGTAGGGGCCGCGACGGCTCGTGACCGCGGTGTCGATCGAGACGATCGACCGCTCCAGGTCCTCGACGATGTCGGCGATGCCCAGCTCCGAGGTGCCCAGCGCGGCCGACACGATCGACGTCGACCCCCCGGTGCCGGTCAGGTCACCGTCGGCCAGGGTGCCGCCGAGGACGCCGGCCCCGAGGGCGGCGACGACGGTGACGCCGGCCACCAGGATCGAGCGGGGCCCGCGGCTCGTCGTGTGCAGCCGGCCGTCGGTGCGCGCACGACGCACCGACATCGCCGGGTCGGGTTCCGGCGGGAACGCCGAGCCGTGGGGCTCTCGTGGGGACCAGCCGCGCTGGTCCTCGACGGCGGGAGGTGGAGGGGGAGGTGACGGATCGGACGAGGTGTGCATGCCCCGACGCTGCGCTGCGGCGCTCCAGCCCGGCGCAGCGCCAGCACAGAGTTCGCCGAGAGACGCCGCGGACGGCGCTCTAGGGTGGACCCATGGATGCCCCCGAGACCGTGGTCGACGCCATCCGCCTGTTGAAGGAGGAGGGCTACGAGATCGAGTTCCAGCTGGTCGACGGCCACCTGGCGTGCGACGCGGACGACCAGCGCTGCCCGACCGGCGATGCCGTGGTCGAGCGGCTCTTCCGCTTCGAGGGGCCGAGTGACCCCGGCGACGAGATGATCGTGTTCGGGCTGCGTGACCCCGGCACCGGCCGCCGCGGCGTGCTCGCGTCCGGCTTCGGCCCGGCCGCTGACCCCGAGGTGCTCGACCACCTGGTGGGCCTGGCCACCCGCTTCACGAACCGCTGAGCTCCGCGAACCTGGCGGCCAGCTGTGCCCGGTTGGCGACGCCGAGCTTCCGGTAGATGTTGCCCAGGTGGTACTCGACCGTCTTCGGGCTGACCACCAACTCAGCCGCGACCTCCTTGGTGCGAGCGCCCCCGGCGACCAGCACGGCGACGGTCCGCTCCGAGGGTGTCAGCTCCACCGCCGGCTCGTCGCCGCGGCGTGCCGGGGTCAGCCCGCAGGCGGCGAGCTCCTGGTGCGCGCGGGCCGCCCACGGCCGAGCACCGAGGCGGTCGAAGGTCGCCGCGGCGGCCTCGAGTCGTGCTGCTGCGTCCCTGCGCTGGTTGCGACGCCGCAGCAGCGCCCCGTGGTCCAGCTGCACCAGCGCGACCTCGACGGGTGACGGGCAGTCCGCCGCCCTCGCCTCCGCAACAGCGAACCGTTCGAGCGCCAGGTCGCCGTCGTCGGCCGCGAGCGCCGCCAGCGCGCCGACACGCCACCGGGCGGTCTCGACCGACGGGAGGTCTCGGTCCGCCAGCTGCTCGTCCACGTCGATGAGGAGGGCCTCGGCACCCTCGGCGTCGCCGCCGCGTGCGAGCACCTCGGCGCTGAGCAGGCGCCACGGCTTGACCGCCTCGACCGCCGGACCGAACTCGCCGAGTCGCAGCGGCTCGAGCACCCGAGCCGCATGGTCCAGATCTCCCGCCACGGCGGCGGCGAAGCCGGCGGCGTAGCGGGCCCAGAGCTCGTAGGTGGGCATGAACCCGGCCGCCATCGCCACGTCGACGTGCTCCGACGCCGTGTCGTGTTCACCTCTGGCGATCAGCGGAAGCGCCGCGTTGCCGTGCGCGAGCGACAAGAACCAGCCCTGGTCGGCGTCCTGTGCGGTGGACGCGGCGAGCTCGCCGTGGCGCACCGCCTCGTCCCACCGACCGAGGCGGTACTCCGTCTCGGACAGGTACACGAGGGACAGCGTCGCGGCGAAGAACACCCCGAACGCCCGCGACGCCTCGTAGGCCATCGTCAGCTGCTCGTGCGCCGCCTCGGGGTCGTCGTCCCACAGCGCCGCCACACCCGTGGCCAGCGCACGCGGGATCGCGAACAGGTCGAGGCCGTCCTCGGGCACGGGAGGCATCACGTCCTGCACCTCGCGGCGACGCCCCTGGCCGGCGAGCGCCATCGCGCTCGTGACCACCGGGTCCGACAGCAGTGCCACCCCGCCCGCCTCGGCGGCGTGGCGCCCCCAGCGCAGCACCTCGTCGGGCTCGCCGCGGTTCAGCGCCACGATCGCGATCTGCGACGCGATCCCGGACCGCAGGGACGGGTCGGTGTCGTCGTCGGTCAGCTCCCACGCGCGGTGGAACCGATCCACGCCCTGCTGCACCTCACCCGAGATCACGTCGATCGACCCCTGGAGGTAGAGCTGGCGGGCAGAGCGCGGGAAGTCCGCCGTCACCGCGGCGAGCTCCCGCGCGGCCGGTCCGTCGCCGAGCGCCAGCTGGCACTCGAGGGCGCGTAGGAGCAGGTCCTGGCGAACGGGCTCGTCCGCGGTCACCGCGGCTGCCAGGCGGAAGGCGGCAGCCGCCTCGGCGTTGCCCGACGGCCCGGTCCCTCGCCGCCCCAGGGCGAACTCGGCCAACTCGTCCGCCAGCTCCGGGGCGGCACCCGACGTCGCTGCCGCGAGGTGCCGCAACCGGGACCACTCGTCGGTCGTGACGGCCGCGGCGTTGCGGTGTAGCTCGGCCCGGCGCGTCGAGCCCATGTCGTTGTACACCGCAGCGCGGACCATCGGGTGGGTGAAGGCCAGCACCGGTCCGGCGACCGACGGGGTCTCGACGAGCAGGTCCAGCCGGGCGGCCTCGTCGAGCGCCTCGCCCAGGTCCTCGAGCCCAGCAACTGCCTGCACGGTCGCCACGGGCGCGCGCTGGCCCAGGGTCGCAGCGGCGAGCACGAGCCGTTCGGTCGCCGGGCGACACGAGGCGAGGCGTCCCAGCACCAACGACCGGTAGCTGGGCGGTGCCGGCAGCGGGCGGCCGTCCAGGCCGGCATCGAGTGCGCCGCCCGTGTCGTCGAGCAGCGCGAGCACGTGCAGCGGGTTGCCCTCGGTCAGGTCGCGGAGCTGGATCAGCACGCTCGGCGCCAGCTCGTGGCCCGCTGCTCGGACGAGGTCGCCCAGCCCCTCGGCGTCCAGTCCCTCGAGCGCAACCGTCGCCCCGATCGGTCCGCGCAGCAGCTGGTGAAGGCCCTGTGGCAGCTGGTCGAGCTCGCCGCGGCGGGCGGTGCCGAGCACCACGATGCGCTCCCGACGGAGGCGGCGCACGGCGAACAGCAGCGCAGCGACCGAGAGCGCGTCGGCCCACTGCAGGTCGTCGAGGACCAGGGCGACCGGACCGGCCTGCTCCATCTCGCCGAGGAGGCCGAGCAACCACGCGCCGACGGCCGACGGATCCGCGAGCGACGCCATCGCCGCGAGCTCGTCCGCTGCGGTCGGGGTGATCGATCGGGCCAGCTGGTCGACGTAGCCCCAGGCGACGTCGAGCTCGGCCAGGTCGCCGGCGGCGGTCACGACCTGCAGGCCTTCGCGTCCGGCGACCGCCCGGTGTGCGAGCGCCGTCTTGCCGACGCCGGGTTCCCCGTGGATGAGCACGAACGCCGGCGTGCCGAGCAGCGCCGCCTCCACGGCGTGCTCCAGCTGCTGCTGCTCCTCGTCACGAGCTACGAAGGTCCGCTCCCCCACACGGCGAACCTACCCAACGGCGAGCACGCCCACGACCGTCGGCATCTCTGCACGACACAGGAGGTCCGGACGGTCGAGCGCCGTGGCGATCGCCGCCGCCTCACGGCGGGCGCCTCCGGCGCGCTCCAGGTCGTCGTGGCCACCCCGCCGCTCCAGGACCTCGGCGAGTTCGACCAGGCTGCGGGCCTGCCACACCGGGGCGCGCATGGCACGGTGCCGCGCGATCGCCAGCTCGAGGGCGTCGACGGCCCGGTCCGGGCGACCGGCCACTGCGGCAGCGACACCCAGGTGGTGTGCCACGGCGCCGAAGTTGCCGACCATCTGGGCGACGGTCGCCCAGCGGTCCACGTCGGGCTCGAGCAGGTCGGCGAGCTGCGCGGCCAGCCCGACGTCGTCGCCACGGGCGGCGACGTCGACCAGGAGTGCCAGGGTGATCTGTCGCAGCGGGTCGACGGGCGTGTCGTGCAGCGCCGCCAGCGTGGCGTGCGCCAGCTCGACCGCGCCGGCCACGTCGCCCGACGCCGCCAACGCCTGCGCGTGCACCGCCCGCCAGGCCGGCAGCGCAGGGAAGCGGCGGGCCTGCTCGGCGGCCAACGGCACGAGCGACGCGACCTGGTCGCGTTCGACGTGCTGGAGGTACGTCGCTGCCCCGAAGGCCAGCTCGACGTTGGTCTCCCCCATCGGCGTGCCCACCTCGAGCGCCGACACGCTGTGGCGTTCGGCGGCGGCCACGTCGCCGTCGAGCAGCGCGCGGTTCGCCGCGAACAGCTCCAGGTACCAGCGGTACTGCGGGAGCCGCAGACGCTCGACCAGCTGCGCCATCGCACCCACGACCCGCTCGACCTCGTCGGCGTCACGGCCACGCTCCATCGCGTCGCAGACCTGCCACACCCGTCCCTGGAGCTCGATCAGCGGCTCGTCCGCGGCGACCGCCAGGTCGACGACCCGATCGCTCAGCCGCTGCTGCTCGTCCGGATCCACGCGACTCCATGCCGCGGCGCGCAGGTCGTTGCAGCAGGCGGCGATCGTGACCGGGTCACCCAGGCGCTCCGCCATGGCCGACGCCTCTCGGCACAGGGCGATGCCGTGGGCCGGATCCGAGGAGAAGCCGTGGGCGGAGCCGAGGCGCGCGGTCAGTCGTGCGCGCAGCTCGGTGTCACCGCCGGGCAGGTCCTCGAGCGCCGCCCTGAGCAGCTCCACGAGCTCGTCGTTGAACACCCCGAACTCGAACCCGACGCCGCTGCCCACCGCGGTGCCCAGGCCGAGCGTCGCGCGGGCCCGAAGGGCTGCGTCGCCGAGCTCGGCGGCGTCGTCGATGCAGGCACGGAACGCCGCTCGAGCAGCGGGACCGTGGCCGGCCAGCACGTGCGCCGTGCCGGAGCCGAGCCGGATCCGGGCCCGCAACGGCCGGTGCGAGCTCGGGACGCCTGCGGACTCGAGGGTGTCCGCCGCGGTGTCGTACAGGTCGGCGGCGCGCTCGTAGGCCAACTCGGCCAGCGCCTGCTCCCCCGCATCGGCGACGTGGCCGACCGCACGGAGCGGGTCGAGCAGCGGGACCGCGGCGAGCGCATGGTGGGCGACCTCGGCGGTCCACGCCGGGCGGACCTCGTCGTCCGGCGGCGGTTCGGTCGCCTCGAGACGTTCGGCGATGCGTTGGTGCAGGCGGGCGCGGCGGGTGGCGGACAGCTCCTCGACGAGCGCTTCGCGCGCCAGGCCGTGGGCGAACCCGTACCGACCGGGGCGGTCGCCCACCTCGCGGACCAGACCGGCGTGCAGCGCCTCGTCCAGCGCGTCGAGGAGCTCGTCGCGGCCGATGTCGAGCAGCGGCTCGAGCAGGTCCAGCGAGAACTCCCGCCCGATCACGGCGGCGACCGTGAGGACCGACTCCACCACGGGCGACAGGCGCGACAGGCGTCGACCGATGACCTCACGCACCCCGTCGGGCAGCACCGCGTCGGCGGGTGCGCCATCGCGCGCGCCGCGCGCTGCGTCGTCGTCGCTCGACTCGAGCAGGTGCGAGACGACCTCCTCGATGAGGAACGGGTTGCCGTCGGTCCGGTCACCGACGGCGCGGACGGTGTCCTCGTCGAGCCGGTCGTCGGCCAGCTCGGCGACCAGGTCGTCGACGCCCGCCCCGTCCAGCCCGGTGAGGCGCAGCCGGTGCTCGCGACGTTCCCGGCGCAGGTCGGCGAGGGTCCTCGACAGGGGTCGACCTCGGTCCACCTCGGTGTCGCGGTAGGTGCCCAGGATCAGGAGCCGGTCGGCCTCGGGGCTGCGCACGAGGTGCGACAGCAGCTGCAGCGTGTCCTCGTCGGCCCATTGCAGGTCGTCGAGCACCAGCACGACCGGCGTCACGGCGCAGAGCTCGATGATCACCCGGTCGACGGCGTCGAAGAAGCGCAACCGATCGGCGCCCTGCTCGTGCTCGGACCGCGTGGCCGAGCGAGCGATGGCGGTCTCGGCGGACCCGCTGGCGCACGGCGGGGCGAAGCTCGGGGCGAGCTCGCAGAGGTGCCGGCCGGCCGCCTCGATCCCGGGGACGGGGACGTCGAGGTCGCAGCACCACTCGAAGACGGCCCGGAGTGCCTCCACGAACGGGGCGTGCGCGACGTACGCCTCCTCGAAGCAGCGGCCCCACAGCACGGTCGCACCGGATTCGTGGGCACCGCGTGCGAACTCCGCGACCAGTCGCGACTTGCCGACGCCCGGCTCACCGCCGACGAGGCCGAGCACCCGCTGGCCCTGGCGGGCACGGTCGTACCAGCCGGCCAGCGCAGCCCGCTCCTGCACGCGGTCGACGAAGGCGGCACGCCCGACGGGTGCGGCGAGCGGTGCATGGAACGTGTCCGACGTGGCGCGCGTGGTCCCCGCGACCGGCTCCCACGGCACGGACCAGGCCCGCACGGGCGCATCGAGGCCCTTCAGCTCGAGCTCGCCGATCGGCTCGAAGCTCAGTTCGTGCTTGGCGGCGACGAGGGTGCGCAGCAGCTCCGAGACGACGATCTGTCCGGGGGCCGCTGCCGAGCACAGCCGGGTGACGAGCACCATGGGCGCCCCGAAGAAGTCGTCCTCGGCCTGCACCGGCTCGCCCAGGTGTAGCCCGACCTTCATCTCGACGCCGTCGTCCGGGTGCGCCAGCCGGTCGGCGTGCACGCACTGCTGCATGGTGGTGGCGCAGCGCACGGCGTCGACCGCGCTCGCGAAGACGGCGAGCAGCCCGTCGCCGGTGTTCTTGACCTCCTGGCCACCGTGGCGGGCGAGGCACTCGCGCAGCAGCTCGAAGTGGCGGACCCGCTGTGCGTTGCCGGCCTCGTCACCGAGGTGGGTCAGGTGCTGGGTGCTCGACACCACGTCGGTGAGCAGCACCGCGACGATCCGTGCCTCAGCCATGGACGAGCTCCTCGCGTGCGTGGGTGTGCGCGATGCGGGCGAGCTCCTCGGGGCGGACCACGTCGTGGTGCACCTCGACCACACGCACCGGCGTCACCGCTCGCAGCGTGGCGGTGCGGACCCCGTCGCCGGTGCTGGCGCGCTCGCCGACGACCCATCCGGGTCCGACCTCGCCGACGGGGCTGCCGTCGACCTCGACGTGCAGCAACCCGTCGAGCACCAGCCACATGGTGCGATCCGCATCGCCCTGGCGGGCCAGGACCTGACCGGCACGTCGACGTCCCACCCGCAGCGGTCCGTCGGCGCGCATCCGGCGGTCGGCGACCTCCCGCTCGAGGTCGGTCTCGATCGGGGTGGTGGCGACGTCCAGGTCCCGTGCCCCCCACGGGCACGCACGGCCACCGACCCGGCGGTACCAGTGGCGGAACCCGAGCACCCCGGACTTGGTGGAGAGCTCGCCGTCGGGGCCGTAGACCCAGTGCCGCGGGAAGGGGCTCGCCCCGACCAGCTCGTGCTCGACACGACCGTCGGCGTGCAGCGTGAGCCGCAGGGTCGTCCAGATCGGCGGCGCCTGGAGGCCGACGAACGGCACCCGCCGCAGGAGTCGTGGGGCGGGGACCCAGGTCCGGCCGCCGGTCGTCTGGGTGAACACGACACGGTCCGGGTGCACCTCGGCCGATGGACGGAGGTCAGGGGCGGCCTTGCCCGGGCGGGTCACCTCGATCGGACCGAGACCCACCGTGGTCGAGCACACCCGCCCGCCACCACCACGACCGTGGCGGAGGATCCGTCCGGCGTCGTCCACCTCGATCCACGCCGAGAGCACGTTGACCGATCGGCAGGCGTCGTGGTCGATCAGCTGGGCGACGTCCCCCGGCACGATGCGGCGGGGCAGGGGCGAGTCGTAGTGGGTCATGCCCACGTCGAACGGGAGGCGCAGCACGCCGGGCACGCCGTGGCTGGGGATCCAGCTGGCGGCGGCGACGGTGGCCTCGACCCGGGTGGTGCCGTCGACGGCGGGCACGCCGTCCCGGATGGTGGTGTCGCGGTCGGCGGTGTCCTGGTCCGCGACCACCTGGGTGGCGGCGTCGCGGTCGGTGGTGTGGTTGCTGGTGGTGGTCATGGCCTTGCTGCTCCTCGTCCGGTGCCCGTCGCTGCCGCGGCCGCCTCGCTCTGCTCGAGGACCCGAAGGAGCTCCACCCACCCGTCGAAGGGCACGGGCGTCGGCTGACCTGCGAGCTCGACCGAGCCAGCTGGCCGGTCGTCACGGACGTCGTCGATGTGCACGATGTACTTCACCCCTGCATCGTCGTGGTCCGGCGGGCCCGTTCGCCCCAGGGGTTTCCCGGGTTTTCCCTGGGGTACCGAACCCCGGGGTCCCCGGGACCGCCCGGGGTCAGTGGGGTTCCCCGGGGTTGGTGGGGTTCCCCGGGGTCGCCGGCGTCCCCGGGCCCGTCCGGACCCTGGGGTCGCCCGGTGCGCCAAGCTGGTGCGGTGAGCGACGACGAGCTGACCCTGGAGCTGGCGGGCCACGAGGTGCGGGTGACGCACCCCGAGAAGGTGTTCTTCCCCGCCGCCGGGCATACCAAGGCGGACCTGGTCGAGTACTACGTGGCCGTCGCCGAGCCGCTGCTGGCGGCCATGGGTGGTCGCCCGGTGCTGCTCGAGCGCTACCCCGACGGCGCCGGCGGCAAGTCGTTCTTCCAGAAGCGGGTCCCCAAGGGCGCGCCCGAGTGGTTGACGACGACCGAGGTCGCGACCCCGAACGGCACGACGTCGAACGCGCTGGTGGCGGTCGACATCGCCCACGTGGTGTGGGCGGTGAACATGGGCTGTCTCGGGTTCCACGTGTGGCCGTACCGGGCCGAGGACCCCGAGCACGTCGACGAGCTGCGCATCGACCTGGATCCCGTGCCGGGGCTGACCTTCGACGACATCCGCGCCGCGGCGCACCGGGTGCACGAGCTGCTCGACGAGGTGGGCATCGAGTCGGCGCCCAAGACGACCGGCTCCAAGGGCCTGCACATCTACGCCCGGCTGGCGCCCCGGTGGGACGCCTACCAGGTGCGCGCCGCGGCGGTGGCGCTGGCACGCGAGCTCGAGCGGCGCCACCCCGACACCATGACCGCTGCCTGGTGGAAGGAGGAGCGGGGCCAGCGCGTGTTCGTGGACTTCAACCAGAACGCGCCGCACAAGACCGTGTTCGGGGCCTGGTCGGCACGACCACGAGTGGGCGCGCAGGTGTCGACCCCGTTGCGCTGGGACGAGGTCGACACGGTCGACCCGAACGCGTTGACCATCGCCGAGGTCCCGGCACGGTTCCGTGAGCTCGGCGACCCGTGGGCGTCGCTGGGCGAGTCTCCGCAGTCCATCGAGACGCTGCTCGGATGGTACGACCGCGACCTGGCCGACGGGCTCATGGATGCCCCGTGGCCGCCGGTCTACCCCAAGCAGCCGAACGAGCCGCCCCGGGTCGCGCCGAGCAGGGCGAAGAAGGACTGAACGGGCCGGTGCCAGGCACGCGCCCGGCGCGCCGCGACGATCGCCGTCAGGTGATGGCGTTGAGCTTCATGTGCCGCCACAGGAACGGGCCGATCTCGTTCGACCAGTACGGCCCGCCGGCCGTCATCGACACGATGTGACCGGAGCCGGGCTGGAGGACGAACCGGCAGGGCACGCCCGCGGCGACGAGCCCGTCGCAGGTGACCTTCGAGAAGGCCGCGGTGTAGTCGGTGACGCTGTCGGTCTGGTGGTGGAACATCAGGCTGGGTGCGTCGGTCGACTCGAACGTGACGAACGTGCCGATGCCGGGGGTCAGCGTGGCGCCGGTGGACACTGCGGCGGCGATCCTCGACGACACCCCGGCGAGCGGCCCGCCCGGGGTCGGGTCGTTGGCTGCGGCCACCCCGAGGGCGACCGCGCCACCGGCCGAGCTGCCGATCATCGAGATGCGTGACGTATCGATGCCGTAGGTCGCGGCGTTCGACCGGAGCCAGCGGATCGACTCGATGCCGTCGTCGACCGCGTCAACGGCGGCGGACATGTAGCGCGACATGTTGCTGGTGGCTTGCGGGTCCAGCCGGTAGCTGATCGACGCGGCGACGAACCCTCGACGTGCGTAGCTGCGGGCCGTGCCCGACATGTGGGTCCGTGAGCCCCAGGCGAAGCTGCCGCCGTGCACGAGCACGGCTGCGGGACGGGCGGACGGGCCGCCGACGGGTGGCAGGTACAGGTCGAGGCGCAGCTCGACCTCGACGCCGTTGACGTCCTCTGCGGTGCCGTAGACGATGCCGGTCACCTCGGTGAGCTGCGCGTCGGTGTAGAGCTCGGAGGAGAACCGGCCGCTGGCGGGCATCGTCGACGGCGGGCCCGGAGGTGTGCAGGCCGCCACACCGATCGCCGCGCACGCGACCATCGCTGCGAGGATCGAGATGCGCGACGTGCGCCGTCGATCGGTCCTGGTGTTCATGTACCCGCCTCGTGGTCCGCCGTCGTAGTTCCGCAGGGTCAGGCTACGGGGAGCTCAGCAGAATCGGCGCGGGCGGCCGAGGCTCAGGCGTGTGCCCGGCGGTCGGCCTTCCGGTGGCGACGCGCCGCGAGGCGGATCTGCACGATCCGGCTCAGGCCGATCAGGGCGACGACCAGGCCACCGACGATCGCGGCGAACAGCATGGCGACCCCCGACGGGAGGCTGAAGTCGGTCCAGAGGAACTCGTACTGCTGGCGCTCGCCGTTCTGCAGCACGAACACGAGCATCAGGAGCGCGAGGATCAGGCCGAGCACGGTCGCGACCAGCGCAGACCCGGTCCTGGTCCGCTGCACGCGCATCTCCGGAGCGTCGTGATCGGCGGATCCGCCGGTCGGGGTGGATGCGGCCGCCGGCGCGGGGTCCGCGGACGGAGGCGGCGTCAGGTCACCGGGGCCACGCTCGGAGGCGACTCGGTCGTTGCTGGGGTCGTTCGTCAACATGACCTCCACGTACCCCGCACGCACGACCTGCCAGACCGTCCGGAAGAACTGGACGGTTTGGCAGGTCGCGGGACCGACCACTCCACGCTCGACCGGGTCGCCGGACCCGATCGGCAGCGGCGCGGCGTTCAGCCCGTGGCGCCGAACCGCTCGACCCGGATGGCCGCCGGGTCGAGCCCGCCCGCCGTCAACACCTCGGTGGCCGAATCGGCGAAGCCGCTCGACCCGCACACGTACACAGTGGTGCCCTCGGGCACCGGGGGCAGATCGTCGGCACGGAGGTGACCGACGGGGCGGTCCGAGCCCGGCCACGGTGCTCTCGTCGTGAGCACCGTCGTCTCGGGTCCGAGGATCTCGTCGCGGTAGAAGAGGTCCTCGGGTCGGCGCACCGACACCACCAGCCGCAGCAGATCGCTGCGACCGAGGCTCCGGGCGTGTCGCAGCATCGACATGAGCGGCACCACGCCCGACCCACCACCGACGAGCAGCGCCGGCGTGTCGCCCTGCCACACGAACCATCCCCCGATCGGACCACGCAGCTCGAAGCGGTCGCCCGGGCGCGCCTCGTCGTGCAGGAACGTCGACACCTCACCGTCCGCCAGGCGCTCCACGGTCAGCTCGATGCACCCCGAGTCGTCCGGGGCCGACGCGACCGAGTACGACCGCGACGCGGTGTAGCCATCGGGTGCGGTCAGGCGGAGCACGTAGTGCTGGCCGGGCACGTGCTGCACCGGTTCGGAGAGGGCCAGCCGGAACGTCGCAGCTCGCTGCGTCTCGGGACGCACCTCCACCAGCTCTGCCGACTGCCAGCCGATCGCCATGACGCCCGACTGTACGACCGGGTCCACGGGTCCGGTGTCGCCGAGGATCCCGACGCGTGCTCCTCCGCTGCGCCTAGGGTCCGGGGATTCGCCAGCCGGACAGGGGAGAGACGGCATGCGCAGGATCAGGAACACCATCGCACCATTGATGATCACGGCCGTCGCCTTGACGATGGCCGCGTGCACACCGGAAGCCCAGGAGGGCGTGGGCCGCACGATCGGTCAGCTGATCCTGTGGTGGCTCTGGCCCACGATGGGTCCGCACCTGCCCGTGCCGACCCCCTGAGCGGTGCGCCCGATCGGGCGCACCGGCCAGGGCAGCGCTGCGGTCAGCGCACGACGGTGCTGCGCCGACGACGGCCCCACCACGGGATCAGCGACAGCACGAAGATGACGGCGCCGAGGGCGACGAACAGCCCCGCCGCGCGCCGGTCGATGCTGACGTCCTCGGGGATCTGTTCGCCGGCGACCATCGCGCCGATGCCGACCAGCAGGGTCAGCAGACCGATGAACGCCGAGCTGCCGCGGTCCTGATCGGCGAGCGCTGCGGCCATGGTGAAACCGCCGAGCAGGATGGCGGCGATCGCCAGCGCGGGGCTGAACCCGAACCCGGCGACGTCGCCGGTGGTGTCGAAGAAGCCGACCCCGAAGTCGACCCGGAACACGGCGACCAGGCCGGCGACGAACAGGATCGCGCCGGCCGCTGCGGTGAGCACCTGGAAGATGCGCAGCCCCTGTGCGGTCGGGCGGTCCTGCTGTTGCACCTGGTACTCGGTCGGCTGCTGCTGGGGGATGCCGGTGTTGCTCATGTCGAGGGCCCTTTGCTCGGCGAACGTGACGAAGCGCACGTACCCGCGACCCGTCGCTGACATGCGCCGTCAGTCGCCCTGGTAGCGCTGCTCCTGCGACGGGTCGCCGCGGTCGTGGTACCCGTTGCGCTCCCAGAAGCCGGGCTCGTCGTGATCCGCGAGCTCGATTCCCGACACCCACTTGGCGCTCTTCCAGAAGTAGAGGTGCGGCACCAGCAGCCGTGCGGGTCCCCCGTGCTCCACGGCGAGCGGCTCGCCCTCGTACTCCCAGACCACGAACGCCCGACCACCGACGACGTCGGCCAGCGGCAGGTTGGTGGTGTAGCCGGTGTGCGCGCTGATCAGCGCATGCGTCGCAGTTGGCTGCGCCCCGCCCGCAGCGGCGAGCAGTGTGTCGATCGAGACGCCGGTGAAGTGCACGCCGAGCTTGGACCACATGGTGACGCAGTGGATGTCGCCCGAATACTCCGCTCGCGGCAGCTCGTGGATCTCGTCCCACGTCCACGTGGTCGGCGAGGCGACCAGTCCCGACAGGGTGAAGGTCCAGGTCGCGGTGTCGATCGTCGGGGTGGCCTCGGCGTTCAGCACCGGCCAGCTGGCCCCCGCGTCGTACTGCCCGGGTGGCAGACGGGCATCGCGTGCTCCCCTGCCGACGAATCCTCGGGTCACGGCCACGGCTCGCTCCTTCGACACCCGGCGGCGCACGACCGCGACGTCGTCCCAGACTGCCAGACCGGCGAGGCGCGCACCGCCGCCCTGTCGCGCACGTCACTCCCGGACCGTCAGGCGGCTCGACCCCGAACGCGAACCTGGGGCCCTCATCCACGCGCTGGCGTGTACGAGGGCCCCAGGTTCGGTCGATCAGCCGGCGTTCACGCCGTCCGCGATGCGGTCGCCGATGTCCTTGTCGATGTTGCGCCAGTACTGGAACGCACGCTCGAGCACCTTGTCCGACACCCCGTCGCTCAGGTGTCCGACGACGTTCGACACCAGCCGGTCGCGCGCGGCATCGTCCATGACCTCGCGCACCAGCGTGCCGGGCTGGGACCAGTCGTCGTCGTCGGGTCGCGGCGTGTAGGCGGCGTGCACGAACTCGCCGCTCGCGTCCCAGCGCTCGACATAGGGGTACTGCACCGGGTCGGCCGCCGGGCCGCCGTAGCTGTTGGGTGCGTAGACCGGGTCCGACACCTTCTCGACGCGCATGGCGCCGTCCTTCGAGTAGCTGTGCACCGGGCACTGCGGCTTGTTGACCGGGATCTGCTGGTAGTTCACCCCGAGCCGGGCCCGGTGGGCATCTGCGTAGGAGAAGACCCGGGCCAGAAGCATCTTGTCGGGGCTGACGCCGATGCCGGGCACCAGGTTGTTCGGCTGGAACGCGGCCTGCTCGATCTCGGTGTGGAAGTCCGTCGGGTTGCGGTCGAGGGTGAGCGTGCCGACCTCGTGCAACGGGTAGTCGCCGTGCGGCCACACCTTGGTGAGGTCGAACGGGTTGATCCGGTAGGTCGCCGCGTCCTCGAACGGCATGACCTGCACCTTCAGCGTCCAGGTCGGGAACTCGCCGTCGCGGATCGAGTTGAACAGGTCACGGCGGTGGTAGTCGCCGTCCTCGCCGGCGATGCGGTCCGCGTCCTCCTGGGTGAGGAACTCGACGCCCTGGTCCGTCTTGAAGTGGTACTTGACCCAGAAGCGCTCGCCGTCGGCGTTGGCCCACATGTAGGTGTGGCTCGTGTAGCCGTTCATGTGCCGCCAGGTCTTGGGGATGCCACGGTCCCCCATGAGCCACGTCACCTGGTGGGCGGACTCGGGCGACAACGTCCAGAAGTCCCACTGCATGTCGTGGTCGCGCAGGCCCGAGTCGGCACGGCGCTTCTGGGAGCGGATGAAGTGCTGGAACTTCATCGGGTCCTTGATGAAGAACACCGGCGTGTTGTTGCCGACCATGTCGTAGTTGCCCTCGGATGTGTAGAACTTGATCGAGAACCCGCGGGGGTCGCGCCAGGTGTCGGGGCTGCCGGACTCGCCGGCCACGGTCGAGAAGCGCATGAGCGTGTCGGTGCGGACGCCGGGCTGGAACAGCGCCGCCTTCGTCCACTGGCTCACGTCCTGGGTGACCTGGAAGTGGCCGAACCCACCCGCGCCCTTGGCGTGGGGCTGGCGCTCCGGGATGCGCTCCCGGTTGAACGCTGCCATCTGCTCGATCAGGTAGTGGTCCTGCAGCAGCAACGGCCCGTCGGGCCCGACGCTGAGCGAGTGCTCGTCGCTCGCGACGGGGATGCCTGCGTCGGTGGTGGTCGGATGTACCTGGTCGCTGGCCATGTCGGCTCCTCGATGCTCGTCGTCGCCGGTACCTACCCCGCGGCGACGGCGACGACGCGCTCGAACGATCGATCTTGTCGACCTGGTCGATCGATCCGATCGATCAGCCGGTCGGCGGCCGCTCCGCAGCGCTCGTAGCCTGGACCCATGGCCCCCACCACGGCGGTCCTGGTCGACATCGACGGCGTGATCGTGGTGTCGTGGTCCGCGCTCCCCGGTGCTGTCGACGCGTTGCAGCGCATCCGCCGGTCCGGGCTCCCCGTCCGCTTCCTGACGAACACCACCTCTCGCACGCGGGCCGGCATCACCGCCGCGCTGCAGGCGGCGGGGTTCGACGTCGAGGCGGACGAGGTGCTGACGGCGACGTCGGCGGCGGCCGCGCACCTGTTGCGGCATCACGCCGGGCGTCCGTGCTACGTGTTGAACCACGGCGACGTGTCCGAGGACCTGAGCGGCGTCGAGCTGGTGGACCGATCGACGCCACCGGACCGAGTCGGTGTGGTGCTCGTCGGTGGCGCCGGCCACGAGTTCGACTACGAGGCGATCGACCATGCCGCTCGGTGCCTCTGGTCGGGAGCGTCGCTGGTCGCGGCCCACCGCAACACCCTGTGGCGGACGGCCGGCGGACTGCAGTTGGACGCAGGACCGTTCGTCGCCGCACTCGAGCACGCCTCCGGGACCCGGGCGACGATCGTGGGCAAACCCGCCGATGCCATGTTCGCCGCCGCGCTCGACTCGGTAGGGGCGGAGCCCGACCAAGCGGTGATGGTCGGCGACGACCTGGACAGCGACGTCCGGGGCGCCCAGGCCCATGGACTGACGGGCATCCAGGTCCGCACCGGCAAGTTCCGTGCCGAGCAGCTCGACGACGGCGGCGCGCCGCCCGACGTCCTGCTGGACTCGATCGCCGACCTGCCGCACTGGCTCGGTCTCGACTGACCGACGCATTGCGGCCAGGATCCGGCCGCAATGGCTGCGAAGGTGGCCTCCGGCCTCGACGGCGGGGCCGACAGGAGGAACGACGATGACCACCACCACCGCCATGGACGTCCGGATCGAGCTGGTGCCCGTGCCCGTCACCGACATCGACCGGGCCAAGGCCTTCTACGTCGACGGCCTCGGCTTCGTCGCCGATCACGACCATCGAGTGCACGAGACGTTGCGCTTCGTGCAGTTGACCCCGCCGGGATCTGCATGCTCCATCGTGATCGGGCAGGGCATCACCGAGAAGACCCCCGGCACCGAGGAGATCCAGGTCGTCGTCGAGGACGTCGCCGCGGTGCGCGAGGTGCTCGTCGAGCGCGGGGTCGAGGCGTCCGAGATCGACCACCAGCCCTGGGGCGACTTCATCTACGTGAGCGATCCCGACGGCAACCACTGGTCCTACCAGCAGCTCCCCGAGCAGATGCAGCCCTGACCCAGCGAACCTGGCGCCCTGACACCGGCCCTGACCGGCATCAGGGCGCCAGGTTCTGCCAGTTCGTGCGGACTCGGGCCGTCGGGGGCTCAGTCGAACGCTTCGGTGTCGACGCGGAAGCCCCGACCACCGAGCGCGCTGCGGACGTTGGCGATCATCCCGGAGTTGCCGATGGCCAGGACCTGCGTGGAGGCGGGGTCGAGCGTCGACGCCACGCGGATCGCATGCTCGTCGGCACGGCCGGTCGCACCCGACCACCCCACGTTGCGGGCCTGGCCGGGGCGGCTCACGGTCGGCACGTAGTCGAGTCTCGGGTGCGAGGCTGCCAGCGCAGCGAGCTCGTCCGCGTAGGGCAGCTCGTCGGCGTGGCTGGCACCGTGCAGGACCATCAGACGGCTGGGCACCCGGTCCCGCAACGCTTGGAGCACCAGCCCGCGCACCGGCGCGATCCCGGTCACCGTGGCGACGAGCAGATGGGTGCGCGCGGACGGATCCAGGCGGAGCGACCCCTTCGCCCGCTCCCCCAGCACGACCTGGGCTCCGACGGGCAACGTGAACATCGCCGGGGTCAGCCGACCGCCCGGGATCCGTTCGATGCAGAACTCCAGATGCGCCTCGTGCGGCGCCGAGGCGAGGCTGAAGCTGCCGCTGCGCCGCCCCTCGATGCCCACCTTCATGTACTGCCCGGCCCGGTACTCGAAGGAGGCGGGCCGACCGACCCGCAGGATCCGGACGTCCGCGGCGACCTGCTCGATCGACAGCACACGTCCTGCTGCGGCCGGGCCCCCAGTGCGATCGGTGACGGTGGCCGGCTCGGGTTCGAGCTCGGCGTCGGTGGCGATGTCCCTCGGCCTCGTCGCGGCTGGTGCGTCGGCGACGGGGGCGGCCCACGTCGAGTCGGCCAGCAGGGCCAACGCCTCGAGGTTCCCGCCGGCAATGCGCCCACGGCGACGATCGGCCACGTGTGCGAGCAGCGAGCCGAGCTCGGAGGACCCCTCACGGGTTGCCTCCTGGGCCCGTGCCGCCGCGGTTCGCCGCAGGCGCCGCTCGAAGGTCTCCAGCTCGTCGATGCGGGGAACGCTATGCGCCGCGGCCACCGTCCGGTGGCGCGCTCAGGCCGCGGGACGCGCTCGCTCGATGATCGGGTCCAGGTCCAGTCCGCCCGGCAGGGTGCCGAAGGCGCGCCCGGAGCGATCGCCCAGCCGCGAAGCGCAGAACGCGTCGGCCACCGCCGTCGGCGCGTGGCGCACCAGCAACGAGGCCTGGAAGACCAGCGCCAGGCGCTCGACCAGGGTGCGCGCCTGTGCCTCGATGTCGGCCGGGTCCGCCAGCTCGGCACGCAAGGCTGCCGATGCGGCGTCGAGTCGGGCGTCGGCTCCGGCCGCGGTGCCGACCTCCTCCCAGTAGGCGTCGAGCGACCGGGGCTCGCGGGCGACCGCCCGCAGCACGTCCAGGCAGATCACGTTGCCCGACCCCTCCCACACGCCGTTCAGCGGGCTCTGGCGGAACAAGCGCGGCAGGTCGGTCTCCTCGACGTAGCCGACGCCGCCCAGGCACTCGAGCGCCTCGGCGGTGTGCTGGGGCGCGCGCTTGCAGGTCCAGTACTTGATCACCGGCGTGAGCAGGCGCTTGAGCATCTGCTCCTGCTCGTCGGCCGGATCCGCGTCGTACGCACGGGCGAGGCGCAGCGCCGCCGCAGTCGCCGCCTCCGACTCGAGCGCCAGGTCGGCGAGCACGTTGCGCATGAGCGGCTGACGATCGAGCTCGGCGCCGAACGCCGACCGGTGGTGGGTGTGCCAGGTCGCCTGGGCGGCGCCCTGACGCATGATCGCGGTCGACCCGAGCACGCAGTCGAGTCGGGTGTGGCCGACCATCTCGATGATGGTGCGCACGCCACGGCCCTCCTCGCCGACGAGCGCGCCCCAGGTGTCGAGCATCTCGATCTCGCTCGACGCGTTCGACCGGTCGCCCAGCTTGTCCTTGAGCCGCTGGATCCGGATCGGGTTGCGCGAGCCGTCCGGCCGCCAGCGTGGAACCAGGAAGCAGCTCAGCCCGCCCGGCGCCTGGGCGAGCATCAGGAACCCGTCGGACATGGGCGCCGAGCAGAACCACTTGTGGCCCGTCAGCACGAACTCGCCGTCGCCGACCGGCGCCGCGGTCGTGGCGTTGGCCCGCACGTCCGAGCCACCCTGCTTCTCGGTCATGGCCATGCCGAAGGTGGCGCCGGTCTTCTGCGACGCGACGACGTTGGACGGGTCGTAGTCGGTCGAGCAGATCCGTGGCTCCCACTCGGCGGCGAGGGCCGGCTGGTGCCGCAACGCCGGCACGACGGAGTACGTCATGGAGATCGGGCAGATGTGGCCGCCGTCGACCTGGTACCAGGTGATGACCTTGGCGGCCCGGGCCACGTGCGCGCCCGGTCGCTCGTCGGCCCAGGGCGCGGCGTGCAGTCCGTGGCCGACGGCGACCGACATGAGCTGGTGGTACGCCGGGTGGTAGTCGACGACGTCGAGGCGGTTGCCGTAGCGGTCGTGCGTGCGCAGCACCGGCGGGTTGGCGTTGGCCTGTCGGCCCCACTCCTGCGACACCGGGTCGCCGGCCAGCGCGCCCAGCGTGTGCAGCTCGGTCGACGCCCATCCGGCACCATCGCGCTCGAGCGCCTCGGCGAGTGCCACGTCGGTGCCGAACACGTCGTGGCCGCTCAACGGCGGTGGCTGGTTGGTGACCTCGTGGGTGTCGAACGCGTTGGTCATGGCCGCGACGCTACGCGGGCGACGATCGGTGGATCAGGCGCGTCAGCGCGCCAGGTCCACGATCCGGCCGGCCAGCTCGGCGGTCGGCCGGGTGCCGTCGAGCACGACGTCGATGAGCCCGAGGGTGCACAGCTCCGCGTAGTTCTCGAGTTGATGGTCGAACCAGTGGGCGACGTCGCTGTAGCCGCCGAGCGCCAGACGGTCGTGGTTGCGGCGCTCCAACTCGTCCTTCGGGACCGACAACAGCACCACCGAGAAGCCGCTGTCCCGGGCGGCGTCCAGGAGCTCGGTGGGGACCCAGCTCGTCAGGAAGGTCACATCGGTCATCGCGATCGCCGAGCGCGCCGACTCGATCACCAGGCGGTGGTTCTCCTCGGCACTGGCAGGCCACGAGCCGCCGGCTGCCTGCATCACTGCGTCGTCGCACTCGATCACGTTGGGATGGTCGAGGCTCAGGCGCTCGCGCAGCGTCGACTTCCCCGAGCAGCACGCCCCGAGCACCACGACCCTCACTTCGTCGATTCCCCTTCCTCGGCGGGCACGGTCGGCAGGGCGAGGCCGTACAGCCACCTGTGCGGTCGGAACTCGAGCAGGATCAGCTCCCCGACGTCGTCGTCGACGGCGACGGTCACGTCCCAGCCGTACTTGGCGCGGAAGGCCTCCACGACCTGGGCCGGCCGCTCCGCCTCGTGCAGCACGACGGTTCCCTCGGCGACCACTGGTGCGTCGCCGTCCTCCAGCGCCACCGACGCTGCGGGCTCGCGACGCAGGTTGCGAACCCTGACCGACGACCGCCCGGTACCGATCCAGATCCGGTCGTCGACATGGACGAACCACACCGGTGCGACGTGGGGCCGACCATCCGCGTGCACCGTCGCCAACCACAGGTTCCGAGATGTCGCGAGGCGGTCGAGGCTCACCCTGGCGAGCGTACCGATCGCTCGTCCGATGGTGCCGGGGCGATCAGGGCGAACAGGGGGTGGACTGCACGACGCCGTTCGGGCAGGTCGTGTTCTTCCACACCGTCCCCGACATGTAGGCGTTCGCCAACTTGGCGCTCGTCAGGTTGGCGTTGGTCAGGTTGGTGTTGATCAGGATGGCGTTCGAGAGGTCCGCACCCGTCAGGTCGACGCCCGTCAGGTTGGCGTTGTAGAGGCCGGCCCCGGGCAACAGGGCGCCCTTCATGCTGGCGCCCGACGCGTTCGTGTACGAGAGGTCGGCGCCGTAGAGGCCGGCGGCCTGGAGGTTCGTGCCCTGAAGGTTCGCGCCCTCGAGGTCGGCCTGCGCCAGGAACGTGCTGGTGGCGGTGGCCTTCGACAGGTTGGCGCCCGCCAGATCGGACTGCTCGAGCTTGGTCAGGTGCAGGTTCGCTCCGACCAGCTGGATGGACCGCAGGTCGGTCGTCGACAGGTCCTCGTTCGACAGGTCGCAGCCGTTCATGTTCACCGAGGGGGCCGGCTTGATGTTGCAGCCGCTGGTCTGGGTTCCGCTGACGCTGTCGATGAAGAGGCTGACGGTGCGGAAGCTCGCCGGCGGTTCACGATGCGGCGTCGCCGTCAGCCCAGGGATCTGACCGGAATGGTCCTCACCCTCCACGATCTCCGCAGTGAAGCTGAGCGTGCTGCCGTCCAGCACCGGATCGAACAACGTCACCACGAACGAGTCCGACTCCCCCGACGGCTCGTGCTCGACCAACATCGCGTTCGGCGCCGAGTCCTCGAACAGCGACGGCCACTCCTGCACGAACCGATCAGCGGGAACGACCGCCGCATCACGGTCGGGACGATCGGTGAACGCCGTCACGCCCGGATCGATACCGGTCAACGTCAGGGTCTGCGTGCCATCCGCATCGGTGCTGAACCTGCCGCCGGTCGACGTCACGGTGAACAACCAACTCGGCGCCTCGGCGATCGTGCCATCGGTCGGCTCGACCGACTCGTCGCTCGAGGTGGCCGCGACCGGGTCACCGACGGGCTCGGCCGTGGTGTCGCCGCTCGAACAAGCGGCGGTCATCATCGCAACGGCGGCGGTGCAGGCCAGCGCCGCCGCGTGGCCTCGAGAGGTCGTGCGCATCGTGATCCGATCCGGGTCCGCGCCGTGCGACCCCTGGGTTCGGTATCGGCCCCGGGGCCCCGGACTGAAGAACCGTCGGAGCGGGGATGCTCGCTCGGATCCACCGAACATTGGGGTCGTCATCGACACATCGTGTCGATGACGACCCCAATGTCCCGACCGGAGCCGTCCGAGGTCAGCCCTGGGGGACGGGCACCCGGCCGGCGACGAGCTCGTCGTAGCGGACACATCCGATGCCGACCACGATCAGCGCGCCGCCAGCGAGCTGGATCGGCAGGGGCAGCTCGTCGAGGATCAGCCAGGCGAGCGCGATGGCGAACAACACCTCGCTCAGCGCGACGAACGCCGCCAGTCGAGCACCCAGGCGGCGCGACGCGTCGATGCCCGTCGCGTACGCCGCGACGGTGCCCAACAGGACCAGCCCGACCAACGGCACCCACCACCGCACCGTGCTGCCGGCGAAGGACACGTCAACGGCCTCGACCCGGAACGGCAGCAGGCCGATCAGCGAGAGCGAGCCCAGGCAGACCGCCGCCACGCCCATGCCAGCGCCCGCCATGACGAGCGGGTCCAGGTCGTCGACCGGTCGAGCGGAGAGCACGAAGTACACGACCAGGCACGCTGCGGCGCCCAATCCCCACGCCACGCCGACCAGATCCAGTCGCACGCTGCCGGTCAGGTCCAGCACGAGCACCAGTCCGCCGACGCTCACCGCCGCACCGATCAGGGTCAGCCGTGTGGGGCGGCGACCCGAACGGGCCCACAACCAGCCGACCAGCAGCACCGGTGCCAGGTACTCGAGCAGCAGCGCGACGCCGACCGACAGGCGCGACACGGCGTAGAAGTAGCCGACCTGCACCCCGGCGACCGCGATCACGCCGTAGGCGACGAGCAGGTTCGCATGCGCACGCAGCGCGCCCCAACGGCCGCGCATCGACCACGCGACCGGTGCGGCCAGGACCGCCGTGGCCAGCACGACGCGCAGGGTCACGGTCGCCCCGGGCGACCAGCCGGCCTCGATCAACGACTTCGCGAACGCCCCGGAGGTGCCGAACAGCGCGGCGGACACCAGGGCGATCAGCAGCCCCCGACTCACCCGGCGCCGGGGTCGACGACCAACTCGATGCCGGTCTCCCGGGCCGACACCGACCAGAGCCGATCGATGCCGCTGTCCAGGTCCCAGCGCCGCAGGACCGGCAGGCGAACGGCCGGGCCGTTCGTCATGAACCGTGGCCCGTAGAACTGCCCGCCCTTGGCCGACGGGTCGGTCGCCGCGCGCAGCTGCGGCCGTGCACCGACCTCGGCCGACATGCCCGTCCGCGCCGCCATCGTCTCGAAGAACGGCGCACTGGCGCCGGCCCCGCCTTCTCGCACCGTCCGCGACTGCAGGTCGGTGTTCGACAGGCCCGGGTGGGCGATCAGGCTGGCGGCACGAACCCCCGCCGCCTCGAAGCGGCGCTGCAGACCGAGACCGAAGTGGAAGTTGGCGAGCTTGGCCTGGCCGTAGGCCTTCCACGGCGAGTAGTTGCCGTGCAGGTGCGGGTTGTCCGGGTCGAGCTGGCGGCCCTGGTGGTGCGCCACGCTCGTGACGGTCACGACCCGAGCAGCAGGGGCACGCAGGATCGCAGGCATGAGCAGCGCGGTCAGCGCCCAGTGGCCCAGGTGGTTGACGCCCAGCTGCATCTCGAAGCCGTCCGCGGTGCGTCGCTCGGGCATGGCCATCAGGCCCGCGTTGTTGACCAGTAGGTCGATGGTCGGATGATCGGCGAGCACGGCGTCCGCAGCGGTGCACACCACGTCGAGCGAGCCGAGGTCGAGCGGGACGACCTCGACCGACGCGCCGGGCGCACGCGCCTCGACCATCGTGACCGCGTCGGCGGTCTTGTCCGGATCGCGTGCCGCCATCACGACGTGCGCGCCGGCGCTGGCGAGCGCGACCGTGGTCTCGAGGCCCAATCCCCCGTTGGCACCGGTCACGACCGCCACCCGCCCGGTCAGATCAGGGATGTCGTCAGCGGTCCAGGTCATGTGTGCTCCGATCAACCACGGTCGGCCAGGTCGTACTCGGCTGCGTGGTACGGGTGGGTAGGGTCGTAGGTGGTCAGCGGTCGCGGGTCGTCGACCCGCCCGGCGGCACGGATGCCGGCCCCCGTGATGCCGAGCCGGGCGTCGCCGAGCTCGGTCCGGTACCCATCGGCCGACCGCTCCAGTCGGGCGACGACGTCGGGGTGCGACGCGGCGACGTCGTGGGCCTCGGACGGGTCGTCGCGCAGGTCGTACAGCTCACGGACGGCGGCGCCGTCGCGCGCGACGTGCAGCTTCCAGCGGTCGTCTCGCACCGCGTGCAGGTCGTCCATGGCGTAGTAGGCGAACTCGGTGCGCTGCGACGGCGACGTCGGGTCGGACAGCAGCGGACCGAGGTCGACGCCGTCGAGCGTCCGGTCCGTGGGCAGCTCGGCACCTGCGAGCGCAGCGACCGTCGGGAACAGGTCGATCGAGCCGGCGAGCGCGTCGGTGCGCGTGCCGGCAGGGATCGTGCCGGGCCAGCGGGCGATCGCAGGGACGCGCATGCCGCCCTCCCACGTGGTGCCCTTGTGGCCGCGCAACGGCGCGTTGGACCCGCCGCCGTCACCGCCGAGCGAGCCGTTGTCGCTCGTGAAGACCACGAGCGTCCGCTCGTCAAGCCCGAGCGACTCGAGCTCGGCGAGCACCACCTGCGTCGCCCAGTCGATCGACGCGACCGCGGCGCCGTAGCTGCCGTTGCGCGACGCCGCCGCGAAGCGCTCCTGCACGTAGATCGGCAGGTGCACATACAGGTGCGCGAGGTAGACGAAGAACGGCTGGTCGCTCGGTGTGCGCAGAAACCGAACGACCTCGTCGACGTAGCGGGCGGTCAACGATCGCTGGTCCGGCTGCTGCTCCAGGACCTCGTCGTCGAGCAGCAGCGGCAGCGGCGGGTAGCCGAGCTGATGGCCGTCGGGAGTCGTCGGCGTCCCACGCTGGCGGCCCATGTCGTTGGAGTACGGCAGGCCGAGGTAGCGATCGAAGCCGTGGTTCGTCGGCAGGAACTCGGGCTGGTCGCCGCAGTGCCACTTGCCGACCATGAGCGTGCGGTAGCCGGCATCGGACAGGAGCCGGCCCATGGAGATCTCGGTCGGGGCGAGACCGACGGCCTGACCGGGGAACAGGACCGGCAACCCGTCGAAGGACCCGAAGCCGATGCGTGGCGGGTAGCAGCCGGTCAGGAGCGCCCCACGCGACGGCGAGCACACCGGCGACGCCATGTAGAAGTCGCTGAACAGCAGCCCGTCAGCAGCCATCGCGTCGAGCGCGGGTGTGTCGTTGCGTGGCGACCCGTAGCAGCCGAGGTCGCCGTAGCCCAGATCGTCGCAGTTGATCAGGACGATGTTGGGGCGCGGAGCGATGGCGACCATGGGTCGACACTAGGTGCCCACCCGGCGCCGCCCTCGGCGGGATTCGTCAGACGAACGCGGGCAGGTGCTGGGGCACCGGCTGCGCGGGCAGCGGCCGCAGCGTCGACTCCCCACGCTCCAGCGCCGACATGAACGCGGACGAGAACGCGCCCTCGACCAGGGTCAGCGCCAGGGCACCGAAGCCGATCTCGGCACCGGCGCCCGGGTCCTGCTCCAGATAGCCGCCGACCAGGTCGGTCTGCGCGATCACCTCGTGGTGCGCGTCCGCGACGACGTGCACGGCGAAGAACTCGCGTCCGGCCTCATCGACGCCGACACGCTCGAGCAGCTCGACGTAGCGCGACATCGGTCCCGTCGACGTCATCTCGAACAGCGCCAGGTGCCCGAGCAGCGCCGGCAGCAAGCGTCGCTGCTGGCCCAGCAGCCCGATCAGGTTGCCCGTGGCGAGCGTGGTCGCGGGCAGGCGGTCGATGTAGGTGCCGTAGGTCGGGTCCAGTCCGAGCGACGTCATGGTGGCGGCGAACAGCTCGGCGTGCGAGCGTCCCGGTTCACCCCGCCCGTATTCGTCGAACTGGATCTCGACCAGCGCCGCCTTGGCCCGGCCGCCCAGGCGCGGGATCGCCCAGCTGTGCGGGTCGGCCTCCTTGAGCTGATAGGCGGAGCGGTGGATCGCGAACTCCGCCACGACGTCGCGGCGGGGATCGGCGAGCAACGTCGCGGACAGCGACGGGCCGCTGCTGTTGCTGCTGAGCTCGGCCAGCAGCTCGTGCACGTCGGGGCGGACCGGGCCGATCTGCTCGCGCAGCTGCGCCTCCATCGCGACTTCGATGCGTCGCTTGAGTGCGACCACTCGCTCGTCGCACTCCATGGCGGCGTCGACCTCGGCGTAGCCGCGGTAGGACAGCTCGTAGATGACGTGGAGGGCGAGCTGGACGTCCTCGTCGCCGAGCACGTCCGTGCCGATGGCACTGGGCACCAAGCCGTCCAGGTAGCCCCACCCGGTGCGCAGACGGGTGAACAGGGAATCGGTGATCGGCCCTCGGGGTGACGGCAAGTGCTGGACGCTCATGATCACCACCTACCCTCGAACGCCGGTTCGAGACCCGACCGACGTGACGCCCATCGCCGATCGGCCCGACAGGTCGACGACGACCGGACCGCCCGTCAGCGGTTGGCGCGTCGCGCCTGGTGGCGGCGCTTGGCCGCGCGGTTGGCGGCGTTCGAGCGCTGCTCGATCGCCCGACGGTCCCGAGCTCGGCGGTGCTTGCCCTTGGGGGCGATGGTTCCCTTGGCCGCGGACCGGTGACGCACGGCGGAGCCCTTGTGCTTCGGTCGGGCAGCCGACAGGCGCTCGTCGCGCAGCTGCTCGGCCTGCTGGTTCGCCACGACCGCGAGCCGACGGCTGACTCGCGCCAGGACGTCCTCGAACACCTCGGTCTTGGCAGCGACCCTGGCCTGCTTCTTCGCCGCCTTGCCCCGTGCCTTGTCGGCGCCCACCTGACCGGCGGCACGCCGGCGATGGAGCTTGGCGTACTTGTTGCGTGCCCGACGCGCCCGCTTGTGCAGGTCCAACAGCTCGTCCTCGTCCAGCTTGCGCAGCTTCTTCGGGCGGGAGGCCAGGACCAGCTCCTTCTCGCCGTCGGACAGCATCTTGTAGTCGAGCGTCTTCATCGGGTCCTCCTGGGGTGGGCTGACCACGCTACGCCGTCGTCGGAGAGATGCGCCGTCCCGATCGTCGCTCGCCCGACAGCACGATCCATCACCTCCAGCGGCGACGACGTCGTCAGTGGTTGCGGAGGGCGTCGATCAGTTCGGACTTGTCCATCGTGGAGCGACCCTCGATGTCGAGCTCGCGGGCGCGCTCGAGCAACTCGTCCTTGGTGCGATCCTCGTAGTCCTCGGCGTGGCCGCCGCGGCTGCCCACCGTCGAGCGGCCCTCGTCCGCCGACGCGTTCGAGATGCGTGCCGCCTTCTCCTTGCTCATCCCCTGGTCACGCAGCGCGTCGTACTGCTCGGGATCCTTGATCGACGGTCCGTGTCGTCCTGCCGGCATGAGGTCCTCCTGACGGTCGTGGTCGGTGCGCTCCGCGCATGACGGACACGTACCCGGTGCCGGCCGGACCGAGACCGCTCGGGCGGGCCACAGCGTCCTGGCTACGGTGCACGGATGACCACCGATGCCGACTTCCTCGGATTGCAGGCGGGCGACGAGCCCGGCCGGTACCGGTTCCACGTCCAGAACCACCTGGCCCGCCTGGACGGCCGCCTCTACGGCGGTACCGCGATCGCCGCCTCGATCGTCGCCGCCGAGGCGCTGTCGGAACGGGCCGCGTTGTGGATGACGACGCAGTTCGTGTCGACCGCACCGGCGAACGAGGAGATCACCGTGCTGGCCGAGGTGCTTGCGCCCGGCCGACGCACCAACCAGCTGCGGGTGACCGGGACGGACAGCGCCGGCGCGGTCATGTTCGCCTCGCTCGGCGCCACGGGCCACCACCGCCCCGAGGGGCTGACGGGCACGTTCGAGCACATGCCGACGGTCAGCGCGCCCGAGGACTCATTGGCACGCGGCGGTCCGTTCGCCACCATGCTGCGCAACGCCGGGATCGAGGACGTGCAGCTGCCGAGCGGCGTGGGGTTCGCGTCGGTGGTCGAGTTCCGCGAGCCCACCGTCGAGTCGCATCCCGATCCCGGTCCCGGGCGCATCTGCATGTGGGTGCGTCGCGTCGACCGGGTGCCCGTCACGGCGGCGACGATCGCGTTCATCGCCGACATGGTGCCGCTGTCGGTGGCGCACGGCGTCGGCGTCGTCGCCGGTGGCATCAGCCTGGACAACACCATCCGCATCGGCGCGTCGGTCCCGACGGAGTGGGTGCTGGTCGACCTGCGCGCCCATCTGGCCGTCGGCGACTACGGCCACGGGGTCGCCCACGTGTGGAGCCCCGACGGACAGCTGCTCGCGACGGCCAGCCAGTCGGCGTCGATGTTCCAGTTCGACCTGACCGACGCCCCGTGGGGGCACCGGGCATGACGAGCCGTGCGGGGCGCACCGAGACCGCGCTCGTGCAGCGCCACGGCCCCGGCGCGCCGGCGGGGCGTTCGCCCGATCGCCTCATCGTCGAGGAGCCCCTGGCGATCGAGCTCGACGGCACCCGCGTCGCGACCACCATGCGCACCCCCGGGCACGACTTCGAGCTGGCCGCCGGCTACTGCTTCACCGAGGGCCTGCTCGCCGGTGCGCCGATCCGGTCGTGTCGCTACTGCGCCAACGGCTCGGCGGTCGACTCCGACTTCAACATCGTGACGGTCGAGACCGGCGGTCGGGCGCCGACACCCACGCCGCGGCTGGCGCCCACCACGTCGTCGTGCGGCATCTGCGGCGCCGCGTCCATCGAGGAGCTCACCGAGCGGCTGTCCCCGCTCGTCGGCGTCGAGCCGTTCCCGTGGGAGGTGCTCGCCGGATTGCCCGACGCGGCGCTGGAGCACCAGGAGCTGTTCGCCCGCACCGGGGCCGTGCACGCCGCCGGCGCCTTCGACCGCCAGGGTCGACTGGTGCTGCTGCGCGAGGACATCGGCCGTCACAACGCGGTCGACAAGGTCGTCGGCCGGCTCCTGTTGGACGGCTGCGTCGGTGACGACGTCGCCCCCGGCCGCGGCACGGCCGACATGGCGCTCTACGTGAGCAGCCGGGCGTCGTTCGAGATGGTGCAGAAGGCCTGGGCGGCCGGGTTCGCCGCCGTGGTTGCGGTGAGCGCCCCGTCCGCGCTCGCCGTACGCACCGCGGTGACCGCTGGCGTGCAGCTGGCCGGCTTCGCCCGCGGCGGCTCGCTCAACCTGTACGCGCCCGGAGCCGAACGATGATCGACTTGGACGTCGGCGTCCGGCTGTCGTCCGCGTAGGAGTCGAGCGGCACCAGCACGTTCACCTCGGGGAAGTAGGCGGCGCAGCAGCCCGGCGCCGTCGGGTAGGCGACGGCTCGGAAGTCCTCGGCCACCCGCTCGGTCCCCTCGTGCACGGACACCAGGTCGACGTGCTCACCGTCCGCGACGCCCGCCGACGCCAGGTCGTCCGCGTGCACGAACACGACCCGCCGACCGTGGTGCACACCGCGGTAGCGGTCGTCCAGGCCGTAGATGGTGGTGTTGTACTGGTCGTGGCTGCGTAGCGACTGCAGGACCAGGTGCCCGGGCGGCACCTCCAGCGGCTCGAGCGGGTTGACCGTGAACCGGGCCAGTCCGGTCTCGGTGTCGAAGCGGCGCTCGTCGCGAGGTCCGTGGGGCAGCTGGAACCCGCCCGGGACCCGCACCCGCTCGTTGAAGTCCTCGAAGTCCGGCACGACCTGCGCGATGTGGTCGCGCACCAGGTCGTGGTCGGCCTCGAAGCGCTCCCACTCGGTCGGGTCGTCGTCGCCGAACACGGCTCGCGCGAGCCGGCCGATGATCGCGACCTCGCTCAGCACCCGCGGCGACGGTGGGGGCAGCGACCCCTGGCTCAGGTGCACCATGCCCATCGAGTCCTCGACCGTGACGGCCTCGGCCCGGTCGGTGCGTCCGAGTGCCGGCAGGATCAGCGCCTGCTCGCCGCAGACCAGGTGCGACCGGTTGAGCTTGGTCGACACGTGCACGGTCAGCCGGCAGCGGCGCAGCGCCTCGGCCGTGGTCGCCGTGTCGGGCGCCGCCTGCACGAAGTTGCCGCCCATGCCGACGAACACCGACGCACGACCGTCACGCATCGCCTCGATCGAGGCGACCGTGTCGAAGCCGACGTCGGACGGCGGTGTGAACCCGAAGACCTCACCGAGGCGGTCGGTCCATGGCGGCGGCTGCTCGAAGATCCCCATGGTGCGGTCGCCCTGCACGTTGCTGTGGCCCCGCACGGGGCAGACGCCGGCGCCAGGTCGGCCGATGTTGCCGCGCAGCAGCAGGAAGTTGACGACCTCTCGGATCGTGGCGACCGAGTTGCGGTGCTGGGTCAGCCCCATGGCCCAGCACACCACGATCGACGACGAGCCGAGCACGGCCCGGTGTGTCGCCTCGATCTCGTCCTCGCCCAGACCGCACGCCTCGAGCAGCTCCGCGACGTCTGCTGCGCGCACGTGGTCGGCCCACTGCTCGAACCCGTCGGTGTGCCGTTCGATGAACTCGCGGTCGAGCACTCCGGCGGACGGGTCGGCGTCGGCCGCCTCCAGCAGTCGGCGACCCAGCAGCGTGAACAACGCCAGGTCGCCGTTGATGCGGACCTGCAGGAACTGGTCGGCCACCTGGGTCCCCGAGCCGACGACACCACGCGGGCGTTGGGGGTTGCGGAAGTTCAGCAGCCCGGCCTCGGGCAGCGGGTTCACCGCGATGATCCGCGCACCGTTGCCCTTGGCCGTCTCGAGCGTGGTCAACATGCGCGGGTGGTTGGTCCCCGGGTTCTGGCCGACCACGAAGATCAGATCGGCGTGCTCGAGGTCCTGCAGGGTGACCGACCCCTTGCCGACGCCGATCGTCGCCTCGAGTGCTCGGCCGCTCGACTCGTGGCACATGTTCGAGCAGTCGGGCAGGTTGTTCGTGCCGAAGCGGCGCACCAGCAGCTGGTAGAGGAAGGCCGCCTCGTTGCTGGTGCGCCCCGACGTGTAGAAGATCGCCTCGTCGGGGTCCTCGAGCGACCGCAGCTCGTCCGCGATCAACTCGAACGCCTCGGGCCAGCTGATCGGCACGTAGCGGTCGCCGCCACGCGGCCGGTGCATCGGCTCGGTGAGTCGTCCCTGCTGGCCCAGCCAGTGCTCGCTGCGGCCGTCGAGGTCCTCGATGGTGTGCTCGGCGAAGAACGCCCGGTCGAGGCGCGTGCGGGTCGCCTCCTCGGCGACGGCCTTGGCCCCGTTCTCGCAGAACTCCAGGTGCGAGCGGTCCGTCGCCTCGGGCCAGGCGCACCCGGGGCAGTCGAAGCCGTCCACCTGGTTGACGGCGAGCAGCGTGCGGACCGTGCGACGCACGCCCATGTGGTGCAGGGCGGCGCGGGTGCCGGCCGCCGCGCCGGGCACACCCGCCGCGTACTGCTTCGGCGTGCCGGTCTGGATCGACTCCTCGGGCTCGGACGTGGAGGCCACACCCCACCCTGCCACGGTGACCTGCCGGAACCGCGCGCGACCCGATGGCCCGCGACGTCGGCGCTCAGTGCTCGACGCGCTGGTTCTCGACGACCAGGGTGATCAGGAGGAGCAGGTCCAACAGGATCAGCAGCACGATGCCGTCGACGTCGATCGCCGGGAGGAGCAGCACCGCGGCCACGGCAAGCGCGACCAGACGCTCGTAGGGCACCGCCCGGAACGCCCGCCAGATGTTCGCCGTGACGGACAGCGCCATCAGCACCAGGCCGCCGAACAGCATCAGGCGGAACTCCACGTGCACCGGGTCGTTCGGGTGCAGCGCGATCTCCTCGAGCGCCGCAGCCGACAGGATGACGCCGGCGACGAACGGTGCGTGGCCCCAGGTGTAGACGTCGCGCACGAACCGGCCGCGTGCGTTGCCACCCTCGATCTGCTCGGCGCGGTGCTCGAGCGCCGGCGCCGGACGGTCGAAGTAGCCCCACCAGAGGAACCCGGCGAAAGCGCCGGACGCGACCAGGGCGACGACCGTGCTGCCGGGAACGCCGCCGACCTCTTCCAGGGCGTTCACGACCGGCACCCCGAGCGCCACGATCACCTCGCCGAGTGCGACGATCACGATCAGGGCGTGTCGCTCTGCGAAGTGCCCGGTGCGGATGATCCAGTCGCCGCGCCCGGCGACGACCATTGCGCCGAAGGTGATGGCGATGGCCAGCACCCACGAGGCGGTCCGGGCGCCGCCCTCGAGGAACGAGCCGATGACGATCGCGACGAGCGCCGCCACGGTCGGCGTGGCCCAACGGATCGCAGCCACCCGCTCCGTCGAGCCCAGCTCCATGCCGAGCAGCATCGTGGTGAGCCCGATCAGCATGATCACGCCGAGCGAGATCGCGAAGACGGGGCCACCGGGTCCGAATGCCGTCGAGACCGACGCCGCCATCGGCACGCTCGCGACGGTCGCGACGAGGAAGAGGATCCGCACGCGCCGTCCGTTGCCCGACACGGCGTTGGCCGACCAGGTGAACTGCTGCCACGGCAACCACAGCAGCAGGAAGAGCAGCGCCGCCTTGCCGACGCCGTTCCAGTCCGGCTGGTGGATCAGCAGACCGACGAGCTGGGAGAAGGCGAAGACGTACGCCAGATCGAAGAACAGCTCGACGGGATCCGCCGTGAAGTCCTCGGTCCGCTCCGGCACGTCGATCCCGCGCATCGCCGGATCCTACGGCTGATCGTTCGGGCCGGAGCCGTTCCTCACGGTGCGCCAGCCGCGCCGGGCCGCAGCCGACCAGCGCCCGTCGAGCGCCTCGAGCGCCGGGTCGAGCACGTCGAAGGACACCATGCCGTCGCTCATCTGCACGAGCATCCGGGCGGGTCCCTCGCGCAGCGACGAGCGGACCATCTCGAGCGTTGCGTCGTCGGGGTCGGGGAACTCGGCCGCCGAGCGCTTCAGACCTTCACGCACGATCTGCGCGGCGACCATGCGGCCGAGCGGCGTCGACGCGATCTCCTCGAGTGTCGAGTTGCGATGGAACGGGCGGATCGGTGGGACCGCCGGCACCGGCCCGCCGAGCAGCCGCTCGAACTCGTCGGACGTCGCGACCCACGACGACGGCCCGTCGACGGCGTGCACCCGGTCGTCCGACACCACGTCGTGGTCGAGCACCGCGACCACGTCGGTCGACGAGCGGCCCACCACGAGCTGGAACCGGCCGGCCTCGACCAGCCAGTCGTGCGCCGCGACGTCCCACACGGTGAAGGACCGGCGGTCCAGGCGCACCTGCACCAGCTGGGACTCGCCCGGCGCCAGGTGCACCTTGGCGAAGCCCTGCAGCTCCTTGTCGGGGCGGTGCACGCTCGACTCGACGTCGCGCACGTAGACCTGCACGACGTCGGACCCCGCACGGTCGCCGGTGTTCGTGACGCGGACCTGCACGGTGATGTCCGTGCCCCCCGCATCGCCGCCGGCTACATCGCCGAGCAGCTCGATGTCGGACCACTCGAAGGTCGTGTACGACAGCCCCGAGCCGAACGCGAACCGCGCCGGGACGCCAGCGGCGTCGTGGAACCGATACCCGACGTACAGCCCCTCGCGGTACTCGACCTGACGGGGCGCGCCGGGGAAGTTCCGGTCCGCGGGGAGCTGCGCCACGTGCTCGGGCACGCTCTCGGCCAGACGGCCGCCGGGCTCGGCGTCGCCGAAGAGCACGTCGATGACCGCTGCGCCCCCCGCCTGGCCGCCCAGCCAGCACTCGAGCAGCGCGCCGACCCGGTCGGCCCACGGCAGGTGCACGACCCCGCCGTTGTTGAGCACGACGACGGTCGGCGTGCCGGTCGCGGCCACCGCCTCGATCACGCGGACCTCGCCGTCGGGCAGGTCGATCGAGCTGCGGTCGAAGCCCTCGGACTCCATCGGCGCCGGCAGTCCCGCGAACACCACGACCACGTCGGCACCCTCGGCCGCGCGCACCGCCTCGTCGAGCAGCTCGTCGGTCGTCGCACCGGAGGTGGCATCGAAGCCGGGCGCATGGGTGACCGCCGCGTCGTCGCCGACACGTGCCCGCAGCTCGTCGAGCGCGCGGTCGACTCGGGTCGGGGTGACCTGCGAGCTGCCGGCACCCTGGAACCGCGGTTCGGTCGCGAAGGCGCCGACGACGGCGATGCGGCCCGTCGCCGAGAGCGGGAGCACGCCGTCGTTGACCAACAGCACCGAGCCTGCCGCTGCCGCTCGACGCGCGAGCGCGTGGTGGGCGTCCGGGTCGCTGCGGTGCCCCGACGCATCGAGACGCCCCCGCTGCAGCAGCTCGACGACACGCTGCGCGCACCGGTCGACCGCCGCTTCGTCCAGCCGCCCGTCCGCGACCGCGGCGACCACCTCGGCGTCGAACGCGCCGTGACTCGACGGCATCTCCAGGTCCAAGCCCGCGGCGATGCCGGCGACCCGGTCGTTCACCGCGCCCCAGTCGCTCATCACCAGCCCGTCGAAGCCCCACTCGTCGCGAAGGATCGTGGTGAGCAGCTCGTGGTGCTCCGACGCGTAGGTGCCGTTGACCAGGTTGTAGGAGCACATGACGGTCCACGGCTCGGACTCGGTGACGACGATCTCGAAGCCGCGCAGGTAGATCTCGCGCAGGGTGCGCTCGTCGACCACGGCGTCGAGCACCAGGCGGTGCGACTCCTGGTTGTTCACCGCGAAGTGCTTGACGCTGGTGCCCACCCCGCGTCCCTGCACGCCGTGCACCATCGCCGCGGCGAGCCGGCCGCTGAGCAGCGGGTCCTCGGACAGGTACTCGAAGCTCCGGCCGCCGGCGGGGTGCCGCTTGATGTTGAGCCCGGGCCCGAGCACCACCGACACACCGAGCTCGAGCGCCTCGTCGCCGAGCGCGGCGCCGACCTCGGCCAACAGCGCGACGTCCCAGCTGGACCCCAGCGCTGCGGCGGTCGGGAAGCAGGTCGACGGCACCGCCGGCGCGATGCCCAGGTGGTCCGACGCCGTGCCCTGGCACCGCAGCCCGTGGGGGCCGTCGGCCACCATGATCGGGTCGATGCCGTGCTCGGGCAGTCCTTCGAGCGCCCAGAACCCGCGGCCCGACAGCAGACGGACCTTGGTGGCCAGGTCGAGGCGGTCGACGACCTCGGCCGCCGTCGGGTCAGGTGCTGCACCGGAGCTCATGGCGCCGGAGGCTACCGGCGATCCGGTTCCTCGCCCCTTGGCGGACGAGCGCCGAAAATCCGCCTGACGACCCGGATGCCACGCGGCGAGACTGTCCCGATGACCTCGGGGGACGTCACGGTGCTCGACGCCGTGCAGCTGCGGAAGCGCTTCGGCACGACCCAGGCCGTCGACGGGGTGAGCATCCGCATCCGCCCCGGCGAACGCGTCGGCATCCTCGGCCCCAACGGCGCGGGCAAGACCACCACGCTGCTGATGCTGCTCGGCGCGATCGAGCCGGACGAGGGCACCATCGATCTGGTCGGCGAACGCCTGCCGGCCGGCCGCAGCGCCGCGATGGAGCGGGTCGGGTTCGCGGCGGGCTACCTGCCGTTGCCCGATCGCCTCAGCGTCATGGAGACGCTCGAGCTGTTCGGCGCGCTGTACGGCATCGACGCGCCCAGGGACCGGGCCCACGAGGTGCTCGCCGAGCTCGAGATCGAACGTCTTTCCGAACAACGGGTCGAGTCGCTGTCGTCGGGCCAGGCCACCCTGGTCGGGTTCGCCAAGGCGGTGCTGCACCACCCGCAGCTGATCGTGCTGGACGAGCCCACCGCGTCGCTCGACCCCGACGTCGCCATGCGCGTCCGGGACCGGCTCGAGCACATGAACGCGGAGCACGACGCGACGCTGCTGCTGACGAGCCACGACATGCGAGAGGTGGAACGCCTCACGACCCGGGTCATCTTCCTGCGCTCCGGCCGGGTGATCGCCGACGGGCCGGCGGCGCAGGTCGTGGCCGAGGCCGGGTACCCGGACCTGGAGACGATGTTCCTGGCCGAGGCGGCCCGCTTGCGGAAGGACGCGGTGTGAGCGCGTCGACGCGCCGGGTCCGGGCGATGGTGCGCCGCGACGTGCTGGTCCAGTCGCGCAACCCGGGCCACTGGTTCCTGCTGCTGGTGCTGCCGCTGGTCGACGGCCTGCTGTTCGGCTCGATCGGCGTCGCGTACGGCGACGGCGACGGCCCGGTGCGGCTGCTCGTCACCGGGATCATGCTGTTCCACCTGATCTGGCAGCTCACGCTCGCCGGGTCGCTCGGGCTGCTCGAGGAGGTCTGGAGCCGCAACCTGATGAACCTGATCGCGACGCCGCTGACCGAACGCGAGTTCATGGGCTCGCTCGGCGTCGTCGGACTGCTGCGCACCGTCGTGTCGGTCAGCGTGATCGCCGTCGTCGGCCTGGCGTTCTACGCCGTCGCGCCCGACGCCGCAGGCTGGGTGCTCGTCCCGGCCGCCGCGGTGCTGCTCCTCTTCGGGTGGGCCGTGACCACCATGGTGATCGCCCTGACCCTGCAGTACGGCGACAGCGCCGAGGTGTTCTCGTGGGGGACGCTCGTACTGCTCATGCCGCTGTCGGGCTTCTTCTACCCCGTCGACTCGCTGCCGCCGGCGCTCGCAGCGCTCGCGCAGATCGTGCCGCTGACCTACGTCTTCGACGCGGTCCGCCAAGGACTCGAGACCTCGACGATCGCCTGGGGACAGCTCGGCATCGCCGCCGCCGGGACGTTGGTGCTGCTGGCGCTGGCCAGCTGGTTCCTCGCCCGCCAGCTCCGCAGGTTCCGGGAGGAGGGGTGGGTGACCCGCTTCACGTGACGGGCGAGGAACGAACCTGTGCGCCGGGGCTCAGACGCCCCGGTGCGACCGGATGAACCAGGCGAACAGCTCCAGCTCGGCGAGCTGGCTGATCATCAGGTCCTCGCTGACGGGGTCGAGCTCTCCGAGCTCCTCGACCGCCTTGCGGTGGTCCGAGATCACGCCGGCGTACACGGCTTCGAGCGCTTCGAGGTGGTCTTCGGTGGTCGCCCGACCGAGCCCGTAGTCGTCCCACCGGCGGGTGTCGACGACGGCGCCCGGCGTGCCCTTCGGGATGCCGCCGCAGGTGGCGATGCGCTCTGCGGTGGCGTCGCTCATCGCTCGGACCTGCTCGACCTGCGGGTCGAGCATCTCGTGCACGGCGATGAAGTTCGGTCCGACGACGTTCCAGTGCACGTGCTTCAGGGTGAGCTGCAGGTCGAGCACGGCGACCAGTCGGTCCTGCAGGATCGACACGACCGATGCGGCGTCGTCCGCGGGAAGCTCTGCCACGTCTCGTTCCTCGACTGCGTCCTTGGTGGCCATCTGGATCTGATCCCCTTTCGCGCCGACACGTCCGGTCGGGCAGCGATCCCCTACCCAGCCGGTCGCGGGGTCAGTCCAGCGATCCGGGACCGATCGGGATCACGCGGTCAGCACGAGGGTGCCTGCCAGCGCGAGGACGAACCCGACCTCCACCGGCACCGCGGTGCGCGTGTAGGACTCGGACCAGCCGTCGTCGACGAACGCGCCCACGACGCGTACGACCAGGATGGCCGCGGCGATCATCAGGACCCCGGTGATCGCCTCGCGACCGAGGTCGTTCGCGCCGAGGTACCCGATGAACCCGGCCAGGCCCAGTGCCAACGCGCCGTAGTAGCAGCGCACCTCGGTCCGCCCGGCGGCACCCTGCGCACGCAGGTCGTACATGGCCACGGCCTCCGGCCGCACCAGGAACAGCACCCCGGTGACCAGGAAGTAGCCGACCACCAGGACCACCGCGACGTTCAACAGCATCGCCACATCATGGTCGAGCGCCACCGCCACCAGTCCCGTTCTGTAGTTCGGAATGAACCCCACAGGGCTCGTTCCGAACTACAGAACAAGATGGTGCGGGCGGTCAGGTCGGGGCGAGGCGCGGTCAGGTCGAATCGAGACGCGGTGGTGGGCAGTGCCCGTAGTGTCTCGGGCCACACGGAGATGGGGGACCGATGCCACACATCGCACTGCCGGACGCGCCAGGGATCCTGGGGCCGATGATGTTCCGACCGGAGACGGCACAGCCGCTCAACGACCTGGCCGAGGTGCTGCTGCGGGGCGACAGCACGCTGACCCGGGGCGAGCGCGAGACCATCGCCGCCTACGTCTCGCAGCTCAACAGCTGCAACTTCTGCCACAACTCCCACGCCACGTTCGCGGCGTTGCAGCTCGACGGCGGCTGGGAGGTCGTCGATGCCGTGATGGCCGATCCCGAGACCGCGCCGGTCTCACCGAAGCTGCGAGCGCTCCTGGCGATCGCCGCGCTCGTGCAGCAGGGTGGCACCAGCGTGACGACCGACGCCGTCGACGCCGCCCGCGCCGAGGGGGCCACCGACGTGGAGATCCACGACACGGTGCTGATCGCCGCCGCGTTCTGCATGTTCAACCGCTACGTCGACGGACTCGGCACGATCGCTCCGCCCACACGCGCCGACTACGAGCCGATGGGTCAACTGATCGTCGAACAGGGCTACGCCGCCACGTCCCCGCCGCTGCCGGACTGATGCCTGCGACCGTGCTGTAGTGCGACCGTGCTGTAGTGCGGCCGTTCTGTCGTGCGAGATCCGACCTGTGGGTCGTGTCTCGCACGACAGAACGAGCTCGGGGTCGTCGGGGGTGGTCAGGTCGGGGCGACCTCGCGCTCGATCCGGGCGTCGGCCGTGGTGGCCAGCACGTGGAACGTCGAGCTCCACGGTGCGCCGTCGGCGCTGCCCTCCAGCGTGACCGCGAGCCGCGGCTGCGCCTGGAAGTCGTCGAGGTCGCGCACGACCGCCACCGTCGCCCCATCGACGGTCCGGACCGGCGGCTCGACGGACGGTCGCTCGGAGATCTCGGCCAGGAAGGGCCCGGTCGCGACCGCATCCGCGAGCTCCGGGTCGCTCGCCGCGACAGCACGGTCGGCGATCAGGACCGCCTCGACGACGTCGAGCACGACCCGTTCGCCGTCGGCCTGGTCGAACGAGCCGCCAAGATCGCGCAGGCCGTCGCCGAGGGTGACCTCGGGCCGTTGGTCGGCGGCGAGCTCGACGTCCGGACGATCGGCGTTCGCCGGCAGCGGCGGCGTCGCGAGCCGGGCGCCGGCGAACGCGAGCGCGACGGTGGCGATCCCGGCACCTGCGACCAGGACCCGGCCACGTCCGGCGCCGGACCACCAGCGACGTGGCGAGTCGGCCGTGCCGTCGGGAGCGAACCGCTCGATCAGCGGTCGCCCTGCGCAGACCAGGACCAGGCCGCTGAGCAGCGCCACCTTGGTGGCGTACTCGGTCGTCTGGAACGCGATGAGCACGCTGCTCGCCGCCGCGACCCCGCCGGCGTAGAGCATGCCGGCGGTCCGGCCACGCGCGCTGGTGCGGGGGTCGGTGATCATGAAGAACAGGAAGATGAGCACCTCGGGCGACAGCGCCAGGGTCGTCCAGTACTGCCACCCGGCGACCGGGCCCAGGTTCCACCGCGCGGTCATGGAGTGCCCCGCCGCGGCGACGAGCGCCATCAGCGCGGCGTACACGACCCAGAACACGACCGACACGCCCAGCAGGTGCAGCCGACGCGTGATCAGGACGCCCCCGACCAGGATCAGCGCGTAGGTCAGTGCCAGGCCGACCGACATCGGCCCCCACCACAGGTCCTGGGGGTCCGCGATGCCCGAGCCGAGCACCAGGAACGCGACGACCAGTGCGAGGTTCGAGGGGTTGAACAGCGGCCGGTCGTCGCGGCGGATCACGTACTTGCTCAGCACCGCGAGCGCGGAGGTCGCCGCGAAGACGTACCAGCCGTTCAGGCTCCACCAGTCGCCGTGCTCGGTGCCGGGCACCCGCAGGATCAGCGCCACGCCGTTGCCGGTGAGCAACGCGCTCGCCGGCCAGGCCACGACCCGCGTCCGTGGCGCGGTGAGCGCCAGCTCGATGATCGCCGCGGTGCCGAGCGACACCAGGATCTGCGCAATGGACAGGCCGAAGTCGAGTGTGACCTGGCCCAGCACCTGGACCGACAGGAGCACCGACGCGACGTGCAGACGGGGGTCCCGGAGCCGGGGCGGACGGAACGTCAGGCCGCGAGGCGGCGCGTCATCGCCCGCCGTCGGCGTCACGAGGTCCTCGACCACCCCCGTTCCTGACACCACACCCCCCGCGTCGCCCTCCAGAGAGTATGGAGACCTGTGACATACCGCACAAGGCGCGTCGTCGATACCGTGTGGCGTTCGGGACCACCCGGGGGATGGACGGCGGATGGCGAACCAGCGGCGAGTGCTGCCGATCGTGGGCTTCGTGGTGGCGATCGCCGCGCTCGTCGCGGTCCGCGTGTTCGTGGGCGCCGACGATGCCGACTCCGGACCGGGGACGGGCGACACGCCCGAGGGGAGCGCCGACACGACGACGCCGAGCACGACCGACGACCCGCTGCTCGACGGGCTGGTGTTCACCGACGTGACCGGGTCGGCGGGGCTGGACGAACCGCACAGCGACACCGAGCTGACGGGTGAGTCGGCGATGACCGCGGGCGCTGCGGTCGCCGACGTCGACGGGGACGGCGACCTCGACGTGTTCCTGCCGCGGGTGGGCCTGGCGAACCGGCTGCTGCTGAACGACGGCACCGGTCGGTTCACCGATGCCACCACGCAGGCCGGGCTCGACGGCGGCCCAGCGGAGGGAGCGTCGGCCGCGGCCTTCGTCGACGTCGACGCCGACGGTGACCTGGACGTGATCGTCACCGGCGCCGGCACGACCGGCACCAGCCTCCACCTGAACGACGGCGCCGGGGCCTTCACCGACGGCACCGCCGGCAGCGGCCTGGACGACCTGCCGCCGGTGCCCGACGGACGACAGGCGCAGATGCACGGCATCACGCTCGCCGACTACGACCGCGACGGTCGCCTCGACGTCCTGCTCACCCACTGGGACGACGTGATCCCCGCAGCGCTCGCCGATCCGGCGGCGGATGCGATCCGACCCGACGAGGACGACAGCATCGTCTGCGCCCGCGCCGACTGGCTCGCCGAGCGTGGCTTCCCCCGTGCCGACGGCGCGCCGGCCAACCGCGGTCGGCTGTACCGCAACGAGGGCGACGGTCGATTCCGTGACGTGTCCGCCGAGGTCGGGCTGCCCTTCTCCGAGATCCTCGGGTTCACCGGCAGCTTCGCCGACGTCGACGACGACGGCTGGGACGACCTGCTGATCACCGGCGACTTCTGCACGAGCCGCCTGTTCCGCAACGTCGAAGGTCGCCGCTTCGAGGACGTGACCGCCGCCGCCGGCGTCGGCACCGACGAGAACGGCATGGGCTCGGTCGTCGCGGACCTGAACGGGGACGCGCTCCCCGACTGGTTCATCACGAGCATCGGCCCGGTCGACGACGCGCCGGCGCCGCTGTCGCTCGGGGGCGGGTTCGGCAGCTCCGGCAACCGGGCGTTCCTCAACCGGGGCGACGGCACCTTCGTCGACGCCACCGACGACCTCGGCCTTCGCAACGGCGGCTGGGGCTGGGGCGCTGCGGTCGAGGACTTCGGCAACGACGGCCGACTCGGCGTGGTGATGACGAACGGCTACTCGATCGGCGAGGACGACGACCGGAGCCCCGGCGCCCCGCCGGTCGATCCGCTGCGGTTCTGGCTGCTGCACGACGGGACGTCGACCGAGGTCTCCGCAGCTGCGGGACTGGACGACACCGGCCTGGGTCGGGCGCTGGTGCCCTTCGACATGGACCGAGACGGCGACCTGGACCTGCTGGTGGCCAACTTCGGTGGCGAGCCGCGCCTGTACCGCAACGACACGCCGCAGCGGCACTGGCTGGTGGTGCAGCTCGACGACCCCGACACCCCGGGCAACCCCGACGGCATCGGCGCCCGGGTCACGGTCACGCCGGCCGGCGGCGACCCGATCACCCGCTGGGTGATCGGCGGCGGGTCCTACGAGTCGCAGGTCCCGACCGAGGTGCACGTCGGCCTCGGCGACGTCGACGAGGTCGACCGGATCGAGGTGCGCTGGCCCGGCGACGCCGAGCCACAGGTGCTCACCGACGTCGACGCGGACCAGGTGCTCGTCGTCGAGCGCAGCGCCGACGGCTGAGCTCCGCCCCCTGCGCCGGCCGCTACGGTGCACGCCGTCCGAGGCGCTCATGCCAGGACGAAGGGGGCTCGACGATGGATGCCGACAAGCTCAGGTCGCTGTTCGACATGACCGGCCGGGTGGTGATCGTCACGGGCGGCACCCGTGGCATCGGACGCTCGCTCGCCGAGGGTTATGCCGCTGCGGGAGCGAAGGTCGTGGTCGCCAGCCGCACGCAGGACGCGGTGGACGAGACCGCGGCGCACCTGCGAGACGACCTCGGCGCCGAGGCCATCGGCGTCGCCGCCCACATGGGCGATCTCGACGACCTGCACACGATCGTCGATCGTGCGGTCGACGCCTTCGGCGGCATCGACGTGGTGGTGAACAACGCCGCGACCGCGTTGGCCCAGCCCGTCGGCGAGTACACGCCCGAGGCGTGGGCGAAGTCGCTCGACGTCAACCTGCGCGGCCCGGTCTTCCTGACGCAGGCGGCGCTGCCGCACCTCAAGGACAGCACACACGCGGCCGTGCTGAACGTCCTGTCCGGCGCAGCGTTCATGTTCTCGTCGTTCGTGTCCATGTATGCGATCGGCAAGGCGGGCCTGCTCGCCGGGACCCGCGCTGCGGCGGCGGAGCTCGCACCGCACGGCATCCGGGTCAACGCCATGGCACCGGGCACGGTCGACACCGACATGGTCCGGGCGAACACGCCCGAGATGCAGGACGTGATGTCCAAGGTGATGCTGCTGCGGCGCATGGCCGACCCCGACGAGATGGTGGGCCCTGCGCTCATGCTCACCTCGGACGCCGGCAGCTTCATCACCGGCCAGGTCCTGTTGGTCGACGGCGGCATGGTGCCGCACTGAGCGCCCGGCCTCAGCTGCGCTGGAGGCTCAGTCGAACGCCGAGGGCCAGCCGCGTTCGGCGAGCAGCTCCGCCTGGCGGGCGATGACGGCCGGCAGGTCCGCCGGCTGCCAGCCGGGCACGAGCTCGACGCCATCCAGGTCGAGCACCGGCCGATCCAGCTCCACCAGGAGCTGGAGGCTGCGTGCGATCCGGCCGGTCAGGTCGGCGGCGGCGCAGGTCGACAGCGCGAGCACCGCCTCGGCCATCGTCTCGAGCGGTTCGAAGTGGTCTCCCTGGAGACGACCCTCGGCCAGCAGGTGCGGCGTCGCGATCGCCGACTGCGGCGCGAGCGCGTTCACGGCGATGCCGTCGTCGAACAACTCGGCTGCGACCGACACGGTCAGTCGATCGAGCGCAGCCTTCGACACCCCGTAGCCGGAGCCCTGCTGGGCGACCTGGTTCGTGGGGAACGGCGGGCCGGGCGGGATGGTCGCAGCGAAGCTGGTGATGTTCACGATCCAGCCCTGGCCCTGCGCCCGCATCGAGGGTGCGACGTCGGCCATCAGCTGCCACGGTGCCCGCACGTTGACCTGGTGGGCGATGTCGAGCTGCTTGTCGCTCCACTGCTCGAACGGTCGGTACCCGTTCGCCGCAGCGTTGTTGACCAGCACGTCGACCGGGCCGAGGTCGTCGGCCACCCGTGCCACCAGCGTCGAGCGCCCGCCATTGGGATCCGCGAGGTTGCACGGCAGCACGAGCGCCGAGCCGCCGGAGTCGCGGATGCGGGCGGCGGTCGCGTCGAGACCCTCCTCGTCACGAGCGACGAGCGCCACGGCTGCCCCTTCCGCGGCCAGGCGAACGGCGATGGCGGTACCGGTGCCGCCCTTGCTCGCGCCGGTGACGAGCGCGACCCGGCCCGCCAGCTGACCGCTCATGCCGCGGCGACCACGTCGGTGATGGCATCGCACACGGCATCCACGTCGTCGTCGGTGAGGAAGTGGTTGCAGGGCAGCAGCAACGCGTGCTCCATCACACGATCCGCATTGGGGTAGCCGGCGGGGTCGGCGCGGTACTCGACCCCGCGCATCATCGGCTGGCGGGTGACGTTGCCGGTCCACACCATTCGGGTGTCGATGCCACGGTCCTCGAGCTGGCGTTGGAGCTCGGAGCGGACGAGTCCTCCCTCGGGCCGCACGACGAAGGGGAAGGCCAGCCATGCGGTCTCCAGGCCGTCGAGCTGCTCCGGCGGGTCGAAGTGCTCCGGATGCTGTGCGAAGAACGCCTGGTAGCGAGCGAAGTTCCGTTGGCGCACCCGATAGTTGGTCGGCAGCTTCTTCAGCTGCTCCAGACCGAACGCGGCACCGAGCTCGGACGGCTCGAAGTTCCAGCCGAGCTCCTCGAACACGAACAGCGAGTCGTACTCCATCCCGTCCACCTCGGCGAGGAACCGGCGGTCGCCCTTGCGGGAACCGTAGAACTGCACCTCGCTCGAGCGGCCCCAGCGCCGCAGCAGCAACCCCCGGTCACGCAACGCCTCGTCGTCCAACAGGACCATGCCGCCGTTGCCGGCCGCAGTGATGATGTGCGACGCGGCGAAGCTCGTGACCGACAGGTCGGACCGGGTCCCCGTCGGCGTGCCCCGCAACGTGGCACCCAACGCGTCGCACGAGTCCTCGATGACGAGCAGGCCGTGTCGGTCGGCGAGCTCGCGCAGGCGGTCCCAGTCCGGCGCGTTGCCCACCAGGTTCGGCACCAACATCGCCTTCGTGTCGGGCCCGATGACGCGCTCCATCGCGTCGACGTCGACGTTGTAGGTGTTCGGCTCGACGTCGACGAACACGGGCACCAGTCCCGCACGCACCAGCGACGCGACGTCGGTCGAGAAGGTCAGCACCGAGGTCAGGACCTCGGACCCCTTCGGCAGGTCCAACAGCTCGACAGCGACGTAGAGCGCGGAGGACCCGGAGTTCACGGCGATGCCGGCGGCCTTGCCGAACAGCGTGGCGACCTGCTGTTCGAACTCCCGGACACGGCGACCGATGCGGAACGCCGAGGGGCCCGACCGCAGCACCTCGACCACAGCGTCGATCTCGGCCTCGTCGTGGACACTGCCGGCGTACAGGACCCGTCGTGGCGCTTCCATCGAGCCGGGATCGTACCGGAGCACCGACCGCCGGGACCGGGGCGTCAGTTGGTGGTGGAGCCGCCGTTCAGGCCGATCGTCTGGCCGGTCATCCACGCCGCCTCGTCGGACGCCAGGTACACGACCGCGGCACCCACGTCGTCGGGTGTGCCGAGCCGACCGACCGGGACGGTGGCGGCGAGCGCCGACATGGTGGCGTCGCCGGACCCCTCGGGCACGGCGTTCTCCAGCAGCCCGAGCGCCAGGGTGTTGACGGTCACGCCGGTCCGGGCGAGCTCCTGGGAGAGGTGACGCAGGAACCCCTCGATGCCGCTCTTGCTGGCGCCGTACATCGACACGCCGAAGGCGATGCCGGTCCGACCTGCACCCGACGAGATCTGCACGATCCGCCCCCACCCCGCCTCGACCATGGGATCGACGACGGCCCGGATGCAGTGCAGGGATCCGTACAGGTTCAGGTCGACGTAGCGATGCCAGTCGTCCGGGTCGAGCTCCCGGAACGGCGCCAACACCATCTCGGCGGGGACCCCGGCGTTGTTGACCAGGATGTCGATCGGGGCGCCGAGCGACGTGACCGTCGCCTCGACACCGCTGGCCACCGCGTCCGGGTCGGTGATGTCGAACGGCGCCGCGACCGCACGGGCACCGGCGGCCCGCAGGTCCTCGACCGTGGCCGCCGCTCGCGCCTCGACCAGGTCGTTCACGGCCACTGTGGCGCCCTGCGCGGCGAGTGCCGCAGCGATGCCCGACCCGGCGCCCCGGCCGGCGCCGGTCACCAGCGCAGTCCTGCCCCGCAGATCGAACACGTCAGACGGGGACGAGCGCCCAGAGGTCCAGGTCCAACAACACGTGCGGCAGGTACTTGCCGTCGTCGCCGCGCAGGGTCATCGACTCGTCGCGACCCTTGGTGGCGACGAGTCGGAGGCGCAGCGCGCCGACGCCAGGCGCCGAGGTCTCTGCGGTGTCGAGCACCTCGGACCAGGCGTAGACGGTGTCGCCCGCGAATGCGGGCGCGGTGTGCGCACCGGCGTTGATCGCAGCGATCATCTGCGCGTTCGCCAGGCCGTTGAACGACAACGCCCGCGCCATGGAGATGACGTGGCCGCCGTAGATCAGACGACGGCCGTCGTCGCGTGCCTCGACGTTGAAGTGCACCTTGGCCGTGTTCTGCCACAGACGAGTCGCCATCATGTGCTCGGCCTCGTCGAGCGTGACGCCGTCGACGTGGTCGATCTTCTCGCCCACCCGATAGTCACCGAATCGGTAGGGGGAACCTGCGAGTGCGTCGTCGTAGCCGGTGAAGTCGAGGCCCTCGGGCAGGACCAGGTCCGACGGGGCGACGTGGTCGGCCAGGTCCGGCACGACCGTCTCCGGCGCAGGCGCATCGACGTCGCGCTTGCGCACCATCACCCAGCGCGCCCAGTCGATGGCGACCTGGCCGTCCTGGTTCGTCGCGGTCGAACGGACGTAGACGACGCCGGTCTTCCCGTTCGAGTTCTCCTTCAGCCCGATGACCTCGGAGCTGGCACGCAGGGTGTCGCCGGGCCGGACGGGGCGATGGAACCTGCACTCGGCGTAGCCCAGGTTCGCAACGGCGTTGAGCGAGATGTCGGGCACGGTCTTGCCGAACGCGATGTGGAACCCGATCAGCTCCTCGACCGGTGCAGGCGACAGGCCGCTTGCCGCCGCGAACTCGGCCGACGACGGCAGAGCGAACCGCGTGGGGTAGAGCGCGCCGTACAACGCACGGTCTCCCTCGGTGACGGTGCGCGGCGTCGCGTGGTCGATGCGTTGCCCGAGCGTGAAGTCCTCGAAGAAGTTGCCCGGGTTGGTCTTGGTCTCGGCGTCCACGGCGGGCACGGTACCTCCCCGGCCGGTGCACGGGCGAAGGGGTGCGCCCCGCCGGATCAGTACAGGTTGTGCTGGTAGTCCTGCTCCAGGCCGTCGGCCAGCGCGGACTCGTCCATCAGCTCGCGCACCGTGACCGCCAGCTCGCTGGGGTCCTCGTTCAGCCGGATGTGGTCGGTCCAGATGCGACTCGCCCTCGGCAGGTCGCCCTTGGCGATGTGGTGTGCTTCGTCCCACAGCTCCGCGGCGCGCATGGCCGGGTCGTCGCGCAGCTCGACGTGGTCGACCTGCAGCTCGATGGCGGCCTTGGGCACCTTGCCCGCCACCTCCATGGCGGCCAGGACCTCGGGACGATCGGTGACGTGCGCGCGGCCGCGCAGCTCGAGGATGCGGTGCTCGCCGGCGACGATGGCGACAAGTGCGAGCTCGGGGTGACCCACCAGGTTGTGCAGCGTGTCGGTGCGCAGGTTGCCGGGGCGGTCGGGGATCGCCACGGTCCGATCGTCCAGCACCCGGACGAAGCCGGCGGGATCGCCCTTGGGGCTCACGTCGGCCGCACCGTCCCCATCGATCGAGCACAACGCGACGAACCGGCTGCGTGCCAGGAACGAGCGCACCTCGGCGCCGTCCAGACCGGTCGATCCCCGTCGGTCCGCCGCGTCGACGGCCGGGGCCGACGCGCCCTGCTCACCCTCGGTCGACCACATCTCCGAGCGGATGATCGCCTTGGCGCAGTGCAGGAAGACCTCCTCGATCTCGACGCGTGGCGAAGGGTCGACGCGGAGTCGGCCGTTCGCCCGCAGGGTCTCGCCGTAGCCCGGCACCAGGGCCAGGGCGGCGACCGGTGCACCGTCGACCAGCCCCTCCGCGTCGAGCCCGACCAGGGGCATGGCGAGCGGCGTGACGTCCGCGCAGAACCCGGGCGGCCCGCCGATGGTGCGGGCACCGAGCCGACCGTCCGCGGCGACCACCCCGACCACGACCAGGGTCGACCGCTCGAGCAGCGCCACGGCGTGCTCGTCCAGGAAGGTGATGGACTTCAGCCCCCCGACGGCGGGTCGTTCACCCACCAGTTGCTCGAGGGCGTCGACGGTGGAGATGGGGCGCATCCGCCGCATCGTAGGTTGTGCACATGACCGAGCCGACGGCGCAGGAGCGCTCGACCGGGCCCACGCCCCCCACCAACTCGTTCGCCAGCGACAACGCGTCGGGCGTCGCGCCGCAGGTCATGGCTGCGCTCGCCGAGGCCAACACCGGCTCCGCACTCGCGTACGGCGACGACGACTGGACCCGACGGGCCGAGGCCACGCTCGACGAGCTGCTGGGCCGCCACGTGGAGACGCTGCTGTGCTGGGGCGGGACCGGCGCCAACGTCGTCGGGCTGGCATCGGTGCTGCAGCCGTTCCAGAGCATCATCACCGTCGACAGCGCGCACATCGTGGTCGACGAGTGCGGCGCTCCGGTGCGCTTCAGCGGCTCCAGCCTGCACACCGCACCCAACGCCGACGGCAAGCTGCTGCCCGACGCGATCGACGAGTTCGCCCACTGGCTCGGCAGCGAGCACCACCCCCAGCCCGCCGTGGTGTCGGTCAGCCAAGCGACCGAGATGGGCACCTGCTACTCGCTCGACGAGCTGGCGGCGGTCTGCGACCGGGCCCACGCCCACTCCATGCGCGTGCACCTGGACGGCGCCCGCATCGCCAACGCTCTTGCTGCGGCCGACACGTCGCTCGCCACGATGGTCGCCCAGACCGGCGTCGACGTCATGACGCTGGGCATGACCAAGAACGGCGCCATGTACGGCGAGGCGGTCGTGTTCCTGGATCCCGACCTGGCCCGCCACGCACGCTTCGTGCGCAAGCAGGCCGGCCAGCTGCCGTCGAAGGCGCGCTTCGTCGCCGCCCAGCTGCTGGCGCTGCTCGACGACGACCTCTGGCTGCACCACGCGTCGCACGCGAACGCCATGGCGACACTGCTGGCCCGATCGACCGAGGGCCTGGAGGGCGTTGAGCTGGTGCGTGAGCCGCAGGTCAACTCGGTCTTCGTCCGACTGCCGCGGGAGCGCATCGAGGCGTTGCAGGCGTGGTCGTTCTTCTGGGACTGGGACCTGAGTGACCGGCTCATGCGCTGGATGACCAGCTGGGCCACGACGACCCAGGATGTGGAGCAGTTCCGCAACGGCGTCGCCCACCTGCTGGACGACGACTGACCGTCCGGCATCACGGTCCTGGATCGGTGGCCGAACCGGACCCGGGTGCCATGATCGAGTCGTGGCCGACCCCATCGACACACCGGAGCTGATCCGTGCGCACCGCGACGAGCTCTCCCCCGCCGAGCGACGCGTCGCCGACGTCGTCGTCGCGGATCCCCAGTTCGTGGCATTCGGCACCGTGGCCGAGCTGGCCGAGCGTGCGGGCACCAGCGGCGCCAGCGTGGTGCGCCTGGCCGCTCGACTGGGTCTCGACGGGTTCGGTCAGCTCCAGGAGCGGGTCCGCACCGACCTGACCCATCACCTCCACCAGGCATCCGAGCGGATCCAGCGCCCGGACCGCACCGACCTGCTGGCCCACACCGCCGGTGCCGTCGCCGAGTCGTTGTCGGGCACGCTCGGCGCCATCCGCCGTGAGGACTTCGACGGTGCGGTGGACCTGCTGGCGGACGAGCAGCGCACGGTCTTCGTGCTCGCCTCGGACGCCTCACGAGGCATCGGACAGCAGTTCGCGACCGAGCTGGCGATGGTGCGGCGCGGCGTCGTGCACCTGGACGGCAGTCCCGTGGCGGTGCACCGGGCGCTCGCCGATCTTGAGCGCGGCGACGTGGTCGTCGCGCTCGACCTGCCCCGCTACGACCGGTGGGTGCTCGACGCCGCTGCCGCTGCCCGGACCGCCGGCGCCCGACTGGTGTCGCTGACCGACTCGCAGCTGTCGCCGCTCGCCACGGGTGCCGCATTCGTGTTCGTGGTGGGCGCCGGCTCCGCTGGCCCGTTCGACTCGCACGTCGCCTCGCTCGCCGTCTTCGAGTCGCTCGTCGCCGGCGTCGCTCACCGTCGCCGCAAGCCCGCAGCGGCCCACCTGGCGCGCATCGAGTCCGCGTGGACCGACGCCGACGTCCTGGCCGAGGACTGAGCCAGCACGCCGTCCCTCTCTCGAGCTCCACTGGCGGTGCGGTTCCATCGGGCGGTACAGCCATTTCAGTCGATCGGCACTCCTGGAACGCGTGTACCATCGCGGGCATGCCTTCGACCGTGCTCGCCCACCCGGTGCCGAGGATCGACACGGTGCTGTCCGACTGGGCGGACCTCCTGGCTCGGGTGCCCCTCGCCGCCTCCGCGGCTCCCGACGACCCGGGCTTCGTCAGCGCCGCCGGTCGGGCCCGCCGCCACCTGCCCGCCCGCGTGCACGACGCGCTCGTCGACATGGGCGACGACACGCTCGACGACATCCCCGGCGCGCTGCTCGTGCGGGGCGTGCCCGTCGGCGCACTGCCGCCGACGCCGCCGTCACCGGGAGCTGCCACCGGCAAGGACCACGTGAGCGAGTTCGTGCTGCTCACCGTCGCCCGAGCACTCGGCCAACCCGTCGGCTACCTGCCCGAGCACGGCGGCGCGCTGGTCCAGGACCTGGTGCCCACCGCCGCTGCGGCCACCCGTCAGACGTCGAGCTCCTCCGCGGTGGAGCTCGAGTTCCACACCGAGACCGCATTCCACCCGTTCCGTCCGCGCTACCTGCTGCTGTCGTGCCTACGGGGCGACCCCGCGGCTCAGACGCTGCTGTGCGACATCGACCAGGTGCTCGACCTGCTGGAGCCCGAGGTGCGAGCCGTGCTGGGCGAGCCACGCTTCCGCACCGGGGTGGACGAGTCGTTCACCGCCGGAGCGATCGCGGATCGACGGCCGCCGTCGGCCGTCCTGTCGGGCAACCCGCGCCGACCGACGCTGGTCTTCGACGCGGATCTGATGGAGGGCACCGATGCCGCGGCGCGGGCGGCGCTCGAGACGTTCCGCGACCTCACCCGAGCTCGTCGCGTGGGCCTGTCGCTCGAGGCCGGCGACCTGTTGGTGGTCGACAACGACCGATGCATCCACGGACGCAGCGCGTTCCGGGCCCGCTTCGACGGGACCGACCGTTGGCTCCAGCGCAGCTTCGTGGTGGGCGACCTGGGCCCGAGCGCCGGTGATCGTCGTGGAAGGGTCATCACCACGACGTTCACCTGAGCAGTCGCCGCTGCGAGGCCGACCCGGCGGCCAGCTTGCAGACCGGCGACCAGCGGACCGCTCCCGAAGGAACGGCTTCGGTGGTGTCAGCTCCCTCGGGTCAGCTGCCGGCGACCGGCTCGATCCCCGCGGGCTCATCGTCCACGGCTGCGGACCGCGGTCGGCCGAGCAGGTAGCCCTGACCCAGGTGCACGCCGGCATCGGCGAGCGACCAGCGCTCCTCCTCGGTCTCGACACCCTCGGCGATCACCTCGCAGCCGTGCTCCTCGGCGAAGCCGACCAGGGTGCCGACGAACGCCTGACGAGCAGCGTCGATCGCGATGCCGGTCACGGTGGTGCGGTCGAGCTTCATGAACGCCGGGCGCAGCGAGTCGACCAACGCCAGGCTGTCGTAGCCGGCGCCGGCGTCGTCGATGGCGACCAGGACGTGCGGCGGCAGGGTGGTGACCCAGGAGCCCGGATCGCCGTGGACCCCGACCTCGAGCTCCACGACCACGGTCCGCGTAGCCTCGGCCAGCGCGGTGGCGATCAGGTGCGGGCGCTGCGCGAGCGCGGGTGAGATGTTGATCGACACCCAGACGTCGGCAGGCAGCACGTCGGCCGCCGCGAGCGCGGCGTGCACGAGCGCGGCATCCAGCTCGCCGGCGCGGTCCGTCGCCGCGGCCTCGGCCAGCACGACGCCGGGCGGGCGTCCGTCGGCGAAGCGGGTGAGCGCCTCGTAGCCGACGACGTGGCCGGTGGACAGGTCGCGGATGGGCTGGAAGACCGTGAAGAAGTCGATGCCCTCGAACGAGCTCGACGACGCGGTCGCCGGCTCCGGCGCCTCGATGCCCGGCACCGAGGCGGCCCGACGGGTGAGCGGCTGGCGCTCGGGACGCTGCTCGATGACGGCTGTCTCGGCGGCGTCGGTGGTGCCGTAGTAGAGGACCGAGGCCCAGTCCGGCGCGGCCGACGCTGCGGTCGCCGCGCTCGACGGCTTCGCAGCCGTCGGCGGCGGAACGGGCCGGTAGAGCCAGCCCCGGAACTGCAGCCACAGGTCGACGACCAGGTTGCCGATGCCGATGAACGCCACGATCGCGTAGGCCGTCAGGGTCGCGTTCAGCGTCGCGTAGACCAGGTTCTCCCAGCGGGCCAGACGCAGATCCAACACGATCGTGTAGGTCGCCAGCGCCACCAGTGCGAGCGGTGCGAGCAGGTAGAGCGCCCGAGCCGTCGTGCGATCGGCGACCTTCGGCGTGCGCTTGAACGCACTCTTCTCGCCGGTCACCAGCTGCAGCATCGACGCGAAGCTGCCCGACAGGTTGACCGACAGCAGGATCAGGTTGAACCCGTAGATGCGGAACACGTCGCTGCGCTTGTAGCCGCAGTACTTCAGGTCGCCCGCCATCATGAAGAAGTACGGCAGCGCGATCAGCAACAGGATCGGGTTGAGCAGTCCGCTGTTGAACGGGTAGCAGAGCATGATCAACAAGCACACCGACGCCCAGAAGATCGACGCCATGTAGTTGACCCGCAGGAACACCTCGCCGAAGCGGTTCTGCTCGCCCCGCGCGCTGCGAGCCTTGGACTGGCGACGCAGCTTGGACAGGATCAGCAGGCCGCCGTTGGCCCAGCGCTGGCGCTGGATGCACAGCGACCCGAAGTCCGGCGGCGTCGCCGAGTACGCCAGGCGCTCGGGGTAGTTGTAGAGCCGCCACCCGTGCACGCCCAGGTCGATGGTGGACTCGGTGTCCTCGATCACCGTGCGGTCCTGGATGTAGCGGCGGATCTCCCAGTCGCCGACGTAGTCGAGCTCGCAGATGTCGTCGAGCGCCGCCTTGCGCAACAGCGCGTTCGCGCCCACCCAGAAGGTCGCGTCGTAGTGGGTCAGGCCCTGGTGCACGATGTGCTGCAGGTCGGTCGTGGCGCCGGCGATGCGCTCGATGCGCGTGGACGAGCCCGGGTAGGCGCTGTAGGGCGTCTGCGCGACGCCAACGTCCTTGAAGCCGCTCTGCTCCATCATGTGCAGGATGCGCGCCGCGTACTCGGGCAGCAGCACGCTGTCGGCGTCCAGGGTCAACACGTAGTCGGTGTCGGGCACCGTGAGGCTCGCGGAGCGGGGCGAGCTCGCGACGAGCGCGGTGCCCAGCGGCGTGGCGACCTCGCGGTAGCTGCCGCCCATCAGGCCGATGTAGCTGTTCAGGTTCATCGCCTTGTTGGGCGCATGCGACAGCGAGACGTACTGCTTGCGCTCGAAACCCGACAGCTCGACGCCGAAGGTGTTCACGAGGCGGCGGTGCAGCTGGCGCATCCGGCGCAGCGGCAACGTCGAGCCCTCGTCCGCGGCGGCGTCGATCGCCGTGCCGATGACCTCCAGGTCGTTCGCCAGGGCACCGACCATGTGGTCGACGAAGAACGTGTCGGAGTGGTCGACCATCTCCTGCGCGTCGCAGAGCTCACGCAGCCACGTCACCGCGTCGCGGTACTGCTCGGCCAGTGTCCGCATGTCGGCGATGGTCGGGACCACGTCACCGGTGGCCATCGACCGCTCGAACGCGTCGGCGGCCGCCGTGTAGCGACCGCACGGCTCGTCCAGCAGCTCCTGCACACGGCCCGGCAGGGCGCGTGCACGGTCGAGCATCTCGGCCGCCGCGAGCGAGGTCGGCTCCGGCGGATCGTCGACCAGCAGCACGACCCGCAGCTGCGGGTGCTCCTGCAGCGCGGCGGACAACAGGGTCGTGCGCACGACGCGCTCGTCCTCCTGGTAGGACGGCACGAGCACGGTCACCGACGGCACGTCGCCGTCGAAGAAGTCATCCAGCGCCGCTCGGGGCGCCCGGCGGTGCGTGCGGATCCGGTAGAAGAAGCCGATCCGGGTGATCAGGTACGCCATCGCCGCGGCGGTCAGCGCCGTCACCACGGTCATGTAGACGATCGCCTCCACCACCAGGCGGGCGCTGTCGGCCTGGCCCTCGATGAACTGCTGGAAGATCGACAGGCACATGTAGCCGAACCACGCCGACAGGGTCAGCACGATGGCGAGCCGGCCCATGCGGATGCGGCGTTCGGACGCCGGCGGGGGCACCAGCGGCAACGGCTGCTCCCGGCGATCGCTGCCCCATTGGCGGCGACGGGGCGGCGTCACTTCGGTCGACGATGACATTCGGGCTCCAGGTCGGACGGCGGTCTGCGGCTCCCCTGTCGGCACGAGTGCGCCGGACTTTCGGTGATCGGCCAAATCTCCCCAATCCCCCATCTGTGTTCTGAAACCGAGGCCATCGCCTCGGTTTCAGAACACAGATCGGGGAAGGGAGCGCACAGACGGGAGTGGGGTCGGCGGAAGGCTCAACGGCGGAGGTCGCGTGCCGACGAGGAGCGAAGAGGTTCGAGCACTCCCGCGCCGACCCCCCCCCCCACCCGTGACCGTGGAGCACCCATGCCGACCGACACCCCCGATGCCTCGACGCCCCCGATCGTCGAGGGACCGACCGAACGCCTGTCGTGGTTCCGCCTCGGCATCGTCGTGGTGGCCATCGGCGTGCTGGGCGCAGTCGCCGTGGGCGGCGTCACCCGTGCCGTCGCCGACCAGCGGCCCCGGGTCGACTCGTGGAACGTGCCGTACGTCGACGTGACCCTGACGCCGACCTACCAGTTCCAGGACCCCAAGGAGAACCCCGCCCGCAACGTGGCGCTGGCCTTCGTGGTCGCCGACGGCGACGACCCGTGCGAACCCAGCTGGGGTGGCTACTACTCGCTCGACCAGGCTGCGGAGCAGCTCGAGCTCGACCGCCGCATCGCACAGTTGCGCTCGGCCGGCGGCGACGCGGTGATCTCCTTCGGTGGGCGCGACAACGACGAGCTCGCCGTCGCCTGCACCGACGAGGACGCCCTGACCGACGCCTACCGCACCGTCGTCGAGCGTTACGACGCCACCACCATCGACCTGGACATCGAGGGCCCAGCGATCTCCGACACCGCCTCGCTCGAACGCCGCGCCCGGGCGCTCGCCGCGCTCCAGGAGGAGCTCGACGCAGACGGCCAGGAGCTCGACATCTGGCTCACCCTGCCTGTCGCGATCGACGGGCTCACTGCCGAGGGCGTCGCCGCGGTCGAAGCGACCCTGCGGGGCGGCGTGGACCTGCTCGGCGTGAACGTGATGACGATGAACTACGCCAGCGCCGACGCGCCGACCGAGGACATGCTGACCGCCAGCCAGGACGCCGTCGACGCCACCGCACGCCAGGTCGACACGATCTACGAGCAGATGGGCGTCGAGCTGAACGCCACGCAGCGCTGGGCGAAGATCGGCGCGACCCCGATGATCGGCCAGAACGACATCGACGGCGAGACGTTCACCCTCGACGACGCGGAGCAGTTCATCGCCTACGCCCGTGACCGTGGCCTCGGGCGCGTGTCGATGTGGTCGCTGAACCGCGACCGGGAGTGCGCCGACACGTTCTCGGACGTGATCGTGCACTCCAACACCTGCAGCGGCGTCGCCCAGGAACCGCTCGAGTTCTCCAAGCTGTTCTCGTCGTCGCTGCCCGGCAGCGCACCGGATGCGCCCCAGACCGACTCGGTGCGGATCCCCGACGCTGCACCCGAGGTCGAGGACCCCGCCGACAGCCCGTTCCCGGTCTGGCGGCCGTCGGCCCAGTACGCCGAGGGCTACAAGGTCGTGTGGCGCGGCAACGTCTACCAGGCCAAGTGGTTCAACCAGGGCGTCGATCCCACGACCCAGCGCAGCAACGAGTGGGACAGCCCGTGGGCGCTCATCGGACCCGTGCAGCCCGGCGACACCGCACCGACGATCACGACCGTGCCGCCCGGCAGCGTTCCGGTGTGGGAGCCCGACACGCTCTACCAGAAGGGCGCGACCGTCGCATTCGACGGCCTGCCCTACCAGGCACGCTGGAGCACCGAGGGCGACGCGCCCTCGACGCTGTTCCCGGTCGGGCCGGACTCGCCGTGGATGCCGATGTTCGACGTCCCCGGCGAGCCCACCGGTCAGTCCTGAGCCGCGTCAGATAGGTCACCGACCCGGCAGGTCACCGACCCGGCAGGTCGAAGCGGTCCAGCTCCATCACCTTGGTCCACGCGGCGACGAAGTCCGCGGCGAACTTCTCGGAGGCGTCGGCCGACGCGTACACCTCGGCGATCGAGCGCAGCACCGAGTTGGAGCCGAACACCAGGTCGACCGCCGTGGCGGTCCAGCGCGGTCCGCCCGTGGACCGATCGGTGCCGTCGTACACGTGCTCCATGGCAGAGGTGGACCAGGTGGTGCCCATGTCCAGCAGGTTCACGAAGAAGTCGTTGGTCAGCTGACCCGACCGCTCGGTGAGCACACCGTGGTCGGCCCCGCCCGTGTTGGCCCCGAGCACCCGCAGCCCGCCGACGAGCACCGTCATCTCCGGTGCGGTCAACGTGAGCAGGTTCGCCCGGTCGAGCAGCAGCGTCTCGGGCGCGATCTTCTCGCCGGCGCGGACGTAGTTGCGGAAGCCGTCGGCCCGCGGTTCGAGCACGGCGAAGGACTCCGCGTCGGTCTGCTCCTGGGTGGCGTCGGTGCGTCCCGGGGTGAACGGCACGGTGACGTTCATCCCGGCCGCGGCCGCAGCCTGCTCCACACCGACACCGCCGGCCAGCACGATCAGGTCCGCCAACGACACCCTGGTCCCGTCGGTGCGGCCACCGTTGAAGTCGTCGCGGATGCCTTCGAGCGTCGACAGCACGGTGGCGAGCTCCGCAGGCTGGTTGACCTCCCAGTCCTTCTGGGGAGCCAGGCGGATCCGAGCGCCGTTGGCCCCGCCACGCTTGTCGGTGCCACGGAAGCTCGCCGCCGCCGCCCACGCGGTCGACACCAGCTGCGACACGGTGAGCCCCGAGTCGCGCACGGCGGCCTTCAGCGTCGCGACCTCGGCGTCGCCGACCAGGTCGTGGTCGACGTCGGGCACGGGGTCCTGCCACAGCTGCGGCTCGGGGATCCACGGCCCCAGGTAGCGCGACCGCGGCCCCATGTCGCGGTGCAGCAGCTTGAACCACGCCTTGGCGAAGGCGGTGGCGAGCTCCTCGGGGTGCTCGTGGAACCGGCGTGAGATCGGCTCGTAGATCGGGTCGAAGCGCATCGCCAGGTCGGTCGTCAGCATCATCGGCGCATGTCGCTGCGCAGGGTCGTGTGCGTCGGGGACCTTGTCCGCCGCCGCGGGATCGGTCGGCGTCCACTGCTGCGCGCCGGCGGGGCTGGTGGTGAGCTCCCACTCGTAGCCGAAGAGGTTGTCGAGGAACCCGTTGTCCCAGCGGACCGGGTCGTTGGTCCACGCGCCCTCGAGCCCGCTGGTGATCGTGTCGACCCCACGGCCCGACCCGAAGGAGTTCTCCCACCCGAGGCCCTGCGTGTGCACGGGGCAGCCCTCGGGCTCGGGACCGACGTATTCGGGGTCGACCGCGCCGTGGCACTTGCCGAACGTGTGACCGCCGACGATCAGTGCGACGGTCTCCTCGTCGTCCATCGCCATGCGGGCGAAGGTCGCGCGGATGTCGACCGCGGCGGCCAGCGGGTCCGGATTGCCGTTGGGGCCCTCGGGGTTCACGTAGATGAGGCCCATCTGCACCGCACCCAGGGCTTCGTCCAGGTCACGCTCGCCGCTGTAGCGCTCGTCGCCCAACCACGCGTCCTCGGGACCCCAGTACACCTCGTCGGGCTCCCAGATGTCGGGCCGACCGAAGGCGAAGCCGAACGTCTCGAACCCCATCGACTCGAGCGCGCAGTTGCCGGCGAACACCAACAGGTCCGCCCAGGACACCGCTTGGCCGTACTTCTGCTTGACCGGCCACAGCAGGCGTCGCGCCTTGTCCAGGTTCGCGTTGTCGGGCCAGCTGTTGAGCGGCGCGAAGCGCTGCGCACCCTGGCCGCCACCGCCGCGGCCGTCGGTGATGCGGTAGGTGCCCGCGGCGTGCCAGGACATGCGGATGAACAGCGGTCCGTAGTGGCCGTAGTCCGCGGGCCACCAGTCCTGCGAGGTGGTCATGACCTCCATCACGTCCGCTCGCAGCGCCTCGACGTCGAGCGTGGCGAACGCGTCGGCGTAGTCGAAGTCCGTGTCCAGGGGATCGGCACGCTCCGACGGCTGGCGCAGCACCGACAGGTCCAGCTGGTCGGGCCACCAGTCCTTGTTGGTCCTCGGTCCCCTCGCCTCGGGCGTCGGGGCTGGGATGGCTGGGTTCTCGCTCTCGGACACGTGCGGCCTCCTGGTGTCGTGCGGTGATCCAAGTATTGACCGCTGCCCCGGACGCGTGACGTCCCGAACCGATCGTTTGTCGCGATGGGTCCGATAGGTACGTCGAGTTCGCCGGAGCTTCCGCCGCACGACACCGCCGTTCCCCGTTCGCGCCAGCGCACGTTCACCAGCGCGAGCCACACTGTGCGCCGTCGAGGGGGTGCGTGGTGGAGATCGATCGGCGGGCGTTCCTGCGGGCGACGGGGGTGCTGGGCACCGCCGCGGCGCTGGGTGGGTGCGCCCCGCCGACGGACCTGGACCTGGACGGCATCGGCCGCGAGTACCACCCGGGCTTCGTGCCCGAGGGATCGATCCTCGACCTGCCGGCGAGCGAGGCGCCGATCGACCACGTCGTCATCCTGATGATGGAGAACCGGTCCTTCGACCACTACCTGGGTTGGCTCGGCCGAGACGCCGGCTACCTCGAGCGCGGAGTGCGCAACTACGGCTCCACCTTCCGCATCGATGCCGTGTCGAACCAGCAGTTCGCCGACCCGTCGGGTGCGCTGGTCGACACGTTCCACCTGCCCTCCGACGACATGCCCGACCCGTGGCGAGGATGCGGCTACGAAGACCCCGGCCACTCGTGGTCGGCCGGCCTGGCCCAGCGCGACCGAGGCTTCCTGGGCGAGGGCAGCAACAACGACCGCTTCGCGCTCGGCTACTACGAGGGCGACGACCTGCCCTTCACCTCACGCCTGGCACGACGCTTCACCACCTTCGACCGCTACCACTGCTCGTTGCTCAGCTCGACGCAGTCCAACCGCCGCTACCTGCACTCGGGCCAGTCCGGCGGGTTCAACAACAACTACATCCCGTTGAAGGAGGGCGGCTTCCAGTTCGACACGATCTGGGATCGACTGCGCCGGGCGCGGGTGCCGGTGCGCAGCTACTTCTCGGACCTGCCCAGCCTGGCGTTCTGGGGCTCCCGCCTGAACGACATGTGGACCCCGATCGAGCAGTACTTCACCGACTGCCGTCGGGGCCGGCTCCCGGCCGTGACCTTCATCGACCCGCCGTACCTGCCGTGGTGGCAGGCCGACGACCACCCCCACGCGGACCCCCGCGCGGGCCAACGGTTCCTGCGCGACGTGTTCCGGGCCTTCGCCACCTCGCCGCACTGGCAGCGAGGCCTGTTCCTGTTGACCTACGACGAGTGGGGCGGCTTCTACGACCACGTCCGCCCGCCGCTGCTGCCCGACGACCTGGCCGGCCCCGACGAGGCAGGGTTCGACTACGCCCAGGCGGGCTTCCGGGTGCCGACCGTCATGGCGTCGCCGTACGCACGGCCCGGCTACGTGGATCACCGGACCTACGACCACACGTCGATCGCCCGGTTCCTGGAGTGGCGGTTCCTGGGTGCACCGCCCGAGGGTCCCGGCGTCGGCGCGGCCACCTGGGCGATGAGCACGCGCGACCGGCACGCCAACAACATCGGTGCCTCGCTCGGCGCGAGCGGCTCGGATCCCGAGCTGTTCGACCTCGACGACCTGCCGATGCCCGCCCCGCTGCCGGCCGACTGCGCGAGCACCGACTACGTCGCGCCGTTGTACCCCGCCCAGACGACCTCGACGACCTCCCTCGCTCGGGTGTCCTCGTCCCCGACGCCGGCAGCGACGCAGCCGCGCGGACCGGGCGCCGACCTGATCGATGCGCTCGAGGCCGGCTACTTCGAGCGCATCGGCGCCTCGGGAGAACCCAGCGAGGTCGCCGGGGTGTGGGCCGAGGGCGGCTCGGTCACCTGAGCCGGGTGGGCGGCCATCCGGTGCTGTTCCCGGGACGGAGCCGCTCAGCGCCGGTCCTGGGACAGCACGAACCAGGTCGCCGACTCAGCGGTCCCGGGCCTCCAACGCGGCGATCGCGTCGTCGATCGGTGTGGGTCCCATGTTGAAGTCGATCGTCATTCGGGCCGTGCCGGGGTGGTCCAGCGCGGCGACGACGACCCGGGCCACGTCCCCACGGGCGACGCTCGCGCCGGTGACGTCGTCGCCCACCTCGATCGCGCCGGTGCCGGGCTCCGAGGTGAGCGAGCTGGGGCCGAGGATCGTCCAGTCCAGGTCACTGGCACGCAGGTGTGCGTCCGCGTCGGCCTTGGCCTCCGCGTAGGCGTGGAAGCTGTTGTCGGCCGGGACGCCGTGGTCGGGACCGGCCCCGAAGTACGACACCATCACGTAGCGACGCACACCTGCCGCAGCGGCAGCGTCCATGGACCGGATCGCCGCATCACGGTCGACCGCTCGAGTGCGTTCCGGGTCGCCGCCACCAGCGCCGGCGGACCACACGACCGCGTCGTGGCCGCGCAGCACGGCCGCGATGCCGTCGACATCGAGCTGCTCGACGTCGGCGACCACGGGGGTGGCCCCGGCCGCCGCCACGTCGTCGGCGTGCTCCGGATTCCGGATCAGCGAGGTGACCTCGTGGCCGCTGGCCACGAGCAGCGGCGTCGCCAGCATCGCCACCTTGCCGTGTCCGCCGATGATCACGATGCGCATGACGTCCTCCGTCCGGTGGGGACCCGAACCTACCGGCACCGCACGGATCCACGACCTCGGGTCACTCGCGCGCCGGCAGCTCGATCTCGACCAACGGCGACCCGCCGTCGATGAACAGGCGCCCGTGCGGGGCGAGGACGTCACGCAGACGGGCCAGCGCCCTGCGGCCCGCCGCAGGGTGACGGCCGTCCAGCGCGCCGACGCGCACGGCGAACGCCAGGTCGTACGGCGCCTCCCCCGGCGCCAGCACCAACGCTTCGACGTCGCTGTGGCGCACCGACAGGAGGCCGGCGGCGATCAGCTCGGCGCCGCTGCGGCGTACCTGGTCGATCGCGGACGCCGAACGGTCGACGGCGAGGACGTGGCCGCCGGGGGCAACTCGGCGGGCGACCTCACGGGACGCGGCACCCGGACCGCAGCCGATCTCGACCACCCGCAGTCCCGGCCGCAACTCGAGCGCGTCGACGATCACCTGCAGACGAGGGGCGAGTGACGACACGGTCCCAGCATGGCACCCGTCGTTCCGCCCGGTCCGGCTCAGGAGGCCGTCGACACCCGGGGTGGTCGCGCCATGCGCACGACGAAGTGGAGCACGACCGCGGCCGCCAGCACCCACAGGCCGACGACGAGATGCGACCGGGCCAGCGCGATCACGGTGCCGACGCCCGGGACCGACCAACGCACACGCTGCACCGTGGCGCCATCGCCGACGTCCCAGATCTCGCTGGTCGTGTTGGCGTCGCCACGTGTGACCAGCTGGGTCGTGTCGTCCTGCGGGCGCACCTCGACCAATCGGTGCGTCAACGGCAGTTCGCCGTCCCCACCCGCCGGCCGGGTCACGACGTCGCCGGGCCGGAGCTGCGACACGGCCACCGGCTCGGACACCGTCACCGACCCCTGCGCGATCGCCGGGTCCATCGACGCGGAACGCACCACGGAGAGGTGCACACCGAGCATGCCGGCGCCCAACAGGACCAGCAGCGCCATCGCGGCGCACACCGCACCGGCGATCCCCACACGCTCCAGCGCACGGGCGACCCGGTCGGCGGGCTCGGCGCCCGAGGAGTCCTCGACGTGCAGGCCCGATACCGAACCCGGGACCGCCGCTCGAGAGTGTCGTCGGAGCTCCGCCACCCAGCGCGGGAGGTCCCGGTCCCCCAGCTGCACACGCAGCCCCACGACGTCGCGGTCGCCGAGGCGACGGCGGTGCATCACCTGACCGGTCGCCGACACCTCGGCGCCGTGCAGGCGGATCACGAGCGGGAGCGCGTCCTGCGCGGACAGCGGCTCGTCGGGTGCGATGGCCACCGCGAGCCCGTCGAGCGATCCGTCGAGTGCCCGACCCTCGACCCCGCCGAGGGTGACCGGGAGGTCGATCGGCACGCGCCAGGTCGCCCGCGACCATCCACGTCGAGCCAGCATCCGGATGAGCGCCCACCACAGCGCGCCGAGCGAGACGACGGCCAGCACGACCACACCAGGGCTCACCGCTCCGGGCGCCCGATCGGCGAGCAGGCCCACCGCGATCACCGCGCCGCCGACCGCCAGCCACAGCACGGGCCGTTCGTGGAGACGACGACGAGCTGGACGCACCCGGGCGGTCAGGACGCTCGGGAGAGCGCCGACCGCTGCAGGGAGGCGCGCCGCGGCGGCGAGCGCATCGGCGACCGGGCGGCGGACGACACCGAGCGAGGAGCGCAGGCCCCACCAGCGGGCGACCACCACGGTGGCCACCGCCGCCGGCAGCAGGCCGTCCGCCATCGACACGGGCAACTCGCCGCGGATCACCCCGAGCAGCAGCAACGTGGTCCACGCGGCGGCGGTGAGCAACGGGAGCTCGTGCACGGTGAGCAGCGCGGCGACCAGGCGGGTGCGTCCTCGTTCGCTGCGGACGGCATCGGCAGTGTCCGCGACGGTGCCGGCGAGCTGTGACGACGACTGCGCCCAGGACGCAGCGCTGGCGGCCGGCGACGCGACCGCGCTCACGACGCGGTCGTCGGCGACACCTCGTGCGCCGTCGTGCTGCAGCGTCCTCAGCCAACCACCTCGTGGACCGTCGTCGGCACCGATCGAGCGTCGCAGCGCCTCGGTCCGCACCGTGGTGGCGTTCGGCTCCCAGAGCGCGAGGCCCCCGGCAGCCGCACGTCGACGCAGCGCGGTGCGCAGCTCGCCGACCGGGTCGTCGGTGCGACCGTCGGCAGCGATCTCCTCGACCTGCCCGATGCTCCACGCCGCGCCCTCGGCGAGGAGTGGGGACCCGTCCCGGTCGAACACGGGCACCGCGCGGCCGGAGAGCAGGAGCACCGCCTCGGTCTCGACCAGGTCCGCCGCCGATCGCACGCCAGCGACGACCGTCGACGCCCGCACCAACTGCACGCCTGGCAACGCGTCCGCGTCGACCTGGTCCTCGAACCCACGCGCCACCACGATGCACGGGCCGGACGCTCCGGCGAGCGCCACCGAGCTGCGCTGGAGCGCGTCCGGCTCGTCGCCGAGCACGACCACCGTCGTGACCTCGACGGCCCGAGGGTGCACGTCCGCGTCGGGAGGCGACGGGGCCGGCCCGACACCTGCGACGTCCGCAGAGCGGCTGAGCAGGTCCGCGGCGACGGCGGAGCTCCCGGCGAGCACGGCGGCGCCGCACAGGAGGGCCACCACCAGCGCAGCGCTGCCGGGCCGGGCGAGCCACGGCAGCCAAGCGGCGAGCGCGACGGACCCGATGAGCGACGCGGTCTCGACCGCCTGGGCGACGCGCCGACGAGGGTTCACGACTCGGTCACGACCGTCTCACGACCGCCGGTGACGTCCACGCTCCCGTCCCACGAGCACCATGGTGAGCCCGGCGAACAGGAACAGCGCGCCGCTGACCGTCAAGGGCAGCGAGCTCGATCCGGTGAAGGCGAGCCCGCGCGTCGTCGAGGTCCCTGCGACCCGGGCGTCGTCGTCCGGCGTGATCGAGCTCGCGACGACCGTGGACCCGGCCACCTCGGCCGTCGTGGTGGTGCCCTCCGTCGTCGTCGTGGCCTCGGTCGTGGTCGTGGCCTCGGAGGTGGTCGTCGGCTCCGTGGTCGTCGTCGACTCGGTCGTCGTGGTGGCCTCGGTCGTGGTCGTCGGCTCCGTGGTCGTCGTCGACTCGGTCGTCGTGGTGGCCTCGGTCGTGGTCGTCGGCTCCGTGGTCGTCGTCGACTCGGTCGTGGTCGTCGCCTCGGTCGTCGTGGTCGACGGCACGGTGGTCGACGGCACGGTCGTGCTGGCCTGGGTCGTGGTGGTGCTCGGCGCCGTCGTGGTGGTGCTGGGTTGCGGCACGCTGCACGGCGTGACGGTCGTCGCGAACAGGTTGGCGTGGACCTCGGCGCCGCCGTCGTGCACGAACGTGTCCGCGTAGATGCCGCCGACGAGGTTGCCGCCGCCCTGCTGCACGAGCGCACCCGACGGCAGGAGCACGGTGCCGGCGAGCTCGTTGCCGCCGGTGATCGTGACCTGCTGCAGGTCGTGGAAGTTCCACAGGACGAAGCGGGCGATGGTGTTGCTGTCGCCGGTGAGCTTGGGTGGGTTCCAGTTGGCGGGGACCCCGGTGACGCGGAGGATCAAGGGACGATCCGCCGCCGGCGTCGCGCCGTCGCGGAACGTGATGCTCGTCAGCGCGGACAGCTGTGCCGCGCTCAGCGACAGGATCCGCTGACCGGGACCCGAGTCGTACAGATACGCATCGCCGCTGCTCCAAGGAGCGGTCGGCCCGTTGGCACCGGCCAGCTGCACCGTTGCCGGGCACGCAGCGAGGCCGTCCGCCAGCTCGGACCACCCACGGAACACCCCGGCGAAGTCGAACGAACTGGAGCGGATCGCGCTGGGGAGGGTCTGGAAGGAGTTCTGTCCGAACGCCCCGGGCGTGTCGTTGGGGCCGGCGGCCGTCGCGTTGACGGTGATCTGGTTCGGGTTCTGTCGCTTGGCGGTGACGTCGGTGCCGTCGCCGATGGCGAGCCACCCCTTGTCGACGCTCACCTGACCGGCCGACGAGGCCACCGAGAGGCGTCCACCGACGAGCAGCGCTGTCGGCTCCGCGTCGGAAGGATCGACCCTGAACGTGCCGGCGCTGTGGATCGCCACCTGGTACTGGTCGAACTCCAGGTCACCACCGATGGCCACCGGCCCCTCGCTCTCGTTGGCGAGCAGCGAGGCATCACCACGGGTCACGACGTTGAACCCGCTCGCCGGTGCGGCCGGATCGGCCGCGGCAGCACGACAGAACTGGACCGACTGGATCGACGGGGGCGTCGCGCCGCCCAGTCCGGTGGCGTCGAACGACCCCGAGGTCGATGTCGGCGTGATCCAGACGTCCTTGGAACCCGGGCCGCCCTTCACCACGATCGCCGCGACGGGCGTCGTGGACGACCAGTCCGCGCCACTCGACGTCGTCGCTGTGAGCGTCACCACCGACTCGTTGCCGGCCGGCTCGATGAACGTGTAGTCCGCACCCGACACCCCGAAGCTCGACAACAGCGACGTCCCGGCGGGGCACGCCGGCCCCGTGGACGCACTGGTCGCCTGGAACAACCCGAGGCCGAGCAGGAGCGCACCCACCACCGCGAAGGCGACACCGCCACGCGTCGGCGTGATCCGTGGTGCGCGCGGCTCGCTGCTGGGGCTCATGGATTCTCCTGGTACGGCCGGTGGGACGATCCCCTCCCCATCGGCAGCGGTGGTCACGCGTTGAGCACACCCGCCCGGATCGACGCCGCCGAGAACGGGAGCGGGCTACGGTCCGCCGGATGTCGGCACCGATCGCGACGCGGGTGGCAGCCCCGGGGGACGCCGGCGAGCTGGCCACGCTGCTGCACGACTTCAACACCGAGTTCGACACGCCCTCGCCCGGGCCGGCCGTCCTCGAGCCCCGTCTCCGGTCACTGCTCGCGAGCGACTCGACCGTCGCGCTGCTGGCCGGTTCCCCGGCCGAGGGATGTGCCCTGGTCACCCTGCGCCCGAACGTCTGGTTCGACGGGCCCGTCGCCCTGCTCGACGAGCTGTACGTGGTGCCCGACCGCCGCGGTGAGGGCATCGGCACGGCGCTCGTCGAGCTGCTGTTCGAGGTCGCCGCCGATCGCGACGTCGAGCTGATCGAGATCAACGTCGACGAGTCCGACGTCGACGCCCAGCGCTTCTACGAGCGCCACGGGTTCTCCGGCATCGAACCCGACACCGGCGAGCGCGCCTTCTACTTCTCGCTCGAACCCGGGCGACCGCAGTGAGCCCGAGCACCCGCAGGGACGACGCGGCCCAGCGGTTCGCCGACGAGGGGGCCTGCCTCGTGCGTGGCGCGGTGACCGCCGACGAGCTCGAGGCAGCCCGCGGCGCCGTCGACGCACTCCTCGCGGCCGACGAGTTGGCCGACCTCAGCGCGATCGCGGGGTCGACCGAGACACCCCGCTTCCGCGGCGGGGTCGACCACTGGCGCACCCACGACGACTTCGCACGGCTCGCGACCCGCGGCAGCCTCCCGGCGATCACCGCCGCGGTGCTCGGGACCAGCCGGCTGTGGCTGTACGAGGACAGCGTGCTCGTGAAGGACGCCCGGTCGAGCGTGCCCACGCGGTGGCACACCGACGACGGCTACTTCCACGTCGAGGGCGAGCAGCTGGCGACCGTGTGGTTGGCGCTCGACCCCGCACCCGGGTCGGCGGGAGCGCTGCGCTTCGTCCGTGGCTCGCACCGTGCCGAGGTGCGGTACCGCCCGACCCTGTTCGTCACCGACGATCCGATCCCGGGCACCGACGGCGAGCTCCCACCGTCGATCGACGACGACGGCCCGGACGTCATCGGCTGGGACCTGGACGCGGGCGACCTGACCATCCATCACGCTCGGACGCTGCACGCCGCCGGCGGCAACGGGTCCGACACCGCGAGACGAGCGCTGTCGATCCGCTACTGCGGCGAGCGGTCGATCGTGCGGGTCAAGCCCGGTGCGCCCGGCAAGCCGGGGTTCGACGCGGTCGCCGACGGCACCCCGCTCGCCGAGGTCGCACAGCAGCTCGGCCTGCTCGAAGCAGTGCTCCCCGCCTGAGCCTCAGCCGACCTCCTTCGCGAATCCCGACGCGCCGTTTCCGGGTGGCTGGCATTCGCGACGGCGGCCGACATCCGTCACCAGCGCTGCAGCGCATGCGGTCCGAGGGAGGCCGGGTCGGGGTAGCCCGCGAGGGTGAGCGCCAGGTCGAGCTCGGCGAGCAGGCACCGCAGCACGTGCTCGACGCCCGCCTGGCCGGCGAGCGCCAGTCCGTACAGGAACGGCCGCCCCAGCAGCACCGCGTCGGCGCCGAGCGCCAGGGCCTTGATGACGTCGGTGCCCGTGCGCACGCCGGAGTCGAACAGGATGCTGGCCCGGTCGCCGACGGCCTCGACCACCCCGGGCAGCGCATCCAACGCACCGATGGCGCCGTCGACCTGGCGGCCACCGTGGTTGGACACGACGATCCCATCGACGCCCTGGTCGACCGCGGCGCGGGCGTCGTCGGGGTGCACGATGCCCTTCAGCACGATGGGGCCGTCCCAGCGCTCCCGCAGGAAGGGCAGGTCGTCCAGGCTCAGGCCCGGGTTCGGGAACATGCCGGCCCACAGGAACGTCGCAGCGCCCGGGTCCTCGGCGACCGGTCGCTCGAGTCGCGACAGGAACGCAGGGTCCGACAGGTAGTTCGCGACACCGACGTTGGCCAGGAACGGCAGGAACCCGCGATCCAGGTCCGCCGGCCGCCAGCCGAGCAGCGTGGTGTCCAGCGTGACGACGAGCGTCTCGTACCCGCCGGCCGACGCGCGCTCCAGGAAGCTGGCGCAGACGTCGGGGTCCGTCGGGTAGTAGAGCTGGTACCAGCGCGACCCGTCGCCGCTGGCCTCGGCCACCTGCTCGAAGTCGTGCGACGCCGCCGTCGAGTGGATGTAGGTGAGTCCCAGCTCGGCGGCAGCACGAGCGGTCGCCAGCTCGCCCTCGGGGTGGGCCAGGGTCTGGACGCCGACCGGGGCGATCATCACCGGCGCCGCCATCTCCGTGCCGAGCACGGTGCAGGACAGGTCGCGCTCGACCGCGCCGCGCAACATGCGCGGCACCAGCCGCCAGCGATCGAACGCCTCGCGGTTGGCTCGCGTGGTCGCGCCGTCGCCGGCGCTCGGCACGATGTAGCCCATGGCCTCGGGCGACAGGACCTCTCGCGCCCGGTCCTCGAGCCTGGCCAGATTGGTGGTGAGGTCCGGCGTGGTGCCGTTCATCATCCCGTCGAGGTAGATGCCGACCTGATGGTCCCCGTGGTTCGCCATCCCCAGAGCATGCCCGACGACCGCCCGATCGGACCGACGGGACCTGATCCGATCGATCGTCCGATCGACGGTCAGCCGGGGTCGGTCTCCACCCGGTCGTCGTGGGCCGCCTTGGGTCGGTGCTCGTGGCCGGCACGGGACCGCGTCCTGCGGTCCTCCTTCATGCGGGCCTCGAAGACGTGACGGCGGCCGTGCTGGAACCGTCGCTCCAGCTCCTCGACCGCTGCAGTCACATACTGGTGGTACAGCTCGTCGTACTCCTCGACGATCTGGAACGTCCATCGACCATCCAGCACGTTGCGGCCGACCACCTGGTCCTCGAGCCGGTCGGCGCACTCCGGCTCACCCGCCTCGGCGAGCATGTCGGCCGCTTCGCCGAAGAGCAGATCGGCATGGCCCGTCAACTGGTGGAACGAGTAGAGGTGGCCCCGAGCACGCTCGACGTACTCGAGCGCTTCGGTCGCCTTGCCCACCGCCTCGATCACTGCGTCGCTGGCGTCACCCTGATCCTCCACGTAGGAACCCTCGGCCACAGCAGACTCCTTCCGTCCTCACAGCGCTGCTCGCCACCATGCTCCCGGTACCCCGAAACTCCTTCGGCCAGACCCGGCACCGTCGAACCACGTGTCAGCGCTGCAGGAACCACGGCCGACGCCCGGCCGCCACGACCTCAGAGCTGGCGCACGACCCTGGCAGGGTTGCCGACGGCAACGACCCCCGACGGCAGGTCCCGCGGCACCACCGCACCCGCGCCGACGACCGTGTCGGCGCCGATGCTCACCCCCGGCAGCACGATGACGCCGCCGCCCAGCCAGACGTTGTCGCCGATCGTGATCGGCTCGGCGGCCTCCCACCCTGCCCGGCGCAGGTCGGGGTCGAGCGGGTGCGTCGGGGTGAGCAACTGCACGTTGGGGCCCATCTGCACCTGGTCCCCGATGTGGATCGTCGCGACGTCCAACGCCACCAGACCGAAGTTGGCGAAGCTGCCGGTGCCGAGGTGCAGGTTGGTGCCGTAGTCGCAGCGGAACGGCGGGCGGATCACGGTGCCGGTGCCGATCGAGCCGAGCAGCTCCTCGAGGATCGCCCGCCGTCCGGCGTCGTCCTCGGGTGCCGAGGTGTTGTAGCGCTCCTCGAGGCGGCGGGCTCGCAGCGCGTCCGCCTCCAGCTCGGGGTCGTCTGCCAGGTACAGCGCACCGTCGAGCATCCGCTGCTTCGCCGTGCGCCCGTCGGGTCGTGGTGCCTCCGCCATCGGATCCAGTCTGACAACTCCCACGCACGGACGGGACGCGGCGACGGGCGCCGTCGGGGGCGCCGCGGATCAGACGGTGGTGACGACCTGGACCGGCGCAGCGCCACCGGAGGGGTCAGCATCGCCGTGGTCGTCCATGGCGGTGGCGTGTCGCTCCGCCGCGATGTCGACCACGGGACGGAGACGCTCCGTGACCTGGCGTCGCCGACGCGCTCCGAGCGCAGGATCGAGGAAGTAGGCGATCACCGCCCCGATCGTGGCGGCGAAGGCCAGGAGACGGACGGTACGACGGATGGCTGACATGGCGGGCTCCTCGACGATTCGTTCGCGTGCCACCTACCCACGACCACCGACGTCGACCACCGGCGGCCGCAGACCCGGTGCAGCACCCCCGATGCCTTTCCCCGTCGGGCCTCTGCCTCGTATCGTGTGCCCACCTTGGGAGGTCGAGGTGGCGAGTTCCAAGAAGTCGCAGGTCGAGTCCGAGGATCAGGCACGGCTGCAGGCGAAGGCCGCCGACGAGGCGCGGGAGCTGCTCGTCGAGATGCGCGCACAGACCGAGCTGGTCGCCGCGTTCCTGGCGAAGGAGCAGGCCGCCGTCGCGCGCCGTGGGCTCTCGACCAAGCGGCTCGCCCGGCTCCGCCTGATGTCGGACGACCTGAGCTCGGCCGCACGCTTCGCCACCAAGTCCGTCAAGGGCTGACACCGCGGAGCTCAGCGCGCCTCAGCGGAACAGCAGCTGGTCCACCGGGGCGTGGTCGTCGGTGAGCACGCGGGCGGAGCCGATGTAGTCGTCGAGCTCCCCGCCGGTGACGACCCGGCCGTCGTCCGCGCCGACGCGCAGCTCGGGCACCGGAGCGTCCGAGGCCACGAGGATCTGGTTCACCGAGCGGTCCTCGGGCACACCGCCCACGGGGAGGATGGCGACGACATGCTCGAAGCGGTCCGCCAGGGTGGCGAGCTGCGCACGCGCGTACCCGCTGTCACCTCCGTCGACGACGTTCATGACGTAGACCCCGTCGGGTGTCATCGCTCGACGGAGCTCGTCCATCACCTCGACGGTGGTCAGGTGCCAGGGCACCGACGTGCTGGCGAAGGCGTCGCCGACCACCAGGTCGAAGCGGTCCTCGGGCAGGTCGGCGAGGGCCAGACGGGCGTCGCCGATGCGGATGTCGGTCTCCGGCCCGGGATCGAACCCCAGCTCCTCGGTGGCCACCTCCTCGAGCTCGGGGTCGATCTCGAGCACGACCTGCTCGGTGCCCGGCCTCGTCTCGACGAGGTAGCTCGGATAGGTGAACCCGCCGCCGCCGAGGTGCAGGGCCTGCACCTGCCCCGAGCTCGTCGCGTCCGCGACCGCGGCGATCAGGCGGACGTAGCGGAGCTCCAGATGGGTCGGGTCGTCGAGGTCGACGTAGGCGTGTCGCACGCGGTCGAGGATGAGGCTCCGGCCCGAGGGGCGCTCGGCGTCGGGCTCCACGTTGACGCAGAAGTAGGCCGTCTCGCGTTCGCACGGCGGCGGCAGCGTCAGTGCGCCCAGTGCCGCGACGACCAGTCCGAGCCCCATCGTCACGCCGGCCACCGCACTGCCGAGTCGCCAGGTGACGAGCACGCCGGCGGCGACGAGGACGGCACCGATGATCACCACGGCCAGACGCGACGGGACCGCCGCGACGAGCACGAAGCCGGTGAGGAACGTGCCGGCGATGGCGCCGACGGTCCCGGCGGCGGACAGCCCACCGACCACCGAGCCGGTCTGCTCCAGGGTCGCGAGCCGCAGCTTCGCGACCATCGGCGACACGGCGCTCAGCACCGTCGCCGGTGCCAGGAAGGCCGCGGCGGTCAACACGACGATCGCAAGGGGCCCGGTGCCGACGCCGGGCCCGAGCACCCGCAGGATCGGCAGGCTCGCCCAGGCGAGCGCTCCGCCGATGATCAAGGCCGGCCCGATCAGCGGGCGGGGGTCGCGCTCGTCCGCCAGTCGGCCGCCGATCGCGGCGCCGGCCGCGATGCCGGCCAGCACCGTGCCGATGATGCCGGTGAAGGTCTCGAGCGAGACGCCCACGTAGGGCGCCATCAGTCGCCCGGCGAGGATCTCGAGCATCAACACGGCCGCCGAGGACCCGAAGACCAGGCCGCCGGCCCTCCATGAGTGCATCACCACATCCTGTCGCGGATCCGCCAGCACCTTCAGGCGGCCTGTGGCACCGACTCCACCACGTCAGCGGTAGCGGACGAGCGAGTGGTGCTCGTGGGCCCCGAGCCTCGCGGCACCGTCCAGGAACGCGAGCTCGACGATGAAGCCCAGCCCGACGACCTGTCCGCCCAGCGCCTCGACCAGCTGGACCGTCGCCGCGGCGGTCCCCCCGGTCGCGATGACGTCGTCGACGATCAGCACCCGTTCGCCGGGGGCGACCGCATCCCGGTGGATCTCCAGGTGATCGGTGCCGTATTCGAGCTCGTAGTGCTCCGCATGGGTGTCCCACGGCAGCTTGTCTGGCTTGCGCACCGGCACGAACCCCGCCCCGAGTCGGTGGGCGACGGGGCTCGCGACCACGAAGCCACGGGCCTCCATGCCCACCACCTTGACGATGCCCCGCCCGACGAAGTGCTCGGCCAGCTGGTCGATGGCAGCGGCGAACGCACGGGCATCGGCCCACATCGGCGTCAGGTCCTTGAACGACACGCCCGGTTCGGGCCAGTCGTCGATCTCGCGGATGAACGCCGTCAGGCCGTGAGCGTCGTCGTGGTCCACGGCTCCACGGTACGCGCAGCCCGTTCGGCCGACTCCGGGCGCGAGCTCATCGGCCGACCGACGGTTCCCGACGACCGGTATGGGGACGACCGCCACCACAGGTGCGTGGTTGAATTCCGCCCATGGCCGAACGAGTCGAGATCTCCCGTGACATCGCTGCGTCCCCCGAGGCGGTGTACGCAGCGATCTCGGACGTGACCCGCATGGGCGAGTGGTCGAGCGAGTGCCACCACTGCGAGTGGCACGAGGGCGTCGAGGGACCAGCCGTCGGCGCGACCTTCGACGGCCACAACCGCAACGGCGACCACGAGTGGACGACCCAGGGCACGATCATCGAGGCCGACCCGGGGCGAGCGTTCGCCTTCGAGTGCTCGATGATGGACTTCCACTTCTCGACCTGGGGCTATCGCATCGAGAAGACGGCGACCGGTTGCCGGGTCACCGAGTGGACCGACGACCTTCGACCGGAGTCGGCCATGGAGTTCAGCCAGAAGCTCTCGGGCGTGGACGATCGCGGCGAGCACAACCGCACGACCATGAGCGGCACGCTCGAGCGTCTCGCCGCCGCGCTGGAGCACTGACCCGCGGCCGACCCGTTCGGCGCACCGCCGCACCCGGTCCCTGGCCGTCGGCGCCGGCCGCGCCCGAGGTCAGCCCCGGTCGTCGCCGCCGTACATGAGCGAGCCGGGGGTCGTGAGCGCGGTCCCGGTCTCGAGCCAGGTCTTGAGCCCCGACAGGATCATCGGCCATCCCCCGTACAGGTCCTCGCCGGCGTCGTCGGCCAGCTCGTCGTGGATCACGGTGAGGCGACAGGAGTCCGCGACCTGCTCGATCTCCCAGGTCACGCGTGATGTGCCCGCCGCATCGGCGTCCTCGCTCCAGTGGGCATGGAAGCTCTGCACCAATCGGCGTGGCGGGTCGACCACCAGGTTCGTGCCGTCGACGAGCGGGTCCGGCAGGTCCGGGTGCACGAGTGCGTACGCGGATCCGCTCGCCCAGTCGGACTCGACACCCAGGCCGAACTGGTACCGCGCCCGGGTGGCCGGGTCGGTGATGGCCTCCCACAACTGCTCGGGTGTGGTGCGGATGTAGATCTCGAAGACCTTCTCCATGTTCGTCGTCTCCATGTCCTGTCGGAGGGCCACGAGTCCCGCGGCCCACGGTTCGGTGAACTTGTCGACCCATCGGTCGTGCACCGACCGGATCGGGACGACGTTCAGGTAGTGGTGCTTCTCGCGGCCCGATCGTCGGGTGACCACGAGGCCGGCCCGCTCCAGGATCCCCAGGTGCTTGGCGACCGCGATCCGGGTCATGTCGCGCCCCTCGGTGAGCGACCTCAGCGTCTGTCCGTCCTCGGCGAACAACGAGTCGAGCAGGTCACGCCGGGTGGGGTCGGCGAGGGCCTTGAAGACATCGTCCACGTCTCCGACGATACGTAACCAGTTGGTTACCTGTCAAGGTGCGCGAGCGAATGATCCGCCGCATGCGATCCGTACCGTGAAGCCCCTAACTGGGCGACTCGCGACGCCGTCAGGAGACGACGATGCCGCCGTCGCAGGTGATCACGGCACCGACCGTGAACGCGCCGGCCCGCGACGCCAGGAACACCGCGAGGCCGCCGATGTCCTCCGGCGTGCCGACACGGCCCCGGGGCATGGCCCCGCCGATCGCGTCCCAGTCGGTGCCGTCGACGTCGCCGCCGGTGCCGACGCCGGTGCTCAGCATCCACGTCGGGAACGGGCCCGGCGCGATCGCGTTCACCAGGACGTTGCGCTTCACCAGGCGGGCCGCCAGCTGCGACGTCAACGCGTGCACGGCCGCCTTGGACGGTCCGTAGGAGATGGTGTCGAACGTGGGGGTCCGGATGCCGTCGATCGACCCGATGTTGATGACCCGGCTGGGCGACTCGGTCGTCGCCGCGGACTCGAGCAGGGGGAGCAGCCGCTGCGTCAGGAAGAACACGCTCTTGACGTTGGTGTCCATGACCTTGTCCCAGCCGAGCTCGGGGAACTCCTCGAGCGACGCGCCCCAGGACACGCCGGCGTTGTTGACCAGCACGTCCAGCTGGGACTCCCGGGCGGTCAGCTCGGCGGTCAACGCGTCGATGCCCTCGAGCTGGGACAGGTCGGCCGGCAGCGAGATGCACTCGCCCCCGTAGGTCTCGGACAGCCGCGCCGCCGTGGCGTCGCAGACCTCGGCCTTGCGCGAGCTGATGTACACCTTGGCGCCGTTGGCGACGAAGGTCGCCGCGATCATCTCGCCGATGCCGCGGGACCCGCCGGTCACCAGCACCACCTTCTCCCGCACGGAGAAGAGGCCGTCGATCGACAGGTCGTTCACAGTGGTGCTCCTCGCATCGGTGATCACCTCGTCGGAGCGGGCCCGGCCGAGGCGCAGGAGCGTATCTCGACGGCCGAATCCAGGCTCGGGGTGCGGCGCGCTAGACCGACGCGATGAACGAGTCGTCCGGCGCCGGACCCACCAGCACCGTCTGGGTGCTCGGCGACCAGCTCGACCGATCGCTCGGCGCACTCGGCGCCGCGCGGCCCGACACCCATCGCATCCTGATGGTCGAGGGTCGACACCTGCTCGAGCGGCGACGATGGCACCGCCAGCGCGCCCACCTGGTGCTCACCTCCATGCGCCGTCTCGCCGCCGAGCTCGAGGCGGAGGGCTTCGCGGTCGACCACCGCGTGGACACGACGATCGCCCAGGGCGTGCGCGCCCACGTCGCCGAGTTCGCGCCCACCGAAGTGCTGGTCACCGAACCCAACTCACGCACCGGCCGCCACGTGGCAGACGAGCTCGGCGCAACCCAGGTGCGCTCGGAGCAGTTCCTCTGCCACCACGACGACTTCGCCGCCTGGGCGAACGGTCGGCGGTCGCTGCGGATGGAGGACTTCTACCGCTGGAACCGCACCCGCCTCGGCTACCTGATGGACGGCGACCAGCCGGCCGGCGGGCGCTGGAACTTCGATGCCGACAACCGGGAGCCCCCACCCAGGGACGGTCGGTCCTGGCCCGAGCCGGTGCGCAGCGAGCTCGACGAGCTGGACCGCCGGGTGCTCGCGTCGCTGCCCGACTCGTGCTGGGGTGCCGAGCCCGACGGGACCTGGCCGACGTCGCGCGACGAGGCCTGGCGTCGCCTCCGCCACGCCATCGACGAGGTCCTCCCCCGCTTCGGCCCGCACGAGGACGCGATGCTCTCGACGTCGTGGCACCTCGTCCACACGCTGCTGTCGCCGGCGATCAACCTCGGCCTCCTGCACCCGCGGGAGGTCTGCGACGAGATCGAGGTGGCCTACCGCTCGGGCGGCGTCCCGATCGCGTCCGCCGAGGGTCTGCTGCGCCAGATCATCGGCTGGCGGGAGTACGTGTGGGGCGTCTACTGGCTGTGGGGACCCGACTACGCGGCGAAGAACGAGCTCGGTGCCACCCGGCCGCTGCCACCCGTCTACACCGGTGCGCCGACGTCCATGCGCTGCGTCGAGCACACGATGGGCGCCCTGCACGACCACGGCTGGACGCACCACATCCAGCGGCTGATGGTGCTGGGCAACCTGTCGCTGCTCGCCGGCGTGGAGCCCGCCGAGCTGGTCGAGTGGATGACGGTCGGTTTCGTCGACGGCGCCGAGTGGGTCATGCTCCCGAACGTCGTGGGCATGGCCCTGCACGCCGACGGCGGGATGATGGCGACCAAGCCCTACGCGGCGGGCGGCGCCTACATCGACCGCATGAGCGACTACTGCCGCCCGTGCCGCTACGACCGCACGAAGCGAACCGGACCGGACGCCTGTCCCTTCACGACCCTCTACTGGGACTTCATCGCACGCCACGCCGAGCGCTTCGGGCACAACGCCCGGATGGTGCAGCCCGTGCGTGGCGCACAGCGCCTGAGCGACCTGGACGAGGTGCGTGCACAGGCGGTCGAGCTGCTCGCCCGCCTCGATGCCGGCGAGCTCTGACATCGAGTCAGGCGCCGCGTCGCACCTGCGTCCGCGCTGTCGGCGATGGGTCAGCCGGACCGGGGCGGACCGAGGCGGAGCACCGCGACCGACCCGCCACGCTCGCTGCGGTACACGTCCGCCTCGGCGGCGCGACGTGCGCCGCGCACCGTCACGGTCGGCGACGGATCGGCGAGGAGGTTGGCCACCCAGTCGGACCGCCTGCGCACCGTGGCGACGGCCACGCGGTCGCCGACTCGCACCGCGAGCACGGGCCGCTGCACCGGCCTACCGGATCGCCGACCGGTCGTCTCGAGCGACACGAGCCCGGCACCTGCCGCTGCGGGCGCCAGCCAACCACGTCGGACGGCTGGTTCGACGAGCGCGTTCACACAGGAGAACACGTCCTTCGCTCGCAGGGACGGCGTGGGCAGTCGAGGCGACATGTGCAGAGACCTACCCCGCACGGGCCCCGGTCGTGCAGCCACCGACGACCGCGCCGCTGCGGTCCGTCCACCTACTGTCGGATCCGATGAGTGCCGTCCCGCCGACCGCGTCCGACCATCCCGAGCGTGCCGCCTTCGACTTCCTGATCTTCCACGCCGAGACCCGGGCGGCCTGGCGGGCCTGGCTCGTCGAGCACCACGCCACCGAACGAGGCGTGTGGCTCTGCTCCTGGAAGACACCGACGGGCCGCCCCAGGTGTCCGTACCCCGACGCCGTGGAGGAGGCGATCTGCTTCGGCTGGATCGATTCGACGGCGAAGACGCTCGACGCCGAGCGCGGGATCCAGCTGATGACACCGCGCAAGCCGAAGAGCTCGTGGACCCGCCTCAACCGCAAGCGGGTCGCGAACATGGAGGCCGCAGGGCTGATCACCGACGCCGGCCGGCGTGCCGTCCAGGTCGCGCAGGCCAACGGGTACTGGACCATCTACGACAGCGTCGAGGACCTGATCGAACCGCCCGAGCTCACCCTGGCGCTCGACGCCGAGCCTGTTGCACGTGCGGCCTGGGACTCGTGGCCGCCCAGTGCTCGCAAGCAGGCGCTCTGGCAGATCGTGAGCGCGGCCCGACCCGAGACGGTCTCGGCGCGGATCGCGGCGACGGTCGCCACTGCGCTGCGCGGCGAGCGCCCCTGAGCGGGCTCCGGTCTCGACACTTCGTCGCCGGTCGCCCGGTTCGCCGAGGTCGAGGTTGCCGGGTTCGGGGTCGCTGTCGCCGGCGTCGCTGGGTAGGAGGGACGCCATGGCGGAGCACGGAGGCGCGCAGGACGGGTCCGGGGTGGACGAGTCGGACCACCACGTCGTGATCGACGGACGCCGCTGGCGCGCCACGGACCCCTCGATCCCGGACGGGCTCCGCCGCGAGCTGGTGTCCGAGCTGATGTCGGCCCGACGCGCCGTCGGCGCAGCCACGCGGGCGGACGACGCCGAAGCCACCCGCGCCGCGCGTGCTCGGGTCCAGGACGCCAAGGTGGCGCTGGGCGAGCGGGGCCACCCGTGGTGGGAGCCGTCGCCACCCGAGGCGCTCGATCAGCGGATCCGCTCGACCATCGCGACGCTGCTCGCCCACCGCGGACCGGAGCGCTCCATCTGCCCGAGCGACGCGGCGCGGGTGGTCGGCGAGGCGTCGTGGCGACAGACGATGGAGCAGGTTCGCGACGTCGCACGTGAGCTCGCTCGTCGCGGTGAGGTGCGCCTGACCTCCGGCCAACGGGTGCTGGACCCCGACGGCGAGATCCGGGGACCGATCCGGATCCGGCCGACCTCCGACGAACCGGACTCGGCGCGCTGAGGGCTGACCGACTGCCGGGTCGAGCACCCTCGTCCTCACCGCCATCGAACCGCCCTCCCTTCCCGGACCACGATGCGGGCGGCTGGGAGGGACGTGCGGGGTCAAACGTCCCGACGGCTCCGGTCCTGCCCGGGCGCGGAACCCGTGAACGGCACTCGGAGATTGCTCAACCGCGGCGCCCCGACGAGCCGATGACTCTGGCAGAGGTGTTCAGATGGACCGCGACGACCAACCGACCTGGAAGACCGCCGACGTCGCTGCGATCGACGATTCCATCAGCAACCTCATCCGCCAGATGGTCCTGGCCATGGCCGGCATGTTCGCGGCCTTCGCTGCGTCGGACTGGATCGCCAGGAACTGGTTGGACGGGCTCGTGGGATGGAGCAGCTTCGTCACCCGTGGCGTGACCTTCGCCGTCCTCGGGTCGCTCGCGATCTACCTGACGTCGGCGCGACCGATCCGTGCTGCGCTCGCCGCCCAGCAGGCGGCGATCTCCGAGCACGAGACGTTCCTCCGCGAGCAGAGCGAGCAGCACGTGCTCGTCAGCCGCCTGCAGGGCGCGTTCGAGATGGCCGAGTCGGACAAGGAGTCCTTCGACGTCGTCGCCGAGGCGCTCGGCGCCGTGTGCGACGGCCCGGCGGAGCTCCTCCTCGCCGACTCGAGCAGGGCCCATCTCCGACGCGTCGCGGTGTCCGACGGCGGGCCCGGCTGCGGGGTCGAGACCCCGTGGAGCTGCCCCGCGGTGCGGCGCTCGCGCACGATGTCGTTCGCCAACAGCACCGACCTCGATGCCTGCCCCCGGCTGCGCGACCGCGCCGGCGGCGACTGCTCGGGGTTGTGCGTGCCGGTGACGGTGCTCGGCACCCCGATGGGGGTGCTGCACACGACCCGCGCCGCCGGCGATCCGTCGATCGAGGCCGACCGGGCGGGCATGGAGGCGCTCGCGGAGCAGGCAGGCCTGCGCATCGGCGTGCTGCGCGCCATGGCATCCTCACAGCTCCAGGCCACCACCGACCCGCTCACCGGGCTGCTCAACCGCCGGAGCCTGGAGGCCGATCTCACGGCACTGCGCTCGGGTGAGCACAGCTTCGCCGTGGCGTTCATCGATCTCGACCACTTCAAGGAGCTCAACGACACCTTCGGCCACGAGACGGGCGACCGTGCGCTGCGATCGTTCGCTCGGGTGCTCCGATCGACCGCGCGCGAGGGCGACCTGATCTGCCGCTGGGGCGGCGAGGAGTTCGTGATCGTCTTCCCGGGTGCCACCTCGGCCCAGGTCGAGCCCATTGCGCAGCGCATCGCGGGGAACCTGGCGGACGCCGTGCTCACCGGCGACGTCCCGCCGTTCACGGTGTCGGTCGGCCTGGCCGACTCGGACTCGGCGACCGAGCCGGCCGACGTCATCCGCACGGCGGACGAAGCCATGTTCCGGGCCAAGCAGAACGGGCGCGACCGCATCGTCCGGGCGAGCTCCATCCCCGCGCCGGCCGAACGCGGCGGGGCCGAGGACGGACTCTGGTCGGGCCGAGGCCTGCTGCAACCCTGAGCCCAGACGACGGCACGGCACCGGCTTGCCCGCGAAACCGCCGGCAGATTCACTTCTGACGTCGGTCGACCGTCGCGTCGGCGCGTCGATCGTGGCCGGGGACCGCAGCGCATCGCATCGCTGCGTGTGCGACGAAGGCGCGAGCGTCGTCCTCCGCCACCCGTCGAGCCCGAGGACCGGGCGCGTCCAGGACGGCGGCGAGCGCGACGCCCGCCATCTGCCAGTAGGTCTCGACCCGGGACTCGACCGAGCGCCGGTCCTTCCGATCGACGGCACCCCCTTCGACCAGGTGGTCTGACAGGCGCTTGGCGAGACTGCGATCGGACCGCTCCTCGATCAGCCGTTGCCGCTCCGCCATCTCCGGCGAGCTCCAGACGACGGTGAGCTCGGGATGCGCCTCGTACAGCTCCACGTAGCCGTCGAACACACGCCCGAAGGTCATCGCGACGTCGTCACCCGGGTCGGCCGCCAGCACCCTCTCCACCATTGCCTCTGCAGCACGAGCGTGGTCGATCACGAGCGCGTCCACGACAGCATCGATGTCCGCGAAGTAGCGGTACACCGTCGGCGCCGCCACGCCGGCGCGTGCCGCGATCGTGCGGGCCGAGAGCTCCTCGCCGTCGTGGAGCAGCCCCCGTGCCGCACCGAGCACGGCGGCGACGGTCGCGGCGCTCCGCGCCTGGGCCGGACGACGTCGAGCCGTCTCCGGACCGGTCACGCCGGTGCCAGGCGGTCGATCGCGTCAGCGAAGGTCGCGAAGCGCTCGGCGCCGAGGCTGTCCGCATAGGTCTGACGCATCCGAACGGCGGTTGCCGCCTCGGCCGCGGCGACCCGTTCGACGAGCGGTGCCGGGTCCGGCCAGGGCTGTGGCCACCCGTGCAACGTGGCCCCCTCCTCGCCGCGGGTCACGATCTCGGCCTCGAGCGGGTCGAGCTGCTCCGCCGCGACGCTCTGCACGTGGATGTCGCCTCGAAGCTCACGCAGCGTGTGCACCACGTGGACGGCCGCGCCGACCGGATCCGACGGTCGACTCCGCTCCCGCCATCCGGCGAAGAGGGGGAGTCCGAGCAACGGAACCGATGCAGCGACCTCGCTCCCCAACTCGACCACGACCGCTGCGGCGCGGGCGTCCCAGGTCTGGATCGCCGCAGCCACCATCGCAGCGGCGAAGACGTCGGCGAGATGGGTCGGGGCAGCGATCGTCTCCACGTCCGCCCACACCGTCCGAACGAGCTCCAGAGGGAAGAACCCGAGCGCGACCGCAACCTGTGTCGCGGTCACGTTCCCCATGACCCCCGCACGGCCGCCTGCGTACAGCGCGAAGACGTTGTCGACCCCCGCATTGGCCGCATGGGCCACGGCGACGGGGTCGAAGAACAGCGATGCGCCCAGCTGGTTGATCCGGCGGTCGACGAGGTCGGTGTGGGTGGTCTGGATCGGGTCCATCGGCCGCACCGTAGTCCCATAACGTGACAGATTGTCACGTTATGGGGATGCGGCCGCCGGGGAGCCCATCGGCACGGCAGGTCGTGGCGCCGACGTGGCGCCGACGGACCTCAGTGGCCGGCGCCCGGCTCCACCAGCTCGACGAGCACGCCACCGGCGTCCTTGGGGTGGATGAAGTTCACCCGTGAGCCGGCGGTGCCGTTCTTCGGTGCGTCGTAGAGCAGGCGCACGCCGCGCTCGCGCAGCGTGGCGGACACGTCGTCGATGTTCGCGACCCGGTAGGCCATCTGCTGGATGCCGGGACCCGACTTGTCGAGGAACTTGCCGATCGGCGAGTCGGGGCGGAGCGGTGCGAGCAGCTGGATCGAGGACTCGCTGTCCCCGACGCGCAGCATGGCCTCTCGCACGCCCTGCTCCTCGTTGGTCTCGACGTGGTACGCCGTCATGTCGAAGTTCTTCTCGTAGAACGCGAGGGCCTCGTCGAGGTCCGCCACCGCGATGCCGACATGGTCGAGTTCAGTGAACATCTCCCCATGCTGCCCCGTCGGGGCACGCGTCGGAAAGCGACGTGTGCACGGGCGCCGGAGGCTGGGTGTAACAACGTCGCCATGTCCGAGCCCTGGGACGCGCTGGCCACGATGGCACCTGCGCTGCTCTTCCTGTGCGCCGCCGTCCCGCTCGCCGCGCTGCTGGACGAGCTCGGGTTCTTCGGCGCAGTCGCCGCCGCGATCGAGCGACGATTCCAGCAGGTCCCCGTGCTCGCGCTGTGGTGCCTGGCAGCGGCGACCACCGCGGTACTGAACCTGGACACCACCATCGTCCTGCTCACCCCCCTGTACGTCCGCCTGGCCCGCGCCAGCGGTGTCGACCCGCTCGGCGTGGCGCTCGTGCCGCTGCTGCTCGCGAGCTTCGCGTCGTGTGTGCTCCCTGTCTCCAACCTCACGACCCTGCTGGTGGTCGAGCGCCTCGACGTCCGACCGGTGGCCGTGCTGGTGCACCTCGCTCCGGTGAGCATCGTCGCCTGCACCATCGGCTGGTGGGCCTACCGCCGTCGACATCCCGTGACGCTCCCGGGCGCGTCGCCCGGACCAGTCGATCGACGGGCGCTGAGGATCGGGTCGATGGTGGTGGCGGGATTACTCGTCGGCTTCGTGGTGGGGCCGGCGCTGGGCATCGAGCCCTGGCTCGTGGCCCTCGTCGCCGACCTGGTGCTGATCCTGATCACCCGTCGCGTCCCATGGCGAGCGGTCCCGCTCGGCACCGCCCTGGGCATCGCGGCGTTGGCGGTGGTGGTCACGGCCGTGGTGCCTGCGGACCTGTTGGAGGGGTGGCTGCAACGCCCGTCGCCGCTGGCGCTCGCCGCGACCTTCGGCGCCGGAGCCACCACGGCGAACGTCGTGAACAACCTGCCCGCCACCTTCATCGGGCTGGACTCGACGGCGACGATGAGCCCGGGGCTCTGGGCCTGGCTGGCAGGGCTCAACATCGGCGCGGTGCTGCTGCCGATCGGCGCGCTGGCCAACCTGTTGTGGTGGCGGATCCTCCGCGACGAGGGCGTCGCCATCGACCTGCGCATCTACGTGCGCGCCGTCCTGCCGGTGGCGTTGCCGGCGGTGGTGGCGGCCGCCGCGACCGTCGCGCTGCTCGGCCTCGCATGGTGAGCTCAGGGCGCCCGACGAACGTCAGCGCCGCCAGAACAGCAGGTGGGTCACGCCGCTGGGGCTCGAGACCGACTCCATGTGGTAGCGGTCGGCGAGCTCGTCGGGTGAGTCCCAGAGCCGCTCACCACGACCGAGCTCGATGGGCGAGACGGCGATGTGGAGGGTGTCGACCAGGTCGGCGTCGAGGAACTCCCGCACCGTCGCGACACCACCACCCAGACGGACGTCCTTGCCGTCGGCGGCGGCACGGGCCCGGTCCAGCGCCTCGGCCGGTGTCGCGTCGAGGAAGTGGAACGTCGTGTCGGCGAGCGTGAAGCTGGGACGCGGGTGGTGGGTCAGCACGAACACCGGCGTGTGGAACGGCGGGGTGTCGCCCCACCAGCCGGTCCACTCCAGGTCCGGCCAGGGGCCCCGCACCGGCCCGAACTTGTTGCGACCCATGATCTCGGCGCCGATGTTGCGATGGAAGTCGCGCACCAGGTAGTCGTCCAACCCCATGGACCCGCCCGGTTCGGTCCGGTTGGGCCAGCTGGCCGTTGCACCGGCCCACGCCATGAGCTCGGCGGGGTTGGCGTGGCCGAAGGGCCGCTCGAGGGACTGCCCCTCACCCGACCCGAAGCCGTCGGCCGACACCACGAAGTTGTGCACCCGCAGGAGCTGCGGCCGCGCCGGGGACCGCTCGGTCCCCTCGGTCGTCGTGGAGGAGCTCATGACGCCTCGACCTCCGCCGCGAGGCCCATCGCCGCGTAGCGGGCCTGCGACTCCGCGAACCCCTCCCAGTCCCATGCGATGGGGCTCCCCGCCAGGCACGGTTCCAGTCGTCCCAGCGACGTGTGCAGCCCGACGACGTAGCAGTTGTCGATCGCGCCGCCGACGTCGGTGACGAAGTGGCTCAGGCGTAGGGTGCAGCCGTCGTCGACCGGCTCGAGCTCCCACCGCATCAGCGAGCCGGGGTCGGCGTGGGTGTGCTCGAGCAGCATGGGCGACTCGACGCGCACGATGGTGAACCGCATCGTCATCGGTTCGTCCCGGGATGAGAAGACCATCTCCCCTCCCTCACGCAGGTCCACGGACACGTCGGCGTCGAACGGCAACCACCAGTCAGCCAGTCGGTCGGGGTCGGTGATCGCGTTCCAGACGTCGCGGATCGAGTATGGCAGGTGGCGCTCGAAGCGGATCACGCCACCGTCGGGCGTGCGCTCGAGGACGCCGTCGTAGGGGGAATCGGGCAGGTCGGTCATCAGCCTCGGCTCAGCTTTCGGTCGGGTCGGTGGTGGTGTCGGACGGTCCAGTGGCGTCGGACGCGCCGGTGCTTCCGGCGGTCCTGGTCGAGGGGGCGATCGGTGTCGCCGTGCGCGCCAGGTGCCGGTCGAGCGAATCGAGACGTGCGGTCCACTCGGCGCGGTACGGCTCGAGCCACGCGTCGATCTCCATGAGCGGCTCGGGCCGGATCCGGTAGAGGCGGCGCTGCGCGTCGCGGCGCACCTCGACCAGTCCGGCGTCGCGCAGCACCTTCAGGTGGCGTGAGACGCCGGGTTGGTGCATCCCGACCGCCTCGACCAGCTCGCCGACGGACCGCTCTCCCCCGCGCACGGCGTCGAGCAGGCGCCGACGGGTCGGCTCGGCGACGACCTCCAGGACGGACAGCGCAGCGGGCATGTCGCCAGTATACGTGATTCCATATATATGTCCAGCTAGATGTTCGATGGCGGCCCGTCGTGACGACTAGACGAGCATGTCGGGATCCAGCAGCCCGAAGTCGGCCTGGGCGACCCGCTCGAGCACGGAGCCGTTCGTGGACACGTGGCCTCGGAGCGTGTGCACGTCGCGGAGACAGCGGCTGAGTCGGGAGGTCCGCTTCGCCACCTCGGTGCCGGCGAGCTCGCCAGCGCCGTCCACGATCTGCAGCGCGACCCGGTTGGCCGCAGCGTTCGCCGTGGCGAGGCGCACCCGTTGTGCCGTCGACAGTCGGCCGTCCGCGAGCGCCTCCTCCCACATCGACTCGAGCTCGCGCTCCACCGCAGCCAGCGCACCGAGCCACGCACCTTCGAGCTCGACCAGGCGCCGCTGCACCGCGGCATTCTGGACGAGTGGCGTGAAGGAGGGTGCGGGTGCCTTGTCGACGACCATCGAGCGCACCTCGTCGACGGCCGCCCGGGCGGTCCCGAGCTGGACCGCGGCGACCGATGCGGCGATCGGCCAGTTGCCGTTGCCCACGAGCACTCGATGCGGACCACGATCGTTGGACGTCGGCTCGTGCCACGCGACGGTCCAGCTCCAGGGGATCCGCTGACCCACGATCGAGATGCCGTGACTCCCGGTGCCCCGCAGGCCCGTGGAGTCCCAGTTGTCGAGGATGGTCGCACGGTCCGCAGGCACCCAGGCGATGCGCAGTTCGGGGATGCCGTCGGTGCGCCGTCGCGGATCGCCCTCCGGTCGCTCGACCATCACCATGCCGCCGATCCAGGTGGCCGACATGGAACCGGTGTCGAAGCCCCACGTCCCGTCGACGGTGCCGGTCCGCGTTCCGCGACCAGCGACGTCCGGGTCGAGGCGGAGCACGCCGACACCTGCGACGGTCGATGCCGACGAGGCGAGCGGGTCGGCGAGCACCTCCGCCGACCACCGTGGATCGCCGCCCACGGCGATCCACGCGAGCTCCGCGGCACCCTGCGTGACGACCCAAGCGAACGACGGCTCACGTCGTGCCATCGCCACGCCTCGTCGGAACCAGTCGATGGGCGGTGCCCCGGCTCCCCCGAGGTCCTTCGGGACGAGTTGACGGAAGAGTCCGACGTCGGCCGCGGCCAGCGCCAGCTCCTGTGGAAGGCAACGCTCGGCGTCGAGGACGTCGACCGACGCTGCGGCCTGCTCTGCGAGATCCAGTGCGTCCGCGTCCATCAGATCCGCTCCTCGTCGATACCGAGGCCGACGGCCCGGCGCCCGGCGAGGCGCAGGGTCTCCTCCGGCGAGTGCGGATGGAACTTGGCCGCCCTGATGTCGCGGTACGCCCGCTCGATCGGCGATCCCGTGAGGAACGCTGTGCCGCCCGCCAGCTCCATCGCCTGGTCGCACACCTCCATGCCCGCCAACGCGACCTCCCGCTTGGCGATCATCACCGCGGTGTAGAGGTCCTCGCTGGGCACCGGGTCGTCGCCGACCTCGGCCAGCACCCGATCGAGCGCCCACCCCGCCACCGTTCGTCGATGGGCCATCACGCCGATCTGGCGCTGGACGCTCGGGTCCGCCCGCCGGTTCGCTGACGCCTCGACCGCCGCGTCGAACGCCGCATCGACGACGCCCATGTAGGCAGCCGAGATGACCGGCATGGCGATCGACGCGATCACCTGGAGCGGAGGATCGACCACGCCCCACGGCCGGTTCGCCAGCACGCGTTCGTTCGGGATGAAGACGTCGTCGATCACGACGTCGCTGCTCGCCGTGCCGCGCATGCCCAGGGCATCCCAGTTGTCGGCCACGGTCACCCCGGGGCTCGAGACCGGGACCGCCAGGTTCAGCACGCGCGGACCGGCCTCCGGGTCCTCGTAGGCGAACATCGTCGAGAGCACGTCCCCCTGCGGGGCGAGGCTCACGAACCGCTTCCGGCCCGAGACCCTGAACCCCCCGTCGACGGCGATCGCCCGGCCGTGAGGGGCGGTGTAGTCGGCTCCCCCCGTGGAGAGCAGCACGAGGCCCTTGTCCGCGACCCTCCCCAGCGTGGCCTCGGCGCCCGGCAGACCTCGCCGGTACCTCCATGCCGTGAAGAGGACGACGTGCTGGTGCATCGCCGTCGCCAGCCCGACGGAGCCGCTGTGGCGCGCCAGCTCACGCTGGACCGCAGCGACCTGCCGAGGGGTGGCGCCCGACCCGCCGAGCTCGGTGGGCACCGCCATCGACAGCAGGCCGGCGGCGCGCAGCGCGGCGACGGCGTCGGCGAGCTCCGGGCCGTCCGGATCGCGGGCATCGCGCACGAGCTCTGCGCCGAGGGCGCGGGCCAGGGCCACGAGCTCCTCGGTCGGGATCGATCCGTCGGTGACGACGGGCGTGGATTCGGTCGGTGTGATGGTGTCGCTCATGTCCCCACCGTCTCAAGCAGCGGCGGGCCGAACGAGTACAGGAACTGGACCCGTCTGGTACGAAATCTGGACTTCCCGTGGGGCCCGGACGGGAGGATCATGTGGGGCATGCCCGACTACGGCCGCTACTGCCCCATCGCCCTCGGAACCGAGGTCGTCTCCGACCGCTGGACGCCGTTGATCCTGCGGGAGCTCATCCTCGGCAACACCCGCTTCAACGACATCGCCCGAGGGCTCCCGGGCATCTCCCGATCGCTGCTCACCCAACGCCTGCGTCACCTCGAGCGCAACGGGGTGGTCGAGCTGTGGCCGGCGGCGAGCGGGCGCGGGAACGAATACCACCTCACGCCCGCCGGCAAGGATCTGGAGTCGGTCGTCATGGGGCTGGGGCGTTGGGCGGTCGAGTGGCTCTACGACGAGATGGAGCCCCAGAACACCGATCCCACGGTGCTGATCTGGTGGATGCATCGACGGATCGACGCTGCGGAGCTCCCCGCGTCGCGCGCCGTGGTCGAGTTCGTCTTCACCGCACCCGAGCGGGCGACCTTCTGGATGGTGTTCGAGCACGGCGAGGTCTCGGTCTGCCTGCAGCACCCGGGGTTCGAGCCCGACGTGATGGTGACCACGACGACTGCCGCCCTCGCCGCGGTGTTCCAGGGGCTCGAGAGCTGGAAGCACGCCCTGGCGACCGGCGCCATCCGCATCGAGGGAGCGACGTCGCTCGCCCGCGCCCTTCCCCGCTGGTTCCTCGGCAGCCCGTTCACCGAGCTCACCCAGGACCGGGCCGCTCGCGCCGGACGGGACCCGATCGCGGCGCACGCCGACTGACCGGCTCACCGGCTCAGGGATCGCCGAGTCCCGCGAAGCAGGGATCGACAGTCCCTGGATGGGTGCGCCCTGAATGCCCGACCGTGGTCCGTCGACGATGGTCGCACCGCTCGCCGCTCGGCGGGCCCGACCGAGGAGACCCCATGGCGAAGCAGCTCGACATCCCCGTACCCGACCTCGACGGGCAGCTCGCGCTGGTCACCGGTGCCAGCGACGGCATCGGGTTCCACATCACCGAACGACTCGCCCGTGCCGGCGCCGACGTGATCATGCCGGTGCGCAACCGGGACAAGGGCGAGGCGGCCGCCGGACGCCTCCGCGACCTGGTCCCGGGCGCGCGGCTCGAGGTGCGCTCGATGGACCTGTCGTCGCTCGGCTCCGTGCAGCGGTTCGCCGACGAGCTCCTGGCCGACGATCGCCCGGTCGACATCCTGATCAACAACGCCGGCGTCATGCGGCCGCCGGAACGTCAGGTCAGCCAGGACGGCGTCGAGCTGCAGCTGGCCACGAACCACCTGGGTCACGTCGCACTGACCCTGCGCCTGCTCCCGTTGCTCCGGGCCGCTCGCGCCCGGGTCACGACGCAGGTGAGCGTCGCCGCCGCCCGAGGCGCCGTGAACTGGGACGACATCAACTGGGAGCGCGACTACGACTCGATGAAGGCCTACGGCTCCTCCAAGGTCGCGCTCGGGCTGTTCGCGATCGAGCTGCACCACCGCAGCACCCAGGGCGGTTGGGGCATCCGGAGCACGCTGTCGCACCCGGGCGTGTCGCCCACCAACCTGTTGTCGGCCCAGCCCGGCATGGGACGCCCCAAGGACACCACATCGGTCCGGGTCATCCGCGTGCTGTCGCGTCTAGGGCTCGCCGGCACACCCGACTCGGCGGCGCTCCCGGCCGTCTACGCGGCGACCAGCGCCGACGCACAGGGCGGGCACCTCTACGGACCGAGCGGTCTGGGGCACCTCAGCGGGCCACCGGCCGAGCAGGCGCTGTACCCGTCGCTGCGCAGCCCGGAGGATGCCCGCCGGATGTGGGAGCTGTCCGAGCAGCTGTGCGCCGCCGTGGTGTCCGACTGAGCCGAGGCCTTGCCCCGACCACCCGAGGATCGGAGACTCGATCGATGGACAGAGCACAGCTGGCCGACTTCCTGCGGCGGCGCCGAGAGGCACTCCAGCCCGAGGACGTGGGCCTGGGGCGCGGCTCGCGCCGTCGCGCCGTCGGCCTGCGACGCGAGGAGGTTGCCGCACTCTGCGACATGTCGGTCGACTACTACAGCCGGCTGGAGCAGCAGCGTGGGCCGCAGCCGTCGGAGCAGATGCTCGCCGCGATCGCCCGCGGACTGCGACTCACCGTCGACGAGCGCGACCACCTGTTCCGCCTGGCTGGGCACACCGCGCCGGCGCGGACCCTGCGCACGGAGCACGTCTCGCCCGGGCTCATGCGGGTGATCGACCGGCTGGCCGACACACCGGCCCAGGTGATGACGGAGCTGGGCGAGACCCTTGCTCAGACCCCGACCGCCAGGGCGCTGTACGGCGACGAGACCCGCTTCACCGGGAACATGCGCAGCGTCGGCTACCGCTGGTTCATGGACCCCGCGGCCCGCGACGTCTATCCGTCCGAGGACCACCCGATGCACTCACGTGTCTTCACCTCGAACATCCGCACCGTCTACGCGCAGCACGGACCGAGCTCACGCGCGGGCGCCATGGTCGACGAGCTGCTGGCGGGCAGCCCCGAGTTCGCGCAGCGCTGGGAGGCCCACGAGGTGGGCATCACCCACGAGCACGAGAAGCGGCTGCAGCACCCCGCCGTCGGTGTGCTCGAGCTGCAGTGCCAGGTGCTGCACGACCTCGGGCAGGGCCAGACCCTGCTCGTGCTCACCGCGACCCCCGGCACGGAGAGCTACGACAAGCTGCAGCTGCTGTCCGTGCTCGGCACCCAGCGGGTCACCGACGAACGCTGATCGCGATCAGGGGGCGGGGTTCGGCGCCGAGTACGGGCAGACCTGGTCGATCGCCGGAGGCTCGGCGCTGATCAGGACCTGGGCGATCGCGTCGTCGACGCAGTCGGACTGGCTGAGCCCGAAGGTGCCGTGGATGCCACCGACCAGCGTCATCGCCCGCATGGTCGGATAGGTCCGGGCCATGTTGACCGCCCACTGGTACGGCGTCTCGCCGTCGCGGGTCGTGTTCGAGATCATGCCGGGGATCGGGGGCCCGTAGCGCTCCGGTCGGGGCACCGGGTGGGCCTCGGCATCCTCGTAGCCGTTGCAGGTCGTCAGGTAGTCGACACCGAGCGAGCCGCCGTAGAGCGGCGCCTCCTCGACGATCCCGCGCAGCAGGTCCTGCTGTCGGTCGTTCGACATGCGGTCGGAGAAGTCCTGGCACACCACGGCCGACCAGAGGCTGCCGGCGGTGCCGGTGCTGGGGCTGCGCAGCTCGGCGGACTCGAGCGCCTTGCGGGCCGCGGGCCGGCCCGCCTCGGGTCCCAGCAACGCGTTCCAGGACTCGTTCACCGCCTTCGCGGCCTGCGCCCAGCTCTGGTCGCCGGTGATCGGGAAGAAGTCGACGCCGTCGTTGAGGACGTCGAGCACGTCCCAGCGTGTGTAGCGCGAGCCGTCGGGGAGCCGGATCGTGCGGCGATCGAGCTGCTCCATCACCTCGTCGAACTTCTCACGCAGACCGGTGGCCTGCAGGAAGAAGGCGATGGAGTTGTCGGGCGCCACGGCGCCCTCGGTGATCCCGGCGAGCGTCGTCTGGGGATCCATGTTGCCGTCGAACACCATGGCGCGGACCTTGTCGGGGAACAGCTGCGCATAGGTGGAGCCCAGCAGCGTCCCGTAGGAGATGCCCCAGTAGGTGATCTTGTCGTCGCCGACCGCCGCGCGCAGCGCGTCCAGGTCGTGGGCACCGTCGACCGTGCCCGCGTGCTCGACCAGGTCCGCGTTGCGCTCGAGGCACTGTGCGTTGGCCTTCGCCACCTGCTGCTGACGTGCGCTCAGCACCTCGTCCCAGTCGACCTCGCCGGTGGCGGGTCGGGTCGGCTTGGGGATGTTGCAGCCGCGGCCCTCGAGCGCCGGCGTGGAGGCGCCGATGCCGCGCGGGTCGTAGGTCACGAAGTCGAACGCGGCGCGGACGGAGTCCGGCAGGAGGAACGCGATCATCGACAGGCCGAGACCCGACTGCCCCGGGCCGCCGGGGTTGAGGAACAGCGTGCCCTTGCGCTCCGCGGGCGTGCCGGTGGCCGGCAGCTTCACCACGGCGAGGGTGACGTGCTCGTCGCCGTCGCGGTCGGTGCGGTCGAGCGGGCGCACGAAGCTCGAGCACTGGAAGCCGTCGAGGCTGTTGTCGTCGATCTTCTCCCAGCGGGCGAACTCCCGGTCGCTGCACGGCTTCCAGTCGAGGACGTCCACCTCGTCGGCCGCGGACGAGGTGGACGCCGCCGTCGACGCCGCGGGTGACGTCCGCTCCGGACCCGCTGGTCGAGCGGCAGCCGACGTCGCCACGGTCGCGGTCAGGCACACCAACGCGACCCCGGCGAACGCGAGCAGCAGGCGCGGGAGCTTCCGGTGCTTCGGTGCAGGTGCCTCGGCGGTGTCCGACATCGACGTCTCCTCAGAATCGACCCTGGGGTACAGATCGGCCGTCGGAGCGACAGATGAAGGTTTCTCGACGCCGCCCCGGCGGCGTCGACTCGGCGGCCGGATGCGAGACTGCGCACATGGTCGACCTGGATCCGCGCACGGTCGAGCCGGGTTCGCTGCCGTCCGCACCCGCTCGTGCGCTCGCTGCGTGCGGCATCGTGGGCGTGGTCGGCTTCGTTGCAGCCTGGACCCTCGGCGCCGGCCTGGTCGACGGCTACTCCAGCGTCGATGACGCCATCAGCCAGCTTGCGGCCGTCGAGTCACCGGCACGAGCCGTGATGACCGGCGGATTCGTCGCGTTCGGCGTCGGGGTCCCGTTGTTCGCCCAGGCCCTTCGCAGGGTGCTGCCCGGACCCGCATGGATCGCGGCGACCGTCAGCGGACTCGCGACGCTGGGTGTCGCAGCCACTCCCCTCGGCAGGTACGACACCGCCCACTACGTGTTCGCGACGCTCGGGTACGTCGCACTCGCCGCCACGCCGCTCCTCGCGTCGAGGACGCTCCGTCGTGCGGGCGCGGGGCGGGCCGCCAACTGGTCGGTCGTGTGCGGGGTGCTCACCGCACTGCTGCTGGCGGCATCGGCGGTCGACCCTGGCCATGGGCTCACCCAACGACTCGGCCTGGGCGTCACCGACCTGTGGATCGTGCTCGCAGCGGTCGCGATCATCCGTAGGGGCCTCCCGGTCTCCGGCCGAACGGCCGGTGCGGTGACAGCTGCGGTGCCCTCCGGCGAACCGTGACCGCGGTGCTGCGACCGTCACAGCCCTCGGGCGATGCGGTGGATCTCCTTGCGGATCCGCTGCTCGCTCACGGGCACCGGGGTCCGCAGCTGCTGGGCGAACGAGCTGACGCGGAGCTCCTCGAGCGACCAGGCCAACGCCTCCAGCTCCGCGCTGGGCGAGACGGTCGCGACCAGGTCGTCGTACTCGGCCTCGAGCCGCCGGCAGCGGGCCATGAGCTCGGCGTCGCGTTGCGGCCGGTCGGGCAGCACGGCGAGGCGCCGTTCGATCGCGCGCAGGTAGCGATCGACGTCCGCCAACCGCGCGAACCCGACGCCGGTGAGCACGCCGGGATAGACGAGGCGATCGAGGTGCCCGCGGACGTCCGCGACCGCGGGCGCCAGCGGCGCGGCGACGAGCTGGTCCAGCCGAGCGCGCAGGGCGGTGTGTCGCTCGATCAGCTCGGCGGCGGCTCCGGCGACGACGCCCAGCGCCTCGTGCAGCCCGTCACGGACCCCGTCGACCAGGCGGTCGAACGCCGCCGCGTCCCACGCAGGCCCACCCGCCCGGGCGATCAGGTGGTCGAGCGCGCCCCCGATGATGTCGTTGTACCAGTCGACCTTCGACTGCACGGGACTCTGCGCCATGGCCCTGCGGGTCCGCTCATCGAGCAGCGCGTCGACCTGCCGCGCCGGTCCGGGCACGGACAGACGGACCAGTCGACGGGTCCCGGCCCACATCGTCGTGGCCTGGTCCTCCGCGCTGGTGCACGCGACGACCCCGACGGAATCGCCCTCGTCCGCGATCGCCGGGTACGCGACGAGCGAACGACCGTCGACGACCCGCTCCATCGTGCGGGGCAGCTCGCCGAACGACCAGCTCCGTAGACCACGCTGCTCGAGCCCCGTGTCGACCGTCGCCACGATGGCGGCGGACTCGGCCCGGACCTGAGCTGCGAGTGCACGGAGGTCCTTGCCCGACGCCAGCTCGCGCCCGTCGGTGCCGACGATGCGGAACGTGGGGCGCAGGTGCTTGGGCAGGGCGTCCAGGTCGAACGCGTCGACCGGGAGGGGAACGTCGAGCATCCGGTTGAGCTCGCGCCGAACGCCCTCGACCACCGAGCCACCGTCGGGGGTGACGTGCGGGCTGATCAGGGCCACCGTGTCGGGGACCGGCACGAACAGCTTGCGGAGCTGCTTGGGCAGGGTCCGGATGAGCGCGTCGATGAGCTCGTCGCGGAAGCCCGGCACGTTCCAGTCGAAGGCGGTCGGATCGAGCTGTCCGACGATCCCGGCGTCGATCGTGATGGTGGCACCGTCGTCGTCGCTGGTCGGGTTGAACTCGTAGCTGACCGCCAGCTCGTGGATGCCGTCGTGCCACACCTCGGGGAAGGCGTGCGGATCGATGAGCGCCTGGGCGTCGTCGGCCAGAAGGTCGTCCAGGGTCATGTCGAGCAGCGTCGGGTCGCGCCGGCGTTCGGCCTTCCACCAGCGGTTGAACTCGGGACCGCTCGTGACGTCGTCGGGCAGGTGTCGGTCGTAGAAGTCGAAGATCGCCTGTCGCTCGACGACGAGGTCGCTGCGCCGGGCGCGTGCCTCGAGCCGCTCGGCCTCGTCCGAGATCGCACCGTTTCGCTCCATGAAGGCGTGCTGCGCCTCCCAGTCACCCTCGAGCAGTGCGTGGTGGATGAACAGCTCTCGGGCCATCTGCGCATCCACGCCGGCGACCGGCACCCGACGTCCCGCGACGACCGTCAGCCCGTAGACGGTCACCCGCTCGGTGGTCATGGCCGCGCCGCGCTCGCGGTCCCACCACGGTTCGCCGTAGCTGTACTTGGCCAGGTGCTCGCCGACGCGTTCGACCCACTCGGGCTCGATGCGGGTGACTGTCCGAGCCCACAAGCGGTTGGTCTCCACCAACTCGCCGGCCATGACCCAGTTCGGCGGGTGCTTCGTCAGCACCGATCCGCGGGCGATCGCGAAACGGGCCTGGCGTGCACCGATGAACTCCGCTGAGGCGCGCCGGTCCTTGCCCTGGCGCCCGCCGTCGCGTCCACGAGCGCTGCGGCCCTTCGGCGAGGGCGCTTCCTTCATGCCGATGTGGGACAACAGGCCGCTCAGGAGCGACAGGTGGATCAGGTCGGGTTCGGCCTCGGCGCTGTTCGGCGTGAACCCGAGCTGCTTGGCCGCACGTCGGAGCTGCTCGTGCACGTCCTGCCACTCGCGGATGCGGTTGTGGTTGAGCAGCTCGTCGCGACACATCCTGCGGAACTGGTTGGCGCTGCGTTCACGACGCTGCTCGCGCAGGTGGTTCCAGAGATTCACGTAGGTCAGGAAGTCGCTGTCGGGGTGGTTGAAGCGGGCGTGCAGCTGGTCCGCCCGGGCGCGCTCGTCGAACGGTCGCTCCCGTGGGTCCTGGATCGACATGGCGGCGGCGATGACCAGCACCTCGTGCAGGCAGCCGTTCTCCCCCGACTCGATGACCATGCGGCCAAGGCGCGGGTCGACCGGCAGGCGCACCAGGCGACGTCCGATCGACGTGAGCCACCTTCGGGTGCCGTAGCGGGCGGGGTCGACCGCACCCAGCTCCTCGAGCAGGGCGATGCCGTCGCGGATGTTGCGAGCATCGGGCGGATCCACGAACGGGAACGCCTCCACGTCGCCCAGGCCCAGGTTGGCCATCTGCAGGATGACCGACGCCAGGTTGGTGCGGCGGATCTCGGGCTCGGTGAACTCCGGTCGGGCCAGGAAGTCCGTCTCGTCGTAGAGCCGGATGGCGATACCAGGTCCAACCCGACCGCATCGGCCCGAGCGCTGGTCGGCCGACGCCTGCGAGATCGCCTCGATCGGGAGTCGCTGCACCTTGGTGCGGTGCGAGTAGCGCGAGATGCGGGCCGTGCCCGGGTCGACGACCGAGCGGATGCCGGGCACGGTCAACGACGTCTCCGCGACGTTCGTGGCCAGCACGACGCGCCGACCCGCGTGGCGTTCGAAGACCCGGTGTTGCTCGGCCGACGACAGCCGGGCGAAGAGCGGGAACACCTCGGTGTCGGGCAGCTGCAGCTCCTCGATCGCCGCAGCAGCGTCGCGGATCTCTCGTTCGCCGGCGCAGAACACCAGGACGTCGCCATCCACCTCTCGGCGCAGCTCCTGGACCGCGCTGCAGATGCCTTCGACCTGGTCGAGCGGACCCTGCTCGTTCGAGGGGTCGTCGAGTGGGCGATAGCGGACCTCGACGGGGAACGTGCGCCCCTCCACCTCGATGACCGGCGCGTCGTCGAAGTGCTCGCTGAACCGAGCGGTGTCGATCGTGGCCGAGGTGATGATCAGCTTCAGGTCGGGGCGGCGCGGCAGGAGCTGGCGCAGGTAGCCGAGCAGGAAGTCGATGTTGAGGCTGCGCTCGTGGGCCTCGTCGACGATGATCGTGTCGTACCTCTGCAGCTGACGATCACGCTGGATCTCGGCCAGCAGGATGCCGTCGGTCATCACCTTGATGCGGGTGTCGTCGCCGACCTCGTCGTTGAACCGGACCTTGTAGCCGACCGCCTGGCCGACCTGGGAGCCGAGCTCCTCGGCGACGCGCTCGGCGATCGAACGCGCCGCGATGCGACGGGGCTGTGTGTGGCCGATCCATCCGCCGCGCCCGGTCGCAGGGTCGGCCGATCCACGCCCGGCCTCCAGGCACAGCTTGGGCAGCTGCGTGCTCTTGCCCGAGCCGGTGGCGCCGGCCACCACCAGCACCTGATGCGCGCAGATCGCAGCGACGAGGTCGTCGCGGTGCTCGCTGATCGGGAGGTCGGGCGGGTAGGTGATGGCGGGTTCCACGACGGACCAACGCTACGACGAGCCCGCTCGGCCGGGTGCCCGCCTGCTCGACGCGCGACGGCGTCCGTAGACTCGCCGCAGATGGATCGCTACCAATACTTGATCCTGATGGGGATCTGCGTCGTCATCACCCTGCCGTTGGAGTTCCTCTTCGGAGCCCGGGTGTGGCGTCGTCCACGCCGCCTGGCGATCGCCCTGTCACCGGCGCTGGCGCTGTTCGTCGCCTGGGACCTGGGCGCGACGGCGACGGGCACGTGGGACTTCGCACGTCGCTACACCATCGGCATCGAGCTGCCCGGCGGCATGGCCATCGAGGAGCTGGTCTTCTTCACCGTCATCCCGATCTGCGCGCTGCTGACGCTCGAGGCCGTGCGGAACATCCTCGGTCGACAAGTGGCGCCTGACGACACGAGCCAGCCGGCGACGACGGACGAGCCCCGCTGATGCCGATCTACCCGACGCTGTCGGTCGTGGCTGCGGTCGCCGTGATCTGTCTCGAGCTGTTCGTGCTGCGCACCGGCATCTTCCGCGACGTGACCTACTGGATCACGATGGCGATCTGCTACGCGTTCATGATCCCGGTCGACGGCTGGTTGACCAAGCTCTCGGCGCCCATCGTCATGTACCGACCCGAGGACACCACCGGGATCCGCCCGATCTGGGACATCTTGCTCGAGGAGTACGTCTACGCCTTCGCGCTGCTCACCGTCGTGATCCTGGTGTGGGAGCACCAAGGCGTTCGTCGGACGGCGAAGGTGTCCGCTGAGGTCGTCGACGGGAGCGGGGCCCGGTGAGCGCAGCCGCCCTGTTCGTCGCGTCGTTCGCCGCGATGGAGCTCGTCAGCTACGGCGCGCACCGGTGGGTCATGCACGGCGTGGGCATGGTCTGGCACCGCAGCCACCACGCAGCGGGCAGCGGGCGCTTCGAGCGCAACGACCTGTTCCCGCTCTGCTTCTCGGTCGTCGGGGTCGGCCTGTTCGCCGTCGCCTCGCTGGGCTGGGTCCCGGCGCTGTGGTGGGTCGGCGCCGGGGTGACCGCCTACGGCGCGTCGTACCTGTTCGTGCACGAGGTCTACATCCATCGGCGCACCCCGCTGCGCGTGCCGCGGCTGCGGTACCTGGAGTGGCTGCGCGACTCGCACCGCGACCACCACCTCAGCGGTGCCGAGCCCTACGGCATGTTGCTTCCGTTGGTCCGAGAGGCCGGACGAGCCGGGAGCCGCCAGCGCGATCCGCTGGACCGAACCCCCCGGCGCTGACACGGCACGGCCCCGACGACGGCTCAGCGCGGACGGCGCGGGACCGACATCCGTGCGGCGGCGAGCACCTTGCGCCACGTCGGCACCGCGGCACGTGCGCTGAACACGTCGTAGTCCGCCTGCTCGATCCGATCGAGGATCCCGGCGTAGAGCTCGTGTGCTGCGCCGACGCAACGGGCGGACGACGGCGGCAGCAGCTCGATGCCCAGGTCGGCGGACCGGTAGAGCTCGCGGCAGCGTCGGATCTCGAAGCGCATCAACTCGCGCCAGGCGTCGTCGACCGTTCGGCGGTGGGGGTCGGCGCCGAAGCGTTGGAGGTCCTCCTGGGGCAGGTAGACGCGGCCGCGCTCCAGGTCCTCGTCCACGTCGCGGAGGAAGTTCGTCAGCTGGAAGGCGAATCCGAGGTCCCGTGCCCGGGTGACGGCGGCCGAGGACGTCGGCTCCAGGATCGGCAGCATCATCTCGCCGATCACCGCAGCGGAGCCGTCCATGTAGCCGAGCAGGTCGTCGTACGTCGCGTACTCGGTGACGGTCAGGTCCATCTCCATGGCGCGCAGGAAGCGACGGAACGCGTCGGGGTCGTGGCCGAAGGCGCGCATCGTGTGCACCACCGCCTTGAGGATCGGGTCGTCGGACCGACCGGCCTCGAGGTCCGCGAAGAGCCGGTCACCCACGGCCTGGAGCGCCGCGCCGCGTTGCTCGACCGAGGCGTCTCCCATGTCGTCCACGATGTCGTCCGCGTGCCGGCAGAACGCGTAGATGGCCCAGACGTGGTGGCGCTTGACCCGTGGCAGCACCAGGCTCGACCAGTAGTAGGTGGTGCCGTACTCCTTGTTCAGGCGCCGGCAGAGCTCGTAGGACTGCTCGAGGGTGACCGTCACCGCCGCAGATCCATCGCATCGACCCGCTCGGCCGCGAGCTCGCCGGAGATCAGCACCATCGGGACGCCGACCCCCGGCACCGTTCCGGACCCGGTGAAGACCAGCCCCGGGGCGCGTCGGTCGACGTTGCCCGGGCGGAACGGTCCGGTCTGCAGGAATCGGTGGGACAAGGCGAACGGCGTGCCGCGCTCCATGCCCTGGGCCTCCCAGTCGAGCGGATCGACCAGCGCCTCGACGTCGATGGCGTACGGGTAGCCGAGTCGCTCGATCGCCCGGGCCAGGTCGTCGCGCACACGGGGCCGTTCGGCGGTCCAGTCGACCTTGCCGTCCAGGTTGGGCACCGGCTCCAAGACGAACAGGACGTGTCCGCCGTCGGGGGCCATGGTGGGCTCCCGCAGGCTCGGCACGCTCACCAGGAGCGACGGGTCGGGCATGCGCACGCCGTCGTCGAGCAGCGAGCGGAACGCGCCGTCCCACTCGCGTCCGAAGTGGATGTTGTGGTGCTCGACGCCGTCGGGCAGCTCGCCCCTCGCGCCGACGTGCCACACCACCGCCGAGGGCGAGAAGTTGCCGCGACGCGCCGCGCGGGGCGCGTCGATGCCGCCGAGCAGCGTGCGGTAGGCCACGGGCAGATCGGGGTTGGCGACGACCGCGTCGGCCGCGATGACCTCGCCGCCGGCGAGTCGGACGCCTCTGACCGCGCCGCGGGTCCCGTTGCGCAGCAGGATCCGCTCGACCCTCGTGTCGTAGCGGATCGTGACGCCGGCCGATTCGGCAGCCGCAGCCAGCGCGGTCGGCAAGGCGTGCATGCCGCCCTCGGGCACCACGACGCCGTTGACCGTGTCCATGTAGGTGATCACCGCGTAGATCGCCAGCGCTTCGTACGGTGCGAGCCCGGCGTACATGGCCTGGAAGCTGAAGATCCGCTGCAGCCGTTCGTCGTCGAAGTAGCGCCCGACGGTGCGGGCCAGTCGGCCGAAACCGCCGAGGCGGACGAGCTCCAGCGCCGGGGCGAGCGGTCGGGCGAGATCGACCGGCGAGTCGAAGTTGCGCTCGATGAAGTTGGGCATCTCCAGGTCGTAGAGACGTGTCAGCCACTCGCAGAAGCGGCCGAACGACGCTGCTGCCTCCGGCCCACAGACGGTGCGGATCTCCTCGGTCATGGCCTCGCGCCCGTGGCGGACCCGCAGCTCGGATCCGTCGACGAAGGTGGCCCGGTACATCGGGTCGACGCGGCGCAGCGGGAGCACCGAGGCCATGTCGACACCGACCGCGTCGAAGCAGCGTTCGATCAGGTGCGGCATGGTCAACACGGTGGGGCCGGTGTCAAACCGGTAGTCCCCCATCGACATGGTGCCCGCACGCCCTCCGGGCACGGCGGCCGCTTCGAGCACCGTCACGTCGTGGCCGCGCCCGGCCAGGTGGCAGGCCGCGGACAGCCCCCCGAGCCCGGCGCCGATCACGACGACCTCCTTCGGTCGACGCGCCACGTCAGCTGCCCCGCTCGATGGCCGACGATGCGAGCCCGTCGAGCGCGTCACGAGCGGTGCCGTCGAGCTCTGCGATCGCAGCGAGCGCCCGGGCGTGGCGATCCGCGATCAGCGCCTCGACCGAGGCGAGCGCGCCGGAGCCGGCGATGACCTCGCGGCACCGCTGCGCCGCCGCGTCGTCCACCTCGGGATCGCCGAGCGTCGCCTCGAGCACCGCGCGACCGGCCGGGTCCGCCAGTCGCATGGCGCGCAGCATGAGCACGGTGCGCTTGCCCTCACGGAGGTCGTCGAGGCCGCCCTTGCCGGTCACCGACGGGTCCCCGAAGATGCCGAGCACGTCGTCGCGCATCTGGAACGCCAGACCGACGGCGTCGCCGTAGCGCGTCAGGGCGTCCTCGAGCCCGTCGTCGACGGCGCCGGTCGGCGACCCGAGGGTCGCGCCGAGCAGCAACGGCCGCGTCACGGTGTAGCGCGCGGACTTGAGCATCGCGACGCGTTCGGCGTCGCGTTCGTCCGCGGCGGGCGACGCGGCCAGCGCCAGGTCCAGGTACTGACCGGCGAGGACCTCGGTCCGCAACGTGGTGAAGACGCGTCGGGCGCGGTCGAGCACCTCGGGCGAGAGGTCCGCGGCCTCGAGGAGCTCATCGGCCCAGACGAAGGCCAGGTCACCGGCGAGGATCGCCGCGCTGAGGCCGAACCACTCCGGGTCGCCGACGCTGCCCATCCGCTGGTGTCGCGCCGCGAGCGAGACGAAGGCGCTGGGGTTGCCGCGTCGCGTGTCCGAGCGGTCCATCACGTCGTCGTGGAGCAGGGCGAACGTGTGCAACAGCTCCACCGCGGCCGCGGGGCGCAGGACCGCGTCGTCGTGATCCGCCCCGGTCGCTCGGTGGCCCCAGTAGACGAACGCCGGGCGCAGGCGCTTGCCGCCGGCGTCGACGAGGGCCTGGATCTCCGAGGCGATGGCGTCGGCGCCCGGGTCGATCGCGCGGAGCTCGTGCGCCTTGGCGGACAGGAACTGATCCATGACCCCGCCCAGCGGTCCCGCCACGGTGCGGAGCGGGTCGTCAGCGACTCGGTCCTCGGTCGGCGCACGGTCAGGACGCAGGACTGCATCGCGGGTACTCGTGCTGCCCAGCTCGATCGGCTCGTCCAGTCCGACGTCGAGCAGCCCGTGCGGTTCACGGTCCAGCCACACCAGGGGGTCCACGCCCATCGCCTCGAGGCGGCGCACCTGTTCGACGCTCCACGGGCTCAGGGACTCGGGCGCGTGCTCGACGCGGTCGACCAGGGCGTCCCACGTGAGCCACTCCACCGAGTCGACCTCGCCGGGGTCGAGGTCGAGCTCGCCGTCGACCTCGACGACCAGCACCGGGCACAGCTCGTGCTCGACGGTGCCGTCGACCATCGCCGCGCGATAGGCGAAGTCGGGGACCGCGACCCCGGCGCGCACGACCCGCAGGCCGAGCTCCTCGCAGATCCGTCGGGTGACTGCGGACCGGAGTGTCTCGCCCACCTGGGGGTGGCCGCAGCAGCCGTTCGTCCAGGTGCCGGGCCAGGTGGCCTTGGTCGTCGCACGCCGGGTCAACAGGACCGACCCGTCGGCACGGACGAGGTGCGAGGAGAACGCGAGGTGCACCGGGGTGGCGGCGTGGTGCGCTGCGGACTTGTCGATCACGCGGTCGGGCCGTCCGAGCTCGTCGATCAGCACCACGTGCTCGGTCGGCGGCTCGACGCCGGCGTCGGTCTGATCGGCGGCGGTCCTCACCTGTCGTACCTCGTGTCCGTCGACGGCGTGCGGGCCGGTCCTTCCGGCCGCAGGATCCCAGTACTACGGCAATCCTCCCCGGAAACGCGCGCGCCCCGCTCGGCGGGATGCCCGGGAGCGGTCACCTCGGACCGACCGTTCCACTGAGGAGCGGCCGAGGCGCCTACGCTCAGATCGACACGAGCCGATGTGTTGGGGCGATACCGGATGGTCGTCGCCTGCACGGACGGAGGTCGCAGGTGCAACCGGAGCTCACCCCACCGGAGCCGTCATCGACCACCACCGGTCGCTACGTCCCGTTCGTCGGATCGCCGGAGCCCGACGGGGAGGTGACCGATCGCCGCGTGCTGCGCGGGAAGCGCAACCGGGACGCCGTCGTGCAGGCGGTGATCGACCTGATGCAGGAGGGCAACCTCTCCCCCAGCGCTGATCAGATCGCGGAACGAGCCGGTGTGGCTCGCCGGTCCATCTACCACCACTTCGCCGACCTCGAGGAGCTCCACCAGGCGGTCGCGCACCAGCACCTGGACCACATCGTGGGGCTGTTCGGCCCGATCGTGCAGGACGGACCGTTGCACGATCGACTGGCGACATTCGTCGCGCAGCGGGTCAACGTGTGCGAGCAGACCATGCCGGTCTACCGGGCGTCCGTGCTCGTCGCCCACCGCAGTGAGATCGTCCTGGATCTGCTGTCGCTCGGCCATGAGTACCTCCGCGCCGAGGTCGCGCAGACCTTCACTGCGGAGATCGGTGAGGACGTCTGGCGTCTGGAAGCGGTCGACTCGATCGCGTCGTTCGAGGGGTGGGTGCAGCTGCGGGTCACGCAGGCACTCGACATCGATCGGGCCACCCAGGTGGTGCAGCACTCCCTCCATGCGCTGCTGACGGCCGAGGTCGACTGACCCAAGGAGGTCGACCCCTCCCGCCGGCCCCTCGCGACCACGCTCTTGACAATGTGTTGTCGCTTCGGTTCACTGTTGTCATTCTCGCAACGACCGATCGGAGATCGTCATGACACTCGCCGAGCGCATCACCGGGGCCCAAGCACGTGGTGCCGAGATCCGGCCGAAGGTGGGCGGCTTCCCCTACCTGGCCGAGTCGCTCCGCCTCGCCGGCGTCACCCACATCGACGTCACGGTGCCGTCGTGGACCACCGTGCTCACCACCGCCGAGGGGTCCGTCGTCCAGCAGGGCACGCCCATGACCACGGCGACGACCGAGGTTCCGTCGTTCGACCTCGATGCGTTCGTCGCCGGGCTGCGGGCCGACCAGGCCGGGCACATCACCTTCCCCGAGTGGATGGAGGCCTCCTGGCGCGCCGGCGTCGTCTGGTACCGGGTCGACCTGTCGGCGCGCACCTGCACCTACCGCTCCCCCGCCGGCGACTCGTACGTCGAGCACTACCCCGCGGTCGACCTCTCCCTCGCCGACGCGTCCTGACGTCAGATCTCGCGCACGGCCACCACGAGGAGAGGACGACCACGATGAGCAGGGAGATGGAGGAGCTGTACTCCGAGCTGTTCGACGCGGCCGGCATCGGCCGGCGTGCCGGCGAGGAGATCGCGGCGCTCGAAGGTCAGACCCAGGCCCGATGGCAGACGATGTGGACCATCGACGCCGCAGGCGGTGCACTCACGGTCCCCCAGATCGCCCGTCGCCTCGGGGTCTCGCGCCAGAACGTCCAACGCGTCACCAACGACCTCGTCGACGCCGAGCTCGCCGAGCTCGCCGCCAATCCCGACCACCGGACCTCACCGCTCGTGCAGCTCACCACCACCGGCGAAGGGACCCTCGCCGCGATCAACGCCGCGGCGGCGGCGTCGCACGACGGGATCCTCGAACGCTTCTCGGCACGCAAGGTGACCCAGCTCCGCACGCTGCTCCACGAGTTCTCGGACGCGGTGCGGACCCAGCACCCCGACGGCTGACACCGAGGCCCGGACCGGCGGTCTCAACCGAGGCGGTGAACCGGTGCCGCCAGGGGTCGACGTGTGCCGCCAGCCAGGTCGAGCTCCCAGCCGCCGCGGTCGTCGAGGATGGGGAGCGTGAGGACGCCGAGGGCGATCGAGGTGTACGGGTTGTCGAACCGACGGTCGTGGACCAACGGGACCTCGGTTCCGTCGACCACGAGGAGCGCGTCGGGTCCGCTCTCGACGGTGCCCTCGGCGGGCGACTCGTAGCGGACGGCGAACCCGGGGTGCGGGCCGTCGCCGGCCCACTCGGGAGCGGACACCTCGACGGCCGCGGCGGCGACCGACGAGCAGAACTCGTCGAAGCTCCCGGAGCGATCGACGTCGCCCATCTCGACGATCCAGACGTTGTCGGCACCACCCTCGGCCACCAGGTCGAACTCACCGGTGAGGCCCGCCGTGTACGTCGTCGCCGGATCGTGGCGTCGCCACTCGGGCCGACGCCAGGACCACAGCGCCACGTACGCGTCACGTCGCCGGCCGAGCGTCCAGTGGCTCTCCTGACGCACCTCGTCGAAGTGCTCCGTCGGGAAGAACGCGTGCGTGTACGGCTCGTACGAGAACGACTCGAGCAGCCCGGGACCGGGCGACGCGAAGGCGGGTTCGAACGCGTGCAGTGCGACCCGGCGGTGCTGCACCGACCGCGGCAACGTCGCCGAACCTGTCCAGTAGCGGTCGTGATCCAGGTAGTCGCCGGCGTTCGGCGATGGCCCGTGGCCGGGATGGGTCGCGAACACGACGGCACGTTCGTCGAGCGTCGCCTGCCAGATGTGGTGCTGGAAGCCGGCCGTGCCCGGTCGGTAGCCCTGCGCGCACGACAACATCGCGTGCGCGTTGCGCCACGTGCAGGTGTGCACCTGGCTGAGCAGGCCGGCGTTGACCATCGGGTGCAGGTCGGCAGCCAGCTGCCGCCAGACCGCCGGGTCCGTCCCGAGGGCGCTGCGCAGCTCGGCGAAGATCGCGAACAGGTTCGCCTCCCACAGCTCGTGGCGTTCGAGGGTGTCGATCGTGAGCGGGGCGAGCTGCCATGGCGTGAGCGCACCGCGGTCCCACCAGTAGGGCACCAGGTCCGGGTCGGTGTACGAGCGGCCGTCCGCTCGGACCGGGTCGTCGGTGACCGGCTCCGACGGGTCGATCACCACTCCCATCGACTCGCGGTCGACCATCTCGTCCGTGCTCGTCGCGACGCGCCGGAGCACCGCGGGTGGGCGATACCTGGCGGTTCGAGCGAGCAACGTCGCCGATTCCTGCAGCGGCAGCAGGTCCGACCCGTCGCCGTCGTCGGTCGGCCAGGGCTCGTCCGTGGCGTCGAAGCAGAGCTTGCATGCAGCGAACACGGGCTGGCGGCCCGCGCGGTGCTTGTACGTCATGTACGAACGCCCGTGGGTCACGCCGACGTTGCCGCGGTGGTGGTGCAACGCCAGGTCGTAGAGCACCAGATCGCAGAACGCCGCGGCGCGCTCGGCGAGCGCAGGGTCGTCGGCGAACTCGGCCAGGGTCACCAGCGGAGCCAGGTCCTTCGCGTAGTAGACGTCGGAGTGCCACTCGCTGAAGCCCTCGTCGGCCTTCTCGTCGAACCACGCCATCAGCCGGTCGGCGGCGCGCCGACGGTGCTGCTCGCCCGACATGCCAGTGACCGAGAACGTGTCGTCCGCCAGCGCCTGGCCGGCCAGGTACTCACACGTGTGGAAGATCAGTCGGTGGTTCTCCGACCAGTACCACCGCTCGTCGGTGCCCTCCACCTCGGCAGGGTCGGTGAACCAGTAGCGGAACGTACGGAGCCGCTCGACGATCGCCGCCGACACGTGCCCGGGCAGCTCGTCGCCGTAGGCGAACCACAACGTGAGCAGACGGAGGACATCGAAGTCGGCGCAGTCCAGCCAGCTGTCGATGCGGGTGAACCAACGCGCGAGCGTCGCGTCGTCGACGTCATCCCATTCGACCCGGTGCTGCGGGTCGCGGCGCGCCCGTTCCAGGTGGTCGACGACGTTGAGCGGCGAGGTCGGCACCCAGACCGAGGTCGCAGTTGCCAGGTAGTCGTCCTGTCGAGCCCGCCACCAGGCGGCGTCCTCGAGCCCCTCGTCCCCCACGGCGACGTTGTAGCACGACGACCCCGGACGAACCCGTGGCTGCGTCGGCCAGACACCTGCTGCGGGCGGAGCGAACGGCGTCGACGCCTCAGGCCAGCGTGACCAGCAACTCGTCGAGCTGCGCGAACGTCTCGTGCGTCGCATCGGCCGCGCCGGTTCCCGCCCGGTCGAGGGCTTCCTTCGACGAGTAGCGCTCGGTCAGGACGAGCAGCGTCCGACCGTCGCGCTCCTCGAACGTCACGGTCGTGACCGAGCCGTCTCCCCCGTCCTCCTCGTTCGTCCACACGAGGCGCGTGGGCGGCGTGACCTCGAGGTAGCGACCGAAGAACTCCATGCCGCCGCCGTAGTCGAGCCGGTACGTGCCCCCGGTGCGCACGTCCATGTCGCAGCCGTGCAGCTCCATGCCCATCGACCGCGGCACCCACCACCGCTGGAAGAGCTCCGGGTTCGACCAGGCCTCGAACACCAGCCGTGCCGGCGCGTCGAAGGTGCGCGTGACGACGACCTCCAGGTCGGATCGCCGTGCGACCGTCGTGCGATTCCTGGCCCCGGGCTCACCGCTCGTCGTTGCGTCCATCCGCTTGCTCCTTCTTCTTCAGTTCGTCCACCACCGTGTCCAGCTCGCGGAACCGCTCGTCCCAGAGCTGGTGGTACGCATCGATCCACGACGTCACCTCGTCGAGCCGTCGCTGGCTGACCCGGCAGTAGCGCACCCGGCCGACCTTCTCGGTGACGACCAGGCCTGCACCCTCCAGGACCCCGACGTGCTTGCGCATGCCCGTGAGGGTCATGTCGAAGCGTGCGGCGAGGTCCGTGATCGACGCCTCCGAGTGCCCGAGCTGCTCCAGCACACCGCGGCGCGTGCCGTCCGCCAGCGCTGCGAACGAGGTGTCGAGGTCGGTCGTCCCATACTGAACCATTCAGTTCAGTATTGGTCGCGAACCACCCCGACGCAAGTCCGCGGGCGACGGGCTGCACCGGTCGCGGGACGTACCTTTCCGTGCCTCTCGCTCTGGCGCGTCCGATCCAGAGCGACGACTCGAGGGGCGCTCCGTCGGACGGAGCGCCCCTCGCACCACTGCGTGTCGCGGCGACGACCTCAGCGGACGCGCAGGAGGCGTCCATCGCCGAAGATGCCGTCGGTGACGTGCACCGCTCCGAACAGACCGACATCGACACCGCCCGGCTGGCTCAGCTTCCCCGCAGCGAGCTCGGTGCGAGCACCCCGGCGGGACACCTTCTCGAGCACGGCCGACGGGAACTGGCCGCTCTCGAAACCGGCCTCGAAGGCAAGCACACCCTCGGCCGCGAGTTGGTAGACGTAGGTGTCGCCGGTCCGGAGGTCCACGTCGAGGTCCTGGATGCCGGTGAATCCCGACATGGCCGAGGCGCAGCCTCTGGCTCGCGCCGGGTCGACCGAGCACACCGCTCCGTTCACGCGGGAGTCGATCTTCCACACCCTCGAGCTGCCGGGCCGGAACGGGAAGCCCTTGAGCTCACCGACGTAGATCCAGCGGCCGTCGACCGCGATCGAGGTCGGCACGGACTCCGCCGGGAGTGCCGGGGGCAGCCCCGGGTTCCCCAGGTGATCGGTCGACACGACTTCGGCGTCGAACCGGGCGATCGTGCTGATGCGCCCGTGGCGTGTGACGCGCAGCAGGTCGTTGCCGGCGGCATCGGCGACCAGCGCGTCGCCGTTCGCCATCACGGCCAGGCCGTAGGGGTTCGACTCCGCCGGATCCTCGCTGACGTTGAAGGGGTCCGGGTCGGTCTGCTGGTACGCCGGGAGGTCGGCGACCACCGAGAAGCTCCGCTGGAGCGCGCCCTTGCGATGCAGCTTCAGGTCCGAACCGAGCCCCCAGAGCGAGCCGTCCGGCGCCACGGCGACGTCGACGAGGCCGATCGGCTGGGACAGCTCGTGGGTGGCGGGTCGGCGACCCGGGATGCGGATCTCGGCGAGCACCGGGCCCGGGGGACCGAAGGCCCCCTGCGAGACGATCGGCTGACCGAGGAAGCTGTCGAGTCCTTTCGGCGAGTTCAGCCCCTGACGCAGGACGTCGATCCTGGTGTTGCCTCGATCCGACGCTGACGCCGATGCCGGCGAGGGCACCGATGCGACCAGGGCGAGACCTGCGATGAGGGCGGCGACGACGAGTCGCCGGGTACGTCGTTGATGGTTCATTGTGTTCTCCTCCATGAGGTGTTGGTGTGGTGAGCTCTCTGGGACGCAGCACGCGTCCGATCAGGGCGACGGCGTCCGGTGGATGTCGGTCGAGTGGCGGCGGTAGGCCCGACGGGCGAGACGCGGCACGAGGACGCGTACCGGTGCGGGCGCCTCGCCGAGCATCGAGGCCACGACCTCCGGGTCCCCCTCGTACTGGAGGATCCCGAACACCAGCGCCCGCTCCCTGCCCTTGTGGGCGGCTGCGGCCGTTGTGCCGATCTCGCTCCACTCGGCGTCGGTGAGGTGCTGCTCGGCACGCCAGAGCACCTCTCGCTCCTCCAGTTCGAGGTGGTCGTGGAGGACCGACCGGAGCTGGTCGACCGCACCGACGAGGCCGTCGCGTGTGGCGGCATCCGCAGCGGGCTCCCAGGCCCGGCGGAGCCCGGTGACCCGGTCCATCGAGTCATGGATCTGCTCGTGCTGTCGCTCCATCACCTCGATGAGCGGGAGATCTGCGGGTGCGCAACGCTCACGTAGGGGCGGCCACACGAGGTCGTCCTCGTGGCGGTGGTGGTCGTGCAACATCCGCAGGATCAGCTCGAGGTGCCGCCCGACGACGGTCGACCGGGCGGTGTCGCCGTCAGCGACGCTGCTGATCGCCGGGCTGGCGAGGCGGAGCTCGCGACGCAGGGCGTCGTGCACGACGACGGCCGGGCGGGCACGGTCGAGCGGACGGTCGGCGGCGGTCGGGTCGGAGGTGCGGGTTCGGTTCACGGTGGGCTCCTGGCGTCGATGTGTGGGCATCATCGCCACGGTGACTTGCGGCCGGCTCGACGTCCGCTTGACGGATCGGCAGGGTCAGCCCGGCGGATCGGCCCGCCCCGTCGGTCGTCGTCAAGCGACCGGCAAGCGTGGTCGCTCACGGTGCACGCATGGACACGACGCCGTTCACGCCGATCGCCCCTGCCCCCGTGCTGGGGTTCCTCTCCGTCCACGCCGCGCTCCGACGTGACTGCGCGGACCTCGTGGCGGCGTCCATCGCCCGAGAACCACTCGACGACCGGCTGGCCCTGTTCGACCGCGTCATCGGTGCGCATCACCATGGAGAGGACGCCGTGTTGCTTCCCCTCCTGCGGTCGAGGGAGCCGGCGATCACCGACGTGTCCGAGCGCGTCGAGGAGCAACACGTCCGCCTCGACGCCGCCATCCACCGGCTGCGTGCCATCGCGGCCGACCGGCGCACCGACGTCGACGGGATCGTCGCCCTGGCCGAGCTGCTCGAGGACCACCTCAGCCTCGAGGAGCAACGCATCCTCCCGGTCTGGGTGGCGTCGCTCTCCCCAGCTGATCACGAGCAGTTCGGGCGCCGGCTCCGACGTGCGACACCGTGGCGCGACATCGCGGTCGTCGTCCCCTGGCTCCTCGACGCCGTCCCCGACTCCTTCCGCCCCATCGCCGAAGGTGAGCTGCCCGCCCCGGTCCGCTTCGCCTACTGCCATGTCCTCCGTCACCGGTTCGAGCGGAAGTGGAACCGGCCGAGCGCGACGTTGCGACTCCAGGCGTGACGAGGCCCCCGGCACGAGCCGGGGGCCGGAAGGGCCGTGGTCGGGCGGCCCCGTGTGGTCGACAGGCCGGAGCCCGCCGACCACACGGTCGCCACGTCGGTCAGCGCATCGCCGGTGTTGCTGCGTCCGGGTGCTCCCGCGACGGCGCCAGGAACCGGCGCACGGCCGACGCAGCCCGCTGCGGATCGTCGAGCCACGGCAGGTGGCCCGCGTCGACCACCATCTCCAACGATGCGTCGGGCATCTCGGCGACCGTGCGGACGGCCACTGCCTCACCACCGAAGGGATCGTCGGCGCCCCAGAAGAAGTGCGTCGGCACCTCCACGCGCCCGAGCAGGTCCTCGGAGAGCTCGAGCGCCGGGTGCACCTGACCCCGCCGCGTCACGAGCGACCCGATGAGCGCCATGTCGTTGCGCATCGTGTCGGTGTCGCGCTGCAGCGACAGGTACCAGTCCATGAACGGTCGCGAGATGCCGTCGGCGTCGAGCGTCGCGCCGTGGCCGATCTGGCGCAGCATCGACCGAGCGGCGCGTTCGTTCGGCGGGAGCGACGTGATGAGTCGTCGCAGCATCGGCACCGCAGCGGCGCGCATGAACGAGGGCACGGCCATGCCGGGAGCGCCTGCCGGACAGGCCATCTGGACCATCCGGTCGATGCGCTCCGGGGCGATCGCCGCCGCGTGCAGGGCGAGGTACCCGCCGAAGCTCGATGCGATCACGTGGGCCCGCTCGAGTCCGAGGGCGTCGAGGAGGTCGACGAGGAACTCGTCGGCGAAGTGGCAGAGTCCGTCGGGCTCGACCGCGAGCGGCTCGGACAGACCGGATCCAGGGCGATCGACGATGATCGAACGGAACCCGTCGAGACGGGCGGCCAGCGGCGCCCAGTTGGTCCCGGCGCTCGGGCCGCCGTGGATGAACACGACCGGTGCGCCCTCGCCCAGCTCCTGGACTCGCACACGCGTCCCGAGCCGACGGAGCTCCACCTCTCGTTCGGTCGGTTCCACCTCGAGGGATCGCCACAGCGCCAGCTCGGCGGACCGGTAGGCCGCAGCACGCTCGGCGCGGACGTCCTGGGGGGCGCGCACGGTTCGCAGACCCGAGATCCCGAGGCCGAGCGACCAGCCGGCGAACAGCATGCCGGCGCTCGCGAACAGCGGCGTCAGCTCGGCGTCGGGGAAGATCACCGTCGCCGGGACCGACACGGCGTGGATCATTCCGGCCGCGACACCGACGATCCCGAAGACCTTCTCCGGCGTGCCCACGACACGGAACAGGCGCGCGCTGAGCCAGGCGAACGAGAGGCCGCTCACCGGATACAGGATCAGTGCCAGACCGACATGGGCGAAGGCGACCGGCGCGGCGTCGCCCGCCGCCAGGGCGTTCGAGTCCACGACCGAGGCGAGGTGGAAGATCGTCTCGATCACGTAGAGCGACATCGTGACGGCGGCGACCTTGAGCGCCGTGCGCGTCGAGCGTGGCCACGCGTCGCTGCGGTACGCGGACCAGAGGCCGATGGCCAGGAGGGCCGTCCCGACGGCGATCAGGGTGTGCGAGAGCACCCAGGTGTCGCCAGAGGTCATGGTCGCCAGCTCGTCGCGCAGCGAGTCCTTCGCATCGGATTCCGGATGGAGCGGGCCGCCGATGGCCATGGTCGCTCCGGCGGCGACGAAGGCCAGGCGCCAGCGGTTGGTTCGGGTGATGGACATCGGGTGCTCCTCGTGCAGAGTGGTCGGGTTGGTACCGAGCACGATCCAGCACTGCCCTCGCACGCAGCTCGACGGCCTCTTGGGAGCTCGAGTCGAGCGCGCGTCGAGCGCGCGTCGAGCGGCGCTGGCGACACTGCCGCCATGGATTTCGGCATCGCGCTCGACGGCGAGGGTCAGCTCGGACGTCCGGCAGCGGTCACTGCGATCGCCAGCGCTGCCGATCGGCTCGACTACCGATCGATCTGGTGCATCGGGCCCTGGGCGCTGACTCTGGCCGGTGCCGTGGCGGCGGTGACGACGCGTGTACGCATCGGCATCGCAGACCCACCGACCGACGACGCGATCGGTCGTGCCATCAGCGGCGATCGCCTCGTGCTGGGTGGGCTCGAGCGCTGGCCGGTGCGGCCGCCGGGTCCCAGCGCGGCCGACCGCCCACGATCGGTGCTCATCGACGTGTCGCTCGACGATCTGGCACTGGTGGGGGGCGCCGTCGACGCGAGCCGGGCGCTCGGGGTCAGCGAGCTGATCGTCCGTCTCGTCGGCGATCCCGACGTCGACGCCGCGCTCGCGGCCTATGCGCGGTTGGGCGAGCTCGCAGCCGGGTCGTCAGCCTGACGTGAGATCGCCGACCAACCAGCGCTCGCCGTCCCGTGCCGCCCGGGCTCGCTGCGCGGCGGCGGCCGAGCCGATCGACGCGGCGACCTCCTCCGCCTCGCGCCGGAGTCGCATCACCTCGGACGGGTCGGCCCCCGTCGCCTCGGCCACGTCGGCCTCGGCCAGCAGGACGTAAGGACGCGGCCAGCGCTCCCCGCGCTCCAGCTCGGCGCGTGCATCCGCGAGCCGTGCGCTCGCCCGACCGATGTCGCCGGCGATGACCTCCGCACTCGCTGCAGCGGCCAGCATCAGCGCCAGAGCGGTGTGGATGCCGACGCCGCGGTAGTGCTCGAGTCCCGAGTCGAACATCGGACGGCCCTCGTCCGGCCGCCCGCACGCGATCAGCATCGCTCCCCGGAACATGCGCGCCTGCCCCCCGTAGAGCCCCAGCGGTTCGCCCGCCTCGGCCTCGAGGATCCGTCGGGTCGCTCGCTCGACCCGTCCCAGGTCGCCGGCGCACGTCGCCGCGTTGGCAGCGAAGGTCCAGATGATCGCGACGGGCACGTTGCCGTCCACCGATGCCTCGACGGCCTCGTACGCCGACTCGGGATCGGTGACCTGACCGACCAGCTCACCGACCACGAGCTCGAAGAGGAGCGACAGCAGGACGAACTCGGCAGCGACGGTGAGGTCGTCCGCTCTCGTCTCGACCGCTGCGCGTTCGTCGCGTGCGCGAGCGAGGTACTCGGCCGACTCAGCCAGGTTCCCGTCGTGCCAGCACTGGATCCCCCACGTCGAGAATCCGGCCAGTCGGATCATCGCGACGTCGGACTCCTCCGCCCGCGTCCGGAACCGATCGGCCACGGGGCGGGCGCGTTCGAGGTCGCACGAGATGGCGTGGCTCGCCCACTCGGCGCGCTGCATGTCGAGCTCGACCTCGTGACGGCCGAGACGCCGGGCGAGCTCGGTCGCGCGCTCGTAGTGCAGGAGACCGGCGCCGTAGCCTCCTTGTGCCCAGAGCACCCAGACGAGACGCACGAGCGTGTCGAGCTCTGCGGCGTCCGCGCCGGGACCCGAGCCCGTGGCTCGGCGGAGCTCGAGCGAGCGTTCCAGCAGGTTGCGCGCGGCGCCGACGGCGAAGCGCCGGATGGCCACGTCGGATGCCCGGTCCATCGCCTCCGCAGCACGATGTCCGACACCGATCGGGACGGCGGCCCACAGGTGCTCGGCGAGGATCTCGGCGGCTTCCTCGTCACGCCCGAGCTCGACCAGCGCATCCGCGATCGCCAGGTGCGTGCGCGCCCGCCGCAACGCGCTGAGCTGGTCGACCACGACCTCCCGGACCAGTGCATGGGAGAAGCGGAGGCCGAAACCCGACGCGGCCTCGGCGAGGAGGCGATGTCGGAGCGCGACCTCGAGGTCGTCGAGGCAGGTGTCGAGCGCTCGGCCGCTCGCTGCGCTGATCAACTCGACGTCGACCTCACGACCCGCGACCGCTGCGATCTCGAGCAGCTCGAGCGTCGGGTCGGGCAGACGGGCGAGTCGCTGGCCCACGACGTCGCGCACACCGACCGGAACGGCTCGAGCGGCGACCTCGGCGACGTCGGCGAGCCCTTCGGCGTCGAGCAGGCGCTGGAGCTCGATCGCATAGAAGGGGTTGCCCTCGACACGGTCGTGCACCAGGTGCGCCACGGCCTCGTCGACCACGCCCCCGGAGACCTGCGCGAGCAGCGCTGCCGTGTCGTCGACGTCGAGGCCGTCGAGTCGGAGCCGGGCGCCACCCCGACGCGACGCCGCCGACAACAGCGACAGCACCCCGTCGGCTCCGGCCTCTTCCCCCTCACGCAGCGTCAGCACGAACAGGACCGAACCCGTGGTCAGCCCCGACACGACGTGGGTCGCCAGCTCGAGCGACTCGACGTCGGCCCACTGCACGTCCTCGAGCACGACGACCAGGGGGCGGTCGGCGGCGCTGGACTCGACGAGGCGGAGGACGCCGTCGAGCAAGTGCGACCCCTCGCCCAGCGCCTTGGCCGCCGCCGTCTCCGCAACATCGAGGAGCTGGTCGAGCGCCGCGCTGGTCAGGTCCGGACGTGCCGATCGCAGCATCCGGAGCACCTTGAGCCACGGCCAGTACACCGGTGCTGCGCCGCTCTCGAGCGCACGTCCCCACACCACGGTTGCGCCGCGACACGACGCACAGCTGGCGAGCTCCTCGACCAGCCGGGTCTTGCCGACCCCGGCCTCGCCCTGCACCACGGCGATGCCCGGTCGTCCATCGATCGCCGTCTCGAGCGCGCGGACCAGCGATGCGAGCTCGGCGTGGCGGCCGATCAGATCCGGTCCAGCCGGCGAGAACCGTCCGCCGTCGAGGCGTTCGCCGCTGTTCTCGCCACCCGCCTCGATCTCAGATGCCGTGGCGAGCACCCTGGTGCCCGCCGACGCCCGCTCCACCGTGGACATGACGGGCTCCGTCGTCGCCGGCAGGGCCACCGCCAGCTCGGGATCCTGGGCGAGGATCCGCTGCTCGAGCTCCCGCAGCTGTGCGCCCGGTTCGACCCCGAGCTCCTCCACGAGCGTGTCCCGGGCCTCTGCGATCGCACGCAGCGCATCGGCCTGCATCCCGGACCGGTAGCGGGCGAGGGCGAGCAGCTCCCACAGCCCCTCGCGCAGCGGGTGCTCGCCGACCAACTGGGCGAGCTCTGCCACCACGGTGGCGTGGCGTCCCAGCGCGAGGTCGGCGGCGACCCGGTCCTCGATGGCGGCCAGTCGTCGATCCTCGAGCCGGCGGGCGATCCCCGCGATGCGAGCCCGGTCCCTCACCTCGAGCAGCGCAGGTCCCCTCCACAACCCATCGGCCTCGATCAGGCGCGCACGAGCGTCTTCGAGATCGCCGGCATCGAGTGCTCGTCGTCCTTCGTCGGCCAGCGCTTCGAAGCACCGGGCGTCGATCGAGTCATGCTCGAGCGCCACCCGGTAGCCGGCGGGCTCCCGCACGATCGTCGCGCCGACCTCACCCAGTGCTCGTCGAAGTCGGGAGATGTAGGTCTGCAGCGTGCCCGACGCCGACATGGGCGGCGAGTCCTCCCAGATGGCGTCGATCAGCGCGTCGACAGCGACCGCCTGACCCTCGGCAGCCACCAGCATCGCCAGGATGATCCGCGGCTGCGAACCTCCGATGTCGACTGCCCGCCCGTCGCCGCCGACGATCTCGAGCGTGCCCAGCAGCTTGACCGTCGGGTTCATGCGGTGCTCCCACACAACGTGCGGTGCAGCAGCACCCGCAGGCGATCTGTCAGCTCATCGGTGCGCCAGCCACGCTCGCCGACCAGGTCGTCGACGAAGTCCAACGACATCAGCGCCCACATGAGGTCGGCTGCGGTGCGCTCGGTCCACGGCTCGGCGAGGCGCCCCTCGGCGGCGAGGCGCGCGGCGAGTGCGCAGCACCCCCCGTACCAGTTGCCCATCGCTTGCTCCCACAGGGCGGCGGCGTCCTCGTCCTCCGCGCGGCAGCGATCGACGGCTCCCGCGACGGCGACCAGCTTCGAGTGGTAGCCCGCGACGTGGTCCGCGAACGCGTCCAGTGCCGCCAACGAGTCGGGCGCCTCTCGTATCGGGCGCAGCGAGCTCTCCAGGTCGAGCTCGTCGTCGACGTGGGCGAGCAGCTCCATGAAGAGCTGCCCACGGGACGGGAAGTGGAGGTACAGGCCGCGGCGGCTGATCCCCGCGGCCCTGGCGACCGCGGACATCGTGACGGCCGCGCCGCCGGAGTGCTCCAGCAGCTCCCACGCCGCATCGAGTACCGCCGCCCGGGTGTCCCGGCTCCGCTGGTTCTGCGGCGACTCGATCCGATCCACGGATCCATCATCACCGGAACTGCACACGATGTAAAGTTCCAGTTCGACGCAATTCTCGCCGGGCGCGACGAGGCCCGCTCGCTCTGCCGGCGGCCTCTTGGATTCGGTCGGAGGACCTGCTCCGGACGATTGTGGTATCCCGGCGACGGTCAGCTCGGTGGCGTTCGTCCGGAGCGAGCGTCCACCGACCACTGCGCCGGAGCCTGGACGGCGACCTCGCCCGGATCCGTCGCTCGCGCGCCCACCCAGGCACCACGGGCACGCGGGGTCGCCCATCCGGCCAGCAGCAGCGCCGTGAGCCACATCATGCTGATCGCCCAGCCGCACATCACGTCCGACGCCCAGTGCACCGCCAGATAGACCCGCGTGGCGCCGATCGCGACCGCGATGCACACGGCTGCCCCGATGATCGCTGCACGCGCCGCACGGGAGCGCACCAGCACGCACGCGACGACGGCCACGGCGCCCCAGCAGGCGATCGACTGTGTGGCGTGACCCGAAGGGAACGACGGTCCCCACGCGGTGCCGAGCCACAGCGAGGTCGGCGGGCGGGCCCGGTCGAAGACCTGCTTGGTCACCGATGACACGACGGCGGCGCCCCCGCTGGCCAATACGACGAAGCCCGCCAGGTGGTAGCGGCGTCGCACCGTCAGCACGATCGCGACCACCGCCACCACGGCGGTCACGAGCCACGGGTCACCCAGGTGGGTCACGTTCCTGGCCACACCGTCCCACCACCCGCTGCGGTGCTCGACCGCGACGTCGAGCACGCGCCGGTCGAACCGGGTCAGGTCGTCGTCCTCGCTGACCTCATCCATCAGCTGGGCGATCAGCGCGCCGCAGATCGCCACGATGCCCAGACCCAGCACGGTCGACACGACCAAGCGACGGTCCTGGGCGTACACGGCGCGAAGGCCCACCCACAGGTCCCCAGCGCGCTGGGCCGCCCGTGTCGGCAGGTCGGGTCTCCGATCATGCACCGATGAGTCCTACCCCGATCGGTCCTGACCCCAGACCCGGGCGTGCACCTCGACAGCGCCGACGATCCGATGCGTGATGAGTGGTGCAACCACACCGCGCGAAGTGGTGGCTGCACCCTGATGCGTCTCGGCCGTCGTCGTTACCGTCGTTCTGGTCAACCTGCACGGAGGTCGTGGTGCCGAGAATCGCTGTCGTTGCTGGTGTCCTGCTGCTCGCTGCGGTGGTGTCGGGTTGCGTGCCGGACCCACCGCCACCCACCGGTGACACGACGCCACCCGTCCTGACCGGTGACGGCGACCTCGCGCTGGATGCCGACGATCCGACGGGGGTGGTCGCGACCTTCTCGGTCACCGCCGTCGACGACGAGGACGGAGCCATCCCCGTGACCTGCTCACCTCCGTCGGGCAGCCTGTTCCCCGTCGGCGTCACTGCGGTCTCGTGCACGGCGTCCGATGCGGCCGGCAACGTCGGGTCGCTCGAGTTCACGGTGACCGTCGCGGCCCCACCCGGCGCCGTGACCGTCGACGCCGGCGGGCGGCACTCGTGTGCCCTGCTCGACGACGGCACGGTCCGCTGCTGGGGTCGCAACGCAGCTGGTCAGCTCGGTGACGGGACCACCGCTGCGTCCACCTCCCCGGTGACGGTGGACGGACTCGTCGACGTGACCGCGGTTTCCGCCGGCGGTGAGCACTCGTGCGCGATCGCTGCCGCATCCGTGTGGTGCTGGGGTGACAACGCCATCGGTCAGCTCGGCGATGGAACGACCCTCACGTCCGCGGTCCCGGTGCAGGTCGCCGGGATCAGCACCGCGGTCCGGGTCGACGCGGGCCTGCGCCACACCTGCGCGGTGCTCGCCGACGGCACGGCTCGTTGCTGGGGCGACAACTCGCTGGGACAGCTCGGCAACGGGACCACCACGAGCTCGTCGACACCGGTCGCCGTGACAGGACTGACCAACGCCACGACGATCAGCGTCGGGTACCTCCACACATGCGCCGTGCGGACCTCAGGCCTCATCAGTCGCGTGGCGCGATGCTGGGGCTACAACGGCTACGGCCAGCTGGGCGACGGCACCACCACGAACTCCACGGTTCCCGTCGCCGTGTCGGGCCTGACGACGAGCTTCGTGTCACCGTCCCGCGTGACCACCGGCGACCTGCACTCCTGCGCCCTCCTCGATGACGGCAGCGTCCGTTGCTGGGGGTACAACGGAGCAGGCCAGCTCGGCGACGGCACGACCGTGGGCTCCATCACGCCCGTGAGCGTGCTCTCGCTCACCGATGCGACACGCATCTCGTCGATGTACCGGCACACCTGCGCCACCCTCCTGTCGGGCGGCGTCCGCTGCTGGGGCGAGTCGGCGTTCGGCGAGCTCGGCGACGGGACCACGTCGAGCTCGCCCGTGCCGGTGGCCGCGCTCGGGGTGTCGACGGCGACGGAGGTCTCGGCGGGCGACCGACACTCGTGCGCGGTCACCGCGGGCGGCGGCGTCTCCTGCTGGGGTCGCAACGTGTTCGGCCAGCTCGGGACCGGCTCCACGACCGACTCGGCTTCGCCGGTCGCCGTCACCGGGATCCCGTGAGCCGCAGGCGGGAGGCGGCTCCCCTCGCCTTCTGTGGTCTGGAACCGCTACGCCGGCTGCGGTCCCAGATCACAGATGAGCGGAGAACGGCTGCAGGTCGGTCTGCGTAGCCTGTGCCAGGTCGCCACACCAGGGGAGCAGCACGTGGACGTCGTCCGAGATCGGGTCAGGATCGCAGCGGCGTTGGCGGCAGTCGCAGCGCTCACGGTCGTCGGCTGCAGTCCCGGCACAGACGCAGGAGACAGCGCCGACACCCCCGACCGCGCCGACGAGGCGACGACGACCAGCCCGCCGCCATGGGCGACCGAGGCGCTGGACCTCACACCGACCATCGCGCCGGCAACCCTTGGCGACGAGGTCGCCTTCTACCGCGATGTGCGCTGCGGCGACGCCGAGCGCAACGTCATCGACATCGCGCTCCCCGATCCGCTCGACACCGACGAGGTCGGCGTCGACGACCCCTCGACGCCGCTCGTCATCCACCTCCACGGGGGCGGCTTCGTCCAGGGCGACAAGGCCGGACTGTGGGAGGACGGCGAGGCCAGCGCGGCCTCCGAGCTGTTGGGGCAGGGCATCGCCGTCGCCTCGATGAACTACACACTGCTCGAACCGACCGATCCCGACGGTGTCATCAAGCCCCTGACGGACGCGGCGCGCTGCCTGCAGTTCATGCGCTACCACGGCCCGGCGACGTTCGGGATCGATCCGGACCTGATCGCACTGCGTGGCGGCAGCGCCGGCGCCGGCACCGCGCTGTGGCTCGCGCTCCACGGCGACCTCGCCGACCCCGCATCCGGCGATCCGATCCTGCGCCAGTCCACGAAGCCGATCGCGGTGGTCGCCCACGAGACGCAGGCGACCTACGACCTGGTGCGGTGGAGCAGCGACGTCTTCGCCCACCACGACGAGCTGTTCGGTGACAAGAACCTGATCGAGCTCGCCCAGGCGTTCGGCTTGGAACAGCGGCTGCTGTCGTTCTACGGGATCACCGACGCGACGCTGCTCGACTCCCCCGAGATCCTGGCCTATCGAGACGACGTCGACCTGCTGTCCCTCATGGATGACGACGACCCGCCGGCATGGATCACCAACACCCGTGAAGAGGACACGCTGCCCGTGTCGGTCGGGCTCCTGTTCCATCACGCCGACCACGCCCGAGCGCTCGATCGCCAAGCGCGCGCCGTCGGCTACGACGCCGTCGTCACCGCCGGCCCCGGCGCAGAACCGACCAGGAGCGAGACCGACTTCCTGGTGGCAGCGCTGCTCGACTGAGCGGGAGGAGGGACACCGAGGATGCCGACCGGCGCGGCGTCAGGCCGCGTCGAGCTCAGCGAGGCGCTGATCGACCATCGCCAGCAGGATCGAGCGATCGACCTCCCAGTCGAGGGGCACCTGCACCGTCTTCTTGTTCACCTTGTAGTCGGCGAGCAGCGGCCTGGCGGCGTCGAGGGAGCCGTCGCCCCACGGCCCCAGGAGGATGTGCTTGGACAGCACCGAGGCCCCGAACACGTAGTCGTCGTCGCGGCGCAACATCGGCTGGTTCCAGGCGACGACCGACTCGAGCTCGGGGTGGGCGCCGGTGATCTCCGCGAAGATCGACCGGACCGTGTCCGCCCCGATGGGGTCGACGGTCGCGAAGTAGTCCTCGACGGTGTCGAACCGCTTCGACGAGGTCGAGCCCCGGCAGTACATCACGACCGCGTTGGCGTGCGCGCGGCTGAACCCGTGCTCCTCGCTCAGGAACGCGAACTGCTCCTTGTAGCCCTGGTCGGCGCGCTCGGCCATGAGGTCGAACCAGTACGACATCGGCTGGCCGTACTTCTTCTCGATGGCGGGGAAGAACGCCGCACGATCACCGGAGTTGGTCGCCATGGACGAAGCGTAGGCGCCCCCGACGACGGGCCTCGGCATCGCTCTCCGATATCGGTGTCCGATATCATGGCGCGATGCGAGAGCTCATGCGAGGAGCGGTCCGTCTCCACGTGCTGCACCACGCCGACATCGACGAGGTGCACGGTGCGTGGATGGCCGAGGAGCTGGCCCATCACGGGTACCGGATCAGCCCGGGAACGCTCTACCCGACGTTGCACCGGATGGAAGACGAAGGTCTCTTGCGGAGCCGGTCGCTCGTGGTCGAAGGCCGGACCCGACGCGTCTACCGGATCACCCCGAAGGGGCGGCGTGAATTGACCGAGGGCCGGCGCATGCTGCGCGAGCTGGCCGACGAGGTGCTGTCGTGACCCGCGAGGAGTCCGATCCGGACACCCGGTTGGCGAGGCGCCTGGGCACCGGTGACGCGGTCGTCATCGGCCTGGGGTCGATGATCGGTGCGGGCGTCTTCGCAGCCATCGGGCCTGCCGCAGCGGCTGCAGGTGGTGGACTGCTGATCGGTCTGGGGCTCGCAGCAGTGATCGCGTACTGCAACGCAACGTCCTCGGCGCAACTCGCCGCGCTGTACCCGGCGTCAGGCGGCACGTACGTCTACGGGCGCAAGCGGCTCGGGCACCTCTGGGGCTTCCTGGCCGGTTGGGGTTTCGTGATCGGCAAGACCGCCAGCTGCGCCGCGATGGCGCTCACCTTCGGCAGCTACGTCGATGCCGATCTCGCCCGGCCCCTCGGAGTCGGCGCCGTCGTGGCGCTGACCGCGGTCAACCTGCTCGGCGTGCAGAAGACCGCGTGGCTCACCAGGGTCATCGTCGCAGTCGTCCTGTCGTCGCTGGCGGTCGTGGTGACCGCCGGACTCACCTCGTCGCCGACGACGTCGAACATCGGGCCGCTGCTCGACGGTGGCGTCCACGGGATCCTGCAGGCCGGAGCGCTGCTGTTCTTCGCGTTCGCCGGCTACGCCCGCATCGCCACGCTCGGCGAGGAGGTCCGCTCCCCGGCACACTCCATCCCCCGAGCGATCCCGATCGCGCTCGGCATCACCCTGGTCGTCTACGCAACGGTCGCCGTGGTCGCGCTGTGCACCGTGGGCCCCGGGGCCCTGGCAGGAAGCAGCGCGCCCCTGACCGAGGTCGCGGCCGCCGGTGGGTGGTCCTGGGCGGTTCCCGTCGTCCGTGCTGGCGCAGCGGTTGCCTCCCTCGGCGTGCTGCTGTCGCTGCTGGTCGGGGTCAGCCGCACCACCTTCGCCATGGCCGGCGGGTCCGACCTGCCACGCTGGCTCGATGCCGTGCACCCCGTCCGCCGGGTGCCCCATCGCGCCGAGCTCACCGTTGCCGCCGTCGTCGTCGCTGTCGTCCTCGTCACCGACGTGAGAGGCGCCATCGGGTTCAGCTCCTTCGCCGTGCTCTTCTACTACGCCGTCGCCAACGCCTCCGCGTTCACCCTCAGCGGGGCGGAGCGACGCTGGCCCAAGGCATTGACCGTCGTCGGACTCGTCGGGTGCGCAGTCCTCGCGTTCGCCCTTCCTGCCGCCAGCATCGTCGGCGGCACCGTGCTGCTCGCCGGCGGCGCCGCGGTGTTCGGGCTCCGGCACGGGCTCGGACGTGGCTCCCGGCCACAGGACGCAGCGTGAGCGGAGCCGGTCTCTGGCGAGAGCAACGCTCGGCTCCCTACGAGGTCGAGCGACGAGACTCTGCGGACTTCGGCGAACGACATGGCGGACACGGACCCGTTCAGGACGGGCGAAAACCGCAACAGCAGGCCCGGAGGCCTGCTGTTGCAGGGTTCTCGTTGGTGGCGGGGGCAGGATTTGAACCTGCGACCTTCGGGTTATGAGGCGGATTGGCGTCTCCGGGCCCGTCCCGCCCGATACTGCCTTGTACCGCTACGTATGGGAAACGCTCCCCGACGCTGCCGGTCCGTACCATTCCTGATCAGCTACTCCTCCTCCGCAGTGTAGAAGACGGTGTAGAAGATTCCGGGCCGTGTCTGCCGGTGTATGCAAGGTCGAGCTGGCCCTTGATCAGTAGGCCGTTCAGGGGCGCGTGGCGGCGTCCGTGCCTCGGGTACAACCAAGTCCCAGGCGACTCCGGGTAGCTCGCGGCTACTTTCGCGACCGCTCGAACCTGTAGCGACCAGAGCATGCGGAGTTTCTCGTGGGTCGCTGCCTCGGCCGTTTCCGGAACCCGGCGTCAGCGTGGCCGTTCCTTGACTCCGGCTTTGAGTAGCGAGACGACCTCGGCGATCCGGGCCGCTCGTTCGTCGGGGCGACGCGACGCCCCGTCGATCCATCGCAGGTAGGCGCGACGGTAGAACTGCGCGAGACCGTCGAAGAAGGCGCCGGCGAGAGGCTCGGCGTCGAGCACCTCGGCCAGATCCTCGGGGAGGTCGTCGCGTTGGGGTCCTTCTGGCCAGAGGACCACGTCGACCTGATCTCCCGGTGCGATGCCGCAATCGCGTCGCCATGCCGGTCCGAGCAGGATGGCCCATCCACCATCGAGGGGCTCGACAACTGCGCGCACTGCCATTCCGTTCACGGTGCCGGCCACGGGGTGCGCCGGTTTGCGGCCCCAAGCCTCATCCGGAGCGAACGGGAGCGGGACGACCACCCGCCGCTTCGGGCCCTGGACGACGGTCGTAGTGAAGGTCCTCTGCGGATTGCTCATCGCCGGCCATTCTCGCCGAGCCCGAAAAATTGGATGCCAGACCAGTCGGCGGCTCGTGGTTCAGAGCATGGAGCCGAGATCGGAACCGACAGTCGGATAGGCGGCGGTCATCGACTTGAGTTGGCGGGTCGTGAGGCCGAGTTTGATCGCGAACCCGCACAGGTTGATGAGCTCGGCGTAGTCGGGGCCGAGCATGTGGGCGCCGACGATGGTGTCGGTGGTGGGGTCGACGAGGATCTTGGTGGCTGCGGTCGTCTCGCCGATCCGATAGTTGGAGTACCAGCCACTCGTGTCGGTGAATCGGACATCGATGTCCAGCCCGCGGTCGCGGGCCTCGTGCTCGAGCAGCCCGACCCGGGCGAGCTCGGGGATGGTGAACACCGCGGTGGGCACCCCCCGGTAGTCCGGCACGGTGTGACGACCGTTGACCATGTTGGACACGGCGACCTTGCCTTCGAACACCGCGACCGGGGTAAGCGCCATCGCGTCGGTGTCGACTGCGTCGCCGGCAGCCCACACCGCCGGGTTGGTCGTGCTCTGCAGATGCGCAGCGACGGTGACGCCGCGGTCGGTGTGCGCCACGTCGGCGTGGTGAAGGCCGAGGGAGTCGAGCTGCGGAACACGTCCGGCGCCGTGCACGACGAGGTCGGCATCGATGTTCGCTTCTCCGTCAGGGGTGTCCAGCCGGATCCGGTGGCCCGAAGCGAGCTGGTCGATGCCCACGGTCGTGGTTCGAGTTCGGACGTCGATGCCGACGGCGGCGCTCCTGGCGACGAGCAGATCGACGAGGTCCGGGTCGAAGCGCTTCAACGGGCGCTCGCCACGGTCAAGGATCGTGACTGCGGAGCCGGCGCGGGCGGCGATGTGGGCGAACTCGAAGGAGATGAACCCGCCGCCGACGAACACGATGCAAGGTGGGAGAGACTCGAGGCGCAGGAACTCGGTGCTGTCGATCATCAGCTCGGCGCCGGGGAACCCGAGGGGTCTGGGGCGGGCGCCGGTGGCGACCAGAACGTTGCGCACCTCGTGGAGGGTGCCGGCGACGTCGATCGTCGACGGCGAGGTGAACGTGGCGGCACCGTGAAGGGTGTCGACACCGTTCGAGGCGAGCTCGCGCTCGGCGTTGGCGGGGGCCGGGTCGGTGAAGCCGCGGGTGTGGCGCATGAGATCGGCCCAGTTGATCGACAGCCCGTGCGGGTCGATGCCCTTGTCACGCATCAGGTTGGCGGCGTCGACGACCTCGGCGCCACGCCGCAGGATCTTCTTCGGATCACAGCCGCGAAGTGCGCACGTGCCGCCGTAGGGCAACTCGTCGACGATCGCGGTCCTCCAGCCCGCCGCGGCGGCCTTGTTCGCCGCCGAGATGCCAGCCATTCCAGCGCCGATGACGAAGAGGTCACGGCGAGCGGTCATCGGCTGAACACCTCGATGAGCGAGTCGAGCGGCGGCGCGCCCTCGACTTCGTCGCCGCTGCGGTAGAGGCGACACGCCAACGACGGGCCTGCACCACCGAACGGGTCGACGCCGTCGACCAGGACCGTCGGGGATCCGCTCATCGCCGAACGCTCTGCTTCGTCGGCAGTGGCCACCTCGTGCTCGTGGACCGTCGCCGCTGCACCGGTCCGTTCGAGGGCGATGGCGATGCGTTCACGGGCGACGACGAGGTTGGGACAGTCCGCGACGTGGAGCAGGTCGATGCGCATATGGTGACCGTAGGGGTTCCTTCGCACTGGAAGGTCAAGCAGATGTTGATCGGCGAGCTCGCCCAACGATCAGGGGTTCCAGCCAAGACGCTGCGCTACTACGAAGACATCGGTCTGCTCGACCCACCGCGACGCACCGAGTCCGGCTACCGCGACTACGACCCCGATGTCGTCGAACGGCTCACCTTCATCACCTCGTCGAGCGCGTTGGGCCTCACCCTCGGAGAGATCCGCAGCATCATCGCCCTGCGAGACGACGGACGGGTCCCCTGCGGCCACGTCCTGGCCTTGCTCGAACAACACTCGCGTGACATCGAACGAAGGATCCGCGAACTACGCTCGCTGAAGGTCGACCTCGCCAACATCGTCGAACGAGCCGCCAAACTCGACCCGGCCGACTGTCACCCCGAACGCGTCTGCCATCTCATCACAAGCTGACATTCGCTGAGGCCGAGCGGATGTCGAGTGCGCCGACCTCTCATCACCGAGGGCCGCCGACCGCGTTCCTACGGTCATCGACCTCGGAGGCCGAGCGCTCTGGGATCTCCGGATTGACGGAGTAGAGCCGAGTGAGTGCAGAAGGAAGGGCAGTCCTCAGAGACTCGCGAACGCACCTCAAACAGCACTCGATGCCACGAGGACGGCCGTGAGGGCGAGGACGACGCCGAAGAGTGCAGCTTCGACGGCGACGGTTTGGCGGAACTGATGGTCGGCGTGTTCGCCGCCGTTGACAAGCGCCGGCACGATGACTCGGTGGTTGTAGGCGCCGATGCCAGCGATGACGGCGACCACCGCCACCTTCAACAGGAGCACCTTTCCGAACGTCGTGCTCCAGAGCCCGCTGACCTCACCGAGGATCTGCCAGCCGAGCACCGCACCAGTGACGGCCACGGCAGCGAGGGACCAACCCGCCACTACCGAGAATCGCGTTGCGAGCAGCCTCGCGTCGAGGGGAGCATCTCGGAGGTGTCGCCGGCGGATGGTCGCAGCGAGCATGACTGCGCCAGCTGCCCAGAGCCCCCCGGCGACGAGGTGGCCGACGTCGCTGAGGATGACGAGCAGTCGCGGTGTGGTGGTCGCGGTGTGCCCGATGAACGCTTCCGATGCCACGAGCAGAACTGCACCGACGAAGGCGAGTGGGGAGGCTTCAACTCGCAGACGGACCAGCGACGGAGCTTGTGCGGCTGCCCGGGTGGCGACCTGGGCGCCCGATGGTCCTCGCCCTGGCGCCACGTCGCGATCTTCGGCCTCATCTGAGTCGCTGGTTCGATCGAGTACGAAGCCGTGGTCGAGATCGATCCGCAGAAAGACGAGCACAAGGCCTGCGCCGAGGAGGCGGAGCACGGTCCCGGCCCCGAATCCGGCGGTGAGTACCTCCGCCCAGGCGGCTGGAGAGAGCAGCGCGGCGACGCTGCCGCCATCGAAGACCACCACCTGCGAGAGGAACTCGCCCACCGCGCCGATTGCGATGACCAATGCGGCCCGCCGAACGAGGAAGACGAGCCACCTGCCCTCTGACGAGGTACCTCTGTGGACCCAGCTGAGGTATCCGAGACCGCCGACACAGAAGAGCAGCGCTGCGTAGACCAGCCATCGAAAGAGGGTCGCTAGGCGCTCGGCGCCCGCGCTCTTCGATCCCGGCTCCGTAGCGGAGGTCGGTGCGGTCGCGATCGGCCGGGCGTTCGGATCAATGACGCCCGCCGGCGCTGTGACGGTGAAGGACACCGTCCCGTCCATGGTGTGTGAGTCCCCGGACCGAATAGCCCACGACACCCGGTTCCGACCACCCCCGAGTGAGTGAGCCGGCGTGACCAGCAAGGTACTGCCGTCGTCCTCGGCCTCGACTGCCGTGATTGGGACCAGGTCTCCATTCGGGTCCTCGATGGCGAACTCTTCAACGACGGCTTCCACGGCGGTGCTGAAGGTGAGTCGTATGGAGTCGACCGGTCGATCAACGGTGGAGACGTTCGCCGGATCGCTCTCTGACAGCTCCGTGTGTGCGCCTGCCGGCGTCGCCCCGACCACCAGCGAGATGGCGATGACGACCAGCGCCAGCGAAGCGGCAGCGAAGCGGCAGCGCACCGCCGAACCAAGGACATACGACAGACTGTAGCGGCAAGGCTCGAGCTGCTTGGGGCATCCTCCGACTGCCGCGGACACGCCGCCGTCCGGCTTCCCGCAGCCCCAGACGACATACTGCCCAGACCAGACGTATGGATCGAGACGGCACCGGGTACGACTCGGGCAGAACGGACTCCGCCCGGTCGAGCGAGGAGGCGACCGAAAGGCTGGTGCCCGACTTCGAGGCGCACCCTGGCCTCAAAGCGAGATGAGGATCGCTGCGCCGGCGGCCGACACCGCCGCACTCACCGCTGTGCGGACCCACTCGGCGTTCCGGATGCCCCGCCCCAGGCCAGCACCGAGCACGTGCAGCGCTGCAGTAGCCGCGACGAAGCCTGCGATGTAGAGCACCGGGGCTGCCCCGGAGGGCAACTCGGCACCATGGGCGTAGCCATGCACAGCACCAAAGACCGCGACGACGGGGGGCAGCCAGGAGCCGAACTCACCGACGATTCCACCGAGCAACACGCCGAGAGCGATGACCGAGATCGCGATCGCGACTTCGACGCCCGGCAACGGCACGCCCGCGAGGCCGAGGCCTGCGCCTGAGACCATTCCGACGACGAAGGCCAACGGAGTCGACCACGCGACCGAACGGTTCGTCGCCAAAGCGGCGAGGACACCGACAACCACCATGGCGAGCAGGTGATCGATCCCGCCGAGCGGATGCAGGACACCCTCGATGCCGCTGCGCGTGCCGGGTCCGGTGTGAGCCGCAACCGGTGACGCCAAGAACCCGACGGCAAGGACCCAGAACCCGGCGAAGAGAACGACCCATCGCGTTCTCGGCGCCGCATCTCGTCGAACCGTGATGGGGCTCGAGACGATTCCGGCGGAGTCGACCTGACTCAATGGGCTCCCGCCTACTACAGTCCGTCGTACGTGGATCGAGCGAAGCGTGTGGAGTGATCGTGGGACCGATGGCATGGATCCTGATTCCTCTCGCAGCGTCGGCGGTGGTCATCTTTGTACTCTCCCGTCGACGCAAGGCCCGCCGCGAACCCACGCCCGCCGAACTCGGCGAAGTGCTCGGTCGGGCATCGACGAAGATCACCGATCAGCGACGTCGACCCTGGTCGTCAGAGGAATGATCACGCCGATCAGGAGCTGAGCAGCGCCTGACACCGTCGCTCGCACTCTCGACATGCGTCACGACAGATCGCGCAGTGCTCCATGTGAGACGCGTGTCGGTCACACTCGTCCCCGCATGTTCGGCACGCCTCGATACACGCCTCCACCTGCAGTCGCACCATCGCACTGAGTCCTGCGCTCGCCCGCCCGAGCACCCGGGCCGTCGCCATGCACACGTCGGCGCAGTCTGAGTTCGACGAGATGCAGTCGGCCTGCGACCGGGGGTCGTCCTCGCGAAGGCAGGCCTCGGCGCAGATCGCGCACGACGCCGCACACGCCAACAGCTGGTCGATTGCCTCCGAGAGGGGTCCGGATAGCGAGGCATCGGACTGCGGGCTGCTGGTGATCATCTGGGCGGTCGACATGGGTCCTCCTGGTCGTTCAGCGTTTCGTACCCGAGCGCCGGCGTGTCGAGTACACCGTGTCGTAGTTCCCGACGAGCGCAGACGCTCGGCGGCTGTCACGCTGCTTGCGCAGCTCGATCCCGCCACCATGAGCGGACCCCGCGACGCCCGGCCGACGGCTGCAGCTGGACGCCATCGGTGATCCGTCGGTAGATCAGCAGATCATCGCTGAATCCCGGCCAGTGCGGCAGGGTGATGCGTCGCATGCGCCGGAATCGCGGACTCACTCCGCAGATGCATGGCATCGTCACGATACCGAGCGAGCACCCCCAGCACCGGTCGTACTCGCCGAGCAGTGCGTGGAACAGGTCATCACCGGTCCGACCTCCCGGTTGCTCACCCACGTAGATGACCGTCTGGCCGCCTGCATCCCAGTAGAGCTCGAGGGCCTCCGCGGCCCAGACCTCGTTCTTGGTGGGCCAGATGATCAGCAAGGTGCGATCGGCATGCTGCCCGACGATCCGATGGTCGGCTGCAACGACGTCTGTCCAGGGTTGCGACCCAGCGAACCAGCGATTCGACCGCGACGGAGCCGGAGCGGTGTCCGAGGCGAGCACATCGACACCGTGCAGCCTGAGGAGGTGGGCCCAGTATCCCGTGCCGGCGCCGATCTCGAGGATTCCGGCCGCCGTCGTCTCGCCAGCGACTGCGATCAAGGCCGGTTCGGTCGGGATGGCGAATGAGTAGCGGGACAGAAGGCGGGAACGGAGCTGCGGATCGGGACGTCCGAGGTCGGCTGCTTCCCATTCGTCGAGCAGCGGATTCGTGGACCCGATCGCGTCGCCTCCTGCAAGCGGCCCAACGGACTGTGTCACGAGGACGGCTCCATCCGCATGTCGGTCATGTCGCCGGTGTGGTCCATGCCTGGCATGCCGAGCACGAAGTACCCGAGGATCACGACGACAATGCCGGCCACCACGAGGAACACCAGCTTCGAACGTCGCGTCGGCGGTTCCAGGCCCTGTTCAGCTTCCGGCATCTGGTCCACTCGCGGCCTCCGATACGACAGTCTGTAGGACTTTAGAGTGCCGTGTCGACGAGTGCTGGGCGCGGATGCCTAGCCCTTGACCGCTCGCGTCAGAACATCCAGTACAGAGCGCCGGGCCCGCTCCCCTCCCCAGCGCTGAGCATGTCGGAGGTGCACGTAGCCCCACCCGATCGAGTTGAACAGCACTGCGGCCACCTCCGCTGGGTCGTCGAACGGTCCGAGGGTGCCGTCGAGTTCTCCGTCCCGCAGGATTCGCTCGATGGGTTGCACGAACACGAGGTCCGTCTCATGCTCAGCGCCGTCGTCGACGTGGAAGGGTGACTCGCTCGAGCTGAACAGGCCGCTGAGCAAGGCGAGGTAGTCGTCTGCGACTCCGAGCATCGCCTCGAAGAGCTGCCGCAGCCGCACGTCGGCCGCGTCCGAGGAGGTGAGTGCTGGCCACGCGGCGCTCAAGTACGCCTCTGCAGCTTGGTCGGTCAGCGCCGCAAGGACCCATGCACGGTCGATGCCTCGACGGTGCAACGTCATCCGGCTGGTGCCTGCTGCCGCAGCGAGACGTTCGATCGTCAGCGCGTGCATCCCCTGCTCCTCGATCAAGGAGCGCGCAACGTCGATGAGTTCCGGGGAGCTCGACACCATGGCGCCAAGCCTAGTGACATCTTCACCCCATGAATGTTACGTTGATGTACCTATGCAGATACAGCGACGTACAGTCGATTCGGGGTGGTTCGTCCTCCTGGCGTCATTGGGCGGCATGCTCACCCTGGTCGGCACCTACTGGGACGATGCGTGGCACACCGATCGCGGTCGCGACAGCTTCTTCGCCGCCCCTCACCTGGCGCTCTACGCAGGTGTGTTCGTGGCATTGGTCGGTCTGTCGCTCGCCGGGAGAACCATCAGTGGTCGCGGGCGCGCGATGGCAGCGTCAGGAGCGATCGCTGTGTTGGTCTCTGCGCCGATCGACGAGGCGTGGCACGCCCTGTTCGGTCGCGACGCCGTGCTCTGGTCGCCGCCGCACATGTTGGCGGTCGCTGCGTCGCTCCTCCTGGCGTCGGGCGTGCTCATGCTCGCCGCGGACGTCGGTGGCCGCGTCGGGGTCGCCGCTCGAGCGCTGGCTGCCGCTGGGGTGATCGGCGCGCTCCAAGTGCCCGTGCTGGAGTACGACTCGGACGTGCCGCAGTTCGCCACGGTGTGGTACCTGCCGGTCGCCGTGCTGGGCTGGCTGATCGCAGTGCGGATCATCCGCAACGTCATGTACGACCCCGGCGGACTCGTGGTCGCCGCAGCCACCTACACCGCAGCCCGGATCGGGGTCGTGGTCCTGCTCGTCGGGTTGGACCACAGCCTCACCGTCATCCCGCCGGTTCTGCTCCTCGCCGTACTCCACCACGTGATCGACGGGGCGCCCGTCGCACGGCGGTGGCGCCTTCCGGTCGAGGCGGTCGCGTGCACGTTGGTGTGGTTCGGGTGGCTCGAGGTCGTCGGGGACGCCGCCGCATCACTGACCCGCGCGGACCTGTTCTTCGGCCTCGCTGTCACCACAGTTGCTGCGACCGCCGTCTCGATGTGGACGCCGGGATGGCAGGCACGCTCGGGTGTCGCGACAGCAACGTCGTTGTTGGTGCTCGGCGTTCTCTCCGCCCCGGCGTTCGCTCATGACCCCGGCCAGGGGCCGCTCCGACACGACGCTCGCATCGAGGCGCAGCGGAGCTCGGGAACGATGGTCGCGATCGAGTTGGAGGTGCCACGGCCTTGCGGTGATCTCGACCCGGTGCGGACCGTGGCACGTCGGAGCGGAGACGAGGTGATTGGTCCGCTTCGGCGCTCCCCATCCGCGTGCCGCTTCCTCGGTTCGGTGGACGCTGCGCCAACCGGCCGCTGGTTCGTCTACACCGAACTGGACAGCCCCGACGGCAGGATCGAGACCTGGATCGCCCTGGACGACTCGGCCTCGTCGGCGTCGATCGATCGAGCGTTGTACTCGCCCCCGACCGGAGGAGGAGGCGCACCGAGGATCGTGGTCGCCGGCGTGCTGTACCTCGCGGTGGCGCTCCTCGTGGTGTGGGCGCTGATCGGGACCCGAAGAGCGCCGCCAACCGCCAGACCGGATGTCGATTGAGTCACGATCGGGCGAGCAGAACCCAGCTGGCACCGCCGTCAGAGGAGCGGTGCACCTCCACACGCTGGCCATCGTCGCGTGCGAGGTAGAGGTTGCCGCTCGCTGCGGTACCGGCGATCGAACGCAGCGGCGCGCGACCGACATCCTTCCAGCCCGACCCACGATCCTGAAGCACGCGCCCGTCAGCGGTCACTGCGATCGGAGCACCCCCATCGGGCCAGACGAGCACGGTGACGTCGCCGTCGACCTGCTCCTCGGCGAACGTGCGACCTCCGTCGAGGCCGCGCAACAACTGTCCGCCCGAAACAACGAGCAACGAGTCGCCCGACAGGTCCGCTGCGAGCGCGTCGACAGGGATCGTCGACCGGACCTCCCAGTCGACCAGGTCCGACGACGCGATGAGTTCCGAAGTGGCGGCGTTCCACGCCAGGACACCGGACCGTGTCGACGCGATGTGGTGCAGGTCAGCGTCGCCAGCAAGCGACACCGGCGCCCAGGTCACCCCACCGTCGGAGGATCGGATGAGACCGAGCTGACCGGGCTCGCCGGCTCGCATGCCCGCGACATCGGGATGCCCTGATGCCAAGAGGCTGTCGTCGCGACCCACGCTGAGGCCCATGACGTCGCGGTAGGACTCCCCGACGCGGTCCAACTCCCCGTCTACGACCCGGAACAGGCCACCGTGCGTCGCAACCAGCACCGAGCCGTCCTCAGGGTCGGCCACCACCGCATGAACATGGCCTGCAGGGACATCCTCCGAACCCGCCGCTCCAGGACCAGATGCACTGCCCGAGACGTCGCCATCATCGGCGGACCCGAGGATCCACCACGCGCCAAGCGTCACCAAACCAAGAGAAATCACGGCTGCGGTGATTCGCACACTGCGGGGTGACCACGTTTGTCCAGTTCGAGACTCGCTCATCTACGACATAGTGTAGGACTCAGGGGCGCCGGAGGCACGGTGGCTCCGGCTATCGCGAAGGAGCATCGGTGCTGAACGCCATTCCCAGTCCGCCGTCTGAAGCCCTGGAGGTCGGTCCACTCAGCTTCCGGTTCTACGGTCTGGCGATCGCCCTCGGAGTGCTCGCTGCAGTGTGGTTGGCGCGTCGGCGCTGGGCGGCGATGGGCGGTGATCCCGAGGACATCACGTCGGTGGCACTCGTCGCAGTGCCAGCCGGACTCATCGGCGCCCGGCTCTATCACGTCGTGACGGATTGGGGATCGAGGTATTCGGGCAGCCGCTGGTGGCCCGACGCGTTCGAGATCTGGAGCGGCGGGCTGGGCATCCCCGGAGGCGTCGTCGGCGGGGCCCTCGCCGCCGTGTGGATGGCGCATCGGCTAGGCGTGCCGTGGCGCCAGATGGCCGATGCTGCGGCCCCGGCACTGCCGTTGGCCCAGGCGATCGGCAGGCTGGGCAACTGGTTCAACCAAGAGCTCTTCGGCAGGCCGACGCAGCTGCCATGGGGTCTCCGCATCGATGCCGAACATCGTCCGCGGCAGTTCCCCGACGTCGAGCTGTTCCATCCCACGTTCGCGTACGAGGCCCTCTGGAACCTCCTTCTCGCGTCGCTGATCATCGTCGTGTCACGCCGGGTGGTGCTGCGTCCGGGACGTTGGTTCGCCGTGTACGTGACCGGCTACGGGCTCGGACGCCTGTGGGTCGAAGCGCTGCGCATCGACGACGCAACGCAGCTTCTGGGCTTTCGCGTGAACATCTGGACGTCCCTGATCGCCATCGCGGGTGGTCTCTTGTGGTTGTTCTGGCGGGGCGTGCCCTTCGACCGGGTGGCAACTTCGAGGCTACGAGCGGGCGCGTCGCCCGCTGACATCGCAGCGTTGCCACCAAGCCGGTCGGAGCTCGAGCGCGCGATGCTCTCCGCCACGTCGACGAGGACCGAGGCGGACGACCGCGAAGACACCGACTCAGACGCCTGAGCTGAGCTGACGCGGCGCTCCACAGCTCGTCAGGTCTCGCTCAACGAAGCGAGTTCATGACGAACTCTACGAAGCCCTCACTGGTTGGCCGCGCATCCGCAGCACGGAGACGGCCCACGCGACACCCTTGTTTGGGCTGCGTCGAACTGCGGCGATCGCAAGAGGGCGATCGAAGTCATGGCAGGAACGTCCATTTGCCTACTTCGACCGTCGCTCGGTCCGGTCATGGCCCGACGACGGGAGCGCATGCTCCCGGGCGATTGTCGAGCGTGTCGAGCTGGGCGACGCCGACTCGCCGATCGGGTCGAGCTTGGAATCGACCGACTCGGGTGCCATGCCGGTAGCGAGCTGTGTAGCCCACCTGCGCGTGGTCCGCTCGGCCAGGCCGCTGTGGATCCTCGGCAGCGACCACGAGCTCCACCAGATGACCGTGACCGTCGAGCGCCACCTCGAGAACGGTCGGATCCGCAGTGCGGTCCACGATGCGAAACCGGTTGTCGCCGAGGCGCCTCACGCTGTCTGCAGCTGCGATCAGCCCGACAAGTTGGCGGTGCGGCTGGTCGACTTCGCCACCCAGTGCTAACCCGGCGATGACGGGCCCGACGACTCGTCGCACGGCGTCTGCGTTCGCTGGACCCTCGATCGCCCACCATTCGTCCGGGCCCGAGGAGAAGGCTGCTGGACGTAGCGCCACCACATCGGCGTTCACGGTGAGCACCGGATCACCGTTGGGGTCATCGAACACCGCGACGTCGTCGTCGGTGACGGCGATGGTGAGCGTTCCACCGACGGGGAAGCACCCAAAGATGCTCGACGTGTCTGCGACCACGATGTTCACCTGGTAGTCGTCGAGCGGCGGAGCGTCTTGGACTCGCCGAGACAGCTCAGTCGCTGAAGAGGCCGCGCACGCCACGGTGGCGAGCAGCGCCGAGAGCACCAGGGAGCGCGGAAGGATGCGCGTCCCCACCTTACTCAGCCAGCCGATTGCGGGACTGGCCGGACGCACTGGCCCGGTCGGTGGAACGCTCACGCTGCTGCAGGTCGCGTTCGTGAGATCGTCTTCACGAATGCAGTCAACTGCAGCAGCAGAACGGCGACGCCGAGCACGACGAACGGGAAACGGAACCAGTCGGCCGGCGGCACCTGCTTGTGGAACGACGCGGTGTAGTGCACGAACAGGAAGTAGCCGGCGTGGAGCATCGACAGGTAGAAGACGAAGAGTGCGCTGTGGTGGACCCACTTCCATGCTGGCGCCCCGAGGCGGCGCAGCATCCGATCCGATGACGTCGCAGCCAGCACCAGCGACAGCAGCAGCGCCGTCAGCCCGACAAGGTTCGCCAGTCCGAATCCAGGTTCGAGGCGGACTTCTCGGCCCAACTGCGGAACGAATTCGTACCCGAGGAACCGACGAAGGCTCCAGCGGGCCCATCCGTTCACGACCAGCACCCCGTGAAGCGTTGCGACCAGCGCGAACCAGATGCCGAACTGTCGGCGCCACGGCAAGAGGCGAGTGAGTGGGCGGTACAAGCGCGCAGCTGGGCCCAGGCTCAAGGCGATGAGCAGCAACACGAACGCGGCGTCACCCACCGCCTTCCACAGCCGCATGTCGCTGGACCAGGTCGGTCTCGTCGCCCAGAACGACCACACGAGCGCTGTGGCCAGCACGGCCACGATGAGGTGACGCCCGAGCGGGCTCGTCCTGGCTCGCCGGCTCAGCGGGCCGCGGTCAGAGTTGGTCGGGTCGGGTGAACGGGCGGCGTGATGCTGCATCTTCCCAGATCCGGTCCGGCTCATCGCCGGCCTGCGATCGACCGGTCGGGCGTGCTCGGATGCGGTGGCTCAGCGGATCGTGAGGTGTTTCGGGGCACACCGTTAGTCTACGACAGACTGTCGTAGACTAGTCGGCCTAGGTCGGAGCTTCGCCAAGTAGCCCTTCGGACGCGCCCCAGCGAAAGCCGTGGTTGCGAACCTCCACCCAGCGCGGGCCCATCACTCTGCAGTTCGCACGGTACGACACACTGTAGTATCTCGGCTCTGGGCAGGGAGCAGCTGCCGACACTGTGGGGAGGATCGTGCCGCATCCGAACAGCAAGCGAGCGAAAGCCGCCAAGCAGAAGCGTGCAGCGCAGCGTCGCCAGCGGGTCGTCGAGGACGAGGCAACCAGGGCGGCCAAGTCGCAGCGGATCGCCGATCGTGAAGACGCTGTCCGCCGGCAGCGGCGCACTGCGCGCATGCGCACCGTTGGCACCCGTGCCGCAATCGTCGTGACGGTCGGGCTGATCGCCACAGGACTGTGGCTCGGATTGCGCCCCGATCCGGAGCTGCCGGGGGTGGTCCGTGTCGCCGACGACGGCGGCGGCCATGTGCCCAACGCGACCTACGCATCGGCGACTCCGACCAGCGGAGCCCACGACGGCTCGACGCCCACCTGCGGGGTGTACACGTCCCAACTCGAGGCACCGCTCGCTGTGCACGCACTCGAGCACGGCGCAGTGGTCATCTGGTACGACGCAGACCGTCCCGAGATCGGCGAGGAGCTTGCGGCCCTCGTGGAGGGTTATCCCTCCCACGTCGTCGTGTCGCCGAACGATCGCCTCGAGACGGCGGTCGTAGCGACGGCTTGGAATCGTCTGCAGACGTTCAACGGCGCGGAGTCCGAGATCTCGGACTTCGTCGACACCTACCGATTTCGCGGCCCTGAGCGTCAGCCGTGTGATCGGTCGGCGTGACGTCGAACGGTGATTCAGGCTGCGACGCCGCTCAACCCAAGGCCACGGCTCGCAAGAGAGGTGGACCATCACCCCTGCCGAGGGGTCGATCAGCGACGCGAGTTGATGACGAAGTCAGCGTTCGCCGTCTGGTGCGCCCAGAGCACGGCGAGAAGCAGGATCATCACGACCACCACAAGCGTGATTGCCGTGGACGACAGGCGGATCTGCACCGTGATCCACTTCCCGGTCAGGTGCCCGATCACGGCGCGTCCTAACCCGACCGCCACGACGCCGACCACGAGGAACGATGCCGGGTTGTAGGACCATCCGAGCGTCAGGTCGCCGCGCACGATCGCGGTCGATCCGCGCGTGAGTCCGCACGTCGGTGTGACCCAGCCGATGGCGTGGGTGGGCATGGGGAGATCGATCGGCGATCCGCCCAAGCCGGCAAGCATCACAGCTCCGATCGTGATCGCGACCGAAGCTGCGGTCCAGAAGCGGTGTCGGTCATCGCCGACGACGCTGACCGGAATCGGACCCGCAGCCGACGGTGGCCGGTCAGCCATCGAAGGCCAGGTGGAGGTGGTCCTGATGCAGGGCGTTGGTGAACGACGCCCCGCCCGGTCCGTCCACATCCCACGGCGCTCCGACCTCTGTGGCGCCCGCTGCGAGGGCCATCTCCACGAGTTGGCGAGCTGGGCTCGACGGCTCCCCTCGCTGCTCGAACACCGATCGACCTCCGACTTGCCAGATGTCCACGCCACGCCCAGCCGTGTGGTTGCTCTGTGACGCCGTCCCGAAGACGTCCGCTGGGTGACCAGCGGCGAAGACCGTCACACCCAGTTTCGTCGTCCCCGCCACTCGACCCAGCAAGTCGATGAGGCGCTCGTCGACACCTCCGCTGTTCAGGTCCTGAGCAGCGGTCTCCGGCAAACCTGCTCCGAGTTGTGCGATCAAGGCGGTTGCGGCGGGCGACACTGCGCCCTGCAGCAATGTCACGGGCGGGACCACATCGACGACTCGCCACGCTTCGCCGTCAGACTCGACACGGATGTCGTAGGTCCGGGTCGATGCCACGATGTCGGCCCCCCGGCGAACGTGCTGACGGACGACGGTCATCACCGACGCGCTGTTCGTGAGGAGACCGCCGAGCTGCGGATACACCACCTCGCTGACGGCCTCGGCGTCGTCGCTGGCCAGCGGTGCGAGCGCTTGTCGACTGGCAGCCGGATCTGCGAGTCCCGCCGTCGCGCTCCCGAGCAGATCGAGACCTTCGCCGACGCGGTAGGTGCCGAGACGTTCCACGAACTCCGCGGCAGCTGCCTTGGCGTCAGCACCAGGTTCGCCCGCCACCGGTGTGTAGGCCGTGACCTCCGGCAGGCTCGGCACCGTTGTCGTGGAGCGAAGAGTCGAGGGCGGCGACGTCGAGACCGAGGTGCGCTCGGCAGATGACCCTGCACCGTTCGTCGAGCGCTCGGGTGAGGAGCAGCCGAGGATCGCTCCCGCCACCAACAACAGCGCCGCCACGACCCACACGCCGGAGGACGACTCGAGTCGGGCACTCCGTCGGGACAACGGCATCACGGCTGCGGCGCCCGGGCGGGAACAAGCACCTTCTCCATCGAACACCAATGGTGGCCATCCACATCGATCTGCTCACCGCTGACGACCCAACCGCGTGCCTCGTACAGCCGTCGTGCGGGATCGTTGTCCCGACGCGTGAGCACATGAGCGGCCCGCGCCCCGCTGCTCGCTGCAATCGCTTCGAACGACCCGACGAGAGCGCTCGCCGCAGACCGACGGCGGTAGCGCGGGTCGATGGCCACGTGGCTCAACACTGCGGCGTCCGAGGCTTGCGAGCTGTCGGGCTGCTGCGAGGCGAACCGAAGCAGACCCCGTGCGTACCGAGCGGACCTCGTCTTGACGAAACGGACGAGCATTGCCGGGTCGCTGACCAGCGCCACCGCGCCGACAGCAGCGAGTCGGTACCTGCCGTGACGGGCGACGTGGCGGTAGTGCGCGTTCCGGTCGATGGTTCCCACGAGGAACCCAGCGTTGACCCCGTCGATGACTGCGATCAGCGAGATCGCGGCAGGGCTGGTCAGATAGCTGCGGTAATAGGCGGCGAGGAATCGAGGGCCGAGCTGTACGAAGAATCCGGGAGGTAGCTGGCTGACGTGCAGCTCGACAGCCTTGCCGACGTCGGAGAGCTCCATCGGTCGCAACGCGACCGCAACCGGGTCAGTCGTCGCTCCTGCTCGCTCGTCGACCACGTTCACCATCTACGACACACTGTAGCAGATCGCGAACGTGGCCGACGTGAGCGGAACGGTGGGAACGGACGAGCGCTCTCGGAGTCCTTTCCCTTGAGCAGTTCAGCTCTGCAGCAGCTGGTTCATCTCGTCGATCTCCGCTGACTGGCCATCGATGATCGACTGAGCCATCTCGATGGCAGGCTCGTACTTGCCGTTGGCGACCTCGTCCTCGGCCATCGAAACGGCCCCCTCGTGGTGCACGATCATCATCTCCAGGAACATCTGGTCGAACTCAGCTCCGGTGGCAGCAGCCATCTCGTCCATCTGGTCCTGCGTCATCATCCCGTCCATCGACATGTCACCCATGTCGTGGTCCATCGACATCTCGCGATCGGGCACGTCCTGACCCCAGTCCTCGAGCCACGTGGTCAGCTGTTCGATCTCGGGATCCTGAGCGGCGCGGATCCGTTCGGCGAGGTCGGTCACCTCGGCGGAATCCGACTGAGCGATTGCCATGTCCGCCATCTCGATGGCTTGGGCGTGATGCGGGATCATTCCTTGGGCGAAGTCGACGTCCGCCTGGTTGAACTCCGCGTCGGACGGGATCTCAGAGGTCGCTGCCGAAGTGGTCGTCGATTCGCTCGAGTCCGAACCCATGTCCATGCCCGACATCCCGCCGGAGTCGTCGTCGCCCGAACATCCACTGGCGACGAGCGCCCCGACGGCGATCGCCGCGATGGCGATGTTCCTCTTGACGTGCTGGATGCTCACACAACCTCCAATGGTCAGTACGACAGTGTGTCGTAGACTAGCTGTCCTCCCGACCCGAGCCGCGTCAGGCAGGCGAATCGCACACTCAGGCTGAGGTGCGTCGGCGGCTCACCGACGGGTCGAACAGCCCGAGGAAGACTGTGCCGAACGCTGCGACCAGGACCCCCGCCATCAGCCACAGCTCCTGGTGCCCGAACGGCAGCAGCACCTGGTCGATGAACAGCATGGTGTCGTTGGCGACCGCGATGAGGATGCCGGTGACGACGAGTCCAGCGCCGATCCATCGGTGTCGGGACGGCCGGAACCCGGAGTAGTAGCCGAATCTGCCCCGCCGCCCAGAGACGGGCTCGGCGACACGCTTGGAGAGGCTGGGCCGGCCCGGTTGGTCCGGGGCCGGCCCTTCCGGCGTCGTGCCCTTGGGCACCTTGGGCGATCGTCCGTCGATTCGAGCCATGCTGGATTCTCCTTGGTTGAGTCGGTCAGCGTCGGTTCAGAGGGGCGGCCAGCCGGTGCGGGACAGCACTCGCTGCAGCGGCACGAAGAGCAGTTGCCACCATCCCGCGATGTACGAAAGACCCACACCCACGAGCAGCACACCGCTGAGCCGCTCGATGAGTTGCCCGTGGCGGCGAAGAGTTCGTACGAGCGGATCGACACGCTCCGCGGCGAACGCCATCGCAAGCAGCGGCACGCTCAGCCCGACCGCATACAAGCCGAGCAAGGTCGCTCCTCCGACCACGGAAGCAGTCGACGACGCCATCGTCAGCACCGAGGCCAGGACCGGTCCGATGCAAGGGGTCCAGCCGAACGCGAACGCCGCGCCCAGAACGACCGCCCCCGACGGACCGCGCGCCACTCGATGCATCGCGAACCTTCGTTCGCCCATCAAACGGTCCGGCAATCGGAGAACACCCAGGAACGACAATCCGGCAACGATCAGCACCACCCCAGCAATGCTCACGAACACCTGCCGCTGCTCGATCAACAGTTGGCCGAGCATCGAGGCGCTGGCGCCGAGTGCGACGAAGACCGCCGTGAAGCCGACACAGAAGAGGATCGCCCCCGTGATGCGACCAGGAGCCGGCGACGGTGCCGGGGGTGACCCGGTCGCGTCGAGCGTGCCCGCGCCCGGGGCGGACACGTAGGCGAGATACCCCGGGAGCAGCGGGAGCACACAGGGGCTTGCGATCGACATCGTGCCGGCGAGCACTGCCAACAACGGGAGCCACGATCCGCCGATCACGTCGGTTCGTCTCCTTGGGCGTTCCTCGTCGCACGACTCGACTCGATGCGACGGAACGTGGTCACCGTATGAACGAGCCCGACCCCCACGAGCACGATGGTGTTCGCCCACTGGGCGCCTGCACCCGTTCCCGGTGCGCGGGGCAACAGGAACCATGTGATCCATCGGAGTCCTGCGACCGTACCGAGGGCGGCGAGAGCGACGGTGCGGGGGCGCAATTCCCACCAACGTTCAAGCAGCACCGCCGAAGCCACTGCGGCGCCCCCTACCACGATCCCGACAGGGAACTGCGGCTGCGTAAGGCCCGACGGAGTCAGCCCGACGACGGTGATGGGCCCGTAGCACCCGTCTCGCAGGATGCACGTCGCTTCGAAGGCGCCATATGCCGCGAGAGCGACGGGCGCGAGGTCAGCGACGCGCATCCAGGGGTCGACCCGTTCGCGTCGGGCTGCCGCGATCACCACTGCGCAGCCAGCGACCAACCCTGGCCAGAAGCTCACACCGTTGCGCACGAGGAGGAAGCCTCCGATGCCGGTCGACACGAGCGCGCCGGCGAGGAGCAGGTAGACGAACCGGGCGACGGCGGCACCGACGAGGAGTGGCAACCACATCGTATCGACGAGCGATCCCCGCTCGAGCGTCACCGGGTCGGCGATCCGTCCGAACGCCCACACGACTGCGCCCATGGCCACCAAGGTCCAGATCAGCCCGAGGTCGATCACGCCTGCGCGTCCCTGATCGCTGCGGCGAGTCGTTGCTCCGTGACGCCGCCGAACATCAGCGTGGACAGTCGACCGTCAGAGTCGAAGACGTAGGTCGTCGGGAAGCCTCGCATCTGGAGCCGCTCGGTGATCTCGCCCGTCGTGTCGAGCAGATTGGGGAAGCCCAGCGAGAACTCGCCGATGAACTCTCGGGCGTTCGCCGGACTGTCCTGCGCCACGAGCCCCACCATCACCGCCTCCGGAGCGATGGCCTCGGCGAGCCGTGCAACTTCTGGAGCCTCGGCACGACACGGCGTGCACCACGATGCCCACACGTTGACCACCACGACGTGTCCAGACTGACCTGCCACGATGTCCTGGAACGTGCTCCATGACGCCTCGTGCACGCCGCCGTCCGCAGGAGGTAGGGGCCGTGGGGTGCCCGACACGACCAGGTCGGGCACCCCGGGGCTCGCGCATGCCGATAGCAGCGTTGCCATCATCACGAGGGCCACTGCCCGAACTGACCGCTGACACGACATTGCAGCTACTACACTATGTCGTTATGAAAGCGGTCAAGCGGTCAAGCGTGATCTGGTTCGTCGTAACCCTGGCGCTGATCGCTGCCGTGGTGGCGTTCGGCGCCTGGTACCTGCAGCCCTTCAGCGACCTGGAGGCCGCCGACTCAGGTGTGACGCCAGCGGTGGAATATCGTTGATGCCAGACGAGCCCAGGATGGAATGCGTGAACGAACGGCGGCCGATGGGGTCCCTCGAAGCCAGTGTGATGGACCGCCTCTGGCGCGCCGACGGTCCGATGACGCCCGCCGCAGTCCAGGCAGAGCTCGGCGACGACCTCGCCTACACCACCGTGATGACCATCCTCACTAGGTTGTGGAAGAAGGACCTCGTGGTCCGACAACGCGTCGGCAGGGCGTTCGAGTACGCCCCGGCGATCACCGAGGCGGACTTCCTGTCGGACAAGATGCGCACTGAACTCGCTCGCACGAAAGACCGACAGGCGGTGCTGAGCAGATTCGTCGACAAGCTGTCCGCAAAGGACGCCCGCGCACTGCGCGACGTGCTTCGGGACATGGATGCGGACTGATGTGGGGTCTGTTGGTCCCGATGCTGGTGGCCGTCGTCGCGGCGTTCGGCGCAGCGACGGTTCAGCGGCGACTGCGACCTGACTGGGCGACGTGGACTCTGACCGCTCTGGCCGGAGGGTCTGCGCTGGCGGTGCTCTGGGCGGTCTCGGTGCTGGCGGTGAGCTTCGCGCTGGAACAACCGACGCTGGGGGCGGTGTTCGGCTGGTGCCGAGCCGTGTTCTCCACCCACGACCGCGTCTCTGCGCCCGTCGGTATTGCAGCGTGGATTGCGCTGACGCTGATGACCGCCAGCGGCGTACGACACCTCTCGCGCAGGCGGCGAGCATCCGCTGCACCTGCGGACGATGTGATCCACAGCCAGGACCCAGTTGCGTTTGCAGTGCCCGGACGGCCGGCTCGGATCGTCGTGTCGACCGGCATGTTGGACGCCCTCGACGAGGATGAGCGCCGGGTCCTCTATGCACACGAACGCTCTCACCTTCGACGCCACCACCATCGGTTCCTGCACGTTGCGGAGGCCGCTGCCGCCGCGGTGCCGTTCCTGCGACCACTCAGTCATCAGGTGAGGTTCGCCACCGAGCGCTGGGCTGACGAGGACGCAGCCACGGCGGTCGGCGACCGTCACGTCGTGGCGCGGGCGATCGCCCGGGCAGCGCTCGCCGCGTCGGGAACCCCGGACCGCCATGCTGCCCTGTCGTTCACCGGCTGCACAGCGCGGGCGCGTGTCGACGCAATGTTGCAGCCGTCCCGGCGCACCCCGTGGGCGTCGATGTCCCTCGCCGTGCTCGGCGTCTCCACGCTTGCCGTCAGCATCGCCGGGAGCGGAATCCAGCTACATCACCTGGTCGAGTTCATCGACCACATCTGCCGGGTCTGACGGACAGAGCCCCACTCCGCTCCAACCAGCGTCGATCAACCTGCCGACTCGCGTCTCGAGTCGATCGAGCATTCCGGTCGATCGCAGAGGCCCCCGGAACCTCTCACTACATGTTGTCGTAGTTTAGGCTGCTTCGACATCGACGAACCGGAGGACCGAAGCGTGCAGCACAGCTCCGGCACCAACACACGAGCGCTGAAGATCAGCTCGCTGCTGATCTTCCTGTACTTCTTCGCCGAGATCACCGTCGCTCTCGTCACCGGTAGCCTGTCGCTGCTCGCTGACGCCGCTCACGAGTTGTCGACGGTCGTGGCGATCGGGATCTCGCTGCTTGCGATGCGCTTGGCCAAGCGAGCACCTGATGATCGCCACTCCTTCGGCCTCCTTCGTGCCGAGGCGATCGCTGCGCTGGTGAACGGCCTGCTCCTTGTGGGAATGGCAGTCTTCATCATCGTCCGGGGACTGCAGCGACTCGCCGACCCGGTCGAGATGTCACCGGGCCCGATGTTCGCGATGGCCATCGGCGGCATCGGTCTGGAGGTCGCCTCCCTCGCAATCATGTTCAAGGGCCAGCGGGAGAACCTGAACATCCGGGCGTCCTTCTGGCACGTGATGAACGCGTTCCTGGGCAGCATCGCAGTGATCATCGCAGCGATATTCATCACCGTGGCCGACATCTACGAGGCCGACACCTGGGCAGGCATGATCTTCGCACTCGTCCTGTTGTGGGCGGCGTTCGGCATCATTCGGGACGCTCTGCAAGTGCTCAGTGACGCCACTCCGACGGACATCGACATGTTGACGATCCGTGCCGAACTCCGAGGGATCCCGGGCGTGACCGACGTGCACCACCTCCACGCACGGACCATCTCCGGGCCCGTTCGAACGTTCAGCGGGCACATCGTCGTCGAGGACCTCGGCGCTTCGTCTCGTGTGCTCGATGCAGCGAAGCAGGTGCTCGAGGTCGAACACGGCTTCTCACTCACGACTCTGCAACTCGAGACATCAGGTCTTCGGGAATCTGATCCACTCCAACTGGAACCGGACGACGACCGCCGCTCAGGCGAACCAGGTCACGCTCACGACGGCTGAGCCTGGTCTGCGGTGCCGCTGCCTCCGCCAGGCGGCGAGTGACTTTGTGCCCTGTCCGGCCTCCCGCTGCTCACCGACACTGCTGCTATGACACTTTGTCGTAGTTCGATTGGGTGAGGAGGCTCTCGTGATGTACTGGAATGGCGAGTCGAGCTGGTGGACATGGCTGAGCATGACCGTGTCCATGGTCGTGTTCTGGGGTGCGGTGATCTGGGCCGTGGTGGCCGTCACGCGGAGCCGACAGCAGCCCGCCGACCGCTCGCCGCAACAGCTGCTCGATGAACGGCTTGCGCGCGGCGAGATCTCCGTGGACGAGTACCAGTCGCTCAGTCGGGTGCTGCAGGAGCACTAGGTCGACCTGCTCGAAGAGTGGCGAAAGGAGACTTGCATGAAGCACATGAAGCACATGCTCGGTTGCCTGGTGATCATCGGTGCGCTCATCCTCGTCCGCCTGGTCGACGGATCATCTGCGTGGCTGGTGGGCGCCGCCCTGATCGCATGTCCGCTGATGATGGTGTGGATGATGGCCGGGATGCGCCACGGCGAGGGTGATCGTCACGACGAAGTCGACGATCACCACGCCCACAGGTGAGCGGGCGGGGGGCACGAACACGTCGGATCCCACACGTCCGGACACAACTTGAGCAGAGGCGAACCGACATGGACCCAGCCCCGCACAACGAAGTCATCGCGGTCGGCATCGACGGATCCGTCGGCAGTCGCCGGGCTCTTGCGTGGGCGCTCCAGCATGCACGCGATGGCGACCGGGTCGTGCTGGTGCACGCTTGGCGCGAATCCCCGGCGATGGCCGACACAGGTCTCACAGAACGAGGAGACGACACGCCCGCCCAGTCGCTGTTGCACCATGAGCTGGCCCGGGCCCAACTCCACCCCAGGGCGACGCTCCTGCACCTTGGCACACACTGTCGTGAGGGCTCTGCGGCCGATGCGCTGCGGGAAGTGGGAGCGGACGTCGTGGTGGTGGGCGCGCACGGCCACGGTCTCATGGACCGTCTTCTCGGTTCGTCCAGCGCCGGGCTCTTGAAGCGCCCACCCTGTGCGGTGGTGGTCGTCCCGTGACGGCTCCGCAGTCGCCACCTGGTCCCGTGACCGAACGGTCCGCGGTTGACCCGGTGTGTGGCATGACGGTCGATCCCTCCGACGCGATCGCCGTGGAGCGCGACGGTGAGACCCACTACTTCTGCAGCGACCACTGCGCAGCAACGTTCCGCGGCGAGCAGGCCACGGGTGCACGCGGGTCTGACGGCGCACCACCCGCTGAAGTGGACGCGCCCGCCACGGCGACAAACAAGGCTCGCGATCCGGTCTGCGGGATGCTCGTGGCGAAGGCGACTGCCCTGCAGACCCTCCAGGGCGGGCGCACCTACTACTTCTGCTCACCGGGCTGCCAACGGACCTTCGAGTCCCCCGAGCGGGAGCTCACCACGCTCAAGCGCCGCGTGACGCTCGCGATGACCGGTGTCCTCCTCCTGGCGATCGCACGGGTCGGGGTCTTCCTGGGGTTGGCCACTGGAGCGACCGTCCTGACGTGGGTCCCGGTGGATGCCCTGCCGTGGTTCACCTGGGGAGTCTGGATGATGATCCTCGTGACACCGGTGCAGTTCATCGGTGGCTGGGGCTTCTACAAGGGTGCGTGGCAGGCGGTCCGGCACCGCAGCATCAACATGGACTTCCTAGTGGCGCTCGGAACGACGGTGGCGTACCTGTACAGCGTGGTGGTGGTGTTCGCACCTGAGCTGCTGCCCGTCCCGGTCGAAGAACGTGCGGTGTACTTCGAGGTGTCCGCGGTGATCATCGCGTTCGTGCTCCTCGGCAAGTACATGGAGGACATCATCAAGCGAAAGAGCTCCGCAGCGGTCCGCCAGCTCATGGACCTCCGGCCCGCTACGGCCCATGTGGTGCGCAACGGGGTCGAGATGGAGGTCCCGGCGGAGACGATCGAGACCGGCGAGCTCGTCGTGGTGCGGCCCGGCGAGAAGATCCCCGCCGACGGGGACGTCACCGAGGGTCGGTCCGCAGTGGACGAGAAGTTGATCACCGGCGAGTCGATGCCAGTCGAGAAGTCAGCGGGGGATTCTGTCATCGGGGGCACCGTCAACACCACGGGCGTACTCACGTTCCGCGCGACGGGTGTGGGCGCCGACACGACGCTGAGCCAGATCATCCGGCTGGTCGAGGAGGCCCAGACGTCCTCGGCGGAGATCCAACGGCTCGCCGACAAGGCGACCAGCTACTTCGTGCCCGCCATCGTCTCGGTCGCGGTGCTGACGTTCATCGGCTGGTCGCTCGCCGGCAACGTGCCCCAGGCGATCCTGTCGTTCATCGCCGTGCTGATCATCGCGTGCCCCTGTGCGTTGGGGATCGCGACGCCCGCGGCGCTCATGGTGGGAGTCGGCAAGGGCGCCGAGGCCGGCATCCTCATCAGGGGTGCGGAGCAGCTCGAACGGGCGCGGGCGCTGACGACCGTCGTCTTCGACAAGACCGGCACCCTCACCCGAGGCGAACCCATCGTCACCGACGTGGTCGCGGTCGGCGCGGACCACCGGCTCGACCGCGACGGCGTGCTCGCCCTCGCCGGGGCAGTCGAAGCGGGAAGCGAGCACCCGCTGGGACAGGCGATCGTCCACGCCGCAGCGCAGGCGGGTGCGGTGAGAACCGCGGAGACGTTCGTCTCGGTGCCAGGCGCAGGTGTCGATGCGACCGTCGACGGGTCCCGTGTCCTCTTGGGCAACCGCCGCCTCATGACCTCCAACGACATCGACCTCGACGCTTCGACCAGTGGACGGGTCGAGCAACTGGAGGCGCAGGGCAAGACAGCGATGTTGATGGCCGTCGACGGTCAGCTCGCTGCAGTCCTCGCAGTTGCGGACACCATCAAGGACCACGCTGTGGAGGCGGTCGCCGGGCTGGCGGACGAAGGCATCCAGGTGGTCATGCTGACCGGCGACAACGAACGCACTGCATGCGCCATCGCCTCGCAGCTCAACATCGACCAGGTCATCGCCGGGGTCGTCCCGTCCGACAAAGCCGACGAGATCAGCCACCTCCGCGACACCGGAGAAGTGGTCGCGATGGTCGGCGACGGCGTCAACGACGCGCCGGCGCTCGCCACCGCAGACATCGGGATCGCATTGGGTTCCGGCTCGGACATCGCAAAGGAGACGGGGGGCATCATCCTGATCCGGGATGAGCTGCGCGACGTGGTCGGGGCGATTCAGCTGTCCCGGGCCACGATGCGCAAGATCCGCCAGAACCTCTTCTGGGCGTTCGGCTACAACGCTGCCGCCGTGCCCATCGCAGCGTTCGGGTTCCTCAACCCCATGATCGCAGCAGGTGCCATGGCGCTCTCCAGCCTGTCGGTGATCGCCAACTCCGCCACCCTCAAGCGGTTCAGACTGCCCGGCCACGACGACGCAGAACTGACCTCGGCGCACCCGAATCGCGAGCCGATGTGAGCCGCGCCGTCCCGCTCGCCCGGAGGACACTGGCAGCCGAGCCCCGCCGGTTGGCTGCTGCTGCCAGCGGTGTCGGGCTCGCACTGATGCTGATCTTGTTGCTCGACGGCCTGTGGGCCGGCATCAACTCCAAAGCAACGCTCTATGCCGACAACGTCGGCGCGGACCTCTTCGTCGCACAGCCAGGCACCAAGAACTTCCTCGGCGCGATGAGCGTCATCCCGATGTCGACCCTCGACGAAGTGGAGGCGCTCCCGGACGTGAGGTGGGCGACACCCGTTCGCGGCCTCTTCTCCATCATGGACCTTCATGGCACGAAGGTCCCCGCCTATCTGATCGGCTACCGGCCCGGCGGTCGCGGAGGACCGTGGCGCATGCTCGACGGCCGAGCCCCGAGCGCCGACGACGAGGTGGCCATCGGGGACCTCCTACGAGAACGACACGGCATCGAGGTTGGCGACCAGGTGGACATCCTCGGTCGCAGCCTCACGGTGGTCGGGATCGCGGATGCCGACACGTTCATGTCGTCGTTCGTGTTCATGACCCACGCTGTGACCGACGAGTTGCTTCGTCTCCCTTCCACCACCAGCTGGATCCTCGTCGGGACGGATCGACCGGCAGCGGTCCGACGCGAACTGGAGACCAGCGATGTCGCCGTGTTGGATCGGGCGACCTTGAGAACGAACGACCTGGCGGTCCTATCGAAGCCGTTCGCCACACCGCTGCGGGTCATGCTCGCGGTGGCCTTCGTCGTCGGCAGCCTCATCATCGCCCTCACCGCATACTCAGCGATCATCGAGCACCAGCGCGAGTACGGCATCGTGAAGGCGTTGGGAGCGACAAACCGGCGCCTGCATCGATTGGCGTTGGTCCAATCGATGGTCATCGCCTCAGCCGGGCTGGCCACCGGCGCAGCATTCTTCATCGCTGGCCGATGGGCCATCGTGTCCATACGCCCGCAGTTCACCGTGATGGTCACCGCCGCTTCGGTCGGCCGTGCCGTCGGCCTCGCAGTCGCCATGGGAGCGGTCGCCGCGATCGTGCCGGCGCGACGCCTGAGCAAGCTCGATCCGTCGCGAGCGTTCGGAGTCGGCTGAGATGCGCCCACCACCCTCGACGCAGCGCCGGGTTCCGCTGGCCCGGCGCAACCTGTTCGAAGACCGTCGCCGCGCAGCGATCGCCGTGACGGGTCTTGCCGCCGCGCTGATGCTCGTGCTGGTGCTCGATGGCATCTTCACCGGCGCCATGCGCCAAGTCACCGCCTACATCGACGCGTCTCCCGCAGACGTGTTCGTCGCACAATCCGACGTCCGGACGATGCACATGTCGGTCAGCGCCCTCGCGGATGACACGGTGGCGCTGGTGCAGCAGGTTCCAGGGGTGAGATGGGCCGAACCGCTCCGCTACACCACCGCCACCGTCGCTCACCGCGATGCGACGGCACTCACCTACGTCATCGGCTATGACACACGAACCGGTCGAGGCGGCCCGACCGAAGTCGCCACCGGACGCGCACCGTCGACTGGTGAGGTGCTCATCGATCAAGCAGCCGCTGTTGACCTGGGGGTGCGCATCGGCGACACCGTGGAGGTACTCGGCCGCAGCTGGCGAGTGTCGGGGCTCTCGACGCGAGGCACCAATATCGTGAACACGAGCGTGTTCGTGAACCTCGACGACTTCGCTGCCATCAGGGGACCTGGCGTGAACTACGTGATCGTCGACCCCGAACAAGGGATCGCCGCGGCCACACTCGCCCGCCGGATCAACGAGACGGTGCCGGGGGTTACCGCCCAGACCCGTGCCCAGTTCTCCGCCGAGGAGTCACGCATCGTGCGCGACATGGCCACCGATCTGATGCGCATGATGACCTTCATCGCACTCTTGATCGCCTTGGCGGTGATCGCGCTCACGCTGTTCACCGTGACACTGGCGAAGTTGCCTGAGTACGGCGTCATCAAGGCGCTCGGCGCGAGCGGCGGTCGACTGGCGGCCACCGTCGCTGCTCAGGCGGCATGGTCGACGGCGATCGCGATCGTCCTCGCAGTGGTGCTGTCCGTCGGCATCGGCGCGGCGCTCGGGCGGTTCACCACCAACCTGAGCGTGGTCATCTCTGCAGCCGCGGTTGGTCGCACCGCGGCGCTGGCGTTCGCCGTCGGTGCGCTCGCAGCCGTCGTTCCGCTCCGACAAGTGCTGTCCGTCGACCCGTCCACCGCGTTCAGGAGACGTCGATGACCGCCGCCATCCGTGCCCAAGGACTCGTGAAGCGCTTCGGAGAAGGTGACGTCGCCGTCACAGCAGTCGATGGCGTGGATCTCGAGGTCGACACCGGCGAGGTCGTCCTGGTCATGGGCCCATCTGGGAGCGGAAAGACCACCCTCCTCCTCATGCTCGGAGCGATGATGCGCCCCACCGCAGGAAGCGTTGTGGTTGCCGGCATCGACCTGGCCCAAGCACCCGAGCGCCAACTTCCCAAGCTCCGCGCTCGCCACCTCGGCTTCGTGTTCCAGGACTTCAACCTCCTCGGAGCGCTCGACGCGATGGAAAACGTCGAGCTCGCCTGCAACCTCGCAGGCATGATCGGCTCAGCAGCCCACGACCGCAGTCGTTTCGTCCTGGAGCGGGTCGGCCTCGGCAGCCGCCTGCATTTTCATCCCGACCAGCTGTCCGGGGGCGAGAAGCAACGGGTAGCGGTCGCCCGAGCACTGGCGAACGACCCAGCGGTGCTGCTCGCCGACGAACCCACCGCCAACCTGGACTCGAGCCACGGTCGCGACACGGGACGCCTACTCAGGGAGCTGGCGACCGAGGACCAACGTTGCGTCGTTGTCGTCTCTCACGACGAACGGCTGCGAGAGATCGCTGACCGGGTGCTCTGGCTCGAAGACGGCCGCCTCCGTCAGCTCGACGATCTCGCCGTCGATCCGATCTGCGGAATGCGCGTCGTCACGGCACCCAACCACACCGCGCACCTCGCAGTCGGCAACGACACGTGGTGGTTCTGCTCCAACCGCTGCCGCGACGAGTTCGCCGATCAGGCCCTACCGAACCCCTCGACGCAGTAGCCGCGCTGAGCAAGGCCCGTCACGTCGTCTCGGCTGATGTCGCGAAGCGCTCTGGATGCGCGGCGAAGCGTTGGATGCAGTCGAGGGAACAGAACTGGTAGAGCTGCTCAGCGAACCGCAGCTGCCCGACGACCCGATCCTCCGGAATGGCCATACGACAGACCGGATCGACGACAGATGCGTCCTCCCTCGCTGGCAGGACATCGACCTCGAACACCTCGATCGGCTCGCTCAGGTGACGGAGCGACCGCACACCCAAGCTGGTGATGCGGTATCCAGCGGCCTTGGCAGCGCGGGCCACCGGTCCGGAGGTCATCACCTGATGCGACGATGCCAGCCCGAGGAGCCGTGCGGCGATGTTCACGGTCCCCCCGAAGACATCACCTTCCTGCTCGACGACAGCACCGTGATGGACCCCTGCCCGAACCTCCAGTGAACCGCCGCTCCGAAGCACGTCGGCCATCTCGGCCAAAAACTCGAATGCGCCGATCGGATCGGGAAGGAGCACGAACGCGCCGTCGCCCATCGTCTTCACAAGCCGCCCAGCAGCTGGGAGCGCTGCACGAACCGCGTGGGAGAACGCGACGGCTTCGTCGACAGCCTGCTCGTCGCCGTGTGCCTCAGTGAGCGCCGTGAACCCGGCCAGGTCGGCGAACACCACCGTGGCCTCGCGGCGGCGCTCTCGGGGCGCCGTCACGTCAAGCCGCCTCGAACGCTCCCTTCCACGACCGGATCACCGGCCTGGAGCCACGGCGTCGAGCGGACGATCGACCGAGTCACGACGGCGCCCGCCGCAGCCCCGGTAGTGGCCCTCCGACGACCACCGGCATCGATGCCAGCACCATCGCCAGGCCCACCAGTTCCCAACCTCCGGGACGTTCTGCTGCGAGCACCGAACCGAAGAGCACGCCGAACACTGGCACGAGCAGTGTCCACGCAGCGACCTGACTCACCGGGCAGCGACGAACCTCGGTGAACCACGCCCAGAAGGTCGCAGCAGTTCCGACGAGGCCGAGGAAGGCGAGCGAGATCACGAACCGAGGTGTCCAGTCGACAGAAGGCCCACCTTCGAGGACGCCAGCCACGCCGAGCAGCAGCACCCCTCCGATCACGAAGTGCCAGCCAGCGACGTGCACGATGTCAGACTCTTGGAGCCCACGAGACAGCAGCGTCCCTGCGGTGATCGCCGCCGCGGCGAGGATCGATAGCAGCGCTCCGTGGCCCCCGCCGCCGGGAACGGCGACGATCAGCAGGCCGACGAATCCCAACACCACACCAGCGACCACCCTCGCAGCGAGGACCTCCCCGAACAACACCCATGCCGGCACCAGGATCAAGATCGGCTGTGCGTTGGCGAGCACAGCAGCGGTACCGGTGACTAGTCCGTCGATGCCGAGGAACATCGCAGCGAACGCGAGTGTCACATTGATGACGCCCATCAGCCCGATCAGCCCCCATACGCGAACACCGCGTGGTCGTGGTCGCCGCTGCGTCATGGCCAGGACCGTCAAGGCGCCGCCGGCGATCAGCGCGCGCATGGCGGCGAACCACAGTGGCGAGGCGTCGCGTAGGCCCAGTCGGATCAGATAGAAGCAGACGCCCCAGGAAGCCGTGATCAGCAGCATTCGAAGCGGTCGGGGTCGGAGGATCGGCGCGACCCTTGGGCCGTCTCCGTTCGAAGCGGCCATCGCCGAGGACCTAGGCGGCCCGCCCGGCGCCAACCGGGCCACCGGCGGCCAGCTCGGCTGCGGACGCTGCGCCGGTTGCCGATGGCAGTCGAAGTCGTTTCAACAGCACGGCGTTGAACGCGACGATGATGCTGGAGCCGGACATGGCCAGTGCAGCGATCTCGGGACGAAGGCCCAAGCCGATGATCGGCACGAAGACACCCGCTGCGATCGGCAGCGCCACCATGTTGTAGCCGATCGCCCATCCCAAGTTCTGGCGCATCTTGCGCAGGGTCCCTCGGCCGACCGTGAGGGCGAGCGGAACGTCGAGCGGATCCGAGCGCATGAGGACCAGGTCAGCGGTCTCGATCGCGACGTCGGTTCCTGCGCCGATCGCGATCCCGATGTCGGCTTGTGCGAGAGCCGGTGCGTCGTTGACGCCGTCGCCGACCATGGCGACCTTGGCGCCGTCGGCTTGGAGCTCCGCCACACGGGCCGACTTGTCGCCCGGGCGAACGTCCGCAATCACTTCCGTGATGCCGAGTTGTTCGGCGATGCGCTCTGCGGTGGCCTGGTTGTCGCCGGTGAGCATGACGACACGGACGTCCATGTCTCTCAGCGCATCGACCGCTGCGACCGACGTCTCACGTGGGGCGTCGGCGACGCCGAACACCGCAGCGATGGTTCCGTCGATCCCGACGCACATCACGGTGCGGCCCACGGTGGCGAGCTGTGTCCATGTGTTGCGCAGTTCGGCGAGGTCGATGTCCGCGCCGTCCATGAGCGCTTTGCTGCCGACGGCGACGCGTCGGCCGTCGACGGTGGCCATGGCGCCCTGCCCCGGGACGTTTTCGAAGGCCTCAGCAGCACTGGAGCGCGGCTCTCCGCGAGCGTCGGCGAACTCGACGTACGCCTGCGCGATCGGGTGCTCCGACAGCCGCTCCACTGCAGCGGCCAGCGCGATCACCTCGGCCTCGTCGACGCCCTCGGCGAACAACAGATCCGTCACCTCCGGCTGTCCCTTGGTGAGAGTTCCCGTCTTGTCCATGACCACGACGTCGATGCGAGCCGCTGTCTCCAACGCCGACGCGTTCTTGAACAGCACGCCCCGGCGGGCGCCCAATCCGGAGCCGACCATGATCGCTGTCGGTGTCGCGAGTCCGAGTGCGTCAGGGCAGGTGATCACCACGACCGTGATCGCGTAGAGCAGCGCTTGGTCCGCTGGGACATCGGAGAACACTGTCCACGCAAGGAACGTCAACAGGCCGCCGATCAGAGCGACGAACACGAGCCAGAAGGCGGCGCGATCGGCGAGCCGTTGGCCAGGAGCTTTGGAGTTCTGTGCTTCTTGGACGAGTTTGACGATCTGTGCGAGCGCTGTGTCGGATCCCACGCCCGTCGCGGTGGCGCGCAGCACGCCGTTGCGGTTGATGGTCGCTCCGATGAGCGAGCTCCCGGGCTGTTTGTGCACCGGCAGGCTCTCACCGGTCACCATCGATTCGTCGACCTCGCTGTCGCCGTCGTCGACCAGTGCGTCGACGGGGATCTTCGAGCCCGGCCGAATGATGAGGTGGTCGCCGACTTTCACCTCGCCGGTGGGGATCTCGACGGCTTCGCCATCACGATCCACCAGCGCCATCGCAGGAGCCAGATTCAGCAGCGTGCGGATGGCGTCGTTGGCACCACCTCGTGCACGCATCTCAAACCAGTGTCCGAGCAGGACAAAGGCCGCGAGCATCGTCGCGGCTTCGAAGAAGACGTCGCTGTCGGCGCCGGACAGCGTGACGACCGTCGAGTACAGCCAGCCGGTACCGATGCCGACCGCGACCAGCACCATCATGTCGAGGGTCTTTGCGCGCAGGGCCGAGACGGCGCCGCGGAAGAAGATCGACGAGCACCAGAAGACCACCGGCAGACTGAGCAGCAGTTGCCAGACATCGTTGCGAAGCCCGAACGGCACCGGTGGGTCGAGCCCGAGGATGTCCATTCCGATGTGCGAATAGGTCGTGATGATCAGGGCGAAGACGAGCGCGACCACGAATCGGTTCCGCATGTCGGCCGCCATGGCCGCCATCGCAGCGCTGTCACCGCCGTGATGGTCATGGCCCCCGTGACCCTCATGGCCCTCATGGCCCTCATGGTGGGTCGGCGCCTCACCAGTCATCGGATCGCAGATGTGGCCCGGCACCGAGTAGCCAGCGCAGTGGAATCCACAGTCGCTGATCCACTCCTGGAGGTCCTCGAGCGACACGGCAGCGGCGTCGAACGTGACTGATGCAGTGAGCGTCGCCGGGTTGGCCTCGACCTCCACGACTCCCGGGCGTCGTCCGAGCGCCGACTCGACGACATTCTTCTGCGACGCGTAGCGCAGGCCGTCGAGTTCGAGGACCTCCGTACGCAGTTCAGCTGTCGAAGTCACGTTTCGCTCCAATTGTCTCGTTGCTCGGCGGTCACGAACGTTCGGTGTGGCCTCGGCATCGCTCATTCGACGTAGGACACCAGCATCGCCATGCCCTGTTCGAGGTGGTAGGTGTTGTGGCAGTGCGTCATCCACTGACCCGGATTGTTCGCATCGAACTCGACAACCACCGATTCCCCCGGAAGAACGTTCACGGTGTCCTTGCGGGCCCCGTCGGCAGCGGTGCCCATCCGGAACGTATGGCCGTGCAAGTGGATCGGGTGCCACATCGACGACGTGTTGTCGAAGGTGACACGGACTCGTTCTCCCTGCTCGATGCGAAGCGGCGGATGCTCGTCGAACGCTTTGCCGTCGAACGCCCACGAATACGGCATCATCGACCCGGTGAGCTCGACGACCTGGTCGACATCAGGAGCAGCGGTGCGCAGCCGGACAGCTTCGGTCGCGCGGAGATCGTCGTACCTCAGGAGCTTGCCGTCGAGCTCCTGAGGGCGCACATCAGCGGGAGGCGCCGCCGCCTGGCTGGCGTCCGAGGTCCGGATCACCACAGCAGCAGTCGCGTCCTTGCCTTCGGCGAGCGCGACGAGCGGCCATGCTCCCGCGCTGGGGGCGACGACGACGTCATAGCGCTCTCCCATGCCGATGAGAATCGTGTCGACCTCGACCGGGTCGACCGCGAATCCATCGGTGTGCGTCACCGTCATCCGGTGACCGCCGAGCGCGACACGGTACGCCGTATCGGAGCCGGCGTTGATGAAGCGGAGCCGGGCTCTGCCGCCCGCTGGTACATCGATGGTCTGTCGGTCCTCGAGCGATCGGCCATTGATGAGGTGCAGCGGATAGGCGACGTCGCCGGCGTCACCTCCGAGCAGGTCGGACTGGGCCATCGACATCGGCATGTCAGCTGAGCCGCCGGAGCCATGGTCCATACCGCCCATGTCCATGCCGCCCATGTTCATCGCTGTCAGGTTGTCGAAGGTGCGCTCCGGAGTTTCCCCATCGATGCCGTCGAGCCAGTCGTCGAGCACGACCACCTGGTCGACGTCGTAGGCCCCCGGGTCGTCCTTGTCCTCGACGATGAGCGGGGAGTACAAGCCCCGATCGAGCTGCAGACCCATGTGCGGATGGAACCAGTGGGTGCCGGAATCGGGAACGACGAACCGGTAGGTGAACGACTCGCCCGGCTTGACGACCGACTGGGTGAGGTTGGGCACTCCGTCCATGTCGTTTCGGATCGCGAGGCCGTGCCAATGGATGCTGGTGTCCTCCGGCAGCCGGTTGTTGAGGTTCACCTCAAGTGTGTCGCCCTGCCGGACCCGGAGCGCTGTCCCAGGGATGACGTCGCCGTAGGCCCACGTCGACACCTCGCGTCGTCCGATGGCGACCGTCGTCGCTGCTGCAGTGAGGTCGAACGAGGTGACCCGACCCGAGCCCTTCCTGGCCGCTTCGGCGCGTGCGACTGCGGGATGGTCGGGGCCGATGTCCACACTGCGGCGTCCTGCGGCCTCATCGTTCGAACCGCAGCCGGTGAGCAGCGCAAGGCCTCCTGCGCCCGTCATCACAAGGAAGTCCCGGCGGCCGATTTGGGGTGTGTATCTCATCACGCACTCTCCTACGACAGTATGTCGTACAAACTCTCTAGTCGCAGACCTCGAGTGCGGACAGGGCCAATGGTCCCGACCCGGCCGTGAGATCTCCGCCCGAACGGACGACCTTGGCGAACGGGTTGATTGAGGTCAGGGTTGGTCACACCGCCGCCGGGGCCACATCGGCCGACGTGTCGACGGGCGTCGACAACGGTGCAAAGCGCCGGAGACGCAGGCTGTTGGTGATGACGAACACCGAGGAGAAGGCCATCGCAGCCCCCGCAATCATGGGGTTCAGATAGCCGGCAGCGGCGAGCGGAAGTGCGGCCACGTTGTACGCGAACGCCCAGAACAGGTTGCCCTTGATAGTGCCGAGGGTGCGTCGAGCGAGACGAATGGCGTCAGCCGCGACTCGCAGATCACCACGCACGAGCGTCAGGTCGCTCGCCTCGATGGCCGCGTCGGTTCCGGTGCCCATCGACAGACCGAGATCGGCTCGAGCGAGCGCTGCGGCATCGTTGACCCCGTCGCCGACCATCGCAACGACTCGACCGTCAGCTTGGAGTTGCTCGACGACGGCGACCTTGTCCTGCGGCAGGACTTCAGAGATGACCTGATCGATGCCGACCTGTTCGGCGATGCTGCGAGCTGCAGCGTCGTTGTCACCCGTCAGAAGGATCGGGGTCAGCCCGAGCTCGCGGAACTGTCGCACCGCTTCCGCTGAAGTGGGCTTGACCACGTCCGCGACGACGAACAGCGCCCGAACCTGGCCATCCCAGCCTGCGAGCACCGCCGTGCGGGCCTGCTGCTCGGCGTCGAGCTTTGCGGCGAGCAAGGCCTCGCTCGGCTCCAGCGCCCAGTCAGCCATCAGCGCAGGACGGCCGGCAACGACGCCGTGGCCGTCCACCACTCCCTCGACACCGAGCCCTTCGCGGTTGACGAAGGACTCGACGGACTCGAGGCCGCCGAACTCCGTCGCAGCCGCCGATGCGATGGCCTGCGCAATAGGGTGTTCCGACGCATGTTCGAGCGCCCCGACGAGGCGCACAGCATCCTCGCGTCGGGTCCCGGGCTCGACGACCACATCGACCAAGGTCATCTTGCCGGTCGTGACCGTGCCGGTCTTGTCGAGCACGATCGTGTCGACCTTCCGTGTCGACTCGAGCACCTCCGGGCCCTTGATGAGGATCCCGAGCTGTGCGCCACGGCCCGTTCCGACCATCAACGCCACGGGTGTCGCCAGGCCGAGGGCGCACGGGCAAGCGATGATGAGCACGGCAACCGCTGCGGTGAACGCGGCCGAGGCTCCGGCGCCGGATCCGAGCCAGTACCCGAGTGTCGCTGCCGCCAACACGATGACGATGGGCACGAACACGCCCGAGACGCGATCAGCGAGACGCTGGACGTCGGCCTTGCCGGTCTGGGCCTCGGTGACCAGTCGGGCGATCTGTGCCAGTTGGGTGTCGGCACCGACCCTGGTCGCTCGAACGACCAGACGGCCGCCAGCATTCACTGTCGCCCCCGTGACGTGGTCCCCGGGTGCCACTTCGATGGGCACGCTCTCGCCGGTCAGCAGCGACGCGTCGACCGCCGAGGTTCCCTCCTCGACGACACCGTCGGTGGCGATCTTCTCCCCGGGCCGAGCGATGAAGCGGTCGCCGACCTTGAGCTGATCGATCGGGATGTGCTGTTCGGCGCCGCCACGGAGGACCACCACATCCTTGGCGCCGAGGTCGAGCAGGGCTCGCAATGCTGCGCCGGTCCGTCGCTTCGAGCGTGCCTCGAAGTAGCGGCCCGCAAGGATGAAGGTCGTCACCGCTGCGGCGACCTCCAGGTAGATCTCGTGCGCGCCCGAGCCTTGCTCGATCGTCAACCGGAACGGCATCTGCATGCCGGTGACTCCTGCGTCGCCGAAGAACAACGCGTACAGCGACCACGTGAACGCAGCGAGCGTACCGATCGAGATGAGTGTGTCCATGGTCGCAGCGCCGTGGCGCAGGTTCACCCATGCAGCGCGGTGAAACGGCCAAGCGGCCCACACCACGACCGGCGCGGCAAGGGTGAGCGACAGCCACTGCCAGTTGTCGAACTGAAGAGCAGGGACCATCGCCATCGCGACCACCGGCACGGTCAAGGCAATCGACATCAGCAGACGATCTCGAAGACTCGCGGTCGGATCGACCTCGGATTCGACCGCGTCATGCGCTGCTCCATCGGAGCCGGCCTCAGCCTGGACCTGAGCCGAGTAGCCCGCAGCCTCGACCTCGGCAACCAGCTCGGCTGAATCGACAGGTCGGGCCAGAGTGACGGTCGCTCGCTCGGTGGCGTAGTTGACCGTCGCCGTCACGCCGTCGACCTTGTTCAAGCGCTTCTCGACACGGTTCGCGCAGGACGCGCAGGTCATTCCGCCGATCGCGAGCTCGACACGTTGCTCGTCGCCTGAACCCGGCTTGTGGGTCCCTCGAGTATCGGTCGTGCTCATCCGCCCGCGTCCGTCTCGTGAGACATGTCCCCGTGCGGGTCTGAGATGGTCGTCGTCGGGCGCGAGTTGCGACCGTCGTCCTCCTGCGCGCTGGCAGCGCCGACGCCGTACGCAGCGACGAAGGCGAGCGAGACCGTGGCGCCGAACAGCGCAAGCCGGGTGGGTACGTTCATGACGTCACCTCGTAGCCCGCTTCTTCCACAGCTGCCCTGAGCGCATCCGGGTCCACCGGCGTCGCACTGCTAACGGTGACATCGCCCGACGCCAGATCGACGTCGACCGCGGTCACACCCTCGACCTTCGAGACCTCCTCGGTGACCGAAGCGACACAGTGTCCGCAGGTCATGCCACTCACCCGAACCGTGTTGATCGTGCTCATCCGAACCTCCTGGTTGATACCCCAGTGGGGTATATCAAACGTACCCCCATGGGGTATGCTCGTCAAGGAGAGAACCGAACTGTTCGGAGGAACGATGGCTGAACGTGGCTACAGCGCCACCAAGGACCAACTGCAGACACGGCTGTCACGCATCGAGGGCCAAGTTCGCGGCGTCAAGGGCATGGTGGACGACGACCGCTACTGCATCGACGTCCTCACCCAGATATCGGCGATCCGTGCCGCACTCGACAAGGTGGCGCTCGGACTGCTCGACGGACACACCCGCCACTGCCTGGCCGGAGGACATGGCGGTCCGTCCAATCCCGACGAGCAGGCAGACGAGCTTATGGGTGCCGTCGGGCGCCTCCTGACGCGCTGACCCCCGGGGCCAGCGACACCCACTCGCCAGCTACTCCGGTCAACCCGCTACCGCGAGTACCGATGACACGATCGATCCATGGCGGGCCGATGGTCGTTCGGCTGCCGACCGGAATCGGCGTCGACCCGCCGGTAGCTTCAGCCGCATGGCCAAGTACGTCCTCCCGTTCAGCCTTGTGCTCGTCGTGTTCGTAGCCGGCTGCGCCAAGCAGTACCCAGGGCTGGCCTCCCGACGTCTGACGAGGCACAGCGCTGCTCCTGCCGACGATAGGGCCGTCTCCCCTAATCGTCGAGCACCCCGTCGCTGGCAGGGAGCCATCCCAGCACGCTGTCTTGTCGTTGCGAGGCGTCCCGGACCGGTTGGTCCCACGGCGTCCCAGCCAGCGGTGTAGAGAACGGTGTAGAAGTCGGGCTGCAATCCATGAAAGTGGCCCTCCTCGGACTTCCGAGAAGGGCCACTTTCAAAGGCTTTCGTTGGTGGCGGGGGCAGGATTGAACCTGCGACCTTCGGGTTATGAGTTCGCTGCTCAGCCCCTCAGCCCGTACCACTGCGTACCGGAGAGTCCCCTCTTGTCAGGGTTTCGGCGCTCATCGTACCGCCGCCGTGCCGTCGCGTGAAGCCCCGTACCGCGCCGCACGGTAGAAGGAACAGTAGAAGCGCCGGGGTATCGACGTGCATGCTCGTCGAGCGAACGATCAGGGCGTCAGTGTCTCGTTCCTCCGTCTGTCGGCTCGGCCCACAAGTGCTTGATGACGCCGCAGAGCCGACCTTCGGGTTCGCTCCGAGACCGAGGACGCGACCCCGACCGACGCTTCGTTGTGGACCGAACACCCCTCCCCTCGCTGGTGCGGAGGCACATCGGGACGACCCGACCAGCGGGAGAACCGAATGCGTTGCCGTTCAAGCCGCATCCCCGGGATCGCCATGGCCGCGCTGACGATCGGGCTCGTTGGAACGCAGGGAGCTGAACGCGAGGAGCATCGCACCACAGACGATGGCGACATCTGCGAGGTTGAAGGTGGGCCACCATCCGGTGTGCAGCATGTCGACCACGGTGCCGGCCTCGGCGCGGTCGATGACGTTGCCGATCGCCCCTCCCACGATGAGTCCTGCCGCCCACGGGTTGGGGAGCCAGCCCCGCCACGCGCCGATGGCGATGAGCGCAGCGACGGTCGTGGTGACGGCGAGGACGACTGCCAGCGGGAGGTTCGATCCGAGACCGAACGCTGCGCCGGGGTTGTAGGCCAGTTGCAGGTCGAGCGGACCGGGAAGCTCCACGGGCGCGTCGCGCAGCCAGGTGGAAGCTGCCACCTTCGAGGTGACGTCGACGACCAGCACGGCCAGCGCCGTGAAGGCGAGCACCGTCCGGTCGCGTCGACGGTCGGGGGAGCCGATGCTCCTGGGTGTCGGTGCGGAGGCCGACCCGCGTGGATTCGACGGCGGAGCCGTCACTTTCGTGCCATTCGGGTGCCGTTGAGAATGACGACGAGTTCGGACAGTTCGTGGGCGAGCACGGCAGCGGGGAGTGCGATGACCCCGAACAGGGCGAGTGGTACGAGCGTGGCAAGGATCACGAGGGAGAGGGCGAGGTTCTGGGTGACGACCCGGCGGGTGCGGCGACCGATCTCGATGGCAGTGACGAGCTTCGAGAGGTCGTCGGCCATGAGGGCGACATCTGCGGTTTCGAGCGCGATGTCGCTCCCGGCGGTGCCCATGGCAACCCCGACCGACGCCGCGGCGAGGGGCGGCGCATCGTTGACGCCGTCGCCGACCATCGCGACGTGTCCGTACTGCTCGATGAGGCGTTGGACGTGTGCAGCTTTGGCTTCCGGTGTCATGCCGGCGGCGACGTCGTCGATGCCCACCTGTGCGGCGATCGCGGCTGCGGTGCGTGGGTTGTCGCCCGTGAGCATCACGACGTGGTCGATGCCGAGGCCGCGGAGTCGGGTGATCGTGTCGGCGGATCGTTCGCGCACCGTGTCGGCCACGCCGAGCACTGAGACCGGTCCTTGGTCGTCGACGAGGACCACGGTGGTGTTGCCGGCTGCTTCCAGTTCCTCGATCATGTCGGCGATCGGGGCGAGGTCGTGGCCCTCGTCGGTGATGAAGCGTGGGCTCCCGACCGTGTACTGGTTGCCGTTGATGCGTGCGTGCACACCGCCGCCGACGGCGGCACGGAATTCCTCGGGCTCGTGCAGGTCGAGGCCCTTCGCTTCGGCGGCGTCGACGATCGCTGTGGCGATGGGGTGCTCGGAGCGGCGCTCTGCTGATGCGGCGATCGCCAGAGCGCGATCGGCGTCGAGGTCGCGGAGGGGGTGCAGTTCGGTGAGCTGCGGTTTGCCGCGGGTGAGGGTGCCGGTCTTGTCGAGGGCGACGGCGCGGAGCCGGCCGAGTTCCTCAAGGTAGATGCCGCCCTTGATGAGGATCCCGGAGCGGCTGGAGCGGCCCATGGCGGCGACGTAGGTGACCGGAATCGAGATGACCAGGGCACAGGGGGCGGCGGCGACGAGGACCGTGGCGGCGCGCAGCGCCCAGTCGTTCCATGACCCGGTCACCGCGCCACCGGTGATCCATACCCCGGCAGCGAAGGTCAGGACCGCAGGGGAGTACACCTTCGAGAAGCGCTCCATGAACTGCTGGCCGCGCCCCTTGCGTTCCTGGGCTTCGCTGACGAGTTCGACGACCCGAGCGAGGGTGTTCGTCGCCGACGTCGCGGTCGCCTCGACGACGAGAGCACCCTGCGCGTTCGAGGTGCCGGCGAAGACCATGTCACCGGGCGTCTTGTCGACCGGCACCGACTCACCGGTGACGGCGGCCTCGTCGACCGACGAGGTCCCTTCGAGGACCCTGCCATCAGTGGCGATGTTCTGCCCGGGCCGCACCAGGAACCGGTCCCCGACCGTGACCTCGTCGACATCGACCTCGCGCTCCGCGCCATCTGTCCCGAGCAGGGTGACGCGGCGCGGGGCGAGGTCCAACAGCCTGCGGACCGCGTCACGTGTGCGGTCCTCGGTGAACTCCTCGAGCGATTCCGAGATCGAGTACAAGAACGCCAGCGCCGCGGCCTCGGACCACGCGCCGAGCACACCGGCGACGACCGCGGCGACGGTCATCAGCAACTCGATGCCGATCGCACGCTCCCGTACGAGCTCCTCGAACGCCTCCGCGGCGAAGAAGCGGGCACCGACGAGCGCCGCCGCGATGAACAGCGCCGTTGATACAGCGTCCGTTGCCCCGAGAGGTCCGGCCAGGTAGCCCGCCGCGATCAGCAGACCGCTGAACCCGGACCAGCGCACCTCGCGGGAGCGCCACAGGTCGCCGAGCACGCCACCGTCGCCGCCCTCGACCTCGGCCGGTGGCGCGGAGCCGGGTGCGGTGCTCATCGGAGTGCCCGATAATTCTCGCACAGCTCGACCCGCTCGCCGATCTCGCCCAGCAGCGCTTCGGCCTGACGCAACAGGTCAACCACCGTGGGGGTGGCGAGCCGGTAGTGGACCGAGCGGCCCTCCGGGCGATCGACGACCAGTCCGCACTCCTTCAGACAGGCGAGGTGCCCCGACACGTTCGACTGCGAACACCCGAGCACATCGACCAGGTCCACGACCCGGCGTTCACCGCCGAGCAGCTCGGTGAGGATCGCCAGGCGAGTCGGGTCGCCGAAGCTGCGGAACATCTGCGCCGCGATCGCTACGTCTGGCTGCACGATGGTTGCCATCAGGGCCCCTTTCTATCGGTCGATGCCGATGTTAGCGTCCATGGCCGATGGAGTTAGAAGCGGCTTCGTTGAGTGGGGAGATCGGCCATGCCTGTGATGTCGCGAATCGAGCGGGCGTTCTGTCGCAGCGCACCTTGGCAGAGCTTCACCGGACGGGTCGTGTTGCCGTGGCTTCTGGGCGACACCGGTTTGGTCGGGGCCGTGCTCGAGATCGGCTCGGGTCCTGGCGCGAACGCCGGGGCCATTCTCGATCGGCACCGCACCGTCGAGTTGACCGCGACGGACCTCGATCCGGTGATGGTCGCTGCGGCACGCCGACGTCTCGGCTCCTACGGCCGCCGTGTCGTCGTCACCGAAGCCGATGCAACCGACCTAGCGTTCGACGATGACCAATTCGACACAGTGGTCAGCCTCCTGATGCTGCATCACGTCATCACCTGGCGCGACGCCCTGTCCGAGGCCGCCCGTGTGCTGCGCCCCGGGGGCACCCTTGTCGGCTACGACCTCACCGACCGACTCACCGCTCGCGCCGTCCACCTCGTCGACCGATCCCCGCACCTACTGCTTGCACCCGGTGAGCTCATCGACGGACTCGCCGCCGCAGGCTTCGCCGGTGTTGAGGTAGATACAGCCGCCTTCGGCGCCGTCGCCAGATTCCGCGCTGCAGTGCCGCTCGAGTAGCCACCAGTGCGCTCAAAGGACCAGATCGTGCGGTCGGCCAAACCTGGGGGGCGACGCCGCCGACGGTCACACCGCGGTCTCGGCGGATCGGTCGATGGTCGACTGGGGATCTGCGGATGACGCGGCCCGGTCACCCCGCCGATAGGCGAGAAGGCGCAGGGCGTTGGCGACGACGACGAGAGTGGAGCCTTCGTGGAAGACGACGGCGGGGCCGATGCCGACGAACCCGATGATCGTGGCTGGGATCAGGAACGCGACCATGCCGAGGCTGAGATAGAGGTTCTGTCGGATGATGCCGCTTGCTTTGCGGCTGAGTCCGATGACCACGGGGAGCTTGGTGAGGTCGTCGCCCATCAACGCGATGTCCGCTGTCTCGAGCGCGACGTCTGACCCGGCGGCGCCCATCGCGATCCCGACGGTCGCGTGGGCGAGTGCGGGGGCGTCGTTCACTCCGTCACCGACCATTGCGACCTTGCCCTCGTCGACACGGAGGCGCTCGATGGCCGCGACCTTGTCCTCCGGCATCAGGTCACCCCACGCGTCGGTGAGACCCACCTCCCGTGCAATCGACTCGGCGACCAGCTGGTGGTCACCGGACAACATGATCGCCCGACGGATCCCGACCTGCTGCAACGCCGCGACCGCGGCACGGGCCTCGGGCCGGGGGGTGTCCATGAGGCCGAGCGCTCCGAGGAACCGGTCCCCGAGTTTCACGATCATGATCGTCCGACCTGCGGCCTGGAGCGACCCCACTGACGCGGCGGTCGCAGCGTCGAGGCCGCCGATGTCGTCGAACAGAGCAGCGTTGCCGATGGACACCGCTGCTCCGTCGACGGTGGCACGGATCCCGCGGCCGGTGACGGCGCTCACGTCGCTCACCTCGGGCAGCGGCGCCCCATCGAGACGATCGCCGCCGTCACGCACGATCGCAGCGGCCAACGGGTGATCGCTGCGCGACTCCACCGATACGGCGACCGACAACAACTCGACTTCCGTGGCACCGGCAGCTGGTGCGACGTCGGTGAGGCGGGGGCGACCTTCGGTGAGGGTGCCGGTCTTGTCGAACGCCACGGCTCGCAGCGTGCCGAGGTTCTCCAGCGGCCCGCCGCCCTTGACGAGCACGCCGAGCTGCCCGGCCCGGGCCACGGCGGCGAGCACGGCGCTGGGGGTGGCGATCGCCAAAGCACATGGGCTCGCCGCGACCAGCACCGCCATCGCCCGGTAGAACGCCTCGGACCACGAGGATCCGAACGCAGGGCCGACGAGGAGCACGATGATGACGAGCCCGATCACCGCGGGCACGAAGATCCGTTCGAAACGGTCGGTGAACCGTTGGGTCGGCGACGCCTGGGTCTCCGCCTCGCGGACCATGGTGGCCAGCTTGGACAACGTCGAATCTGCCGCCAGTCGGGTGACCTGCAGGTCGAGTTGCCCGGCGCCGTTGATCGTGCCGGAGAACAACCGCGACGAGGCCGGCACACCGTCGGGTGCGGCCGCGGCGGCGGTCGGGTCGGCGACCGGGGCCTTGTCGACCGGGATGCTCTCACCGGTCAGTGGCGCCTGGTTGACGCTGCTGGTCCCGGCGAGGACGAAACCATCGGAGGGGATCCGCTCGTTCGGTTTGACCACGACGACGTCACCGACCCGCAACTCCTCGACCGATACCTCTGTCTCGGTGCCGTCGCGGCGAACCACTGCGGTGGCGGGTGCGAGCTCGGCGAGCGCCTCGATGGCCCGCCGGGCTCGGCCCATGGCGTAGCCCTCGAGGGCGTGGCCGATGCTGAACAGCGCCAGCAGCAACGCGCCCTCTTCCCACTTTCCGAGCAAGGCGGCGCCACCGGCGGCGATCAGCATCAGGAAGTCGATCTCGAACCGTCCGTTGCGGACGCTCTCGATCGCTTCTCGGGCGGTGTAGTAGCCGCCGAACAGACCGGTCGCGATGAAGATCGCCGTCAGGACCCCGTCGGGTACCTCGGTGAGCAGTTCGAGCACGAAACCGATCGACCACAGCACACCTGCGGTGATGGCGAAGATCAGCTCGCTGCGCTCACCGAACGGTCCGCCGTGCGCGTGCTCACCCTCGCCGTGTTCGTGGCCTTCGTGGTCGTCCGCCGCGCCAGGCACGACGACGCCGTGGCGATCGAGCAGTTCACGCAGCTGGGCCTCGTCGACCTGGGTGCGGTCGAACTCGATCCGCACGACACCCGGGGCCACTTCGGCCTCGACGACCCCCGGCACACGCCGGAGGGCCTCCGCGACGATGCGCGCCTTGCGGGCGTGGCTCACGCCGGTGACCGTCCACAACACGTGGCGGAACTGATCGGTCAGGTCCGCGCCGGCAGATTCCGCCAGGCGACGGATCCTCGCCACGTTGGTGGCCGACGGGTCGTAGTGCAGGCAGAGCCGAGCCGGTAGGCCATCCGCAGCTTCGACGACGTGCACCTTCTCCAATCCGGGCGCACCGGACAACGTCGTGGTCAACCGGTTCACGCACTGGTCGCGCCCGTCGAGCGCATCGGGCAACAAGACCGGCACGTCGAGCACCAGCTTCTCGCTCACGACGCCGCACCGTGGCCGACATGCTCGATGCTCACATCGAGCAACACACGGACATGCGCATCGTCGAGCGCGTAGAACACCTGGCGCCCCGAACGCCGCTGGCGCACGATCCCCGCCGTGCGCAACAACCGCAGCGAGTGCGACACCGACGACTCCGTCATCTCCACCACCGCCGCCAGATCACACACGCACAGCTCCCCTGCCTCCAACAGGGCACACAACATCTGCAGCCGCCCCGGGTCCCCGAGCAACCGGAACAGCTCGGCGACGGGCTCCACATCGGGGCGCGCCAGCACCTTGGCCCGCGTCGCCTCGACACGTTCGGCGTCGATGACCCGAACCGCACAACCGTCGACCGACGGGTCGCCGCCTGGCCGGAGCGGAACAGGGGTGGCTTCCGTGGGCGTCATATCTGCAAGACTCTACATATGACGAAGGGACCGGGGCGACAGGACGCCGGGGTGGCCAGTCGGACCTCCCGTCGTCGCGCGACGTGTTCCGGCGACACCCTGCGATGAGCACCCAGCGCACGATCGCCTTCGTCGACCTCGCAGGGTTCACCGCCCTGACCGAGGCTCACGGCGACCAGGCCGCGGTCGATCTCATCGACACGTTCACCGACATCGCCAACACAGCCATCGACGGCACCGGCACCGAGTTGGTCAAGACGATCGGCGACGCCGTCATGCTCGCCGCCACGACCCCCGACAGAGCCGTCGTCGCGGTCCAACGACTGTTCGAAGCGGCCTACGACCTCAGCGGGTTCCCCGAACCCCGCGCCGGGCTGCACCACGGATCCGTCATCGACCGGGACGACGACTTCTTCGGCGCCACCGTGAACCTCGCAGCCCGTGTCGCGAGTCGAGCCGGATCAGGACAGGCGCTCGCCACCAGCACCATCCTCGACGCCGTCCACCGAGCGGACATCGATACGGTCAGCCTCGGACTTCACCAACTCCGCAACCTCGTCGAGCCCGTCGAACTGTGGGCACTCGAGCTGTGCCCGACCCACATCGACCTGTCCGTCGACCCCGTGTGCCGCATGCGCCTCGCGTGCCAAGCAGCAATCGGCCGCGTCCGCCACAACGGCGTCGAACACCGCTTGTGCTCCCTCGAGTGCACCGCCGCCTTCGCCGCTGACCCCGACCGCTATCTCGACCCAGGAGCCCGGTGATGGCGATCGAATGGCCGAACGACCCGGCCCACAGGGACACCACGACGCCCGCCCCACGACCCGGTGATGGGAGCCCCTCTGCCCCGCCAGACGCTCGGCGCCGACACGTCACCTTGGTCGTGGCTGCCGTCGCGGTCGTGGCCATCGACATTGCGACCAAGGTCGCCGCCAGCGGCTGGCTCGCCGGGCGCGGCGTCGTCGACGTTCCCGGCCCGGTCGACCTCCGGCTCGGCTACAACCCCGGCGTCGCGTTCGGTCTCGGTGACACGTTGCCCCGTGGGGTGTCCTCCTTCTCACCGGAGCCGTCGCCGCGGGCATCGCTGTAGCCGCGTGGCGCGGTCTGTTCGCGAGTCCTCTCGCCGCTGGTGTGGTCGTCGGCGGCGCCGTCGCCAACGTCGCGGACCGCGCCCAGGGCGGGACCGTCGTCGACATGCTCTACACCGGGTGGTGGCCAACCTTCAACGTCGCCGACATCGCCATCGTCTGCGGAGGGATCGCCCTCGCGCTCACCGGCGTACAGACCGCCGAAGGCGATCTCGATCAGGAGTGACCCGACAAGGTCCCGCCGCCTTCGGGTCTGAGACACAAAACCGCGGCGATCAGCTGCGTCGACGCCCGATTCGCCACCGACTCCCTCCATCGGGACGCGCCGAGAGCGGGCACCGATCCAACGATCGCCGATAGATCCGGAGCTCGTCCCGAAAGCCCCGCCAGCGAGGGATCTCGATCGTGTCGACCCGCTCGAACAGAGGCGTCGTCCCGCAGACGCACGCCGTGGTCGTCACACCGTACGCACACGACCAGCATCGGCCGAGGTCACCGACCAGAGAATGGAACTGGTCGTCGCCGGTCCGCCCACCCGGCTCCTCGCCGACACACACGAGCCGCTCACCGCCAGCGGCAGCGAACCAGACGACAGCATCGGCCGGCCACGTCTCATTGCGCGTGGGCCACACCAGCAACAAGGTCCGGATCCCGTGGTCATCCACCGCAGACTCGTCACCCTCCTCGACCTCGCACCACGCAGGCGTCTCCGCGAACCACTTGTTGCTCGCCGAAGGTGCCGGCGCCAAATCGACCGCGACGACGTCCACACCACGATCGAGAAGAAGCCGCGCCCAGTACCCCGTGCCCGCACCGATCTCGATCACTCCCGACGGAGAACAACGTTGGATCGCCTCGAACGCCGCCTCGTTGGGAACCGCGAACGAATAGCGATGCACGAGCGAATCGCGCGCTTCAGGATCGCGGCCTCGTGCGACAGCGTCGACCCATCCGTCGAGTAGCGGGTTGGCCCCCGGAGCGCCCAGGAGGTCCGGCCACATGTCAACACACTCGCACCGGTCGCCTTCGAATCCTGGTCACCAGCGGGGCGAGGCCGCTGGCGGCGCTCGCCCGTGAGAATCGACGCTCGCCGGACCGGACCGTCTCGGAGAGACAGTCGGCGATGGTGAGCCGTTGTGGCTCGGCGGCTGCAGAGGGAGAGAGCGAACCAGGGTGCTCACCGTTGTCGGACAAGCCGTCGTTCTGTCCGCGGTGACCAACATCGACGACGTCGTCCTCCTCGCCTTGTTCCTCGGGCAGGCCGGCGGCGACCCGGGCGCAGAACGCCGCATCGCGATCGGTCAGTACCTCGGGTTCGGTGCCATCGTCGCCGCATCGCTCGTCGCCGCGTTCGGTGTCAGCTTCCTGCCCGAAGGGGCGATCGCCTATCTGGGTCTGATCCCGCTGGCTCTCGGCGTGCGCGCCGCCATCTCGGCCTGGCGCCGCGACGAGGACCCGGACGACAGGCCAGCGAGCCACGAGGCCATCACGACGATCGGCGTTGCGGGCATCACCCTGGCCAACGGCGGCGACAACATCGGCGTCTACGTCCCGGTGTTCGCAACCGCAGGCGCTGCCGACAGCGTCGTGTACGTCGCGGTGTTCCTCGTGCTCGTCGCCGTCTGGCTCGCCGCCGGCCGCTACCTCGCCACCCGGCCGATCGTCGCACGGGCCCTCGCCCGATGGGGCCATGTCCTGCTCGCCCTCGTTCTCATCGCCGTCGGCGCGATCATCCTGGTGGAAGGCGGCGCGTTCGGCATTTGAGCGGACCAGCGCAGAGCATCTGGTTACAGGTTGTCGCCAACAGGGTGCGGGCCGCCCGGCGAGCGACGTGCGAGAACGCCGCCAGGTTCGAGGGGGTCCGGGGCGTGCTTCGCACGAGGGGCCGGCATCCGCAGCAGCCGCAGGCTGTTTGCGGTCACTCCGGTCGAGGAGATGGCGTCTTCGAGCACGGCGAGCCAGAGCGGCACGATCCCGAGCGGGGCGAGGATCGTGAAGGCGGTGTTGAACACGATGGACACCACGATGTTCTGCTTGATGGTCCGGTCCGCCTTGCGGGACAGGCGGATCGCTTCGGCGAGCTTCGACAGGTCGTCGGCCATCAGGGCGACGTCCGCCGCCTCGAGCGCGGCGTCGGTGCCGGCCGCTCCCATGGCAAAGCTCACATCCGCGGCGGCCAGCGCCGGGGCGTCGTTGATCCCGTCGCCCACCATCCCGGTGGTGCCGCGCCGGTCAGCCGTCTCCCGGATGGCGGCGACCTTGTCCTCGGGGAGCAGGTCGCTGCGGAACTCGATGTCGAGCGCGTCGGCGATGCGGCGAGCGGGCGCCTCGGCATCGCCGGTGAGCATGACGAGGTGCTCGATGCCGAGCCCCCGCAACTCCTCCAATGCAGCGCGGGCGCCGGGGCGAATCGCGTCGGCGAGCCCGAACACGGCCACGACCGTCCGAGTACGCCCCAGGATCACCGGGGTCTCCCCGGCGTCCGCGACAGCTCGCAGCGCGTCGCCAGCAGGAGCGAGGTCGACGCCTTGTTCTTCGAAGAGTCGCGGGCTGCCGACGAGGTAGCGCTCCCCGCCGATTACGCCCTCGGCGCCGCGTCCGACGATCGAGCGGAAGCTCCCCACATCGGCGAGGGGTGCGTCGTCGGCGGCGGTCAGGATGGCGTGCGCGAGCGGGTGTTCGGAACGGCGTTCGAGCGCCGCGGCGATGGCGAGCGCCGAGCCGGGTTCGGAGCCGTCGATCACCAGGACGCGGGCGACGACGGGGCGACCCTCCGTGAGCGTGCCGGTCTTGTCGAAGAACAGCGTCGAGAGCTTGCCGGTGGCCTCGAGCGCGTCACCCCCCTTGATGAGGATCCCGCGCCGTGATGCTCCGCCGATGCCCGAGACCACCGACACCGGCGTCGAGATCACCAGCGCGCACGGGCACGAGACGATCAGGAGCACGAGCGCCCGGTAGAACCACGTCGAGACGTCGCCGCCGAACAACGGAGGCACGACGGCCACAGCGACCGCCAGGGCGAGGACGACCGGCGTGTAGATGCGCGAGAACCGGGCGACGAACTGCTCGATCGGGGCCTTGGTGCCCTGCGCGTCCTCGACCATGCGGGCGATCCGCTGGAGCGTCGAGTCGCCAGCTGCCTTGGTGACCTCGACCACGAGCCCACCGGGACCGTTGAGGCTCCCGGAGTAGACCGCGTCGCCGGTCCCCTTCTCCACCGGTGTGCTCTCGCCCGTCACCGGGGACTCGTCGAGCGCTGATGCGCCTTCGGCGATGGTGCCGTCGACCGCGATCCGCTCGCCCGGCCGGACGATGACCACATCGCCGACGACGACATCCGCGGCGGGCACGACGACGTCGCCGCCGTCGCGACGCACCAGGACCTCGTCGGGGGTGAGCCGGGCCAAGGCCCGCACCGCACTCCGGGTCCGGCCCACTGCGTAGACCTGCAGCGCATTGCTGACCGAGAACAAGATGACCACCAGCGCGGCCTCGCCCCACGCCCCGATGATGGCCGCACCGATCACCGCCAAGGTCATCAGCAGGTTGACGTCGGCGACCCGGGCACGGATCGATACCAGCGCCGACCGGTAGATCGGGAAGCCACCGATCGCGGCCGCAGCGGCATAGGTGGCATTCACGAGCCACGACGGCGCGTCCATGGCCCACATCGCAGCACCGAGTGCGAACAACGCCGAACCGGCCACGGTGAGCACGACACGAGGGAGGCGCCAGAACGGCGCCGCCACCGCAGCGACGCTGCGCTCGACCTGGTACCCGGCCTTCTCCACGGCGCTCTCGAGCACCGCCCGATCGACGTCCGGGTCGTGGTCGACATCGAGACGGCCGGCGGCGAAGTTCACGGTGGCACGGTGAACCCCGTCCACCGCCGCGACCCGCTTCTCGATCGTGACAGCACATGAAGCACAATCCATCCCCGACACCCGCAGGACCGACCGCTCGCCCGTCGCCGAGACGTCCCCGACCCCATCAACCGTGCCGGAGCGCAAGGTCGAGACATCCGGCCCCGCTCGGGGCGTCGGGCAGCATCCATCGTCACACGTCTCGTCGACGACGGGCTCCGATGCGCAACAGGGTTCGACGCAGTCCGCATCGCCGAGCGCAGTCGGTTCGACGACGGTGAGCGAGATGTTCGGTCGCCGGCGATCGACGCTCATACCCCGGCCTCGGCATCGTCGTTCGCACGAGTCTCGAGCACGGCATCGAGCAGGACTCGCCCCGCAGGCGTCAGGGAGTACAGGACCATCTTCCCGTCGCGACGCGACGACACCAGGTCCGCCGACCGAAGACGTCGCACGTGGTGCGACACGAGGTTCTCCGATCGCTCCACCACCCACGACAGGTCACACACGCACAACTCCCCGGCGCGGGCCAGAGCGTCAGCGATCACCAACCGAGTGGCATCCGACAACGCCGCCGCCCGTGCAGCCCGCTCCTCAGCGACACCCCCATCGATCCGAGTTGACCGAAGCGTCTCAGCGAGGTCCAGGTCCAGGCACAAGAGCTTGCAACGATCATCGGTCATCTCAACACCCTAACGCATGTTGAGATGATGACGCTTTCCTTCGGGCGAGCCACGCCGCAGGCTTCAGAGCGTCATGAACGGCGCGATGCGGTTGTCGTCGAACGAGATGACTTCGAGGGGTTCGCCGTCGGGTTCGCCCATGCCGGGAGCGTTGGTGGGCATTCCCGGAATGCCGATGCCTTCCGCGTCGGGGCGTTCCGCCAGGAGCTTGTCGATCGCTTCGACCGGGACGTGGCCTTCGACCGCGTAACCATCGATGAGCACGGTGTGACAGCTCGCCGCGTCGGGTGGGACACCGTTGTCGGCGCGCACCGGTTCGAGGTCGTCGAGGACCTCCGACTGGATCGCGTAGCCGTGCTTGCGGAGGTAGTCCTCGTAGCTCTTGCAGCACCCGCAGGTCGGGGTGCGGTACACGACGACCGACGGCCGGGCCGACGATGCGGAGGCTACCGGTGACGACCCGTCGGACGTCTGGGTCGAGCCGCAACCGACCAGCGCCGTGCCTCCCAGCAGCAGCGCCGCCGCGCCCCCGACACCGAGCCGCAAGCGCATGGACCGGGGTGTCGACCGTGAGGGCATCTCCTGCAAGGTATCGGCCCACCATCTCGGCGTCCGGTCGGCCCTGCGCTCCACAGCGCCCGCCGCGTCGGTCGGATCAAGGCGGAGCGCCCGCCCAGAGACGACTTCCCCGCTCGTCACATCTAGCGCTCGGCGTCGATCGTCAGGTCCCGGCCGTCGTTCTGCCACCCGTTCATGCCCCCGTCGAGGTGGCTCACGTTCTCGTAGCCATCTGCGATCAGGGCCGCCCCGGCCTCCTCCGACATGTTCCCGCTTCGGCAGTAGAGCACCACCGGTGTTCCCCGATCCTGCGGGAGATCGGTGTGTCCGACGATCTGATCGAAGGGGATGAAGGCATCGGTGCCGTCGATCTCCCCCTCATAGGGGATGTGGACGTTCACCACGAACGCATCAGGCGCTGCAATCGCTGCCTCGAACTCGCTCGGGTCCAGCCCGACCAGCTCCTTCTCCGGCGCCGACCGGGTTCTCTCAGCGCTGGACGGTTCATCGTTGGAACACCCCGCGAGGAGCCCGACGATGAGTACCGCTGCGAGCAGCGCCATGGGGGTGCATCGGCGAGAGAGGTTTGTCCTTGGCATGAAGGCCCTTCGGTATCCCACGATGGCAGCGACATCGACGATTCGACCGGCGCTGGCGAATGATCCTGGTCGATGTCGGGACCGTCTCGATTCGCTCGATTCGATCCTTTACGGCGACGTCAACGGTTCGGCATCCAGTGTTCTCTCTGCACCGGAGACGAGCAAGGTGCGTCGGCTCAGGTGACCATCGAGATGATCGACGAGCACGATCCTCCGTGCCCGCTCACGGGCAACGGACACGCCCCGAGCTCGGGGCCTCACACCGCAGCGCTCCTCGCGTGCGTGGGATCTGGTCGGACCTCGCCGCGCTGGAGCCCGCCTTGCCGCTCGCCAACCGCATCAACGACGCGGCAAACCACCACCCACGCATCTGGAGGCTCGTCGGGTTTGGTCGGGTTATGAGCGATCAGCGCCTCAGCCCGTACCACTGCGTACCAGATCGTGCCCTCTTGCAGGGGTTTCGCCGATCACTCTACCGCCGCCGTGCTGACCCGTACACCCCCGTACCACGCCGCACAGTAGAAGGAACAGTAGACGGTTGTGCAGTGGAGTTGCCAGGGTTCCGTAGACACGTTGTTGTGACAGATCAGGCTGCTCGGCTGGCAGCGTAGGTCTCGGCCGGGGTGCGGTCGGCAAGTCCGACCTGGTGGCGTTGACGGTTGTAGAAGAC